>Ga0207879_100011_pt1 | contig 709358 bp, 783 predicted proteins | sample LinPmetageLP24_FD_184045 | JGI IMG/M metagenome (GOLD analysis project Ga0207879, IMG submission 184045) | Marine viral communities from the Pacific Ocean - LP-24 (SPAdes) | ecosystem: Environmental > Aquatic > Marine > Oceanic | place: Pacific Ocean | collected 2009-08-30
CCCTAACCCTAACCCTAACCCTAACCCTAACCCTAACCCTAACCCTAACCCTAACCCTAACCCTAACCCTAACCCTAACCCTAACCCTAACCCTAACCCTAACCCTAACCCTCCTCAAAAGAGTTGGGCTTCCAGAAACCTCGATTGTTTGAGGCTCTCCAGCAGGAAAGGAGCTTTCGATACGAGGAGTCGCAGGATTGGTCATGACGTCGGAAGTGTGTTTGTCCTCTGTTGTACCAGTCTAGATGGTAAGAGAAGTCGGTCTCCCGGATTGGAGTTGACAGTAAGCTTGCTAATTTAAAGAAGGGTTAGTATTTTCGAGGGTTGATCGAGGCAATGTTGAGCCTGACTTCAATATTGGAGAGGTTGGAGTCTTGTAACCCAGGTCAATTTGGGTTTCGCCTCACCAAGGCTGTGCACACACAGCCTGCAGCCCAGGAATCTGCCCCGTCAAGAACACGGTAACGTCCTCACCAATAGCCATAGAAGGGCTCACACCACCGAATATGTGGGGGACACTCGGAGAACTCCAGCGGGAAGATCACAGCTGCCGCTGGCACTGGTTGAAGAAAGAGCGGTCTGCGCCCCAGGGGATACCGTAGAGGGTTGCAGAGCTGCCGCAGGAGTTGCAGATGTTCTGTTGCCTGCTTTCTCTCGATCATTCTGTTTATGTTCGACGCGATGATCCCGCAATGCAGTCTTTGGCTCGCTTTCATATCGCCTACGGTTTTGTGGAAAGTGCGACTCCACTGGTGCAGGAGGATGTTGTGGAAGAGATGCAGAAACATCCCAATCTGGCACACCGAGTGGAACGCGGATCGGCAACCGCTCTTTGCCATTCGACGACTTTGTCACATGGTCTTTGCTTTTGTCGTGAGGTTCTTTCAAAAGTGATGGGATAATCCAGCTCGAGGGAATTGTGCTTGTGTACTTCGACCGAGATGCACTGGTGGAGGATCGTCCAGTTTCGTGGTCTCCAAGGGTTTCAGCAGTATCGCTCTCTGTGTGATCAGGTTCGTTGCGAGAGCTGGGGCGCGAGACAGGTGGAACGACCCAGGCCGTAGATAGAGAGGACGAGTATCGAGTTTTTTTGGGTGGCATGGTGTTCGTGCAAAACTGCAATGCATACAAGGACGAACCATGGATGGAAAGTTATGTGAAGAGGTGGGATGGAGCCTCGTTCAGCCGGGAACCAGGTGGGCTGAGCAGGGACGCCTAAATTCCCTGACGCCACCAGTGCACAGCCCCGTTGTCCCGTGCTCTCAGTTCTGGCCCGCTTGAAATGTATCTGTATTTGTATGTTAAGAATTCCGGATGCAACTTAGAGCGTAATCGTGTTGTGCGGTGTGTTGAGAACAGCCGATAAACGTCAGGATGAGTGAGCAATCGATCTCCGCTGCGTGGTTGGAAAACAGTCAAGCATATACCCCTGACCTGTAAGTGAGGGAGCGACTCAGGCCAGCGCCAAACACTGACGACTCTTAGGGAGGACAGCGCTGAAATGAAGAACGCTTTCCACGAGTTCGCTCAATTGCATTTGTCCTCGGAGACTCGCATTCGGCTGTTATGTACCTCGTCAGAATCTGGTAGGATCCCCCAGTCCCGCACTTTGCCATCCTGAGTGTACTTGATGCTCATCTGAGGGGTGTAGTTGTCGAATACACGACTGTCGATGACGAGAAACTCAAGTCATGGTTAACTCAGAACAAACAACCTCGTTTTAGTCTCTTGTAGGTGCAGTTCGCCCGCTTATCGAGATCACAATTGACACGTAAAAGCTTCATAAACCGTTTCCTGGTTAAGCCAAATCATCCCACGCCTATAGATGCCGCGAAACTTCGAGCCTCGCCGTTGGCCTTGGACTCTCTAGCAGCACACTTCAGCATCGCACCTGCATTCATCTACGCTGTTTCCAGATATCGCCTTCCTACAGGCAAAGGACAGCGTTTTTGGGTAAATGAACAGAACGCATGCCAGCACGATTTTTGGTACTCTATTCCTGTGAGGCTAAAGGTAAAATGCACCGCAGACCGATTGCGACATGATGAAAGCACCGCTGGGAGCAATCAAACGGACCCTTTCTATTACCTACACCTTGCGAACCATGATATAGACATCAGGGGGGGGCGCATATTCTTATATTTTTCGTATAAAACCGCAAATAGATCGACTTCTGTCATCGCGGTCAACATGCTTGATGGGCGCTGGGCTAAAACAGTGGAGGAGCCTCAAAAGCGCATCAGAGATATGTTGAAATCCACCAGCAAGCAGGAATCGAGCGATGACCCATGTTTTATTCATCTGATTTACTTTACCAGTGCCTTGAAGTGGTGGACCGATGCATTAGAGAGCATAGACGCGCAATTAATATCATATGTAAGATCTGGATGTAACGGCAAACGAAGAAACGATACTGAATACGAGTAGGAACGGGGGCTGCAAAATGATGTTCAGCAAGAAGACAATCCAGGATTTCATGAGGAACTTAACAAGGCCTTACATGCCATGGCCGCTCATCTCCATCGATATGCGAGTGAGCTCAACTCCCTGGATGAGATACTTTCCGGTATAAAGAAATACCACAAGGATACACATTCTGACGATAGCACGCACAAGTTCCCCGACGAATCCCAATTTCAGAGAATCGAGAATGGGCTCCAGCAAATTGTCTCGCAACTTCAAGCAGTGAAGCATTTCGAGGACGAACTCGAAAAGAAATTGCAAAATATAATAGCTTTAGTATGTCTCAGCAGAGGAAATAGGAGAGTAATGCTGAAACATGATCTAGTTGTTCAATCGCATCCAACTGAGGAATGACCGCGCGCTGCTTGCAAACAGTTTAGCCATGCAAAAAATACTCAAAGCGACGCAAGACGAGGCTGCAGCTTCCAAAGTAATGGCAGGCAGAGCCCACGAGCTAACGGTGGAAATGAAGAAAGACAGTTTGTCAATGAAAACTATCGCTATCTTAACGATGTTCTTTTTGCCGGGGACGTCGTTTGCCGTGAGTACCATAATAATATAACTAGTATTTGACCTTTTCGTTGATACTGATGCTTGGCAGGCTCTCTTAGCAATGCCGTTTTTTACTGGGAACCGTTGGCTTAATGAGGTTTCGACATTTTGGGTTTGGGTTGTCCTCACAGTCCCGTCGACGGGGCTTGCGTTCGTCTTTTATATATACTGGAAGCGGCGAGGCGAGCGAGGCCCGAAACAAGAGGTGGGTAGCGAGGAAGGTATTGATATGAGGGAAGTCGGTGGTCAGAACTGATATACGCATCTCGACAAGAGCTCACTAAAGCCACGGTGAAGGTTTCCCGAGCTCAGTACTGAATACTATAGAATTGGCAAACGGCTTTCGTTCACGTTCAATATTTGAAACATTCTTACTAACTTACTCTACACTTGGGCTATAGTAGCTTACCCATGCAAGGTGAATCAGCATCTGGGTTTGTTCCGAGATATAAGACAGGAGGCATGGTCAAATTGAAAACGAACTTCATACTAACGTAAAGATAACAAATTTAGCAGCGGCGGTGAGGGCGAATCTGGGGGTGAATGTGCAGCAGCAGGTGGCGGGTTTCGACTGTGCATTTGCATGGGCGGTGACGGATGCTGATTCACAAACGCTTTAAGTGTCAGCGCCAAAAATGGCTGAGGTGGTCTGTGCTCACAATTTTTGGGGGCGAAAGAACGAAACCGATTTTGCAAGCGACTATAAGAGAGCCAGAAAAGCCCACTTACTTCTAAATGTCCAAGAAAAAGCATAAAATGAATGACACATTTCAAGCAGCCAAAATTAAATGTGATTAACATGCCTGATGCGATTTCGTTCTTAGCCCATTTACATTTAACATATCTTAGTGCGAGGGGAAATACGGAAATAAGCGAGTGAAGGGCCTAAAGCGAATTACCGCAACTAAAAATATTAAGCCAAACATAAAATAATTGAACGTAACGAGTACAATACAATATAAACTATCACTATTTCAACTTTTACTATTCGAATAACAATACAATTCGCAATAACCAGGTTCAACAGCCATGTCCAATGATGCCGAGTATGAATACTGAGGTTGGTTGGGCTAGTCGACTCTGCCAACGATGAAAAGCGAGGCCTTCGTAGTTTGTCGTGCTTGTTCGCATCGGGGGGGGCAGGATACGAAGTATTTAGTCCCCAGCCGTCTGTACATATGCGGGCCGTTGCGGCATGGTGGCGGAGGCTGGGGTAGTCTGATTATAGAGTGGTGCAGGTTTACAAGCACCCTTAGCGCCGAGGCGTTCTCCCAGGCTCACACATGCTCCCAAAATGGTCATTCGCGAGTTGGCATGTCATTGTGCCATGATTTGGAGTATCCACAAAAGTGCTTAGGAACAGTATGCTATGTCGGGACCACGCCGTTGAAGTGGACCTTCAAGCAGACCAAGTCTGGCCTCCATTTGGTCACGACGACGACAGATGATGCTCGTCCCTCCCAACCTTCTACATCTACCAATTCTAGCCAATCCACGACCTACATATTCCAAGCGCAAGCGATAATTTAGGAATGGGTCCGGCTCATAACGAATCTGAACGGCGATGCAGACCTGGCGTCGCAGACCCGTCGGCGACGGTCTGGATCTTCGCCATAAGTTCAAACTTGTGGTCACCGCGAGGGCTTGATGGTAGGGAATCGGCTTGGGGGAAGTGGCATGAGCATATGTTGCTCTATGAAGTATTTCTAGAGAGGTTTGAGAGCTTCCATGATTTGAAGGAGAGAACTCGGGATGGTGGATTACCAGATAACTTCCCTCGATTGAGATACCCCAAAACTCCCCAAGCTATTGCTATTATTGCATAAATACGTCGACCAACTGTACAGTGGGAAGCCGTACCGGGCAGATGCGCATTCTGTGAGCCTTGATGCAGTCTGGCACCGTCAGGAACGTTTAAGCTTAGCCTCTTCACTAAGTCGCTGAGTCTGAAGATGTGAGTCGTTCTCCGATGTTCGACCACATTGAGAACGTGAAGAGCCGGTTCGCCTGGGGGGTTACGACTGGAGCAGATGGAGTAGTCCCAATTCCAGCACATCAGAATGCGAGCGACCGGGTATGGGATGAAACATATGAAAGGCATAGATACCATGATGGGCAGACATGGGTCTGGAGAGAAGAGACAGGAGAGAAGAGACAGGAGAGAAAAGACAGGAGAGGGAAGTGTTACTGGGTATTCTTGATTATGGTGGCGTCCTTTTGATTGAGATTCGAGATAACAAGGAATAAAATACATGAGTCATTAAATCATCAGCCTCACATCCCTAATCACATCCCTAATCAACTTGACATCGCAGCCTCGGAAACATGGTCTTCCAAATCAACAGCCTCAACCCTAGACCTGATCTCAGCGCTATGACTAATAAGATTCTCGAAATACTTCCTCCCAACTTCGCTCTCTGACCAAATTTTCCTACTCTCCCTCGTTTACAGACCAATTGCTCTGTGGTGCGTTGGAGGCTGACTTTGAGGCTATCGGCTGGACATCGGAGTACTCCATTCTGGCCATCTATATGACCCTCACTATCAATGGTTTCGCCAAGTGACCACCTGTAATTCCAGACAAACAATATATCCCACTGCCAGATTGGCGAAAGACTGTCACCAACTGCTCGACTCTCCCAACCTCTTTACCATGGCTCCTTTCATCTTGAAGAACTTATCACTCGTACTCCTTACCTCCTTTATTCATAGCGCTTCCATTCTTCCACTGCGCACTCAGGCTTGGTGGTGCTGATGCCAAACTTCCTCTTAATTCATTCCTACCGCAATCCGTCGAGCAAGAGTCGCGAAACCATCTAGCATGGATCCCTACTTTCATTTTGATAAGTCGGAAGTTACGGGATGTTTGCAGTAAAGGAAGGCGATGGGGCGATGGGGCGATGAGAGAGAATGGTCGTCGGCTAGCCATCGATGACACTGTTCGGTCTTCACCCACCAGGCCAAAGGTCTCCTTGAGAGAGTGAGCACTCCCTCGTGCCATACCAGAGAAACTGCTTTAGATCGGCTGGTTCCCCGACAAGCTTATCAACCTGCGTAATTGCAGGTTTCCTCTATCCTCTATCCTTTAGCATGAGATCTCTGCATGAACATTTTCTGCATATTTCTACTCTAGAGTTCCCACCCATCACTATCAACTCCAACTCGCCTACCGACTAGCCCAGCTCATGGACTTCTCTTGACATTCTTTCATCACCTCAGGCGCTCGACTTTCAATATGCTCTGTTTGAAATTTCCCATCTGGGTCTCTCCATATGATCTTAGGAGGAACCGCAGGCGCTGCCCTCGGGTAGGTGTAGTCCTCTCCATTCACAGTGATATTTGTCATCGCCTGACTTGCATCACTTACATCACTTAGCTCCAAGTACTCAATCTTCTGGCCTAGCCACATTTTCATTGGTCTGCTATTTCCCGATCGTGGGCCATGGCCTTTCGACGACGATGATGCGGACGGAAATTTCCTTGAGTACAGGCGAATGACCAACAATCTTACTGAGGGAAGACAAGAGAGAACGATGGCAACGCCCAGTTCGATCGCAGTCCATATGACAACAAAAACGTAGTCCCAGGTTGGATCGATCGAGTTTCCGAATCCGAGAAGGACCTTCAGCCGGATGGCGGAAACGATACAACCGCTTGTTACATTAGTTTCAGCAAAGACACTGAGGAAAAATTTGACCTACAAACCCCCCAACGCAAACATCAGTGAGGTGGCGACCTTCTTCTGCTGGCTCATATTTAATTTCAATACCTCTTGAAGTGGCAAGAGAGTGATGATGGCGTCCTGAGCCATGCTCATGGCACTGTTCGCATACGCGAGTGCGTTCACATCCAGGCAGGTTCCCCCTTTGATATCTCTGTCCCAGAAATAATTAATAGGATGACATGAGAAGATCGTCATGACTAAGATGATCGCTGTGCTCACACAAACCATGGCTATGGTGGCCCAGACTTGAACACAGAACCAGTACCTGTACTTGAAGATTCGAAGATAGAAGAAGAGTATAGAGAGCTTCGTGACTGAAAGTACGACGACGTATGTATTTTCAGCAATGTAGACTGGATGTTCGTCAGACCTGTCCATGAATGAGGGTGAGAGATGTACAATCTCTCAGAAATTTCTTCAAATCACCGTTTTCAAGGCTGTACAGGTGCTTCCCAAATCCTTCGCTCGTCACTGAGGTAGTTAGATCAAGAACATGGCTGCAGAGACGTACTAACTTTTGAACGTGAGTGCGATGGGCAGACCAGCGAGTATCTATAATCATCAGCCAGTTGTAGCTTCCCTGGCCTTTCTAGCCGCACTTACAAGGCCACCAATGACGACCCAATCCTCAAGTCCTACTTTGTTTCCCCATAAGCTCCCATGAACGAAGCGTGCTGCAACAAAGACCGATGCCACAGCAGTGATAGCTACAAAGACGGAAACGATAGTCTGAGACCTATTCTGAAAAGGTGCTTTGCAAACACTGGCTTGGAACTTGGCAAGAGCTTTTTCCATCAGCAAGTGCTATATTGTTTGCGATTCAGAGCATACCCAATGTGTCTGCCATGGTGCAGTTTGTAAGCATACAATTAGCCGTCGACACCGTCAAATTCTTGCTGGTACACTGGCAGGCCAGATCAGTGAGAGCACATCCTGACTCCGGGATTGTTTGGAATAGGCAAACAAGCTTGGATATGTCAGCGAGCAGAAAAGCTGGAGAGGCAATTAATACCTACAGCACAAGGTGGAAGGGGTGTGGGCGATTGGCATGAAGCGAGAGCTGCCCAGCATACCCAGTATACGAAGAAGCCGAATAAATTCATCGCTATTGGAAGCTGCGAGTTTTAGATATTCTTCATTATCCATCCCAGGCCTCTGGGAAGGACCTTAAGGTCATGTATCCCTTCGACGGTATTTGACTTCCCAGCAAAACCTCGAAGGACTTCTAGTGCTCCCGCAACGTTGGTAATTGGAAAGCCATCTCTCTCGGCGGTGGACCAGAGCGCCGTGTAACCAATGCGTTTGGTCGGTGGCTTCTATAAAGTTAAGGCTAGACTTTAGTGGGGTCTCACCATCTTGATGACGGCTTTCGGGTTTGCGCGTATCATCAGATCAGCGACCAGTGTTATTGGATACGAGACACGACTGATACGCGAAGGCTGGGCGCCCGCACGTTTCTTGCCGGTGCGAAGCCGATGACTTGTGGACAGAGAAGTAAAGATGAACATAAAGTGTTTCAGCTCTTTGGGTTCGAAACTTCGGAATTCTTAATGATGGGGCGCATGAGAAACTTTGGGAGTGTTGCTTATCCTTCCCAGCATTTTATACCAACGCTAGTGGCTGCCGCCAACCAGCTCGAACCATTAGTCAAGGCTCACAATTCTGTAAATTGACATTTAGAGATAGGGATCCTTTTCCACATGAAAAGATAACAAAGCCCTAATGGCGACCAGCCCGTCAACAGAGTCGTATCAACTCTAATTTCGAATGGACAGCTACCTAGACGTTTTTAGCAAGACCGGAGACGAGTCTGGTATTTGGTACCAGTTCACTTACGGAACGCTAAGAATGCGGCACCAAGATGACTTTTCCCGCACGTCGTGAAAGGGGCTTGTTCTCGAACACTTGCAGCATTTCAAAAACCATGTACAGAGCGTGCATGGCATCAAGCTTGGTAGTGACTTTGTGTTAGGGGAATATCGCAGAAGCACCTTCAGCTTTACTTCTGTCCTGGTAGCTACAACAAAACCCAATCATTGCCATCTACATCAATACGGGCATCCCCAATGCCAGCTTGACACGTTGGTAAATACTCCACTGTCTTATCTGCCTTCTCATCCATCTGCTCATTCATTTCCAACTTCTCGTGTTCGCTCGACCTCATCATAACTCCAGGAGCTGTTGTCTTCAGACCACACTCACTATGATTAACCACTCAGTACGGTCCATTTCCGGACCATGACTAAATCCGAACGAGAACTACAACCAGCCAAGCTTCCATGTACGCGTCGATACTGATAAGCTGCTTCAGACTCTAGAAGTTGGAATCTGGTTGGACAGTGCCGACATTGAAGCCCATCCATGACCAGGAGTAATGGCAGTGCTTCAGACCAGATATACAGCCTGATTTCTAAAGTCAAGTCTTTCAACTGCTTGGAGAGCCAGGCCATCGGCTTTGGGGAGACGTAGGTTGCCGAGTATCTCGTGAACTTGACAGCTAACTCTTGATTGATCTTCTCAGGCGGTTTCTCGTCAATTTGGAACAGTGATTTTTCTCTGTCTTCGAGTAGTATGTTTTTGGAAGTAGATAAGGATTTTGCTAAAAACGTATTAACATTACCGTCTATTCCGGCAACCAATCACTTTACTTACTATCTCTACGAACGACGGTTGCCCTGATGTATTGTATTTGATTAAGAAAAGGGCAGTTGACTGTATCGCTTAGCTCAACTCATGTACTTCTAATTTGATTGTGCTTCTAATATAGTTGTACTTTTGATTTAATTGTACTTCTAGTCTAATTGTAGTTCTTGTTCTATGGTTCTTTTGGTTTAATGGTGCTTCTACTTTAATTTCACCTTCTTGTGGCCTTGGTATTTTCATGACATGGATTCATATTATTTGCACATTTTAGATTTTATATTCAAACGTTACGGATACAACGACTAGCAATAGACAATAGAAAACCTTGAACGTATTCTGTCATTGTAACTAGCTATAGAGGCAAAGTCTAGCCAGCGAGGGTTTTTGGGAGGTTACCTCGCTTGAAGGTTATCCCCACACTAGGTCATCACCTTACCACACCGCCCGCTCCGCTCACAGGGACCCGGGAATACCACCAACCTTCATTGTCCAAATAGAGATAAAAGTCGCTCTCTACTTGCCATAATCTCCGTAGCAAACTACCTGAGAGCTCGAATCTTGAGAAAAGAAACCCCTCTTTAGCTCAGTCGGACCCTGTTCTTGCCCCGGCTCCCCTCGCTCGACTCAATTTTATACTCAACCCCTGCCTCCGTCGCATCTGGGTTTAACTCAAACCCAACTCCCCCCTAGAAACTCAGCCATTCGTTCAAACTTTCCATCAACTATGTCCGATTTACGCAGGAGACCTAATACTCAGGCAAAGATAGTCCAGCTAAATCTTCTAGGGATACTTTCTCGTTTGTTTAATACAGCAATTCGCCATATCTTTAAGTAGTATGTTTTTAAGCAGTAGATAAGTATTTTGCTAAGCTGTATTAAGATTGCCGTGTATTTTAAATATGCAATTACTCCAGTCACTAGTTTTGCGAACGAGGGTTGCCATAATACATAGTCCTTGGACCTGTACGTAGTATATTGGCCATACTTGCAGATGATCAAGGCTTCTCCGCCGCTCGCCTTTGAATTATCACAAAGTTGAAGGTTAGGACAAGTAATTCGTAATCCGTGAATCCGCACCTGACCGTTCAATATTGGCCAAGGAATGAGGGAATGCCCTTGTAGGGCTCCAAGGCATCGTGAACATTAAGTGTAAAGGAATGCCCAAAGCTTCTGCACAATGTACGTGAGCAAAACTTGGTGGATTGGCAATTATTGCTTCCGTTTCAGTGAGATCTCCCCGCTCATAATAGTCTCGAACTTTGGGATTATTCCTGGATTTTTGACCATGTACTGTGAAATATTAGTATAGAAGAAGAGGCATAGACAGAATATACCTACGACCATGAGGGATGCTGGTTTGGGCTTTCATCAATCTTCAGATGTCCGCCCAAAGCCACGAATCCAGCAAACACGATGATCAGCATGATAGACAGCTTGATTATGCCAAGGAAATTCTGCAATCTAAGTCCCCATTTCAGAGCCAAGCCGTGAATCAAGAATGCGGTGGTAATGCATGCCAATCAATGCCTCTCTGGTTCCATCGAGTGACCTCCACATTCGCAGCGTGCAAGATATACTCTCCGAAGATGACAGAATATCCTCCTGCCCAACCTAGAAGCATGGCCCAGGAGGCATACATGGCGGTAGCCAGGAACTTCGGTCTAGTGAAAACGGACTCGAGATAGTTCTTCTCGCCTCCGTTTCGAGGCAAGCCGGTCCCAAATTCGAGAGAGACAGCCGCACCAGCAAATGCGATGACGATTCCAGCCACCCAAATGAAGAGCGAAAGGCCAATTGAGCCATAAAGGGAGACGATCGATGAAGGGGTGGCGAAAATTCCAGTTCCTACCATACGGTTGAAAATCAAAAAGATAGCACTGGCAAGTCCAAGTTGTCGACGCTCCGTGCTCGTGATATATGCTTCGACTTCTGAAAATGATCAGTTGATACTGGATGTTGTAGTGGACAACATTTCGCACCTCCATTTCCGTCAACTACAGGTTCCCCATGTTGTTTCCTATCACTACTACTGCTGTTTGCATGAGGAGAGACGCCTCCATCTCTCGCAAAGACCGCTTTCTCCGCCATTGTTGGCCACTGGATGGTCAAATTGCCAGTGGTTGATGTATCAAGTTTGGGTATACACAGAAAGAAAGTTTGAAATCAGTTGTGAGCACTTTGATAATAGTGACCACTTAGTGGGACTAAGTGACAATTGGCTTCCAAAGATTTAGGCTGCTAAGGAGATCCAGACAAGGATTGACCCACAGCGTATGCAGCCATATTTATCGATTCACCAGCTGCGCCCAAACCATAATCCAATTTTTTTGATATGCGAATCTATTGCAACATTCTAGGATACACATTCGTCATCCACGCTTCAAGGTATTATATGTCTGGGCACTGAAAATCTTGGTCAAGCGAGCTTCTAGAAGTCTACTGTTGTTCGGTGTTGTTACGTTGTTGGTTCCACTACAGACGGAACCGAGAGACGGTTGAAATGTCGTGCTCGGGAATTCTCCCTTACCACAGGGTACCGTCAGATATCCGAAGGGGAAAAATTGTTTCTCAACTAGCTCTCCAGAGTCATCTACTTCCGCGACGTCTCCTTTGACCGGTATCATCGGACAAGGAAATACTAGAAGCTCACTCTATCCTTGCCACAACCGCACGTATTCAATATCCGATAGCGCCTTGGTAATAATCTGAACTGTGCTCAGCATTGATGTCTCTAGTCATTGAGAAATATTTCAATACGGGATCCATTCCGTCCATTCCTTCTAGCGAAATTCGCAGCTGTTTTCGCAAAGTCCCTTGTAGGACGGCGGCGGCGATGCTGAGACCTCCAACCATGCCGATGGTGGAACTGAGATACAAGCCGGAACTTGCAATGGCCATCTGACGCGGATCTACGCCTGCGGTAAGTGCAATGAATGTCATACCTAGAGTGATTCCATTTCGAAAACCCGCCAGGAACAGTATATAGGGATTCCAAGAAGGATGTATGACGGTGCCAGCGAGCTAGGATCAAAGTGTACGAAAGGGATGCTAATATGGCGCCCAGGATTGAAAGGAGTTTGTATCTTCCTGTTCTGGATTTTGTCAGCTGCATCCTGCGGCCACAGAAAATCGAGCGTACCTTCGAATAATGTATCGAGTAAGAAGGCCTCCAACGCAATTTGCAAGCACCGATGGCATCAAGTGCGCCCCGGCATTCATCAAAGTTGCATGTGCTGAGATCTGGAAATATATAGGGACCAACATCATCGTCTGCCGATCGTTGGCTTTCCATTCACGCCTCGTGGCTCAACACTTACAGCTCCCTGGGCACTGGTCTAGAAGCAATGATTAATATACGAGGTGGTTACATCTCGGTTCAGCAACAGCCTGAGTGGGAATATAGGTTCTTTTGCGAAGAGCCCCTCCACGAGCACGAACAAACTCAGGCTTGCCGTTGCCGCAGAAAATAGACCCAGCACCACCGGATCCGTCCACGGCATTCTCTGCCCACCCATATCTAGAACCAGGAGTCCGCAAACGATCGAGACAAACAGGAATATCGCGCCGAGAAAGTCGATGCATTTCACTTTTGAGATATGCATTTGTGCAGGTCCTTCTTCTTTCGATGAGATGTGAAGCTTCCATGCAACTAGTGCTAGAGCGAGGATAGTTGGAGGACACTGCCCCAAGAAAGACTTGTGACCTTCGTTAGCTGCTGTGCAACTCGCGCGTTCGTTGTGATCACAAACATTCGCCAGCCCACCGTATCTGTCAAGTAACAATTGGTCCTCCTAGACTTCTACCAGATGTTGCGGCGATGTTGGCACAGCTTCTCCGTGAGGCAAACTCGCGAATTGGTACCAAATCTCCGGATGTCAATCCCGCAGGAGAGTCGAGGGCGTCTTGACTCTGCCTTGCAATCACAATAGAAACAAGGCAATGTTTCCCAGCTCCTCCAACACCAGCCAGCACTCTCCCAAGAACAACTTGCTGGAGCGACTGCCCTAACCCGCGCGAAGTCTTATTTATCATGAATATCCTCAATTCGCAACCTCGCATAACACCCCTTATAACTAATCTCATAGTTCCGTCAGTAAGGCTCATATTCGTTACATCCAAAGCTCTTCCAAACCCAACGATAACGACCCTAGGGCTTATCAAGAAGCAAGAGGTCGTATATCATAACTTACCGCTTCAAACCGCTCCTTAACGATTACGCTTAGCAACTGGTACATCTCCATTGTAACAGTCTTTGACTAATTATGCACAGTAGTCAGAAACCCATTTGGCTACGCGCCCATGTTTGACTGAAGATATTGATATTCACGATGAGTTTGCGATTCTCAAGCTGGTGATTGGCGGGAAACATACTTCGACCCACTTTTTCACGAAAGGTCAGACGACACTACAGCTGGGCGATTGTGAGCCACCTGGCAAGACTAGGGCAGAGTGAGAAGGCTGTGCCCGTCACCACCAACATTCCCCACTACATAAGAGCTGAGCCAAATCTGTTCGAGCCTCCCTCTCTTAAAAAAAATATAAACTTCTCTGGCGTTGATCTTGTTATTATCGCTCATAACCATTTGGTTTATACATCGTTGCAGGAGTCGGAAGAATTTATATCTGCTTTCCTTTTCGTGCCATGGCCATAGAATACCCCGATACCCGAATTGGGAGACTGAATGCCTACGCGGGCGATGGAGTTTGGAGATTTCATCCAGAGAACGGCAATCCGATATGGATATGGACACTCAAGGACATGAAAGCATTTCTAGTTCTGGCGGCTCTCACTACGCTCTTTGCATTTACGCAGTCCAGGGCTTGGGTTATTATTCGACTGGCGATCCTCCATTGGACCAAACCCATAAGGCTGCCAGATGACACGATGCCAGAGCCTCTTCTGTCATTAAGCCAAGGAGCTGCGGTTGAGCAGATCCTGCCATTAATTCTAAGAGCGTCCAGGAAGATCTACGGCTGTACGCTGGGGTATTGCCGTACACCAACCTTCCGTCAAGAACTCTCGGTTCATCAACCAAGCCCTACAATACCCTCATATTTTGGATTTTTTGCTCTTCTGAACATATCGCTCTTTATAATGATGGGCATTACTACACCGTGGCTTTTAACGGGAGGCTCATTAGAGGCACCGTTGGTCAAGTCATTGGAAACGAAGAGATGTGTAGAATCTACTGGCGAGGAAAATGAATTATACGACCTCGGTCACATCCGAGAGCCAGATGCAATACTACAACAATGTATGGACAAATTGCATATGGGCTGTGAGAATCAATACTGGCTGCGAGCTCTGGTCGTTCGAAAGAGTCGCACGGAAGACTGCATCTTCCCCAGAAACATATGCAAAGAGGGAATCAAACCGATATCAATCACACATTCGAACATCACAGCTTTTGAGATGGGAATTAATTCCCCCTTGAAAGCCACGATAGAGCATCGACTCAGCTGCGTTCCGGTCTACTTGGATCCGTTTATCCTCACAACGGCAGAAAACAACACTTATATCCTCATCAGAGATATCCACGGCAATGAAACCCTCGAAGAGAAATTGCAAGACCTCGGACTATTCACCAAGAAAATCAACACACCCAATGAGTTACATGGACCATTCAATCAAAGTTCTGGCTATCGCGCAGCCATGAATAGAGGTCCTTACGACTTGAAGGTCTTGCCGAAATATTATATGGATGGTGGCATTCTACCGGACCCAAGCCATATACATCCTCTTCTTTTCAAGAACGATGGCAGGTCTTTCCTCATTATTTTGAGGACTGGTTCCCATGAGTTCGTTGTGCCAATCGATGACCCATTCTTTGCAGCACATAATCATATTCTTACTGGCCCCTTCGGTAATTTCTCCAGTTATTACGCAGACTACGAAGCAACAGCATTGGGATGTTTGGAGCAATTCCGATATTGCACACCGTCAGATGGCTTCTGCACCCCATGGGGTGTAGACGGCGAAGAGGCTGCGACACTGCTGGAGAGGTTGAAGAAGAACGACAAATTTTCCACCCCACTCAACTTGTTCTTCATTTACCCACACTTGCCGTTTATGCTATCTGTTTACCACTATTTGTCTTTTCGTACAACTCCCCCTACATATGTTCCGTTGACGCAGTTTGGCTTAACGTCAGATGAGTTTGTTGTTATACACCAAGATACGAAGGATCAATGGGCAGCTGAGGTTGAGACATGGTTCACAAAGGCAACTCTGAGCACGGTGCTGAAGGTGAAAACAGCAGCTGAATTTCAAATATTCAGCTCGAGGAATTCTTCTAACAAGGAAGTGCACAGGCAATTGGCACCGCTATGCGGTAGCATTTTGTTTCGTTCTGGAGACTACACCAATCTAAGCTGGATCGGATTCTGTGCGACAGCAGGTGGTCTGGTTTTCTTGTGTATGCTGAGCTACATGTTACAGCACAGATGGCACCATTATTTCATTCTATGTTCCCGGAAGTTAATGCTTCTATGCATCAATTTGATATGTGCTTTTGGCAATAAGTTAAAAGCGAGTCGGACCATAATGGGCGTCCGGAACTCGATTTCGACAGTCTGGAGTATGTTAGCTGATGCCACTACTATAATGGCTAGAAAGCTCTACAGCAGTCAAAGCACTATGGTCGCGCGAAGGCATGCCCAAGGACCGGAAAACATTTTTATGAGGCCTATTTCTAGCGATGATGATACGGACTGGTCGCTACATGCGCCATATGTTGATATTGATAATGTTATCTAATCTCTGGATTGAGGATACGAACTTCAAAACCAGACGGAACGTTTGAGATCAGCATTCAACGGTCAATGGTAGCTGGGTTGTTTGCAGGCGAGAACACCCAGAATATGGGTCTTGGAAGTATACAGGGCCTGTAGGCTAGTCCTTCGTTATCCGATCACCGAGAAATGAGAAATGAGACTTTGGTATACACACACTCACAGTCCTACACTATTTCTACAGCTGCGCTATTATAATATGACCAAATGTTGCCACACCATTGAAAAGAGGTACACTTGAATCTATATGTTGACATCAGGATTGAGTTTAGATAGAAGAGGATCCTCTTTTTGTGATACTGAAGTAGGTGCTGGTTACAGAGGTGCCAGCCGTGAAGAAGTTCACACCGCATTCGAACGCAAGATTCAGTTTGTATAGGCAGAACGGTTTGGTTGGTGGCAGGGAAAGAGCGGTATGACCTTCTTTACGGCCCACATTTTCGTCTAGCTGTGGGCTGCGTCTCTGGCTGGGTCAGGTTTCGAGATTCCGCAGCTGCCGATGCTGCCGTTGCGTCCCCTCTCTTATCTTTCACCTTCCACGGCGAAAGGTCCGATAATAGTGACACCTTGGGATCTACGCAAGCATGTCTGGGCTTATCTCAACAATTCAACCTAATTGCTGTCGTATGTGCGCGATTGCTCGTTCCGGGTTGGGTTAATGGCTGGACGATGTGGATGCATACACGCATTGGCTTGCCTTTGAAGGGTGCTTCATGAGCTGGAGAGAAATATCATGAATATTGCCCGATCATCAGCCGAAACTGTGACAGGTCTCAACACCTTCCAGCTCCAACATCGCTCCTTGTTCAAACTCAGCATACAGGCAGGTCCATCCACCCCAGGGAGCCGGACTGGGACCATTTTTATCTAGTCGTAGGATGCCGCGATTCGAGGTACAAGAGACCAAGATAAGACCAGAAATCCAAGTCAGGGAATCGAGCCTTGCATGTCGTCCTTGGTTCCCTTGCCTTGCCTTCCTTCCTGATACTGATCCCAGAACGTGAAGTGAACACAGAACTGTTATATAAAATGTTGGTTTTCCATTCAATACTTCGCGCAATGCTCGGTGAAGATAGTCCAAGGCGCAGCCTTCACTCGAATACGTATCTTGTATTCACCATCTCTAGACTCCGCATTATGCCATCCAAACCCATTCCCCAGTGTAACGCCAGACCATGCATGCCCATGTTGATTCCCGTGGTATTGTTCCCTCGCACATGCCCTCAATCTCTCAACCATGCTCTCCGCTTCTCTTCTTTCTTCTGTTTCCGCTTTTCCTTGAACTGTTTCAGCTCCGCCTTCGAGACCTTCTTTCCACTACGCTCAGCCTTCAGACTCCTTCCATCATGACTGTTCGCCGCTGCATCGACATCGAAGAAGGCATTCATCTGCCGCTTGCTCTTGTTCTCATCGTTGAAGTTCTCCGGGTTCAAATCAGCAACTTGATATCTGCCTGTGAATCTATTGAAGGCAGCAGTAGCTGTATACTGAGCAGCAGGGTCTACTGCCTGACCAGGGACTGATTCTGGAGCACTGGGCTGCGCGTACCAAGCAGTTGGATCGTAGTCGCCGTGGATTGCTGGGTTGTAGCCAGTTGTAGCAGGAGGGGTAGGTGGAGCTGTCTCGGCAGGTAGGGGAGCATCAACGCCTGGCGGACCGGGTTGAGCAACTTGAGGAACACGAGGATTTGTCCATTGTGTTGCGCCTGTGAACCGATTGTAGAAATAGAAGGCTTGCGCAGTTTCTTCCCATACTGGCGCCCATCCGTCATCTTCCTCTGTCGCAGCTGGTGGTGGTTCTGCGGGCAAAGGGGGCAGGTCTTCGTTCGGGAGAGGCGGCGCGTCGGCGGTGGTAGGTGGTGTTGGTTTGCCCGCGGCTTGCGCTCCAGGTGTTGTCGCAGCGTCCAGTTCCCCTTCACTTGCTTCACCATCTTCTTGTTCCGACGAATCTTCCGGCTTTTGCGATCCCTCGCTTCCTTGCACTTGTGTATCTGCCGACTCTGCATTCTCCTTCTGTGATACATCCTCTGTCGACCGTTCCGGAATATTCTCCCCTTCACGCTCCGTCGTGACTGAAGCCATGATGCGATAAGGCCAGTGCGCCGATACTGCGCAAATCTTTACAAAGGAAAAGTACCAATGCTAACGATCTGCTTTGTGGAAATTGTGGTGTTTGACGAGGAGCGTGGAGGTTGGAACCAAGTGTCAACGAAGTTCTGATGCATTTCGAGATTGACGCTAAGAAAATACTAGCGTATTTACCCACGTGATGTCTCAAATGAGGCTGAACTGATTCTAGCCAATAAGGAGTTGGACAAGAGACAGGAAGGCTTGAGATGAGGGTGATGTTACATTTCTGTGGGTATTATACACTATCTAATTTGTTTGAGCGCGGATTCAGCTCGGGCAATAGCATCTCTTGCTTTCTCAATGGCAGCATCCTGAACCACTGCTGGCTTCTTCTCCTTCAGCACATCACCAACCACACCTTCAACAGCTCTCACGCATTTTCGGCCTTCCTCCCTCACTTCACCCTCCCAGAACTTCCTTGCTGTTTCCCACTTTCCTTGCATTCTTCTCAAGCTCCAAACGATTCCTAATGCTGCTACGCCTCCAGCTTCATACAACGTAGTTGTGATAGAGGAGAAATACATCAGACCAGCAAAGGCCGATGCAAGTGAGGAAGTGCTCAATGTCTGGAAGACGAGCTTCTGAGCTAGTGCCTGGAGTGCTGGGATAGTTTCCTGTGAAAGAAATGCTCTGGTGACTGGTATATGGAGAGGCCAGGGCCGTGGCTTGATTCCCGCATGTATAAGATCTTTCGGCGTCTCGACCAAGTCCTGCATTTTAGGAGGCTGTGGTTCCGAGCCAATTGTAGCTGCTGCAGTCGTATGTTCAACAGGCTTGTATGCCCAATTCTTGGGAGCCACCTCCATGTCTTTTAAAACGCCGGCCTGTGCGATGCAGCCTGCAAGATAGATGACTTCTTTCTCGGCACTGGTGAGGAATCTTTGGTTCAGGATGTCATAGGCGATCATAGAAACATCGTCAACTCGCCAAAAGAGTTTCCACCATCCTAATTTCCGCCACCTTTGACCACTGAACGCAATATCGAGCTCATCTCTGAGCTCAGAGTGAGCATTTTCGGCCCATGCAGACAGGCCTTTTCTTAGAGCTAAAAGGTCTGAAGATGGCACACTTTTTGACAGAGCCAATCCCAGTTGCCTTCTTTGCTCTGATTCAAGTGCTACACTGGCATTGTTAAGCAGTGACTCCACAAGCATCCGTACTGGAGCCTTCATTTCCCCGTCTGTCGAAGCAGTCCCTGATTTGATCCACTCCAGAATATCTGGTACCGCGCTCTGGAACCATTGCTTTTCATACACCAGAGCATTATCGACACTGTCTCGAAATGACTGGATAGCCTCAGCTGCCAGAGATGTGTCTACAACCTGGAGAGGGAGGTTGGCTGCCACATCTGTGTGCAAATCAACCGCCGTACGAATGACGTCTCCGTCAGGATTGATCGGGTAGTTCATTAGCGACGCTGCTCCAATGATTCCCTGCGATACAACCAACGACTTGTGCACCGGAGTTGTCACTGGCGTATATCTTCCAGTATTGGACGTCGGTATTTCCATGGTAGGAACAAGAACTGCCTCCGCGAAATCACCTTCTCCGCTGCTTGATGTTGGAGGGTCCATCTCCAAGACCAGAATCTCCAGCTTATGACCTTTCAACGTCGGCGACGAGACGTGTATTTCTTGCACCAGCCTATTTCCCTGCAAAGTGTCCTCTGCGGAATTCTGCCCGATCTTCATGAAGATCGGCCTTCCACCTTGTTGATCTCCAACCAGAATCCTTTCCCATTCCTCTTCCGCCTTCAATGGATCAGCCACGAGAAGTCGAAGAAGTTCCTTTGCCTTCTTCAATGAAGCACCTCCATCTGCGATTCCCAAAATTGCTATCCTGATTGTTTCGTCTCCAGCTTCTTGTTCCAGACCTCGAAGCGCAAGTTGCAGCCTCGAGATGTTGACGTAGCTAGCGGCATGTTTTTGGATATCGAGGAGGGCATCTCGCAAACCAATTCGAGGTCTCTTGGTCAGAGTACCAGACCCGGGGTCAAGTGCAGTAGCGCTTGGCAGATTGGATTGCAAACGTCTTTGAATACGCGGTTGTCGAAGTTGGGTTGAGGAGGGTCGTCGTGAGGCCGTGCGCAGAGTTTTGATACTGCTGCAAATTGGACATGATTGCTGGGTCTTGGGAGGAATTGACAGTCGAATTGATCTCGACTGCACAATTGCAACCCGGGGTATTCGTGGAGGCATGGTGGTGCTCGAGGGACGAAAGGTTTCTTGGTTTGGAGCTTTCTTGAAGTCTAAATTTGAAGCCCGAAATATCAGGCACAACATCATTCTGGTGGATCGTAGTTGAATGGGAAAGTTTATTTCAACATCACGTAACTGGATCGTTCTCGAGAATTGATGTGATGGATGAAATATATACTACTTCTGTAATGCCATACCTCCGAAAGCCCTATCTAGTTCGTCCCCCTCTCCATTTTTTGCCACGACAGGAGCATTTTGTAGACCCGATGCTTCAGCACTTGATACATCAACATCCATCAAATTGCTCTGTGACTGCCCAGCTTCTGGCTTCCTCTCTGGTTCTAATATTCTTGCTTCGCTGTCTAGCCAACCGGGCGCTACCCTTCTTTTCTCTGCCAAATCTCGGGCTGCAATGTACTCGTCCCATGCCTTCAACTCTTTGTCGGCATCATCTTGGACCTTCTGGATGTATGCTTGTAGGGCTTTGCATGATGCAATGATATCGTCCGGGTGGGCAGCATGTCCTGAAGAAGAGACTATGTACTGTGTCTTCTCGTCGCCTGATGTTGGAGCTCCAGTGGAAGACTGAGGTAATGAGGATGGCAGTGTCTTGTAGGTGTATGGAAGAGTAGTGGCGGTAGGAAGAGACACGAATGGAGATACAGTCAGGGGTACTTGGGCCAGCAGTGGATGAGTGCCTGCGCAGTGTTAGACCTGAGATGTGACGATTGATGCTTGGGCCCCGAAGAGGCGGAGTGAACAGGAGGGGTCGCTCAGAGACGTACGATTATCGTGCATGCTGGGCTGCTGGTAGCTGGTAGACTCGATACCAGCAATACTCAAACCTCCTCTGGTCGGTGTCTCGAGCTCTCACAAGCCTCGAAGGTATCTTGTAGTCCTTGTATGGACGATACGCAAACTGATGCAGCTCTGATGCAGCCCTACTGCCAAATGCCTGTTTGGTGACTAGCCCAGCACAGCCCTATCGGGTAAACTTTAGTATGTGTGGCTCAACTTCGCCCACCTGGCCGACTATTGGGTGCTTACAGCTCGTCATGTATCGCTGGTCGGCTGCAGCCGTGAATATCGGGATGGGGAATATGTCTCTGGTGACTTGTCTTGCATTGAAGCTCTCCAATCCCCAGTCGTTCCCCAGTCCGATCTAGGCTGCTCCAGCCAATTCAGCACGCTAGCGGACACTAGCGGGAAGCCAAAATCAACACCTCACTTCAGTTGCCAGCCAGCCCCAGCTGTGGCTCGCCGCCTTGTTTGAGCCTCAGTCAAGTCCAGTCCCAGCCCGCCCATCAACCTCTCCCCGACATCCCCCTCTTCGTCCAAACATCGCAGCTCAGCCCTGTGCCCCACCACCAAAACATCGCCATCGCAGACTCGAGCAACAACAGTCTTGAAGCAGATTTACTCAAGCACTGCTGATAACGACGACTACGACTGTTTTTACCCCTTTCACGCTGACCAAGCGGACCCTGAATTGCGCGTGTGCCTGACGACATTTGCCTTCCTCGGCCCCCAAGAATATTATTGCCCCTGAATACTCGTCAATCGTGATATCGACACACTGCCAGCTGGTTCTGAGGCTCGAGATATAATATCAGTACCCCGCCACTCGCCACCTTTCCAGACCCCTCATCCATCATGGACGAGGAACAGAGAGATCAGCTCCCTCCTGGGCTTGATCCTGCCCACCTCGATAATGCGGTGAGGGCAATTCAGACCAAGAAGCCGATTCCCACCATCGACTTTACCCTGCACACCATGGAGGATGGCCAGCAGGTCAGCACAATGGAGAGAGTTTGTAAAGGTACTTGCTTCCCCTATCTTCCCCGCGCAAATCCCACTACGACACCAGACTCTAACAGCATGAATCAGATGTACAAGCTCCTGCAATGCACCCTCCCACCAACGAGCAATTCTTCTCCCCACAAGATCCAACGAAGCCAAACTTGGCCTTCCTCAAGCAACATTTCTACCGTGAAGGTCGTCTCACTGAGGAGCAAGCGCTGTATATTCTCGAGGAGGGTGGCAAGGTCTTGAAGCAAGAGCCCAATCTTCTGGAAATGGACGCGCCGATCACTGTCTGCGGAGATGTACATGGCCAATATTACGACTTGATGAAGCTCTTCGAAGTTGGCGGAGATCCAGCAGACACACGATACCTTTTTCTTGGGGACTATGTCGATCGAGGATACTTCAGTATTGAATGTGTGCTCTATCTCTGGTCTTTAAAGATCTGGTATCCGAACACTCTATGGCTTCTTCGTGGAAATCACGAGTGCAGGCATTTGACCGACTACTTTACCTTCAAGCTTGAGTGCAAGCACAAGTACTCTGAGAAGATTTACGAGGCTTGCATGGACTCTTTCTGCGCTTTGCCACTTGCAGCTGTCATGAACAAGCAGTTCTTGTGCATTCACGGTGGATTGAGCCCAGAACTACACACTCTGGATGATCTCAAGTCGGTACGTACTGCGTGGGTCCCCGCAAGAACAAGGCTAATTTACCCAGATTGATCGTTTCCGCGAGCCTCCCACCCATGGACTGATGTGCGACATTCTTTGGGCAGATCCGCTCGAAGAATTTGGCCAGGAAAAGACCTCCGAATACTTCATCCACAACCATGTGCGAGGTTGCTCGTACTTCTTCTCCTATCCTGCTGCATGCAATTTCCTCGAGAAGAACAATTTACTCTCGGTGATTCGCGCCCACGAAGCTCAAGATGCCGGCTACCGTATGTACAGGAAGACTCGGACCACGGGATTTCCCAGCGTAATGACCATCTTCTCCGCACCAAACTACCTAGACGTCTACAACAACAAGGCCGCCGTTCTGAAGTACGAGAACAATGTCATGAATATCAGACAGTTCAATTGCACACCTCATCCGTACTGGCTGCCTAACTTCATGGATGTCTTTACTTGGTCGCTACCTTTCGTTGGAGAGAAGATCACTGACATGCTGATTGCGATTCTGAGTACTTGCTCGGACGATGAACTCAAGGAGGACGCTACACCTTCCACCGTTTCACCAGGCCCAGTATCTCCACCAATCAATGCCAACTTGGACCCAGATTCAATCGAGTACAAGAGACGCGCGATCAAGAACAAGATTCTTGCAATTGGTCGTCTTTCTAGAGTTTTCCAGGTCTTGAGAGAAGAGTCGGAGAGAGTCACGGAGTTGAAGACAGCATCTGGAGGTAGGCTTCCAGCTGGAACGTTGATGCTAGGTGCAGAGGGAATCAAGGATGCCATCAGCAGTTTTGAGGATGCACGAAAGGTCGATTTGCAGAACGAGAGACTTCCACCAAGTCACGAAGAGGTTGCGAGACAGAGCGAGGAAGGTCGGGCGCAAGCATTGGAACGAGCTGTGGATGCGGCGGATAACGATAAGGGACTGCAGGCACTGTCTAGACGTCTCAGCACGTAAGTTAGCCTTCTTCAACATTGATATGAAGCTAACAGATTAGTGACCGGAAAAGATCGTCGTAGGGAGTTCCGAGTGGAGTGAATGATGTTGATTTTACGGAACAGCGATAGATATTGATGATTGCGAGGAAAACGGCTGGTAACAAATATGTACAAGCGCCAATATCATTGTGATTTGGCGGCTTAATGATTCATACGCGTGCCATTTGAATGTCTGTCATTTGCTTCTTTCCACTTCGCAGTCGTGCTGTAGTCCAGCCGTCCAACATGGCTCTCGAGCAGTTATGAAGGGCGCTTTGCACCGATAGGTTCGCCCGAACATCAAACAACAAAAACCGGCTTGCCAGCCTTGACTGCATTCTTGTCTGTTGCCCAGTCCTCGCGTATGGTCGTAATTGTACCCTTTCTCCAAGCTCCTGTTTCGTAACACTTATTCCAATCACTCAAAGTCCATCCCACAACATTGCCAGCGAAGCTGACGTCCCGAACTGTCCCACACCTCTGAACAATGCAACCAATATCCCCGTAATAGCCATAAACATAATCAATTCATCCTTTACCCCTCTCGAGCTGTCCTTTATCTTTGTCTCCTCCATTAGGAATACACCATGCGCAACTGCAATCGCTGTTAAGACTCCCAGCGCCAAACTCTTCCGCCCTACCTGTGCCACTGCCGTCTCGCACGCAAACAACACATGCTCCCCGAAAAAAATATAATTGCTTGGCGAAAACTCCACCAGCACAGCCTGCGCCGCCAGGAGCGTAATCGTAAAGAACCGAGGAAGCCGATACGTGAACTCAAGATACACTTTCTCCCCTCCCGGTCGTAGTAACATGCATCTGTATATCAGCGAGATCTGCATCTCGCACCAAACGACCGATCCGAGGATCTAGAGGGGGGGAAAGGGCCCGAGAGAACCGTTGCTTTTGAGGATTGAGCCGGGCGTGGTGAAAACTCGGGAGTCGATGACGCGAGAGGTTGTTAGGATCCAGGCGTTCCAGGACGTAAGGATTCAGCAGGTGGGAGGTTTCGGGGAGGATGTCGTCTTCGATTTGGCGGATAGGTTTTTCGGTTATGATCCTAGTGAAGTGAAAGAGGAAGGGGAGCAGAAGCAAAGAATCGGTTAGTGTTGGTTTGAGCTTGAAGCTTGGTCGTCTGCGAAGGTTCAAAGCGGGAAGGTTGACGAAAGAAGTGCTTGACGAGAGAAGTGGTTGACGAGACAAAGGTTTCTGCTTCGTGGATAGAAGAACAAGGCATGTTGAGAACTCCCTGCTGTGTCCTACCTTCAATGGGTCTCAAATGGTTTCAACGATATCGCAAGAAAGTATATGCCCACGATAAATTACGCTGTAAATGACAAGTAGCCAGACCGCGCTGATTCTCTCCAACCGTCAGAGCTAGAGCCCAGGCAAAGAATAATCAGAATGATGTGTCGAGACCGGGTGACCTATCTCGTCCGTTTTCTTGACCCAAGATGAGGTCTATGTACATCTTAATGCCATAAATACCCCAGAAAGAACCCCAAATATTTCATCTTGCTGACAATCTCACAGTCTCCGACACGTAAATCACTGATCAATCAACCACACCAGCGCGAGAATCCAACCCACCCAACTTAAAGGCATCCCATTTTCGCAACTTCATACTCAGACCTCAAATGCCATCTCGGTCCAATAACAAGCATGCAGCAAGACTATTTAATATAATGCAATGGTGCCATCTCAACATCTGATTCTGCTGGTGTCGTGGATTCGACGTGCTGTGAACCCCTGTGTTTAGCGGCAGGTCGCTTCTGCCATTCTTCGCTAAATGGCGTGCTTGAAAATTTGTAAATTTCAAAATACACCCTCCTTTAGTGTACAGTGGGCATGAAGATATAATTGCAATATCCTCCAAAGCCTTGCTTATGCATTGGGGTACTGGTGACTTGAGTCCTGTGTTTGACTGGCGAATTGTCGCTTGGGTGTTGATTTGTTTACATTGGGGGATCCGCTGGCTCGTTGAGTCTTGCTCGGCCCCAGCCACGAACAGACAGCTTGGAGTATTAATATGTGAAAGTGGGTCTGAGCCCACTCGCGGCTTGATTCAAATTATTATTCTCGAGGTTTAAATTTTACTGACAGTGTTTGAGACGTTGAGACTGGAAGTCCTAACAGCTCAATCTGATCTAAAGGGATGTAATCAAGTCCAGCACTGCTTTCGGTATCACAACCAAAACCAGTCGATCAGATCTGGAGTAAGCCCGTAATCATTTCCAGAGCCCAGTGTGACTTGCCCGATAACCTGTTTCGGGGAAATCGTGTGCGAAAAGATCAATTGATCTGGTCCTAATCCCGAAAAGCGCTCTTTGGTCCTTCAGCCTAGCCAGCACACCCACAAGCCACCTTTCGCACCTACCATGCAAGCTGAAGGGCCTGACAGCACAATGTGGGGGTCCCCACCAGGTTCAGAATTTGAAATGTAGTAATGCATCAACGCATCCCACTCCGTTCCGATATCATGGCCAAACACTTGCCTCTGAGAAGGTGGCAGTGAGTTGGGGGTCACGGGTCTATGGGACCTGAATGGGTAGATGCATACACATAGAAATTGGAACTGGAATCGTCGGATGGGGTAGGTTGTCGTCTGCTCTGGACCTCCGAACCTTTAGTGCTTCTGTGATTGGGCTCTTTTTGTCTACTAGCTCCTCCGTGCCATGCTGAGGAGTAACAGAAACGGAGAAGTGGTGTTGGTTGACATGCAGAACTTACGAGACGGAATAGGTCGGTACAGAAAGTGGATTCTGAGAGTTTTTTGCTGTGCAGTAGATGGTAGATTGAAAGTCTCAGGAGATCCTACGCCTTCAAATTGTCTAGCTGGATGGTCATGAAGTGGAATGTGAAATTCTCTAGATATCCACTCAAGCCGCCTCCGCTATCCCATCTGGAACCATCCGTCCCAAGTCTTTCTGCTCGTTCCCTCCACTTCTCAGCCGTGCCTGGGTCGCTGGTCGGCGATTCATTGTTTGCTTTTCGTATTTTGAGGCTGCATATCCCAGTCTAGAGCACTGAAGATCGGTAAGAGATGAGCTGAGAAGCGTTCCTAAGCTCCTTCACGGGAACCACGTCTAGGTAGTTACTTTCTGGTATGAATATGATGTGATATCCACCTCCGCGGCCTCTTTTCTGAAAGTTCCATAGTCGAAGATTTGGAGATCGCGTTTCCTGCATATTATCCACGCTACGCTACGAACAGTCCACCCCACTGTGGTACCAACCTCGGGCGGCAAGTCGACCTGCCTACCCAGTCAACGTCCCTCTTACGAAAACAGTACAGTACCCACGCCGCCGCCGGGACAAGAGGCCCCATAATAATACCACTCCTACCACTCTAGATTCCAGCCAGCACGCAACCAAGCTCGAAACAAGCGAAACGACGCGAAGAGAAGAAACAACCCTCCAAAAGTCGCAAGCACACCATACCACATGCTCGGTTTTTTTAACGACTACGCATATAAAAAACCGATTGAACGACGATATCCTCACTTTCGCACCTCGTTACTTACCCGGGACTAAATGAGTACTGTTCTACACTATCAGCTTCAGCACGGTGTCTTCGTTGCCTTGACACCTCCTCCCAGCATCAAGCAGCAGATCATTCAGAGCCAAGCTGGAAACGAGAACGAGAACGACACATATTGTGACTTCGAATTCGATAGGATGATGCGGCAGGACACTTCTTCAGAGCCGGAGCCGGACTTCAGTCGTTTACCTGGAGGCGAAGCTGAAGGCTTGGAGTCAAGATTTGGGAGGCAGGGAGGAGCGGCGGCGGCTGTTGAGTTGGCAAGTCACTTTTTTGTGGTAGAGGAGGATGCTCGAGTTGCAGCGAACCAGATGCAGGAGAGTGAGTTGAATGTTTGGAGGAGGGGTGTTCAGGGTGCTACGAGGCCTGGGTCGGAAAATGGGACGGATGCTATGGATCGAGGTATGTGTAGTTGATTTCTTTGTTTTTTTTGATAATGTTGTATTTCTTGGATTTGGTGAGGAAAAGTGGAGACTGGAGGGGAGTCTCTCCTGGATCGAGGCTGGAAAGTGGTGTTTATTTGAAGTATTTGTCTGCCCAAAATGTTCGATTGAAGCTCCTTTGATGTCGCACTTATTTGCTCGAGGACCGGTGGTTTTTGTCGAATAGCAGCTCTAGTGAGCTAGATGACATCTTGCATTCGGAATTCCATCTCACCTTCTGCTTCTTGCGCTGCCTGCTCGAGACGATCAAGAATGACACATGAAAGCCCTACCGAGTGGAAGGGCAAGTGCATGCTATGAGGACGTCCAAATTATCTGCAGCGGCGGTACATCCGGATGGTGGACTTAACTTACCGCAGGGATCGAAGCAGTGTTGGCAATTGAAGGCTCAAGTGAATGAAGCTTCAATTTCCGAGTCAAGCTCGATGCTGCTCATTCATCACAGTCAGGACACACTACGCCGATTGGGATACATGAGTTACTACTCGTACCCTATGGTTAAGTCCTCTGCATTACTGGCTTCACTCACTTGGCCATGTCCGGTTGGCTAGTTTCCCTCGCTATCCGCAATATCAGCCTCGATCGGGCTAACCTTGCCTCCATCTCCTCTTCAGTAGCCAGCGGAGAGACATCCCTCACCCTTGTCCTGGCACCAGACAATTCCCACTCGGGGCGTATCTTTTGCCAATTCCTGCGCTCTACTGGCGGTCTCCTACCTCACAGGCCTTGCACCTGTTGTTCTTGTTGTCGCATGCTGGAGATGCGGGCTTGTGATTGGTCGAGAGAGACTGGTATCAATTGCGAATATACGCATGGAATCACGAAATACCACGTGACGGGGCGTTTGGTCGCAGACCCCCGGATTAGCTGCGTTGGTATCGCGATGCGATTGCAGCATTGCCGAGAGATAAGTATGAGGGGTCCCGGATGTGTTGTGAAGGGAGTGGCTTGCTGGCTAGTTAATGTTGGAGTCGATGTTGGTGCGAGTCTAATAAAGATCTAAAGAGAGCCTCAAGTTTGAGCATGTATTTGGATCTGGACTTGTTTCTGCCTTCTTGATCCGCGTCAGTACACTTGGGCTTCCTGAGGTTTTGGTCTTGATTCTTTTGCAGATACACTTGCATCTGCCTCTGCTTCTGCAACTACTATTGTACTGCTTCCGCATATTCTATGCATCTACTAAAGTAGCTGACGGACCGAGTCTGGGTCAGACTGTTACTCAAGCATCCCAGGCCTTTGGACTGACAAACCACCAGCTCTACAAGAAGCGGCTCTTTCACCACTGTCCTCCCCAATATACCCGTGGGATACCGAGACCCCAAACTCGAACCAGAACCCGAATCAAATACCCCACCATCCTCAACCTCAACCATACGCAGCTCTCCAATTCGTAGCCATGGACGGTCACGACCAGCACCCAGACTACTACCAACAACAACATACGGCTGCACCGAACCAGCCCTACTACACCGCCACATCCAGCGCTCCCCAACACCCAGGCTTCGTACCGATCTACACCCAGCACCACACGCAGCCCGCCTACACAGCTTACCCGGAATCCAGCTCGTCCAGCCCACAGAATCAATACCCGACCTCTGAAGGCGATCCCGAAGCAGACTTGAAGAGATTGAGGAACACGGCTGCGAGCGCACGGTTCCGGGCGAAGAAGAAGCAGAGGGAGCAGACGCTAGAGCAGCAAGCGCGGGAGAAGAAGCAAGCGCTGGAGAAGCTGGAGAGTAGGATAAGAGAGTTGGAGCAGGAGAATAGGTTTTTGAAGGGGTTGATTATGGGGCCGAAGGACGAGGAGTTGAAGGTATGTTGTTTGCAGTTGTAGATGGAGAGGAGCAGTTGTGCAAGAAAGGAAGACAGGACGAAGAAACGTGCTAACAAGAAACAGGCGCTGAAAAAGCAGAGAGACGAGGTTATCGAAGCCGACAGGAAAGGATTTGAACACAAGGATGGCGTTGGAACAGATTGAAAGAGATAGGAGAGTGGGAGCACTTGCTGACGTTTGGATTGGGTCTGCTTTCGGGAGGCGGGTTGCATTGGACGGTTGGTCGGATGGGACAACGATATGAGGGATGAATGATGTGAGCGAGAAACATACATAGAGAGATATGCGTTCGTAACTTTTGCTTTTGCTGGGAAACATACGTGTTTGGGTATACCACCATCCACCCGAGCTTGTGTTTTCCCTCGATGGATTTTTACCTGCCATACCCACGATTTGCTAACGACCCCAACACCGTTTTCCGACCTAGCAACCTACACCGCGACGCCAGATCCAGGCAGTAGCTAATCGGCCAAGAACACATGTCTCCCGTTGAGCTTTCAAGCTATCTGCCAGCATTGAACTTTGAACCAACCCGGCGAAACTCCAAGCAATCAGGAAGTAGATGTAACAAGCAAGCACCCCTCGACTTCGATGAGGTACAATCGGCTGGAAACAGAACAAGACACAACTCTTACGGCCCCTTCGGACTCTCAAAACCCTGTAAAATCCTCCCAAACATCGAACACATCCTCCAACACCCCATCTGCCTCAACGCCACGCTCGCCTTGCGAACCTGATCAACATACTGCTCCGTCAAAGCATTACCCCTCAACTTCGCAAACGCCCAACACACCATGCCACCCGTAAACAAACACACCGCAATCTCGTACGAGCTGTCTGCGGCGATACCATTGTTGATACAGTGATGACACAGCGCGAGCATGTTGTACACATGTCCCATCGTCTTATCCGAGATCTCGCTATTGGCCCAATACTTGAGGTTCTCCTCTGCGAAATTTCCGTCGTCTCTGTTTACTGAGCGGCCAGCTACGAGATGCATATCCGAGAGACTGACATCGAGAGAGACATAGCCAAGATAATGGAGGAGTTGGGCCGCCATGCTTGTCCCAGGTGTCTTGTAGCACTCGGCGAAACTGTCTAGGCCGTCCACGAGCCATTTACGGCGTTCGCGAAGACCTTCGCCCATGTCGTGGGCGGAGTTCCCGAATGTGCCCATGAGACCGGTTGGGTTCAGCATTGACGTCGATTGGCGCCATTCAAAGATGTGAGTGTGAAGGGCGTACATGAGGACGATTTTTCCGAATTCGCCGGCTTTGACGATGGGTGGGGAGGGTTTGATCCATTTTCGGAGGAGGCAGCAGTTGAGTGCATGGAGGTAATATCTGGGATCCTGTTAGTCTGAAGAGGGGCAAAAGTAGGGAACTCACGTTGGGGGAGGCATGTCTGGTGGTCCAACGAGCATTTTCCAGGTTTCTGCGTTGTGAGCTTCCCAGAGTTCTTCTGAGCACGGGAAGACACAATTCGTTGTTTCGGCTTTACTGACGTAGGGTTGATTGTTGAATAGAGCTGGGTATTGGCAGTCGAAAATCTGTCATGTCAGCGAGGAAGTCGAATAGCCCAGAATACTTACGTAGATTGACAGACCCAACCGTTTCCTCCTCTCCGTTTCGATCCACGCCAGCCACACGGCTTCGAGATGACTTCTACCAGGCCTTTGATACGGTTCGGTCTCAACTCGCGATACAGGTCGACAATCTAAAAGACGAGCCCTCCTGCATGCGGTGACGAGGATACCACGTCCACCCTCAGCAAACTCGTAAGAATGTTTACTTCCACTCCAAGTACCCGCCAAACAGAGGAGAAAATAAGTGAGAATGTTGTCTATACTCCGCATCTGAAGGAATTAGCACGGACCTAGGACGCAAGAGGACAAAATACCCATTTCTTGTCTAGCTCCTGTTTTCTCATACATGCAATTCGGAGATGCTCATGAAAGAGTCTTGAAAAGCGCCCACGATCTATCGTGGAGTGACTCGAACCGAGAAACATCATAGCAATCAACATCAGAGGAGGTGAATTGTAGATATCGAACGTCGGCAAATGAAGGACAGGATATCTCGGCTGGATGAATCGAACATAGAGACGAAGGAAATAATCGAGTGCCTCTGCTGGTGGAAAAAGAGCATCGCTAATCTCAGGCCTGGAAAACTCAGTCCTGATGTTATCTCCATTCAGAGTATTCAGCAGAAGATCCCGAAGTTGGTTAGTGATGTTGTGCATAGGTCGTATCGTCGCAGCAGAATAGCCACTCGCTCTCGCCTCATCAACCACCGACTGCCATGATATCTGTCGGAGTTGAATTGGGATGACTCGCGGAGCATATCTCGCAGGAGCGGCAGCTTTCTCGACCTTGTCAGGCCAATCAGTTGTATCTTCATCCTCCCCTTCCGCGTCTTCATTGTCGTTGACAGCAGGCGGCTGTTCATATTGCATCGACTGATACTGATATGAAGTCTCTCCGAAGTCGTCAAAGGCATTCATCATGTCTTGGTCTAAGAGGTAATTTGGCGAGTGTTCCGACGGCAGATAGTCTAGTGTCCAGGACATATCTGCATCGTATGATCCCATGTACATATTTGTATTCTCACCGAAACGCATGAACCCATCCCACAATGAAGGATTGACGTTCTCAACAGGTGTAAACGCGAAATTTTCCTGGGGTGCTAGAGCAGCTTCCATCAGACTTGTCAAGCCCTGAGTCCTCGGTTGATGTTGCAAGACATGCGGATCTGGGCCTGGCTGCAATGGATGTTGATATACTGGCTGTACAGGTTGTTGATAGGGCGGAGGCATCGGTTGGTAACCTCCAGCAGGAGAGGAATTTGCCAGTGAGCTTAATCCATCGCGGGAAGCTGAGCTGCGATCATCCCGATGCGTGAGATCGCCAAGTGCCCTCTGATCCGGGGAAGACGAAGCATAATCGTTTGTCACGTGTCCTTTGGATTCTTGTTGAGGGCCATGGATGCGTCGATGGCGATTAAGGAGGTCGCTTCGAGTGAAGCGCTTCTTGCATACGACGCAAGGAAATTTGCCAACATCCTCATCTGTACAGCATCAGTTATGCTTGCTTTTTCGTCCTCAGCTGCGCTGCGGCTAGCATTGATTTTGACTCACGATTTGCTTGATGGCGGGTCAGATTCTCGATGCGGCTGAAAGTCTTGGGACACTTGGGACATTGGAATCGTGAGCCTGAGGGATTGGGTAGAGGCTTGGGCTTCGCTGCATCGCCTTTCGAGAGACGTTTAGTGTTGCTGCCGGGTTTTGTAGAGGCCTTTGCAGGATCTTGCTGCATGCCGGTCCCAGGTCCAGCAGCGGCAGCGACGTCCATATTGATGGATCTGACCTGGGCCCCTGGAAGGAGAGAGTGGACGTGGACGTGGCCGTTGGCTCGGTCAAGGTCGTTGATCGAATAGGCTGTGGTGTTGTGACACGACCAGGTGGACGTTGAGTGGAAGTCTGACTCGTGATGGGGTGGTTGAAGTGGAGTTGCGGCGGTGACGTTCGGATGAGGTTCGAGGTGGATAGAGCGGCCCCATGTGAGTGTAGTGCTGTGAAACATCGCACGTGACAGTATTTCTTGCTTGAAACATCTCCGAAAACTTGCAGTTCGGAAATGCGTAAAGAATGTAGAATCCGATTAAGTGGACAGAAAGGTGTTCTTTGATATTAAAGTTGATCGATTCATCTATCTGGGCCCAAGTTTTGTCTTCTTCTATTTGGTTGAGGGTGTCCAGCTGGAATTTATAACGTGTCTGTATCACGGCGCACTTGCGCTAAAATTCGGGGCTCCAGGTGGACGGTCAGCACATTTGCTACGAGTCTCTTGGCTGGGAATAAAAATAACCCTCAGCTATTGCTGTGGCTGGCAAGAACTCATCAGCCACACAATCGTTCTAGAACAATTCCATGGGAACAAAACAAAATAGGCGACCTCAACACTCCTGCCAAGGTTTGAGATCAGGAGAATTCCGTGGATGCCAAATGGCTATACTGTGCAAATACATTGCCGTCGTACGATTTCAAAAAGTCTTCGGTTGGCGAAAACATGCACAGAAAGCACGGTTCACATCACAAGTCTTGGTGGAACAAAATGTGGTTCGATTGGGCCCAGTTCAATTCGTTGTTGTTAGGAATCACAGGCAGCTAAGAACATTCTACCATCTACCTAGTATACAAACAATCCGTGTCGCCTCGCTAAAAGTCCCATTCATCACTCTACTCAAATTCTGCGTCAACGCTCTCGAAGTGATCGAAGTAGCCCTTGAATAGCTTGACACCCAGACCAGGGTCGGAAGATCCGACAGTTGCACGAATACTGTGCATGCTCAGCTGAGCAATACCAGCATCGATCGCCCGTACACCCATCGCGGAGCTAAGCATTGGACCAACAGTTCCCCCGCTTCTGGAATCATTGCGAATCTGGAAGATCTGGAGCTTGTTGCCACTCTTTTCCGCCACACGAGTGAGGAGAGCAGTTGAGACAGAGTCGGTGGTCATGTGGCCATTAGAGTCAGCGGCAATAGCCATGCCAATATTCAGTCTTGGCGCATGGTTCTCAAGGTAACGGCCGAGGAAATTGGGGTTCACGGCATGAGTGACATCTGCCGAGATCAGGAAAGAGTTGGCGTATGTTTGAGATAGAATGTTGGCGCTGGAGCCGGATTTGGAGAATGCCTCGGTGATACGTTCGACGGTGCCGGGAAGGAAGTTACTCTTCGCACCTTGGCGGAGTTGGGATCCTATCTCTTCGTCATCGAAGACTCCGACCAATTTGACCAGGCCGTCAGTCTCGGAAGTTGGTGCTGCTGCAAGAAGACCCTCGATAGCGGCCCAGGAGCAGATCTTATCATCAATACGACCTCCAAAAATAAACTCCTTCTCCAAGCCACCACACTGCGCGGGTTGGATGTCATAAAGTTCAAGTTCCCAGTTGACAATGGAAGAATAGTCTTGGATGCTCAGCTCCCCAGCGATTGCTCTGACAAGCTTTGGTGGCTGTGTAGCAGCAAAGCTACCGACACCACCCAGAGTCTGATTCTGGAACTCCTCGGTTGATGAACCTGTGGAGTCATCGAGACCGATAATGGGGACAGCTTCAGTCTCTGCGTTGTTCGTTCCAAGCATACCGACACCGAAGTGGGGAGCCAGGGTGGGAATTTTGGCAACTGCCAAAGTCAGTTCTGATGTTTTGCTACGGCGGTTGACTTACTTGGCCAGCCCAGTTTCACCAATTTCGTTGCAATCTTTCCCGTATCTGGATCCTTGACAAGGACTCTTCCACCAATGCCAAGATCACGATCCCACCAAGTAGTGTTGAGAGCACCAGCATACGGCGCAACGCCCAATTGAACATAACCGGCAGATGTCTTCTTGTTGCTGACAGGCTTCAGTCGCGCGGTCAATGCATCGACATGTCCTGCTACCATTGCCACTCCATTTCCACTCTTGTATCCACCACCGACCGTGAATGCGATGAGAGAACTTCCATTCCTTGTCACGTAGTATTTTCCACCGAGCTTTAGGTTTTCCGTCCAGGCTTTGCGTTCCGAAAGCTGGCCGAGTCAGTACAGTATGGGACATAAGAACGAGTCCTTACCTTCTTAAAACCGGCCTTTTCTAGTTTGTTGCCGAAGTAGTCAACTGCATGGAACACTGTAGGGTTTTGAGTCAGGAAGTCGCAGAAAGGTTGGCAGTATGCTTCTGGGCTCTTGAGTGAGCTCCCTTCCAGCTTAAGTCCGTTTGAAATGAGGCTTTGGCGGGTGTTCTGTCTGCTCTCGTTGAACTTCTCGAAGAGACTCTTGAACTCGGGATCCTTTTGGAAAGTATCTTCCAGTGTGATCGGGGCGCCATTTGTCTGACGAAGACGCTGTAGCCTCTGCTCCGCAGATCGTTGGTATCTTCGCATGGTCTCCTCCATAGTCTCTGCGCGGATGGGAATGTCTCTGACAGACGCAGGTTGTGTAAAATTGTCTTCTTTCATCGGCTCCTCGTTGAGTATGGATTGGTTCTGCTGCGAGCTTGTGGATTTGATTTCGACGGACGGTGCAGGCGTCGACCAGGCGGGGAGGTCTGCCTGTTCCACAAGTGTCCCATCGCATCTCCTCAAGGGCGTGCCAGCTCCAGGCAGTTGCTCATCAAAACCGTGCATTCTGCGGTGAACCTCGGGGTATAGTGCATTTGCGAGTCTATCCTGTTTAGAAATCTTCTGTTGTGCGGCCATCAATTGCGATTCCAGCTCTGCTATGCGTTCGCGGGTTGCTCGCTCGTTATCGTCCTCCACTCTTGCTCGCAAGGACAGCGTCGATACGCTTCCACGTAGTGAGTTCTGGCCGTTACGAACCATTATAAAATTCGAGAATTGGGAGTTGGAAAGGTTTATTCGTAGGAGTTCGCAGTTTCGCAGGTATTGAGATGTAGGGGATCTGTTGTGGTGTGATGGTTGTGGTTGTGATAAGGATGGAAGTGAAGTATGCGGGTGTGGTTGATTCTGGGTTTCGAATGCTGGTTGGTCAGGGGACTGGCTTGGCGGCGATATCAACATCGTGCCCACCTTCCTGCTTCGGAATGGCAACGTCAACGACTCCAGTCCGAGATTCAAGTCCGCATTTTCAATATACGCATTAAAAATCGAGATTGAGTTCATCTGGCTATCTATATATTATCAATTCAAGCCACAATACTCGGCCATTTTCAGCAACGCCTCCAATGCCAATACCTGTCGTTTCGCCCCATTTTCTTTCCAAATTTCATCACTGGGCCGTAATGGCCTGCTAAGATAGTTTGTTTCCGAGGCATTGCTATAGGTACCGTAGCTTTTCTTTCGTCTCTCACAATCTGTTATTACATTTTCATATCTTACAGAATCCCCACTTTCGCATTCCGCCCCGGCTTAGCCCAGAGAGTTATCCGGAGATCCTCGATCCCCAGAATCTGACTTCCTCCACTCAATAATCATCATCATACTCTTGTCGCTCATGATGGTGATGTTTATGCCGTTCGAGGTGCTCAGGAGGTGCATATTGATTTCTTGCTGATTAGCGCGAGTCTTCTAGGTGTCACAAGGACTACTCACGGGTCGTACTGATCAGCACCATGTCCTCGCACATAATGTTCATCATACATAGTCTCTACATTATCTCGGGCATGTCTCTTTGCTTTCTGCCGATCGATATAGTCCAAGCCCTTTGATTCGATAAGTTTATCTATTTCTGCACCAGCGATTCCGACGAGGAGTTCTTTTGCGAAGGCGTGAGAGACGGGCTTTCCTGGTCATCTCAGTCAGTATTTGGTCTTTTTTCCTGCGATGCAGTCTAAACCTGCTTCGCGGTTCACACTAGAGATATTCGTGGAACAGAACTTCACTCGAGCTTGAGCTTACCCTCTCTCCGCTGCCTGTCCTCAAACAACTTGAAAGCACCAAAGGAAGCAGCTCCAGCTAGTGCTTCGTGCCCAAATTTGGCTTTGTGGTGTGGCTCTCCGTTGTAGTCTCGCGAGTCTTGGTATGATCGTTCAGAATCATCTATTGTTCCGGTCAGAGTTCACGTCGCTGCATTACGTCGAGGAGCTGCCAATCTTCTTACCCCAACCATAAGCCATCTTGACTCTAGTACTTTCAAAGGTCCGCGGACAGTTCAGCATTCATATGCCGAAACTGAGGTAGTTTTTAAAAGCTCGGAATGATAGTCGATGCAATTTTGTTGAGATGCTCAGTCATTGATTGAGATATCCGTCTCGCCAGGCAAGTCCAGGACAGCACTTCATATACTTCTAAGCTACCCCTCTATTCTTTCATCTACACAGTCCTTAGACCTTTATTGGCCTCCACTATCCCGTTTGATGCGTGTCATCATGCATCCATGTGCATTCGTTGTACACTAAGCCGACTGACATCCGGCTTTTGGTCATCCTCGCCACCCGGAATTCGCACGACAGGACTGCAAACAACATTCCACCAGTGATTTCCAAGAGCACGAAGTCAGGAGCTTCTCAGACTCGAGGATTGACATGACTTGATCATTGAGGACTCTGGGTACACAGTTGAATGTTGCAAGCCCTTCTGTCCTGGTTGGCTAATACGGATAGAGCTGGATCTTGGTGAGTTACACCTGGTATCGTTAGGTACTGCTGCGAACGAGCTACGCAAACTCAATTATGTTCGTAGTCTGACATCAGTATCCACTAGCAGCGAGTCACCTTTGCTCCAGACTCGCCGTTTCGTGTCTTTCCCTCGAATAGATACCCGAAGCACACAATCCGATGCTCTGCCGGGACGTTTTAGACGGATTTTGCGAGACTATGACGATGCTATACCATCGAGTATGAATTCACTCCGCTAAATTCATATCGCCGAAGCTAGACACGCATGCTCAGCATCGTGCATCGGCTTGTCCGTGCCGAGTTGCAGAACTTCCGCTTGCGATGATTAACACGAGTAGATAGGATGAGAAAGTTCGAGTGACATGATACATGAAGGCAAATCCAAAAGCTAGGTCTATCGTTTCCAAGATTTATAGGCAGAGGAGGACCCGAGCTATAAGCATTTTCTAGTAGTCAAGGACCGCAGCACCTGCAGTGAAGAGCGATGGCGGGGTACTGCCGCTAATGGCGGGGTGAATCTTGGCGTTTGATGCTTATTTGGTCTACAGCTTTGGAGCGATTCAGAGGTTTCCCTAAGTCTCATGGTAAACTAAACATGCTCCCAGGCTATTGCTGAATCCATGGCGCTATGGAGGACGACATGTAGGAGAGGGGTCGCCGCTCAATCTGGAGCATCCCTATATTTGTTGAAACGATCTAGCTGCCAGAGACCACTTTTTGCTCGCAATTTCCATTTCCAAACCGATGAGGAGGCCTGATCCCTAATATAATCTTGCTGGTTCGTGCATGCTGGTGCAAGTGCTTGTGATGATCGTAGATTTGCTGCTTTCAGGAGGGCTGCTCACGCGAGGCTGAGGTTTTGCGGGCGCCAAGGCCTGTTCTGGCGAATCGTGGCCTCCCCGCCTTTGTTGATCAATCTTCCATTCCTCAGCCTTCGCATCCTCCAAGACCACCAAAAGGCGCAGACACAGTCACATTTCGAGTCAAACAACGGCGATCCAAAGACCTGCAGAGGACACGATATGCGCAACGGCTGAATGCTCCTTTTCTCTAATTTTGTCCGCATCTCTGCACCAAGATCACAAGTCTTTCCAATCTCGCGCACCGCCCGCCGTTCATTGTCCACGAAGATGGAGCAACTGAAGGTCCACAATTCTCTGAAGCCTGGTGCGCCAGTGCCATTCATTCCCAAGGAGGAGGGCAAAGTGTCCTGGTATGCCTGCGGACCTACAGTCTACGATCACTCGCATTTGGGCCATGCTAGGAATTATGTCTCGACGGATATCATACGGAGGATCATGCGCGACTACTTTGGCTACGATGTCAAGTTTGTCATGAATATCACCGATGTGGATGATAAGGTGGGTTTCTGCGTGGAAAAGTGGTTGTGGGAAGCTGTCTGACTTCTGCAGATTATCTTGAAGGCGCGACGACAAAGGCTACTGGAGCTGGAAAAAGCAAAAACATATTCGGAATCCGACCTCTCGAAACTGGCTGCTACAGCATTTCAATCATATGCGGAAGGGAATCTACCCGAACTATTGAAGGAAGGAGAGCTGAATCCTAGCAATTATGTGGAGAGGAGAGATGCTGCATATGGGAAGGTTCTGGATGGAGGGTCGTTGACTGGAGAGAAGCCAGGAGATGCTGAAGCCAAGATGAAGATGCACCTCGCCAATCTGACTGCGGCTTCTACAGCGATACAAGAGAACAAGATCTTTGGAGGAGCAGACGAGGTTCTACTGCCATATCTGGACTCGCTGTACAAGGAATCGATTGATGGAACCGACCACACCATCTTCACGGATGTCACGAAATACTGGGAAGATCAGTTCATGGGGGACATGGATGCTCTGAATGTCCTACGGCCAGACGTAATTACTCGGGTGACGACATACGTTCCTCAGATTGCAGATTTCGTGGAGAAGATTATTCAAAAGGGCTTTGCATATGAGACCGAGGGCTCTGTCTACTTCGACATTGCAGCATTCGAGAAGGCGGGAAACCCTTATGCGCGACTACGGCCAGAGAGCAAGAATGACAAGGCTTTACAGGAGGAGGGAGAGGGTTCTTTGTCTAAGAACGTAGGGGGTAAGCGTGGAGCTGGGGACTTTGCTCTGTGGAAGAAGTCAAAGGCAGGTGAACCAGTCTGGTCGAGTCCATGGGGCGAAGGGAGACCTGGCTGGCATATTGAGTGCTCGGTTATGGCCTCTGATATTCTCGGGTCAGAAATGGACATTCACTCCGGAGGAATCGATTTGGCCTTTCCACATCACGATAATGAGCTTGCACAGAGTGAAGCTTACTTTTGCGGTGAGCATGGCCCACACAATTGGGTAAGATACTTCATGCATATGGGTCACTTGTCAATATCGGGATCAAAGATGTCAAAGTCGTTGAAGAACTTCCAGACCATCAGAGATGCTTTGAAGGACTACACACCTAGAGGCATGAGGGTCGTCTTCCTGATGGGGAGATGGAACGATGGTGTGGAGATTTCCGCGGACATGAGGACCATGGCTGAGGTTTGGGAGAGTACCGTCAACGTGAGTCCGGTCAATAGTCATCGTTGTATCTCGCTGACTTTTTAGAACTTCTTCGTCACCGTCAAGTCGTTGATTGCAGAGGCAGGCGGACCGGCAGATGCACTAAAGTCGTTGTCTCTGAATGGTGCTGGTGAAGGCTTTGTACCGACTGTTGAGAAAGCACAAGCGGACATGAAGTCAGCACTTACAGACTCTTTCGACACTCCCCGCGGGATGCGCGTCATCTCCGAGTTGATCAAAGAAGCGAACATCCACATCGGCACTCATAAATCAGATCTCGATATCAAGGGGTTAGAAGACGCTGCTCGATGGGTCACGAAGATGGTTGGCATCTTTGGTCTGGACTCGAACGCCTCGCCGCCTTACAATGGACTTGGTTGGGTCAATGTCTCGAGCTCGAACCTCACTGCGAAGGAAGTCGTTGCTCCATACGCAAAGGTATACGATTCGGTCAAGGCGGAGGTGCAGCGACTATCCTTACACTCCGAAGTCCTTGATCAACTCCTGGCTGCAGATGTAGATTCAGATTTCTCGTCTCTAGAATCTGCAGGTACTAAGGATCCCGAAGCGCTTTCCATGCCATATCTTCGTGCTGTAGCGAAAGTACGCGATGAGCTCCGCAAGATTGCGCCAGCTTCCCCTTCAAAGAAGGAAATTCTCACCCTCTCAGATCAGATCCGCGACAGCGACCTCTTCAACTTGGGTGTCTACCTCGATGACAGAACTGACGGCCAAAGCTCCTTGATCAAGTTCATACCCAAGGAAGAACTCCTCGCCCAGAGGGAGGAAAAGGCCGCCAAGGAACGGGAGAAGCTGGTGCAAAAGGAGAAGGCCCGGCTGGATCGCGAAAAAGCCGAACTAGAAAAGGCAGAGAAGGCGAAGGTCAGCCCAGCCGATATGTTCCGGGATGAGCGATTCAGTGCTTGGGATGCGGACGGGATGCCGACCAAGACGAAGGATGGTGAGGATGTGCCGAAGAGTGCTCTGAAGAAGATGAAGAAAGAATGGGATAGACAGAAGAAGATGCATGAGGAGTGGAAGGCGAAGAATGCGTGAGAAATTATTGAGTCGAGTGATTGGGCGGCGTTGGAGACGGGTGCATAAAAGTTTAGCATGGCTAGTGCTGAATTTTGAGTGCTGGACTGCGAGAATTTTGCAAAGAACACGAAATATCTTGACTATTATTCATCATCTTTTGGTTTTCTGTCCTTGATCAATTGGCAATTTGAGGAGTGTGTTAGTCCTTGGCACACATGAGCTAATGCGACCCGGTCCAGGAGACATGGTTAGGTATTGCGTGAACGCTTCATATCCATGTACCTGATCACCTTTAAGTTTCGAGGAACGGCTATTCATCACTCTCCAAGATTTAAGAAAAAGCACTTTTCACAACACCGATGTTCTAGCGAATGCTCCACGAAGGTCAAAGTTGCTTCCGGAAAAATCTTTGCCCACCACTATAACTAAGTCTAACATGATAAATTGTACGTTCATGCCACGGATGAACCGACTATTGTTCAGTAATCACTTCGCACCATTCCTTTTAGAGAACACGACCAGTGAGGCTGAAGCTCTTGGTTTTATCGGCATTCCCGGTTCATAGATTGGACGAAGATAAACTGGAGCTAAAGGGCCGTGCAGGAGCCTAAAATAACAACCGTTCTCCACAGTGGCCCGGCCCGAGACTTGAAAACTATAGACATCATATTTCAATAGCACCAGGGAATCGCAGAATTGGCCAGAAGGAGAGAAAAACATCATCCTTCGGAAAAGGTGACTAATTCAGACATAGTCCCGATATGAATCCCGGACTATTGCCATCGGATATCCTTCGGGCGGATTGGACGTACTCGAGTATTCCAATCTCGAAAGCTGGCAGATTAAAGATGTTTCTGTGTGATGGCGCGGTCGGTGGGATGCGAAGATGATCATGGCTCGAGTTGATTTTTCAGCATGTCGAAAGTGCAAGTCGTGATGACAAGAATATTTCTATAAGAACCTAGTTATCCCTCTCAGCATCGTCTCTATCCTCCTCACCCTCTACACACTCGTTGTCTTTCCTTCTTTCCTTTTCTTTTCAGTATTCAGCACAGGCATTTGTCTGTAGTCACTCGTTACACACAGTCGTTACACTCCTTTCGCCAGATACTTGCCCGATCGCAGTCTTGCATCTTCAATCCTCTCGTCATGTCTAAGCTACTCACTGCGTTGGCTGTCTCCCTGGCCATCTCACAAGGAGTATCTGCGGCTTGTACTAATCCCAGTACTCGTCAGTCCTGGTATGTACCACGATATTCCACTTGATGATCGAGCATCAGACTGATCTCTAGCAAGGTCTACTCTCACTCAGGATGAGAAGGCATCGTACATCAACTCGACCTTGTGTCTGATGAATCCCGAGACTGCTCCCTCCAAAACGGGATTCGCCGGAGCTAAGTCTGTATGGGACGATCTTCAGGTCGCTCATGTGGCACAGGTTCAGTTCATCCACACTGTGGTATATCACTGTCATCACCTTTTCGGAAAGCTTTCACTGATATTGTGCCGTAGGGTGCATTCCTTCCTTGGCATCGCTGGTACATGAGCGTCCATGAGGGGCTCCTTCGGGAGTGCGGCTTCACCGGACCTTATCCGTTAGTGGCTCCACCCTTCATTGATTCGAAAACGACTAAATAGTGTAGGTACTGGAACGAGCAAGCCGACCAAGCCAGCGGCTCCCTCGCAAACTCAAGCATGTGGGATGCCGACCCCGTCATTGGCGTCGGAACTTCCGCAGTCGACGAGAATCTCTGCGTCACCGACGGCGCCTTCACCAACCTCCGACTGGACTTGACTACCAGCTTGACTCGTACCTCTGAAGGAACCTGCTTGCAACGCAACTTCAAGCAGCAGCAATTCGACCAGGTCTCCCAGGATATCGTCAACTCCTGCATGGCGATTGATGATTATGAGAACTTCAATACATGCTTGGGCTCCACGCCACATGTCAGCGGTCATTACGCGGTTGGTGGAACGGTATGCTTAATCCTATCTCTGTGAAGACATGATTGGCTTACTGATGGGTACAGATGGACGATGTCTCCCTTTCTCCCGGTGATCCAATGTTCTTCCTCCACCACACCAACCTCGATCGTCTATGGTGGGAATGGCAAGCCGTGAACTCATCTCGGGTTACGGATATGGGTGGACGAAACGTTGCGACCTCGACTACATTGGTCAATGCTCAGCCTTTGTCCCTTCCAGAGGCTGCCTTTGCACCGTACTTTGGAGACAACGGAAACGTCACGACGTTGGATCATGTCTTGTGGATGGCTGGTATCGCTGAGAATGTGACGATTGCTGAGGTTGTGGATGTCAATTCTGATGCTATCTGTGTGGCATTTGTCTGAGCTACGAATCGCACTTACAAGATCTCTGGCCTTCGTTATCGAGTGTTCCTTTTTGGGACATTTCGTATGTATTGCAGAGAGCCGGAAGAGAAGGCCAATGAAAAGCGTATTTGTCTTCGGGTATTTGAAGATTTGTTATCTTCTCGTGTATATCCTCGTTTATGAGACTTCTGTGTTGAAGTGTTGAAGTTTGGAGATTCAAATTGCCCTTTAGGGAGGCCACTCGAATGAGCTGTGGATGCTCTACAATCTCGTATAGAACAAGTGGAGCCAGATTTCTAAGTGGGGTTGAGAGACCAACCTGCTTCAAGCAGTTAGCGTTTTCGCTTCTGGTGGAGTTCAAAATGCAACATTTTCTAAACAATCCATAATTTCAGAGAGAGTAATGTTCATCAGTAGCAGCACTCACCTGTATTATTCTTTCAAGTCCAATCAGCAGCAATCTAGTTCTCATTTGTTCCGAAATGAAACCCTATCTGTAAAATACACGCGCTCTCTTTGTTATTTGCTTTCGATGATTCGTCCATCGCTCGTTTGATCCTGTGGCTACGGCTGCCATGTCGGTCGATGAGAATCTGGGAGAAGACTTTCTCGAAGAGGAGTTCGCCGAATCATTTCTCGATGCGTGTCACGAAGGCGAGCTACAAAAGGTTGAGAACGCCATCGCAAGTGGAAGACTTACAGCCGGCAATCTCGAAGAGGGACTTTCTCTGGCAACGGCTCGGGCAGGAGTGAAGGTTTATACAGATATTGTGACTGTGATTCTCAATTCAGGAGCTTTAATAACGGAGGATGTTGTGGACTCGCTTCCTGGTGAAACTGAACAGCAGCCAAGTGTCGTACGACAGTTTCTTGATCATGGCATGGATCCAAACGCGAAGATGTCCGACGGGAAGCCGCTCTTAAGGTACGTGATTATAACTCTTCAACAACTGAATTAAGATCATCACTAACAACTTGAAATAAGTTTCTTGACTGTGTATATGCTCGCGAACTGCTCATACGCGAGGCTGATCCCAACGTTATCGATCCGAGCCAGCAAACTCCCCTTCGCCGTACAATGATAAGCGGTAAAATCAATAAAGCCGAGCTACTCCTCGAGTACGGGGCTAAGCTCGAATCTGATTTCTTATTCATCACTGCAGCACCACGCAGGACTTATGGTCTGCTTATGACGAAGTTTCTTCTCGATAGGGGTGCCAACCCGAATGTGACTTCCCAAGAATGGGGGACAACAGTTTCTTGATCATGGCATGGATCCAAACGCGAAGATGTCCGACAGGAAGCCGCTCTTAAGGTACGTGATTATAACTCTTCAACAACTGAATTAAGATCATCACTAACAACTCGAAATAAGTTTCTTGACTGTGTATATGCTCGCGAACTGCTCATACGCGGGGCTGATCCTAACATTACCAGTTCAAGCCAGCAAACTCCCCTTCGCCATACAATGATAAGCAATAAAATCAACAAAGCCAAGCTACTCCTCAAGTACAAGGCTAAGCTTGAATCTGATTTCTTATTCATCACTACAGCACCACGCAAGACTTATGGTCTGCTCATGACGAAGTTTCTTCTCGATAGGGGTGCCGACCCGAATGTGATCTGCCAAGAATGGGGGACTCCACTGCACCTTGCAGTCTACGCCAAGAATCCAAACATTGTCAAACTACTCCTGGATGCTGGCGCCGATCCCACAGCACGATCGGCTGGCACGAAGTATCTTGGACATTCACCCTTAGAGATTGCCCAACATCCTCTGCATCAGCAAACAGATGTCACGAGGACCATACTTGATCTTCTTCGGTTTCAAAGGACTTGGAAGCCAGCTATATAAGTTCTGGTAGGCGGCTAGCCAGCACCAAAGTGCCTTTTCAAGAGCTGTTTCTCCTGTATCTAGTTTCTCTTTCAGCAGTATCACAGTCTTTCCGACCAGACTCGAGGTAATTACGGCGAAGACGCGGCAGGTTTTACTCCTGGGTCTTTTCATCACCACCAAGTCTTGAACTGCCCTTGGTTTTCCTATTTTGTGCCATTCCGGGCTTATAGAATTCCGCTTTGGTCTTTACCGTGAAAAAAAAAAAAACATCGTTGTGTGCTGCACCTATCTGAATTCAGAGCTGAAGGAATTCGGTCTCTGCTTCCAATTCCTGTCCTGGTAGGTCAAGAATGTCCATGAAAGCGCAGCGAGGAAAGTGTCACTTGATTGAGCTTGACGCATCTGAGGTTCTGACAAGCATTTACAGAAGCTTGATCTTTGCACCAGCAGCGCATCAGACCTCGGGCCTGTCCACGATAAAAATGGGGCCAAGCCTATCATACTCGCTTGTCTTCACTGAATCTAGTTACGCTCCGTCCGAGTGCCACATTAATTAAATCCAGAATTGCTCCACTCCATGGAGACTATATTAATTACGTTCAAGAGGAGAGCCGAAAGACACAAACCAACAGAGTGTTCTCACTTGATCAACACAATTTCTTTTTCCCAATGTTGTCTCGCCTCACCGCAGGCGAGAAAAAGCTCATGCTCCTTCGGCATCACATTCAGCACACCCACAATGAACTCTACAGCTGTCGATGAAGAGTTTGGGATGGGCTTTTTGAGCGCTTGTGAAACCGAACGGATTACCCAGATAAACGAGGCTATCGCCAGTGGGCGACTAAGCCGCTCCTTTCTCGATGAGGGCCTTGTTCGGGCAACGGGTAAAGGTATCAAGCCGGGCTACAAAGATATCATAATAGCTCTTTTAGCCGCCGGTGCTTGTATCACTCCCTGGTCCTTGAATGCCCTTCACGGAGAGGATTTGGAACAGGACCCCGCCGTCGTCCGCCTTTACTTCGACCACGGCCTTGATCCCAACGCTACACAAACTGGTGGCGAGCCTATCCTCGGGTATGTATATTTAATCACAGGCTCTGTTGGCCCTCCAGCTAAGCTCTCCTTGTTAGCTTTATGTTGGAGCCCGCTTGCGCTCGCGAATTCCTCTTACGAGGGGCTGATCCCAATGCTACTGGTCCACAAAAGAAAACACCCCTTTATCGGGCCATACGCAGTGGCAGAGTGGAGCTGGCAGATCTGTTGGTTGACTATGGAGCGAAGGTAGAGCCGAATCTTCTCTTCGAAACTGTGGGTAGTCGTAAGAGGTACGGAGACATCATGACAAAGTACCTTCTCGATAGAGGTGTTGATCCTAATCGGGCGAACTCCGAGGAATTTGGTGGTCCACTACATCTTGCAGTTCTCTGCTCTAAGCCGCATATTATCAAGATGTTACTTGACGCGGGTGCGGATCCAACAGCACCTTCATCTGGCTGGAGATACCACGGTCAGACACCCGAGCAGATCTTAGAGACATTTTCTGACCAAGAAGATGCCCTTGCTGAGGAGAATGCTGTCCTTCGCCTCCTTGGTTTGGGACAAGCTGAGAACCCGGAACCACAGGAGGTCTGATAAGTGGCTACAGTGAGAGTACGAAGCAACTCAGAAGGTTCCTTATGTACTCAATTTGTTGTCTGCTGCATACTTAATGTTCCACAAATTTTGTTCCAATTTGATGAAGTATAAGGACCGTATCTGTGCTATATGTCGAGTTGTGAAAGATCTGAGCTTGAATCGACAAAATCCAATTCCAGGTGGTTGGTAATGACAGACACATGTGAACCATGTGGAGTCTCTGGCACCTGTAGCCTCTTGGCACCTCTTGAAATGTGCCGCCGAGTTCAAAAGAGAGCTTGATACAACCAAGCTCTAATTCAAGCATTTCGCGATAGGTTTGTCTCCGTCGCGAGCGGGGTGATAATCCGCAACAGAGGACAACACTTCTTCGCTTCCTACAGGCGCAGTAGCGGCATTACTCGAGTATATATGTCGGGCAGTAGCCTATCTCCACTCAGCCCTTAAAATCTCCGAGTCCGACCACGTCCCCTTGCACTAAGGTACCACACCTACATGTACTTATTGCTCTGCTCGATCTTTGAATATATCGTCAACAACCAAAATATCGATAAAAAAAAACCCCCCCAATCTTACCTGAAGGTCTGCAATACCGCAATTCCGCCGATCCAGAACCAGGCCAAGTCCGAAGAATGGGGCACGCCCTTACATCTCGCGGCTTTTCGTGCTAACAGGTGTCTTGTCAAAATGCTACTAGACGCAGGCGAAGATCGTACATCGGTATCGACTGGTTGGAGATATCCCGGATTGACCCCCGAGCAACTCGTGCTAGCTAGGAATAGTCAAGGGGATCTCTCGGAGAAGTGGGATCCTATAATCAGACTTCTCAGCTCATAGGGGTCAAATTCAAACCAGCTGAGTCTTTCGTGGAGAAAATCCGGGTAAACAAATTTAGACAAACACTTAAACTCACCCTCTTGCTCCAAGTAATTTTCATTCCAATTCAGTTGAGTAGAATTCATCTAATTGAGAAATAAGAATACTTCTAGCCCAGGACTACAGTATGCACACTCTTATTTTAAGAGTCAAATCAGGGTTGGTTGTATTTGATGGAGCTTAAACATTGCGAGTTGCTTTGAACGAACTTGGTTTGATTCAGAACATCTCAACTTATTTCCGATGTTGTAAACAACTGGCAGTTTTTTCACTAACACAATCTCATTCAGAGGCTGTATGTCTTGGAGAAATCCACGACCATCTGGGACGCATTGAACGTAGCCACCAATCCTTTATTATCAGCATTCTTAATCTAGAATATCAAGTCAGCAGAGATGCGAAAATACACTGTATAGATTCTCACGGTGCTAGGCCAATCATGTCCAATACCCCGATCAAAGACGTGGCTGACGATGCCGCCTCCATATTTATACAGCGTCGCATTACCAGTGCCAATCTTCGATTCCTCCACACCCTCGAGTTCGTCTCTCAGAACCCACTCTTCGACCCAATGCGGGATACTCGGTAGGCATTGACGTCTTCGCCCCTTCCCTTCGTAATCAATAGTATGATCGTCACCTCCATGAAATTCGATGATGGGAACTTGACGAGCGGCGTTACAAGGGATGTCGATACTTTCTGGCTGGCATTTTGTGTCGTTCTTGACATAGAAAGCGCCAGACACAGGAGCGAACGCTGCGATTTGGGTCGACATGATTGGGTCACAAGCTAGAGTTCCGCAAAAACCTCCGCCTTGGGACTTCCCTGTTGCGAAAATGCGGGAGGTGTCTAGTGTATAGGCTGTGGAGAGAGAGGCGAGAATGTCTTGGGTGAAGACGATGTCATTTGTCTTGGCGCCGGGGATGCCTTGCCATGTTTTCTACTGGGAGGTCAGCCTGGATTTTGATATTAAGAGGAATAGTAGTAGTGAGAGGGAGATGGTTTTACATTGATGCCTTGAGGATAGACCACGATGGCGAAATCGTTAAAGAATGTGTCTGACATTCGGGACAGGTGGTATTGCTGATCGGCTGTGCGGTTTCCGCCGTGGAAAGAGAAGATAATTGATGTCGGGACATTTGGGTCGAATTTTGGTGGTAAGGTTAGCAGGAAGTAGCGATCATACTCGGAGCTGGTAATGGAGATGTTGATGTACGGGACGAGTGACGCGGACGTCGATGTGACGGCGAGGAAGAGTGTCAACAGAAAGGAAAACATGTCGAAAAGGAAAGTTCAGACACTGATCGGAACATGCAAAGAAATGATGCTCAGGAAGCGCATACCAATTCAATCATATATCATGATCGAAATAGTTTGACTGCAGTTCAAGTAAACAGCCCAAATTAGGTAAGATGCTTACATTACCTAGTCGCTTCGGCTAGCTCTGACGTAAATTCCCAATGGGACAGTACGCGCGAGGGCGGAGCTTAGCGGACTTCCGAGTTCAACACGAGGTACTGATATTTATTTTTGGAAGAGAAAAGCAAGCTTAATTTCGAAAGGAGGCGCGAACGGACGACGTATAGAAGTCGCTGCTGCTCGTTTCAAGTTGTAGTCATGACGTGCAGGCTTCCGAAGGTAGAACAGTCGAATTCGCAAGCCTCCGCGAGAGGTGCGGTAATCTTTGAGATATTGTTACCAACCGAGTAAGAAATTCAATTCACTCCGATATCTATGATCAAACGCCAACGATATATTGCAGTAGAAAATCGCAAAGAGTCCGGTCAGTAGTATACCATACCCTATTCCGACTAGGACTTCGGGGCTCGTTCAGTTTAGTGAGAAAAACAACGGTACTCGATGACAAGGTAAATTCCGAAAAGTCTTGAGGAGCCAAGCCACTTCCCTTCTACTTTCGACAAACAAACTCATCCTGCAGATGTATATCAGCCCAGGCTGCGGAGTCTTCGAGATAATGATATTAACATATTGCGGAAAAGGTGTAAAATGATATACCTTGCCATTAAAGACTAGAACACCTTCCGACTTCCGTAACTCTATGAGTGCGCCTCGGTAGGAATGTGTTTTCGCAGCAACGAACCAAGTGACACCTTCTATGATGAGTCGAATAGTTCCAACGTCAAAGGGTAACATTTTCAAGAGCACGAGGAGTTCCAACCAAGCTGTTAAGTATTTCCTATCGCTCTCATATGATCAGCGATAGTTGTACTTCTCCAGGACAGCTTAAACAGAAGTTTGAACCATCTCTTCCACATGTTGTTGAAGCAGCGCTAGGTCTGAAGTGGCCAAAAGTTCGCCATTGCTGGTGTATGTGAATTCTGGTAATTCGTGCAGAATCCAGAGGCGGGGCTCGAACGGCGGATAGAAGTATGTGAATGCGCAATTGCAATGAGTGCTGAGACGGTCTCTAATGAGCGATGGAAGAATCTCTCTTCTATCTTGGACCGCGGATCTTGAGGCATACATGACCAGTCAACCCAGATGTACGACCATGATTGCCTTTCAAGTTCCCTCTAATGGAGACGCAAGGTGCCGCCGTCGGGATCTGGATGAGCAGGCGAATCCCAAAAGTGGCTCACGAAAAAGCAGTATTTCCTGAGAACGAAGTTCTTCGAGCCGGGCAGGAGGCTGTAGTCGTCAAGTACGTCTCTGGACCACTTTTCCATATGGTTTTGAAACGTGAATGCTGTCCTCGTTTGAAAGAACCAGAATGTTAAGAAGACGCCGGCTTTTAATAGGAAATCGTCGAGGGTGCTGAGCTTCTGGAGAATGCCAATTGAGAGTTTTGTTACAAGTTCTCGACCGTCATTTGCGAGGTCGTCCCATGCTGCGATACTCCGATTGACGAGAGACCGCCATGATTCTAGTTGTAGTAAGAGGGCACATAATGACACTGCTGGTGAGTCTGACATAATCACAATCGTACGCACAATTTTAGGATCCAGATTCCTTTCATTCCATGCCTTTGATGTGTCAGTTATGCTTCAATGATATATGAAGGTCGTCATGTCTTTAGATGATGGCAGATCAGCCAATCATGGGATGCGGGTGGCATGTGGCTTTCGCTTATTAGTATACACGCAAGACATGAGCTGATTTGATATTGCCTGGGGAATTCATTAAGAGTGTCCAGACTTATGGAAGATATACCGACAGATATTCTGGTGTAAGGACCCTGAGAAGGTTGCAAAAGGAGGACTGTGACCGTCCCCTCCTTGGTCGAAAGGTCCACAGAAACTGACAATTCCAACTAGGCCCAGACAAGTTTGACCCAAACAAGTGGTAACTTCTAGCTCATCGCTGGGACTTATCGAGCTATTCAACAGCATTGCCCAATGGCCGGTGTACATGATTTACTGTAAGGAATGCTTTGGTGATACGCCCCAACATCCCGCCAAAGACGTGGCTTACAACTGTGCGATGATTCTCAAGCAACAACAGAAAACAGGGAAGCAAGACGATAAGGCGGAGAATAATTCTGCCAATGGAGGAGATAGGAGAGTAAGAGAGCAGTGCTGTATCGTGGGTTTTGTTCCTCGGTAGACCCGAATGGGACTGTTAGGCGGGGTTCGGTCAAGTATCTTGCCACTCCGAGACGTACCTCGCGCTATCGTGGCAAGATGAGGATTGATGCTACATCGATGTTGAAAGCATAATATCCAGGTCATTGTTGTAAAAAGTGACCCTTTAACGATCATGATTCAAATGACATTCCAAGAAACTTTGCACGAAGACCCCTGAGGAGCATGTCTGTGTTTGGGGATGTGCTTGCAAGGGTTACCAACTGGCTGGGTCCGAAAGTGGATGATCTCGCCCTTGGCCTTTCAAGTATCTGCACAGGCTAAACTCCCCAGAATTTCATTGGATTGGAAAGACTTGGGTGACATCCATGAAGCCATGCGAGGGCGAGAAAATGTGATCGTGCTGGATTGGGCATGTAAAAGAGGGTTTGGTTAAGCTCAATCAGCTTTAAGGTTCCAACAGAGGTGTCCAATTTTCAGAGTTCAATATTTCCTATCTCCAATTCCAACGCCAAGAGATAGGAGTCCCTAATTTTTCACCCCAACACACACCACAACCCATCGGAAAGCCGGAAAGTAAGCCCACGTGATAGTGAAATAACTTCATCCAGCCGCCATCAGACGCCTCTTTTGAAGTCCTGATAAGCAGAAGAGCAGCGAGTCGTCGCCTCTTGAAGACTTCTGTATGGCTCCCTGAGCCGAATTGGATTTCCAAGTCCATAGGCAACCAATCCAACCTTTCAGTGATCACCCCATCCCAGCACCCGCCATGCCCCTCCCCTAGCTCTCATAATCTGACAGAGTGGGATTCCCTGGCATTCCCCCTTATCCGACCCGCTTTCTCCAGTGCGGCACGGCGCAGCTCAGTAAACGCACCCAGGAAAGTCCCAGCAGGGCTCGCTGATGGCCCAATGGTAGGGATAAATCAGATAATGTGCCGGGGGTGAGCACGCTTGCAGGCCGTGCAGCAGCGCACGAACTGCCTTCAGCTCCCACTTGGAGTGGAAAACTGTACCGGCCGTGGGGAGAGCAGGGAGGTGAGCAAATGTATTGACTGACGACTGACTGACTCGATGTGGAAAGCTGCATCAGCCACCACCACGTCTTTATCTCTCGACGTCGTAATGTTCTGCTCGACGACGATGAGCTCCTCTCTTCTATATTCTAAATCACAATGCTCGACAATTGCTCAACTTCGTTCTCGTGCTTCTGTCGTTGATGCTGATGCTGATACTGGTGAGATCGGAGAAGCCGAAGAATAGACAGCAAACAAGGGTGTGAAGGAAGGGAGGAAAGAAGGATCAATCGGAGAGCTTCAAGTCTCGCTGAGCAGCAACAGCAGCGATAATACGCGATCCAACGACAATGTCGTACTTTCCAGATGGATTGGGCGCGAGCGTGCTCGAAGGGATATCACCAGACACGACCTCGAATGCTGAGATATCATCGACGTCCGATGCGTCCGAGAAGACCGCAGTTCCACCCGCCCAATCGAGAGTTACGACGCCTGGATCCGAATTTAACGAGAAAAAGGAGAAGGAAAAGAAGGATAATGATAATGACAAGAACAAGGAGAAGCCAACACCGGACTACAAATCAGAAGAAGTAGGAGCAGATCTAGGACCCGATGATGCAGCAATTCAAGATCTGCCGTGGCACGTTCGACGAATCGTCAGCTTGCACGACGACACCACTCTTCCAACCATCACATTCCGTTATTTCCTGCTAGTATTCCTGTTCGTGCCACCAGGAGCTTTCCTACAACAGATGAACATGTTCCGCACAACATCTGCCCCATACTCGATATTCTTTGTGCAGATAGCGGCAAGCTATGTGGGGGATTGGATGGGGAAGAGTATGCCTGCTTGGGAGGTCAAGGTGCCGTTCACGAAGTGGAGGTTCAATACCAATCCAGGGCCATTCAGTGTCAAGGAGCATGTGCTTGTTGTGATTGCTGCGGCGAGTGGTGCGACGTATAACTTGGCGTGGGCACCGCTTTCGTTATCGGAGTTGTATTTCAAGGATCAGATCAATCCGGCAATATGGATTGCGTTCATGTTGGCGATTGTGTGGACGGGGTATTCGTATGCAGCGATTGGTCGCCAATTTTTGATATATGATCCTCAACAGCCATGGTACGTCTTCAGTCATCTATCTATATGTCGAGAAAAACTAAAGCATATGTAGGTTCGACGCGTGAGTATATAGAATTTCGAAAGCTGAACCCCACTAACAAATCTAGCCTCTGCCAAACAGCCCTTTTCGAAACCCAAACCCGCCAACGAGAATTTCCATCCCCAGTGTCACGGCGGCAAATGAAAGTGTTTTTCTTCACTCTCCTCGCCGTAGCCATCTGGCAATTTCTCCCCGAATACGTCTTCCCAATGCTCTCATCTCTCGCCTTCCTATGCTGGGTAGCACCGAACAACCCCGCTGCGAATTTCATCGGTGGTGGGTTAGGCGGTATGGGATTCTTGAACTTGTCTCTCAACTGGTCATGTGTTGGCAATCTCAGTGCTATGGGCAGCTTGTTCTTGACGCCTTGGTACACGCAAGTCATTGTGTTTTCGGCTTTTGTTGTTAACTGCTGGATCTTGTTGCCGCTCGCTAAGTGGGGAGGTCTGGGAATTTGGGAACATGGATTGATGTCTAATCGGCTGTTCATGGGTAAGTGTACCCTCTATCAGCTGGATTTCTGCTAACATTTCCAGAAAACGGAACGAAATACCCGGTCCTTGAACTCATCACACCACAAGTCACACTGAACGAAACAGCGTACGCAGAACTTGGTCCTCTGTATGTTGGTGCTCAACTACTATGGGGTACATTCTTCGACTACGCATCCTACACATCCGTCCTTGTATGGATGGGGCTGTTTGGATATCCACATCTCAAATCCACGATTATCAAGTTCTTAGAACGGCAAAGGGTTACCAAGGAGGGCAAGAAGTTGACTGTTAATGAGCAGTACAACGACCAGCTTAATGTGCTCATGCGCTCTTACGAGGAGGTGCCACTGTCGTGGTTCATCTTACTATTTCTCGTATCCTTTATTATCATAGTAACGATTGTGGGTACTGGGTATCTGTATATCCCATTATGGACATACTTCATAGCATTAGCTACTGGTGCAATCGTGGTCATCGTAAGTTCCCGGGCATGTCATCATGCAGGCAAAGCTAACATCCTCAGCCCCTCGGATGGCTCTACTCCCTTTCCAACTTCCAACTAGTAAGCCTTCTGCTCCCCATTCCCAAGCTTCATGTTAATAATCCTCTCAGCCCATCGGCACAACCAACGAACTCCTCTACGGCCTAATGGTCAACGCCATCCCAGGTTACAAAAACCCCGTCGGCGCCTCCGTCTACGGCTCGATAGCCGGCAATGCCTGGTACCGCGCCCAATACCTCTTGCAGGACCAAAAGCTCGGCCACTACATGCATGTTCCTCCCAAAACGGTGTTCTTCTCTCAAATCTTCGGATCGTTGGTTGGGGTACCAATAAACTATGCTGTGATAAGATGGGTGCTGGATAAGAAGGGGGATTATTTGTTGGCGGAGACGAGGGATCCGACTAATCAGTGGACGGGGCAGACGTTGACGTTGCAGTTGACGATTGCGACGCAGTATGTCTTAATTGTATGTACATCTTCTTTCGCCATGCCTTTCATCCTATTCTCAGTTTGAAAATGACCGACTAACAGCCAAATCCAGGGCCCCAAACGTCTCTTCACCCACGCAATCTACCGACCTCTCCCCTACGGATTCTTACTCGGCGCTCTCATCCCCCTATGTCTCTACACTCTCCACCGTCTCTTCCCGCGTTCCCGCCTACGCTTCCACCTCTGGAACTGCACGATATTCTTCTGCACCCTCTCGACCTTCTGGGGCAACATCTCCACCGGCTACCTATCCGGCATCATCGGCGGTTTCGTCGTCATGTATTGGGCCTATCGACACCACTACGAGGTCTGGGCGAGGTACAATTATATTCTTGCGGCGGCGTTTGACAGTGGGTATAATTTGAATGCTTTGGTGCTGTGGATGTGTTTTAGTGCGGGGAAGAGGGTTCTTATGCCGTATTGGTGGGGGAATGCGGAGGGGAGTGTGGAAAGGTGTTTTAAGCTTGATGAGGTGAAGGGGCTTTGAGTACAGAGGAGATGGGATATTGGATAATTGTATTGTCAATTTAGCGTGGAGTCTGAACGGGATTGGCCGTAGGGGTTGGTGTTCTACTTGGATCGGAGTTCAATATGGATCGGAGTTCAATATGGATCGGAGTTTCTTGTTGGAGGTTTTTGGTTGGGATGCCTGTGCCCAGAGGAGGCTTATATACTGGCTGGGATAGTTCAGATTCAATAGCAGGAATTGAATAGCTAATACCTGAACGTATGGCTTTGTAATATACATCAATTGGACGAAGGCTTTTCATGTGCATTGCCTGGAATTTCGAGTAGGCCACCCCCAAGGCAGAATCACTGTGAGGTTTAGACAGGCAGGCGATCATTGGCTGTCTGTCAACCACATCACTTGCGTGCAGATACATGACAGACCAGCCTGTGGCCAATCAACTCTCCAGCTGTGCTCTCGGATATCAAGTCCGTCATGCGCAAGCACCCAATTCTTTCGAGGATTGGGCCGATATGGCGTTGGGCGTACGGCAAGGCAGCACGGGCTGGTCGCACAAACGAGAATCCCAAAAAAAGCCGCACCATTCTGACAACATTTCCAGTCTTTTTGAATTTCTGGCTTCTGGTCTTCATCACTGCCCTCAACGAGATCCGTCGTCGAGATGGAAGTCCTTTCGGGCGCCGCCAGCGGCATCGCCGTAGCTTCCATTGCAATACAGCTGATCGAAACCATCTCGAAGATGTAAGTCTTCGGCCTCAGCCTGACACCGTGAGAACCTGGTCCTGAACGATATACAGAGATTCATTCCTGAACTCGGTCAAAAAAGCCCCACATGAGATCGCTTCTTTGATCGAAGACCTAGTATTGCTGAAAGAAGTCCTCGAGGATATCAAGCAGCGAGATGAACCACGACGATCTAACTCGATGATGAAGCTGGCGCTCGCGAGATGCACGACTCTGATGAATGAGCTGGCTCGTCTCGTACCTCCAGATCAGAAGCTCTCGAGTGCTTTCAGACGAAAGCGGGCAAGTTTCAAATTCGTTGTGAAAGGCGATAAGGTTCAGCAGCTCAAAAGCAAAATCTCCGAGGCAAAGAACACTCTACTTCTCGTGCTCTTCAACTCAGAATCGTGAGTTCAGCCCATGCCTTCGTAAGCCTTGGGAACAGATATCATGGTCTTCCCGGTTTGTTTGCTTGGTACGACAGAAGTGTTGACAGATTCAGTCGAACAACTCAGAGTTATAACGAGTCTTTCCAACAATCATTTAGCATGCAGACACGTCAGCTCGATACAATTCGAGAATTACTGATCCTGCCCAATCTTTCCTCTGGCCAGCAGCAACAAATGCTTTGGGGTGATCCCACTCAAGCCAGTCTCTCATCGGATCAGATGACGGCAATTGCGTCGAGTCCAGCACAGGATGGCTCCATGGAGCTGACTGAAGCAACATCACTCGATGTTGCCCGAATGCAACCATCACCATCGGCTCTGAGATGTAATATTAATCCTCATTTGGCAAATTACGGGAAAGCGAAGAGATATCGGAGTTCCATCAAACGGACATACACCACTGTCACGCAAACACCATTTGGCAGGTTATCATGCATGATAACTCGGCATGGGGCATGTTGCAGTACGAGCGGACACCATGATTGTGATGCGAAAGTTGAAACGACGTACACTTTTGTTCCCTTCTGGTGGGTAGTGAAGTTTGGTGTGATGGCGTTCCAGCTAGATCTGCCTCAATTTTCCACCCAGGGATGGCAAGTGAGAATACGAGCATGGAATGTATAGTCTCCAGATTTCTATGTATGCGATGGGTATAGGCTGACTTTTAATTAGGTGAGACCCGAAAATTCGCCGATCTTCAAAGCGTGTGAGACAGGCGATGTCGGAGAAGTTCAGCGTATGCTTACAGAAGGCGAAGCGTCTATAAATGATACGACTGAATACGGATGGACGCTCCTTCATGTAAGTACTATCGAGAGCTTATGATATTGCAACCAAATATCTCACATGTGCGATAGTTTGCCGCCCACAGGTTGCAACCAGAAATATGCCGTATATTGTTGGAACAGGGGGTGAATAGATATGCACGCTGTCTCTCAAACGCCAAATGGTACAACCTATTCTCATGTGTATCTTTACTCGAACTAACGTATATGTATCCAAAGGTCTGCTTTTGACCTTGCGTACTACCCTTACCAACTCTGGAGCTGGAAAAATTGCTCATATGCTCATATGAAAGCAATGGCTTCGTACCAAGAAACGATGCAATTGTTCCTTACAAGTACGGTGGATGGCTTTCAAATGAGCCAGTCTACTCGTAATTTGAGTTCTTACACGTTGGAGACTGGCCTCTGGATTAGTGACACAGGGCAGGAGAATCTTCAATGGTTCTTAAACAGCGTATTTCAGGTCGCTTATCCAGTTGTTGTCAACGAGCAGCTATGGTCATGCCTCCTGTATGATCTTCTCATGAAACGTTCCGACGATAGTCAAGGTACCGGAATCGAATTCTTCGTCTCTGAGTTACTTAAAAGATGCAGCGTGGAGACTGCTCGCTCGGTTTTGTGGAGTTTGTTCGACCATCACGAGTCTCGCCTGGCAAGAATCATAAATCTACGGAAACGCCCAGCTTTCACCAGTCCTCGAATATTTCAGAAATTGATTGAGAAGACAGGCGGGGTGGATTATCTACGCACTCCCGTACATCGCCGCAAAGGACCACAATCGTTTATCTCGCATGTCATAGAAAGTTACCCGCAGTGGCATCTCTTTTTGCAAGCTATTAACCAGTCAAAATTCGAGGTTTCGGAAGTCATCAGGGGCGACCTTGACCTCTACCAATGCGGCTGGACTAGGTAGCTAACATTCATACTACGAAGCATCAAACGGTCTTGATTTCATTTCATTTCACAACTCTCACTTTCCTTCACTTCACTTCAATGAGTAAGACAACTGAATGTAATCTGGTATAGTCTATTTATTACAAAATAAGATAATTGCTCTGGAGGAGACTTGGAATCTAGCATCTACTCTACCACCATTTGTAATCTCAACGTAACGCTTCATTTCCCAAAACAAACGCCAAGAATGCGACGCAACGCAATGAAAAGACGCTCGGTCAGTATTATACAAGACGAGTCACACACGCTTGCTTTTCTCTTCCCCTCTTTCCCTCTTCACCCTCTCCCCTCTCCTCCCCCTTTCTCAGCCTCGCGCCTACCACCTCACTCCTTCTTCGCCTTCTTACTCTTACTCTTCTTGGGCACCCTAACAAGCCAATACAACCCCACAGCCGCAAACGCATTAAACACGATATAAATCCACATAAACCCAAAATTCCTCCACCTATTAGCATAATCACTCCCCAGCTGTGCAAGGAACTGATTCGTGCTATCCAACGCACAGAATTGGCATTCTCCAGTGGCGTTAGGATCTTGTAGGTACCCACCACGCATCTGGGTTGAGATCCAGTTGTTCATGTACTCGCCGCAGGTTTGGCTTGTGGGGGAGTTGAAGACGCGGAGTTCGGTGGATGAGCAGACGACGTTTGTGTTTGCGATGCCGACGGATAACATACCGTCGACGAGATATGTGAAGGGACTAACGCGATACATGAAGATCCAAAAGCCGGGGAAGACAGACGGGGATGCTAAAACACCGCAGAAGACAAGTGTGAGGGAGAACATGAGATTAGCGATGTTACCGCCTGTTTCGGCTGTCTCGATCGCGGCGATGACCATGGTTGTGAAGGTCGATGTGAAGAGCAAGAAAGTCCAGATGAGCAGGAACATCAGCCCTCCACGCTCGGTGACGGCGTCGGTGGGAGAGGCGTTCTTGTAGAGCCCGATGGGGTAGTACCAGCAGAAGAAGATGAGGACGGCCATTAGGGAGTTCCAGGGTAGCTCGACGACGATGTTGGAGATCATAAAGGCTTTCCAGGAGTATGTCTTTGATGGTCTCTCCCTAGCTTCGTATAGGGAGCGTTGGGTGACGAAGTGAGGCATGATTTGTTGCACTAGTTGGCCGAAGATGGTGAAGAGCATGAAGATGGCGAACATCTGATTTTGGAGCTCTTGCTGCGAGGTGCCAGCGTTGAAGAAGGAGAATCCGATGAACAAGGCGGAAGCGACGCAGAGGAGGATCTTGGAGTAGATGTATGAAGGCGTGCGCCAGTATTGCTGGAAGACGCGCTTTTGAACTTCGATTTGCTGGACGGCGAAGGGGGCGGCGAATTCTCGGAACGAGGCTTTGTCGTCGGTTGTGCTGGATGGTTGGGTGATTCTGGGAAGTTCTTCCTTTAGGCGGTCGAGTTCCTTGTGCACTTCTTGGTATTCGGGCGAGGAGCGCCATGCATCGTGCCAGTCGACGTCAGTGTGAGAACCAGGTGCGGCGCCGATGACTTCCAGCATCCATTCTGCGGGGTTAGCGTCGGGTGGGCAGGAGATTCCGGAAATGCGTTCAAAGTATGAGGTCAAGACGTGAGAGCCTTGTCCTACTTCACCAAAGTAGACGGTCTTGCCACCTTTGGCGAGGAAGAGGAGTCGGTCGAAACGTTGGAAGAGCATAGCGGATGGTTGATGGATCTGGGGATATTAGCGAGGTTCATATGATGAGAAGATATAACTCACAGTGCAGAGAACAGCTTGGCCATTCTTGGTAAGTTTCTCCATCAGGTCGCAAATAGCCCAGGATGTCTGAGAATCAAGACCAGAGGTAGGTTCATCCAAGAAGAGGAGTAGCTCAGGTTTAGCAGCCAGCTCGACACCAATAGTCAATCGCTTACGTTGCTCGACGTTGAGACCTACTCAGTCAGCATCAATTTCCAAAAGTTGGATGGCAGACATACCTTCTCCTGGAACACCAACAACTGCATCGGCATATTCCTCCATGTCAAGTAACTTGATAACTTCATTGACGTACTCGAGCTTCTCCTGACGAGGGATCTTGGCAGGTTGTCTAAGAAGAGCGCTGAAGTTCAAGGCTTCACGAACGGTCGAGGTGGACAAATGGAGATCTTGCTGTTGAACGTATCCGGTCTTGCGCTGGAAGGAATCATCACGTTCTCTGCCGTCTACGAGCATACCACCGGTAATGACACCCATGGTTGTGCGGGTAGCGAGGACATCGAGAAGTGTGGTTTTACCGGCACCAGAAACACCCTACTTATGATCAGCAAAGTCTAGAGCGAAGAGCGAAAGTACTTACCATAAGTGCAGTCAAAGTTCCGGGCTTAACCCATCCATCGACATGATCCAAAATCCGTCTGGGTTCACCCTTGATCTTGATATCATAGCATACATCTTCCCAATGGAAAACGGCAGTCTGCTTCTTGAGGATGGTGGATACATCGACGTTGGTAGAAGTCTTCTCGACACCAGAACTCTTGACCTGTCCGAGCTCTTCGTCGCTACCGCCTCTCTTGGTGAGGACAGCTGGCTTGTGGCCACGACGGAAGAGGAGGACTTCACCCTTGGATTTCTTGGCGGTGATGTATTCAGTTGCGACGAGGTAGACGGTGCAGAGACCGATCATGAAGACCCAGAGGATACCGAAGTTTCTACAACTGTTAGCCGAGTCCCCATTTGGGATGATGTATCTGACTTACCTCCACTTGTGGGATGCATAGTACTGGTAGGATTGTTCAATATAAGCAGCACCTTCAACAACAGTCAAGCCTGGGACAGCACCAACAGCCGTGCAGACTCGCTCCAGCGGCGCCACATTCTCGTACCCAGGTCCACTTGGGATGAACGATGTAGGGAGACAGGTATAGTTCTGGCCGACGAACTCATTGACCATAAGAGCCTCGAAGCCATAAGCGACAGGGTCAAGATAATTGATCCATCTAGCCCAGCCTCGCATATTCGGAACCGGAAGAGCGAAACCTGTATAGATGACGATCGCCAGAATCAACACGGCAGCTGGAGCCATTGCTTGAGACAAGGTACGCGAAACCGATGCGATGGTACGGAACAACATAGACATGACCATGGTCAGCATGAAGGATATCAAGACGAAGAAGAAGAAGTTTCCAGGCTGTCGATTCAGGTTGACCATGAAGTAGAGCGTTGTGTTGAAGACGATGGCGTTGAGGATTTTGTAAGGCATGTCTGTCAACATGGACGCGATAGCTTCACATGACGGGTGGTACAGGGCATATCGGGAGTGTTTCTCGACGATTGGACGTTGTGCGTACAGGGTCAGGATCTGTCACCGAGTCAGCGGGGTTCAGAAGAATTCAACAATGCACGTACCTCAAGGGCGGAACCGAAGGCATTGAGCAAGATAGCGAAGAACAGAATTGCACTTCTGGAGAAGAAAGAGTCGGTAGTCTGGGGCAGATTGTAGAAGACACTACTGATGACGAGCGCCATCATGAAGTTACCGAAGAGTTGTGTGAATGTCAAACTGGGATCTCCTTTTAATCTCCAGAAACCACGACGAAGGCAAAGCTTGACTTGTCCAACATACGAGAGGGTATAGGGGCTGGTCACTCGCTGATGCTTAGATTGCTGTGCCCGGCGTGATTCCTTGAATTCTTGAAGATGTTGACCGTTTGGTTGGTACTGCTGGTTGTAATTATCGACCTCATTGACTAATGCAGCTCGCTCTGGGCTACTCTTCCAGACAGCTGCGAAGTCATCTGGTGTGCGGGGTACTTTGTTCTCAAAGCCCTTGCGGACGACTCGTTCTAGGGGACTGGTCATGGAAGTGAGGAAATCGGCAGTGGTTTGTCGGTCAGGGCAATCGAAGCCAAGATTCTCAAAATATGCTTGGGCGTCTGTGCAGCGTCCGAAGTAAATTTGTCGTCCCTCGTAGAGCACCAGGACTTTGTCGAAGATCTGACTTGTTAGCAATGCGACACAATGACTTGGAAGAGAGTCTTACGTCGTAGGCACTTTGTGGAGCCTGGTAAATGGCAACACAGGCAGTAGATCCAACGAGATCAGTCGAAGATCTCAATGTCTTACAGAACTCAATCGCATTGGCACTGTCCAGACCACGGGTACTGTTATCCCAGCATTGAAGAGGTGCACCACTGAGAGCAGCTTCGGCGATCGTAACACGCTTTCTCTCTCCTCCAGAGACACCTCTCAAGAAATCGTTTCCGACGCGGGTGTTGATTGTGTGGCTGATACCAAAGACAGCCATGATCACATCGCGCAGATATCGAGCGAACTCTGGGCGAGTAATGCCTCCTGGAATGTGTCTGGGGGCTCTGGCTTGAGCAGCAAATTCAAGGGTTTGTCCGACTGTCAACATGGGGAAATGTACGTCCACCTCTGCTGTGTAGATAGCTTCACCGCGGAAGTCCTTGTGCATCTGCTCTGGTGTGATACCCTGGTAGTTGATCTGGGATTTCTCGTCAATAAAGAAGCCGTTTGTCTCGCCGGCGACTGTCTTGAGGAAGGTGGAGCATCCACTGCGAATATGTTAGAGGGAGTATCTCCGGGGGGTGCAAAATGACCACTTACCTGCCAGGAGGGCCAAGAACCACCAGCATCTCTCCGCTGTGGACGACACCATCGAGGTTTTGTAGGATATCAATCTTTCGTGGTTTCTCGCTACCAATGAGCTTCTTTACTGCACCGACAACTTCGAGTATGACATTTCCCTTAAGCGATGTCAGCATGTTGACTTTTGTCTCCACCCCTGCAACGCAACACGTACCACACTCTTCTGGTAATCAGTCACCGAACCAAAACCGTACACATTCAAATCTCTGTATGCGAAACCAGCAGTTCTCTGTTTCCATTTCTCTGGGTCGCGGGCTTGCAGATTCAAGAGTGACTTGGAAAATGCGCGGGGGCTAAAGTTTGGCGAGTTGGGGTTCAGTTTCGAGTCTTCGGGTGACTCAAAAGGATTCTCGTGGTATACGCTCTGGTGGGATTGAGTTGTGAACTTCCTGGCTAATTCGTGGACCTCGTCATCTCTTCTCTGGTTCTCTATTTGATCTAATGTTTGTTGTCGCGTGAGGGTCGTGCCATCGCTATCCGCGGTCAGGTTGCGGGCCTTCTCATTCTCCATGCCATAGGACGAATCATCGGACTGTTCATGGCTGGGACTGAGTTGTCCTGGACTTCCAATCCCTTGCTGAGTCGCAGTCTTGTCGTCGTTGTGAAATGCGATGTTGCCTGTTAATAATTAGGTTTGTTAGCAGAAGCTGGGGAAGCGGGGCAGGGAAGTCTATCTCGAGAGCTGTGAACTTTGGGTTGACGAACCGACGAGCGACATGGTGACGAATTGACGGGCGAACCCAGTACCAGTACGAAGAAAGGCGAACTAATTGGTGAAATCTGTATGCTCGGTGGAAATCAAAGTGGTGAATTGCGAGAAAAGAAACTGTTGGTTGCCTTTTCGCAGGAAAGACTAGACCAGACTGTTGTTTCGTCCTGTCTTGTTTTTGTTTGTCGAAGGCAATCCTGGAGAAGTGAAGAGGAATTAAAAGAAACGAGGGAGTAGAAGGAGGCTCGCAAAGATGGGGATGCGAGTTATTAAACGGATGTCCAAGACCCAAGACCAAGACTCAATCCAATCCAATCCAATTACTGTCTTGTACCGTCCTCTCCTGTCTGGCGCAGTCAAATCAAAATAATAGAATTAGTTCCTGGTGCAGCCGAACACGAAAATACGACGCGCAAAGCTCTGAGGAATTAAATTTACCCTGGACAGCTTGGCGATCGTCAGCGGCTCCTCCATCTTTCGACTCCACCAGCTCCCCTTTGGTGCAGATGGGACGGATGTGGTTGCAGGAGGAGCCGAGAGTAGCCTCAGGATGTATGCTTTCGAGGGAGGATGATAAGACGGCCAATCACAACACAGGAAAAGTCTTGACGTCGGAGACAAAACGAGGCAATGCCAAGAGTTGTGCAAATTGTGCAGCGAGGCTGAGTGTGGCGCGCTGCAGATGGAGGGGGTTGTGCAGCCATTATGCAGTCGCCTAGGGTCCGGATGCTGTGCTTTCCGTGATCCGAGCCGGCAGACCTCTCACAGCCATCCGACCCTCCAACGTCAACAGCCCTAGTCCGACCCACCAGTCCGGGTCTGGAACTTCGGCGGAATGTGAGAGGGAGGCAACTGTCAACGATGCAAGCAAGCAAGGCAAGTTGTGACGAAATTGTACTTTAGCCATCATCTTGACTCATTTTCATAGCGAATGAGAGGGAGGAGTCAATGTTTCCAGATGAAGTGGCTGCATGAAGGCGACATATTTCGGGACGGCCCATCACAATCTAGATCATGTGATGTGCGCTGCGTTGGACCCTTACTATGCTTGAGAGGAGGATCCGGAATCCCGGTACACTTCTAGAAGCCGTAGGATGCATTTAGATCCTTCATTTTCATCTTGGCTGACGATACAGGAAGTCTCGAAGTCGAGATGGATGCACACAAGGGATGGGAGAAGCACATCAACAGTCCCTGCCAAGAGATCATCACTTGCTTGCTCAGCACATTGAGGTTAAGGCGTGGACTGTGGAGAATTCCCGGAGAATTTAAAAGATGACAACAAACACAAGCTTAAAGTAGAGCCGAAGAAGAGCCACCTATTTCCATTTCTTGGCTTAAACTCTGGATAAGCACCAGGCACCTACCTAACCACTTATTCACGGCTGCGGGAGGGTTATTTCTCCATACTCGGCTGGCATTCCATCCTTGATCCGGGGCTGATTTTCCGGCTAATGGCTATCTTAGGCCGGGATGCTCAAGAAAACCTCCCCGAAAAACCTGCTGATAAATAAATAGAGATGAAGCTGCCACGGATGTCGAAACGAAAAGTTTGCCGGGACTCATTGGACAACAATCGTTTGAGAGATATGAGTACATTGCGATGTATTGGAGTTAAAATGGAATTAAGATTGGCTGGGTACCTAGGTATGGATCGTACCGCTGCTGATATCAGCACCACCTGCACCTGCATCTACCCCCATCCCTCGCTAAGCTTATTGATCCCCCTTTCTTTTCTGCATTTCTAAGCCCCCACTCTTTCCGTTTGCTCTCTTGGAAAAGAGACCCCTTGCCCACATTCCCACGAGGAAAATTACCCTGTCGCAGCAAAATCGACATGGTAAGGTCCTGATAGGCGAGGAGGCCTGTCAGGTTTTCTTTCTCCAGGAGAACAACCGTAAAAGAATGAAGTTCAGACGAGACACGGCAGACGCTGCTGGAATTCGCATTCGGGGCATAATACAGTACAACAGCACTTACTCGCCTCTCCGACATCAAGCCGCTATTTCATCTCATTCTATATTTTCTTCCTCCTACGACCATACCCATTCGCATCTCCAAACCTGTCTAATGAGATCATACCATCAAACAACTCTTCGATAGGCAAACGTCTTTCGACGTGCAGATCTCGGCCTATTCTCTCAGTTCATTGAAGAATCGAAGAAGGCACAGATGGCCGGAGAATATCGGTCAACGATATTATATTTTTCTTTCTGGCCTGTTACAAATTGTTTCCCCAGGAAACATCTTCTGCCTGTACCGAGTAGGATCAAGCAGACGGGAAAGAAACATTGCTACTGATCAGCAAACAAGAAACCATACCTTATTCGAATATAGCCGTCCATCCATCCATCCAATTTACCCACGTGTCACTATACCGGCCTCGCAGATGGTCCAACTACCGCTACGATGCATCACCACCAGTAGCCGTTTCCTCGGCCAATTTTCCCATCACCGGATTAAATATTTAATTATCTGAGGCTTCAGGGATGAATCCGAATAGAGCGAAGATGGTTCAGAGTTCCTCCGGAGGGCCGAACGTAGTCTCCAGAAAAATCTTACATCGACGTTCGGCCCAGAGAGCACATCTCAAGGATTGCTCTTCGTGCTGTGTGAGATTCGAGGGTAATCCAGGCTCCCTTTCAGCTGCTAAGTTATGTATCAGCATGGCTGGATTTTGGTAGTTGCTGGATTTTGGTAGTTGCTGGATTCAGGTAGGTGGGGTTTACAAGATGCTTGATGAAAGCTCCTGCTGTCGGGTGAGTTGATAGTGTCCTGCTTGAGTCTATGTCTGTATGGGTAATAATACGAAGCTCCGGGAGAGTTGAGGGGAGGGACGAGCAGAGGCCAAGGGCAAGAACAAAATGAATGGGATGAAAGGCAAGAACGGGATGGGGTTCAGGATTCAGAGGTAGGTCGAGGAAGGTAAATGTGATGTTTGAAGGTTGGGACATGACGAGCGCTGATTGAGGGCAGTTTACTGTGGATTTATTTGATTTTTCTCTGTGTGTCTGCGTCTACGTCTGGGAATAAATGTGCTGTTTATGCCTACCGTATTGTCGTGTCGACCTGACTGGACTTCGGAATTTCAGATCAAGCTTCTCCTCCCCCTCCTCGCACTCGACCCCTCTCCTATTCCAGAATTAGAATTTGGATTCGCATCCTCAACATGCCTCACCTCCCCTTCACCCTCCCACTTGATATCCAACCTCCCACACTCAATATGCACATCCCCCATCAAATACGCGCCCATACCCACACTCGCCGTCGAATCTCTCCTCCCCCTCAACCTCGTCCTCGAATTAACGGAGCTGTTTCCCGTACTCTCACTATTTCCCGGCGAGCGGGCGAAAGATGATGCGAAGCGAGGATAGATGTGGATGATGAGCGTGCGCAGGGCAGGGAGACATGAGCAGATGATGGCGACGGCGAGTTCGACGACTGTCCAGATTGTGACGGGCACGTAGTCCCAGGAGGGGTCGATGGAGGTGCCGAAGATGAGGAGGGATTGGAGGCGGATTATGGAGATTATGCAGCCACTACCCTCTCTATCAGCCCTGGTGGAAAAGAGGTAAAAGAAAATGGCAGGATACACAGGAAGTTGTTGCAATCAAGGAGGAAGAAAGGAAGGAAGTGGGAGGGGGCCAACGTACAACCCACCCAGCGCAAACATAAACGCCACACTCCACTTCTTCTTCCTATCCAGATTCATCATCCACACAACTCTTATCGGCAACACAATAATCAGCAGATCCTGCACAATACTCAACCCACTATTCGCATACGCCAACGCATTAATATCGATGCACGTCCCCCCTCGGATATCTTTATCCCAGAAGTACGGCACGGGATGGCATTGGAAGATTGTGAGGATGGAGATGGTGGTCGTGCCGAGGGCGATGAAGAGGATGGTGAAGTAGACCGCGAGGCGGAAACGGTGCTCGTGTTGGAAGATTCGCAGGTAGAAGAAGAGGATGGAGATTTTGATGAGGCCTAGGACGGCGACGTAGATGTTTTCGCCGATGTAGACTACATTATGTCAGAAATTTGCTTTCGGGGCTTAGAAAAAGGGAATGAAGGGCGGGGAAGTACATCGGAGGAAGATGGCTTTCATGGCTCCATCTTTAAGACTGTAAAGATGCTTTCCGAAGCCGAGTTCCGTAACTACGATGTTAGGGTCAGCGAGACCAATGAGGTGGGAGTATGATCGTACATCGGATTGTGAAAGTATTAGACACAATAGACATGCACTTTGAGTAAAGTAAGTCATGTAGATAGTACATAGGTCTCGGAACAAACCTGAGCTAGAGCTGCAATGTAGTCTTCAGCAGCCAGCTGTTTCTTGATGAACAGTTTCGAGGCAAGACGCAGTATCACGAGAATAGAAGTAAAAATTATAACAGCGATGAAAAGACCGATCATTAATTGTGACTTGTCTTCGAATGGAAGGCCGCAGGTCACGGCTTGGGATCTTGAGAGGTCTTCAGTCTGTCAGTCAGTGCTCCGGTGGATGCCATCGAGGAGAAGTACCAAGAGATTCCTGCATGGTGCAGTTGGCTACCATGCACCCCGACAGGAGAAGAGACAGTGGTTTGCTCTTGCATTGGCAAGCTGTATCTTCGAGTGAACATCCTGCTGCTGGTACTGTTTGCGCCACACAGGAGAGCTGCACAGGTCAACACTTCTATCGACATCGATGGGGGCAAGGAACTCACGGCACATGGTGATAGGTCAGGAGATGACTGGGTTGGAGACTGAGACTGCGCATGTACAATTGCCGACAAGAGGATCAAAAGAAGAGCTCTTAGAAGCTTCATATTCAATCGACATGTTGACTGATCTGATCTGAAGCCCCATTTTCAGCGGGGCGGAGGCGAGCTCATGTATCCAGCACTCCACAGTTTAGGTTTCCAAGCCCGAGGAGGCTATGCCAGGTACGTGATAGTCAAGGAATATGCAGGGCGGCCTGAAGTATGTTTGGACAAATCATTAGATGTATCTGTGGAATAGAGTTAAAGCTTACTTCGTGCGGCGATTCGTTCATCGTTCGATTGGCCGTTTCATCACGGTGAAACCAGCTCTCTCAAACTTACAGTCCGAGCACATGTCATCGGTGGTATGTAACAACGAGGCGCACGACAGCGATGATCCCGACATTCTGGATCTGGGGTACAGAAATGTCCCCGGCTTTGGTTCCGAAGTGGCCATACAAGGAAGTTGCAGATCATGGTTCCCGCAAGGCCTGGAAGGGCAACGCAAGCATTTCGATTTATCACAAGGAGACGAGGGAAACTACAAGAGAACACGCGAAGGAATGTTAATGATCAGTCAAGCTGCAACGTCATTAGCCAGTAGGACCTGCGATGCCATTGAACAATGCAAGTCTGCCCCATGCAAATGTAGATCTTGGCAGTGGAAGACATTCTCCATGATCTTGCATCTTAACTCTTCGGACTAGCTCGGACAGCAAAGAAAGCAGGACGAGGGAAATGGACGCCACAGCAGTGCCTGACCATGACACATGTTTCTAGAAGACAGAGGATGGAGGGGAGCAGAACTAGAACGTCGGGTAGAAGCGCTCGGGGTTCTTCGTGCGAGAAAGCATGTAAATGCGACGGAGAAAGTTGCAACATTACCCAAAGAGCGGTCTGTGCCGAATGCTGCTAGGAGACTCGGAGTGGGAAGCCAGCCTATTGGGTAGTGCAAATGTACTAGACGGGATGAGATTGCATGTGGAAAGCTTGTTTGGAGCTTCGAAAATGGTATAGCCAGTGATGACAGGGGATTTGACCACATCTACCTAGATCGTCCATGTCATAAAGCTTGAATCGAGCAAGTACCTGCACCATTAGGAGATCGAGACGACGCGGAAAGTTGGACGATGGTTATGTAGGTGACTGGCTTGAAAAAAGGACTAGGAGTTACGAAAGAATCCATGAATCCGAGGGCGCCCAATTACTCCAGATTCGTGGTCTCACCTACGTAAATCCCCGCATTTTGCTGGATATACTGCCACAGAGGTCATGGCCTTAAGGACACTTTCGTACTCTTCATGCTCACGTTCCGTGATGGGGGTTATTAGGCCATTGACTATACACTTTCAATTGCACAGGCTCTCATTCAAATCTCCCGAGGGAGTGCGATCCAAAATTTCTGAAACAGCTTGATGCCGCCACGCAATGCTATCCTAGCACAAAACGATCTGCTGAAGCTGGTATTCTCCGTTGTCAAGACCTTTCAGTGCTTCGCCCTTCATGAATCCGTCGACATAACATTCGCCCGCGACTTGATACTGCCCAGCATTATTCTTCACAGGACGCAAAATGACAGGGAACGCGCATCCAAGCAAGACGTATACCGCATCGCCATGAACCACTGTCGCAGGTGCCATACCAACGTGACCAGACTTGGTTGTGACCAATCGACGACAGATGGAGTTCGAGACTATGTCCTTAATCGATGTGCAGTCGATATCTTGCTGCGGTGCCTGTGAAATCGTCTGAGGGAAATAATCCTTGAAAGGGCGGCCTGCAATCTGGAAAAGGCCAAGCCTTCGACGCAAAAATTCGAAACTGATGAAGCTGCCTCCGAACTTTGCAGTATTCCAACCATTCTCGCGTAGCTTGGCGAAGTAGGCAATGCTTTCATCGCCAAATGTGCACTCGCCTGTCCGGGCGTCAGAATCGGCTTCAGCTCCAACCCAGGGTATCTGAAATATTGGGCATTTTGAAGACGCGACTCCTAATGGATCGAGTAATAAAGTTCTGACCAAAGCCTCCTCAAGCCCGTCGGAATTGCCGTAAGGGCACATGCCATGTGCTTCAGGTTGGACCACGAGGTGTGGGGACGAGGACATTGCAGGTGTGTCGGACTGTGCGGCGATGAGCTCCGAAGCATGGCCATCGATTATTGCAATGCAAAACCCCTCACAAAACAACAATTCCCCCTCGTCAGAGAAGTGTATGTTTCCGTTTCTGCCTCCGTCTGCTCGACTCAATTGACCAGAATCGCCCATTGTCGAAGGGATAATATCTCGTAACTTGTCTTCGCCGTCTTCTAGTCCAAAGTACCACTCCATCGAATTATCAATACTGGCAGTGCGACAATTCTTCAGCGTCCAGTCAGTGGCCCAGGTGGGTAGCGCGAGATCTGACTTTGTCGATTGCAGTAAATGGGAGGTGTAGATGATATCAAGATCGCCCGTTGTCTCTATGACTGCTTTGGAGAAGCCAAGAAACACCTCCCTTGTCGTCAACTCATAATTGCGTCCTTTCTTATCAATTTTGGAAGCCAATACCGCAGGTAGCATTCCCATCATTCCATAAATCTTGTCTCGAGGATCGGTGGCTGATGCGTACAGAGCTAGGCCGAAGATTGGCGAACGAAGGTCACTGTACTTCACGGGCTCGCTACCCTGCGGCTGCGTGACCAGCTCCCTGACTCTTCCAATCCACCATAATAGAGCCAAGGTACATTGAAAGCCGTCCGTATTCTCTATGTACTCGTCATACCCGATAATTGCTACAATTTGTTCTAGGTTCAGCACAAAAAGCCGAAGGATTTGCCGAATATCGATCAGACTAGAACAAGAATCGCCACAGAGGACCATCTGATCTTGCCCCATGGCCAACTCTTGAATGATCCACATCCGAGACCAGTAACGCCTACTGAGCAGCTTCATGATGGCCTTGATGGCGGGCGTTGCCCATGAAGTTTCGGGCTCCATACTAATATCGACCAGCCAATTCGAGCAGTCATAACCTGTCCGCAAGCTCTTAGCGATTGAGTTGATGTTGTTTAGGGCCAGATCGCTGTCATCAGATGCTGCACCAAGATGGACAAATCCTCCGATAGAATCGCCGTATATCGTCTTCATGCGGCGGACTTCTCGGCCTTGCTCTGAAGCATTGTGTTGGTCGATACAGATTGCGTCGACCCATAACAGGAATTTTGAATGTGTGGAGCTCTTAATGTGCAACCCGCCCTTTCGCATTGTCCGCATGGCCAAGTACAGACTTTCGGTGACTGCAACGTATTGCCCGTCAATTATAACAGAGTGATCTTGTATGCCGAGACCCCATGAGTAGGACAAAGTTAAGTAGTCTCCCCAAGCGTGTCGCATCGCTCCATTGCGCTGGAAATAGGGATTGCCTTCGGACTTCTGAGCTTCGACATATTTGATCCACGCTCGTGTTTTCTTGTAGAGGCATAGGTCGGGATCTGACTGCTTCTCCCATGTCTTGTACTCGGTATTATGTTCGAGGGAGACATGGTGAAGAGAGCAGCGAACCGGCTCATCGAGACGATTCGTGAGAGGAGGGTAAAGTGCAAGTACGCGGAGTTCGTTTGTCCGGAGTGGTTTGTATATGATTTGTGGGCGCTGGGACACGTTAATGACTGTACAATAGGGGCGGGCAGTGGCCAACTATACAAAGTACGTTCGAAGGCTCGCAAGGAGCTTGATTCCCCAGACCAAGAACTTATCCAGAGGCCATCTGACCACAGCTCTAAGTCGCAACCCCAGGCCAACAAATGCCGCCGTCGAGCTCATTTTGACATATGTTCGAAGCCGTCACCGGCGTATGTTCTAGGAACCTCATTGTTGCTTCGATTGCCGGCGGATGTATCGAAAGGAGCATTCTGTGGCTTGGAATGGTCAATCTAATTGGATATTTTGATGTTTCGACGTTCAGCCCTGAGCCAAGATCCAGCCTTGGCTGACTAAGCAGGCTCCTGTTGGCATGATGCTCGATCCCATCAACACTCGCCAAGGTCTGGCTGCTAAACAACGTTTGCTTTAGACTCATCTCCTACACACGGGTCCAGATTTGCTCTTATTATCAACATCAGAAGATAAGAGCCCCATAGCGTTGTTCCAGCGTCAAATACTGGTCCCTCCTCGAAAGCGGCTGATGTTTTCGTTCGAAATTGCCGGTGCTCATCAAAAGCCACGGGAGACAGAAACTAGAGCTTGCGAAACTATTAGAAAGCAAGTAAATCGCACCGTCGCTTGGACGCCGACTGCGGACATCATTCTTCCCGCGTCGACCCGGATAACGTGGAATGGGCAATACGTTCACACCTGATTCTTCAAGCCACTGAAACTAGGTTGCTTCATCACGACCATCTTATCAGGAGAGACTTCACTGACTGACTCAGTAAGAGCATTCCGGTCGCTGAGGATGTCCTAGCCAATCTAAAAGGGAGACGGTGACCGAGACTAGATCCTAACAGCGTATCCGGCAAGTGGCGAAAGTGTGTGGGATGTGGGAATCTTCGATCTGATTAGATTGTTGACAGAACATGCCCCATATCTTGTCGCCTACAGGCAGCTGCAGGAAAACATGCTTCTCCCAGGGTGGGCGTCTAGGATTCGTGGCTTGCCAGGCCTGAATTCGGGCTGAGATGGTTCGATGAAGGCAGAGTTGGCTTCATGCTGTGGGCCTCCAAGCCAATATTCCAAGATTCGCGCTTTCGGCTTTCAAATCGCGGAGTCTTAAGATAGCTGAAGGGTTTTTGATCACTCCTCTGCCATATGACACCGTCAAACCGTCAATGTAACGGACATCTCCAAGTGGATCTGTTGCGTCCGTGTGGCCAGCATTTACGAGCGAATATTCTTCTGATGCAATCGAATTGCCTAAAGTCGGACAAGCGAAGCGTTCTTTGGGGTATCTTCTTCCTGTTTATCATGCAAATAAAGGCCAGATAGATCACACCGTGCGATCTGTTGTAGCACCTTATCAGCGAATACAGCTCGACTGATAGTGCACACCTTCACTGCAAGCTATCTGACTGCTTATCACGCGCGCCTCTCAAATCTAATGTGGAAGGCACTAATGGGAACCACGGGAATCCGGGCTGCCGAGTTTAACGTACACCATTGGGGAGCATGGCAAATCGTTTAGATGCCCCAAAGAGTCCCCGCCACCTTACTAGGTCTTGAAGTCGCAAGTGGGCTGCCAATCCTGTGGTATCTGAGCACGGTCTAGTATTCTCCTACTTGGTGATAGAGGTCAGTAAGGGCTGTTCAAAAGTCATACAAGGTGGGAATACTGCCTCGGCCAAAGCAAGGTCTCGCAGCGGCGAGTCAGGTGTAGTATGTGGCTGAAAGCAGATTGCCGTCCGACATATTGGGCGAGCTTGTCCCAAGTTTAGCAGGGCTCGGCTACCTCAGAGCCAGCAAGTGATGAGAAGAAACCGAGTTCCATCCCACATGGAAAGATAGGAGAACAAAGATCTTATGTTGCCTCTCCGGTCTGTATGCTGATGCATGAGTCCACCGCTATGCCTCCTTCGTTTTTATTGTGTCTCTAAATTTCCACACATAGTTTTGACGTGTTGACGGTATCGCACGATCTAGCAGCGCCTAATTCTTCTTCGACACCGTTCATTCACTATCTACTGCTATGTGATCATCAATCGTCGTTTCATCGTTTTGGTCTCCATGACCAATAAAGCCACCATCCTATCATAACCGCTCTCGGAAAAGAAATCAACCCACGCCACAACAAACACCGCCTCTGAACCACCACGTCTTAATGTCGCCCCATCTCAAAGCTCATCATCGCATCATCTCATCCTGATTACATCCATTTCAACCCCTTCTTATCAGTGTTACTCAAGCTGCATTTAGTGGGCAGTCTGAGCCGATCCGATGGAGGCAGCGCTGCTAACAACCTTGCCCATTGGTGGTTGGGCCTCGGCGTCCTTGGGAGCAGAGCGCTTGCGACGGAGAGCAAAGAAGGCAACACCAGCGATCAAGGCAGCACCGACGATGGCACCGACAGCGATACCAGCCTTAGCACCAGTGCTCAGTCCACCGCTAGACTTCTCCTCGGCGGCGACTGTTGGCTCGGAGCTGGACACTGCACCGGTAGCAGCTGGAGTCGAAGTTGTGGATGTGGTACCAGCTGGGACGAACTCTGACTCGCCGACGTTGAAGCACATGTTATCTGTAGACTCGAAGGTTGCAGACTCGACGAAGGTCTAATATCATGTTAGTTAGCATTAGTGGAGATGTCAAGACAGGCTACTTACAATATCGGCACAAGCGAAGAAAGTCTCATCAGTTCCGCTGTCATTGCCAATGTACTCGATTTGGATAGTGGCATTCGAGCCAGGAGTCACCTTTTCAGCATCGGTCTTGATTGGGTAGCATTGGTGGCCCGGTTCCAACTCGGTGACATTGCCTTGAGTGTCCTGGAACTCGGTTTGGGAAGTGGGGTCTGATCATGTCAGTCTCTTCCAGCCTTGAATCGTAATGAGTCTTACTGTTGCCATATGCGATACGGATAGCCATCTTCGAGGCATCAGCGGCGATGGTGGTCTCAATAGTACCCATGCCTGCGATCGAAGTCAGCCTCTCATAGTCTTGCGAAGTGTGGTATACTAACTTCCGATTGGGAACAGAGTTCTGTTGACGATGGCGGCAGTGCTTCCACAAGGGCCAGTGTTGTCGTGAGCACCGTCCCATGCACGATCAGCAGGCCAAAGGAAAGCGACTGGGCCCATGACTATCGCCAAAGTTAGCTTCCATCAGATATACAAGATATTCAGAAGCATTATTTTGTAGTCATGTCTCGGCTGAACAGGATGCATGCCGAAGCAAGTATGCTTACCTGTCCCAAGAGCACCTGAGCCGTGAACAGACTGCGCTGCTGAGAAGCCAGCGAGCAAGGTCGTTGTGAAGATCGATTTGGACAACATATTGACTGAGTTGAGGTAGTTGTTGCGATGAAGTTCGAAACTTGGAAGTCGGTTGAAGTATACAGACTGGTCGAGAGGGGTAGCGAGAAGAGATTTGCCGGGAGCAACGATTGGATTATATATGAGAGTGCAGCGATAAGATGGTCTGACTGGTTTTGTTTGGTCGGCTACTTTGCCGAGCTTCAGAAGTACGGCCCATTGGTGAATCTGCTGCCCAGGATCGCGCCAGTCCTGCTCTCTTCCTTGTGTGTGTGGCAGGACTTGGTCTCTGCACTATAGAACTCCTTGGCCTGGTGCGACACTCAGAAGCCCAGCTGCAAGTCTATTGGCTATCTCTCCATGACCCGTTTCTGGCTTGTTATCTCGGCCTACCAAAGGAGCAGGTTCTAGAGGAACCCTTGAGGAAAGTGTCAGAAGTACTACACTTGGCTCTTTTGCCATGTCTGACCGAAGCCAAAAGGTTTTCTCATTAGTGAAGAAGCAAGCCATGGATCCTGGATGAATGTCTCCAACTTCGGCCCTGGTCGCGATCATTCTTCACTTGAGGCCGATGTCTTCCGAGCTATCCGCACTCTCCGCAGCCAGAAATCGCGCGGGACAGAGTGAAAGCAACGGCCAAGATCCCTATACAGAAGCTGCAGTGGGGCAATATGCGCCAACCTCGTGTTGTGACTGTCGTTACCTGGATGCGATGTCGCGAACCCGGACCAACACCATCTAATCTTATCAGATTGGCCCACATGAAAAATACTAGTGGGATCAGATAACCTTGTTTGGACGCTGCCAAGTGTAGAGAGAGAATCAGATAATAATCACCGTCCAATCGCTGCTTCGGAGGAGAGGTTAAATGAGTGGGGTATTACCCGCCAACTCGCTTGGCTGCATTCGCTGAGAGCGTGTTCGGAACACATGACAGGTCGTGAGATATTGTGCCGGTTTGTCAGAGTTAAACCCTACCGGCGGGAGAAGAACTATTCACGAGAGTAACCCCTTTGAAAAATTGGGCAAGCACCTCGCGCTCAAGAATTGGTGCCCTCTTGTGGGCTGGAATGCCTTTGCTTATCCACCTGAAAACATCGTACCATCCCACGGACCGACTTAGCTTCCACGATTTTGACTAGCCATCGTGGGAAGCCAAATTCCACTGGATTACTTGGCATCCAAGCTGTTCGGTCCCGGGGCAAGTATTGCCTTGGATATTTGCCAATCTCCGAGACCGCATGAGAGCCCGCACTGGACGAGGTGCGTCTCGATCGAGATCCGGGTCAGGTACAGCCGTGGATATATAGGTAGCGCTGCATATTCCGATCTTTTCCTTCTTTCCATCACCATCCTCTCATCCCACTGCAATCTGAGTCACATTCGTTCCTTGAGTTCCACCCCATTCACACTCGCTAAACGTATCAACATCAATATGATTGGATTCAAGTCTGTCGCAGCTTTGGCTGCTGTTGTCAGTGTTGTCTACGCTGCAGCTGTTCCATCGCCAGAGGACGAATGGCACCTTACTCTCCTCAAGCGTCAAGAGCCAGGAACCCCTCTCTATGCCTGCCACGAATCATGTGGTAAGCACAGCAGTCACTGAATTGTACCTGCATATGCTAACCGATAAAAGGAACTGCTATCACTCTCAGCCGAGGCGACAGCCCATGCACTGATGATGCATTCCTCTCTGACTATCAAGAGTGCTTGGAGTGTGCCGGTCCTGACAACTTCAATATCTGGAGATACTACGGAGGAACCTTGACCACCGCTGGAACCAGCTGTGGACTTTCTACCACTCCAGTATCTGGATCATCTTCGTCTACCACCTCTTCATCTGCGGCCCCAACAACCTCTTCGACTCCTGAGCCAGTCACTGAGTCCAGCACTACCCCGGAGCCTGAGACTACCGCTGAGCCAACCACCACCCCAGCCACAACTATCGAGTCTGCCACCACCTCAAGCGTTGTCTCCGAGTCCGCCTCCGCCACTGCTTATCCAACTGCATCTACCTCATCTTCGGCAACTGTTGAGTCTACTTCAACTGTGAGCCCCACAGTCGCTCCTACTTACACCCCCTACTCCACCGGCAGCGTCACTACGACTGCTGGTAACTCCACTGTAAATATTTCCTCTGTCAAGCGTTGACTTTCTTCCTTCCGGTCGTCTACTAACTCCAAATAGAGCACCACAGTTCCATTCACCGGAGGAGCAAACTCTGCCAGCGGAAAGATGGTCGGAGCTCTCGCTGTCATAGCCGGTGCTGTCTTTGCTGCTGCTTTGTAAATAGATCTCGAGTCTGTTGAGATATTGTGAGTAGTGACGCCGCGGGTATATTGCTTGAGGGCGAACAGTTATGAGATGATGAGACACTGGAGCGGTGGTGAATATAACCTTCTGTATCAGTAAATTTAATGTCGGAGATTCCAAAGTCTTCGATTGTCCCAAAAGCTACAAGTACATCTGCAGAGTTATATTGTCTGCTCCCCATAATATTCCACCGTTTCTTGATGATTGTCACCTAGTTCAGTTTCTCTCTACGCTTGCAGTTTGATTAATCGATGATCTTCACTCTTTTCTCTTTTGAGCTATGGTTCCTCTAGATTCATTCGATCACCCGATGCGATCAACTGATTGACTGAGCTTACACGCAAGGTTAATAACCTCGGAATCCCGAAGAAAATTGAGATAACAACAACATGCTGATTCATATTCCTATTTGGGATACGAGGAAACTGGACGCCAGTGAGCCTCTTTCACATCAAAGCCATAACAGGGCCAAAGGAGAAGTCTTCCTCCATTTCCACGCAATGAATCTGGTCACGTGCCCGCTTCGGCCGCAAGGAGATCACGAACTCCTGACAATTTCTCTTCAACATCATATTTTCATCGATCATGCACATCATCTCTATTGGGTCATCTCTATTGGGGGCCAGCGATATCACACAACTGACCGCTCTCCATTCGTCGTTAATTTCGATGGTACTGCAAGATAAGGCTCTGCTTACAGCCTAAAAGCATGTCGATCCAAGTGGATGGGAGTGCGTTTGCCACTTCCGGAGGCTGCATTTCTCGCCCCCAATGCTCGACAGCCTTGTCATGAAACCATCTCGTTTGCTTTTCTGGAGGTTTGATCGCGATAGGGGTTTGATAATTTGTTCCAGCAGTTGCAGTCCAAGCTGGTCGAATTGAAATTTAGGGGCCCTACCCCGTGGCTCTTGTTGGGTCTGTTAGCCATGACTTGCGATCATGAGATTCCAAGTCGCAGTTATTTTGGAACCAATCATCAATTACAAAATAGCATTCCACGATATGCAGTGTCTCCCGACAGCTGGGTTCTTCCGCTGGCTAAGTTCGGGGCGCTTTCTGTGGACGAAAAGCAAGGTGCATTCAGCTTCAGCCCAGCCTGACTGGGGGTCTGCTCCGATGGCATACATATGTCCCAGCTCTCAACTTTTGGAAGTCTTTCAAGTCCTGTGTTCGATCAAAATACTGTTTCTGATTTGTCGTCGGCTAGATCTTCGTACCGTTAGTCCTTTGGCGTCTGAGTGAGCCAGGTAGGGAGTCTAGACGCGTTGTCATTTTGTACTTAGCAATGACACTCCCTCAGCCCTACGAGAAGCGCGAGATCCAATCATCCTAATCATCACCTGAAAGCCTTTTCTTATGCGACGAGATCCTAGGCACGTGGTAAAAATTCTTTTGTTGTTGAAATTAGGCTGCTGTCGATGGCGAGACCGAAAAGTCCTCGCTCTTGTCTCTCCATGCTCGAAGCTTACATTGCGAAATTATCATAGTAATGAGACGAATCTTCTAGGAGACGAATGTTTGCGGAATCAGTATCGTAACGGGTTCTCGAGCTTTCAACAGACTCTAGGTGGGTGAAGCACCCAAGGGCTAGTGTTATGGCGTTCGGCGCGCGGCTGCTGTCTCCAAACCCAACCCATGTTCAAACAAGTCACAAGTCAGACTCGAATTTGAGAGTTGAAGATATTGAGCTTTAGTGAGTCTTGCGCTGTTTCACGACTGAATCTATACTGACCAGAAAATGACTGTAGTCCTTGGCAGTCGCCCCCTCTTGAAACACCGCAATTTTATAGAAGTACCGACGAACTTCTTCCCTCAGAGCGGGAGCGCTTGCATCAAACCTCACCCAAACTATCGAACAGATCTTTTGATTCTCACCCAAGTGGTTCGAAATGATTTGAAGGATGGAGACTCGGCGATGTCTACTGTGCTGCCGTTGTTGCCGCCTCGCTTGTCTTGAATGTCACAGTGACTATCTGGGCGTCGAAGACCTTCGGCTTGTCTGGAGGTATCGGAACGATTCATCGAGATACCTGTCCATCAATCAAACACATTGGGCTATGGGTCCATGTTGCAATCAATGTGATCAGTACCATACTGCTTGGTGCTAGTAATTATTGTATGCAATGCCTCTGCTCGCCAACGAGGAGGGAGGTGGACAAGGCACACGAAAACAATACTTGGCTTGACATCGGGATTCAAAGCTTCAGAAATCTCATGAAAATAAGAAAGGTTAGAGTTGTTTTTTGGGTTCTTCTTGCTGTGAGCTCGATTCCACTCCATCTGATGTAAGTGTCCTCCAGTCGTGAGCAAGCTCCATCTGACCTAGGAAGGTTTAACTCTGCTATTTTCGTGAGTCTTACGGCCAACGAATACATAGTCGCTGCAGTCACCGAGGACTTCGTCAACGGAGCAGAGTGGACTCTGAACGGATCGGACATTTTCCATCATTTGATAGTGTCCCAGATGCAGCAGAACATTTCGAGCTACGACAGGCTCGAGCCCGAAGACTGCATCCGTGAGTACGGGGTCGATTATCTTTCCTCGCGTCGACGCACGCTAGTGGTCGTCTCTGGCCGGAACCCGGATCCGCTCCTAGGTATTTTGGATTGGATGTACGACGACACTCAGAATTCGTGGGTCTGTGGCACGACTCAAGGGCCGAACAACACACTGGAGACAATTCCCATCGAAGACTTCGATTGCTCGGTTCATGTCGCGTTATACGAGAATGAAGCGTTCCTAATGGCTGAGAGAGAGGTGGAATACTGCCTCAGCCAGAAAGTGGAAGATCGCTGCCGGCTCCAATTCGCAGTTCCGATCATGATCGCTGTGCTCTCGTGCAACTTTGTGAAGCTGTTATGTATGGTTTTGACGATTTGGAAATGCCGAGAGCCAACTTTCGTGTCATTAGGCGATGCCCTTTGCAGCTTTTTGGAGGACCCAGATCAAAATACTCTGGGGATGTGTATTGCAAGAAAGGAGGAATTCGACAACGCGTGGCCGGATGGAGGGCCAAAAAGATGGAAAGAAAAGAAACATTTCAGATATGAGGCAGTCGGGCTTCAGCGATGGATCGGATCGAACACAATGTGGGTCCGAATCCTTGTGGCTGGGGATTAGCGCTGATAATACTATAGGTGTGCAGTGGCACTGGTTGCATTGTCGCTTGCCCTCAAATATGCCATTCATTACACGACAACAGCGTAAGTGTCCATTTCACTTCCGAAACTCAAATCCATAAGTACCAGGGTGCTATCACTGACTACATTCAGGAGTGATATCAAGACATTATGGGATCTTAGATTTAGCACCGTTACCTCGGCGTCGTTAATACGCTGGAATACTCCTATCCTCGGCAGTCCAGGTCTGATGAAAAATGTTCTGCTCGCAAACTCACCACAGATAATTCTATCCATGTTGTGTAGGGATTCATTTCATTCCCAAAAATTCTGGGTCTCTACTGACACCTTCGCCCAGACATCGTGTACAATAGGATGTACACCTGCATGTCCTTTTCCAAGGAATGGCACGATCTTGCCCACCGCCGACTTGCACTGAGAGTCACTTCGCCCCGGGGATCCCAGCGATCAACATATTTTCTCTCCCTCCCATACCGATATCTGATTCCGATCTCGCTGGTCTCAATCGCCACTCATTGGATTCTGTCCGAAAGCCTCTTTCTGGTTGCTATTGATGTCTTCGATGAGCACTGAGAACTCGACACCTCCCAATCAATTCTCACTTGTGGCTTCTCGTGCATTGCGCTCATCTTCCTGATTGGGATTGGATGGCTTGTCTGGATTGCGGGTGTGGGCATGGGTCTTAAGATACAATGGCGGGATGCCGTTGGCTGGGAGCTGTAGTGCCGCTCTCAGTGCTGCTTGTCACCCAGCGGCTGATGAGCAGGATGTTGCTTTGGTCCCGGTGAAGTGGGGTATTGTCAGCATCTCACAAGGTGTCGGTCATTGTTCGTTGAGTGGGCGGTATGTTTCTCCTCCTGTGGCTTTCCAGTGGTACCGTGGATTAGACGATCGTTGATATTGCTTGTGGTCTCGAGCTCGACGCCAAGAACGATTTTAATAATTTACGGATTCTTGAAATAGAACCGCGTGATCTCGATGAAAGGCCCTTTCCGAGCCTTTCCGAGTTCAATTTATAGTCATTTGGTATTGAAGGCAAGTCAACGACGACCCCGCGTGTGCATTGGTGGGTATTCACCGCCACAATAACCCCTCGTATCGTGGCTGATGGCCTGCGCTTCACTCATTCGTCCTCAAAGCTTCCAGGGTCCGAAGATCTGCTCCACCAGAGCTCCATTTCGCGAGCGCCAAGATGAGACCTGAAACCGGATTGATACGCACCACGCAGCTCATCTCAACTTCGTATTTATCGATAGCTTCACCTTCATCCTGTCGCAAATAACTTGCCAATCCTTCACCACCCCATAAATACAGAAGTTAAATACATCGTCTCCTCCACCTTTGGCTTATCGCGAATATTTTTACGATGTCGTTCTTCGGCGAGGCAAAGAACGCATTTGAGAGCTTCACGTCTCATATCAAGAAGGAAATCGACAACATCCAAGGAGATGACGAGCCCAGCACCCAGTCTCAAAACACTACAGCGAACTTGAGCAACACAATCCAAAGCCAGAATGGCGGCAATCGCTTTGACAGCTTTGCCCCGCCAAGAACCGGGAACGAAGCCAAATGGTACGTTGACGGCTGCGGATATATGTGGGCAGTATCAGTTGCGATCGAGGAAGCAAGAGAGTGTATTTGGATACTGGACTGGTGGTTGAGTCCAGGTTTGTTCGAAGTACCACCTTTGAATGGACTTGATCAGCTGACCATGGCAAGAACTCTACCTGAGACGTCCTCCAACTGAGAATGAAGATTATCGAATCGACCGTATGTTACTTGCAGCAGCCGAGAGAGGCGTTAAAGTCAACGTCATCATCTATAAAGAGGTTTCTCAGATCCTGACACGTGAGTTGCTCCATCAAAATTTCACCTTTGCCATGCAAAGCTCATGAACAAACAAAGTCTGCTCCGACCACACCAAAAAAGCGCTACAACTTCACCCCAACATCGCAGTATTCCGTCATCCCGATCATGCTCCATCAGGCCAGGTCATCCACTCTGAGCTCATATCGAGCATTCAGAATTTCTCTTTGAAGTCCCTCCAGCTCGCCGACGTGCCAGCCGATGCTTTCAAGGCATTATATGGGGTAAACAAAGACGTTGTTCTCTACTGGGCCCATCACGAGAAGCTTTGTCTCGTAGATGGCGATATCGCTTTCATGGGAGGCTTGGATCTTTGCTTCGGACGCTGGGACACAAACTCTCATCCTCTAGCAGATGCCCATCCGACCGATATCAACAAAGCTCTCTTTCCCGGTCAAGACTTCAATAACGCCCGTGTCTTCGACTTTGAGGATGTCACAAATTGGGAGAACAACAAGCTTGACCGTATCAAGAATTCGCGAATGGGGTGGTCTGATATCTCAATCTGTTTGCGGGGTCAGGTTGTCCAAGACCTGAAAGCGCATTTCGTGCAGCGATGGAATTTCATCTTTGATGAGAAGTATGATGTGCGAAAAGATCCCAGATACACTGGACTGAACTTTGATGCCAACGGCATCCCTGAAGGCTACTACCTGGAGAATGGAGCGAACAGTGTGGCTATTTCAGGAGGCCAGCGTCAGCGTGGTCAGGATGAAGAAGTTGCCGAAAGAGGTTTTGGTGGCGAAGAACGACACCATGGACATGGGTTCCATATCCCTGGAGGCCATGGCGGAATATTCGACCGGCTTCGCAGAGCAGACATCGATAACTCTGGAGATCCATATATTGAAAGAGGATCTGCTGGTATGTCGATACAGTTGGTCAGAAGCTGCACTGAGTGGAGCAACGGTGTTGCTAAAGAGGTATGTTTTGATTTTGCACTTCGTGGGCTCAGCTGATGGGCTAGCACTCCATTGCAAATGCGTACATAGATGTCATTCGAAACAGCCAGCACTTCGTCTACATCGAGAACCAATTCTTTATCACTGCCACAGGCGACGAGCAACACCCTGTCAGGAATCAAATCGGAGCAGCGATTGTAGAGCGGGTTGTCAGAGCTTACCAAAACGGCGAGAAGTACAAGGTCATTGTTTGTATGCCTGCCGTCCCTGCCTTTGCCGGGGACCTTCACGCAGACGACAGTCTCGGCACTCGAGCCATCATGGAATTCCAGTACCACAGTATCTGTCGAGGGGGCCACAGTATAATAGAAGAGATCGAGAAGGCTGGAATTCCAGATTCTAAGCGGTACATCCGATTTTACAATTTGAGAAATTATGATCGGATCAATGCTGGATCGGCCATGTCCGAGGTTCATGACGCGAGCGGCATCAACTACGAGGATGCACGAAGAGAGCACGATGATATTGTCGGTGCGGGGTATGATGGCCGAGGAGAGGGCACGGGTGCTTACTACGGTCGATCAAACCCGGCTTATGAGCAGTACCAGCAAGCTGGTGCTCAAGTCAGTGATGGAAGCAAGTATGACAGTGTGAGTGCCTGTTACATGGATTACGGCCCATCCATCAAAGACATTCCTTGGTCGGGGTCCGAAGAAGCAGAATTCAATGCCTACGTGAGCGAAGGTAATTACTTGGTCCCACCAACATTTGTACTCTTACCTTGCTAACATGAACAGAATTGTACATTCACTCCAAAGTCCTCATCGCAGACGATCGAGTCGTGATTTGCGGTAGTGCAAATCTGAACGACCGATCCCAACTCGGAGACCACGACTCAGAGATCGCTGTTGTGATCCAAGACCCCACCCCAGTCGAGTCCGAGATGAATCATGAGCCCTACCGAGCCTCTCAATTCGCATCATCTCTTCGCCGACAGCTTTTCCGCAAACATCTTGGTCTCCTCCCACACCAAGATCCCACTCGACCAGATGATAATTTCCTCCCTCTGAGTCACGCCGCCAATGCCTACGATTGGGGATCCCCAGCCGACGTACTTGTCCGTGATGTCCTGTCCGATGAGTTCGAAGAGTTGTGGACCGTTACTGCTGCGACAAACATGGAGGTCTTCAACAAAGCATTCCATGTCATACCAGCAGACAACGTTCGTAATTGGGGAGATTACAAGGAGTTCTTCTCGAATCTGTTCGTCAGTCCTAGCAAGGAAGATGACAAGGAGAAGATCCCTGCCAGGTATGAGTATGGGCATGTTGTGAAAGAGGAGTTCCCTGGTGGGGTGGTTGAGTTGAAAGATAGCTTGGATCGAGTGAGGGGATCGTTGGTGGAGATGCCATTGCTTTTCATGGATGGAGTTGACTTCGCCAAGGAAGGTCTGACGCTCAACGCCCTGACTGACGAGGTGTACACTTAAACGATGGCGTTGATCGTGGCGTTGGTTCATTGGTGCGGGAAGTCAAAGCTGTGTGAGAATGAAACATTAGGCATAACGAAGTGTTTTGATGCAATGGATATCTTCACTTCAGCTTTGCTTGGTTAATGGTGACGGACCTTGGTCTGAGCCGACATTGTTGACTTTCACGTCTCGCTTAAAAGCACTAGCTTTGTATCCATGCTATTTGGCTAGGCAGGCTTGGCAGATCTGGGTCACTTGGACATATCTCTTGCGCTCAATTATAATCACTTCACTTACATGCAAGGACCTGTAAAAGGCTCGTTAATTGTCAGCAACTTTCATTCCAGCTTGCCCGCAAGTATTCTGTCTGACAATTGCCACCAACCCATCCCCCTCGCCTAACCTTAATACCCTCACCCACCTATCGATCTAACGTCCGTCCCTGTGTGCCGAGACGCACCCGTGACGAGACAAAACCTAAGTACTTCGAGTTTAATATATATAAATCTATAATTATGTCGAAATTTCTATCTTTCTATATCTGCAATTGTTTTACATACCTTTCTTACACACTTCTGCTTTATCAATTCTGAAATTTATCCTTACGTCCTTATCGCCCTCCAGGATTTCTAAAGAGCCCCATTTTAACCTATATCAGGACCTCTCGATTCACGACATTATCACGAAGTTCTTTCTTTTACTTGACTTATAAAACGATCAAATATAGATATCCGAGATTGATCACGATGTTAGATGTTTATTCTCAATGTTGTGGCAAACAAATCAGGTCATGGCATACGCCATCATCACATAGGCTGATACCTCCTCCAATCAAGCAACCAAGGATCTTGACTAGTAGTGGTGTGGCTATATTAACCTCGATAAGACTTTAGCGGCTGCAAATAGTGTGGTGGCTGCAACGTTTGTGGCTGGCCGTATCTTGCCGGGGATTCCCGGTTTCTAACGTCCTCCGATGAAGCTAAAGCGAAAAGTGGCCCTCTGCGGAGCCAAAATCAGCCATCCTCTTCCTGCAAAATACGATCTTGCTTCCTGACTTGTCGGCTTCTTACAGCCGTACAGTAACTTAGCTTGCAACTTCGTACATGGCCGAAAGATCTGACTTTCTATGTCTGTGCAAGGTGTTGGCAACTTTACCAAAGAAGGCAAGAATTATCGAAAACTTGGAAGTTGATTTGCTGATTTCTAGAAATTTCGAGCATGCGCACAGACAGAAAATGTCAGATCTTTTCGCCATGTACGAAGAAAATCGACTTCGTGCGATCTGGCTCAAGAATAATCGAGCACGGACCACCTTGTGGCTTATTTCGGACAGCTCGCTTGAGCTCCCCGCCTGTTAGCCAGGCATCCCGTGTCCCTGTTCAGGTGTAGCCTGATCTAGGGAAGATAGCTGTTACTCGGAAACTGCACGCTACTTTCCCATCGACCTCACCCGACCTTGTGATTTTTGTATGTTATAAGAAAGAGCCACTCCTTATTATGTTTACTTACAGCCGCTTGAAACACGAAACCTCCGATATCAGGCTGGTACGTATCAAACGGCCCGCCCCTGTTAGCCCCGACATTGCTCCGATTGAGCTCGAAATCCGGCATACTTCTTTTGACGACGATTTTTCTTACGCAGCACTTTCATATGTCTGGGGCCGCCCCGACAGGAACACAGCAGCTCTGATTTATGTCCATGGCGGGTCATTTCTTATCGGTAGCAATCTTAATGCTGCACTTACGCAGCTCTATCAGAGTGGCATTCGGTCCTGGCTCTGGGTGGACTCCATCTGCATCAACCAATCAGACATGGAAGAGAAGAGCTTGCAAGTCGCACAAATGCGCACTGTATTCAGCCGGGCTGCTCACGTATATGTTTGGCTGGGGCCTGGGTCAATCGAGACTGCCAAAGCCATGGACTTTGCAACCCGCGTTGGAACACGGGCCTTAGCCGTTGGTGCATTGGATCTATGGTCAGATCGGCAATTAAGGGAGCAGGTTACTCAAAACATCAAGGACCGGGTATCATCGGTCGAGGTGCAAGTTCACAACGACAGGAGCATGATCATGACACGGGGATTAACAGACTTCATCTTTGACATCCTCCGTGAGCCTGGCCTGCACGAGGTTGCCAAGCTAGAAGGAAGGAGCCTGGAAATCGGTATCAAGGAAGTAATGCAGTGCGAGTACTGGCACCGAATCTGGATCATCCAAGAGATTTCACTCGCACAAGAGGCTACGGTCCTTTGTGGTGAGAAGGCCATCCCGTTAGATGTTTTGGACGCCACCTTTTCTACAGTATCGCACTGCATCAGGTCAGGGCTCCGGAGACTCCACCATGAGACCCAAGACTTTGCGTCCGGCTTGTCTGCCAACTTTTACGAATGCATAGCTCTAACCACACGGCGCAAGCACCGTTGCAAAGATCAATCAGAGATACTAAGATTAGCCGATATCGTGTATCAAGCCGGGATTCCGCCAGGTCGGCCGCACTATTCTGCCAGTGATCCCCGCGATATTGTTTTTGGCTTGCTTGGTGTTGTCACGGACAGAGAAGCACTGGGCCTCCAAGTAGACTACAACATGACACGAGCTGCGGTTTTTACGGCTTTAACAAGAGCTCTAATTTACAATGGAGTCGAGAACCTACGTGCTTACCACCTTGACCAATGTGTTCCAAAACAGAGATGGGATCCACCTGACTCTTTGCCTTCCTGGGTCCCTGACTGGGAAGCAATAGGCAAATATGGACCTGACGTCTACCCGATAAATTATTTCAGAGCCTTCAATGCTACCGCCAAAATATCGACACCTCCACGTCCCAGAAATTGCAACGAAGACGACATCCGTGGCCTTCTTCGCTGTCCTGGATGCTACGTCGACATCGTCACAGATGTCATGCAACCACCGCAGTGGAAGAAGCGGGACAATTGGACATCCTCAAGGATCGTGGACGTGGAAGCCTGGCTCATTTCGATCCGTGACTTTGCGAAGCTAGGGCCCGACCCTAGTCCAGAGGAAGACTACGTTTGGCGCACTATCATGCTAGATCGGTACGATGGTATTACTCGCCCTAACAGGTTCCAAGCCAAGCCTATTGATGATGAAAAGGCTTTTATTATACGCAAGATTATGCGTCGAATGCCTATTGTCGCTGAATCATTGACCGAAGCACAAAGACATTACATCTGCTTCGAACTGTCGAGCTTGTCGCACTTTGAAACTCTGGACCAAAAACTTGAGTATATTGTGGAATGGCTGAAGCTCATTGGATCTGTCGATCGCGGGAGGACGCTGTTCAAGACGAATAAGGGCATGTTTGGCCTCGGCCATGAAGCAATCCAGCGGGAGGATATTGTATGCTTACTCTGGGGCATGCGATCGCCTATCATCCTGCGGCCGCGAGCCGATGAAGCCGGTGGCGGCTTTACCTTTGTGGGGGATGCTTATGTTGACGGCATCATGTATGGGGAATTCCTGGAGACTACACCGGCACATGTAGACTTTAAGATTTATTGATTGCGACTCAAGAATCTTGTGTGCTTTTTGGAACACTACATGCTTGAAATGTGAATCGTAGATAGCAGTCACTCGTTTAAAAAGCAATCCAATCACTGTGTCAGGGCCTATACCGCTAGTCAATATTTTGAATAAAGCTATAGAGACTGTCCATGTACGGAAGGGGTTGTTAGTGGGTCTCGTCGCCCCCAAGTTCTGCCTTAACATATAAGGAAAGTTGTGGAGAAACCTCTAAAATTCTTGATGTTGAATGGAAGAATTACCTTACTGCCGTGAAGGGGACGAGACCCACTGGAAACCCCCTTCCGTACAAGAAGATTCGGTTGCCATCGCTAATCAGCCTCCCTATCGCAATTTTTGCCCGAGTACTGGCCACGAGTTCTTCACTGATGTCGCATGCGGCAATTAAGATAGCTTGGCAAAGGAGCCTCCACGATAGCTTCGCGAGGGCGACCTCATCTAGCGTCCTCTATACTGTCGCTGGAGCCATGACTAGGGGGATTATGTAATAGAACTAATATGAATAGAACTTACAGAAATTCGGAAAAGATTCACAAATAGTAATCAATCAAATTCACAGTACTACTGGTTTGTCTCGTTATAGGTTGCGTCTCTCGATGCAGGAATGGACATCACTGTATCTCATCTAGATAATATTGTCACCTCAGCTTCCTGGTCATGCTTCTGGACGTCATGCGGTATTTGGAGACCCATTCCGACGTCAGCCAAAAATGGCGGAGGTGGCCTGTGCCCATATTTTTATCAAGCGAAACGAGGCGAAGCCGATTTTGCGAGGGACTGTAGTAACTTCTACTTCTCACTCCCTTTCTCGTTGGCCTCTACCTAGAACGAACTTCAGCCTTGGACTAAAGCATTCAAGAGGAATCTGCTCCTTCTGCACAATTGCTGACGAATTCGAAGATGACATTATGGATGACAGAGTCCGCAAAAGTCGAAAACATGTCCAAAGTAGGCCCAGTATCAGCATGTCGAACAACGATAATATAGCAAAGACATTTGGATGGTGACAACATATTATAGCGGCGACGGGCACAGCGGAAAAAGGGTAACACCTCCCCAGACACAAAATCAAGGCACAATCATCAACGATAGCGAGTACAACAGCAAATAAAGGTACAATCAATTATATAAACAACTAACGAGCATTAATATTAACTGTACTGTATAGCAACAAGTCTGGAATTCAGCCCAAGCTCTTCTCCAACGAAGACCAGTATATCAACATTATAAAAACATTGCACGGCAATCTCCTATTCACTTAATACATCCGTGCCATAAGGGCGCTCCACGATTCTAGCATAATCTCATCTTCATCATTCTATGTTCTACTAGCCTATATCACCAAAGCACTCACTGGCTTAGGGACGTTGCCCGTTCGCACTATTTTGCTCGTTGGCTCTAGCACCTCAAGCTCTACGCTCTTACGCTTCCATCCACGCCTCGCTATCTTTGCATTGTTATCTTCTTGCTCTAATAAACTATTCTTGCTCTTTCGATTGCGTTTTCCCTTGCTTTTAGCTGCTTTAATCGATTCCTTTGCGACACGCTTTACTCATGCTACCTCGAGGTCTTCATAACTCATAACCTTCGCCTTTCCTAACACCAATGACCTTATTAATTATCAAACCTTAGCTTTATTATCAATCATAATTAAGAATTTGATGCAATCTTTTTGCAACATAATTATAGCAAAGGATTTTTGAAAAGCTTTAATACAAATCTATAAGTATCTTGCTAAGTTTTGTTTACTTATTTCATCAAATGCATATGCGTCCCGTTAAATAATTAGATTTTATAACAATATAAAAGCCTTTGCTAACACTAATGTTATAAGCGTTTATAGTTCAGCCTTTTATAAATAAGGCCTTACCTTTACATCGTCGGCTGTTGAAATAGCTAATATATTTACTAAGGCGGGTATACTTCTAAGCACCTTATCCGGATTAAATGGAAACAAATTACTTATAGCAAAGCTGGCTTTAATATTTTTGGGGGTAAATACTTTTTTCCTCGCAAGGCTATATAAAAACGTAAAATGCTTTTTGCTAATTGTATTGACACCTCCTTGCTCGAGTCGCTTAACTTGATTATGATAAGCTGCCTTGAGTGGAGTAAACACCGAAACGTCACAAGGCTAAAGCTTGTGGGAAGTATAAAAAGGAAAACGATATAAAAGAATATTGCTTTTAAAATAGAACTCTAAGATTTCGAGGGTCTCATGTATGTTAAAGTCGTCGTAAATCAAGATGCGTGATTTACCACTAGCTTATTCTTTGGTTTCGGGAACAAATATACGCTTTAATTACTTTAAGCTAATCTTAAAATCCATATATCTAGAGTCAAAAAAAGTAAATTGCCAGCCAAGAGTAGAAAACATGATTTAATTGCTTCAATAAGTATTCGCTAGCTAGATAATCATAAGATTTGAATACCTATTATCACCACTCATGCATTCGATTACAATTACAATTGTACGCTTAACTCGTATATCTTTATAATCTTGTATGTTGCGCTTACTTATAAAGACTTTAACAAAGCCTGGCATAGATAGCATAAACTTTAATCTTATTTATGTTATACATATTCCCAACCAAGACGGCCGAATCTTGTAACATATCCTTTATCACCTTAAATCAATATGTAATCTTCCTATAAATGTTCTTCTCATAACAATTCCAATCTAATGCTTTAACTCTTTATGCTATGAGTTTTGGATGGCGTTTCTTCAGAGCCTTTGCCCAGTTCCGGCTGGGAGGCTTTAGAAGTTTTTCGGTGGCAAGCCGATGGCAGCTAACTGTAAAAGCTAAAGAAGGGATGAATTTCATTCTTATTAAATGTCCTAAATCAAACATTTATAGCAAATACTTAACAACAATATCTTCTTCATATAAATAAAGATATTATTAGCCTTGCGCCTTCTCTTTTATCAAGGGTTATTTACAAGCATGATAATAAAGTGTGAAACGAAATACCTCGCCATAATTTGTAAGAGCATAGTATGATATAGGCAGGCCAGGAGGCACGCCTTATGCCAGAACGCGGCTAGCTATGTCTATATTGTCTCGCCGTCGTGATAGTGATTGCTAAGACAAGTGACGAGCGATCCAGTGCGCCAACTGCTGCAGAATGTTCTAGAAAGCATGGTCCTGCGCCACAAGCCTTACAGAAGCGTGATTTAGCGAATTATGGGCGTGAATTTAGTAATTATTATCTCGGCTAAATCATGTGGACAAGCTCTAAAACTTGCGAACGCTCTTGCCACTCAGTGTAACCCCAGGACTGCAACCTTTTCCTCTCTAATTGTCTTCACATTTTAGAGGCATAATACCTTAGTACTGGAATACTCTTGATATGTTCGGAATGTTAAAAAAGTTCAGTGGTCGCGGTGAAACAGGGGGTGATAGCAAAAGAGACGAGAAGTGGCGACAACAAAACGCGCGACAATATAATCATTTTACTTATACTTGAGTAGCGGTTCTGAGGAAAAGTAACTGTAGAAAAGAAAATTTTAACCACAATTTCATAGGCTTGCTAGAAAGAAAATTGTGATTCGAAAACTGTAAGTTCGTCTCGTCACAGGGTGCGTCTCGGCACACAGGGATGGACGTTACCACCTTTTATTAGTCTTGAACTCCGGGAACGAATAATAAACATTAAGGTCCTCCCTCTTCTTCTCCATCTCCTCTCTCTCGCACACTGGGCATAGCTTGTCACACTCCTCCGTATGTGTTCCTTCTTTGCAAGCAGGTGCTGCGAAAGTCCAGACTCCCGGGATGAGTGCTGCGCACGGGGTCAACGAACTCTGGATGGTGTGGCTACACTTGAATACGGTGTAGTGATAGTCACACATGGCGGCGAAGAACTTGAAGATGGAGCGGAAGATACTGGAGGGGGTCGTGAGACACATAGATGCCGAGGAAAGATGTCGGGGGTGGGGTTGAGGAGGACGGAAAGGGAACGGGGGACAAAGAATCCTAGAAGAGGTGTGAGGGAGTCTAGGGGAAATGTAGAACGGGGGAGAGTAGGGAAGAGTGGTTGTTGTTTTGAGCTTGTTGTGGAAGGATGGATAGATGGTTTACATCCTGGATTATATACTAGAGCACAACAATGCAGCTGTCATGAAAGAAGTCTAACAATGGCTTGAATACATTTGAAACCCTCTTCATCAAAGGATATCAGTCACATACGAAAAGAGGAACGAAAGAAATCTCTTGGATATGGCATAAAGAAATCATCTTTGGTTCAAAGGCTCTTCAATACCCTTCTTCCCTTTGTCTCGAAACAGGAACCTTGCCGCGTCTATTTTGCCCATGCCTGCTCTTGACTCACTTCGATTCAGAGTCCCGACACCAATAATATCCACCTTTACTCCTCCAAGATTTCAGCACTGTCGGTATAGCAGACACCTCCGCACAGCTCATGATGTGTATAATTCGGCAACATTGCTCGATCTGCGAAAGGCACTTTAATAGATTCGCGAAAGACTGCCCCTCGGAATGCCCACAATATGCCGAGGCCACATCTCATGAGCATAGTAAGTATCTCGAGAAAGAGAAAGGATGGTGCTTGAGTATTGGAATTGTTTGTCACAAGTGTGCCAAGATCAAAGACGGTGAGCCGACGTCGCCAAAGACGAGAAGAAGGCAGGCTGGCGCTTGGAAGAGAATGCTGAGGTCGAAATTGATGGCCAAGAAGAGAGATGCTGAAGATGCCAGACGCGAAGAAAAGAAGAGAATGGAAGCAAAAGCGAGGGCTCAGGCGATTGAGGATGCAGTGGTATGGAGAAAGCAGGCTGGAGAGATAGTCGATTTCGCTATAAAGGCAGAGTTGAGTAGTGTAGAACACTAGTCTCAGTAGTTATCCTTTTGAATGGGCCAACTATACATCGCTGGCTTGATTGTTTACTTCTCGTGCAGCATGACTCTGAACTTGTGATGTAACTTACTATTCACACTGAACAGAATCCTGATCAAAGAACTCGGTCAAAATCCGTAGTCACATGGTGGGCCAAAACAGGTCTGTTGTCAGCATTGTTCTCACATGATAACCCACTACTAGTGGATTTCTACCTCACTCATCAGGGTGTTTTATACCTGATAAAATTGAAGCTGAGCTCGAAAAGATGATGTGAAGGATGGACCCGCTGTTTAATGTCTGATAGCCCTACTTCCGTGTTATCTTAATTAGATGCAAAAAAGACGCTTGAGCTTCCTTGGCTCAACATTTCACAAATCCAAGCACCTACTGAAATTTAAAGCAGTACCATTCGTCATTTCGGGAACAGTTTTGAGGGCTATGTTGATATTGGAGGGTAGGGGGCATGTTACGCGAGGTGGTGGTGCTCTAGCTTAGCCACACAACAACTTTGGGTTAGTGGATCAATGTGGCGTAGCAGGGAAGCTGAACCTCTCAAACTTCCAAAGTATTCATCTCCTCATCCTCCGCCGAAAGCATCAAGACGAGAAACGCCAGATCGAGCTGATTTCGGGCTGCCATCTCAAACCGTTAGGGAAGACATGGAAAATGGAAGTACTGCTTCTGAGTCTCAAGACAAGCCACCTGCAGAGGGGGATGGTCGGATCGAACGCTCTTCAGTCAAGATTGTATTTGACTGGGGTGGACCAGCCCTCAATGTCCCTATAGCATTTGCCAAGTACCCCGATAGAGTTCGGAAGGAGCTCGTTGAAGCCATCCGTCACGTTGAGCTTAAAGAATCCGACTTGAAGTTACTAATGCTAGGATGTGCTGTGGAATCCGCTCTCCGGAAACCAAATCCAGTCACGGCAGAGCAAATCTTACATCATGTCAAACAGTACCAGAAGGATACCACAGAATGTCTTGGTGCTCTGTTTTACGCGTGTGGGAGGAATTATGGGTTGACGATCTTCTTGGCGGCAAGTGCAGAACCGGAATTGCTAGCACGTCTCGAGGAGATACCCCAGCAAGATCAGGTTCTTCTGATCCGTAGACTCACAGAGGAACCCCCGAGAGATTCGTCTAAGCTTCTGACAGAATGCGATAATTATGAGGGTACTCTCTCATTTCTATGTCCCATTACTGTTCTTGGCTAATTGGCATCAACTTCAAGTCCAGAAATCGACAGCGACACGAACAGCTAATAAAGAAAGTCTTCAAAGTGGCTTCAATACTGTTCAGTCGTCTCCTTCTATTCTTGAGCAGTTTAATTAATTCCAGCTCTCAGCTTGGGCCGACTTTCGCCTCGTTTTGTTGGAGCGAGAGAGCCAAACAGACGAAATCTGCTGTCACCTTATTCCTGCTGCTTTCAAGGAGCATCTCGACTATGAAGCCCTGTCGTACACTTGGGGTAAGGTTTCACAGGATGTCTGGCTTGGAGTACATAGCAGCGACAGCGAGCAAGCTATACATTTTGTAAAAATGTGTTTGATTGTTCTCGATTCGAGAAATCCTGGAAGGTTTCTGGATATGTGTATGATGGTAGCAGAATATAAGAACCTTCGGAGTGGCATGCCGTCGACTCGCTGTTCCGTCGAGACTACTGGAAGAGAACATGGGTCATACAGGAGATTCAGCTTGCCAAGAATGCCCTTGTTCATTGTGGGGACCAGAAATTTGACTGGACGGCTGGGAGAACATTCTTCGATTTCTTGCGAGGAGATCGCGATCGACATCTGGAAACAGATCCTGAAAGTGTCGCTATCATGCAGACTCCCGCGATCCAACTCTTGGAGACTGCGCTTGTACTTCAGAAACGGAATATGACTCTGAAGCGACTGTTATACAGGCACGAAAATTCGCTCTGTCGCGAAAGTCGACACAAAGTGTATGGCCTGTTGGCTCTTGCTAGTGATTGTCAGGACGGGACTCTACAACCCGACTATGACAAGGACATCTCGAGGATATGGCGAGATACTCTGGGATTAGAGATGACAGGACACTTCTACGGTCAACAGATCTCGGCGGACTTAGTCCGCTATAGTCATTTCCTTCAGCGATTTTTGAAGATTTGGCATTTAGGTCCAGAATCACTTCTGACATCCATGCCACGTGATCCATTTTGCATTTTGGGCTATTCGATTGGTAGGCTGCAGGCAATCGATGTTGAGCACCAAACCATTATGCACCATTCCTTCCGTACCACACAAATGTTCGATAGTGAATCTCTTATACAAAAGGGGCTGGAGCCACCACAAACCAATCTGTTCGGTGACTTGTTGGACCCAACCAAAGCCCCCAAAGGGATACGTATGGCTGGACTCTACCTAGAAGTCCTCTGGCACATCCAGAGACAATGGAGCACTCCCGACGATATTGATGGATATTTCAAATCCGGAGACCCGATAAATCACGACTTTCAAGCTTCCAAGTGGCCAGACAGTGGTAGCGCCGGACGTAGCACACAAAGACGATGAGATATGCATGTTTTCGAAGCACGACTCAGCGATAATACTGAGAGAAAGCCAGACAGAAAGTTGGAACGTCATATGCAATGCACTGGTCTTGAAGAGCGTGGAGAAAAGGAACCGTCGGCCTAGAGAGGAGTTGAGGAGCTACCAGTACTGTGTTCCAGACTACGATATCTTTCCCCCGCCAACTTCAGATCCTCGGAATAGCTTGTACATTCGAATGGGTACCAGGACTCTGCAATGTATGACTGGGGTTTCCGGACGGTAGGGTGTTATTTGCTTGTTTCTGTTGGTCATATTGTACTTGACAAATATTGGGCAGGACGGTGCTAAGCTGAGGAATTACACCCCGAACACTTTATTCATATCCGCACCTTTACTTGGTTCCAATTTACAATATGATACGAAAATAAGGAGTCTGTTGCTAACATGATAGCAGAAAATAGCACCTGTGATATCCAGGAGTTGCCAGACATGTAAATGGTGGGATCGCCCGTCTTGGGCCCGTGGCGTTTCGAAATTCCAAGCCACCGACTTCTGTCAATACGTAAACACTAGCACTATCAGACCATGAGGGGCTCGACGCAGAATGTAAAGTGTGAAAAGGTAGTGTTCTACTCGCTGGGTGCTTTTCGCTCCCCCGCAATCTCGATCCCGCATATTCTGCCAAGTTCATCATGCTGTCGTCGGCTATCACATCACATCTTCGGCTGATGCAATTCATCCTGCAAACGAGGTGGGTTTCGTTCTCCTCATTCTCAGGCCCCACACCACCGAATGAGGAGATTTGAACATTGTCTTAGTACTTCTAGTAAAGTCAAAGAGCTGTCTCCTACATCTCTGTGCACAGCGAAGCTCTACCCTCCTAAGCTTGAGGTTTTATTTCATCAGGCCTGATCGACGCCCAACGTCATGAAATCCTTCCATGTTATCAACCTCTTGCTGGCAACTGCAGCTTCAGCGCATTGCGACAAAGCATTTCTCAGGAATGCCACCGCCAAATATATCTCTGCGCAGACTGGTGGCCGAGCCAGTTCTGGAATCTCACTTGCCAGCAATTTCACCTATATCGAAAACGCCAAAGTGACCGATATCAGAAACAGCACTCTTTCTCAACCCATCAGCATCGACTTCACTCGCAGCGCACACGATATTGAGCAGTGTGCGACTTTCACAGAAATAATCGCAGCTACCAATCCACACCCCTACGTGATTCATACTCGTATGGTCTTCGAGAATCACAAGGCGACGCTCATCGAGTCCGTTGTGACCGACAGCGGTGATTGGCTCTTCAACGCTACTGGTACACTTGAGCTCAACGCGCCTGAGAAATGGAACCCGATTCCTGTCAAAAAGCGTGACTCTCGCGCTGTTATTCAGGCCGCTGAAGATGCGTACTTCGACCGGTTCGGCAATGTCAGCGTCACTGTTCCCTGGGGAGCGCCATGTTATAGGCCAGAGGGTGGCTTGCCTGCCAAGGGGGAGATGAAGGGCGATGACTGTGATATGGTGTGGCCAAGCACTATCTATGTACCGTATCGGCGGTATGTCATTGATGAGGAGTTCGGCGTGGTGGATATGTTCGTTGGGATCCCGGGATTGGATAGGACGCAAGGTCAAGATCCGATGCCGGATAGTCATGCTTTCAGGATTGAAGGTGGCAAGATCAAGTATTTGCATACTGTGTCAGCCTGTGTGGTAGCTGGATGTGGACTGAACGATACATTTGGTAAGTAGTGTTTGATGGTTGAATGTCATTGACATATGTAGGGAACTAAAAGAGGAAACTATTGTACAGTGGTATCCGCAAAAGGAAATCTTGTTCTTCCTAAAATCCCTAAGCATGCGCTTCCTTTACCTATTGCTCTGAAAGAAAACCACATGATGAGAAACGATTTATACCCCACGCCTGGTCGTACAAATCATGCCGGCCAGCGCCAACATCCATTATGATTATCGACTTAGTGGTCAAGGTCCATACTGAAACGCTCAGACCTGGTTGTGTCCGTGGTGTCCGTTACCATTCAGGTGACCAGTGGTGGTATCGTGGTGGACGGTCTCCTTGGGAGCGAGAGTGTTGTGAGTCTTCGTGCGGCGCTTGTCCTTGATGACATGGTAAGCAGCAGTGGCGGCATGTAGAAGACTGTTATTGGTGTGTTAGCATGGTTTATTGGATTTGTTTAATAAAGAAGGCAAGAACATGAACTTACGTGCTGAGGATTGCCAAGATGAAAGTTCCCCAAGGCAAGTTGCAGTTGACTGAGCTAGGAATCTTCGTGTTGATAGCAGTGTATCTGGTAGCGTTGCAAGGCGCGCTTGAGCCTCCACGCTTGGGGCTAGTGAGGACTGCGACTACGATGAAAGCACCGACAAAGAGAAGATCGAGAACGATGAAGATCATGCGGAGCATATTCGAGCCGGTACCCTTGATGGCGAACTTCAAAGCCATTGCGATGAGCGTGTAGAGGACTGCAGCTGCAAGAATACCTTCGACGGCACCATTGGACCGAGATGCACGACCTGCGAGGCTGATGATCTTGCGGAGACGAATGGAGAAGAGGATGAGGGAGGTGAGGGAGGAGAGGAATTGGAAGAGGCGAAGGAGGCGATCGAGCATGGAGGGTTTGGCTGCGACAGTCCCACGGTCATCGTACGTCGTCCTGGTATTGTTGGCGCGTGAATGCATTGTGTAAGCTAAGTGACTTTCTTGGGGAATTATCTGGTAAAATTGAGAGAGTTTGCGCGCTGATGAGGAGAAAGTTTCTTTGTTGGCTTGATGGATGTGCACAATTCAGGCGTGGACAGGTGGGTACTTATACAACAACAAGACGAAAATCTGGAGAGCGTCAAGTACTGACCTGCTAGCGGTGAACATCTAAATACTCTCTCGTCATAGGCATGAAGTAAGCCGAGCTCAACTCAACAAGCTGGAATGATCACTGCCAAGTATATTGAGCACGCTCGTGCAAATGATATTCCTGCTTCTATCAAGGCAAGCTTTGAAAATGACCCTCAAAAGGAGATTCTACTCCGGCACTCTTGAAATCTTCTATGCGCTCATCTCTCTTTCCTGCCATGTTTCAGGGTTCACAAAGAAAATTATATGGCATGCGCTCATCGCTCTTAGTACCGGCATTAGAGACACAACGCTAGCTAGCGAATCGGGAGGACGCCATATGCGGTGAGGCTGAACTAATCGGATAACATACCCGGTATTAACGAATGAGGGCGCGACACGAGAATCTGGTTGGGAGGCTCGAGGGGAATGTGAAAACAAGGTTTAAGCGAACCCGTCGTCACCGCCACAGTTCAACCCAAAAAGTGGTCACGTCACCAGCCACAGCCGACTGCGCCATACCAAATCAGCCACAATGAGCGGGAGTATCAACAGAGTCTGCTCAGCGCATGCAGAGTAACTTAAGAGACCTTTGCAGATCTACGAGTAATTGACAAGCAGCGATCCGCACCCAGATGAAATATTCTCAGTCCCCGCGTTGAACACTTATATTTGCTCAGACCTCATTTGATGAGCTCTTGAAGTGGCCTGCAGGGAGCCATGGTTAACATGTCCTCTCTGCGGTATAGAAATCAAGTCACAGGGCTGGAGTTTCCAAAGAAAGGCGCCAGACGTATTTGAAGTGTTTTTGTTATGTTATACATCCCCCCTGTAATCATTTCCAATCCGTGCTGCTGTTGGGCTTGCGCTAAACTCGCGTCAAGGACCTGAGAGGTAAGCACAACGCCACTGAAAATCTTTCTGTTGTATCTCTCCTCGAACAATACTACATAGATATTTCAGCGATGATGGTGTAAGGTACAATGCCTAGCTCGAATATCAGCTCCACGGAATTTTGGGTCTTCTAGAATTTCTCATTCTCAGTGAGGAGTAGTTCTTGGCCCAATTTCGTCACCTTATCATTTGCTCCCAACGTTTCTCGCTCAATGGCCCTATCAAACGTGTGAAGGGGACAGAGATATCTTGTCCGTAAATTTTGTCAGGCAATGATTCCACAAGGTTCTGGTTGGTGGGAATACATTGAGGATCTTCACATCAGATGACATGCGGCTATTGAGGCTTGTCGGCTCGAAGGCACGACATACCCGACGGAATTGGGCTCAAAAGAAGCGCAGATTTATGTCACAAGTTAATACAAGGGAAGAAGATCAGAAAACGAAAGAGCGATTTAACAAAGTCATTTCATCGTAGGATTTGGTCCCATATGTTCAATAATCCCTTCCCCAACCCGGAACGCCAATCCATGCCTTTTCAGTCCGACCGCATTTTCTGCTTCGTTGACCACTGCCTCCCAACATCCACGTAGGTTTTCGAGCCTTTCTGCCCTCTCACCCTCCTCACATACCATGATACCATTCCTAGAACTACAATGACGAAGAAGACAGCTGGTGCATGTCTGGGCCCGGTTCCAACTGCTGCGGCCCAGGAATCCTAATAATTTAGTTAGTTCCATGGCAAGAGAGGACGGGTTTGAACAGACTGAGACAGATTTCGCAGCCATTTTCAACTCCGCTGGTTTAGGCAGCGATGGAAGAACCATAGGTGGATTCAGGCTTGGTTGAGGAGGCGCCATTGTTATTTAATGACTTGAAGACAGTGAGGTTGACTGACAAGCCTGGGGAAGGAAAAGGACAGAATGGAAGTGGGAGGGCAGAGGAGGCTATATACCACCCGGATAAATTCGCATAACTGCACATAAAACGTCCACTTACAGTGCATCGTTTATCTGACTTCCGAGTGGGGTATGTATTTAATGCGGGTGCTTGATCATGAGATGAACAAGAAGGTGCCGGAAACTCTGTCTTGTTTGGAATATACGACCCACGTGACCAGATCCGAGGATCTCCAAAGGGCATCGTCTATGCCAATCCAACCCCCCAGAGATCGCTACACTTACAGTTTGGATTGAACAGTCCAAGCTGGTCTCGTCTAGACAAATTCCACTATCGACAGCCAATGTTGTTCCAATCCCCTAAATCAACCCCTTTTCTACCTCGTTTCTTCCCATTTACAGACTCCGTTGGCTTGAGAGGAAACCCATCATCACTTTCCCCACGATTTTGAGTGAAGATCTTCTTCTGTTCCCGTCTGAGCTCTCGGATTGATGTTTTCTGCCTGTTCAATGCGCCGGTGACACAGAGGCCAAGGATGAGAACGTAGATGGCGACGATGAGAGGGACCCAGATGGAAGGGTCTTGTGAGAATGGCGGGATACGTTCCTAATAATTGTAAGTGACAATGAGTACATTTGGCTCGGGTATGGTCTTCTTACGAGTACCCGCTCTTTGATTGTTGACTTTGCATCCATTTCAAAATCTGGAAAGCAGGACTTTGCCGCTGCGGATTGCTCGCCAGAACTGGAATAACGAGCGTTTTCGCTGACTGAAAGAGACCTGATCTCAATCGTACAACTGGAGGCACTTGAATAAAGAGAGCAGTCTGTCGCGCTTCTCTTGAGAATACTCGTTTCCATGCACAACAAAACATTGAAGAGAATCATGCACGTGATCTATTCGGAACGGAACAACGAAAGGGCGCGACGTAGCAGCCAGCTCCTATCTGTATGGAAACACGAGCCAAAAGACAATACAGTATCTTCAGCAATTAACACCCCGCTCCTACCCTCGTAGCTCTTAATGACTTCACCGCCGCATTGCAAAATCCTTGAATGCTCTAGATACTCCGCACATCGCCAATATGGATGATCTGAATGGGCTGGATTGGTCTTCAACCTCAAACAACAACAACACAACACAAGCGCCTCAAGGAGCAGGAAATTACTACCCAACATTACGTCCTACACCACCTCCCCAGCTTTTAGGTCGAAATACACCCCTTTCAGCCCAAGGCTCTGGCGCTTTCAAAGCCCCTCCAAAGCCCTTTGCGCCTCCAAAATCGTCAACGCCAGATAGCTTCTCGAATTTGGTTTCTTTCGGCTCCAGCAAGGCCAGTACGCTCACGCTACAGCAGCAGCAGGAGAAGTTACAAGCGGAGAAAAGAAAAGCAGAGGAGGAGAAGAGGAGACAATACGATGCGCAATTCGGGGGCGGGCAGGCTTGGGATCGTTTAGGCGCTGGGACACCGCCCATAGCATCTACTTCTCGCAGCACGACACCTGCTTTCAAGCCCCTTCCTTCGAGCTTTGCGCGCGCGAGTTCTCCAGCTACCGACAGCGCGAAAAGTCCTGCAGGTGGTGGAGAGGAAGATTTGTTCGCGGCGTTCAACGCAGATGCTCCAGTCGACAACTCGAGCCACTATCCTCCTCCCTCGAATCTGAGCAGTGGCCGAAATACACCTGCACTCGCCGCTAAGAAGCCTTTGGATTTGACACAACCGAATGCTTGGGAACAGCCAGACACCTTAGGTGACGACGACGATCCATTTGGGCTGGGTACGAAACCTATAAGCGCTCCGGCACCTATACCTATCGTTGGAGACGACGATGACTTCCTGGGAGACCTGGGAAAACCTGTGGAGGAAGTTAGAAGGGCGAGTCCGCCGAGAAAGACTGCGCCGAAGCCAGAACCGGAATCGGACGATCCTTGGGATAAAGCAGTGGCCGAATTGGTAGACATGGGATTCTCGGCAGAACAATCAAGAAGAGCTTTGACGGAAAGTGGTTCTGGTCTGGATATGCAGGCTGCGGTGGGTTGGATATTGAACGATGCGCACAGGCAAGCGAAGCAGAAGCAGCAGGGTGGGCGAGAGAACAGCAGGAATGGAACTTCAAATGGTGACAGGCGAGAACCACCGAGAGACACAGGGAGGAGAGACAGTCCAGCATGGATGAGGGAAGAAAGTCGGGATACATCACAATCTCGGCGTGAGGATAATCGATCACCAAATGGAGAGACAGATATCACGAAAGCAGCTGCTGCCATGGGCAACAACCTGTTCAAGACCGCAAATTCTCTGTGGAAGACGTCTCAGAAGAAGGTTGCGAAAGCTATGAATGAGTTCCAACAAGAAGCAGATTCAAGCCAGCCGAAATGGATGCGCGAAGCAGCTGAGCGGGAGCAAGCTGAGAGGAGGGCAGCAGCAGAAGGGAGAGGTAGGAATGCTCAGCCAACGCCCGAAGTTACAGATGAGGCTCTCATGTTAGAAGGTGGCGGCAGACCTCCACCCAGGAAAGCGAAAGCACCCGAGCCACGATTTCAATCAAGCTCAAATTCTTCACGTGACCAATCACCAGCAATGCCCAAACCACCTCCTGAACGAGCACCGCCTCGATGGCAACAGAATGCACCAGCGCCAGATCCAAGATCACGAGTCACGAAACAAGCAATCGAAGAGCAGTCCGCTCAGGCGTACGTTAGTCCTGCGCGACGAAAGAAGGCCACACCACAACCTCCCCAGGAACCAGAAGTTGATCTTTTCTCCCCGACGCCATTAAAACCAGTGCTACCAGTACAATCAGCTCAGACGTCACAACGGCCTTCTCCTGTCCCCTCTAAACCATCCACTCCAATTCCGACCCGTCCAAAAGCACCGACGCGACAAATCCCCTCGCTGTCTCCTACGGCTCTTGAAAACTCGAATCAACATCGCCTAGCTGGAACCGCACATTTCAAACGCGGCGACTATGCATCCGCTCATCAATCTTATACCTCATCTTTATCCGTACTTCCAGAATCTCACCCCATAACCATAATTCTACTCTGCAACCGAGCCTTGACTAGTCTGAAAACTGGTGTCCCAAAATCCGCCGTGAGCGATTCAGACACCGCCCTTGCCTTAATTGGTATCTCTCGTGGTGATGGGGAAACCATCGATCTTGGGCCTGGCGAAGGTAACGGCGCCAAAGACATGAAAGAATTCTACGGCAAGGCCCTCATGCGCAAGGCTGAAGCACTTGAGCAAATGGAGCGCTGGAAGGATGCAGGTGATGTCTGGAAAATGTGCGTCGAGCATGGAGTCGGTGCTTCGACTGCAATTCAAGGCCGCACTCGGTGCGAGAAGGCTCTTGCGCCAAAACCGCCACCATCTCGAACAGCCACTCCCAAAGCAGCACCAAGACCCGCGCCACGTCCATCTGCATTATCAGATCTTGGTCCAAGTGGTGGTGACTCTGCTGCAGTCAAGAGGCTACGCGAAGCAAATGCCAACGCAGAGAAAGCAGACGATGAGAAGTTTGCTCTAAGTGATCAGGTCGAAGCGAGAATTGGGGCGTGGAAGAACGGTAAAGAGGATAACCTTCGCGCATTGATTGGAAGTCTCGAGAATGTCATGTGGGAAGGCAGCGGATGGAAGAAAGTCGGCTTGCATGAGTTGGTATTGAACAACAAAGTCAAGATCCATTACATGAAGGCGATTGGGAAGACGCATCCTGACAAGGTAAGTCTCCAAATTACTCCCAATATCTTGCACTGAATGCCTTAAGTCTTGGCAAGCGCATTTTACTGACGGCAGATAGCTACCTCAAGACGCTTCTACTGAAGTCAAGATGATCGCCGCGCTCGTCTTTGCGGCGCTGAATGAGAGCTGGGACTCATTCAAGAAGCAGAACGGCATGTAGAACCCACATTAGATGGACAATAGAAGATACCCATAGTTCAACCGTCGTACCATATCTACTTGTCAAGTGGGGCCGATGTGTTTTCGGCTTCTAACCGGCGTGAAGTGAACTGCCTGAGCAATGCCCCTGCTAGAACGACAGTCCACGTTTACAGTCCACGTTCACGCTTGCTTGAACCGATCCGTTTCCATCATCCGACCGCCACCCTTCCAATTTCGATGTCAATTTCGGTTTCCTGGACTGAACCTCTCTTATTGTTGATTTTCAGTTTCCGAGTTGCGGCTTCCATTTCGCATCCCAATCGAAAGCCCCGACACACGTGTATATTACGGCGATTTCTTGGACTCGGAGCCTTTGTCTCGGCCGTGGCTGTTGGTGGCTACAAGACTAAATACCAACAAACAGAAGGCCAATCAGGAGTATTGTAGTCCTTTCACATGTCTTTGAACCACTCACACCTGCTGCAGCTTCATATTTGAGTCACAAAGGCTTGTCGCCATGCTCTCGTTAGGCAGTCATTCAATTTGCGCTTATTGGTATCTTAGCCCTACAGCTTCCGCTCGCTGCTTCTCTTTCTGTACTCACAAATACAAAGAGCCCTCGAGCACTAAGAAAATTCTCGAATCAGGTCAGCTCAAGGTACAATTCTGCACATTCGATTCGCTAACATTGTCGCAGGCTCTTGAAAATCATGCCCGACCTCAATCCAAACTCAATTACGACTGCTGGACGCAAAGTACAACAGACCCATCGTAGATCGCAAAAGCACGAACTCATATACCGGGGAGATTGAAGATGCAGGTCCCATGCTTGTTGCTGGCCCACCAAGCATCAATGCATCATGGTTCAACATTTCCTTGGCCGAGTCCTGGAGATCTCTTCACACGCCTCTCAACTGCCCCATCGATGACCTACTATGCGCCGTGGCGATTCATATCATGGATGGCCTCTACACTGTCAGTAGCTTGAATGCAAGCACTTACTCCTTGACGATCGTTTGTACGAGTCGTCAGAATGCGGCAGATTTTGCGAAATTGATACACGCACTGAAGGCTGCCTTGGACCAGGCGAGACCCGATGACACTGTGTATGCATTCACCAAAGAGCAATTGGTGAATTGATAGCTGCAGGTTGGCAAGGTACAGAAGTCGAGTAAGAGCTGCCATGATAGTCGAGTCTGATCAGAGAAATGAGTTGAATGCATATTATCTTCTGTATCTGTGGGCTAGGCAATTTGCATGCCCTCGATGTCGCAGCCGAAGAGCCTACACTTTCAAGACAATCTGCTCGAACGGGGGCAACACCTAAAAGTCCAATTCTTCGCTGTGAGTCAATTACAGAAAGCAGCGATTCGATTGTGGCTGTCAGGCCTTCGATTCCTTGCCGGTCTGTTACAATTTGGGTGCTGGATCCAGCCTTTCTTATCGCGTACCACCGTCGAAGTTATCTAACTATTGTTATCTTCCACGAGATCTCGCGTATTTTGCTTTGTTAAATCTTCGAGTCCGCAACCGTCATTATCCCAACCATGCGAGCTCCATTCTTTGTTGATATCCGCTGCATCAGGTATCTGCACCACTCCAACAGGACCCTTTTCCTGTCCCCCCGTTCAAGCACTTCTCTTCACAATGTGGCAAGGACACGTCCAAGAAATGACAAAGCCGACTGGAGACAATATAAGAGAGCTTGTCAGACTTTCTTTGACCGCGAGTTTCCGTACCTTTCTGGTAATAGTTGTAAAGAATTTTGCGCATGAGCTGGAAGAAAACCAGGCTACGACGTCGTTTCGGAAATGGGGCAAGAGCCTAGGCACAACGAAGCCGCCAGGATGGGCGAAGAAAAACCGAGTCTCAGGACCCTTTACTCCGAAGGTGAAAAAGAGGCGCTGCTTAGAAGTCTCGCGCCGAAATCACCTGAAAGCGAAGACGACGACTTCAGGAAAGGACTTGGAGCCAGCAATGAACAGATGGAGCTGGTTGTGGAGTTAGTGAAACTCGCCTTTGAGAAATCAGGACTTTTGGAATACGATTCGTTTGAGGATCCTGAGGCACTCAGTCGACTTAACGTCACCGTCGAGGAGCCTGTGCAGTGGCTTGCCGAGAATCTACCTGAAGTGCCAACCTGGTTTACCAGTCAGTGGTGCACGCATATCATAGAGCTTCTGTGGAAGCGCAGGGTAGAAGAGCTTGCTGATAGAAGAGCCAAGATACGAGACGGAAAGCTCCCCCAGACCGTCGGTTCCGCAAGAAATAAACCCGAACCAGATGGTTCCTCTCACCCAAGGAGTGCACCAGGCTCCCCGACGTTACAGGACATGATACTACGGATCGAAGTTCTGAACGACAGACGAGACAAAGAGCCTCAAATGGTTTCGGACCTTCCCATCAAGAAGTTCCTTCTTCCAGGCAGGCCTGCCGATGATTTCTCGAGCTACTCATATGACATCTTCGTCAGGGAGTTTGAGAAGGCAATTAGCCGCGGCTTTGGTCCTAAGGAACCTTCTATCACAATCCACCAGGGGACTCTCGGATATCTCAACCACGACGATCGCTTCAAGTCCTTTTACAGACAGCAAAGTTTCGAATTCGCACTGGAGTTTCTTTTCAGCGTTAGAGACGACAAGACCATTCTAAGCTTTATATTTCGTAAAGAGACAGAGGATGAGAGGAATGTGAGACTCGACAAGAGAGCGGAGCGATTGTCAGAAGTGTCAATTCCACTTCCTACAAAGTCAACAGCTCCATCAAATTTGCCCATTGATTTTGCGAAATCGAACTCACAGGTGGCAAGCACAAAGGCGCCAAGTACCAAGGCATCAAGTACGAAATGGAGATCGCCTCCTCCAAGTCCAGCTCCACGGAGACCGTTGCCGCCGCTGCCCACCCATCTCTCATCTAAGCAGCTGGCTGTTCTGAATTCTCCGGAACGAGCACGAGATCCTAGGATTCGAAAGCTCGCAAAAGCGTGGGAAGGCGTAGCAGCAAAGCAAGCAAAAGAAGCCAGACAGGAAGCAGCCAAAGTCATCAGCAAATCGACGACAACTTCTGATCTCAACAAGCCATTGCCATCGATTCCGACCGACCAGCCTCGATCTTCTGACAAAGCTCGGGCTTCCGAACAAGCCACCTCACGGACAAGGACTGAAACCAAGCCTGTTGCGAAAGATTCTCCTTCCAAGCTACGTACTACCGCGACAGCGACCCAGAGCCAGAAAAGAGCGACTTCCAAGCAAGAAACGACTGTACGAAGACCCTTCTTGGTGAAGGGTGGCGGCTTGAGTACTAGGGGACCTCCACCAGATAAGCCACAAGCTGGATTTTCTAAGCCAGTAAGCGAGCAGACTCCAACACCGCTCGCGCAACGGACAAAACCTGCCTGGGAAGCCAACAAATCGAATCCAAATGTCAGCAAGCTTCCCCTCAAAAAACAAAGTGCGGCTTGGACAAATGCAACACCAGTCTCAAAGAAGGGCGGGATTCTGCGAGGAGGAACAAGCAGACTTGGAACAAATGTTTCTTCCAGCAATAGCAAGAAAGACGCAGACAAGCGCTCCAACACATCCCTACCAGGCCCCTTGCTGCGGAATGTCGAAGCGAAGAAAACACCGAAAGTCGTAACTCCACAAGATGGGCCATCACGCAATCCCAGCCAACGGGCAGAACGAGAACGTTGGGAAACATTGACAAACCCAGAAGATCACACCCGCCGATCTCCGACCAAGCCAAAAAAGCCCACTCTGATTGGAGTTGCAATGACGGCAGCAAAAAGACGAGTATCGTCAATGTTGTCGCCAAGGACACCAAAATCCCCGTATTCCGACGTCCAGGAGCTGCTCGGCCCGGAGCCTGGCGATCCGTTGACCCCTCCGCCTAATCAGCAAGAACATGAGACTGGACGAAAATCTAATTCCTCGGCATTAACACGCATTACTGGTACTCTCAAGAATAAGCAAGTTGTAGTGGAGCCTGGGAAGAAGAAGACGCTGGGTCTTGTGAAAGTGCCCAAGCCTCGCCTTGCTTCCAAGACTGATCGATTTGAGAGTCAAGATCAGCGGTATCCGCACTTATATACTGAGATCGAGAGACGCACGTATAGAAGGGGTGGAGATGACTTTATTGATACTCAAGCCGAGCTTTTCCTAGATGATGAGAACACTCGTGGTATCGAGGAGGTCGATGGCGTTGATGGCGAGGAAACTGCTGATGAGGAGGAGGAGAATTCTAAGACTTCGGCTGACTACATGGTTGAGCAGTATGTGTTAAGAATATTTCAAGACTCGTGTAAACTGACTTTTATAGATTTCAGAAGATGCAGAACATGCCAGAATTAACCCAGATGTATGATGATGGAGATGACTCCGACCCAGATGGCAACAGTCCGTGGAAATCATGCTGTGAGCTGTTTCAAATCGACCCCACAGAGACAGATATCGACGAGCGCGTGGTCATCACAGGTCTCAAGACCCCTATTTACCAGTACCAAGCATTCGGTGTCTATTGGCAAATGAGAAACTCTAGAACGATCGGTGGAGGCTTCGTCGCTGATGAAATGGGTCTTGGCAAAACGCTCTTGTTCCTCGCTTATATTGTTGTCGAGCGACAACTGGCGTTCCTGTGGGAGCAGGTTGAGAAGTCGCGAGCCCAGAAAAATGCTAAAGATCGAACGCATTTACAGACAGGGGAAACAGGATCGGACGCTGTGTGTCCAAGCCATGAGTTCTATGGAAAAGGCTGGATCGCTTGTCCTTGTGCATCGCGAATTACATCGGAATTTGCTGCCAAGCCTGGAGTGCGATTGGCAGTTGTCCCTCCTTCTCTGGTACCGACTTGGGTCGAGCAATGGGATACTCACGTTGATGTCACGAACTCGGTATTACAGATGTCACTGGTCATCGCGCATGATGGCAGTAATCTGCCAACGATAGACGGAAAAATGGATCATCGCGATGGACGACATGCCGCCGTGGTAAGAAGAGTCCAGGCCAACAGAATCAACTTCACTCAGAGGGCACGGAATAGTAACGGTCACTTCTACCCCGATCAAGCCCAGGTTGGGCAAGAGCGCATCCTTGTTGTTACGACACGAGACCACTACAACAAGACTTGGGGTACCAAATTCGAATACAAGACTCAAGTTATGCCAGATGACAAGAATGGAGTGGAAGATCTGTATAAGGGCACGAGTCCGGGCGTCGTGTATGGAATCGCAATGATCGACGAATGTCATGAAGACTGGCATAAAAATAGGGGCCGGTCAGCGATCGCGGCCAGCCTCCCCAAGTCTGGGCGACCATTCATTTGGGGTTATTCTGGAACGCCTCTCAATGCGACACCACGATCAATCGAAGGTATTCTTTGGGCCATCGAGACTTTGTGGCCAAAGCGCGACCGCAGTGATAAGACGAGGACTGGGTTAGAACAAGAGCAAGAGTCGGAGCTGTGGAGGTACTGTTGGAAGACACTGAACAACATCTGCGTAGAGTTTGAGAAGGAGGTTAAGAAGGGGTCTGGCAATCACATCATCTTCCAGGACTTCTTTCTACGCTACAAGCCTTTCCTGACCATGCTCATGATTCGACGTACGACCGACACAGCTTGGTTTGGGCATCCCCTCATCAAGCTGATGCCGCATGTCCATCAAGATATTATTCTCGCCCACAATCCAGAGTACGATCCTAAAATCGAGCAGTTCAAATGGCGCATTGATTCCGAGATCGAAGAAAAGCTCGGGGTGTTGAGGAAGGAATGGCGAAGTGGGAATCCGACAACGACCGCAAAGATGCCCGTGAAGTTCTCATTCAACTCTGAAGCTAGGCTCCGGTACAGGCAACGACTGTTTGCGACGTTCCCATATCTCTCAGTTCTCGGCGCTATCAGTCATCCCGATCACCTAGACTTGTCGGTTGAGGAGCTCAAGAAGTTCAGAGGCGTTGATGAGAAGCGGAATCCATACTACAAACATCTCCAGCAAATCACTGAAAAGAGTCCGAAAATGATGTGGCTGTACAATTTCATCAAAGAACTGGATGAGATTAAGGATGTGAATGGCGAGGAACAGAAGGTGGTTATTATGAGCGAGTTCAATCAGGTGGCCTTCATCCTCAAACTGGTACGTGGAAAATCCTGGGATACTTCGCGCGACCTCCAAACTAAAGCTGCGTAGTGGATTGAGAGACATCTAAAAGACAAAACCGGTCGAGTCGGCATCATCTACGCTGGTCAACGACCACGCGACCGAGAAGCAGTCATCGAAGCCTTCATCGACGCCAAAGATCAAAAGAAAGAACGGAAGCAAAAAGCAAATTATCAATTTCTCGTCGGCACGACCCGTATCATCGGTGCAGGCTTGCAGCTGACTCGTTCCTGCAACGTGGTGATGATGGAACCCGATTACGAGTTCCACCGCGAGCTACAGGGCCACGCACGTGTCCACCGCATCGGACAGAAGAACCCGGAATCTCACTCGTACAGACTGATCGATGCTCTGGATCCAGTCGAGCAGTCCATACTCGAGAGACAGGCCGCTAGGGGTGAGTTCCCAGGGCGGCCAGACAAAGTAGAGGCAGGCGAGATTCAACTGCTTGATGAGATAGAAAAGCTAGTCAAAGGATTTGTGGATGCACAGCGAGACGATCCTTCTGATGAGAATCCTTACTCGCAAGCTGATACTATCTATGATAAATATGCGGAAAAGGACAAGGGCCAGGAACTTCAGCAGGAAGACGGGGGCGAGGATCCGTACGCCTATGCGGACGGTATCTATGATGAATATAAAGACTACGAGCCAAAAGAGATGGATGACGAGACAAGGGCATTGCTGGAAGACTTTCCGTCGCCTGGTGGAAAACTGGTGAAGCATTTTCCGGCACACTATATTCCATCCTCTTCTACGCAGTGTTTGAATCCCGCTCAAAACCGCTCTCCTGAGAAAGTGGCTTGAGACTCTGAAATGGTGCTGGTGGTAATCAGTTAAAGCATCGAGCTGCAGGGAGTTTGGGAGTTTTGATATTGATAAATATGTAGGATACAAGGAACGAAGTTACAGACAGCCGCGTACCGTCAACAACGCTGCCTCGGCTAAAAAGGGGGCGGGCTATTTTGACGAACTCCTATTTTGCTTTGGTCTAACGAAACGGAATGTCGATGATCGTTTACTGTACTCAGATTCGCACTCCTAAAGAATCCTCTAGCCACAGTTGAAGCCGTTTTGTGACAATCATTAGCGCGACATGTGACTTTCGTCAGATGCTGTACGTACACCTCAACCAATCAGATCCGATCACGCGCTCACAACTCAGCCTCAGGGTCTGACATTTACTCAGCCTGAATTTCGTAGTAACCACATCTTCAAAGAAGATGTATCTCCTCCAAACGCAACTAACACAACAATTTTGGAGGTGTGGTTTCGTTTCTCAAATGTAACGAGAGCTCGTCGTGAGTTTATTCAAATCTCAGCGTGAGCTTGTGACACCCAATCCTTCAATCCAAGCATGACGCACGATTCGGCTGCTTCGGCAGCAGATACTGGGCACACGAGCCACTTAGATCCATTTTCAGATCACTCGCATGTAAGTCAAAATTCAAGCAAATGGGTCCCAAAAGCCTCCAGTCCAAATATTCGCTCATACAGACGACTAGCATCAACACAATGCACATCACAATGCACATCACAATGACAGCCACGATGAGAGTCACCATTCGCACCACCATGAAAACCACGGCCATCATCATCACCACCACCACCACCATTCCGACCCAGAAGCTGGCATGCCACTGCCCGTAGACGACTCACCTACTGGGCGAGCTGCGCCTCCAAACTATGACGCTATCACAGGTCGACGAGGTTCGAGGAATATACACAGCTCGAGAGCTTTCGAAGATGATCTTCTGAATGGTTTGCAGTACATATTCCCCAGCGTGCTGTTATGTTTGTTCGTCTTCATGGTGCTGTATTACTTTGCTTACGCCTGATGTGCTTCTTCGTGATTTTGGGTCTTGCCATTGGGCGGTGGCATTTGAGTCTGACATTGATACCTGGATGAATTATACTAGCCTTTCCGAGATAGGCGTTCATTGTGCAAAAGAACTTTGGATCGAATTCCTCACAGCAATGGAAGAAGGGCATGTCATGATCGTTATATTCGTACAAGCCGAACCCAAATGTAACCATTTAGGATATATCGAACACCCTTCAGCATGCTCCGCGAAAAGGAAAACAACGCCGCATGTCCAGCCCCTCACATCAACCCAATCGTCACATCACCCTTAACCCTGGCGTAAAGATCAACCTGTAACAACAAAGTCAGCAAAATCCTCTTCACTCTCCCTTCTAGTTCCCAAGCACACAAAGCGAACTCACCTCAACCTCCAAATCCAACTCAATCTTGATACTCAAACTGCTATCCCCAACAGGCTTATACGGCCTATCCTTGATCCTCGACTCACGAATAGCAGCAGGTCTGTATCCCTCTGCTCGAGGAGGCAACATGTATTGTCTGCTCTCGGCGCCGTATTGTGGTTGTTGGACTGCTGCGGCAGCGGATTTCTGGGCCACGATTTGCTGATCGTTTTCTTCGTCATATGGGGATTCGGCGGTTGCCTGCTGGGTTTGTTGCTGGGTTGCCATTTTGAGGGATATGGGATTGGGTTGTTGATTGGGTTCTGGGCTGCTAGAGGGGAGGTTAGTTTTGTGGTGAAATGGGTGTAGCAAAAATACATGTTGTGGTTATGTTTTCGGTGAGATAGAGAGGGCAGTGCGGATGAAAGTAAACAACTTCACATACCTTCTCCTGATCACTTCCGCAACAGTAAACGTATAGCGCAGCAAATGCAGTCGTAAAGACTGCGACTTCTCCTTACTTGCTCCAACCTCCAAACAGGACAAGGTCAGTATTTAACCCCCCTCCAATTCCGCTCCAGGCCTTCTATTCTAAATTCTTGATTTCGCCATCTGCAGCATCACGGTGGAGCACGAAACGAATCCAACGTCATCTCATCGCCTTTGCACCATTCATAAAGTTCGACTGTGCATTGAAAAGCGGGTGCGAGTGGAGGTCCGAGATGTGCTGTGAGGCGGCGAGCGCGGGGTTGTGGATCCCTGATGCCCGCAAGAAAACCGGATTCCGGGTTGTGAATTGGGTGTTGTTTCAGGGATCCTCGATGCGCCCAGCATGATAAGCATGAATTATTCTGGGGCAATGGGCATCGAGATCACTGAGATGAGACTGCTTGGATGGGGAAGATGACATCAGATTAGAGTTGACCAGCACGAAGGGATGAAACGGTCACGATCAGCGATCAAAAATAGAGAGAGGTCAATTTGATGAAATGTTTATTTCATGCGTGCCAGCTCCATCGCTGGCTCAATATCGTGAATCGTGGTCGCCAACTCCTCACCCAAAGTTGAATTCGACCTTCTTTGTTTTGAGACCTATCATACAATGCACGCATGGAAGAAACAAAGCATCCAAGGAAATTTTACCAGAACTGCCCATTGATCAGTCGCGCTCCTCCGAGTGAGCTCTCTCCACGGCGTCCCGGTTGTGGTCGATAAACTTCTGGCACAATTTGTGGAAGTGGTGTGCGCCACACAATGAAGCACGATCTCGAAGCTCAATAACATTGTCCAGGTCGATAAATCGTCGCCCAGCAGCCAGCAATCTAGCTTCAGCGAGAGAAAGTAGCGAGGAAATTAACCAATAGTCAGCGCCTTTGCAAAGATTCAGGAGCATGTCTAGCTTTTTTGACTTTTGAGTGTCGGTATCACTGTCCAACACCTCCATTTCTTTCCAATCAATGGGTTCTTCGTACGCATAGTCGATCATTTTCTCCAAGGTGTGATACGAGAGGAAGGAGTCTGGGTCCGAAAGTCTATCGAAAGCAATGACTGGTGGCACAGTCCAGCCTCCGGAGAATTGACTCTTACAATGGTCAGATATAGATGCTAGGACGACTCGGTGTGCTCCAATGGTTCTTCCTTCTGATGAGTAGGAGATATCTAGCATCTTACCATCGCGGCGAAGCTGTCGTAAAGAGAAGCCGATAGAGTAGCCATTTGTCGGTGGCGGCGGTTCGACCGTGGGATAGGTAATTGACTTGCAGCCTAAGCCTCTGAGCAACTTCTCATATACCATCAATCCTGGCCGAACTGCTTGGATTGGACCTGAATCAACGGAGCTGGATAAGACAAGCATGTCGAGACTTTGCCAAGATGTTTGCAAATCCTCCATCAGCACGGTATGATGGTTCCACTCATTCATGTTGAGCCAAACCACATTGTCAGCGAGAACAAACGAGGCCAGGCTCTCCTCGAGGCGATCTTGAAGGTACTGATAAGTCTTCTTGAGGTCCTCGAAGTAATCTCGAACCTGGTGCGGCTTCAGTCTCTGGGATATAGCCTTCATAGTCTGAAGATGTCTCCAAACGATACCCGCTGTCGGCTTTCCGCTTCTAGACATTTGACTAAAAACTTGTTGTGTTGGCTCGTGGACGGCGAATGGCACCTGGCTCCAGCATACAGGGATGTATTCCTGTGATATAATCTCAGACAGACACTGGATTGGCTTTCCTTGGGCAACCACCGCCATTTTGTTCCGCTGATATTCGTATTCAGCGTTGAAATTTGTCCTAGACTGGAAGACTGGCTGAATTCCAATGGAATGCCAGTTGGCAGAAGAAAATCTCCCAAGGCGTTGATTGAGATTAGTCAGTAGTTCCAACACAATCTTCATATCTTCAGAGTATGTCGGGTCCTGTGCTCGACTGATCGAAGCGCGGGATGCCATTACTTGGAGACATTCCAAGTATTGACCAGGATCAACCATGTTATGTAGTTCGTGTTGAAGACCGCACTTGAGCCAGAAGGCGTGGTACTGTCTGATTTCAGGATGGACAAATCTTGTCTTTTCCTGGAGCTTGAATGCTGCCAGGAAAAGTGGATTATGATGGTCGAAAAGCTCACTGGCCTTTTTCAAAAGTTGGTTTCCATCTACAGCCATTTTGTGGGGCTTCAGCGTCTCGTAGGTAGAGAGTTGAGTCTCCGCAATCGTATCGACAAGGACCTTGTAGTCTTCCCAACAGTCGCTCCCGACATTAATTGGCAGAGGGAGCAGGTAGTCTCTCAGCAAGATGTCAGCTGGAAGCGTTCGAACCCCGAGTGCTGTCAGCGTTAATGCATTTTGGGCATTATTTCCACCACCCAGAAATTCAGGATCAATGATTGTTGTCTTGTGCCTCATCCATGGCACCAACAAAGAAGAGTCAGCAGCTACGAAACCGGCGACAGCTGAAATCAAAGCAGTCGTTGGTGTTGCAGCAAAACTTGGCCATAAAGGAAGAGACCCCAAGTAGGTGAGCAACCGAGGGAATCTGCCGAGTTTCAGAATCCCCGAAGAGACATGTTCTATGACCAACTCTCGAAGGGTCTAATAATTGTAGGTTAGTCTGAAGGTGCCCCTATAGTTCACAGTGTTGTGTGTTCCAGTGACATACCTTGGTGCTGTCTTCGTCTAAGTGTCGAGCGACAAAATGACCTGTTCCCATTTTCTGTCCAAGGGTATGTAACGAACGAACGAGCCTAGAGAAGGATGTTTCGCTCCCAAGATTCTTTTCCTTATTTGAGACGGATTTTGGCATTAGCTGTGGGTCGACAAGGTATAGACCTGGAATTTGTTGACATAGATGTCGCTGAGCGAGTGTCAGAGGTGATATTGGGGGCATCACCACCGCCGGGAGCTCGTCAAATTCTCGAGGGGTTAGGTAGGAATTTCCATGATTATAGGTAGCTCTATAGATCTGAGCATCGAATTTATCGACATCTGGATATTTGAACCCAGGGGCGCGAGTTGCATTCCAGTATTTCCAGAATTTAGCGAGCCATTGATCCTCAACAATAGTGGGGACCAGACTTTTGTGTCGCCAATGCAGTAGCTCTTCAACGTGGCGGAGCTGTAGCGGCTCAATGTTAAACTTAGCCTTGTCGAACAGGGTCTCAATGTTTGACTTGACACGTGCAACAACCAGTTTTGCAGACGCGAAGCTGAAAAGGCGAGCTTCTTCAGCCGATGCCAGGAAGTATGTGGCAGGCTGTCCGACTTCGAGGAGGCGTAACGTGCCCAAGCCTAAGTTTCGATCCGCTAACGGAAGGATGACACACCCATCCAGCTCATGAGCGTCTTCTTTGGACAGATTGATCGGGACCAGTGCGTTGAACAGGGCATCCCATACAGCAGATTTTGTGTCAATGGCGCTCAACACATGTCCTTCGCAAGTGTCTGTCTTCATCATTGCTCGTAACATTGAACCTGTGACGTACTTTAGACCAGTGATCAGCTTTAGCTGTCTAGAGACCTTCCTAGGAACATCACGGACTACGTCTATACCAAGCGATAATAGTAGAGGAAGAAGTAGATCTGAAGACTCCTTTGGCATGAAGTCAAATACAGCTTGGTCGAATCTGAGGATTCTTTGGACGCCAGGCTGTTGAGATTGCGCCGGGAAAATCTTTTGGGGACTCAGCATGAGCTCTTTCCAAAAGCCCTTGAAGATATGACTACCAAAACTTCTTTTGGGGGGTTCCTCCTGGGGCCAAAATCTGTATGCATCTTGGTGAAGCAATCCCGCAAGATCGCCGAGGAAAGCAAGGTATAGCTTCGGTAGTGCTTCTTGAAGTAGGTACCGATTGGATTCCGACCCAGCAGACTTGCTACCATATTCGTCTAGAACAATTGACTTTCGATCTCCAGACAACGAGAACGATGCATGAACATGCACAGGTAGATCAGAAGCAATCGACAACGGCAGAGTGTTGAATATTCGAAGGCTGACGGGAGTTCCCTGGGCACCAGAATTGTCATTATTTGCGGTAGAGGAAGTCAGCGCTGCCATGCCGCATTCAACATTCTTTGCTACCCGTCTCGAGCTTTCTGGCACCAACTGAATTGCTTGAGACAAGTCCTGGCATGAAACCATCCACGTATCTTCTCCCATGTACGGCATCCTGGTGGCCGCATTGTGCTTCGCAAATGTACAGATGAACTGCTGGGAAGATCGAGGGTCGTTTGTAGCCCGTCTGTGGAATGGGCCGTTGCAATTAATCACCCAACCAGAGTCTGCTTCCCCATAAAGGCGAAATTCAATGCTGATGATGCGCCGCAAGAACAATGGAGATGTGCGAGCTTCGTTGAAATAGGTGTCCAATAGCTTGCAGATCTCGCCGGTGTTCAACTCTCTCTTGCTTGTTCGTAAGGACCCCTTCGAATGTAAAGTCACCAGCGGAAAACGAAAGATAGTCCCAGGGTAGTGATCGAGTACCATATCATAACCAAACAGGCCTTCAAATGGTCTGAGCTGATCGGGGCATACTTCTCTGATCTTGGATAGCTTAAGCTTCACACCCGGCTTTCGTCTACCCTTCAGTGGATTCATTGGCAGGATCTCTTGCTGAGGGTCAAGAATTAGTAAGAAGTTTCCTGACAGAATCATCGGATAGTCTGTAAAGTGGAACATAGTCTGCGAGCCACGACCAAATTGGCCGATGCTTCCTTTGTTCTGCATCTTGCTACCCTCACCGACATTCTTGAATCCGTGGAAGTCACTTTCGCTAAAGATACCATCATTGTGGCATAGCAGCGAGGGACCTTGAAGCTCCTTCGCTTGAGAGGTTATGAGCTCGGCGCACGAATGGCTTCGGTGATCTAGAACCCAAGAAATTTTAGAAGCGCCCTCAGTGTCGTCCGCATTGGCCAAATACTCTCTGAATGTGGTTTCGATGGGATATCGTTCCAAAGTGTCCGAAATTCTGGTTATAGCATTTTCCTGCTGATCAAATTCATCCTCGTCGTCATCCTCTATCTCCAAGATTCCCTTCACACGCTGAGAACTCACGCTGTCGATCATAAGATGCTCAATTGTGGACTTGGGGATTCCAGGATGAGTGAGGTTAAGGTCTTGCTTCGACTGGCGAGCAGGGAGATCATTGTAGTAGATCTCACTAACGCCATGAAAGCGTCCAGAAGCTCCAAGGATCTTGAGCCCCGACCAGGACTCCCGAGGATAATTGATGGCTAATCTCAAGAGTTCAATTGCAACTGACGTGTCGTGTTCATCAAGGTCTCCCTTAGCTTCCAAAACCTCTTGCAATTTGAGCAAGTCAGCTGGCTTTGGTTTATCACCAACACCCAGAAGAGTCAGTAACTTCTCGTGATCGCGCCAAAATCTATAGTCGACATTGGCTAGGTATGGATGTAGTCCTCGGCATCCTTCAGTCATCAGGCTCGCTGGACGGAAAGCTTGAGATGGCTTTAGAAACACGTCGTTACACACAGCACATTCCAGACCCTTCAAATCTGCAGCCAATTGAAGGACGAGGTTGCGATCAGAAATGTAGAAGAGAACTGCATCGATGATCTCACGACTCTTTTGGGAGATTCCAAACTGTAGCTGCGACAGTAGGACGGACGAGGGAATGATGTCACCCCACCCAAGTCTCGATTCCCAGGCCTCCGAAATATCAGTCGAAAGAATTGGAAGTTGAGAACTAACAAGGAGTCGATCTTTGATGCTTCTGCAATTGGATGCGTCAGACAAGGATTCTACGCCAGCCTTAGTTGATGGTAGCCAGGCAAGACGTCTTAAGTTTGATCTGAAGTCTTCAGTCAAGACAGAGGTCCATCTGCAAGAAGCTCGCAGTAGCTTGCAAGCCCGAGACCGGACTTCAGCAGGTGAGTGTTGACCATTTGCGTAGCATAGTATCCGATGGCTAACTAGGTCCTCGTCAATTGATGTCTTAATGCCACACCCCTTCAATGCCACGTGAAACTCGCGGAAGAAGCTACTCTTCGGTACGATCTCTTCGGTGTCAAAGCATAGATCCGTAAGCTCTGTGACATTGGGATCGACAAGTTCTGACGCCTTCGAAAATTTAAAGCATGACTGGCCATCAAGTGTTGACACAGGGACGATGGCGATTGTTTGCAGGGCTGATTGGCTGTCCAGAGATAATGTAGAAAACGTGCCGAGAATGTATGCAGCCATTTGCTCCTTGCAAGTGCTGCTCCAGGTATCGGAAATTCCACCCTGCCATGCGGGAATGATGTGATTTTGAATCACATCTACACCTGAGACGCAGTCCGCGAGTTTCCAAGCCTCAAGTATCCTTTTCTGAGGGCTTGATAGAGGCGTAACCAAGAATTGAACTCCCGGAATATCAGGAACTGGGGCCGTGCGATCCAGAAGACCAACAGAAAGCTCGCAGTCGCTTAAGCTGGTCCAACCAAGCCGAGGCTTCCTACTCGTGGTTAGCTTCAAGATTTTCACAGGGAAAGACTAGGAAATCGACATACATATCAACGCCTTCAGTTTCCCACGTCAGTTTCTGAAAGATACGCAGATCTCGGACGTAGTCGACGGCGGCCTTGCGGTCTTGTGGCGTCAGTGGGTCAGATAACTGGTGCGCGATACAGTCTGCTACATCGCTTTTCTCTTTCTCGGAGATCTCAACAAGCGGTAACATTTCGTGAAGCCAGTGAAGTAATACGAGGAGGTATGTTGCATTAGCTATGCCCAAACGAGCATTGCTCTTCAGTAGGCTGTCGACCGTCGAAGGATGATGCAGTCCCAGTTCATTTTTGCCTGAACACAGCAGTGGCAGAGGCTTTTCGGACAACTGTGCGTCAATTCTCCGCATCAAATCACCGGACAATCTTGAAGGAGCCAAATAGATCGTAGGACCTCCGGTGCGGGGCATCACCTGTCGATGATGGCCATTGCTCATTGGCAGTAGCCACAAAGACGACAAGTGTGGGTCTTCAGCTTTGATGCCTCTCTCCGAGATCCAAGTCCATACTTTGGCAATCAACTCAGAACTATCAAGATCCAATGAACTCATATGCTGATTGTCATTGAGGTTTTTGAATATGGTCCGGAGGCAGTAATCTCGTAAATTGTCCACGGATCGAAAGCGAATCGAAGGGTGCAAAGTTGACGATTCACACCCTTGCTTCAACATTCTCTGGGTTGATGCGGAAAGGTTCTCAAGAGCTATGCTTCGATCACGTTCCTTACTAAATAATGCCTTCTCAAATTCATCCCGGTGAACAAAAGCAGATATGCCATTGATAGACCGGAAGACTCCATCTTCGAAAGGGAAGATCTCGAGATTTCCAAAGTTGCAAGAGCCAGAATTGGACAGTATGTAGTCGAGAAGCTTGCATTTCGTCTTCCCACCGAGTGCCACAATGCTGCCTCGCTCGGATTCAAGGAATGCGCAAATGTTTGCGGGGGAAATTTTGCGACATTTGAAGACTGCTTTCGCATAGCTTTGGAGCTCCTTTGGAACAAAAGCAACTGGGATCTTAGCTTCTCGAAAGGCATCTTTCAGAGCAGCGGATTCGGAACCAACGGCCAGTAAGCCATCGTGTGAATTGACGTATCCAGTGTCAGTTGGCCACAAGGCGAGAGATTCTCGGCCAATAATCCCGATCACTTTCTCTACTGCATGACTCAATGGATCCTGTTTATTGTCCATGATCCGCGGCCACTTCTCAAATGTAGGCTGGAACGGATGGACCCTCGCCAGAGCGCATAGCAATTTTGCCCAAGCCACCGGGATTCCATCCTTGAATAACCAATCATTCCATTCTGCAGGCTCTGTATCTTGAGTGCTTTTGTCTTGTAAGTGGTGCAATCTAGCACGGTCAGGCGAAAGGCTGAACAAGGCGTGCATATGAATCGGCTGAATCGTGTCCAGTGGCAGAGGAAGTACAGTGAATAGCGTGCCCAGGCACTTATCGGTGGATGGAATCGGGAGCTGTGCCGCAACTGCAACCCAGGGGATAAGTTGTTGTTCCTTGGCCCAGGCTCGCAGCTCAGCATCCATAGAAGTACATTGAATACTATGCTGGATCATGAATCGTGTGGTTGAAGACTCGCCATTGAATGTGTACCGAATGCCTGCCTCAAAGTCGTAATGAAATGAGACGTCTGGAGATGACAGAGCAGCTCTGACAGCGCTGTTGATCTGGGGTTTGTGACTAGGAACTTGTCAGTAAGGCGTTTGATCTTACAAATGACATGAACTTACCGCTGCATGTTTTGTCCGTCCACCATCTCAATCATGAGGGACATGCCAGAGCATGCAATTTGAAGTTTGGTGACATTGCGCATGAACAGCAAGCCGTTCTTTCCGAACTCTTTAGCGAAAGTCCTCAACACGTCCTGTATATCGCTGGCTGAAGTGAAGCGCGAAGATATCTCACTCTTGAGCGTTTGATTCTTGTTGCGTAGCGGGATTCGAATGACGGTACCGTTGAAGGGTTCGTCGACGCTCTGGATGATAGTCTTGTATGTCTCCATCTGGTTTTGAATAGCTGGATCTGATGCATCTTCGACAAAGTCGTAGACATTCCCACCCTCTGACCATTCTTCATGCGGATCAAGAATAAGTAAGCGTTCGCGAGATACAATCGAAGGAGAGTCGGTCCACTAAATCATTACAGAGTCAGTACACATTCAAAATCTTATGTAACGGCAGAACAATCGAACAGAAGGCGTCTCTGCGTATCCGGGTTATACTTGCGTTGTACACCGAATTGAAGCCGCGACCAAAACGACCAGTCGTCGCCCCATCGTTCAATTTCAAAGAGTCACCAAGCCGAGATAAGCTTTCGAAGTCCTTGGCCTGGAAGATAGCATTGTTGAATGATAACAAAGCGGGACCTTGATATTGAGCGAGACGGTGGTCAATCAAGTTCTGCGTGGGATGAGTACGTTCATCTAGTACGAAGCGCTGTAATTCAAATCAGTTGGAGATTTTACGAGAGGCAGAGTTAGACACATACCACTTCCGTTGCACCTGCATCATCTGCATTCTGAAGAAGTTCGCGGATAACAGTGCCACCAGCAGGATAGTCTCTACAGATGTTCTTCAATGCGGTCGTCAGGCGCTGCTTCTGCGCATTGCTGCCGATCGGCTTGGGTACCATCTCGAGGATGAAGCAAACCCCCTGGGTACCTGTCAAGATCAGGGGATGGCTTGTAGCCAGTTCAGGGTATACTCTGAGAGTAGAGCATGCGTGCGCGAGGGAAATTCGTTGTTCGATATTCTGCCAAAGGTAAGAGCAGCAGTCTCCGTCGGTTGCTGGACGAGGTCTTGATCGCAACGAGGCAACGATGACTCAATAACTTGTCAATATGGGCGCGGGGAGCACAGTCGAGGATCGAGAATGCAAATTGAATCTGAAGGTGAGCAGCAAAGCAAAAGGACGGAGCAAGCAAGGTGAGAGAGAAATATGAGGTCGCTCGAGAAGCTGCAATTGAGAGATGAAGCAAAGGAAAGTGAAACGAGTAATCTTTGTTGCTAGGAAGCAAGTGGAATCTCGAAAGCTTATGCGAGCATCTTCGAAAAAGAGAATGTTTGTTGTTTGTTTGAGGCAGAAGGGATGGACGAGATCAAGAAGGCAACGAAGGCGCGCCGCGCTAATGCGGACTCTAAGCGAGATAAGCCTGATCGGATCGTCTCACGAGTACGCGACGCTCGACTTCTCATGCCCAAAATGTTGTTTCTCAAAATTGGTTGGCTTTGATGCTGAAAGCCTTCACAGTTCTATACAAGACATTCGCACTCACCTTTGTCCACTTGACTTTCCATCGGGCCGTCAATCGCGGACCCATGTAAATTGAACTCCACTAGCGAGGAATTAATCCTAGACTCTTGGTACATTAGCTCGCCCGGCTGCTGAGGCACATACATCGGACACCTTATCTGCCAATGCTATCCCCCGCGTTGAATGTTGATGCCCAGGCCAGCTGAAGTACACGTCTTCTACATCATGCATGTATGAGATATGTCCCGAGACGCGGGATACATGCCTCGCTGCTTCAAGTGCTCTTTTAGGATTGGATCATGCCCCCAAAGCGATCCAGTGGTATCCTCTCCACCCTCACCCCAGCCTGCCAGCCGTATTCCCAGAATTTCCAATTCCACGGCTTCATAACGGGGGCGATTCCACCTTTGCAGATCGGGCATCAATACCTGCTTTTCCAGCCTTGTCAACGATATTCGAATTCTGCGCGGAGTAGACGAGCTGCTAAGTTCAGAGCCTCATTCTCGTTGAAATCTCATATCTCGGAAGAACAGCCAAAGTGAAGCCTCGGTCTCGTTTGATATGAGACTAAGTGTCAAATGGCACCATTGAACATCACAAAGAAAGCTGGCAGTTTCTCGTCATCAATGCGGCCCCCCTTCGATATCTACGATGCGCGATGTTTGGGAACAGGATCTTCTGGAAGCGTCTTCGTATACAGCGAAGAGCATGTCATCAAAGTCTTTTCCGATGACATAGAGGGCCAGAAAGATTTTGATCGCGAGCGAGAAATCTTCAAGGATCTGAAAAGTCAGCCGCCATCAAGATACATTGTCCAGTTCGTCGTCGCGTGGCCAGATGGATTGATCCTGGAGCGGCTCTGTAGCACTCTTCGATTTCAACTTCGAGACAACAAGCAGCATATAACCGTTGATACCAGAATGTGTTGGATTGTAGAGGCCCAGCGAGCGTTGGAATTTCTCCACGAGAAGGGTATCATGCATGGCGATGTTGGATGCCACAACTACTTGGTCAACAAACATGGTCATATCAAGCTCTGTGACTTCGCGGGGTCGATGAGAAAATGGGAAACGACACGGGTCTGCTACGAAGTTCGAGGACAGCATCCAGAATATCGCATTGGAGAAGCCACGCCGAAGACAGAGATCTTCGCACTGGTGAGCAATGCCTTGAAAACATATTGCGCTCCTTTACTCATCAAGGCGTCAGGGCTCGACTATCTTTGAGATATATACCTCAAGGGCCCCCTATTTGGAAGATACAGACGACGTAGTGATGGACAAGTACAACGATGGAGATTTCCCTTTATCAGAATTGGAGTGTCCCACAGTACGCGCCATCGTGCAGAAGTGCTGGAAGAGTGAATACGTTGAAGTGTCTGATATTGATGTCGACCTTAAGAACATCCAGGAGAAGCATGCTGGCACTGATTTCCCTCTGATTTCTGTCTCTTGATTTTGTGCTGAAGTTCGGTCGAAGGGCTTATGTCATTTATATGAATTGCTTTTTGTAATGTTGGTGTATGTAAGATACATTCACATATCTCTGGTTGTAGCTTTGCTGTCATTCGAGGACTTTAAAACTTGTAAATGAAAAGGAGTTTCTGGCTTTCATTAATCGTTACTCGTTCCACAGATATGTTCCTCCAACGTATATCATTCTCTTTCGGAACCACTCCTGTACCCATTCTGAAGTCCCATCAAGAAGGTCCGACCTTAAAGTAGACATGATTCCAATGCCCGGTACCCCGATCTACAAGGTTCGTGTATTTCACTGTCCCACTTGAAAGTCATGATCATAGGTGAGGAATTGCTGCCATCTAATCAGTGTGCAATGGAACTATCGTCTTTCGAAGGGTACTTGCGTGTGAATAAGACACAATCAGCTTTGAATTCTCTTTAACCTCGTCCATCACCTGCTTCGCTTCCGCGACAGCTGCCTGGTACTGCCTGTCCGCTTCTTGAAGAGCAGCTTGGTACTTCTCCTTCGCCTCTCGACGCTTCTCGCAAACAGGGCAGGGTACATTCCTCGTCGAACCCTTATCCGCGTAGAGGATGCCGTCATTGCCGCTGAAGTTGCTGCACGGCTGCCATTCCTCTGGATAGGACTGTATCTTTACTGCGTCGTCGCAAAGAATTATGGTCCGTGCCTGATATTTGTGCGGCTTTCGAGGGTAACCAGCGCACTGGGCTGTCATCTGGTCGATTGCTGTCCACTTGCACATAGTGATGCGAATAAGGAGGCGCGGGTGTGATTTGTTTTGCTTGTACTAGATCGGAGATTGACTGTTTGCTACGAATCGATGTGTCGCCCGATAGCTCGAGGTCGCAGCCAACAACAGTCAAACTGTGAGATGTCACAGATTCACAACATCTGCCGGGCGGCGATCGAGCTCGAGCTATAAATCAGCGGTGATACCACCCGGCTCGTTGGGCATTGCTGCCTAACATTGCCTCTTGCAGTTGGGAGCAGAATGCTCATTGCTTGGGTAATGTGTTGAAGATTTGCCTTGTCTGCCTCTTCTCAAAAAGGAAAACAGAGCCGCAATCTTTACCAGTAGGAACTCATAGAGTAATTTGACTGACCACTTGATTCTATTGGCTCGTGGAGATGTAAAGCGGCGGTTTGAGGTGGGACGACTAGCCAATGTTAAAGAAGCTTCACAGCTTGATTAGAATGCTTGCTTACATCTGCAGAGGTACGCCCGAGAGCCCCTTATGCATCCAACAACAGGGCCTTCGCTGCATGATAAGCTATCATTTAAGCACCCTAGGCTCTGGTCGGATTTTTACAGAAGTGATCATGCGTATGTTTACTTTTTGCGCCCCACTTAGCAAGCGAGTTCAGGAAGGAGCATTTCCCAAAGTAAATCGGAAAAATGCAATGATTCTATCACGGGCATCCATGACATTGATGGCCAGCGCAATTGAGTAGCTTTTATTTTGTCAGACCGGTTGGTAGCTAGTGCTGTGGCTAAGCTCTGCACACTGAAGCCTGGTTGTGTACAAACTCTGCCGCGTATCTTGATCTCTGTCTTCACTGAGGAAGTGAGAGCTTTCCACCGACAGCGATGCCTGCATGGAGATCACTGTCCACAACCTTGAGCGATCGCGGGACAGTGGCTACGGTATCCCCGTTGTAGAGAATAAATATTTGATCATGGCCATGTAGCCACATCACTTTTTCTCCTCTCCCTCCTTGACAACCAATTTTTTCAGTCCTTCCGCAAGAGCCTTTGCATCCACAGTATCATCTGCTCCATCTCCATTTCCATCAGCCATATCCTCATCTGCATCTGCAGCACCCTCCCCAGCATCACCGCTAAGCCCCGATTCCAGACCTTCTCCTCCCTCCTTCAGTACCCACTCCACAACTTCCCGCTTATCATTCAACTCTGCTTCATATACCGCATCATGGCCCTTGTGGTTTGTGATGGTTGGATCGGAACCTTCATCCAGCAGAACCTTTACTGCTTCCAGATGTCCATTCAGAGCAGCCCAGTGGAGGGCTGTGTTTCCAGCGGCGTTTTGCGAGTTGAGTATCGATAGCATGGTCGGGTTTTGGGGAGAGGATCCGCTGAGCGCCTTGCAGACGTCTAGAAGGATGGCTGAGAGGGGTGCGTTAGCAGATGTCCCTAAAGCCTTCTTCCTCTCGATTTATCTGTGCCCTATCCTTTTCTCTCCTCGATTACCGCCGCTGGAGGGTCCAATCTTCTCCTTCTTCTGGGGCACACAGAAACGCAGTTCACTTACCATGGTGTCCATTCGCAGCTGCCATATGCAAAACCCCATTTCCACTTTCTGTATCCCGCGCATTCCTCACCAACTCCACAACATCGACCTTCTCCCTCTTGCACAGTTCTTCCTTCAGTGTGTCAAATTCGCTCTTGTCGCCAGTTCTTGCGAAGTACAAGAGATCATCAATCTCGTCTTCCGAAAGCGTAGGCGCCATCTTGTTCTTTGGTTTGCGAGTCTGCGATGCGATACCTCGATGGCGGGGTCGTGTTGACTTGCAAACATAAATTTATTTCTTATCGCGGCAGGGAAGCGCGATAGTGTGTGCCAAGATTGAGGGGCTGAACTAGCCACATCACGTGTGTAACTCTATTTCCAGGGCGAACACTGTCCCAACCTCCTCTCAATTTCATCCTTTTGGGGCAGTTCATTGGAATCTCTTTTGTACATCTGAAGAGCTCTCTTATTGTTTTCATATTCAGAAGAAAAAAGGCAGGATGGCAAGACCACGTATACGCCTCGAAGATAGCCAGGACTTGCTCCAGCATGCAGGCGAGGAGGTTGGTAGACGGGCCAACAAGATGTGGCATGGCTTCACGGATTGGGCTCTCCAGGACAACATTCTGGAAGTTGCTGTTGGTTTGATGTGAGTTGTACTCCAGATCGGGTCTGTTTGCTTGCCGTTACTGTAACTTACTGATATTTGACGATAGCATCGCTGCAGCCTTCACTACAGTAGTGACATCCTTCGTTTCGGATATTCTGCTTCCACCTCTCTCCCTTCTTCCTTTCATCAATCGCAATATGGACGAGAAGTTTGCTATCTTGAGAAGAGGTCCAGGATATAACGAGACAGATGGGATTGGATACAACACCCTCCAGCAGGCAGCTGATGATGGAGCAGTGGTCCTCGCTTACGGGTAAGCTCTGTCTACTCCCTGCTCATCTTCACCCCTTGACAATACAACGTAATCACTGACGTGCATAGCACCTTCTTCAATAAGATCATTAACTTCCTTGGAGTCGGGTTGGCACTGTATGTGATAGCCAGTATCTATGACACGATGAGCAACGAGTCCATCATCAAGACCACGGTCAAATGTCGATATTGCCGAAAACGGATCAGCGGCAAGGTATAGCCCTCCTTCCATGGAGATATGATCGGATACTTACATGAAACCAGGCAAAGCGGTGCATTAATTGTACCAGTTGGCAAGATGGGCGTGAGGATAGGATGGAATGACCGGCATGAGACTGGGCTGGCATGTGCACGGGGGTTTTGATGGTTTGGTGTATATGTCGGTATGAGCGTCCATTTATCATCATGGTTTGCATTTGCTATTCTGAAATACCCCGAATACGAAATCTCGCTTGCTTTTGCTGCATCGCGATTTGTTGACTCCTGTTCGTTGGTTTGCTTGAAGTTACTCAAATTTCGGATTTCCTTACGTACTTAGGTCTCGGGCCTTTCATTTTCCTACCGCGGACCTCGTCTGCGATCCATGGTTGCCTAGTTCCGTTATCGTACTTGTTCTGCGTGTTTGACTTCCTGTTGGTTCCAACCAAACAAGGTGGGCCATCGATCGCTCTTCAGCACAAAGTTCAAATTTCTTTGACCCATTGTCTTCTGTATCCAGATGCAGCAGGCCCGTGTCACTCTCTTGACACCTAGTCATTTTGGTCTCGTTCCTTGCTATCATACTCATTCTGCAATAAAAAAGAAATGTGCCCTGCTTCCCCTTGATGCATAGGCAGCATTTTTCATATTTCTTTAACCGCTCAAAACTTCGATGGATCACAAATCAAGTCTCTAAAGACAGCCATCAAAAAAGAACCTGTAAATGTACCAACAGCCACGATCTACCACAGCATGTCACAAAGTTGTATGTAATTGATTCGAGCCGTGAAACTTGTCAACGCTATGAACCTTCTGTTTGCACGTTCAGATACCCATTGTGTGGCTCTTTCAACCGCATGAAGGTTCTTGACTGTCTACTTACAGCAAAGCATACTGCTGGACAGACAATCTCAGTGTCACTGTGATCTAAGCAGTCTTCGAATGATTCAGCTTCACATCCTAGTAAGCCACCACTTGCCATTTCTCCATTTCACATCCTAGAGTATCACACTTAAACATCTCCGCTCCTGTCCATCCATAGGTCTTCATGTCCTTAAAGATTTCTCTTCTCGTTCTGGCATCCAATCTGTCACTCAGGGTGTCTTTCTCCTCCAACTTCGAGGAATACAGCCAAGAAGCAGTTTTCAGGCTAGTCCCTACAAGGACATCAGCCCTGCCCAACGCCTAAGGCTGACAGCCCACTAGCTCAACACACTTTGAAGCTTTTCGGAAATATACTTTCCTTCGCCAACTCCCACTCCATTCCCTCCACAGTACCACAATTACTACACTGCAACTTGCACGCTACAGACCTGACACTGTAACCACAGTGTTGTCCACATTGATACCTCTTCTTCAGCATCTCTTAGTTACTGTGCGTTCCTGCAGGCTCTGTCTGCTTACGGAGGACTTTCGATCCCAGCTCCACAAACTCGATCAGGTTCGCGGCACAGGACCCCAACCACAACACGCACTCTCTCCCGCGCGATTGAGACACAACCGACAGTCTTGTACTTGCCTGCAGTATATGCCTGCAATCAATTTCGAGAGTTTTTCGGGACCTGTCTTGCTCCGAGAGATACCAGTACTCGATCGACCCTCAGCCTCCCATCAACACCACAAATTCTTGCAGTATTTCTGCACTTATTCGCGTCCCTCTTGGGACACACGTTCTACTGCGTCAGGCTCTTATTTCTCCTCGCTACACAACCTCCTCTGTCCACTGTTGGCTCCGCTTCTTGAGCTGTCGATCGGCCCTTCCAGGGTAGATCCAAGTGCTTCGCAACCAAAGGCACAACAGATTGACCCGACTTGCGATACTCACGCGATCAGAGATTGTTTCGTAACAGTCAAGCTTTTACTTGGTACGTTTTCCCTTGCAGGATGTCTATCCGGTCTCACAGTTGAGCATTCTTCAGCCGTTCCATTCCATCTTCCAGAAACTCAACTAACGTTATGATCACAGGTGGAAATGGCAACACTCTCACAGACATCAGATTCTACAGTCCTTTGCATATCCAAGTACATATCACCTTGGCCAGTATAAGGCACAATGTCGGCTACGAATAAATCTGTGAAGCGTGGTCGTTCAGATCGTGCTAGACCTCGAGGCGATGGTGAGGATCCCGCCCTGCCGCCTCAGGCACCTCAAAACAAAGCTGGACGACAAACGAATCGCACTAGTGGTAGAGGCGCGTGTTTCTACTGCCATCATCGACGCTGCAAGTGCGAATACCCAGAGGGAAAGGATTTATGCAAGACGTGCGAAAAGGCCGGATTTGACTCCTGCGAGCCCTACCAACCTGGTCAAGCACCTCCACCTCGTCGTTCTCGTCCTGCTTCGTCTAACGCCCGTACACCAGCAACATCAAAAGCACCGGCAGCTCGCGCAGCAATGCCAACAAACCGTCCAGTCCGTGGTCCTCAGCGCACAGCCCAAGAGCAAGCCGACTACGAGGCGCGCAACCGCTTTGACAACTCCGATTCAGAGGCTGACGAACAGCCATCTGAATATGATCGCCAGCTGACTTTACGTGGAAAGTGGGCTGCTCGCCAGACTGGTGTCGTTTCGGCGACCGAACCCCAGTACCATATTCCTGCTGGTGGGACCCGTACCATGGCAGATGCTATGCGAGCAGAACAAATGATGAAGCTTAGACAACAAGACTTCCAACCCACTCAGCGACCTGGTATGAAAACCTTCGCCGAGATCGAAGCCGAGGAAGAGGCCATTGATGAAGATCTTAACGGCCCATCCACGAAGATTCTTCAGCCAGACCAAATCATGTCACTTGCTGATGATGACGCCCATGCCATTCTTGAACAGACTGACATCTTTGCTGCTACTGATGCCGATATCCCTCCCTCAAACGCTACACCACTCACCCAGGTTCAACTCGCTGGACAGGAGTTCGTCAGCAAGAGCAAGAAGCGAAGACGCCAAAAGAAGAAGGCCAAGCCCGTCATCGATCTCAACTCTGTCGGTACCCCCGAGTCTTCTGGCGCCCAGGCATCTTTCACGCCGGCTTCTTCAAGCGCCAATGCATCGTTTCAGTCTGCCACGCTTGAAGATGACGACGAGGATGGTACAAGCACTGCTCGCTCGAGCCCTCCCTCAGCTCGCGGTGCTACACCATCTGCCAGTGTCATCACAGCAAAGCCTGCCCGAAAGAGAGGGAAGAAGAACAAGAGCCAAAAGACTCAGCAGAGTGTCGAAGATGATGGTGATGTGCTTGCCGACCAGGGCGAGCGACACTACGAAGATCAATCGTTCCTCCTCTGCTGCAAGCGCATTGGTGCATCTCATCCTGTTAACGACAACGATCATGGTAACTTGATGACACTCGCTCAGCGCGTGGCCGGTACTTTCCCTGATCAGCTCGTCATCGGTCCCAAGGTCGAGTACGGAGTCGTTTGGTGCGATTTCAACATCATCTTTGGTCTCGCATATCATATTAAGGCCTGCGACGAGAGAGGCATCAACTTCTATGGTACGGACAGCTGGGCAAGCGGCGAGATTACCGAGATTCTTGTTCAAGCGCCTGAGACGGTTTCTTCGGTCGAGGCTCCTAGAGTTCAGATCGAATGCCTTGTCCGCCAACGTAACAGTGTCGACTTTGTCTGCCCCGGTCACAGCGCTCACACCTTCACTCTCTTTGAGGTTCAGTGGCAGGCGCAAGGAGAGGGGAAGAGTCGTGAGGTGGTCCGCAAGCTTTGTGAGGTAAATGGTCGAGACTTTGCGCAGACGCTCCGCACATATCGTATTGAGAAATTGTATATGCACTTGTAGTGCGCCCTCGTATGATGAAGGAAGGATTGATGCGTTGCTTGGAGAGTATGGGACGATGGATTGATGTTGCGAGGCAGCGTATCTGAGTGCTCATGATGATTCAAGATGCTTTTACAATCCTGTGGACAAACGTTATGTACAGTACTTTGGGGATGAAAAGGATTTTTCAGCCGTAGCAGACGTGTAGATGGACCCGGGAATGGGTGGTGGGACTGACGAGTCACGAAAAATAAGGGAACGTCGCAACGCGCGTGGGACGGCCACATTTGGATGTATGTCATGAAGACATATCCAGATTCTATTGTAGAATATCACATTCTGTAGGATTAGAGCAAACAGCAAAAGGACTCCGTTCCACTTCATTGTGTGAATGCTGACACCAAGTTAGCTATCTAACATTGGCAAGAACGATCCGGCTGAGCAGCCAGCAACTACAGCCTCACACAACCACTTGCTCCTGCCTTGCAACTTCTAGTAGGTGCTATTCTTCACTTCCTTTTTTTGTTCCCATCTTCTTTCACTTTCATCGAAAACTTTTCTCTCCAGCATCTATACCATGACTTCTCCAACACCAGCATATCCAGAATTATGGAGAGTCAGCCACGCAAACCTCCTGGATGAGGGCCCCGAGTCTAGCTCCGAGGCGAGATCTCCATCTTCTCCAAGTCCCTATCCCGAAATCGTTAGCAGTGCATCCTGGAACGCACACGAAGATTTGAATCTTGTTATACGCCTAGAGGCTACAGATTTGGAAAGGAAGGAATTGTCTGGTGACTCCATGCCGAGTGTTTCTGCGGATGATGTGCTTGATTCGAAGCTCACAGGGGGTGGGCAGATTGCGATTGGATCACCGGGGTTATTCGCACAGGAAGTTTTGGATCCGCTATTGTCTGCAGAGCCATCAACGGGGATTATGCAGGCTAGTGGTGGGAATGGGCAGCAACCGGGGAGTTTGCAAGGCTCCAATGGGTCTCAAGCCTCAACGTCTCAAAGTTCGTTACTGCCCTCCATGGGTCAAATGCAATCTCGAATTCCACGTCCAATTTCGACCGCGTCCATGAACCCAGCAAATCCGTCGAGATTCGTCGGCCGTCATACCAGTCCACATGCCGTCCATTGTTGTGGTTTTCGTTTCCACCCAGAGCCTCTTGACATTTCCGCCTTCCGCCGAAAGTTACTGCTCCAGGCTGCACACCTTTCACAGTGGACCAACTTCCGATCCACGAGATTGAAAGATCTGCCGACTCCTTTGAGATCCGGGGACTGGGTGTATGAAGTCCGACAATCATCCATATTGCCAAACGGAATGATGCAGCAAAGATATTTTGGATTCTTCTATGGGGGTGACAGTGATACCGAGGTTCCATGGAGTTTGGCTACTGATCCATATGAGCTGACAGAGCTTTTCCACTTCCGTCGTGTTAGCTCCTTGCAACTAGATGTTCAATGTCTCCTTCCAGGACATTTCCACATGTCTATACTAGTGTGGATGAAGATCGCGGAGTTCCGTGATTTTGCAGATGTTCTCCGTGCGGAGACGTTCATGCAGAGAGGATATATAGGCTTCTGACTTGGTACCTCAACGAAATTCAGAGAAGGGATGTATGTGTTGTAATGGTATCAGTCAGCTGTCAAACCCCAACACAAGACGGTTATGGTGTATGGAAATTCAGGAGTCGATAGCTACAGTTGCGCTTCAGTATAGACCTGGATCTGCCCAAGCAAATTACCCCTCAGGAGTCCATAACAAGAGTACAGCACGTTCTCCAGAAAGAGACTGGAACACCCTTATCTATCTATGAGGAAGCGACTTTGTTGGTAATCCTGCTTGTGACCTTCCAACCGTACAAGTCACCTTCTTCCAGAGCTCTTTTGTGGCGGGATCAGGCCCAAGTCCTCAAGTCAACAAGGCTATGAGAAACAACGGATTATATGTACTTCTATTCTAGGATTAGTCTATGGTCTATGGGTGTATCAAACTCATCTATTCTCCTTGAGCCAACTTCTCGATGATTTTGGCTACCTCTGCACTCCCCTCTTTGACATGTACTTTCTTCTTCGCTTCTCGGGCCTTCACTATCTTTTCAATAATGCCGGCCCACGTACCGCTTTCATAGTCCGCCACGGAAATCTCTTCACTGGAACCATTTTCATTCATGTACTTCAGCAATCCCGGCTCCTCAGCAAACATTGGTCGCAGAACATAGACCAGAGGCTTATTCATGCCAACACATTCTGATACGGTTCCATAACCTAACCAAGTCAGCTCTCGTTGCCGTTCACTGGAATTGATCATCTTACCTATTTTCCCCAGCACGACATCCGCAGCTCCCACCAAGTCCGGCGAATAGACGTCCTTCGGGAACCTGAAGAATCGCTCATCATCCACTTCATCAGCAGACAAGCATATCCACCCCTCTGGTATACTCGGAACCTTCGCCTCACCACTCTTCGTCAAAATCTGTCCCCCAAACTGCACAAGCAACACCTTACACCCACGCATGTCCACCGGAACCCCCAAGTTCTCCAGCACCTTCTCCCTACCCACCCTCGCCGGCCTAAACACAAGCGGTACATCCACCAACCTCCTCTTCTTCTCCTCCCCACTCCAATACCTCTCCACAAATGGAAAGCTAATGAACCCCGGTAACCTAACCGCAAAATCATATTCTGCATACAAGTTCTCAATTTTCTCTACCATTCTCGTTTCTGCCGAGCACCGCGAGGTGGGGAGATACGTGAGCAATTTCTCGAAAATAGCATCGAATGTGAAATTCGACACTAGGATACTCTTGATTCCTCTCTCTTTCACACCCAGCCATGCAATCGGATACGGTGCGTCCGCCAAAATCAGATTACACTCTGTCTCATCCAGGATACTTTCCATCCTCTTTTTCCATCCTTCCGTCTCCGCGGCAGCAAGGAACGTAGCTAAGTTCGCGAAACTGGCTGTCGCGTCGATGGTGTATGGTTGTGGCTGGATTATTGCAGAGTCGACTTCCTGCCGGATGAAGGAGATGCGATCGGAGGACGGGAAGAGGTGTTGGGGGGCGGTGGTGATGATTGTCACGTGGGTTGTTGGGGAGGAGCTGAGGAGGGCGAAAATTAGTTGGGCGGAGCGGGTTGCGTGGCCGAAGCCATGGCCGGAGATGTAGTAGTTGATGCGGAGCATTTTGGAATTGGGCGTTTGAGGTGTTGAGGAGGGAGAGGGGTGGGAGGAGGTTGAGATGGAAATGCGAGATTCGCGTGTGGCACGTGATCTACAGCGGAATATTGAAAGCTTCTCTTCTACTGCAGTACCTATTTTAGAATTGGAAAGTAGGCTTGGAACTTTCAAGTCAAGAAACTTTTGGAGCATTGCGCAATGCTAACCTCAATGATGTTTCCACGTGATATCTGACCCACTCATTTTAGCGAGGGGCTTTGTTGACATTGACGTTTCACCCCCAACCGCCAGGCGGAACTCTGATGAGCGATTAAACGTTATCATTAGAAGCCGAGCACAGGCTTCGCAGGCTAGTAGATAAAGGTCCCAACAAACAGCACGATACAATACACGATCGTCAACCCCCACAAAACCTCCCTGACAAGCGTCAAAACACCCCAAGTCTGCTTGATCTCCTTAACTTTCGGATACCCAACCCCAGTCTTCTGATCAAAGTCCCAAAGTGCCTCTCTATCCGGCACCGAAGGTGGAAAGAACACGTATGCGACAGGAACGAGATACGACAGCGCCAACATCAACCACCAAGGCGGAGCCAGCATCGAGTTGACAAGCAAATGTCTCAGCGCCAGGATAACGCTGCCCTCATCCCGTTGAATCTTCCAAGCCCGATACCAATCCATTCCCGCAGCACCGAAACAAAATCCAACAAAGATAAGATGGAAGTAAACACGACAGTTCCAGCCGATCAACTTCAACCGAACAAGCAACCCCGCCCTCATCTGCTTATTTCTCTCCCTCAACTTATCACGAATAGCCCCCGAAGCCAAAAACGCAATTTCCTTCCCACCCAGCCATTTCGGTAGGATATAGCAGCGTAAAACACAAGTCGCCATATACGGCATCATGAATTGGAATGCCATGGCGCCGCGCTGTGCTTGGATGTAGCCAGATGGGAGACTGAGGAAGAGTTCGTTGATGCGCAGGAGACAGACCCAGATGGAGGCAAGGCGGAGCTGCCATCGGAATTGGGAGAGGGTGGTGTATACCATGAGGTCTTGGCCCCACCAGAGGAGAGCGGGGATGATGAAGTGGCAGATGAAGACGGGAATGGTCATTATGGTGTTGAAGGCGAAGGTGAAGATGCACCAGCGTTGGCGGAAGGTCATTTTGCGGGTCTGGTGAAAGTCAGTCTGCTTTCTTTGGATTTTTTCCCCCCCAAGGGATTGATCAAACGCACATGTTTTCCTGGCAGACCCCAGTTGAGTTCTTGCGCAGTCTCTAGGGTCCCGACAGCCCATCGAGTTCGTTGCTTGAGATCTGATTCGGCCATAGTTCAGCAGATGACTGTTTTTTTTTTTAAAGATTACATCACTTACGGCTGATGATACTTTCCGGAACCATCCCGACTTGTAAGAACTCATGACAATACGCCGTCTGATATCCCGCACCATTCATCATCGATGACAGCAGCTGATCTTCCGCCATTGACGACAAAGGCCACCCACCTATCTCATCCAACACAAATCGCTTGAAGACAACACCACTACCAGTGCACCACGCACAGCCCATTGCATCTTTCTTCACCTCGAGGAAATGGATGAATTCGCACATGGTTTGGCATAGAGGGTCGTCTGCGGGGGCATTGTAAAATGTCTGCCATAACACCAAATCAGCGACTTGCCCATCACTCAAAGTTCAATCGTTGGATTGAGTGAAGTCAGAAGGAAGGGGCATCACACCTGTGGCGGAGCAATCAAGCTCAACTTCTCATTCCTAATAAGATGCGGCAAAAGCGCTCTCAACCACTCCCGATCCGGAATCATATCAGCATCAAGCGTAGCCAAATACTCCGCCGGTCCGCCCGGAAGCCCAAGCGCCAAATCGATCCCCGACTGCAGATTTCCCGCCTTATAATGATGCGGAATACCCGGGACTTTATCCCTCGCATGGTAATACAAGAACGGAAACTCCAGCATGAGAGGTTGTAGTGCAGCTTGCAAGCGTGCGCTTTTATCGTCGTCGCAGATTATGATGCGGTAGCGGTCATGTGGGTAGGAGATGTTGCAGGCGGCGCGGACGGTGTTGAGGATCATGGGGACTTCTTCGCCGCAGGTGGTGAGGAGGATGTCAACGGTGGGGACTTTGGGGCCGAGGAGGCGGAGTTTGGGACGTTGACGGGGGCGGGGGGACATCAGGATCAGGAGCATCCAGAATGCGTGGGGGACTGTAGTATGGGTCTGGTCAGACTTTCACTTCCAAGCTATGGTTGTGTAGAGATGATAAGGGGGTATACGGACCGATACACACGCCTTCTGCACATATGAATATCCAAGATGCGCTGCCGAGTCCTCCGAATCGAATCCTGAATTGGTAATTACACCAAACTCGATAGCCATAGTATACGCCATAAGTTGCGAAGACGAGGATTCCGACAAAAGGTTGGAGTTGTATGAGTCTTCGTTGCCATGGGCGAACAATGTCGATGTCGTCGTAGGTGGCGAGTTCTTCTATCGTGTATTCGGCATCATCATATATATCAGAGAACTCTCCCGTTCGGGTTGATACTGGTACGGATGCGTCCTGTTCTGATGAAGGTAAAGATGTGGAGGAGCTCTATTGCACATGAGTGTACTGTAGAGAGGAGGTAGCTGAGCGAGAAGCTTACCTCAATTGCGTGAGCATTGGAAAACGGATCGAGGGATTCTGATGGACTGGGTACAGCAGCTATGGCATCGACATCCACCACAGAGTTTTCTGTATTGGGTATATTCTGAGGTACTGGAGGTCTCTTGACCAAACGTTTGCTTTTCGCCATTGCTTGATATCGAGGAGATGGCGATTGTTCAAACTCGGAGTCCGGCTATATATTCAAATGAGTTGTGTGCAGGTCCAGCGAGAGAATATCTTTGCTTCGGATACAAAAGATAACGGTTCGAAGTCGTGTATCATCGTACCTCACGCCATGCGCTGCATGCATATTCGCCGATTCACGCTATTTGAACAGCACAGTAGTCCGTCTTGGAATTCCTCCGCGATTCAGATGTTTCCTTTCTCATTGGCCTTTCAAATCGTCGTGAAGTTTTTGAGAAGCTCAATGTCTCGGATTTTGGCAATCTCCACTCGACACCCAAGAGATCGCCCCTCTAGTCGATGAAAGATGACATCTTAGTACCGAGATGATCAGATATCACCAAAGCTTGAGCCCACCCGTACCTGGATCGACATGGTTCAAGTGACATGAATGGACGTCCGTTCCTGTCTTCTTATCTTGTGTCACAGCCTTGAATGCCGAAATCCCCTGAGTCCGGTAGTACATTGTGATATCTCAGATTGAAAGAAAAGACGAGATACTTTGTGATGTGACTTACGCGCGAATCAGAAACTAGGTCAACTAAATCCTCGGGTCGTGACGTCCCGAGAGCAATGATGATTGGTATGGCTATTGGTGCAGATTTGAAGCCTAGACAGGATAGGCAGTTCGCTAGATGCGGCTGATTTGATGCCGGAAAAACAAAACCTCTTGGCATCAAGAATCTTGTGGTGACGTCCCACTGGTCGACCTTGATTAGACAATCGATTTACAATCCGGTTCTCCTAAGTTGACTTCACAGACATGGTCTCACGCCACTGTTGCATAATACAGCTCAGCTCCATCAAGTCCCTGGGTACAGAGAATCTCGTATTTAGGGAGCTGTTCCTGCCCCGAAGCCGTGCCAACGGCAAAGTGCAGCGGAGGTATCACAAAGCCCCTCCATTTGTATGACACCACCATGCATCCTCTGTTCCCTCCCCGGAGTCAGACACGAAGCTAATCACCGTAAGAAAAAAAGATCTCTCATGCATGGTTATCACTTCGAACTACTCGGCAAAGGTCTTCTCTCTTGGGAAGAAAAAGCAAACAAGAAATCGATAGTGATTTTTGCTTTTTGCTTTTTATACTGGGAATTTGCCGCGTTCTAGATTGTTGCCAAGGATGGTATGATATCTGGGAGAGCTCTTTCGCGCATAGCAGCTTATTTTCTAAAGATGGAATCACAAAATATCCACTTAAAATAGGAGCAGGTAGAAATGTGACAATGATCGGGGTGAAAATGAATATGAGGGTGGTATGCCAGGGCCTACCTCCCAATGAACCAGTCCTCGGCATATTCTCTCCATACTACATTGCAGTAAGCGAGCAGAGAGAATCGTCAGAAAGGTTTAATCGAGCGTCCGGGTCTTTACACCGGGGAAAGCGAGCTCTACACGCCGACCACTCAAGGTCTTTACCTACCAGCCCGACTCGGCACAACAGATTACACATACCATAATCCTTCTACAAAAGCTCATACTTATATTTCTTCCCGTCTCATTTCATAGCTCCTTCATTTTCGCACCTCTCTCCCTCACCCGCCGTGCTATCCCCACGCCCAGCCAATTCAACTACAGTATACTGGGAAAAAATTCAAAATACTGTGGAAGGATCACAATCCCTTCTCTTACGCAATGCCCCCTTGTACATGTACTCAAACCAGCAAACCAGCAAGTAGCAGCTAGCAACCACCCACACCCAATGACCTCAAACCCATCGCCTCTCTCTCACGTGTCTAAAGGTCCCCCCAAGGATTACAGTTCATGATGAGCACAAGTACAAATCCTAATCTTATCGTTACTTTTAGTTCAATATCAACATCAACACCTTCTCCTCTTACCTCTCGTCACAAGACGATAGCTTCAGCTTCAGAATTAATCACCGAAAAGCTTAAAACCTCAAAACATATAGTTATCAAATTATCACTTATTACTCGATCTCACCTGGACAAACTAAATGAAAGAGACAAACAGACAGGCAGGAGAGGAAACAACAAAAGAATCATGAACAACCGTATCGCAATTTTCAATTCCTCCTCAAACAGTATATCTTAACCCAGTACACATCCCTCCATCAATTCCAGCCAACTTCGTGAACAAGGCGTATGTGAGAGACTAAGACTACTTTTTAGAAACCCCCGCTTTCACCTTTGCCTTATTGATCTATTCGTCCTCGTCCTCGTCCTCATGTGTAGAATTCCACAGTCGCCTGTACGTACTGTAAGTTAGTAGGAATTCCAAGGTGGTCAATAGTTTACAGGTAATGGTCAACGGTTGATTCGAATCGTTAGTTGGTTATCATCTGCTGATCTGTTCGAGCCTTGAGACCCGAACCTCGTGTACGCAAGTAATTTCATCTTCATCTTCATCTTCATCTTTAGGGTTTCCAAATTTTCTGGTTTCATCAGACGGTTAGATGGTTGAACAGTTAGAGTGAAGGAATGTAAGGTTGAGTGAGGATTGATGTGGGAATGTGATGGGCTGGGAAGAGAAGGTTGCGCGCGGGGTTATGAGGATGGGGTGTTGGGTTTTTGATGCTTCGTTGTTTCGCTCAGCTGCCTGAGTGGGTAGTTAGGTAGGTGTACATGCGTGGGGTGTGAATTTTGGAGAGGGGGAATACTGTAGGAGTGTGGAGGACATCAATGGAGGCGATGGTTATGGAAGAACAGAGTGGTATTACTAATTAAGCTCAAGCTAAGTTAAGATTATGTAAATTTAAATTGTGAAGAAAATGAAACGTTAAAAATTCCCTGTCTGAGAAACGGCCACCTCCAGACAATGTGAACACAAGACGTCCTCTATGAACAGTTCGTGGTTACGGTCCATGGTCCGGTGATGGCCCTGTCGAAATGTAATATGTTGAAGAATATGAATCCACCTAAATTAAAAAAGAGAATACCCAACTTATCAACAAAACCAATCTAGATATAATGTATGGAAATGAAGTAAGTCTGTCCCGTCGCGCGAGACTGCAGCTCACCCAGACCCGTCTCATCCCATCTCAACTCACCTCATCGTCTCGAAAAACCCATTAACCGTCTCCCTACTCCCCCGACTCTCCCTCTTCTCCCTCGCAATCGTCCCAGCAAGGATCCTCTCCCGTTCAGGACTACATTTCAGGAACCCATCCTGATCATACAGACTCACACCATCACCACCATTACCTCTTTCTCCACTCCCTCTCTTCCCACTCCCACTCCCACCATTTCCACCCTCACCTGCACCGCCACCCTTCCCAACGACTTCCTCCTCACCAACACACTCAAAGATCCTCCCCTCATCACCACCCATCAGCCTCACACCCGCGAGTCCCAACCCACTAATTCGTAACCCTGAGGTAGTCGTCCAGTGAGGAGGTGTCCTGGCGCCGGGAGGAGAGGGGATGGGGTGTTGCATTTTGCTTTCGCGGCGGGTGGCGTGGGTGGTTGGTTTGGTCATGGCGTCGGACCAGCGAGCCGGTTGTGGTGCTTGTACTCGTCCTCGCGCTGGGGTGGTGTCGGTACTCCTACTATGCTGATCACCTCTTGCTGGAGAAAGGCGAAGAGGATCGTCGGAGGTCTCGATACTTTGGAGAACTGTTCCGGGCTCGATGACGACAATAGCGGAAAGTCGGGATTTGGGCTTCATTTGAGGGGGTGTGACGAGGACGCTGCCTTCGCGACTTAGAGTTGGGAATCTGAGAGAAGTGTTTGTATTTGTATTTGTGCCGCTGCGATCTGGTGTTTGCTCGGTAGCGGGACTGGATCGTTCTTTCACGGGAGTGAGTTCGTCGATCATATTTCCATTTTCGAGTTCTTCGGTTCGTCGTCTCCGTCGCTCTTTGTGAATACGGTGACTGTCGCGTATTTCTGGGCGAGCGGTTCGTGCGGAACGACGGGCACGATAGCGGGATGAGGTGGAAGACGATGGCTGGCCGAAGGAGAGGTAGTGTTGTGAGCCGCGGCTGCGACCGCGCTCTTCGACTGTGGTTGTTCTGTCGATGTTCCTGTCCTGATCATTGGCGTCGATGGATGGTGAGTCCAGGCGCAAATTGGGCGAACTTGAATCGATTGGAGATGAGCAGCTTGTTGATACTTCGCTGTTCATGCGTCGCAAGAGAGTGATGGAGCTGATGATTGAGTTAGAGCCAGGCGGACTGAGCATAGCGCCCGTTTGTTTTTCGGCCTCCGTCGAAGGACCTGTGATATAGCCGGGGACAGTCAGAATGGGAGGTGCCGGGCTCGAAGCACTTGAGCGCAAGCCAGACATTGTGGCTGTTATGTTTGGAAGCGGGCGAGGCGAAGGACGCGGCGTCGAGACAGGTGTTATTGTTTCTGAAGCTTCAGCTGAGAGAGGTGGAAACGACATGAGACGCTCTTCAAGTTGTTGCTGCGATGAGTGGGTTGAAAGGTCGGCAGAGTAGCTGCGGCCATTACGGCGGGATTTAAGCACACTTGGAGATGGTCGGAGGGAATTGGAAGTCCCGAGTCTGAAGAATTCATCCTCGGATCCAGGGTCTTGCTCCGCATAGTAGTTGCAGACTGACAGAGTGGGGGAGTATGGATTTGTTTCTGATCCCAAGGTTGGAGAGTTGTCTTCTGAGCGGCTTGGAGGTCCTGGTGCAATGAGTGTTGGGTTGAAGACCGCGATACTTGGGGGTCTCATCGTTCTGGGAGACTTTTTAGGACTTCCATCTTGGGAGATCTCAGCACTTTGGAAGGACGAGCCTCCGAGAACGTTTGATTTCACAGGTGTAATCGTTTCTGGTTCTTCCGGGAGGATATCCACTGTGCTTACTGGCCGGGAGATATTGGACATTCGAATGACATTCGATCGCTTGTGGCCCTTCCTTCTCGGACTAGAGCCTTTCGCACTGCCCTGCGTGGTACGTGTCTTAGATGCTTCTTGTGGATGCCATTGAAATAAATTAGGCTCAGAAGTGACGGGTGGTTCAGGAAGATCTCGCTGGGACGATGACTGGACGTTTCCCGAGACATCACGAAGGGGGGAGCAAGTGCTTGTTGGTCTTTCCGTTGTGGCTACTTGGCCGAAAGTTGCTTTGCGAATGTACATGGGTCGAGGTCCTTGGACTTGGGTATTGGGCATCATGGGTTTGGAGCTTCTGACAGTCGAGTAGAATGGATCGCCAGTCAAAGACATGCGACGTGGTCTCGAGAAAATCTTGGTGTTTGTTGTCTTTTGGGAGCTTGTAGAAACCGAGGATTGGCTGTCTTGGTGTATGAGTATCGAAGTATCTTTTGCTCCTGCGGCCTGCTTCGCTGACTGTCTTTGGACTACACGAGGGCTTTTGCTAGGTGATGTGAGGGGGACAGTCATCACCAGATCCGTCGTATCGCTCATACATAGACTGTCTTTAGACTCTATAGATGCTGTAGGAGATCTCTGCTTGACGATAGAGCGCTTACTGGAAGTTCTTTGGTGTTTCTTCTTTGGGCTTGGTGTTCGAGCATACACATCATAGGTAGAACTTCCAACAGACTGGGCCAGGTCCAGATCGATCAGCCCTTCTCGGCTTTCAGTAGCCTTTCTTGGTGGAGTAGGGAGTCTGGCGATAGGAGGAAGACCAGGAGACAGGCCAAGTGAGCTCGAAGTCCGTGTCATCGAATGTCGTTGAGCTGCTTTCAAGCGCTGTGAGGTTGATCTCAATATTGTGGAAAGCTGAGTTTCTGAAGTCGATCGTCGATGGACTCTCCTGTACGGCATGACATCTGTGGAATACGGATCGCGTGCCGAAGAAGCTGTTCTAGAGGTACCCGGTAGTGAAGTTGTCCGCTTCGGCCACTTCGGGTCCTGAACCACATACCCAGGTGGCGCAACTGGGCTCAGTACCATGTTTGTCTGGCTAGGGAGAAATGTCATAGGCACAGTCGTGTTCAATGGCCAAGAGTCCCTCACGCTTGACGTCCGAAAGATTGATCTGTGGGGAGCTTTAGTTCTCGCATTCGGCGGCTTCTGAAGACCATCTTGCTTGATCCACTCTTCTCGACTATCGTCTTCTGGGAAGTGCAAAAAGGGATTGAAAGAGACTCGACGAGGCATATTCAATTCAGGCGGCCTGGTAGATCGAATGGCAGTTTTAAGGTCCATTGTCGCGTTCCCATTTTCGTTTGCTTCTGAACGTCGTTTTTCTCGACGATGCTTTCTGTTGACATGGATGACACCAATCAAAACCAGGATTAGAAAGAGTACAACCGCTCCTCCTATCGAAATTCCTAAGATGGCACCCAAGGACAGACTTGATGATCCAACGGGATACTGAGAGTTGAAATCTCGCATCAACATCCTCCCTTCTTCCAGAACCGGGGATCTCATGGTGACCATCAAGCCCCTCACGGGAGGCAATCGCGATTGGATATCCCAATGATGTCGGGGATTGACCACTGGCTAAGATGACACGCGTCGTACGAGGCTGTTTCGACGGCGAGATGGTGTCGCTGTAACCGTATTGCAGACGTCGCGAATTGCAAGGAAGAGTATGACGAGAAGAGAAAAGTCAAATAGACCGCGTATCAGTAAAGACAGGAATGGTTCTCCGACAGAGCAACCGATGAGTTTGGGTAAGAAATAATGGATAGACAGAACAGAACAGTGGGGAAGGGCAAAAGAAGTAACATGACGGGATAATTTGTTGGTGGAATGTAATTCACGAGTACACATTCCTCGCTGTGCCTGTCGAAGAGGAGAGGTGCTTCGCGTAATTGAACATACGGATATGTGGCAAATAGGAACACTAATTTTCATGTGCTGCGGTGTACATATCTGAGGCATTGGAATGTGATGTCTTTCCGGCTGGTTGAGAGCTTGCTCCCAAGGACATCCATCAGCTTGAAGCTCATCTGTTAATGGGACGAATGAATGGAACAAGGTGATGTCCATCTTCGGTGCATAAAAATGTATTGCTTCTGTGCATGATGGTGGCTAAATAAGTTCGATGTTCTTGGGAGAAAAGAAATATACTCGATGATGCATTGATGGTTGATCTAGGAGAAGTTGACGATATCGAGCCGAAGCAGCTGGGCTGGGCCGCGCCGCGCCTGCACTGATCCAGGTGCCAGTAAGTACTAGCGCCGCAGCGCATTCCGGGCGAGCTGCAGCTGCACCTACACCTGTTGGCCAACCGAGTCAGATTCAGACATCCACCTCTTCTCCTCTTCTCCTCTTCTCTTGTCCTCTCCCTGTCTTCCTGCATCTTTATTTACAATCAAGAATCTTACATAAGTGCAGGAGGACCACAACCTCCTCGAACCATACTCTCGTTCTATTTCGTTGTTTATCTAGATACATACAGGTAATCTGCCTACCTCAAATTCCACTTTTCAGTTTCTATAATTCTACCCGCACCTTTCTCTTTCACATCCCCTGCATCCTCTACTCGAGTCAATCCACTCTTGGATTCCCTGCATCCCCTGCATCTCCTACCTACTTCTGCCCCTCCATACCCCTCTACCCCTCCACCAAGCTTTCGTTTCCACGTCACATCTGCTCTCTTCATTGGATAGCTTCAATGAAAGGACAAGGCTGCTGTATCAAGATGCGCCGAGAAAAGGAGCGAATCAAGCAAATGGTGTCGGATGGCACAACATAGACGGTTCCGACTCACGCCTCCGACTTCGAGTCGTGTCGGCCTCTTTCCCGTTCAAGGTACAGGTGGAACTGAGCTATAGTGACAGCCGTGTCTGCCACTCCTTCAAAAGGGAGCTCTTACCCCTCTTACCTTGAACCTGACCTCTCTTTCACTTCACTCAATTCTCCAAAAAAAAAAAATAAGACAACACAACATCTCGAGATAGCTGCCCCACCTCAAAGCTACCCCGCCATCATCAAAATCATGGACGGAGCCATCACATCCACCGGGTCCTTCGCCCACAACAACACTACAGCACCAGAGTCGGATCGCGTCCTTCCTCTCTTCTCGCTCAAAGGTAGAACAGCAATTGTCTCCGGTGCGGGTGCAGGAATCGGTTTGGCAGTTGCACACGCTCTGGCAGAAGCAGGAGCAAATGTAGCAATCTGGTACAACAGCAACAAGAAAGCCATTGCCGAGGCAGAGAAGATCGAGAAGACCTACGGCGTGAAGGGTACGTCTGCAATTTTCTGCCCCTCCCCCTCAACTTCCCCTGAACCTAGCCACCTAGCACATACCTTAGTATACGAGGGGTCCAGAAGAAGCGCCCCATTTTGATTGGAGCGCATACATCACCCAAACAATAAACTGACTTCTCGGCGCAACAAAACAGCCAAAGCATACCAAGTCAACGTAACATCCTACGACGCTGTATCCGCCGCCATTGAGTCCGCAATCCGCGAGTTCAACGGCCGTCTCGACATCTTCATTGCCAACTCCGGCATCCCATGGACACAAGGCGCTGCGATATCGGGCGAGTTGGACCACTACCGTAAAGTGGTGTCGACGGATCTGGATGGGACATTCTACTGTGCGAGAGTAGCGGCTATACATTGGAGACGGCAGAAGAAGGAGCAGACTACTATCGATGGAAAGCCTTTGGAGACTCCGTTCAGGGAGGGAAGTTTTGTCGCGACGGCGAGTATGAGTGGCCATATTGTGAACATTCCGCAGTTGCAGGCTACGTATAATGCTGCGAAGGCGGGAGTCATCCATCTTTGTAAGTACTTCTTCTTCTCTTCCCCTAAATCACCCACCCACCTTCCCCCAGAATATGCAAAATCTAACATCCCGCTCCTTACAGGCAAATCCCTCGCAGTCGAATGGGTCGGCTTCGCCCGCGCAAATACCATTTCTCCAGGCTACATCGCAACCGAAATTTCGGACTTCGTGCCCAAGGAAACAAAAAATATTTGGAAGGATAAGATCCCTATGGGACGAGAGGGAGAGGCGAATGAGTTGAAGGGTGCGTTCTTATACCTGGCTAGTGACGCGGCGAGTTATACCACCGGAAGCGATATTATTGTCGATGGTGGGTATTGCTTGCCTTAGGAGGATGTGGATCGTAAGGGGAGGGAGGGGGAAAGGGATCCTAGTAAATTTAGAAGGATGTTATAGAGTTGATCCCATCTCGGGTCGATTTCTCCTTTGAAATAAGATAGAACGTACTTTCCAATCTCTCAACCACACCAACTCATTACTCGTTCTAAAAGAAATCCCTCGGATACATTTAGCTCAATGCTTTCCACTACTCCACTCAGAGACATCTCCAGTAGAATCCCAAACCGCACGATACAGCATCTGCCTACTACTCATCTTTACGACACCCTTCCTTGTATTATATATATCGACTCTACTCATCTCATCTCAATCAGATCCCACCTCACCATTCCTCCCCCTCGTTCCATCATCGCTCCATCCGCCTCCGATTATGATTTATCACCGAGCCCCGAGCTCCCATACCCCTTTTCGCTATCTTCCTTCCATCTTCTTTCCCGCGTGTCTCTCCTCTCCGCTCCTCTCCTCTCAGCTCAACTCAGCCCAGTTCAGCGAAATGCTTCCAGAATGAAATAAGAACTGGTTGTAGATTTGTATTTGTGTAAAGTTTACAGGAAAGATGATCTATTTACGATGACGATACAGTACAATAAGCAAGCGAAAAAAAAAAAAGTTATTGCGGGTGCCCTTTAAGGTTTTACTTTTGTTATATGGGATGATATTTGGACTGTTTGGTTGTTTTTGTTTTTAAGTCGGAAGGAGGGAAAATAACTTTTTGTGATAGTTGATAGTTAATGGGCAGGGGAACGAGATCGAGAACGAGATAGGGGAATGAGTTAGTTGGATTGGATTGGATTGATGACAGGTAAATAGGTAGGTAGATAGATGTAAAGAATAGGGTGAGGATGTAGTGGAAGGTCATTTGTTGTTTGTTTGCTTGCTTGCTTTTTTGCTAAGAGACCTGATACAAAAGTAAGTGTGTTAGTAAAGTCAGCTTGTCATCTTTGGTTGTTGGTGCTTATGAATAAATTTATGAAAATGATCATTGAGAACCCGAATCAGATTCAAATACTGTATCGATTTATGAAAAGGGATACGTTCAAGCTGATGAAGGAAATCGTCGGTCAGGGGACAGATGTACTTCTACTCGGTGGATTTTTCTCATACATACACATGCTTGTCATGAGACGTTTCTGTCTGTTTGTCTCTTAAATTTAGCAATGAAGAAGGACTGAAATAGAGATGACTGTGAATGAGATTAACAGAATAGACTATATATATATATATATGCATATGCCGATGCCTATTCACAATTGTGTTTTATAACAAGTCTTTAAGAATGAGTAAATGATGACCTCACAAGTAAAGCTTAAACCAGATTCACACTTCTTGCTACCCATCTCCTATATCCTATTCTCCTATCTCATCGCGCAACATCGGCCGTCTACATACTCATTAGCAGCCAAATCTTCCCCGTCAGTCCTAAACTGGATAATGATTTCCCGACCTCCAGATTCACTTCGCGCCGAACCGGACTGGACTGGACTGGACTGGCCAAATCACCAAGACAACCTGAATTGATTTCCGTTTCCTAGACGAGCTACTAGCTCGAATGCAGCTCATGAGGCCAACAAACAAGCGAGTACACAAACCTCAAACTGGCAAACAGTGTTGTCCTCGAATTTCTTTCAGCAACACGATCAATTCCTCGATCTAAGTTAGCACGGGCCCTTTTCGCTGTGTTTATCAGTCCAGGCCGAAGTCACTCCTTCACTCCTTGATGTCCTTTGTCTGTCTTGAGACATCTGCAAAGCACAAGTAGCCATGATGTTCCGAGTCAACATCCTCCTCGCTATTCTGGCCCTGCTTTCATTCAGCACCCTCAACTCCCTCGTTCTCGCTTCTCCCTTAGCCTGTACCTGAGCCCGGAGCCGAAGTCAACACCACATCCCCAACCACAATCAACCCCAACCTCAATCCTCGCGCCCCCTTCCCCAAACGCGGCCTCCCCTTCAACGACGCAAGATACATCCAACACTGGGTCGACGGTTCTTCCCAAGTAAATTGGGCCTATACCTGGGACTCGTGGATGCCGGGGAACTTTCCCTGGGGAATGGAGTTTGTGTCGATGTTGTGGGGGGATGGGAGGGATCATGTTGATGGTGTATGTTCTTCTCTTCCCACCCTTACCCTTCCCTTCTCCTTCTCCCCAAACCCTGCTCCTTTTCATTTTCTTACTTCTTCCCAAACTCAACTTACCAATTCATATTTCGACGAAAAGAGGAGTAAATGGAAATGGTTGCTGATAAGTTCATCAAATGTGGTTCTCCAACACCAACGCCGCCATCTCCCGCGGTTCAGGCCATATCCTCGCCTTCAACGAACCCGACAACTGCTCTGGCCAAGCCTGTATGTCGCCACAACGCGCCGTCGACGCATGTAGAAAATACATCATGCCGTTTAGTGGACGTGCTGCGCTAGGTGCGCCGGCCGTGACGAATGGTGCTGGGGGGTTGCGGTGGTTGGGAGAGTTTTTGAGGCTTTGTGGGGAGTGTCAGATTGATTTTGTGCCGATTCATTGTGAATTCTCTGGATCCTCCGTTTAAGTCGACGAGGAATGGCTAATCCGGTGGTGCGCATAGGGTATGATTCCGCTGGCAACGTGGCGTATTTCAAGAAGTATGTGCAGGAGGCGCATGATGCTGCTGGTGGGAGACAGATCTGGTTGACTGAGGTACGTCCCTGTCCCATCGAAGACAGGTGTCTTGTCGACGAATCTTGACTGACTTCTTTGTGCAGTTCAATGGCGCCGGAAATATTGATCAGCAGGCACAGTTTATGCGCACTGTAATGCCCTGGATGGACGCCCAACCATACATCAAGCGTTATGCTTGGCATTGGTGCGATCCGTACTCTACTGGTAGTACGATTGTGCGACTTGATGGGTATCATTCGCCTTTGGGTGGAGTTTATGCGTATACGCCGTACTAGACAGGATATCGGTTAAGGTCTCTGCTGGGCTTCATAGCGGAGTGCTTTCTGGGTGGTCTTGTCTGATGGGGAAGCGGCTTGATGGGCGGCTGGCGGACTGGTTCCTTCGGCGAAGTCATCCTGGACTGGCTGGGTTCTTTGATTTTTTTTGTCGGTGGGCGTATGTCTCGTTGGTGAGGCACTGATGCAATCCTGGGGGTCGTGTGTCTTTTTTGTCCTGCTGGCGCTGGTCGAGGGGCTGAATTCGCCGGGTCCTGAGTAGATTATGATAGTACTTGCTGGAGGACTTGCAAGACTTCATCCACGGGTCATTTCACGAAATGAGATAATCAGAGACGAAATGAGATGATATTCTGAACGCGAAACCGCTGACTGAATAAGCTTTATGACTTAAGGGCAGGAGAAGTCGAACCGTGAGATACTGAACTGTGAGAGAACGATGACTGGGGCGAGACGTTACAGGAACTGTCAAAGCTAGCTCAAGGAGGCAACAGCGGAAAAATTGAAAGGCAAGCAATAAACAAATCTCAGAAGGAACATAAATTAAACTCCATTGGTGAGTGCTCAATGCAACCTGAATTAGCTACTTCATGCTGCCATAGGACTTTGCACTGGTTAGGAGAAATCTGAAGATGCCATTCCACTGTGGGGCTCCTGAGCTCTTAAGGAATTCTGGCTCGGCTTCAAAGGTGGTGTAAAAAGCGTTTGAATTGAGATATATCTTCACTATTGCTGTTCAGCCTAACGGAAGTGATGCTGGATCGTGCATCAGGAGTATGGCGACGGATGAGAGAGTGGGGTTGGGTTGACATGTGGGCTAAGCTGCAATCTGAATGGGTGGCAAATGTTCGGCAGTCAACTCAGCCTTCTCCACTCTTCTCCAACTTTTCGAGAGGAGAATAAAAGGAACGACGTAACTATGCGTCCAGCGTTGTGAATAGCTTCAATTCTGACAGTCTGGTCAGTACATCGCATCTGCCAATGGATGACTGCCCTTAATCATCGCCAGAGCATCGTGCAAGCTCCTAGCAAACTCAATTACCCGTGTCTTGCACAACGCGACTGGACAGCCTCGCCAGTATGAAGTTTGCCAAAGAGCTGGAACAGGATCTTGTCCCAGGTTGGCCCCTATTGCTCACCAATTGTGCGACCACAACAGCTGACATATCCAGAATGGCGCGTCAAATACCTCGACTACAAGGCTGGAAAGAAACATGTCAAGGCTGTCGCTCGAGCACAAACACGCATGAATGCGACCCCTAAAACACCCGCCCAACCAAACCTCGGTCCACGAAACCACAGCTTGTATGGAGCCACTTCCCCAGTGGCGGCTCGCAACAGACCTGCTTCTAAAATAGCACCAATTGATGGCACGAACGATGGACCAACAGAACCTCTACGAACTTCCCCTGCGCCTCTGGCAGCCGATTCTAGACCTCAATCCGATAGTTCGGACGAGGGACCATATGCTCCAGTTAAGAAGACTCCTCCTATGCCTATACCTGCGCATCATGATGCACCTATCGATGACGGTAACTATGGAAGCTTCGTGCCTACTCCGCCAGCAAGAGCGAGACCCAATTTCGAACTCCCCGATCCTGCGTTAGAACCGCTTCCCGTCCGCGAGCAATTGGGAACATATACACCAAAGGGTATCTTGAGTCGGAACCCTTCTGGAAGAGCTGCTTCAGTTGCTATCCCTGACAATGCGTACGAGGTTGGGCGGACTATGTCGCCAACAAACAGGAATACATTTGCAAGCTTGAGGAGTCGGATGCCGCCGAGTGGAAGCGTACGACCATTCATGCGTCGAGTCTTCTCTGTAGGAACACCCTTGGAACCTGCGCAGAGTCGGAAGCTGGATGTGGATATGATTGCTGTGGATCAAGTGAAGAAACGACAGAAGGACTTCTTCAAGTTCATGGACAAAGAGTTGGAAAAGGTTGAAACGTTCTACAAATCGAAGGAGGACGAGGCGGGCGCCAGGCTGAAGATCTTGAGGGAACAGCTACACGAGATGCGTAATCGAAGAATTGAGGAGGTCGCTGCAGCTCAACATGTCAAAGAGGTTCGACGAAGGGAAGAGAACAGAATCTTCGACTTTCAAGGTGGACGCTCGAATGGACAATCGAAGAAGGATGATGACTACCGTCCAAACTCTCGCGACAAGCTCAATACCTGGCTTGATCCATTTGAGAAGGCTTTTGGAAATGCCAAGGCGAAGGTCACTGGTCCGCGTCCAGGTGGAAACTCCAAAGCCCTACAGAACATGGCCGACTCGCCAGAACTCAGGTCCAAAGCACAATTCATTCAAAATCGACAAGCCGATGAAGGAAGAGACTATGTCCGGCGACCTCATTATCATGACGATGTCCCGTATAGAACTGCCAAAAGGAAGCTGAAGCTTGCCCTTCAAGAATTCTATCGAGGCATGGAATTGCTCAAGTCATATGCACTACTCAACCGAACAGCTTTTCGCAAAATTAACAAGAAGTATGACAAGGCTGTTGATGCCCATCCACCATTACGATACATGTCTGAGAAGGTCAATAAGGCTTGGTTTGTTAACAGCGATATACTGGATTCCCATCTTCATGCTGTCGAGGATCTGTATGCCAGATATTTCGAAAGAGGCAATCACAAGATCGCCACTGGCAAATTGAGAAGCTCCACAGGGCGCCGGAAGGATCAATCAGCAAGTGCTTTCCGAAATGGTGTACTGATCGGAATCGGCGCTGTGTTCTCGATCCAAGGGACGATCTATGGTTCAGACCTGCTTTATGACCCGGATCCTGTCATTCGACTTCAAACGTCCTATCTATTGCAAATATATGGAGGCTATTTCCTGGCGCTATATTTGTTCTCCTGGTTCTGCTTAGACTGCAGCATCTGGACCCGAAACAAGATCAATTATCAATTCGTCTTCGAGTTCGATCCTCGGCATCATTTGGACTGGCAGCAGCTGTCTGAATTTCCTTCGTTGCTGATCCTCATTTGGGGATTATTTGTTTGGCTCAATTTCACGAGGTATGGTGCACCTGAAATGTACATCTACTATCCCGTGATCTTGATCTTTGTCACTGTGGTTTTGATTCTCTTTCCCGGACCGTACATATATCACCGAAGCCGAAGGTGGTTTGTTTATTCGCACGTAAGCTGTCACTCCTGTTCCCATAATCTTAGCTAACTATAGCAGTGGCGTTTGCTTCTCGCTGGAATATACCCTGTAGAGTTTCGTGATTTCTTTTTGGGAGACATGTACTGCTCCTTAACGTACTTGATGAGTGTAAGTCTGTGACACCCTTGCCAATAGCTAGTCTAATCCCAAAACAGAATATTGAACTCTTTTTCTGCCTTTACGCAAATTACTGGAATAACCCAGCACAATGCAATTCGACACACTCTCGACTTCTAGGATTCTTTTCTACTCTTCCTGGAATATGGCGAGCCTTGCAATGTCTTCGACGTTATTACGATACCCGGAATGTCTTTCCACATCTTGTTAATTGTGGAAAATATGGCATGACCATATTATACTATGTCGCGTTGAGTATTTACCGTATCGATCATGGGAAAGGACATCTGGAAGTGTTTATCACCTTTGCCACGATCAATGCCATTTACTGCTGTGAGTAGGACTTATCCCAAGTGTTACCTAAGCTAATGTTTCCAGCCATCTGGGATTTACTTATGGATTGGTCTCTTCTTCAACCACATGCAACCAAAAAGTACCTTCGCGATGTTCGAGGATACAAGAATCCAAACTACTACTACGCGGCCATGATCCTGGATCCAATCTTCCGATTCAACTGGATCTTCTACGCAATCTACACCCACAACCTTCAACACAGCACATTCGTGTCATTCCTCGTGGCCCTTTCAGAAGTAACTCGCCGAGGAGTTTGGGTCCTCTTCCGAGTCGAAAACGAGCACTGCTCTAACGTTGCTCGCAACAAAGCATCTCGAGATGTACCCCTGCCCTACTCCATCGCCTCCGACTCCGAAGAAGAAGACGAACGCCCACACGAGCCTGTCTCAGCTGACACCCCAACAGCACCAGGAGAGTCACCAACACTATCCCGTCGCCGCACCCATATCGGCGCTGCTCTCGAAGAACAAGAGACAAATACGTCGTCCATGCGTCCTCGTGGAATGACGCATACGTTCACTAGAATCGTCGCAGATGCCCACACGCAGGATTTCGAAAAGAAGAGGAAGCCTGGAGCGGGAGATAGTGATAACGTTAATAATCGGAAGAGAGATGGCGAGGATGAGGATGGAGAAGAGCAGGCTGGAAGCAGTGATGATGACGATGATGATGATACCCAAGATGTACTTGATGCTGAGGCGTTGTTAAGGGAGAGGAGGAGAAGAGCGAGTGAGCATGGTGAAGCATCTGGATAGGCTATTTTTGGGAGGAGTGAGGTGTTCATGTATGCCCAAAATTCATATATGGATCCGAGTAATGGTAACAAAAGCAAGTGTCTTGTATTGGATCCATCCTAACACAAATCTGATCGGAAACTGCACTGACCTTCGCGATAAGACAATCTGACATCGGAACTCATTGTTTCTCCCCTTAGGTATCCATCATACCACCAAATGGTTGAAGAACACCGCGTTTCAATCCACACAAAGGCACGGGATCTCAACGTGGATCATTCTAGCTTTGGCTCTCAGGGTCCATTTGTCGAGCCGTCAAATCATCCACTTACTTCTCCCACCCACCAGTCTTAAGCCATATATACCATCAAACGGGGGAAAGTGAATGAAACAGGCCCTCAGCCCATCCTACGTCAATCAAAGCCTTTCGTCATCAATTCTCCATTCACTCCTCATTGCTGTAGTCGACTCGCTTCTTTGAGCACGAGATGAGTGGTCAGCGATTTCGCGTCTTGGAAGCAGCCAGGAGATAATAGCTCGATCTTTCGCCTTCGAACTTGACTTTCCGAATTTCGCAACCAAGTCTCGATCTTGATCTTGATCTCGATCTCGATTTCGATTTTGACTTCGCTATTTCCTTCACTGCATCGCGCTGCAAAGCAAAGGCAAAAAGCTAAACTGTGGTAGCTGGCGAAGCTCCATCTACTCCCTTTTCGCTCAGTCCTTCCACCTAACGAAGTTCAACCTCTTGGAAGCATCACGGACAGATTTCATCACCATATTACATCTCTCATACCAGCTTCGACTTCGTTCACGAATACAGCCACATCGCACCTCACTTCAACGTGCTACGATCTCCTCACCACTACCACAACACAGACATCACCCATTCCCCTTTCAAGCACAGATGGCACGGCGTCAAAGTCCAAGCAGCGACGGAGACTGGCACTCGGACGCTTCGGCCATCGATCTAGTTCTAGATGAAGATACAGATACGGACCTACCTCCACCGTCGAAGAGCTTCATGAAGAAGAAGGCTGGCAAGCTGGGCGGGGGTGGGGGTCTTGGGTTGAATTTGGGCAAGGGAAAGGGGAAGGGGCAGGCGGTTAGGAGGAAAGTGAAGGGTGAGTTTTGATTTTTCTTCTTATTGACACTCGCGCCTGGTATCTCTTTGATCATCACCTTTCCCTCCCTGAATTTGCTCCCCTCGATCTCTCCAGCACTGATCTCCATACCATCTCCTTCACACTTCCTCCTTCACCCCTCAAAATCCTGGTCCATTCGAAAGATAACGCAATACTAACAAATCTCACAGCCCCTCCCTCCCCCATTCTCCCACCCTCCCCACCACCACCCCAACCACGCTCTCTCCCCCCAACATCCCTCCTAACGCCCCTCCCTTCAACCTCCCTCCCCTTCCTTACACCCACCCCAATCCTCTGCTGCCCCAGCTCTACCGCAACCTACCCCTCTAGCCGCTTCCCCAACCACAGCCACAGCTACATCGCCACACCACACATCACGCCCCTCCTAGAAAACTTCCTCCGCTTCGCACACGAGACATCCTACGGCCGGATACATGATACGACGAGTACAGTGGAGGACGATAATATGTTTTTGATCGTGCTGCAGGAGGTGGAGAGGTTGAGTGTTGGGACTGTGGTTGATGCTGGAGTGGGGAATGGGATTGGGAGTTTGGGGGTTAGGGAGAGGGATATGTTGGCACCGAGGTACTTCTTGCCCGCTGTTTGGGGTCAAGATCGCGATATGCTCTCCGCCGATACCAACACTGAGGGCGAGAATGCTGGCAAAGGAGATGGAAGAGGGAGTGAGAAGGCATTCAAAGCGCCGTTCTCTGTCGAAAGCTACACAGCCAATACAATCCACAACCTGACCCGCTCACTGATGGATATCGAAGACCGACTGGATGAGGAACGCCTTGCTTCGTCGCCAAGAACGCAAGCTCTTACGCCGGCTTTTGAGCGTACGTATCCGTGGTCTGATGATCCTGTTGAGAGGGAGAAGGGGGATGAGAAAGTTGAATGGGAGGGTGGGGAGTTGGGGTTTAAGGAGTGGTTTCTTACTGATGGGGATGAGGACGGGGTGGGGAACTTTGGAGTTCTTTGGGATTGGGTGGCGGTTGAGGGTAGAAAGGGAAGAATGGATTTGAAGTGTGTGGAGTGTGAGAGGGAGTGGGTTTTGAGTGTTAGGGAGAGAGGGTTGACGATTTGATTTATGAGGAATTTGGAGAATCCTAGGGCGAGAAGTGATGTGATTTGGGGGGAGGGTCACATCTCAAAGGCATTGTACTGTTCACTCTTCCTCTATGGCAGCTAGGCATGGCCAGTGCTGCCGATGGAATGGGAAAAGCTAAGCGAGTGATAAACGTCGCGAGACAGATGGCAAAACGAACTTTCAATGATCTTCTCTATTGACTCTATTTCTTTCCTGGAACTCCAATAATCTATCACTCCAGAACCATGCTTTAGAACTATCAATTCATATATAACACATTAGAAACGAGTGTTGCCTGCCACCCTCTCGCGCTTCCCATATGTCTTCAACCCAATACAGGACTTTGATCAACAATGCCCTTCTCCACTTCTCCACCTCTCCACCTCCCTCAATGGTGTCTTCAAGACCCTTTAGTTATCATCTGCATCCGCATCACTATCCGTACAACCATTGGCCGCCTGTAATTCAATGTCAGAACTCTGAATCTCCACTTATCTCCGCCCAGGATGCAAGAAAAAAGGAGTGACTTACAGCCTTAGCATTCTTCTGATTCTGCGCAATACCACCTGCAAACATATCACTCAGGGAGGAGAACGTTGCGTCATCGGTGTCCTTGTCTCCCGTCAAGCCTTTCACGGCCTTGAGTTCGGCGGATTGAGCTTTGGCGACCTGCCACAACATATCGCATTAGGCTCCAGCTCCAACTCCCAACCCATCACCCTCTGTGGCTCGCCACATCTGTCATATTCTTCTCGGGCTGGAGATGTAGAGAATATGGGAATACTTACAGTAGCCAACCCATCCGCGGCCTTATTCCCATCCGCCAACTCCTGATTAGCCTTCCTCTGGGTGATGCCCGCATTAACAATATCGACAAACTTGCTCTTGGCAGCGTCGAAATCGCTCTGGTCTACATTTCCGGCGTCGACCATCTTCTTGACGACTTTCAGTTGCGATTGCTCTTGTTTTTGGAGGTCGATGTTTTTGTTTATGCCGGAGACGAGTTTGTCGGTGTTGGCTGAGCAGGTGGAGGCGCGGTTGTGGATGGTTGGGAGGGAGAGGGCGGTGGTGAGGAGGAGGAGGAGGGTGAGTAGGAGGGGGGTGCGGGTGAACATTTTGATGGTGATGGCGGAAAATTGATTGTAAATTGTTGATTAGAGATGGAGCGGGTTGCGAGAAGGAAGACAGAAGGCGAGTTGAGCTGGGTTGGGTAGATTAAAGCTGATTAGAGTAAAAGATTGTTGATAGAGAAGAAGGCTACCAGATTGAGCGGCATGCTGCATGTTATATCTGCATCCACACCAGGACTAGGCGTTTAGAAAAGGATATTCGGTCTCGCGGCGAAGCGTTAACATTTTCCTCAGAATCCGAAGCGTTTGGTCTAGTATCATCGGATCACTCATCTCAAAAGCCCTATTTCATTCCGGCATAACAAATACCCAATAAACATTTGGAGGAAACAACAGGCGAAGATTCGATTGGGTCGTTCATCAAATAACTTTCTTTCGTACATACCGGACGAGCTAAATCACGCATCTAGATTCCAGCTTTCCAGACTTCGAGAAACATCTTGCTCATAGCCAACGTCTAACCCAGAACATTAGGCCTTCTAACGACGTCGTTTGGGTTGTCATCCAATAAGAGCTCGTACCAGGCACTTTAAGGTGTTCGCGCGCTCGGGTGTTGGAGAAGAAACGAAACATGAAGTGCTTGAACGCCTCGGATGATGGAGTGACGATCTCCGTCCCATCAAGCTTTCGGGCTCGATTTTAAGCTTGGGTGTTCGTATTGAATATGAAACTTGGGCGGGATCTTGGATGGGTTTGCAGCGGGTTCCTACCTGTAAGTATTTCTAGGCTTGAGACTGCAATTTGGAAACGGCGAATTCGTTGTCGCTGATAGTTCTTAATAGACTATTGATGATGATGAGTTTAGACGCTCTTGTTTGTTCGATACGTTAAGAACTGTCCGCCATCTTTCGCACATTATTTTCGAAGACATCATTATGGCATTAACACTAAACAAGTTAAGGCGAGCATACTTTCCCGAGAAACACACTTGATCGACTCGCTCCCGCTCTTGCGAAAACTTTGTCGTCGCATTGTTTGCATTGGCGATCCGGGGCAGCGTCATTCCGAAGCGTGTCACGGTCTTGCGTAACTCAGAGTCCGAAAGTCTGATGTTCGAGCCCGAGGTCATGAACACATCGTTCGGAAATGTCGCGAGCGGCTGATCAGAATATCTGCTTTTCTTTCTCTGGGGTGCAATGTGGTTGGACTTTCGAGATGGGTTCAGGCTCGGGTGCGGGATGATGTTTTGGTTAGGGGTGAGCTCGCTAAGGGTTACGGGGCTTCGGCAAGAGATGATGCCTGGAGCGATCGTTCTTGTTTGGATGACGGCGACTCGTGGTTGTTTGATATGGCATGCTCGAAGGCTTTATTTTCTATTGGATGGGCAGAGTTGATGAATCCGATAGATATTCTTTCACCTTGATCGTCCTCATCCCTGAATTCGAGTAATCTCGCATTTGAGTAAACCTCGGCTTTGTTCTCTGCCATCACTGGAAATTAATTGGTTTCTTCAATACCACAAGAATACATACATCGCTCGTAGCACTTCTTGTAGAGGATTGTCTGTATCTTTTGGGCATCTCGCCATTTTTTTCGACAGTCATCCATTGTAGTTCTCACGCTCACATACCATGCAGCAAGCACCAAACGCCAAACGCCAGGTCGACTGACTCGATTTCCAAATCTGAGGCCGAGCATTAGGCATCTGCTTACAACCTGATCTCAGTCTGCCCCAAACCCTTCTTGAAGAACACGCAAATCTCCTCCCCGCACTCAATACTCCTCATTTCTTGGCCCACAATATTCCCATTTTTCAGCGGCGGCCCACCAACATTCCGGTTAAGATCATCCAGCAGTTCTTGCACCATCTCCATCATAGTCCCTGAACCTTTCTTACCACCATATACTTCCTGATAGCTCGTCGCCAGATCTTCGATGAAGTAGATACCACCAGGTTTGACGATCGGAAACAATCTGTTGAAGGACGTGATCTGTTGGTTCATGAAGTGTCCGCCGTCATCGATGATCACGTCAAAACCTCCTCCTGAGGCTGAGATGAACCTTTCTAGGAAGGCGGTATCTGATTGATCTCCTGTGAAAACTTTGATGTTCGTCATGTCTTGAGACCATTTCTCGACACAAGCGCGATCGTATTCGATGTAATACTTTTACCGTGTCAGCATAACTTGCAACTATTGAGTGTCCGGACTGACCAGATCAACATGAGGGAGGAACTCCAGCCATGTGTAGTAAGACTTTCCTGGGCCATATGCCATGTTGCATCCCAGCCCAATCTCCAGCATCTTCAGAGGCTGGTCTCTGATAGGATCAAGATATTTTTCGTACACTACGAGAGGTTGTGAGCAGATAGATCAACCCAAGACTGGAGTACCTACTATAGTTGTAGTGATGCGGATTGACTTTGTCTGTTCCATGTTTCGTTGCAATGTCCAGGAACGATAGTCGCGTCTCAACAGGTACAGGCGGTTCGACTTCAGTGACATTGATCTTTGGTTCTGAATCCAATTGCTCCTGAACTTCAAGATCTTGCTGATATGATATATCGTGAGATTGTAGGTTCCATAGAGTGGCAAATATAAAGATTATGCCTATTGCAGCACAAGCTGAGATAGGATTCCAGAGTTTCCCTGTCATGATAGACGATTTTACCAAGAATAAGAATGTCTTAGTGTTAATGACTAAAGGGAATTGCTTTGGAGGTCTTGAGAGTTCTCAGAAATTGAAAGCCATGAAGATAGGCTGAAGTCATGGAATGCAAGTCTGACATTCTTTCATTTGGATGAGCTGAGTTTGTGTTCCCATGATCTTCATCACGTACTGCTGCGTAACCTCACCTCGTTACGACCTGCAGATGGCCAAGGGGTTTACCACGCCATCATAATACCTTGGGATTGTCTTTGAAAGTGTACAATACACTTTATAATTTTCAGCAGCGGCTAGGAAGAACTGAACCGGCGAATGGAAGTCGACTGTTGAAGCTTGGCTGAGATCACTGCAACTATCCACAGCTCACGGCAACTGGAGATGGTGGTCTGGTGAAAGCACCGAAAAGAATACGGACCAAAACAATCGTACAACACTTCAAAACAAACCCAGCTTGGTATCGCTTACCATCGGATTGTTCTATTACTATTCTTTCGTAAATTCTCTACTTCCAATCTCCTGTTACGTCCCCAATCATCGGGCACGTAACCTCTCTGGGCATGCTTGTTCTTGTCGATCGTATTCTGGCTCTTGGCAAGGCGGCCTCGGCAAAGGCTTCTCCCAAACCCCTGGATTTTCAACCCCAGCGTATGGTCCGAATAGCAACACGATGTAGGATTGCGGCGCGGAGTCATCGTATAACCCCACAACAGGAAAGGTCGTGAGGAAGGCGTGCTCATGGCCGGCCGCAGTCAGTTTCAGTTGGTTGCATTGTTGTGATCTGTCCACAGTCTCGTGTGAATTTTCTCATGGGTTTGGGTAGAGCGACGATCGTGGTGGTTTACGTACAACAGCACACACTATCAACTAATGGGATCTCCTCAGCCACCGACATCCTGTGTAGCGGTTCTGTGCGACCATGTCATGCTGACATCAATTGTCCAAGTGGATCAGCACGTATTAATTGTCCGGCTGGGACGCCTAGCCTTGCCTTACCAACAACCTGCAAATATCAGCTCATCACCGATGCCTGCCTGGTCTTGTTCTCATCCACGACTCTTTCGCCGAGACAATTAACACTTGAAATAACTTCATGACATAGTCAGAGAAGATGCAGTTCTATCATGGAAACTTCTTAGCTCTCGCTTTCATGAATGCTGCCTTGGGGTATCGGGAATATAGCCGCGACACGATCAGGCTGGAGCAGAAACCAAAATCGCCTGCTGAAGGGTTTGTGAGGGAGAAAGCGAAGGGAAAAATAACGCAATTCAAAAGGAGATTTATTCCTTTATATCTTGCGGTCAATGGAGCCGACTGGCTTCAGGTGAGTTGGGAGATCCTTGGATTTAGTGCTCCATGACTGACTTGACAGGGGCCATATATCTATCCTCTGTACAAAGGTTTTTTAACTCCAACTTGTGAAGATCGATTCTGATTTTGGGCAGATGAGAAAAAGCTTCCCGAGGAAACAGTGGCAAAGCTGTTTATGGCTGGTTTCTTAGCTGCAGCGATCTCGGCTTCATTTATGGGAAAGCTGGCCGATATCTACGGTCGAAAGCTAGCTTGCCTCACATTTTGCATTTTATACTCGCTCTCGTGCCTCTCACTTTTGGCAGACCATATCGCGATACTGGTCATTGGCAGAATCCTCGGTGGCGCCAGCACTACTTTAATGTTCAGCGTCTTCGAAAGCTGGATGGTTACCGAATTCAACAAAAGATTCCCGGACGAGGCTGGATCTACGCTGAGCGGCATCTTCAGCGTGATGACGACGCTGAACAGTGTCGTTGCGATCGCGGCAGGAATCGTGGCTGAATCTGTGACGGACTTGGTGGGGACGCAGAAGACGCCGTTTATGCTTGCTGTTGCTGTGTTGCTGTGCTCTTTCGTGGCTATCAGTCACTTCTGGGTATGTTACCCTCCAAGCTGGAATAAGCCTGACACTAACGATATTGTAGGATGAGAATTATGGAGAGCGACGTGTAGAGATGTCACCAATTCTAGATTCGGAAAAACTATTGACCCCGAGAACACCTCGAAGCTCGTTGAGGTTGTTGTGGCAAGGTGTTTTTATATTACACACGAAATAGAACTCGGACTGATTTTCAACAGACAAACAAGTGCGGGCCTTAGGAGTTACTTCATGTTTCTTCGAAGGATCCATGTACATTTTCATCTTTTTCAAGTTTCCAGCATTGAAACTAGCGCATCAACTATCAGGAACCCAAGGCGGTATGTATTCCCCTACTTCTGAAAAGCATTTTATTTTGTCCTACTCTAACGCCTTTCAGAACTCCCATTCGGACTCATCTTTGCCATCCTGATGTCAAGCATGATGCTTGGTTCGCTTCTCTACAACTACATCAGCACCCATTGTCCACAGTTACCTCCTACGAGAATCCTCATCGCCCTCCTATTCACAGCGAGCGCCACATTCTTCGTCCCAGTGGTATGTCGTGACGAGAGAATTACGTTCTGGTGCTTCTGCTTATTTGAGGTTTGCTGTGGCATCTATTTCCCCTTGATGTCGTATCAGAAGGGCAAGATGATCGACGATAGTGTGAGAGCAAATGTTTACGGACTCATGAGGATACCTTTGAACGTTTTTGTGGTCTTGGTGTTGAGCACTACAAAAGATGGTGAGTGATTAATTTGTCCACTACAAGTGTAAAAATACTGACTGAGATAGGATTTCGTCACAGGGACTTGGTACTTACCTCGTGCAGTGCTCTGATGTTGTTTGCTGTTGTGGTAAATGCATCGCTTGTGTAGGCAGATGACAGACTCCGAGGAAGCTTATCTAGATCTGCAATGAAGAAAGATATCAATCTAAACACCGCAATCCGCGATAGAGCAGACAAAGAAATGTATTCTGTTCGGCACCTTTCATAAACTAGAGTAGACATGCCTTCTTACCAATCCCGATCACTTCCATAGAAGAATGCTTAACCTCTATCCCTGCGTCCCGAGACGCACTGTGTCACGAGACAGATTTATAGTTTTAGAATAACAAATTTCTTTTTGGAAGGTCTACGAAGTTGTTATTAATATGTTACTTTCTTTAGCCATTTCTCTTTAAAGAGACCACTTAGCGATAAGAAAAAGATAGTAGTTGATTATGCTATTGATCGTTTCATTCACCCCACTGGTCGCCGTTTCGGATGTTCCCCCTACTTAATCGCGACCGTTAAAGTCTCTTCAAAATTCGGAGCACCTGGGGAAGGTCCCATAACAAAAGAATATGACACTAAATTTTGAAAACGCTCAAAGAAGAATATAAAGAAGTCCGGAAGTTACTCCGATGTGACTAGACGGCCTCCTGTTTCGCTGCTTAATAATCGACATTAGCTGAGTTATAATTTTACTACGTTCACTCCCGGTCTTGCTATATTTTACTTAGCCACGATTCTCAGGTCTTGGCAGGTCTGTAGCGTATAATGGTCACGTGTGTTTCTCAAGAAAGAAGAAAACAAGACGTTGTCCCCTCCCAGATTTGCCTGCCTGCCTATTTTTACACCGAACAACATTTCTTTCCAGAAATCCAGTTTGTATTCCTATTGAACTTCATGTTTCTCATCCATCTCATCTGGCGGATTTCAAAGTTGAAGATTTTCTTTCGTAATTGTTTCCCTGGATGGTGAATAAACAATCTCCAGAAAATCATCTAGCTTCTAATGATCGACTGTCTCCTGAATCTGAGCACCTCATCGATTCATCCACCCGTTTCTTTCTTCAAGAGACATGTGTAGCTTTTTTTTCTGGCATGGCTCTTACACACATGTTTACCTTTTGCTTCGTTGTGGTGGCTTGTGATAGAATGGCACTAAGCCCATGCAAGGCTGAGCGGCCGCAGCACAGAATCAGCCCAGGCGCCGATGGGAAGTATGGACGAGGGATTCCGAGACAATTCAATTGTATTCAAGTAGAACAAATTTGCTTTACCAGTTTTCTCTTGATTCTTCAAAGTTTAGCTCCGTTTCCTAGAAAAGTTAATCCTCCCAATCAAAAATGGCACCTTTCGTTTACCAAACCCTAGAACCAAATCACATCCGACTCCTCTATCTGCTCCCCTCCACCTCTCCGGACTTAGACAAGATCGAATGCGAAATCGTCCGCGTCCACATCGACCAAGCAAAGGACTACGAAGCGCTTTCATACGTTTGGGGGCCCCCAGACGCAATCGAAAGCACAATCCAGATCCAATCCCCCAATTGGCAACTCTGGAAATCAGCAAGCAGCAGCAGCCTCCGCATAACAAGCAGCCTCCTCATCGCCCTCTGGCATCTCCGTTACGCCTCCCAACGCCGCCACCTCTGGATCGACCAGATCTGCATCAACCAGGCGGACACGCTGGAGAAGAACGCGCAGGTGCGTCGCATGGGCGAGATCTATAGGAAGGCGCAGTCGACGGTGGTATGGTTGGGTCCGAGGGACGATGAGGATGCGATGTTGTTGATGGAGATGCATGACAAGTTGTCGGTGTTGCCCGTGATGTCGAGTGCGCTGGGTGGGGTGAGGATGTTGGATCAGAAGGCGTTGGTGGAGATGATTGGGACGACAGTGAGGCATGATAGGGAGAGCGAGGTGGTGCGGAAGAGAAGGTTGCTTTTGGAAAGGTTCATGGAGTTGGCTTGGTTTGGGAGGGTATGGTAAGCGAGATGGTTTCCGTGTCGACATCCTGAGAGACGACACATGTAATATACTAGGTTGATAAAAGACACCATGCTAACTGGAAGTAGGGTTTATCAAGAGGTGGTCGTAGCCCGAAGGGTAGACATGATCTGGGGCGACATACTCCTTCCCCTCGACTTCATCACCGGCTTGATCGTCTCAGTTTACGGCATCGCAAAGAGCGCCGAAGACGGCCGCTGGCACCGGCGCATCAAAAAAGCCAGCGGCTTCTCCCCAGTACGAACCATCTACCACGACCGAAAATCCCACCGGGAAAGCAAACTGAACCTTCTCAATGTCTTGTCGTATGCACGGAAACACCTCAACGCTACCGACGACCGCGACTACGTCTTTGCTTTTCTGGCCATCAACAAGAACCTCGCTTCCACAGACAAAGCAAAATTGCAAGATCAAAATGGGGTGCCGTCGCTTCATGATCTTGTCTTGCCGAACTATCTAGACTCGGTGGAGGATGTGTACACTAATTTTGCGCGCGCAGCCGTGCAGAGTTCATCGAGCCTGGAGATTTTGCAGTATGTAGTGCCCACGAAGTTGTCGACAGAGCAGAAATACACCCACCCCAGCTGGGTTCCCAACTGGGCGAATCGAAATTTCGTCTGCGGCAGTCCGATCTTTGTGGCTGGCGTGCCGAACCACCTCAGCACTTGCAGAGGGAATCTCCATCCACAAGCGTCGTCCATGCATTCCAATATCAATCCTAAAGAACTCCACGTTTTTGGTCACAGAATAGACTGCATCGGGAAGGTTCTCAAACACAGCTTTAAACATGCGTATTTTATTCCGACTCTCAAGAAGGCTTTTGGGCTTGAGGAACTCTTGAGTCTTCTGAGAAGCAGCTTGGAGCAGATGGCGCAGGATAAAGGTGCAGAATTGCCGGAATGGTTTGTGCGTAATGCGCGGGAAACTCTGCTCCGGACTGTTCTTGCCGATGGGGCGTTCACCGTGGATCACAAACTGCACTACCCGATCGAGAAACTTCAACTAGCCTACCAGAATGCGGGTTCTGGCCTCGTGGTGGAAGAAAACGAGGAAGAGATCAGGTTGCGCCAGTATCTGAGACAGACTGGCGAGGTGGCGAGTGGAAAGCGAGTTTTCTTGATGGGAGGACTCGATATTGGGCTTGCCTTCTCGACGGTAAGAGATGGTGATATTGTTTGTATTCTATACGGTTGTGATTTTCCTTGTGTTCTGCGAAGGTGTACGTCAGATGGTAGTTCGCGGAACAGTTACAGTTTTGTCGGCTTGTGCTTTTTGAATGGTTGGATGGATGGCGCACGCAATAGCCGAGATTGGGATTGGTGGAGGGAAGATCCTGAGGAGTTCATTCTAGTTTAGTGTTTGGTTTTGCTTGGCATCTGATATTATTGGGTATTTTAGTGGATATTAATGGACTAGAAGAATAGTTTCGTCAAGACATGGTTGGCAAATTCCAAGATTCCAGAGACACGTTCACCACGAGTAGTTCGAGATAAACACACGGGAGATAAATTTAGCTACCCTCAACTTGGCCCTTTGAGACCTGAAATGAACCCCCGAGGAATTGAAGTCTTTCGAAAAAAAAAAAGAAAAGAAAAAACACGATTGCTGCTTAACAAAGAAAGCAGAAGTATTTGATCTAACCAACCCTCTCCCTATTTAGATTGCAACACACTAACCTGTCATTTCTGATCCCAAGTCAACTGGTGCAAAAGCTCAATGACATGCGCAGTTGATTAGCCAAAAATGAAAAGGAGAGATTAGAAACATTTCCTATGCACGATAGATGGTCCACCCTCATCATACTCTTGTGAACTGATCCACATCTGCTGGAAAGTCGACAGTGATGCCAAGATGGAGCCCCCAATCCAAGCAGAGTACTTTCTCTCGGGGGGCGCAATGATCTTAACTCTCATATCATCCGGAGCTAGCGCTGTTATCTCTTTCTGCATTCTGTCGACCATGCCAGGATACATCGTGCTTCCGCCAGCCTTGATGACAATCCATTAGACTTGCTAAGTTTTCAAAGTAGAGATCGAGAGAGGTGGATTGTGAACATACAAGAACGATATTATTGTAGAGATCTTTCCTCACACCCTCATCACATTTCATGATTGAATTGAACGTGGTCACATGTAGTCCGCCACTCTCGAGGCCCACGGCTGAAGGTTGGAACAGCACCTCGGGAGCTCTGAAGCGTTCGTTTCCAATAGTGATGACCTGGCCGTCTGGCAGTTCATAGGATTTCTCTAGCCAGGCGGATGTAGGTCTAGACATGGGAAATTTGATCGGCTGTGCTGAAAAGAATTGAAAGTTAGTCAAATGATTGAATCTCCCATGGATGTTGCTTGTCGAAATTCACCAATTCTTCAAGAATTTGATTCATGGACAAATCAGGGACTACACACCTTCCGTAAACAGATCATTGAAGGAAGCATGATCTGATACCTCGCTAGTGATAGTGAACATTGTTCCCCTACGGCTAGACAAAGGGGTTGGATCAGCGTATTCTTCGCTGACTTCGCTGGGGGTTTGAGGAAACCTTCCCGAAGTCATAATTTCTTGTTCAAAGTCAAGAGCTGTGTAACACAGCTTCTCCTTCATATCTTGAACGATCTCACGTTCAGCGTAGGTACTGAATACGTATCCTCTCTCGGCCAGGATCTTCATTAGATAATCAGTCATGTCCTTTCCACCATAATCAACTCTTGAGATGGCATTCGGCAGTGGGAATCCCTCAAAGACTGGGACCACGTTGGTAACCCCTTCACCCGAGTCGACGACGATTGCAGTTGTGCGGCCACTGGCGTACATGGAAAGGACAGCATTGATCGAGGAATAAAATGCCGGGCTTTTGAAAGTCTCAAACATGATTTGCGTCATCTTTTCCCTTGACGCGTTCGATCTTTTAGCCCAAGAACAAGCTTAGCTAACACTTCGGAGACTTACCTTGAACTTTTGGGATTTATAGGCGCCTCGGTCATAAGAATTGGATGTTCTTCTGGAGCACATCGCAATTCATAGTAGAACGTATGATGCCAGAGCTTTTCCATATCATCCCAATTAGTAACGACACCTCCTTCAATCGGCGTTCTAAGTGATAGAATACCACGCTTCGACTGCGCTTCATTGCCCACATATGAGTCTTTCTGACCCATTCCAATCATTATACTAAGACTCTTCATTAGTGACCGCATGGACGGTTGAAAGGCTAGGTAAATTTACGCATGACTCCTTGGACGGCCGACAATTGAGGCTGGAAAATGTTAGCTTTCTTCATCAAAGGGACTGCTGACTAATGTGATGGCAATTTGGATTTGGCCATGCACTTACGAAATACTGCTCGCGGTGCATCGTCTCCAGCAAATCCAGCCTTGAACATTCCGGAGCTGACAGTTCAGGTAGAGACGAGATCAAGGACTGTCTCCAAGCAGCCTTACCCATTGTCGAAGACAAGGCCCGCGACCTCTTCTTCCATACTTCTTTTGATAATTAAGACGGTGGTCTAGGGTTATTTTGAGCAATAAAGTGTTAGAATATCGTGAAGTAATTAATATCTTGAGTGGATGTTGCCCGGGGTGAAGTCTAACGTTTTAGCAGCAGTTGACCATCCAACTCTTCTAAAACATAAGGAGGCATTTTTGAGACAAATGGCTGAGAGTGAATGCCTCATTTGTCGCTGGAACAATATGGAAGTTGCCGCCATTTCAAGCCAACGTATTCAGCTCCCTTCCACAAATGAAAAGGACAAGTTTTTATTGGTGCCCCCGCGACACAGCCCACTCACCATGCAGTTGATCGATCGATTGTCCGCCACACCGAGACTTGAGAGGCTGAGGCGGTTAAAAAAAAGGATGTACTCCTTGCAGAAATGATTTAAGTACTGTACTGTACTAGTGATTTGATTCGCTTTTCGAGTATCTTTATTTTGCAGGGTCTCGCGTTGGCAGACTAACCCTAATGAGGTAAGGAATAAGGATTACATGTAAGGTAGCATACTGCATGATCTGGCGGTGAGAGTTATATAATTAACCTGGTCGCGAATTATGATGTTGCATAGTTATGTATTCCGCAGAACGTGATATAATATAATGCACCCAGTATAATGCCATGTTTCGACTGAGCAAGACCGATAAACAGGTTGCAACACTATTCTCTGACTTATTATGTACGAACTACATAAATTGTCACTGCAATTTTATGAGACCGGACAGTGAAGCCGGTTGATCTTCTTCATCTGTATTCACGTTCTCTCATTTTACATCTTCAGCCTCTGCCCTCCATATAATTAGAGCAGAGCATAATGATAGAGTCAGTGCATGATCAGGACTCAGGATGCGTTTTCGTGAGTCTATACATTCTTTTTAGAGTGTTATTGCTTGTACACTTTTCCCTGTTTCTTTCCATGTGAATGACAAGTTACGCATATTGCTTAGCGTGTCTGGATGGTCTGCTCGGAGCTTCGTCTTGCGCATCTCTATCACTTGCAACTGCAGCTCTTCTGCTTCATCCCATCGGTCTTGATCGTCTTCCTCAATTTGCACTATTGAGGGCAGAAGATGGAATTTGTTTGTTCCCGGGTTAGTAGTCCATTTACATTAGTTATATGCTAATCTTATAGCTATTCCATGGACCGGGCAGACTTGTTTCTAGACGCCCCTAGTTCGACGGAAGGCACAGCTTATTTTATTAAGACCTAAGTTAATTCAATATATCAAGTAATCCAAACCGACTGTCTGTCGTATGCCGCAAAGCACGTAGGATGTAGAACGACAGTAAGTCCGATTCTTTTATTAAAAAATCCTGGCCGCTGGCTGAGAATTATCACGATCGCCCCCTTCTTGGTGCTTGGAAGTAATGTATAGAGGCAGAGATTAGTCCACGACTCCTTAGGAATCGCCTGCTCGAATGGAACTCTAGTCATGCTCGCCGTGAATTCAACATTCGCGTCTCCACCATGTGGCATCAAGGGGACATCTGGATAGAATAAAGCCTCCCTGTCGTGCGCCCATTTCAGGGTATACCTATATCTGTACTTGACTTTAAATGGCTCTTCCAGTTTATCGTCGCTTGAACGTTGAACGGTGACACGGATGCTGAGTACGGCACAAGGAGCATTAATGCTCATGGATGGCGCCAGAAGAAGGATCAATCCTCTGGCATTGCAGCTCCCACACGAGCGGATCGTCTATCAGTCTTGGGGTGGAAGGCGTTACGGCATGCGAGATTGGGCACTCTATACTCGCCCAGCTCCAGCTCGGCGCATGGTGACTTGGATTCGTCTGGCATGAGTGGACGCCATCTATGTCATTAGTACCACTTCTCCACCTTAGAGTCCTCGAGAACTTTCCAACAATTAAACCCAATCTATATACCTGCTCCGATCTCTCTCAACTCTTTCGCCTGTTCGTAGACTGTTACTTCAACATTTAGAAGTGCCGAGAGGGCGATTGCAGCGCCGAGACCACCTGGCCCGCCACCGATGATGGCGATGCGGAGGAAAGGGGGGGTTGCAGAAGGCATGATGATAAACAGACAGTATATAGAAATTTGAAGCTGTTCAAAATAGATTTGAGGGAGCAAGAGACCTGGATTGTTCTGTGCCTCCACTGCAACACCAGTACAAGGCGGAAAGTCGACGATTTCAGCAACTAAGAGTGCTCTGGGAATTCTAAGAAGGGTCACAGAACTGCTCGGAATGCTAGCTTGCACTGAAAAAGTGCTCAGAAGAATTTGGTGACTGCGCAGTATCGATTTTCACGAGTAATACTAGGGATAAGCAAATACCATAAGCTAAAAATTGCCAAGACGATCATGCTATGAGCAAAGGCCATGAGCTTTTTAATCATGTTCCACAGCGACTAGTGATTGTAAGCACTTCTTCAAGAACCAGTGTTCTCACAACATGGAACAGCAAATAAGCCAACGGGACCGTCCCGATACTGAGGGGGAAATACGTGTACGCAGTCCGGTCCACCCTTCGTCATCTGGTCTGCTCTGGAACTTCATGTTGGCTAACATCGAACGACACCTTTCGGAGGGGAAAGCCGAAGTCGAAGCTATTCGGAGTTCTGAGTCCCTCTTCGCTATGGTTGAAATCATCAGGATCAAGAGCCAAGATGGGTCTGAGTGCTTTCATCGGGACGGGCTTGAGGATGTAAAGATCGACTCCGCTGTCAGAAGCATCTCGTTGATATTTCTCGGACGAGAAGCACGTCAGTGCAACAATTCGAGTGCGTGGTAGGCATTGCTCCTCTTCGTAGGCTCGGATGTGACGTGTCGAAGTCAAACCATCCATAATCGGCATCGACAAGTCTGGTCAAAGTCAGCGTTATATAGAGACGACATCCCGGGGCGTAGAACTGACCCATGAATATGACCTTGAAGACACCGGGAGTGGTTTGGTACTGCTCCAAAGCTTCCAGTCCGTTCATCGCCGTGACATACTCCTGCTTTGCGCTTCTCATACAATGCATAAGAATCTGCGGGTCAGTGACCGGAAGTTACATGCGTTAGGTAGAACATACCTTCAGGTTCACGGCATTATCTTCGACCAAGAGGACTTTGTTTCGTGCTGGACTGTGAATAGGCGATACGGAGGTTGTAACGGGAGATGAAGAAATGGCCTCTGCGGACATCTCTGAAGTCCCCTGTTCCCCCACCAGTCGTCTCGACACATCAGCAAGTGGAATTACATGATCAGGCCGGGGTTCGTGAAGCGTCGGTCTAGGCGTGGGAGCGTGGACACTTTCAGTCATGCCAGATCGAGTGGCTTTGGGGATCAGCGATGGACTATGAACGCTTGACGGGCTTTGGTCGGATGACAGAGAAGCGCTTTGAGCTTTCGCCGACGCTGCTGTGCTTGCCATTCCCGAAAGTTTGGTGTCTAGGCAGACCTTAAGAACTCGTGCGAACTTATGTGGGCCAGCTCTGGAAGAGATTAGCTTCGTGCTAGATGCGGACAAGGCTTGTGGGATGCGCAAGCCAAGTTGTGCCATAGATAAAGGAGAAGAATCGATTTCAGAAAAAAGGGTTTACAAACGGCATTGACAGGTACTGCACTCCCTTAGTGCTCAGCAAACGGCTCTCGGTTGTATCTTCGAAGACGATCAGAGGTATGGAGCTTGAATGCTCTTCTAACAGATTCAACTTTGAACGAAGACCTAGCAAAACATCTCCTGTTGCGGAATCCAATTTCGGACTGTTGACGACCTCCATTTCGAACCAATCAACGGCCATAGAGGTCAAAGAATTCTTCAGAGCGAGCATCGACTTTGCGTGTGCGCTCAATATTCCTGTTGGCTCCTCTTCCACTTTCAAATATATTAGCACTGTGCATAGATCAAGCGGCTGCATGATCGAAGTGTTGAGTTTGAAAAGGTAACAAACTGAATTGCAAAGGAGATTCGTCACCTACCATCAGGATAGTAATCGAAGTCAATGAGACACAAACGACGTCCTTTGGTCCGTAGTTTGACGGCAATCAGAAGATTCTCGCTGCTTATAGACCCCTCTTTAGGTGGTACTGATGGGGGCTGAAGAGGAACCGAAACGGTGACTTTGGTACCCTGTCTGATTTCGCTTCGAATGTCAATTTGGCCACCAAGGTCTCGCACAAGATGGCGAACAATTGACAGGCCAAGTCCAGTGCCGACCGCCATCTGGTCTTCCTGCACGAAAGGTGCATAGACATTATACTTCAAGAAGTTCTCTGACATTCCTTTTCCGGAGTCTTCAACCTGTAAAGTGACTATGTGATTTGCTGACGACTTTGATGACGGTGAAGGTTCGCTCCTCAAGGTGACGTTGACAAATCCTGTCTTGGTGTATTTCAGAGCATTGCCAAATAGGTTCACTGGAGATCTGTGTTAACGTAGTTCGTTTCTGCGAGGAGTTCTAAAGGGAAGCAAATGTGTGGAGACTCTTGGCACGGAACAGATTGCCCTTATGGTCCAGGACTTACTGAGTATTCTTGTCCAGGCACTGACCTGAGACTTGAAGATCCAAGAATCTTCCTTCGAAATATTGAGTATAAGCATCACTTTGCTTTTCGTTGAACTCATGTCGATGGGACTGCTATCCGGCAGTCTGACGTCTTCAGAAGTGCCGAACATCGACTTGTGAAAATCGTGCCCGTAGTAGACGCTCTCCATTGTTGACTCGATGATATCGCTAAGGTCCAAAGGCTTCGCCTTTTTCATTGAGCTGCCATAAGTGGGTGTACTGGTACTTGATTTTGCCGATGACTTTCTGGGAAGGGAAGACTTCGATGTGATAGCGTAATCGAGACTGCGAAAGTCAGTAACCTATATATGTTTCCTCTCGGTATAAGCGAATGTTACATTTGATCCATCGTGTCGAGAAGGACTTCACCACAGACAGTGATGGTGCGAATCATGTCATCTTGCAATAGTCCTGTCGATGTCTCTTGCAACGCTTCGGAACTAGCAAGAATCCCGTGCAGAGGAGAGCGCAGTTCATGGCTGACCGATGAGATGAAGTCCATCTTCTCTCGCTCGGCCGTCGAGACATCTAACCTAGACTTCTCCGACATGATGCAGCTCGTAAATGCTGCTAGGTAGTTGATGTCAGGCGGATGGATGATGCGTGCATAGTCCGTTGTCCCTGTATATGTATAAGCAAAAGAGGTGAAACTGTAGTACGGTATTTGGTGGAAGTGGAATCGATGCATCGTGGCAGGGGATCAAAGGGGATACATACATGCAAGAATTCCTGCGAACCATTGGTCAAAATGATTGTCCCAAAGTGGAAAAAACATGATGGACGTCGCTCCAGGGCAAGTGTGCGACAATTCCGTTGCCCACTTTTTGACTCGCTCAGGATTGGCCGGGACTGACATCTCATTGCCATTTGCGTCGAAATTGTCTATGAATTTGCCTTCGCGTTCAAAACCGAATACTGTCCCTTCGCGGAAAGATTGAAGAAGCGACCGAAGAGTTGAACGACACAATGGTATTTGTCCTGTTGCGAAAGGTAGTTCCTGAGTCAATACCGAGCCCTGAACTGAATGGCCAAGCACTTCTGTTGTCAACGCACGATCAGAAGTCGACGTCTTCGAGGATAGGCCCTGGCCAGTGTGTCGAGGTGCTTGTGAAGACTCTTGAATGGCAGTCCACTCATCATCCTCGTCTTCCCTTGCCCTTGGCGTGGACACAGTGTTAGTCCGGCCTGTAGAAGCTCCGGATTCCAAGTCAATATCTTGGAAGCAAGCGTCAATCAACATCACCCCATCGAGTTCTAGTCCTTCTCGAATTCGATAGCAAGCCCGAGAATAAAGTTGCTGCATCTCTTCCGTTGCAAGAGGTTCTAAGAATGCCCCTTCTCGACGCATTGTCAAGCCCCTTCCACGTAAATTAGCGGCAGGCGAGAATGTATCTGTCGAAATCCTGGACCTCTGGCTTGGCGAGTTCCCCATGCCGCTACTTGATGTTGATGCTCGCTCCCGCTCTTGATTTATATCCTCGTGCCGGTAGCTTGTGTTCATTTTCTGTAAAGCTCGAGGTAGCGATGTTTGGTGAGCGCTTACCGTGGTCGGAAAGGATCTGTCATTATCACTGGGTTTTTGGTCCGACAACGATGACACAGTGTGTGCCATACCTGGTTGCAAAGAAGACAGGCGCGATAAATCGATCGAACTATATCCGTGAGGTGCCGCCCAATCCTCCGGAATCGACTTCTTCTCGACAAACATGCCGAGGCCATGTAGCATTTTATCGGCTCGGTGGAAATGATTTTGCATCTGCACTAGCTCCAGGTGCTTCATGATGGCCGAGGAGATCTCTGCCAGAGATTCCACTTCCTTGGTACTGAGTCCATCTCGAGGTTTGCTATCTACGACGCAGAATGTACCGATGACATGACCTGTTGGGCTGGTGATTGGGACCTCCGCGTAAAACTTCATGAAAGGCCACTCCGATACGTAGGGTCGATCTTTGAAGCTGTCCATTTGTGAGAGATCGTTTATGACATAGCAGGTGGGATTGGCTTTGATGTGGGCTGTGTCGATATTGAGACTTCCATCTTTCGCTGTAAAGACTCGAATAGCTTTGCATGCGTTAGCAGAGGACTGACAACTGGCAAGCCATAGCTAGAATTATGACTCGTATCATCGACAGTGCAGTTGGAGAAACTTACTACTTGGGCAGACACCCCACATGATGTCCAAGATTCTTGGGCCAAGGTACACCTCATCTCCGGGGGCAGTCTGATCCAGGTCGTGCAACGAAACACTCCTTGTTGCTTCCGCGAGTATGTATTGATTATCGTGGTCCATGAGAGATATGAAGCTTCGCTGGCAATCCAGACGAAAGGCACCTAGCTGGGCAAACGCTGTCAGAGTCGAGTCGTGCTTGAGACGCTTCGCATCGTCTGGAGGGTCCGATCTGCCAACAGCTGGCATAGGGGGGCCCTGATTTTGACAATCATGGTCGCTGCTGATGTCTGGTGCCCAGTTGTTGGAGATTGAGGACCGATGGCAACTGACTCGAGGAGTGTAGTATCTGAACAGCAGAGCCCTGGTCAGGACGTTTCCTTCACCAAAAGGCACGTGGTTTAAGGGAAAGGGTCACAAACCTCATGAGATCTCGAACGCGGGCCCGTTCGAGATCCAATGGTGTCTGCTGCTGCGGGAGCATTGCGGATCGCCCTGCGATCAGGCTTCGTCCTGATGAGATGTTATCGGGTGAGAATGAGAAAGGGCTGTGTGGTGGGGTGGTGACTATTGCAAGGAACTCGGCGGAGGTGGGTGCTGCTGCTCTACACCCTAATGGATGTACCACAGCAGTCGTGAAGCTGATGACCATCACAATGAACAGGGAGAAGGATAGAAAAGAGGGAGAAGGGAAGAACTTTGTGAGGCAGCGAGGAAGGATGTTGAAACGGAAGCGGGCGGTCTAGACCAGTCCCGACCGCTGTATGTTGACATGGGCGAAGGATACCCAATTCAAGCTGGAAGGAACGAATTCACTGCGTCACCAAGATGCCACGAGTACCTCGATACATGACATCAACAACCTCACCACGCCTTTTACAGTCTTTAGACAGTGAATACCCTTTCCTTTGAGTCCGTCTAAAATGATATGCGTGAGATGCACCACGCGCAAACCAGCGGCAGAATCTCATGAGGGGACTCTTGGACTTTGCAACACTGCCCAGCGAATATTCCAGCCCAACATGACATGACCAACAAGAAAAAAAAATTCATCCAAGATATTCGAACCACGAGATATCGGATTTCATCGAGACTGGAACGCATTGAGAATTTTGGTGCAAGGGGTAGCTTGGATACACACTTGCAAAGCTAACCGAGTCGTCCAGCATAGCTGTCATTGGTGACCACAGCATGTTTTTGGATACCAACCGACTGCCGATTTGATGTACCATTTGAAAAGCCCCTAAGACACGACTATCGACCTTCCGTCATCTTAAAGACTACCGGCTCGCTTCGCCAGTATATATCCTTGCGGGAATTTGGTGAAAGCAGTGCAGCATTAACGCCTTTCGAAAAGGAGCCCATGAACGTGCTGCCGCATTACTATCCATGGAAGGACACAATGCCAAGAACGACTTGAAAGCTACTTCAAGACTGCAAACGTATTCATCGCAAGCAATTGCAATCCAAGTTGGCACCATTGACATGCACTCGCCCTGTCCGGGCACTTCCCAAGCGCCTAATTGACACCGCCCACTCACGCTGGGATTTCACAACGAACAAGACCTTGTTCAACACAAGATCCATCACTTGAGAATAGCACAAAATAAATCGTACTCTTGACCACAGCGCTGACACCTTCTACTGTGACAGAGTGCGAGCTACCAATAATTCCACAGATGACTTCATCGACTTCGTTGACAATGTAAATGCATCGCTACAAACACAGCTATGCTCCGATGATCAAAGACACAATCAAAGACATCAGAACGTAAAGTTATTTTCAACAAAAACACAAAATCAATGTAAACATGCATAACTCGCTCGTAAGAAGGACAGGCAGAACAGGTACAGGTCTACAAAGGAAACGGCTGACCAACTAGCCGCAAACCATCTCAAAACCATACCAAGTTCGACGAAAAGCCATTTCATACAGGCCACGTCTTAGATCAAATTCGATACATCACCAGTATCCGTGATTCGATACTTGCTGCAACTTCCTGGAAAGGTAGTGTCTTGACTCTCGCTTGTCCGCCAGCCGGCGGCCACTCGAACCGCGACCTCGACGCCGACGACAACATGGGCATAACGACAGCAATCGCTTCAAGCAGGAAAAACACCATCCTAGGTATGGCAATTGGGCTGATATAGTACCTTTATCTATCTTTGGTACTCTGTATTGACCTGCATTTAATAGTTCCGCGGATATTCCAAGAATTTCTACGGGGGTCGAGGAATTTCGAACAGAGTCTCGAATCGTCCTCGAGATTTTGGTACCCATCTCAGCACTGAGGGTGAGATAACGGTATTTACAGATCTACAAGGCGTAAGCTTTGTACGTTTAGGTAATGTGATACGTTACGATTTGATTATGTTTTCTTCCTTTGCCGACTTAACATCAGCACCCCAACAGGACTCTTGCGACTTCAGCGGCAGCACCACGCAACCCTCCACATATGATTAGTTTTGGATTAGTGATCTATATACATCTCAATCAATCATGTGATACATTACATCAATCTTCCTCTCCATCCTCCAAAGGATAAACATCCACACCATAAGTCTCATTCAACCCCACCCTCTGCACCACCCTCCCACTCTCCATCCTCACCCAAGTCTCCACCTCCATTTCTCCCTTCCCTTCTCCCTTCCCTCCTCCCTTCCCACCACCACCACCACCAACAACACCCTCCACTAACCCATCAAGCCCCAACTTCACAACCCTCGCCCCCCTCTTCCAATTCCCATACCCACCATACCCCGAATGTTTACAAAAACACAAATGCGGCCCCTTCCCCTCCTCAACCGGCCAATTCGCACACCACCCCTCCCCATGATCATGGCCCACATATACACTATGCACGCCCTTCACCTCCCTCAACCCCCTCATAAACGGCCCATCCTGCCACCCATCCCCCTGTCTCGCAAGCGGCACATCATCATTCAGCCCGGGAAACAACCTCGACTCATCACCTACATTCGGCAACAATGTCTCCTGTACAGTGAGGAATGCAGACGGTGGGATATGCACGAATACCAAGCTTGGGATGACTTTCCCGTATCTTTTTGTCAGGGAGTGAGATTCAGATCTGAACCATGAGACGATGGAGGGGTCGACCCAATCTGGGATCTGCTCTGAATCTGACGAAGCTTGGAATGGTGCACCACCTTGACTATCAAAAAACCACAGAATAGCAAGTGGAGCACAAATGCCACGACAAGTGTCCTTACGGGGATAAATAGGCAAGTAGTAATTCGTCACGCCAGCGACACCTTTCGGCGAAGATTGCGTGTAGGAAAGAGAGTATTTGTTCTCTTGCGCGAAGAGCGCGGTTCGCGAGAGGTTGAATTGCGAGTCGTGATTTCCGTATGTGCTTGCCCAACTGAGGTTGCGTTGGACGAGGGGGGCGACGACTACGTCGAGGTAGGCGGTGGAGTTGGTGAGGAAGGTGTTTTCGCCGGTTATGAGGTCGCCGTCTGAGATTCATCAGCTCAGGTTTTTATTGTTACTTTGTCCAGAAGGGGAACAACAAGGGAAAGGTTCGGAAGTGGGATGTAAAGTTACATACTCAGCACCACTAGATCGGACACCTCGTAATCTAGAATCGCGTTCATGACTTTCGTAGAACTGACATCCTGATCTATGCCCCAGCCATTTTCTTCTTCTCCATAATGCAGATCTGAGAATATGGTGATCTGGAACTCATTATTCTCATCCACACGCAGCAAAGGCTGGTAGGCTTGTTTCGAGGGGGTGGAGATGAGAGATGTAGCTGTGAGCCAGCGAGAGAGGAGGTTAGGGAGGTACATTGTGTGGAGAAGTGTGAGAATGGGGAAAATGAGGAAGGGGAGTAGGAGAGCCATGATTATATATTACTCCCATGGCTGGGACTTTGAGTTTGGTAGATGGAATTGAGAGTGGAGATGTTGCTGGATGAAGAAGGTCGATGAGATGAGGTCGAGATGCGTGCCAAGAAGCTTGAAGTTGATTGGCTGGCGGTCTGTTAGAGAGGCAACGTGATTTCTGCGTGACCTTCGTGTCTTTACTCCGATACCTTGTAAATGCGTTGAGTCAAGCTTGAATAGGGGACGTACAAGAATAATCAGCAGTCAAAGAATTTTTGAAGCTTCTGCATTCTATAAGTCTAATATATGCCGGGTATCATTACATCTTCTCATTATTGTACGAATTACCCCGCCAAACTCCCCCACCGATCTGTTCTATATCTCCCTGGATATCAATACCCAAACCTTCTATGATACCAAACACCAACCCATATCGTACAATCCGTGTCTAAATCTCCTCAGCCTCACAAACCCACAACCGCAAACGCAACCACAGCCCCCAGCGCTACCGAACTCAACCCAAACTCCTTAAACGAGCTCGCCCCAGACGTCGAAATCGGCGTAACACTAGGTGACAGCGGTCTACCAGTCGCGGAAGGAGAAGTTGAATTTCCCCCAGATGTTCCGTTCGATATACTCGTTCCCGTCGGTGATGTTATGAATGTTGTGCTCGTGCTTGTGCTGACTGTTGCGTTTGAGCCTGATGGATAATTCGCGATTGTGGAGGTAGGTACGGGAGCGAGGATGGAGAGAGAGGGTGTGTATGACGCTGTGGTGTTGCTACTAATACTGGTTTCGTAGATGGGAGATGCGAGGGTAAGGCTTGAGAAGCTGGATAGTAGTAGAGTTGCGAGGAAGAGTGTGGTGGTTTGTGTTGAGGAAAGCATTTTGATGTTGTGTTTTTGTGTGATGACTGATGAAGGAAATATGAAATGATCTTGAAGCGATTGTGATTTGACGAGAATGAAAGTAGCAATTAAACAGCAAAGAATAAAGATTTTGGTCGATGCAGAGGAGGGGGGTATATATGAAAACCCTCAGCATTCGCCTCACATTCCCGTACTTTCCGCCATCAGATTACACATCACGACTCAACACGCCGGTACGCTGCGCAGCGCAGTCAGCCTCATGACGACGCTCTGCGCTATGCATACTTGATTTGCACGTGTGGAATCTCCTCCCTTCAGCTCAAGTAAATAGCAAGCAATAAATCTGAAATGCTCATGTCCAATCGGTGCTGATTGTTGTCGCGAAAAGAAAGGTCCCGAATGTGGCTGAGGGGTGCTGACGAAAATGTTTGTTTTGCGCCACCGATGTCAACCTCGGTGTCACCGTGATGCCAGCGGAGAGTCGGTACTTGTGGAGATAACCTTTCTAAATTAACATATATGGCCAATTGAACACTTTGACAAGAAGATTGAAGAGGCTCTTTCATGCGAATGCGTCGATCTTAAGGCTGAAGTCAGGATGTTGTGGTTTGGTTGGTGAGTTGGCGATCTTCAGGGGCGAATCTCTATTTTTAGTAAGCGAGACGTTGAGAAGGTCAACACCTGAGAAATCCAGTGAGTAGAGAGGGTTGGGAGTGTTATTAAAAGGCTAAGTTAACAGATGATACTAAATACAAATCGAATCATGTACATGCTCTCCGAAATAAACATGACGAGAGCTCCAATTTCTCGACTTTGCTTAGATATGTCCCCGCGAATCGGAACTTTGAGGCGGTACAGTTCCTACCACCTCGGATCTTCCATAACTTCTCAAAACTTCTATGACTTCTTTCTGTTCAAAGGCTTCAGCAACCTCCATTGCATTACCATATCTCGACGTCTTCATTTCTGTACCTGCACCATGAGATAGCAGTATCCTGACAAGCCTCGCATGACCTTCAGCACACGCAACGTACAGTGCAGGCCCAAGTGTGTTTCCCGGAAGTACAACAGCATTGACCATGGCACCTGCACAGAGTAGCTTCTCAACAATATCCATATTCCCCTCTTTTGCAGCGCAATATAAAGCAGTGCCGCAGTGATCTGACGCTCGGTTGATTGTATCGGCTATCATCTTCTTCCGAAGGATGAAGTCTACTCCAGCTTCAAAATTTTGATGGATGGCGATATGAAGAGGTCTTTCTCCCACACGGTCTTCGGTATCGATATCAATGCCTCGAGACTCTAGGTACTCGAGAGTGGCTATGTCCCCATTTGCCATGGCGTAATGGACCGCGTTACGCCCCTGAAATGTCGCTGCGAGATTGGCGCCTGCCTTTTCTAGAATCTTCAGCGTCCTGATCACCTCTTTACTTGGCCGGGGGTGAGTCAGTACTGAAAGCATGAGATCATTTCGATCCTTTTCGTCTTCGGCTGATAATTTCGGGCCCTTTGCTGTAAACCATGCCGCCGGATCCAGGTCACAGCCCTGGACTGAGGGCAGAAACCTCTCTTCAAGAATTTGAGGGTTATCTGCTGAATCAGACGAGTATGTAGGGCTTTCAGGTCCCCAGTAGCCTGACCAAGATGCATTCTCAAGCCTGGTAGGAGTGGCCTTGACCTTCAGCGCCTTGAGGATTGCCTGCACCTCGGATTCATAGGTAGCCTGTCGCAAGGCTCTGTCGAAGATAGAAACCCATGTTCCACTGACGGTTTTCGCATGATCGACCTCGAAATTGGCAGCCAGCCTTCGCAGTGCAGGTAGATCAGCAATTAACTTTGCTCCATAGTCGAGGAGAACGTCACAGACATGATGAAGTCTGTACCAAATTGCTATATACAGCGGCGAGCAGCAGCTGTGGTGCTTAGATCTACGCCCGATCATCCTGCTGTCGGCATACCGACACTTTTGATTCACATCAGCCTTAGCTTCCAGTAGGCATGTGATAAGTTCGAGTGTCCTGGTATCAAACGAGTGGTCATATGAGTAGTATAAGTGGGCATTCTCGTTGTAGCCGAGGGGGCCATTTGAAGTGGGGTCGATGACACGATGAAGAGGAGTTGGACATTGGGCGAGTTGACTGTTTGGATCTGTTCCTTCCGATAGTAACCTTGAGACTGTTCTGAGAAGTCGAAGCTCGCAAGCGACGTGTAATGGAGATGTTCGGCTATTGGGGTCTCCAAAACGTTCACTCAGAGCCCAGCCTTTGCTGCCAGTGTGATCAAGCTCGACGCGTTGGAAATGAGCAGCATATTGCAGCCAGAAATGCAGATATTGGGGCGCAGAGTTGTTGAAGAGACGTCGAAGCTGCGGTGATTCAGACTGGGCATCGTAAGTAGAGGCATATTCGACGACACGAGTTGCTGCATGATGGTAGAATGGAAACTTCTTGGTGAATGATTCCATGACTGTGCTATCAGATGATTCAAATGGCGTTTGCGTCACCGATGATAATGAAAGGTATGAGAAACATGCAAGTGCTGGTCCAGATCTTTCGCTCTCTGGCATGAAGTACTTCTGGACGACTGGGTTATTGACCAGATGTTGGGACTGGCTGTTCCGAGCATTTACTAGGAACTCTCTGATGCTGGCGTGAGACAGCTCAAGACTGCCCCTGTTCAGACGAACAAGACATCCAAGCCATTTCAAAATGGAGTCTGGCTCCGGAACGTCTTCTGGATGGAAATCTTGAATTTCATCATGCATGCATAACATATGCACAAATTCTTCCATTTGAAGTGGTGGTCCCCAGACAAGCCAATTCAGGGCTCGCTGAATGAAGACTTGGACTCTGCTGGGATACTCGTCATTGACTCTTTCCAGTATTCGACAAAATGTCGCTGGCAAGTCAAGTGGCGACGAAGTGATCGCTTGCCTGATGCTCTCAGGAGAAGGCAAGTCTTGCAGCAACTGAATTTGGCAGACGGTCCGAAGGAAACTACCCACAGTTAGTCTTTGCTTAACAATTGGGCTACTCGAAGCGACGCTCGAGCGCATGCCGACTCACTTCCCATCTGTGTTGCTAAGTAGTGCCTCCGTGATTTCCCTCTCCAGTCCGCCATCCTCGAGGTGAAGTTTGTGTAGATTGGCATCGACATACAGTTGGAGATCAGATGGTCTGGCTGCAATAAAAATTTGGTTGAAATCCGATAAGTGATGCTTGATATTAGCTTCGGCACGGCTGAAGACGATGAGTCTGATGTTGCTTGAGTCTTGGTTCAGCGTGGATAATACACCGAGCAACTCCGAATGATCTAGCCCTACTTCATCTAGACCATCCACGACAATTGATACCGGCGAATCAAAATGAAGCGATATTCGTTGTAGTAGTACCCCGAGCTCGCTCACCGTGGGCAGTTTTGGTGACCCGCCTGTTGTGTTGTATGATGCATGGAAGTCGAGTGCATCGCGAAAGGCGATGGCATTCTGTTGACATAGTTGTCCCACAAGAGATCCCAGAATATTTTCTGATTTCTGGCTGTCTGTATCGTTGAATCGAATGTAGAAGTAGGCAAACCCCGTGGGTGTGGAAGTTGAAAGATGCTCAATGATTAGAGATCTGGAGAGAATCAACGACGGCTCTGAAGGAAGGGACTCCGAAGACCTACGCAAGAATGGTTTTTCCCACGCCTGAGACGCCATGTATCCACAGAGCTGATTTCCCGGTATTGGCCCAATTCACGTATTCTGGCGCGTCGAATATCCAATATCCACTTCCTTCCAGGTACTCTCTGCGAAACTCTTGGTGCTGCAATGCTGGGCTCACCGGCTCGAACCACGTAAGGATCTCAGCTCGTTCTTTGCCTTGAATTGAGTGGCCCACTTTCCCGGATGCCACTTTTTTCTCAGTCAAGACCGATTTTGAAGATTTGTTGAAGTCAGGCATTTCTCTCGTGAAAGAGAGATCTGCAGAAGGTGCCATGGTAAGAAGTGTTTTACACCTCTTCACAGTAGGGATCAGCTCCAATAATTGGTCTTTTGAGAATAGCTACGTAAAAACAGCTGTCTGCAATCGATGGAATATTGATGATTTGGAAGATGACCGTGTGCCATGACCGCTGTGTCCTCTGTTGCGCTTTTCCTCCCAGGTGAGTAAGTTTAGCCCAGACATTTCCGGGGGCGACTGGTGGTGATATATGATGGGGGAAATGTTGGATACCTTCTGGCCCTGGACAAGCCCTAGGATACACCATAATAGCTCGAGAACTTGACTTTCGCGGATCAAATATGACTTTGCCGAACTCGTGGCGTTCGCAGGAGGACCAGTGAAGTCAGATGTCTAATATTGATAATTTGACGTTGTGATACTTGAGACTTTAGGTCAGGGTAATTAGAAGAAGAATGTTGATTGGTATGTGTTAGCTACCTCACTGAGATCTCCCTTGATCTTCCGAATCTCTTCGCTACCTCACTGGACGTGACCTTCTACCTTCTCACGTCCTTCCGGTCTTTCAAGCTGTTAGCCTCGAGTTCTGCCTTAACTCTCATTTCCAATTCACCGACTGTTTGCTACTCTGAACCTCAATATCTATCGACGGGCCAACGACTAAGATACGAGAATCAGGCTATGCCAAGTAGTAGCATCAAGGAATGTGACTAAGAATGCCGGCAGGAATGGAACCTGTTAGGGAGTAATCATCAAGGCTACCACTAAGCCAACATGCAGGTTCCCACTAGCAATTGGAATCAGGGGAAAGCTGGCTCGGATCTAGTCCCGAGGAATGGCATGTCCCGACTTACCGGTAGAGGCCCATCCCCCGATTTGTTTATCATCGCTTATACTGCTTGGGCCTCAAACATTCCCTGAGATTAAGTATTGTTGAACACCATGGGCAGTCTAGATAGCCCTGACCATCCATCTCGCGAGACCTTGAGCCTCCATGCTATGTTACTCTCGACACTAGCGTACGTTGGATGTTAAATGCCATTTTTTCTTTCTTGATGGCTAAGGTAGGCGAGCTGGTGCCGTGAGGTCTCAATTTAAAGCAAACGAATGCGCTGACGAGCCCGGCTGACCCCACCAACCTTCCTGCCCCGCGATCCTGCCAGCTTCCCGTCTTGCTGTTTCCCTTCAGACCTCAACCTACAATGCCTCCTCTACCTCCGCCTCCAACACCACGAATAGTCATATACTACCAGACGCAGCACAATCCAGATGGCACTCCCTGCTCTATCCTCCCAATCATTACACAGCCCAATATCGCGGTGACACACGTCAACCTCGCCGCCATACATCTTAATGATCCGCCAGGAAACATACACCTGGTACATAATTCCCCGTCTTCAATTTGAGCTCCAATTGACCTCTGTGCAGAACGATCACGTACCTGGAGACCCTCGATACGTTACCCTATGGGCTGAACTGCGGATCCTGCAAGCTTCAGGCATAAAAGTGCTGGGCATGCTTGGGGGGGCAGCAAAGGGCTCTTTCACGCGACTCGACCTCGACGACGCAACCTTCGAAGCATACTACATACCTCTGCGGAACCTAATAAGAGAACGGAATCTCGATGGGCTGGATCTGGATGTGGAGGAGCGCATGACGCTGGGGGGCATAATACGACTGATCGACCGCCTGAAGAGCGATTTTGGAAACGACTTCATTATCACACTCGCGCCTGTCGCAGCGGCTCTCATGTCCGAACGGCCGGAACATAATCTCAGTGGTTTCAGCTACGAAGCTTTGGAGGTTATGCGAGGCAAGCAGATTGGATGGTATAACACACAATTCTACTGTGGATGGGGAGATCTGAGCAAGACCGACGGGTACGACTTCATGGTTCGGAGAGGCTTCCCTGCAGACAAGATCGTGATTGGCATGGTCACCAATCCTGGAAATGGAAGTGGCTGGGTACCATTCGAGCTGTTGCAGGAAGTGCTGATCACCCTGAAGTTGAGATATCCTGGATTTGGAGGGGTAATGGGATGGGAGTACTTCAACTCTCTACCAGGAGATAGGGCAAGACCATGGGAATGGGCGGCCTTCATGACGAAGACTGTAAGGAATGGTCTTCCTGCAGCCGCTTCGTCTGCTCCGGCGCCAGTTATTGCACCAGTTGTTGCGAAGCAGAATCCGTTCATGATGGTGGATGAAGATCCGAAAGTCAAGGATGACGCGCCAGTGCCAAAAGAGTTTGAGTACTACTCTGATGGAAGTATAGCTGAATAAGCAGTAATTACAAGACGCTCAAATGCTCAACATCTCCAAGTGCGACTTGATCATGTTAATTTCCACATCAAGCGGACTATTCTGCAACTAGTCTTACCACTACCTTCTTCGTTGCACTCTTTTTGGAATTGAATGCCTCCAGCGCTTTCAAGACCTCCTCTACTCCAACATCACCCACGATCTCATAGTCCATTGGCTTCAATGAGCCATCGGCCAAATAACTTTCCAAGGCTGGGATGAAGTCCTCAATGTCCTGGTTCACCTGAAGAGTACTTTCATCTCCAGTCTTACCGATCTTCCCCAAGGAGACCATGTTGATCTGAATACCTGCTTTTGGCTCAATTGGCACCCTAGCTTTTTGTCAACCCTAGTCCCGCTTGTTATATTGCACAAGTGTTCTTACCAGTCATTTGTCGTGACGAAGTACTTGGCTTCAACTTCAGGGTCGCCATGTTTAGCAAGTGCTTCCATGCCTGTCTCTGTTGCCATAGCACTTGCGTCAAAAACGCGGCTAAATTTCCCACCAGTGATGCTTGCTATCTCTCCCAATTGCTCTTCCAGTGGTAACTTGTAGTTGAGTGTTGCAGCCGCCCCAATTGCTTTTACGAACTTCCCACTTGTCAGTCTCAATGTTGCTCAAAAAGCCATCTGGTCATACCTCATCGTTAGCTGGTGAACATGAGCCGAGAACCTTGAATCCGCACAGCTTTGCAATCTTCTGACTTTTAGCAAGGATTTCGATGTATCTTTTGAGGGAAATATCCAGACCTGGACTGCATATTGCCCAACGCTACCAGCAGCACCGAGTATCAGGACCCATTCCTCGCCAACCTTACCCTCAGACGACTTGAGCTCGATATCTGCACCACTGACCAATCCCAAGGAAGCCGTCTACCATTATCAGAATTTTTCACATCGCTCAATTCTCCACCCGGACTTACCAACATCCCAACACCAAGCGTAGCAGCTTGCTCTCGAGTAACGTTCTCGGGCTTCTTGAACGTGATCCTCTCATCCATCAGGAACTAGTTGATCCAGCAACCACTTGTCAGTCCCGAAGCATTATACTTTTTGTCATATGTGCGAACTGGACATACATATTCCTGGAATGTCCCATAGCCTGGCGCACCTAGTCTCGTACACCCAAACACCGAATCGCCAACTTTGAATTTCGTCACGTCGCTTCCGACTTCAACAACAACACCGGATGCATCACAACCGAGGACTATCGGCCATGAGAGGACCAGAAAGCCGGCGCGCATGAATTCTTCGCTGGTGCTGTGTTAGTGATGTCATACTGGGCTGTCAGAGAATTCTGCCTGGAGTTGGCATAGATTAGAAGGCTTGGAAAGAACGCAATTGACACGAACACTGGATTGATACTCGTCACAAGAGACTTAACGAGGATCTGTTTGCGCGACGGCTTAGGGACTTCGAGATTGTCAACCGGGGTGAACTGCCCCCCAGCTTCGGCAAGCAGGATGCCTTTCATCGTAGCAGCCAGCTTTCCCCTTGCCTATCTCAAGTCGAATAGAAACGATTCCAGAGCAAAACGCGGTAATACAAGCAAATATTCAGAGTGCAGAAACACAATCAAAACACGATGCAATGCAATACAAAGCAATATTCTAGAATCCCACTATACCTCAGCTCCTTCTACACACGCGACCCTCCCCTCCCTATATACCAATCCCGACCCTACACGTTCAAGCCACCGTTCTCAAACGGCCGTCTGTCAAGCCACATCCCCATCCCCTCCATATCCTCACTCCTCCACCCTACCGCACCACAAAGCCCTCGTATCCCCCGCATATATCTACAACCTCTCCCAGAACAAATCAACAGGCATTTCTCGGCCATTCCTCGCAAATGCAGGGTCTGCTCCGAGACTCTGAATGGAAGGACTTTACCCCCTTCATGCATATCGCCCATCCTGTCATCCCCTCTCTGATAAATCTGCACCCCAGACTGCACGAATCTCGCGACTGAAAGAAGATAGCCACGAACGCCAACTTTACAAGGAATCGCGAGGTAGGCTCTGTGCGAACGAACGATGATTGGTGCCTTTGAGCTAGGACCCCGTTTCCCAACCCAGAAGCTATTGCTGCAGACAGCTAGAGCAAGTAAGTCTATTGGAATCACACCACTAGAACACGCCTAGATTCCCTCTTTCCAGTTAGTCATGACTCGATCTGCCACCCCGTCCCGTTAGTCAAACTTGTCACTCCCACAGTAAAACTGAACGCCCCCAAGCCCCCCCTCTTCAGCCCCACCTTGGCAGCACCATCACCATTCCACCACGCGCAGCCCTTGGGTGCAGATGTTGGTGCAGGTGGTGCGACGGACAGGATAGGTAAGACGGCGTGATTTTAGAAAGGGAGGGAGGCTCTGGCTATTTTTATACTTTATAATCTCATGTGTCGGTTGGATGACGGGCGGATGTTGGACGTTGGACTTGCATAGGGCTGGCTGGCTGGCTGGATACTGCTTGTGGACGGATTGGACTGGAGATAAGAGAGTGGAGTTTGATTGGGATATGTAGATTTTGGGTATGTCCATAGAATGTTATATTGAGAAGCTGCAGCTGGGAAAGTTAAATCCGGATACGCTTAATTGGTTTCGAATGGATCATGAAAGGGGGGCGAGAGGAGTAAGCGGAGAGTTTCATCGTCCGACTGTTTACTCGAGGGGGAATGATTTCGGTCATCACATGGCAGGAGTGTTTTTGAACAATACATTGTGCTTTGGTTTGCGACGTACTTGTCCAATCGACACAGAAAGTGATGAGAACACTTTGCCAATATGAGACATTCTCATTTGGTCTCCTAAGGCCTCGTCTGATAACTTTCACACAATTTTTCGAGGAAGCAGACTGGTTTGTTAAGCATCTACTTAATAGCTGACTGCTCTCACGCCCGAAATGTAAAGAACCTCAATCTCTACACCTCTCGCCTTAGTATGCTGGAGTGCAGGAATTTCAAAGCTTCTAATGCTATATCTGGGTACTACCAACACCCGAGATGAAGTGAAAGGGTGATAGTGCCTCCAGATCAGAAGTGGGATGAATAGACAGTCTCATTAATGTGTCTGACGACGTAGGCTCAAAGGCTCAACGAGAAGTTCAACAGAAGAACACACCCGAGAACCCTTGGAAGATAGATGATGTTGTCTTCAACCACGAGTGAGTTCCTCGATGGATGTATGTTACAGGCTTTCTGCGTACGTCATGCCTCGAGTTTTACCTGGTCCGGGTATTCCTAGTCCCATAATTTTCGTACAGTCCTGTCATGAGCTTGGGCAGGAAATTCTTCAACCTTATCACGTTCCGTGTTGTAAGGTTCTGAGGAGGAGGTACACTCATCTTTGGTACGGAGACATCTGCAGAAGAAGCCCCGAAATTGGCGTCCAGTCCATGTTCCAAGGGGAGGAAGAAGGCGTTGGTCGGTACCCCGTAGTTCTCAGTACCCATATGTGTTCCCAATCTATAAAGTCGACTCCCAAGAGCCATTCCTAAGGAGTCGTTTAATTGGTCCTCACAACGCGACCATCTTTCCATTGCCTTGGTGTGAGTTATCACTTCTCTCAAATTTGGTAGCTTTGAATTGTCGCCGACTGAGATGTCCGAAAGCAAGCGCTGAAGTTTAATGATGTGATCCTGAATATACCACCAAACAGACTCTTTCGATGGAAGGTGGGAGTACATCCCCTAATGTCCGCACACATGGACAGTGTGAACCAACCATAATGGCAAAGCAGACAGTGTCGTGTGCTAGTAATACGTCGATATCCAGTTCCAATTGCTTTAGTTTGCGAAAGCCTTTCATGGACTGCATGTGTGTGCCCTTTGTGTCGCTCTCCAAATAGAAAGACAGGGCCTCAAGTCGGTCTCCGCAACTGAGTTCAATCGCATTCATGAACGCTGCTGCGTCTACTGGGAAAGCATCGAAGTCCTACCACCCACTGTTGAAGCCGAACTTGAAGGTTCGGAGTTCTGTTAGGCGAGACAAAACTACGCGGAGGATTATGTGGTCCAGATATGCATGAGCTAGTTCGAAATCCACTACCTTCTTGCCCGAGCCGAAAGCCCATCGAGGCCTGTAGCTCGGGTGAACTGGATCTGTGCTAAGTCCGCGAGAATATGCAGCTTTGAAATGCTTAATACTGTCAATGCTCCTGAGGAGAAACAGACTTGTCAGATTTGAGCGATAGCCAGAGCAAGCTGGAATGATTGAAACGAGCTTGGCGAGGCCAGCCAATGGGAGAGATTGATTGTTCGCCCTTTCGACAATGCATTTGAGCAGTTGGTCTGATCTGGGAGTCTCTTCAAGCGCGTAAGTCCAGCGCGTAGGCAGACATACCTCCGTAATATTGGGAAGCAGGGTCAGAAGAATGATTGTGGTGTATGAATTGCTGATATGCAAACTCTCTACTGGACCATCGCGGTTCATCAAATTCAGAACTAGAGATGAAGCAATCTCGGTTTCCTGGAGACACGTCGAAGTTTTGAGTAAATATAGGAATTTCTCAGATTCTCTAAACCTCTTGATCAGGGCTCTGTTGCGTGAATTGTCCTCCGGGGTACAATCTTCAAAATAATTGCCACGCACAATGTACCTGGCGATAATTGGGTTTTCGGCGATATTTAGCATCAGCTGGATAGATGAGGAACAAAAGTCTTCCGCATCTTGAAACGGGCCGTCTATTGCATCGTATGCGAAGTTTCGATATCTTCTGCGGAGACAATTATGGCCTTCGAGAAATCGGGTCCCACTCTCCAAATGTTGCGGCAGCTGAGAACAAGAGCTTCGTATCCTTCGGGGATCGAGTACTGGACGATCTGGAGAAGAAGCTCATCAGGAAAGTTTTGCAATGCCATCTTCGCGGGGTTATGGGACTGAATGCGATAGAAGATCGATGTGGGGGAAAGGGGAAGAGTACAAGAGCATTGTGTGGAGCCTAAGCACAGGCGGCGCAGGCCTAGAGAGGGTCTTCCGATGACCTAGCCACATGTCATGCTTGGACCACTAGAGAGTCAATGCGAAGACTAATCCCGATGATTGACGCCGGAACAAAATAGAGTGATTTCGAGAACCGTATATCGCGGAACTTTGGACTTGACTCGGGATGCCTCCTTGTGGTCATGTGACTAGAGGAAACGGAGATGGCCACCATACCAACTTTGATGATACACATTCCTGACATGGGCTTCTGATGTCCTGAAGACCAGTCACACCTCCTCCAAATTGTCGACAAAATTTAAGGATGGCATTCTCCCCTCCCAAGCTGTCGGCCACTGATCCTCAACTTTCAGCAGCTCCTCGACCCATTGCCCCTCCGTTCTAGCCCTCCACTCAACAGGCAACATCTTCTCTTTCTTGCGCGCGACCAAGAGGACTTCTCTCAGAGCTGGCATCTTTATCAAATGCCTCGCCGGCACCCACCATCCAGATTTGCCCCAGCTCTGCCAGTACTGGTAACGTGCCGATGCCCAGAACTTATACGGCGGCATGGCGATTCGCAGACTCAGGAGGATTCTTTGGATGTCGGGGATCTGTTGGGCGACAATGGCGGCAAAACGGCTCAATTCGAGTACGCTGCTGTGGCTTGCGACGTTGACTCCAACATGCAGGATATCGGCCGAGGGGTTGATGATGAGACCTCTGGCAGGCGGCTCCGAAGGCGGAGATTTTTCAAATCTGGATGTCGGACTGGGTACTTTATGTCCCCACGCATCATATTCCTCCTCGAGACATCTTCTGTATTTTGTCCATAGGGCATCCCGACTTTCATGACACGCCAAAAGGACACCCGGCAGTGGCAGCAAATTGTGAGATTTCACCGGGTAGTACTCACACCCACATGGATGAGAGGCTGAGCAAGGTGTAATGACCATGTGGTGTGGCCTAGGAAGTGTTTCTGGGTATAGCGGGATAGCTGGCAATGGCTCATCTGGCCCTGGGATGAAGCGCGGGAGGTTCGAGGACGATGAAGTTGTAGGCTGGTCTGAATCTGAATCCCGATCTGGACTTGGGTCTGGAGCATATCCTGCCCATCTCTCTTCTTCGTCTATCCAAGATGGACAGTGCTCGTGAAGATGGACCCGGAGAATGCGTGACGGGGCTGCGAAGCTCCATATCTTGAGCAGCAACTCAACTGGCAGTCGGGAGAATTGATCGAACGACGTTGGGCCTGATGGTGATTGGTCCAGTTGTGAATGCTCGGGATCATAGCGACTGCTGGAAGATGTGAACAGACGGGAGAGGACTAAGTTGGCGGTTCGGAAAAGGCCCATCATACTCGAAGATTCGAAACTATTGAGTTGTCTTCGAGCTCTTGCACAATATGTTGGTAGTTTTAGGGCTAATATCGGTATTATTAGAGGTAGATTCTAGGCAGCAAGGGGTTGTCGAGGACAAGGTGTATTGATATGAGTGGAGCTGGTGAGCTGGCCGGTAGCAGAACCTTTTTTATAGAACAGCTCGTATTTATGTCACGGGGGATGATGGAGACGAAGGTCTAGGCAAGTCCGTACTGAGTTCTGACACCTTGTATTTGTTCAGGGTTGAGAGTCTCGATCAAGTTGAGGTCAGCACCGTCGGGCTTTCGGGTTATCTCTGATGCTAGACCAAGCGAGCCAATGGGAGAGCAGAGAATTCGCACCAACACTCTTTACCCGGGAAAAGTTTTGCTAGCTATAATAATCCAAATAACAACTTTTTCTCTCACCCAGTCAGTAAAATGGCTGCGACAAGCCGAAAGCAATTTGGCGCAGAGGAAGCGCGCGGGGCTCATAACCCTGAGGTCCCAAGATCGAAACTTGGAATTGCTATCAATATTTTTTTCGTGTTTTTTGGTTTTCGCCAGTGTTCATGTCTGCGGCGCTCCATGAAGCTGCTGGCAGCCCTCCCCTTCTTTTTGGGCTATTTTTTCCGGCTCCTACGTCGCCCTTTTAATTATCCGAATCACCAGTGGAATTTAACCGAAGTGAGTGCATATCTCAGCACATCTTTGGCAGCGCGAATAGTGCCGCCTATGGGGCCCATGTCACATAATATTTTCTCTCCTGTCCCGGTCATATGTTTTCATTTAATACTTGAAAAGCTTTCAAAGAAGTTCCCGAGGAAAAGTGCCGAGATCTGACCATGCTGAGCGAATTTCAGTGTGGTATCAAAGCAAGTTCTCTTGGCATCTTGACATCCATCGCAACAAGCCCAATCTTCTTTGCCTTCCTCATGCCGACTCCCTCAAACTCCCGCGAATCTCTCTTTCAGGATTGGGACCATCTCAGATCTTTACCATCTCAGCCCATTCTCTGAAGCCCTCCCACATTCGATCCTCCTTACGTTGCTTATAGAAATAGTCTTGACAAAGTTATCTAGGTCATTGCTAAATTTCACACCATTTCTACTCTCTAACTCTCTCTCCAAACCTCGCGTGATCGCTTCGGCCTTTAAGTACCTGTCCCCATCATCATTCCTTGGATCCGGGTATAAATGGTAATAATCTGTGCTCCAGGGCTCCCAGTACCATATGCGCTGATGGTCTTGATATCTTTGCTCCAGGTGGGTCTGTGCAAGGCCCTCCGCTTCGCCATAGGCAGCAATGGACAAATATACTTGTTTCCAATTGACCATTGTCTTCCTATATTTGGCGCCCATGAAATTTGCGAGAAGATCGCCGAGCGTGATGAGACCGGTAGCTTCCAGGCCAGTCATTGAGATCATCCGCGGCCCAGTCATCCGGATCTAGTCTCCTACCCAGTCCACAAGAGGTGGCAAGATCGATTTTATACGAATAGACTCTTTGGAAATCGCCGTAGAATGAAGTGCAAGTCAATCCAAGGCAGGCAGCTGATGCGTCGCTCGATTTGTCTCCCTTAATGACGATGAATATATGAACCAGGATCTCGCAGGAAAGATCATTGATGGTGAATTGGTTTTGCAGGTACAGAACTTGGACCATCCGAACGAATGACTAGTAAAGGTGAATTGAATTGATCAGCCGCAGCAAATGCACGTAGAGTTCTGGATACCTACCACGGGAATTGCGTTCAACTAGTTGGACAAATCCAGCAACATTCTCACAAACGACAGAGAGTGTAGCAGTTATGAGATAGCATGGAAACAGGAGGATGCTGCTCAGGTAGCAGAACACAACTTTTCTTTTCTTTGTCCCAAAGTCGGTTAAGACGCTCGCCGCTTCTAAGGTACTCAGGCGCTACTCACCCTCGGCTCACTTCTCTCCTCACCCAGCTCACCTAAGCAACATGAACAACCTGAGCAGCCCCTGAGCAGCCCTTGAGTAGTACCCACCCATCAACCACGCATTTGATTTCATCAGTTTTATAATAGACTATAGTCATTTCGTTTCATTTTTGTCAAGTTTTAGCAACAATACTGAGAGAGCCCAAACAGGCTCCTAAGATCTAGGACTAGACCTTTTATAAAAATAGATCCAGGCTATATGATAAGAATAATCCTTGAGAAATTGACAAGGTTACTTAACCTTTTTGATCTAGGATTATGGATTTAGTTGAGACGTTCTGTGGCCGTCCACATATAGTCACGTGTCGTTAGCTGTCAATCTTAAGATACTGTAGCAAGTAGCTCCCAACTATTATGATACTTGCAGACTACGATGTAGAATATGACTCTAGCTTTACACATATGCCGAACACCTAGACTTTCTCATACGCCCCATTCTTCACCATTTAAATCGTTCAAGTTCTTCTCAAGCCGTTTCAGCAACTTCCGATATTCAATCGCTGCAATATTTCCGTTTGAGGCCTGGTGTTCCAGAATCGTAATCGAGGTTGTCAAGGCTTCCTGGCACCCACGCGCGAGCTGTGTCTTCAGGATACTAAGCGACCCATTGAGTGCCGTAGAAGCACACATAGGCTTGGCCATAGAGAGTGCAATCGCGGCCGTGAATGTAAAGCTGGCTTCGAAGTAGGCGCAAGGCGCTATACGGTAATCAGAATGGTTGTACCCAAGGTTGAAGAAACGAGGTTCTCACCCAGTAAACCTATCTGCCACATCGCGCTCAAGAGATTTACCATCCTTGTTGCTATATCATATGAGATCTCGCACATCTGCTTAACGCTCCGTGGCGGCGCCTCGAGATTTGCTTGTTGTTCCATCATTCCGTAGTTTAGGAGAGCTCGCTGTTGGTACTCAAAACAGTAATTATGGCCCTGAACAACAGCGGGACGAAGTATGACCAGAATGCACTAGGAGTCCTCTTAGCAGCTGTTCATGTAGGGAAAGAAAGAGAACACTAGACAAGTACCTGGTAATAGGTGAGGTAGAGCATACCAGTCACTCTGCTGAGGTTAGATGGCGTTCCGTCGGCATGATGCGTGATTTTCAAGGCTGGTGAGTTGGTCTGTTCCCAACTCGTCAAGCCAAGGTGGAATTCGTGGATCTTGTCCAGATGAGCCTGCGACAAAGGCGACTCAAGCCCGTGATCAAAGAAAGAAACATCTGAAAAGGGGGTGCAATCTTTCCCTGCGTATCCATAGAGCGCGGAGTAGGCTTGACTTCGGAGCCTCATGACGTCCAAGTAGGCATTCGCTACATCTACATCGAAGAACTCTGCAGCTTCGTAGCTATCCAACGTCAGGGAACTCGGTAGATCCACAGTGATTTCTCCGTCTAGAATCCCCCATGGACGACCTGTAGCAGATGTTGCCATCCTGGAGCGGTATCAGCTTGAAGCACATGCAAATATTGAATCTTAGGGACGTACAGATCCAGGTAGTAAACGCTCCAAAATACTCTCTTCTCATGTTCATATCGAACCTTGTCAGAAGTGCTCGATCGGCCAACAATGCCGTCTTTTACATCTCTGTGTAGACCCAACGCTAATGCTGCCCGCATGCCAACACCAACGTACATGTATGCTGTATTCACCTTGTTGAGAGAGTATGCGTATAGTGCAAGGAGGCAGAGAGTCTCGACATACTCAATATCTGGGGTCTCGGCAAGCTCCTGCAGTAGCGACACTGCTTGGAAGTAATACTCCGCCCCTGGAGGCTCTCGGCCTGGTTGAAGTGAGGCCGCCTCTAATTGTGCCATCTGGCCGTTAGAGTATAGCTCACCTAAAGCAACCAAAGATAGCCATCGGCAAAGCCAGCCTTGGGCTCTGCTCTCTGGAGCCTCGGGGTTTTGATGCATAATGAGTACTTTGTTACGAAGGCTGCGCCTCAAAAAATAATGTTGTTCTTGACCGATGAAGTGCTCAAGAGTATTGATAAGACGGATGCTATAATCATACGGAGGTAACCGGAGTTTCATCGGTTTCTTACCACGAGCAATAGTAGGGGCCGTATTATTTTCGCAATCGATAGATATCTCTAAATCTAGACCCTCAGCACCTGCTATAGAAGACATCGTAGACCAGGGTGTGCTGAGGCCGAAGTTGATGACGTTGAGATCTTGAATATAGGAGCTTTGCATGTTTGTCCACTCGATGAGCTGTTCCATAAATGTGTGGCAGGAAGGATTGCCGCGATAGGTGCGCGGTGGTACAGGCGCTTGCCGTCTACATCCAAATTTCTTTTCTGGACGCCGATATCCTGGATACTGAGCTGGAGGTGCCACAGCGTTCTCGTCTGAGGCTGGTAACATGCTGGAGGGAGATCCTTTAGGGGCGGTTTGAAGAGGCCGTGCATCCGTTGCTGCTCTAGATCCTGTCCGAGCTGGGAAAACACATGGTGCTTTTGACAAGGCACAATTTCGACACGGCGCACCTGTCATAATCACTCAGTTATTAAGTTACATGTCGACTGCTGGTGAAGTCCTAACCTACCTCCAAGGCACTTTATCCTCTTCGTCCGACATCGTGAGCATCTGCGATAGACATTAGCTTCTGATGGGGTGTTGAATCGAGTGAGTATCAGGCGATAGTTCCAAGAACAGAGTAGGATGGAAGCTGAAGCGGATATGTAGGCAGGCATCTTACTTACGCTCTGAGGCCCCTTGTCAGATGAGCACGATCACTGTCGTCACTGATCGTCATTCCGGTAACGAGGGGAATTCGTGCTTCTTCGGTAGCAAACAGGTCACCAATAGAATCTGCAGCCATAGTTCTATCAAAAGGTTGGATGCAGTCTGCTCACAACCACGACAGAAAGGCGGGGTCAAACTGCGATGTATGCATATGCTGATGCATGCAGGTTGATAAATGCGATTAGAGGTACCTTATCTTTCGGTCACGTGGAAGATTATTTGTCATCAGGGTCAGTAGCAATAGGTAAAACATACTTTCGTCCATATTTGGGTCATGTTCCCACGAGGTGGAAATCGAAGTTGGCACGACCGCATTCTCGGTCGTTGTGTTCATCAGTCACTTATAATACAATTTAGGGCTTAAATCGTTGCGATCCAGGGGTATCACTAGGTACGAGCGAGAATCACGTGAAAACAAGAACACAATGCGGCGGAAGAGAAGGACAGCGTATATTTAAGAACGCTCTTGATAGCGCCCGAGAAGTGCATATGCATGATAGTAGTAAAGTTACAGCTCATCTACGTACTCCAAGACCACACTTTTAGGCTCCACGTATGTCCCGAGTGGCTCGTATGGCATGTCGTAGCCGAAAGCTTGTGGGCCACCATATTCCAACCCCCGAGCTGTGTCGGTCCAACGTGGAGAACAGGCCAAGCCAAGAACGGTGACAATCAAGCCGTAGCGGAATTCCGGAACCCCAAGGGACAGGCCAGATTGTGTGTCAAGAATACAAATGAGATCCGGTACGGTTGCGAGGTATCGCGTGGAGCCATCCTCTGCAACATGCTGGACATAAATGTTTTCGTTTTTAAAGGGGATCTTGACAATTCCTCCTGTTGCGACAGCTGGTGTAGTGTTTTCCGCTTCTTGGTCGCTCTCCTTTGCTTGTTGAATGACAACTTCGCCATATGAATGGCCTTTGAATAATCGTCTCTCGACGCCAACGATCTTGCCTCTGAATAGCACCTTAGCCGATGATGGACCCCCAACCTCATCGATGATCTGCTCAACAACAGTGTGTGTGGTACAATTCTGTCGTGATATAGCCACTGCACGGCCAATACGCCAGGCCAGCGATAAAGTATTCGATACGCCATAGTCGACAATGCGTTGTTTGGTTGTAGGCTTTACAGCCATGCCAACTCGGGATCCCATCTCAGAACACGAAGCTCGCAAGGCGCGGTCAACTATCTCGTCGTTGGGTGACTTGGTCATGATTATAGTCTTGCCGTCGCCGGAAGCGATTGCGCACGGGACAAGCTGCCCACTCTCGTAAACGGCAAGGGTTGTCTGCCAGTATGTGGGATATGCACGTCCTGCAAAGCGTTAGTAAAGCGGAAATCTTGAGGAGAGTACGGCCATACCCATCCAGTCTGCATCGACAACCGGTCGGTCGTATGAATGTGAAGATCCAATGAGAAGAGGCTCAAGCCCATTTGCTCCTCCGATTTCCAATCCCATGACAGCATCGAAACTCTCGTGGCCGAGATACTCCATCATCTCTCCAACTGCCTGAAGAACCTCCGTACCGCTCAACCTCTCGACAGAAACAGCTGGTGAGCCCATGTTACCCCCCCCTATAAGGTGATTAGTAACAGCTTGTAGTGGCGGCTTTTCAAAAAAATGCTCATATTGACTCACAGTATACCCGAGCATCTTCTGCTAGTCCCGACCGGTCGATTACGCGGATGGTCTTTCCAGCTCGAATTTGATCTCTTAACTTGATATACTCGGCTTTGGGAGAGCCTCCACCAGCACAGCCAAGTATGTAGCAGCCATCCCTCAACCATTCAATATCAGTCTCGGAGAGATACCATTCGGGAACTCCATTCTGAAAGTTTCGGACAACTTTTGGCCGGTAGGTTGCGACATCAACCTCTTTGCTATCTGTAACTTCCAAGTACTTGGTGGATTTCGCTGATTCCAAGGACGGCTCCGGATCGGCTTCTGGATCTTCCTCCGCAATTTCATTGGGGACTAACGCCGCGGTGGACAGATCCCCAACAGCTCTGGTAATCACTCGAATTTGGCCTGTGACATAAGGGATCGGGATAGCATCCCTTTCAACCACTTCGACGGTGTCCGGACGTGCACCCGCCAGGATCGCTTGATCTATGGCGGCTTCATCGACTTGCTTCAAGATCTCAAGAAGAGGTGTATCGGCTACGTTCTGAATCGTGTCAATTGTTCCTCCGACTCGGGCAATAGCGGCTCCTACAGCGTTGGCGACGGAGAAGAATTTGGGAAGGATGACCTCTGACACGCCTTTCAATTCCATTGGACAGATCACTGAACCTCCGCCAACAAGCAGAACAGGTAAAGGATCCGGTGATGATTTCACTTTGTCGATAACATCTTCAAGCATCTCCTTGATTCGGATATGACTTTGAGTTACGATGGCGCCAGTCACGTCTTTGACCAGGTTGGGGTCGCCGACCAGCTTCCCTGAAGCCACTGCAATATCCGTGGCAGTAAGTGTTTGACCACCATACACCCTTGCCTCGCGAACTAGGTTATGTCCCACGGAGTCAGGTCCAATTGTGATCTTAGAGTCTGACTGGCGAACGAGAGATCCGCCACCAAGACCAATGGATTCAACGTGAGGCATCGCAAAATTGATAGTAACTCCACCGACAGAAGAATACGCAGAAGCTTGACGGGGAAATCCCGAAGGCAGCAAGATCCCGACATCTGTGGTGGTTCCACCAACGTCGACAACGATTGCCGAAGTTCGTTTGGTTGACTTGTGACCAAAGTGATCCAGGCTGAGATATGCTGCACCTCGCATCGAGTTGGTCGGGCCAGATGAGAAGGTCTTGATTGGGAAGCGTGCAGCAGCGGTAGCATCGATCACAGTGCCATCGTTCTGGGAAATGAAAAGAGCACATGTCAGACCAAGGCGTTTCATAGCCGTTTGGAAACCTCGAATAGTCCGCCGGGCAAAATTTAGAATCGTTGCATTCAGGATGGCTGCATTTTCTCTTTCCAGGAACCCAATGTTCGAGACTTCTGAAGAGCAAACAATGTCGACTCCAGGCAGTTCGCGCATCATAATGTCTCTGACCTTCGCCTCTTGCCGATAGTGTTTGTCGAGGGGTGAGAAGACTCCACAGACAACGACAGATGTAAGCCCTAGTGCCTTGATCTTCTGGCACTCAGCGACAACCTGACTCTCCACTATGGGTGCTTCTTGTGCACCGTCAATGCTCAAGCCACCATCGACATAACCATGGTAGCCATGTAAGATTGATCTCAAGCGTGGTGGGAAATCCGAGAAGGGTGGTATCTCTTTGGTGAAACTTTTAGACAGGCGGACAACGGCAACTTTGGAAAGACGTCGGGTATCGTTCTCAATGATCGCATTGAGGAAATGTGTTGTTCCAATGACGAGGCAATGAACGTCTGAATGGCAGTCTCCAGCCTGCTCCAAGACGCTTCGTACGGCTGACTCGATGCCATTTGTGACATTTGGACTTGTTGTCGAGCATTTATGGAAAGCAATGATACCGCGATCCGGACTACCAGGATTTCCCACATCCATAATCACAGCATCGGTGTTCGTACCTCCTACGTCAACGCCGATGCGCAGTGAACGCTCGGTCTGAATGGAACCCATTTTGGCAAGACAAAGTAAATAACAATGAGAGAATGCGGACGAGCAGCTGTTCAACTCAATGACCCTGAATGCTCCTGGGGCTCAGGAATAAAGCAGGAGGAGGGAAAGCAATTTCTTGATCAACCCGTGTGGAAATGTATGACGATGGTCCCACCGGACTCAGGTCTAATCGTATATTCAAGATGGGAAGGCAGGCTGAGGTGGAGGACAGAGCGAGAACAGATAGGCAGGGGGAATATACTCTCGCACGTATAGAGAGATAGGTAGGTCAATAGATAGATAGATAGATAGATAGGGGTCACGATGACAAGAATGGCTTTGGTATAGTCGCTAGTGCGGCTTCATCATGGCCGGAGCTCTTGACACTCCAGAGTCCAGCCAGTGTTTTGGTACCCACCCAGGTCTTAATTCTCGTCCAGGCGAGAAGATGAGATCTTACGATAGTAAAATCGCATAATAAAGTGACAAATAGGCACTTCCGCGTCATGACTCGTGAGGGCGTTTCGGTGGTGCGAAGCTTCTGGCCAGCTTGTGGAAGTTGGGATGGTCGGTCGATGAGTGAAAGTGGGATGGGGAATGAAATGCGAAGTGATAGATAGGAGCAGAGGAGATAGGGATGGATGATAGCTACGGGAGCCCAAACCGTCGCTTGTGCTGAACTGCTGCCAACTGCCGACTGCGTGGATCCTCGCGGCCCAATTGCAACGCGGCTAGCCAAGCAAGCAAGCAAACTTCACCTACGGTACGGTAAATTAATTATAGCGACGACAGATAGATCATGGCCAGATAGCGCCACCTCCAAACTTTATAAGCAGCTATCGCTATCGCTATCAATTGAAGTGATGGCAACCGTGAGATGAAATCCCATCCCCCGGGACCGCTGACCGACTATAATATAAGATCGTCCGTTTCACTTCAAATCGCTCTGAAAACAAAACAAAAGTCCACGGATTGTGCTTCCTTCTATCTATATAGGCTTCCCCCTATCGTATCCCCCGTTACTTTTGCTGTACCGCATCAAGAACTACCTTACCTTACCTATTGAACACCCCTCACCTCAGTCGCTCGCTCGCTCGTGCTGTACAGATCTTATCTCTGCTCGGGACGCCCGCCATGTCGACTATGCGAAAGAGGGCTGTCGAGTTTGTCACGCTCTCGACTACCAGTGGCACCAGTATCGAGGGGCTGTCCGTCTGGATCAACGACGATATCCGACCTCTTCCCCCACACCGCAGAACATGGAATACCATGGCTTTCATCTCCTTCTGGGCCATTAACCAGATCGCTCTGAGCAATTGGCAGCTTGGCTCGTCTCTTGTTGCCGTTGGATTGTCAGTATGGCAGACCATGATCGCCGTTATCCTTGGGAAGCTCATCGTTGCCGCCGTGGCACTGTGCAATGGCGCCATTGGAGCAAAATGGCACATCGGATTTCCCGTCATGTCTCGCGGAATTTGGGGCGTCTACGGCGCATATCTCATCATCATCCAGCGCATCATTCTCAGTCTGACTTGGTTCGCCGTGCAGAGCTGGACTGGAGGTCTCTGTGTTTCTGCCGTCCTAAGCGCCATGTTCCCGTCGTTCATGAACATGAAGAACACCTTGCCGGCGTCTGCCAATACCACTACCACGAGCTTCGTGGGCTGGGTTGTGTACAATATTATCACGGTTCCAATTCTATATGTCGCCCCGGAAAAGACGGCAAAGCTTCTGTACGTCATGAATGGCATCTCGCTCGTCACCTTGGTCTCTATGATGATATACCTCCTCGCTGCTGCTCATGGCGCTGGTCCCTTGCTTTCAGCGCCTGCAACTGCACAGAGTTCGAGCTCTCTTGGATGGGCAATCGTACAGGGTGTCACGACCGTCATTGGTGGCATCGCTGTAGGTTTAAGTTCGTATATTCCCGCGCCTGAATCCTCGTTCATCTGGGGGGTCATAGGATCTGATCCTTTGTTCTCTGATCCTTGGTCCCAAAACATTCATAAACAGATATGCTAATTCTTAGCAGCAAACCAGGCTGACTACTCACGCTTTGCTCGCAAACCGGGTGATCAAATCTTCGGTCAATGGTTCTCCATTCTCACCCTAGGCACCATCCTCCCCCTCTTTGGCTGCTTGACGAGTTCCGCAACTCTTCAGCTGTACGGCGAGGCAATCTGGAATCCTCCTGATATTCTCCTTAGGTGTGTCTCTCCACTATTCCCAAGTCTAGCTTCTCGTCCACTGACATGCAAAAGATGGCTTGAAGACAATTACTCCTCCGGCACGCGTGCAGCTGTCTTTTTCGCCGGTGTAGGACTCGTCGTCTGTCAGCTCGCCATCAATACCATAGACAATGCCTTCTCTGCGGGTATGGATCTCGCTGGTTTGCTGCCTAAATATATCAATATCCGCCGAGGAGCATACATTGCACTCGTTCTCTCCATTGCCATGTGTCCATGGCAACTTCTCGCGTCTGCCGGGACGTTCATTTCTGTTATGAGCGCATACTCTGTCTTTCTTGGCCCCAGTAAGCAACCCCAAGCAGCAATCGCTAGACATCCCTTGGGATTTGACTTCCATCCTTCGCGGGGTAGAAGTGGTCACTTCCATCATCCATTATGAAGCATTCTGGAGATTACCCATCCTCGTGATTCCATCATAACTATGCTTACTTATATTGTTATAGTGTGCGGCACTCAAATCACCGACTACTTTTTCATCCGACGCCGTCGCGTCAAGTTGTCCGACATGTACAGTCCCAGCCCCAGTGGTATCTACTACTTCTGGAACGGTATCAATCCACGTGCCTTTGTAGCATGGGTTGTCGGCTGGGCTCCACAATTGCCAGGCTTCATCGCCAACGTCAACCCGGATGTCGTGGTCCCATCTGCCTGCATGGAGATGTTCTACCTCGCCTTCCCCCTCGGTCTCGTCATCAGTTCAACTGTGTACTACTGCTTGTGCCGTCTGGCTCCACCAAAAGGCATTGGGAAGGTTGACGATGTGGACTATTATGGTACTTTCGACGCCGAAGAGTCGGCTAAGCTGGGTATCTCGTCGATGAGTCAGTTGGACGGCGTAGATACCAGCGGAAAGGATAGCAACGTCAACATCACCGAAGGCGAGGAGAAAGGCTTTTGATTCATATGACGATCTACGGAGAGTATAGAGAGAAATGAAAGTATTAGAACAATCTTGAACCATTATCGCGTGTCCGAGCCCTTATATTTTGTACTTTAGAAGACCGCGCGCCGACATGATAGTTACCAAGCTTCATCAAAACCCCTGAATGTGTGAACGGCTATCAGAAGATGTTGAGAACAAAGTAAACGATCAGTATCAGGATCCAAGCGAGGCCCATGAAGAAATCAAGAACTGCCAGTACTACCAATGGGGTAGCTTTACGATGGAATATCTCCCTCCAGGCTATATGCTTGCTGACGGGCTTACTAAAAACCTTCCTCGACAGAAATTTGAGGCTTTTGTTGTTCTTATTAATCTCGTCGATGCCCGCGGTCAGGTAGAGTAACTTGTGTAGATACCCATTTTTAAATAGTACTATTATCTAATCATTTAATGTTTCTTTTGTTTTAATCTTACTTATTTATTTGTAAATTATTTCCTTTGTTTTACTGTTTACAGCTATTCGAGGGTGCTCACTTTACTGCAAGGTCAAGGGTGCACAGGTATTTTCAGAAGCTCGCACGCAAAGTTATTCATTTATGTCCGGGGCCACTTAGTTGAGGTTCCCAAGCCTCGAATACTCGCAGAATTAAGAAAATACAAGAGGGATACTTCCAGGTTCCTAAGCCTCTAAAAACCCGAAAGCACCTCTCAATAAGGGAGGCCACAAGACTCCTTCGCCAGAGTATCTAATGCACTCAAAATAACTCCAACAAGCTCACTGATACCGCAGCAGGAGCACCGAAACCATCATCATCTCCAACATCACCACCCTCGCTGCAAGCAGCGGCATCCTCACTAAAGATTTAATACTCAAGGAAATCATCAAACTCCTCATCTCTACCATCCTCGTCAACAGCCTCTAGAACACCAAAAAGTCAATAAAATTGAAGGAATTCACATCAAAATCCAAAGGAAACAAAGAAACAAAGAAAGGAGCAACAAACCAGGCTCAATCTCCTTCTTGCCGCGCTTGTGAGCAGCAGCCAAGCCTCTGCTGTGGACCCTTACGGCCGCCATCTTGGGGTCGAGCTCTTGTTTTCGAAAATTAGAATTACAATAGAGAATCTCAAGATCAAGCACTTACCTCCTTGCCGGCCTCGCCCTTGAAAGCATCACAGAAAACCGCGGAAGGTGCCTGCGCAGTAGCAAGAGCAGCGAATAGCTGCGCCCACGGTGTCGAAGCAGCGGCTCAGGCCCTTATCCTACATGCAAGAGTTCATACAACTCAAACAAACATCTGCTCGCTCAGCTCCTTTGACGGGGGTTTTGCGGACGCAGCTGACTCTGCCGTATACTCAGCTTGCTCAAGCAGCAGGCTGAGCTCAGGCAGACTGAGGCCGTGCTCAGGCATACTCAGGAATGCTCAGCGTCGGCTCAGGTTAAAGCAGCAACTGCTCACATTGGGACACTAAAAGGAATGAGCGGGAAAAAAAGTCGAGTCTGACTATACTGGTAGTAAGGGACCAGGAATGCACGTATGATGAACTCAATCACAAACCGTCGACATGTCTTCCAGCTGAGGAGCTCAGGTAAGCTGTCTATACACCCATGATTAGATTGACCAAGCGGATAAAGGAGCGCTCTCGACTTACCGTACAGTAGCGCGCCCGAGACTTCAGTATCCATCGTTAGTCCGAGAAGCTGCGACTATCACCAGAGTGACCGGGGTGGTTAAATTGGCCAGAGTAATCAAGAAGAACAAACGTCCTGCATTATGCCACACTCGGCGTATACAGGGATCAGTGGAGCGTATGTGAGAGAGCTCTTTCGTGGGCGAGGTGCTGGATGAGGTGAAGATGATATCAATTCTTGCTGGCGGAAAGGTGAGCCGATAATACGGATCAGAAAGGGGCGTACAGGTCGAAAGCTGATGGTTTTCAAGTAAACGAAGCTACATTGACCTATTGGCTCTCCCGTCTTTTTCCATCTACACCACGGAAATTGTTCTTCAATAACAAGGATTCACTTGATGCGTGTCAATAGAAGCGTGATAGTGCTGCGCAGAAGAACAAATTAGTCAAATAGACCATCAAAATTCATCTTATCTTCAACTCCGCCCCGCACTGCACTTGTTCACCGAAAATCGGGCTAGAGTAGAGACTGCAATTTTATTTGGTGGTAAACAGCAAGCAAAGACTGCGAACGAGCTACAAGTTTATCAGGATGTTGAATCCCGGTACAGGAATCCGAAGGAATGGCTTTGTGAGGTGCATGAATAGCAAAACGCAAAACGGCTAATGAGAGTCTTTAGTGCAGCGAAGCACCTTCCTAATAGTCATCGCCACGACTGATGACCTCTTTTCCACCACTATGAAGCAAAATTGTCTAGAATGCATGATCAGTCACTGAACCCGTTTCGACAGCAGGACAACGGTAAGGGATATCTCACGTGTTCGAATTGAGCCGTGTATGAACCCTTGACATCAGCAAGCTGTCCGTACTGTTCGATGATGCCTTGGTCAATCAGATGTCTCATCTGCGAGGTATTAGTCAGCAGGCGCCATGTTGGTAGACATCCAGGTACACACCCCAAGATGGTAGCTTTTGACGCCAAGACGCTCGAGGTATCGGCGGTTGAAGACAATAGTGCCGAAATTGGCATCGATGGTCTTGAGGAGGGATTTTGCGGATGCAAGGCGCAGATTTGCATCGGAAACATTCTCGTTTCGTCCGTATCCGTAGACAGCAGTCTGTTCGAGGTCAGCAAATGGAACGATATCAGAGCCAGCAGCTTCTAAGCTTACCCCATCATCACGAGTATATCCTTTCCCAGTACTTCCAAAGGTCTCGATGGCGAATATATCTCCCTCCTCCATCTTCTGATTGCTGTTGTTCTTGACGAAGGGGAATTGCTTGTCGCCATGGATGTGGTAGCGGAGGATATTGTGACCGGTAAGACTTCTGACTGCTTTGACTGGATACAACTTCCCATCCAGCTCGACCTCGTAGCTTTCCATAACTTCTTGAATCGCAGCTCCGATCTCCTTCATTCTTGCATCGACCCCAGCATGCTTTTCTGGACATCAGTATCGAGATGCGGCTCAATTATTGAACTCTATTAAACGTACCTCAATGCCAGTATTCGTAGCAGCCTTCACAGCAGCCAGAAGATTGTCATACTTGTGGTCAAAAGCAACCGTGAATGCCGAATCGACAATACGGCCATTGATCTGCACGCCAAAATCAACCTTCAAGACATCATCCTTCTCGAGAAGAACTTCTTTGTCGCCAGGATTTGGAGTGTAATGAGCAGTCTGGTGGTTTCTGCAAAGTCCGGTGGGGAATCCCATGCTTGCCTTCAATCCATCGCCGGGCTCAAGCCCCGAGTGACCAGCGAGCGCACGAACGCCATCCTCGATGCCCTCCGCGATCGAGAGGAGGCTTGCTCCCGGCTTGATGAGCTCCTTCTGGGCGTAGTAGCGGACTTGACGATGGATCTCAGCAGCTTGGCGATAGTCGGTGAGGAAGCCAGAGTCCCAGAGACGTGAGTTGTAGCGAGTCTCTTCGTCCGTTTCGCGAGCCAGGTTCTCATACGGGATGAGCTCTCCTTTGGGGTACTCGACTGGGAACAGAGTCGACAGAAGTACACGAGGAGGGTTGCTCTGCTTCAACTCGGCGGCTGGCAGAGTACCGTTCTTGGTCTTCTTCTTCTTCGATCTCTTGCGTTTCTTTTTCTTATCTGAAAAGGCGTGTCAGCAACGAGCGCCAAGTGCACTTCAACAGGACCGGGGTAGGTATACCAGCAGTAGAAGCGGGATTCACCCCAGCTTCCCCTTTCTCATCGTCGTCGTCGTCATCGTCGTCACTAACAATGCCTTGATCCAAATCTGCTGACCCAGAGCCATTCTTGGAGCCCTTGGGGTCAGGATTTGCTGCCTTGAGGCTGCCGGAATTGGAAGCTTGTCGGGGGTCAGCTGATGAGCATCAGGTTCGTGGAGGGATACACACCATTGGGGGTCTGCTGATGGTTTTCGGGAGTCTTTGATCCCATTCTGACCTCATAGAGTGCAGTGCAGTGCTTGATATGAACAGCTGTCGAATGGTGATGTCGTTATCAGGACGAGAACAATTCCGAGTTGAAGATGTTGTCTCGAAGACTGTCTCTTGGCGCGGCCGCTCAGTCCGACGCGCCTTTCAGATGACATGGATCTGCAGGGATTCACTCGCTAAGCAGCATGATGTCAACAAACTTCAACCTTTCCAACCTCAATCTAGGGGAAGCAACTATCATCACGCCTATGAGCTTTCCTACGGGGGTGATTTGTTTTGTTCTGGATCTTCGACGGGTAGATGGACTTGTTACAGTCACGGTGAAGGGAACGACGACAGAAAGTCTACGAGAACTACTGCTGGATCTGGATGCCGGGGTTTAAAGAGTACCGGTATCCTCTATGCGATGATTGCAGTATGATAACTCATCTCTATTACCATGCCATGTCCAGTCTCCTAAGAAAAAGGGGATTTTAGCCTTGATTTTGCTCTCCACACCCTACTTCTCGATCACCGCTTCGACATCACGAACATATCAGATCCGAACATTTCTTCACAATCGGATAGACATCCTGCAGACTGAAGCCGAATTTTAAGTGGAGAATACCTTTCGTATTAGCAAGGTAACTAAGTAGTAGTGACGAAATCCAAGCCCGAAGCCTCCCCTGAATCCAGGCTTGGAGAACAATTGACCACAACGAAGCCATCTGCGAAGATCATCAAAGTCGCTCTATGGAAGCAATGGACCTCAAGTCTCCAAGGCCGCGGTGCCCAACCATCTATAACATCACGCGTAACACCAGGACAGCATGTATCAGAATAACTCCCGCTAGACCCGACCCAACCTTATACTCAATCCCATCCATCATCGTCAAGCTTATTCGACGAAGGTCCACAACACGTCGCGCTCACCCCCAATGTTGTCCATGTAGCTGATCAAATGGGTGCCCCTCTGATCCGCAGCCACCTTGACCTTCATTGCCTCCGTGTACCATTCATCGCCCATGCCATAAGGGTTTGGCAGCACATGTCTTCGAACAGAGAAATGCTTCCGGCCTCTGAGAGTTCCCCTGTTGACAACAGCGACCGTATCTTCATACGCGTGGTATCTTCGATCCATTTCGAACTCAAGGGGACCCATCTCGTCACCGTAGATGCTGCGAGCCAGGAACTTTCTGGTGAAGGTGCCAATGCGGTAATCAGGGCCCATGAAGTCGGTGAGCGCGGTGCTCAAAGATAGGATGCTATGACTGCCAGGGATACCGTGAATGATCTCGTAGTTGCCCTTAAGACGGATTGGAACTGGGACGTACAACTTGAGGAGTGCGTAGAAGATTGGGTTGGAGAGTCCGAAGCATGTTGCGGAGGTTTTGCAAGCTGAGTGTTGGACAAGGAGATCGAAGATGATCAGGAGGACATCATTTGGTAGGTCGGTAATCTTGAGAGATCTCTTGGGCAGCTTCACTTCGACTGGAATGGTGACTGGAACCGTAATCTTGACTGGATCTGCAGACTGTTAGCTGCGCTGTACAGGAAAGCCTGTGTCTCGTGACTGCCTACCTGGAGCAACGATCTCGATCTTGACTTCAGGCTCGAACTTGGGCATCAACTTGATCTCGACCTTGGGTTCGTCTCTGGGCTCGAGTTTGGGTTTGATTTTGAACTCAGAGGGAGCTGATGCCTTTGCTAACAGCGACTTGGAGCTCTTGTGTTTGAGGCGTTGGCATGCCCCCTTCAGGCGGGTGCGAATTGCCAACAGCATCGCGGCTGCCATGGTCTCACCTGTTGAGGTTCGAAGTTGCTATTGCAGAGCTCCTCGAAATTCGGGGTTCGAGATTCGAGGCGAGAGAGCTCGACCCCATGGCTCGAAGCACGCTAAACACCCTGGTTCGCTCAAGCGAAGCTAGCTCGAGATTTCATAACAGAACATTTGCTCAGATCGGAGTTTTTGCGCGCCAAATGAGGCTTTGGCAAATTAGATGACGCATATCAGTTGCAGAGCTTGGAACACGTCAGGCAGAAGTCTCCCAGAATCAAGTCAAAGCCACTCACGACATGTCCTCCTGATGACTGGCAACCGTAGAAGCAGAAAGCTGCAGCAACTATTCTAATGATCATATATATGCCTATAAATTCCACGTATGTATCCTCGGTATTGTATAAAAGGAAGTTATATGTACAGCCAAGCCAATTTCAACCGAAAAGAGAGTGATACTTTCGCCAGAAAATCGTTGTGTCAGATTGTCACTGCTTCGAGTTATACCTATCCACTGACCACGCGCGCAGCGTACGACATTACTCCAGCACGCGTAATGGCTCATAATGCTGCGTGCGACGTCGATGCGTGCCGTTGTATGATGATAGTCTCTAGAGGATACATCCTTCACCTCGTACTTCTAGATCTCTTAGGTCCTTTGCGTATATGAAGGGCGTCTCTTTGCGAGCTTTCTGACCAGGAGAATCCATCCATCATAGCAATAAGTATCTGACCAATTGTCTCCGCGGATTGCTAGACTCAACAGAAGTAGCAATGTCTCGCTGCACTACATTTGCGAGTTTACGTCCCATGATCCATTGCCAACACATGTCTATATTTTCTGTACTATCAGCCCATCAGCGCCAACTCTTGTTTTCATTAAGCGTTAAACAGTATTGCATTTTCACGTGCATGTGAAGTTCTTGTCCACGGTGGTTTTGGCTGAATTCGGAACTTTGAAGGGGGCAGCTCGAGTAATCAGCCAATCACAGGCGCTTTTACGCAAAAGCATCAAAACAAAGCAAAACATCACATGAAAGGCCATTTTAGAACTGCAACAGAGACACAACATCTCTGAAGAGTTCTCAGGGAAGAAAATTGTAGTAATTGGCCCCTGGGTACTTCACAAGGGTTTTAAAGCGCCCATAATTGCGCTTATCCAAATCGGGTCTAGGCGTATCAGTCAAGAGAAGCCCTCGCCTTGCTGTTGTCAAACTCCTCAATTTCGTAGTGGAAATTTACCACACATTCTTCAAACACTTCAATAAACGCAAGAAGCTTCGAAAACTCAACAGCCATGGCTGAGATCGATTTCACTCCTGGAAGCTCGACGTCAGGTTTCTTAGGTGGTGGCAAAGGAGATGGAGGAGGAGGCGGCGGCGGAAGACGTCCGGATAAGAAGAAGGATGCGACGAAGGGTCATTATGCAGAGGTATATTCAAGTGTTCTAAGGTCATTAGGTATGATAAAAACTATCTGCTAATCTATCTGGACTCACAGGGCAAGGCTTCCGTACGTCGAGAGCTTATGACCATCAAGTATGCCGAGAGACTCCGAAGAAATAACTACTGGGTCAAATACATTCTCGAACACCCTGGCGATTATCCAACGCGTCGAACTCTCTCCTTGCGTGCCAGTCGAGGCCTGCCATTCGATAAACATGAGTCGTACGGCGATGCCGCTGTCCTCACCGTCAAGGGCGAAGTTCTCGGAAACGGTGAACGTTGCACAAACTGCGGTGTGGATGACAGAAGAAACACTGGAACCTTCCAATCGTGTGTCGCATTCCGCAAGGGTCAGACTTATCCAGACCTTGGCCAAGGACAAACTCCTTTCAATGGAGCTTGTAGCAACTGTGTCTGGGGTGGACAAGCTTCAACTTGCTCCTTGCGTGAGGGTGGAGGTATATGTTATGCATTTTCTTTGTTTCAAAATATTGCTTAACTTTCTCACAATGTACTCGGAGTATATCTTCAATTCTCCTTTCACGAAAAAGGCACTCTCTTACTAAGACTTGGCTGACTTGGATATACTTAGCCACCATTCCCCCTCGCAAGCGTCCGGCAACTGCTGCTAGCGTTGCTGATGTTACCCAAGCTGGCCCCTCCGCTGCTCCTCAACAACTCTCCTCCGTTCCCGCAGTCAATGAATCAGACAACAATATCAAGACCGAACAAGCTGACATCGTCAAGGTTGAGGATTCTGCTGTTGAGGAGGAATCAAAGGGAGATGGTGATGTCAACAAGGACTCTGATTCTGATCCCGAAATCAAGAAGGAAGATGAAAACTAAGTTCCTCCGTCTTCCAAGCCATGGCTAGTATATTAGGATTACGAGCATACATTGGCCGGGATGAGTTTGGGACTTGCTTTTACTTGGGAATTTGAGTCATAACTACTACCTTGGTCTTTTCGATGGGGGCTTTGTCTTTGCACAGAACTTCGTTCCTCGAACTTGACTTGGGAAAATGGATTTTAGCCTTGCAGGCATGGATCCTTACATAAAAGGGCTAGTACAAAAAATCGAAAATCTTTCGGAAGTCTTCAGAGCCTATGGAGATGGAGCTGAAGCTTTAGACTTTTAAGTGAGACTTGTGCTTTACAGTTGTATTGTCCACGTGTTTGAACTAAGAAATGGTTAATGGTTGCTTCTAAAAGAAAAGCGTGTACATTTCGTGTATTGGCTTGACATGCTGCAAGTTTTGAACCATCGTCCAGAAATGCTATTCGCACCGTTTCCAGCACACTACCACTCAGTACGATCACCAGATTCCAGCGATCGAATCCACTTGGAGGTTCTCCCAGTTTGACATCAGCTATCACGTTGAAGACTTTCTAGGTGTAGAGTATAGAAAAGCCACCCTAGGTGCCCGCTCTACCACCCGATCTGCAGAGAATCGACGTATATTCCTCGACAAGAAAGTGTATAGCGAGGAGGGGAGTGAGGCAGAGCAGAGACTCAGCTGCTAGCCGGGTACAGGCACTACCCGACTCTCTCTGGTTGGCTTGCAAATATTCGCTTCATCTCCGAGGGTTTCTAGGGGAGTTCCTTTTACCAAACGTGCTCTAATCGCTCCATATCATCCTCATCAGGGTATTCTCAAGAGGTCTCGCGTCACCTCCACCGTCAGAGTCTCTCGCAAGATTCCCACCAGAAGACCGGAAAGATTCAAACCCGTTCTTTCGGTAGAACCCTACCGCATCAGGAACAGCCAAGAGGTAGCACTGTAGCCCATGTTCCTTCGCATATTCTCGACCCCATTGCAGCAATACTTTACCACAACCCCTCCCTCGGTATTCGGCTGCTACAATCATGGGCGACAGAACTGAATGAAATGTGTTAGCAACCTTCGAACTTTCTTTCAGCATAGACTGAACTCAGAAAAGGAGAACTTACAAAGGTACTTCTCCTCTTTGACATGTTTCCTCATCAGCTCGTCAGATAGCTTATTCGACTCATCTTGGAGCTTTTCCGCTACTATCTGATCGGCACTTGCTCCCTATGTGTGTAGTGGTTCGTTTCCGGCCGTCAACCCACCACCTCGCGTAAGCGACGATCATATTGTTTGGTGTGATCATTTTCGTCCATATCTGTCTGTCCTCCATCCTGATGGCGTACTTCCATTCCTCATGGTGTTTTACCAAGAGGTTGTTTGTGAGACCGTCAGGATATAGCCGTCTTTCGAAAGGGTCGATTGTTTGGAATACGGTGAAGTGGAGTTTAATGATTTGCGTGAGATCCCACACCGTTGCGCTTCGGATGCGAAGTGCCATTCTGTGATGATTGAAGCAGGAAAAATGTCAGTAGTGTCCAAGGTGATCGGTTCTATTCATATTTACCAAAGGTCAATGAACAACGAAGAAACCATGATTCATATGTGTGTGATTAGAAGACTCCAGAATGAACTTGTCACAGCCATCCCCTTTGTGACCGTGTGAGTCTGGAGTTTTCCAGTCAACAAGTCTTGTAAAATGGGTTCGAATGCAGATTCTTCGCTGTGAGGCCTAGCTATGGTGAAGTCTTGCAGAAGGTGTTTCGCTGTTGTAGCTCAAACTAGCTGATGGTGTCCACCTCTGAATCTCGTAAAACGCAGGCATGGCTGATTTGATGGCTTCCGAGATGCTGCGACCATAATCTGGGCGGTTCGATGAAACCCTGAGTTGACATGATGATTTTGATAATTTCATGGGAATGACTCTTGGGATGGCAGCTGCGTTTCAAAGACAAACTTGGGTTTCTGTCATTGAAATTCTCGCATTGTTGAGTCCGGTAAATCAGACAATGATAAGGAAGGATAAAATCCACTCTTTGGAGATTCCTCCAAATACACTCGCAATAATAAGAAGTCAAGCAATTCCATGCAGAAGTCCTATGAGTCCTTCTTTAATCCCCATTTCTAGCTGTACGAGAAAAAGTATCGCCGCTCAATTGACAACGCATCACATGTCATTTGGACTTTTTACAAGGAGCCTAATGTACCATCATCCTGGGCTTCGTATTAGCCTACGACCATCTTATGCTATTACCGTCACGGTACTTGCCATGGAACGGTTACGGTAGCTAACAGTGCAGCGAGCGAGATCTTCGGGGGAAGCCAGAGTTTCCAAGAATTGATTGACAAGCGAGACTCGACGAACCTTTCACATGCAATATTCAGAAGTGAGGTATTACCAAAACCTCAAAGCTGCAACTTTACCACGTAGTCCTCGACGCAGTAGTCCTACAAGCACACGAGGAACAGATAAAAACTATTCCCAATCCAGTAAACAGCACGCAGCGCACCCATCGCGGGTCAACAGTCTCCCCGCAAATCCGTGAGTCCGGCCCATCCCGCCCCTCGCAAGATTAGCGACGGTGCACTAGTCCACCTCGCTAGGATTGTTTCGTGATGGGACCAAAACATCAAGCTTGAAACAACGACAGCAGAAGTAAAAGATCGCTGCTTCGACGCTGATTCGCCTCGCATGGGAACCTCGGCATTGGCGTGAGTCGTTGTGATACGCTTGTGATGTCCATGCTGATAGCTGTTGAGCTCTAGGGCTGGACTGGTATAAAGACATCCCGTCGACGTTTGAATATTTTCTTGGAAATCTTCTGGGCTGGATTTATAGCTTCAAACATGGCGACGAAAACAACACTTTCGGTCCTCGGACTGCCCCTGCTTCTCATTTATTTCTTCATTCGCAATGCTGAAGCTTTATTCACGCACACCTCACTTACAAAATCCTCACTTGCGCTGGCTGGAGGAGTTTTCTACCTATGTTTCCTGTTTTCCTTCGCTCTCTTCAAGCTCTACATATACCCCTTCTACTTCAGTCCTCTCCGCAACCTCCCTGAACCAAAAGTATGTTCTCCTTCTGCCTCAATCAAATCCCGAAAGCAGGAAATAATATCTCGTTCCAGGGCTCCGGTTGGCTTTGGGCACACGCCTCCCAGATCCGATCGAACCACAACGGCGAGCCTTACAGACGATGGATATCCTCAGTCCCCAATAAAGGCCTGATCCGCTTCCGCACGCTCTTCAACCAAGAACGTATATTTTTGACATCTACAGAGGCACTGCGTGAAGTTTTGGTGACGAATAGTTATGATTTTGTAAAGCCTGAGCAGGCGTCTTTTACATTTCGGAAGATTCTGGGTGATGGGGTGTTGGTTGCTGAGGGGCCGAGTCACAAGGCATGTAACTAGACTGCTCTTTTGATACGTTTCTCTGTTTACCAGAAGAACTGACACGAGATTTCAGCGCCAACGCAAGATCCTCATGCCAGCTTTTGCCTTCCGCCACATCAAAGACCTCTACCCCGTCTTCTGGACGCAAGCCTTAAAATCCGTACACGCCATCACAACCGCCATTTCCACCCCTTCACTACCAGGACAAAGACCTTCCAACATCCAAAACACGTACGACTGGGCCAGCCGCACAACTCTCGACATCATCGGCGTTGCCGGAATGGGCTTCGAATTCAACTCCATCTCCAACATTAACGGCGACATCTACCGCAGCTACCACGACCTCTTCATGACAGAACCGCCCTTCTTCCGCTGGATCAACATCGGCGTGTCCATCCCCTTCCAATACATCTTCCCGATCATCAAGAAGATCTTCCCGAACATGAAGAGCAGCGTGCAGACGATCCGAGCTGTGGCCTACGATCTGATCAGGCAGAAGAAGGAGGCTGCCGAGAAGGGACGGAAGATGGGGGTGGATATTTTGTCTGTGGCGATAGAGTCGGGGGGACTGAATGATGACGAGTTGGCGAATCAGGTTATGACGTTTTTGGCCGCGGGACATGAGACGACGGCGAGTGCGTTGACGTGGACGATGTTTTTGCTTTGTAGGCATCCGGAGGTTCAGAGGAGGCTGAGGGAGGAGGTGAGGGGTAAGCTTGTCGATGGCAGCACCGGGAAGTTGAAGGACGAAGTTGATGCGCTGGAGATCGATCATCTACCTTACCTGAATGCGGTGTGCAATGAAGTCCTGCGTATCATGCCGTCCGTCCCGCTTACGATCCGCGTACCAACACGCGATACTACGATTTTGGGCCAGGCTGTTCCGAAAGGCACGCATGTCTTGATGGCAGCGTGGGCCATGAATGTCAGTAAGGAGTATTGGGGGGAAGATGCTTTGGAGTTTAACCCAGAAAGGTGGATGACGGAGGGGAATTCGAACAGTGGGGGTGTGACGAACAACTTCGCAAACCTGACGTTTTTGCATGGACCAAGGAGTTGTATCGGAAAAGACTTCTCGAAGTCAGAACTTTTGTGTCTGGTAGCTGCGTGGTTTGGAAGTTTTGAGTGTGAGCTAGAGACCCCTAGACTGGAGAAGGATATGATTGGATGGGTGACGCTGAGGCCGAAACATGGTCTGCCGGTCAGGTTCAAGGACATTATGGGATAGGCGCCGGCTTTGTTTGAACTTGGATATATTTGTATCTGTTTTGAGGATCATAATGACAATTTCTTCACCATATAAAACGCCCACCATGAAACACCACTGATGCAATCTGGACTGTACCGCGCAAGCTACTGCCTCTCTCTAAACTGTACATATGGACCATCCTTCAGACTCGTGAATGAATCCTTCAACTGATACTCCTCTCTCCTCTGTCTCCCCCATTCCAACTCCGGTCGTCCCTGGCCCACACTGGTACCATCAGCCAATTTCATGTCGTACATAAACACCGTTCTCGCTAAGCTCGTCATCAGCTCTGAATAGGCGAGCCCCTTTCCAATACAGCCTCTTGGCCCAACACTGAAGGGGCAGAACGCGGATTGAGCAAGTGTAACAGTGTCTTTCGTCACCTCCGGGGATGAATTAGCAATCCAACGGGCAGGGTCGAACGTGAATGGTGCTGGATAGTAATCGGGATTGTGGTGAAGTGCGTAATGTGGGGTTCCGACTACCACACCGGCTGGGATGTGCATGCCATCGATATCCAGTCCACCCGGCATGACTTCGCGCGGAAGTATACCTCCAACAGGGGGAGAAAGGCGCATTGCCTCGTCGATAACAGCACGGAGATATGTGCATGAGTTCAAAGTAGGCCCGGAATGAATCTCTTCGAGATCCGAGAAAGTCGATCGGACTTCTTCACACAGCTTCTCAAGCGTGGATGGATTGTGGACCAGATAGAAGAACGCAGATGCCAAAGCAGTTGATGTCGTGTCCGAACCAGCGATGATGAGAAGGTTACTCTCGCCCCAGAGTTCAGGTCCTGTGAAGCCTTTTCCAGTTTCGGGATCACGAGCGTTAAGAAGGTAGTAGAAGAAATCTTTACGGTCAGTATCGAGTCCGACCTTGGTTCGTTCGGCTGCTTGCGTTTTGCTGTATGCCATATATTGCATTCTCATGTTGTAAATTTTGCTGAAGAGTACCTTGTTCAGACCCAGAGTCTTGATGCTGGGGTTTGTTCCAAGCTATTTTTATCAGCGACATGTTCCCAGAATTGGAAAAGGGGCGGACGTACGATTAGATGCATGTGAGCTGCATTGCCAATCAGGTCGATCACATGACGATTCTCTTCATGTTCCAACATCTCGAATGCCTTCCCGAAGCAGAGATCTCCCATCACGTCGAACGTCAAGTAGTTTGCCCAATCTGCCATGTTCTGAGCAACGCTCCATTGACCTTTGACTCCGTTCTTCTCGACTAGGGCAGGCTTGGCTCCAAGTCTTGAGCAAAATGTTCGCACATTAGCTAGAATGTACTTTTCCATAGTCTTGATCGCATTATCTGAGAAGGCGTGGGACAGCACCCGGCGTTTGCGAGCATGGCTGGCCTTGTCGATCGAGCTGTGAGTGTTGAAGGTGTCTTTCGTGGGCGGGAAGACAGAGTAGAATTGCGATTTCTTGACATTTGATTTGTGGCCGTAGATGGTCTTCAGGGCCGTATTGGTGTTGATTGAGAGACTGTTAGGCCCAAACCGCACCACTGGTCCATATGTCTCGTGACATCTCCAGAACTCCAGATGTCTGTCGCCTTTCCATGCATGATAAACGGAGTACCAATCAGTGATCTTGGCGAGGAAAGGTCCAGGATATTTGGCCAGCGGGTGGAATGTCAGTCGGTAAATTGTTAGAAGAGCAAGCTGTTGTGTGTCAGTATTAAGTACAGGATAAAGCAGAACACACTCACGTATACAAATAACAACGATGCAGTCCATATCGACAACTTCGCGAGAAGTCCGAACAGGCCGTTTTCGTTACTCAATAACAACATTGTGATCTTTGTCCAAGTATCTTCAAGCAAAAGAACAACCACAACACACGTTTATAATATTCGACACTGGAAAAGAAGACAAACTGGAACTCGAGACTCTCTCACGTCGAACAGAAATCTTTATACCTTGATGACATCTAAGCATCTGACTTGCGTGAGTTTGGGAAGGTGCCAAGCGAGATTTTGTATGCCGACGAAAGCCGCGCACGATACTCACTAGCAACAAAGAGGAAAGAGGACAATTGTGAACACCCAATCAAGGGCTCTCTATTGATGCTTAGCGGATTAGTAACGGGGAAATTTGTCCTTCGAGACTTGGTGACCCTTGGTGGTGAGATGGATTGTGATGTTTGACCCCTCTGCGGGGTTGTGGAGGCGACGGCATTTCCGGCAAGGTGCGGATGGCTCAGGTGTTTTTGTAGGTGGGTAAGTGATGAAATCAAGAGTCATGACAGAGTGATGCGGTATGGTTCCGTCCTGCGATAAGCGTAGACGCACGCATTGATGAGATGTTTGAATCGAGTCAATGTTGCTGTTGTTCGAGGATTCGGCTCGGATATCCCGACCCTCGACCCACGTGATCCTCCTGGCAATCCTCGAACTTGAATTCAGCTAGATGACCTAGCTGAATTTGACATAATTCCTAGAATACATGGATGCACTGTCCAGTGGAAAGTTCTATTTCATAACTGGTAGTCAATCTCCAGCAAAAGAGCAAAAAAACAGGGCAATATAAGCAAAGTTAAAGAACAGCGCCAAATTTGTGAGCAGTTGAAAAAAGCAGCACAGAATTTTGAAATGTTGACTGAGATTTTGTATTTGTCTACGAAGCCCGCTGGGCCGCAATAGTAGCTTTGATAGCTTCCTCGAAAGTCTCAGTATCCTCCGCGTCAATCAAAGCATTATCCCTCTCCTCATAAAGTGTTCCCCCCTCAGCCCAGATTCTCTTCAGCGTGAAGACAGTAGCCGACGGATTGTTGCTAGCGTGTGCTTCTTTCTCAAGTTCTCTGAGTTTCTCTGGACTTGTGTATGATACGCTCCATTTGTCTCCAGTCTGCCTCTCAAACTCAGCGACAATGTCAGCTGGTGTGGTGGTGAAAGAATTGACTTTCAGAGCACGATTTCGAGATGCCTCTGGGTGCAGAAGCGCTTTGACGACAAATTTCCCTACGCTATGTATTATCAGTGTCGAGCCCGAATTGGGACTTGGATGAAACCCTACTCATTTGGTGTCGTCAAGCTGATTGGCCCTTTACCATCTCCAATAAGAACAGCTTTCTTCTCCTTCACGTTGAAAGAACCAATATCTGGATGATCCGGCGCTGCACCAAGATACCCTCCGGGATCTGCGTAAGGTCCAGTTACGACATAAGTGTAGTCCAACCCAGAACTCTCCTTCAAAGCCGCGCGAACCTTAAGCTTCTGCTGATGTGGTGGTTCATTCGCAGACTCGGGCCCGTATTCGATATCAGTTCCATATTCGGAAGGGAAGAATCGCTTGACTGAAGGGGTTTTCTCCATGAGTTTGATCCATCCGACTTGCTCGCCTATCGCCATTCGACCGACTGCGCTGACGACGGTATCGACACCTGGAAGAGATTATCAGCAATGGTTTCTAGAATCCCAATTGATCGGCAGAATGACCTTGGAAAGCCTTCAGCAAGTCTTCTGGCTTGTTTACATCCCCAACAATAACCCCCACTTCTTTGGCTCGCAGACTGTCCAGAAGCTCCGACTTCGTCTCCGCAGTCCTCGGCGATGTGAAGATAGCAATGTTTCTAAAAGAGTCCTTTGCCTTGACAATTTGTTCGAGGATATATGAACCAATGTATCCAGTTCCTCCGAGGATCAGTAGGTTCTCCTTGTTCGGCTGCGCCATGTTTGTTTGTAGTATGTTGGCAAGTCAGTGATTGCTGGTATTTCGTGAGGAACCGACAGTGAATATTTGCTCCGGTCTGCGATTTGATCCTGTTCAACCAGGGTCACGGAAAGTCGAGGCTTTATACTTGTCGTTGCTTTGCGATTCCATCGTTATTTGTCGCAATAGCGGGGTTGAAATCGTAAGGACGCCCTTCCTGCCCATGGCTTCGTAATGATGCGCCAAGACGCCTCGCCTCATGCAGAAGGTGGGGGTTTTGGAAATGTGTAGCAACTACTCAACTCCTCATATCCGATGCTTTTCTTTCCCGCTTCAGCCGTCCATCGGTAATCAATATATCTAAGGTGTCAAATTGACCAAGTCCCAAAGGCGCGCTTGGATTCGAAAGCAGCATTGTGTTGTAGTGTGAAGAAGTGGACCTCTTCGGGGGGTTGTGATAGCTATCTGGTTACCGAACGTGGCTTGCATCAGCCACTCAGCCGAACACAACATGCTGTCAGCTGCAACCTAGAGAGCTACCTGTGCTCAACACCATCTCTAGGAGGTTGGAGTAGTCACTGAGGATTAGTTGAGCCAAACGCAAAGACCAACGAACTCGAAGTCGAAAGTGGACTCTGTATATTGGCTTTTCCGGCAAGCAAAACGGCGAAGTGGCAATATCGCACAACATGCGCCTAATCGAATGCTCAAGTTACAAGCTACGAGAATTCTATGACAAGCAGATCCCTCGATATGCCATCTTGTCTCACCGCTGGGAGGAAGAAGGAGAAGTCACGTTTCAGGACCTGCAAGCTGGCAGAGGACCACAGATGAGTGGTTGGGCAAAAGTCGAAGGCTGTTGCAGGCAGGCATCAAGAGATGGATGGAGATACTGTGTAGTCCTCGCCAACTCGTCTTGTGAAGCCCAACTGACTGTCCCCCCAGTGGATTGATTCTTGCTGCATTGATAAATCGAGCAGTGCCGAGCTTTCGGAAGCCATCAATTCCATGTTTGAATGGTATCGTCGCGCAGAAGTATGTTATGCATATCTATCCGACGTCAATTACCTGAAGAAACACAACTCTATCATCGAGCAAGACTTCAAGAAAAGCGCATGGTTCACACGAGGCTGGACGCTCCAAGAACTTTTAGCGCCTCAGTGGGTTGAATTCTATGACATCAATTGGCAAGAAATTGGAACGAAATCCAGTCTCTCGAGTTTGATCGAATCGATAACTGGGATATCTTACATTTTCGATTACGCAAACGCAACAGTCGCACAGAAGATGTCTTGGGCTTCGTTGAGACAGACTACGCGCGTAGAAGACCAGGCTTATTGTTTACTCGGGATATTCGGTGTCCACATGCCTCCGCTCTATGGAGAAGGCATGAACGCTTTCCACAGGCTCCAGATGGAGATCATCAGCCAAAGTGACGATATGTCAATCTTCGCTTGGGAAGGACGATCGAATGTCAAGGCCGGAATTCTGGCTACTTCTCCCAGGCAGTTTCAATTTTCTGGCGATGTTGTCCCTTGCGGTGAAAGCCTCATGCTCGCACCTTACTCAATGACTAACCAAGGCCTGCGATTGGAGCTCGATCTCATCGAGGTGAAAGACCCAAATGCTTCGAGAATGATACCGCCTCCCACAAGAATGTTCTTGGCCCCATTATTATTCACCCGAAGATCGGAACCCTACAAACAAATGGCATTGCCATTGCTTCCATTCCTTGATCTTCCTGGAGTTTGGCCCCATAAAAGTAGATCTTGGTCCCGACGAGGCAAATTGGTGATGATCCCACACTCATATTCTAATCCAGAGTTTGTGAGAACGACCATTTACGCCGACATCTTGAAACCTACGCCGGTGTTCAGTCGGCCTCAGTGCGTGGTGGTCAAATTTTCAGAGCCATGGGAGCCTCCTTTCGTCGTACAGAGACGCATCACTCCCAAGTCCGATGCTTCATGGTCAGCAAATCGAAGTGAAGGGGAGATACTGACCTCATTCTACAACGAGTACGAATTAGGAGCATTAGTATATCGAGATAGCAACTCGATGACATTTGCAGTGTTACTGGGAAGTAACAAATTCGTCTTCTGTATCGACATTGTTGTTGACGAAGATATATTGCAACAACTGCGGAGCGCTTCGGACGATGAACTCGGAGACCTTGTCGGCGGGAACATGTCACCAGGATGCAGTGATAGGATCGTCAAGAAACTGCCCGATGGAAGAGTGGTTTCAGCGATGACCAAAAAAGAGCAACGTGGTCATGCGTATCGCTTCGTGGTTGACATTGCGATATCCAGGGCTGGGAAGGCCAAGCCTGGAGACTTGGAATTCTCTCGATTTCACAAAGGAGAAATTGCTCTGGATGGGGCTTTTACTTGGGGATGAATTCAAATCACCGTGGTCACTATCTACCCAGTTCAAGAATATTGACTCTCTTCTACCCATCTCGCCTCATCAAAGCAATGACATCCCTTCTATGATCAAAGAGTTTCTGTCAAGCGATACCTGGAAACCGAACAACGGTTTCGCCGAGCATGAAAAAATGCAAAAAGAAAGCTCATAAGAGGTTTCTTTAGGGACTGGATAACCCATTCGCATCTTTTCGCACTTGTTAGAAGGAGCGATACCTCAGAAACGGGTGGACTTATATGCCATTGCCGGTAACGAAGATCGACCTCCCAGCCTCACGTCCGGCTCCGGCTTCATCAGCACGGGGGTTCCGTGATACTCAATTGATCGAGCTTGCTACTCGACCAACTGGGCTATTTGATGTGTTGATGAAGAGGAGAGTGTTATTTGAGTACATGTAGATGCTAGTCTCGGCTAATTTTTTGGATTGATTACTGGATGCTCGTTGGACTGCATTTTATACTAAAGGTGAGGATTATGAACCCCTAACAAGTTTGGCTGAAAACAAGCCATACCACGAAGATTACTCTGTCTCTCGGTCCACCAGCCATCATCAATTCAGATCTATTTTTATTTTGTTTGCTATATAAGCGAAAGTAAACATGCAAGGCGACTCAAGAAACCCAACACCTTCCCGAATGATCATGATCCACAACTTTTTACGCATACACCTGTCAAGCCGTAGTTTCTAATCCATCTTAAAAGGTTTCCGGAACTTGGTGGCTTGATGACTCAGAGATCTTTGCTGCATCGGGCAATACCCGTGCAGTAAGCACGCGGGTGAGTAGAAGCCAGATCGCAAGAAACAAGTAGCGAATCTCAACACATAATCATCGAAACACAAGTACTGCTTCATCATTCACTGTTACGGGAGGATATATGTAGCGTAGCCTATCCCACAGATTGTCGATCTAATATCTTCTCCCCTTCTCTTCTGTAATATACATCATTCTTGCTTAGTAGAACCTCCTCGTCCCTCAATACAACCAACCCAATTCCCAGTCCCCAATTCCTCAATTACACAGCCTCAACCCATTACACTATGGACATCAACACAATGGACCAAGGCCTCCTAATCCGCAACCCCTCCTTAACCCGCGAAGAATTCTCCCACCACTGGTACAACAAGCACGCCCCCCTCGTCATCCCCATGTTCTTGTATCTCGGCGTCCAGCATTATCAACAAGTACCTTCCTCCCTTCTCCCCTCCCCTCCCCTCCCCTCCCCTCACATTTCCCCTCCAATTCCCCTCCAGCAAACACCTCTCTCCCCTCCGACCTTTCCATCCCTTGAAACTCACATGCTTATACGTAAATAGATCCACGGCCCCTTCACCCTCACCTCTCCTCCATCCATTCCAGACCTAGATCTCAACTCATTCGACGGCATTGCCGGGCTCCCTCCCCAATCCGTTCTCGACGCACCATCAGCCATGCCCTCATGGGTCCAAGCCTACTACAATGAAGTGGTAAAGGTGGATGAGAGGAGGTTTCTAATCAGTGAGGCGCTGGATCATATTGTAAGAGTGCCGCCGAAGACGGTGGTCGGTACGGTGAAAGTGGTGATTAAGGAGGGGAAGGTTTTGGTGGATGTGAGTGAGGAGGTATGGGGGGTTTGGAGGGGATATGAGGAGAGGGGGAGGGAGGAAGAAGAAGGGGTAAGGAAGATGAAGGAGAGTATTTGTTTTTCAAATTAGGATCGTAAAGCACGAAGGGACTGAGACAAATATATGTAAATGATCGCTTCAATTCGAGTTTGGTACGCCGTATATCACGTACGAGATGGTTGAAGACAGACCAGACGCTCCACCAAACTCCATGTCAATGCCGCAAATACCCTCAAATAGAACCGCCAATGAAACTAGATCATTGTCCACTTCAAAAGAATTTTAGTCCTCAAGCCGCAGATCTAAGAGTTCCACTTCTTGGCCTCCATTCCATCAGGAGGTGTCGTCTCAAATGTCTTGCTGCCAACATCACTCCAAACAGTCGACAGCGAAGTGCCATTACTCTCCTGGTAGCTCTTCATCATCGCACGCTTGGTGTCAGGATCGGCATCTTTGTACAGCTTCTTGAAGAAATCGTCGACCTCCTCACCCTCCTCTTCCTTCTCGTCCTGGAGAACAGTATCCCAGTTCTTGGGTCCGTTCTTAGACGAGGTGGGGTATGATGGAGCTTTGTCGGCCTTCAGGACTGCCTCGGGAATCTTCGCTGCTGGCTCTTCGGTCTTGGAGGATGTGATGGGCTCGGAGCCTTCGAGAGATGACCATTTGAGACCCGGGAGGGATTTTTGGAGGACAATTTCGATCTTGTGGGGTGTGATTCGGAACGTGCTCTTGGCAGCGTCGATTTTGGCGAAGAGGGGAGAGAGTGTGTAGTCATAAGTGCTGTCTGAGGAAGCAATTGGGAAGCTGACATCAAGCTGGGATACATTAGCATCACGGCCACAAAATGGGAAATGTATACGTACATTTCCTTCCTCAATCTTGACTTCTGCATTCTCCTTTGGGACGCCCTTTGCAAAGACCTCGATTGTGACCGTGTTCGTAGACTGGTACCACTCGGTTCTGATCTTCTCCTTAGGTGTTGGTGTTTGCGCGGCTGGGGCAACAGTAACAGCTGGGGCCTTGCTCGGTACTGGAGCCTTCTTCTCTTCTTTTGGCGCAGAATCGCTTGTGACTTCCTCTGGCTTGTCTGGGACCTCTTTGACCGTAATCTTATTACACTCCGCATCATCACCACCGGCCTTCTCAAAATCTGCCTTCACCTTAGCCATCCAAATTGTGAGACCCTTCTCCTTGTCGTTGCGTTTGTTGCACCAAGTAAGACACAATCTCGCGTCACCAAATCTGCCTAAACCATGGAGAGCGACTGCGCGACGGAAGTGTGAGGTTGCGATGAGGTCCCGCTTTCCACGACCAATGCTTGCTAGGAGGGCGTTGTCTGCGTCGATGAGGGAGAGATCATGTTGGCCGGTTCGTTGGTAGCAAGTGGCGCGCTGAATCAGCCAGAGAGGCGACTGTGAGGTCTTGAGAGCTGCTGTTAGGTGCTTGATTGCCGTTTGGTAGTCGGAGACTTTCATGGCCTCCTGGCCTTTGCCTGCTTCGGTGGACATGATGAGGGGTTAGTTTCTTGTTGGTTTGTTCTGCGAAAGATTGTTTGTTCGAGGTAATTCAGTGTAAGCAACTTCGTTTTGAGGGGTTGTATACTGCACTCCAGATTTTCAAGTGCGTGAACAGAAGTGTGAATGATTCATAGAGGGGAAAGTTCGAGAAAGCAGTCCATAATTGTATTCCAGGCTGGCTACCTAAGTTCAGCCTCGCCCTAGCACAGCTCGAGCTTGGACCAAGTGGGTCCAGATATCACATGATGCAAGTAGAAACCTAGTTTATGAAAGTTCCTATCTGCACACCAAACATCCATACTAGTTACAAAGGACCAAGGCATATCAAGGCGAATTTAATAGTATAGATAGTGTCATTTGATCGAATCATATAGCATTCGGCGACCTGATAATGCTGAGTCCTATCTTACTAACCGAGGGTTGTCAACAATGAAGCGAAACGCCTACTCGTCGAGGTGCTCCGCCAGTCTGATCAATCAGAGCGCGATTGGAATACCTGGAGAATAAGGCTATTGAGGATGCGCTAGGCATCAGGAAGTGATTGCGGCATGTGACGCGGCGTCCACGCTGCATTGTGGTGATTGGCAAAAGAAGATGCCGTTGAGTATTACATTACATTAAATTATTGTTTTGAGCCAAGAAAAGATTTCCTAGCACCAGGAGACCTGATACCATCTACAGCAACTCCACATCACCATACCTCTTTGCAAACATACCCAACGCCTTGATCGGAAAGATGAACTTATAGTTCGGGTATGAGATCATACAGCTCTTATTGAAGACACCTTCAATAGCTTCCTGCAACCACTCGCCATTAGGCTGCTGTCTGCTCATAATGAGCTTGAGTCCTTTCTCGATGGGTGTACGGTCGGGGTATTTGGCTTCGAGGAGGCCGATGATGGCCCATGCTGTCATGACGACTTGTGAGCCGGTCGGGTGCTCGATATAGGTTGCTGTTTCGCAGGACTGGGAGGATGGGTTAGTATGATTTTGTTCCTAGTGGAGTTGGGAGGGAGAGAAAAACTTACCTTGTAGCTTTCCGACCAGCCACCATCCTCTCTTTGCTTCGATAGGAGGAAATCGCACCCTGCCTTAGAGAAGGTACTATTCTCATAGTACTCTCCAATACTGGCCAGACTCTCTAGAGCAAACATGCCAGCATACGTGAAGCAGATTCCCCAGCTACCATACCAGCTACCATCTGGATACTGCGCGTTCTTGATATACTGCACTGCTCTGGCCTTGAAGGCGCTGATATCCTCGGTCCGGTAATCTGGGTAATGCTTTGTGAAGAGGGAGAGAGCTGTCACCACGGCAGTTGTGCATTCAGGATAGTCGTACTCGATCATGATCCTACCGAAGACCTCAGCTGCGTTAAGCATTTCCAGGCCTTCGGAGCCTCGAGTTGGCTCGTATGATGCACATCCACCGGATTTATTCTGATACGTCAGGAGCGTGTCAATGGCGTCGTAAATCCGCTGGTCGTCTAACAAAGTCGGATATCCAGGTGTCCGTTGCAGTAGCAGAACAGCTTTGAGGGCTTCAGAAATGCAATCACTGACCGCATAGCCTTGATCCTTATTGCTGAAAGCCCAGCCTCCTTTCCGTTGCTGTCTGTAACACATCGCTTGATCATCGACATTCTCACGGATCTGCTGATCGTCCAGAAACTCCAGAGCACGGGTGAGCATAGGACGCCACTTCGGATCTTCGGCCAGACCAGCGTCCATTACGGCTTGGATTGAGAACGACGTGTCCCAGCATTGCACTCCATTGGTACCATTGGCCAGCATGCCCTCTGCCTTGACCCATAGATTATCGGCCATCCGGTCACGATGACGCTTGACTGAGTGCGAATTTGGTCCTTCCTTGATGAAGCAGACTACGAGGTTCATTGCTGCATTGACGGGTGCAAGATCAGCATGATCTGTGTTCTTATCCTCCATCTGAACAAGCTTCCAAACCCAGTCCTCGGCCTTTTGTTTCAAGCTGTTAGTCCTGGTGAATGGAACATGTACTTTTTCGATGAGCCAAAATGCAGTCTTCAATAGCCATGACTTTGGGTGGTAGTTATCCCTTTCGCAAATTGTGTTTCGATGTTCTGCCCAATTTATGGATTCGTATGGCTCCACGAAGAGTTCTTGTCGTAGGGATCGGATAAGAGCGGTCTCTGGGTAAGTCCACCGTCTTGACCAAATAAAGGACATGGCAAGGAAAACCATCCGCATGTGTATCCACCATCTCCACGGAGCGAATGGAACCCAGTCTGGTAGAAGCCAAAATTCAGGCGGTACGGGATTGACAATCTCCCATTTACAAACACCAAGAATACTGAGCCAGAACTTCGCCCAATGTGGACCTGCTTTGGCACCACCCAATTTGTGCAACGTTCCCCTTGCTTTGATCATGACTGGATGTTCCTCACTGACTCCCAAGATTCGTAATGAGGTATAGTTCATGGCAGTTCCAAAGACGGTGCTCTCTCCTTCAATGTGTAGTCCCCAACCTCCATCTTCAGGATGTGCTCGGGCAAAGAGGTAGTTCTTCATTTCAGTGGCAATGTGATCTGGGATCTCTGTCTCGGTGACATGCCAGGCGATGACAATTCCCGGTAGAAGGAACATAGGTCCACCATATTCGCAGCCCCAATTTCCAGGTTCAAGCTGCAGATGTTGGTAGAATTCGAGGCCATTCTTTACGGAATCGAGGGGCGTTTTTGTAGCGGGTAGGTCTGGCAGGTTCTGAGACAGTCAGTAACGCCTTGACGGGGTTTTGGAACGAAGTATACCAATGGCAGACCCAGGAACCACTTGTCTGCGTCGGATTGAGGCCATTCTTTCGCTTGCTCATCGTCCAGATAATGCCATGTCTGTCTTCCCTTCTCGTCCAGCAGTCGCCACTTCGTGTAATCTGTCCTTTCTGATAGTTTTGGCCTCTTTGCTGGTATCACCTCGTCGTCTGTCGAATCAATTGATCTCTTCTCTCGCGTTGTCACTACGACTGACGGTTTTGCGTGGCCATCGGCATGGCCGTTGACCGACGTTGCTGCCCCTTTTGCGGAAGTCATGTTTACTTCTCACGTTGGCTGAACTATTTCTTTCGATCAGATCAAAACAATGTACCAGACCGTGAGTACGAAACTGTATACTTATGCATCTAAAGGACAGGATTGCACAACTCCATGTAAGACGGCGACGTGAAGTGTTGGCATGGGCTGAGTTGACATTGAATTGGGAAAATGGTCACTTGGAGGGGTCGGCGCAAGCGGCCGCCGATGATCTGCAGAATCCAGGAACCGGCTCTCGTGATTGGGCACTGCTGAGGAGCCGCCTTGGCAGGAACCACTTCCCAAAGTCTAAGTCGGGCTAATCCTCATCCGCTTCACTTCCTCACGACTTTACAACTTCACAACTTCACAAGTCCAGAACTATGGATATCGAAGCATGAGGTATCCTGCGACATCCCATGAGCAGGCAATCCAGTTGAGAACCATGGATATTGATCTCTTATCAGACTACCTTCAAGATGGCCGTCCATCCGAAGGAAGAGAGACATTGCTATCGAACTCACCACACAGTACACTTACCCAAGCAGACCATGCTAACAAGGGTGCATCCAACCGAGACACTCAAGTCACACGGAATATAAATCCTAATCAAGCTGGAGCAGTCATCTCCAAGATTGAGGATATCTTTGAAGCTATTGCAGACTGCATCTTGGCTGAAGGGAAAGAGCTTGTGATAGAACTCAAGAGCAGATCTAAGTCTAAGACTCAGCTTAGAGAAGACGAACTTAAAGGCAACGGAGGCAAGTTGAGGAGGATTACCTTCCCGAGCAGGAATCAGAAAGAAGCATGGAAATTCAGTAAGCTTGAGTCCACTTTTGGGATCATCTGACTGATCTGTACAGCTGTGTTGCTTCGCATTTTTGAGTTATCTCATGAAGCTCTTGTTACTGGAATCGTTACCACCAAAAGGTTGATGCAATACGTGTGCATGACCTTCCATCAGATCCAACTCTTTGCTCATCTACTTACATCCGTCCGCAACCATTGATATGGCTAACGGGTATCCAGAGACATCTACTACCGCGAGCCAGAACTCTTCATGAAACAAGTAGTCGTAGATCGTTATGTTGATGACATTGCTCACACGTTTGGTGTCGGAAGAGATGCATTAAACATTGTAAGCTTTCTCGACAATTAATCCATAGCAATGTTAACGATCCCACAGATAGCTGCTGCAAGAGGATTAGTTGCTGGATCCTTCAGCTTGACGAGGAGGGACAAGTCCATCATCGACTTTACTACCGAGTCAGAGGTAAGTGACACTTCAGTGGATAGCGCTTTGTGCTGAGTCGGTGACAGGGCATGCTGGATCCAAATCCAAATGACATCGAAAGCATACTGTTGCTCGATGCTAGTTGGATCCTCGTCATTGAGAAAGAAGTAAGCCGTCTCAAGCACAATTCCTACACCCATTGACTTTTTAGGCAACCTTCCGCACACTCGCAACGAATGAATACTGGGCAGCTTCCGAAGCTGGAAAAGGGATCTTGATCACGGTACGTTATACCTGACCCCAAATCACCGGAATTGAATTGACAGTACTCAAGGCCAAAGGCTATCCCGATATCCAAACCCGGCAATTCCTCCACCTTATCTCTACCAACCATCCAATCATCCCAATCTACGCACTCGTAGATTTTGATCCCGACGGCTTGGGTATTATGTCAACATACAAGCACGGCTCACAGTCGCTTTCTCACGAACGCGATCTCGCTGTCCCGTCTATTCAGTGGCTTGGCGTACGGAGTTGTGACTTTCTCGGATCTGACGGAAGAGATGATCCGCGAGGCTTATTGAGGCTCTCAGCAAGAGACAGGAGGATTGCGTTGCGAATGTTAGAGCGCGACGAGGAGAATGATGAGGAGTGGAAGAGAGAATTGCAAGTTATGTTGATGCTAAACGTGAAGGCAGAGATCCAAATTTTGGGGAACGGGGAGAAGCTAGGGGAGTGGCTTGATGCGAGGCTGACAGAAGGGACATAGGCGGGCGGCACATGAGGAATTTGATGGTGTGATGCTTCAAATTTGCACAGATATTGGAAGAGCTTCTTTGCTATCAACGTGCAGGACGAGCGGGACATATATCAATAGCTAGAGAAATGGCTACATTGAAAAGTGGCTTATGCAGATCACGGAACCTGATCTTAGTTTTGCTGTGTTGGTCCATCCATATTCTCTGAGACGTTCAATCAAGCTTAGCTTTCCAAAATACGGTTTCTGGCTGTCTTTAAAAGTTTATCATCAGTTCCCTTGGATAGCTGAGTAAGTAACAGGAAGCTCTCAAACATGGAACAGGAGCAAGTCCAACCGAGGCACATCCACTCCACCTCAACATCCCTGCTCAGCGCGAACAGCTTTCCCAAACCGCGTCTCACTCAACTTACAGCCGTCATCAATTAACTTTCAACTCCTTCTCCTCGCACCCCTTCTCTCTTGAAACAATCCCTTTTTCCAAACACCACTCCAACCATGTACATATAACACCCAAGCAATCTCAATCTTCGCAAACAATCCTGCATCCTCACACACAACCATGTCTCTCCGCCTCTTCTCCCCACGCCGACCCCTCTATTTCCAGATCCCACGACTTCGCAACCCACATAACATCCGGCACAACTCTACCTCCTCCTCATCCTCCTCCACCGAGCCCCCAACATCCGCAAGAATCAACCGTATCCTCTCCCGCCTCCCCCGCTTCCTCCACCCCTACACCTCCGCCCTACGAAATGCGCCCGTCTCACACATAACATCCTTCTTAATCCTGCACGAAATAACAGCCATCATCCCACTCATCGGTCTAGCTACAGCGTTCCATTATGCGGGATGGTTGCCAGAAGCCTGGGTAAAGGGCAAATGGGTCAATGAAGGTGTGGAGAGGTTTGGACGGTATTTTGGACGGAAGGGGTGGTTTGGTTTTACTCCTCCGACAACAATATCTACAACTACCGGGATTGGCGCTGAGGTGATTGAGAGTCCTGGGACTGGAATAGCTATGGATACACCTTCTACATCTCCCTCTACATCTACATCTTCACCCGCAACAAAAACGGAAGGAAATCTGGGAATAGAAGAGGAGAGAGTCGAAGAGTATGTACAAGAGAAATACCACGCCACCGAAGCTGGAACGAAGATTCTAGTAGAGGTAGCGATGGCATATGCTATTACCAAAGTGCTCCTGCCTGTTAGGGTTGTGGGAAGTGTTTGGGCGGCGCCGTGGTTTGCGAGGGTTGTGTTGGGGAGGTTTGGGAAGTTTGCTGGGAGGGTGAGGGGGAAGGGGAGGGTTGGGGGAAAGGTTGGAGGGGAGAGGAGAGGGATGTGTGGGACAAGTGGTGCTGCTGGGACGGGGGCGACGGGTGGTGGTGCTATTGGGAAGGCGACGACGAAGGGAGGGCCTTGAAAGAGGAAAGAAGTTGGGCTTTTGATATGGGTTGGAAGCGATATACTGAATCTGAGAGCGGCGATAGGCTTGGGCGTCTGTCTTGTTCCTTGGAGGTAATGGATACCGGCAGAACGAGGGACGTCGTGTCGGGGACAGACGCCTAGAAGCTTAGAGATACAGAATAGATGCGATGGTAGCTGCTGTACTCAGATAGTGGGCCTACCTTATACGGAGTGGCAGACTGGGTGGGTAACTGGCTCGGCTGCAGCAGGCACAATGCTACTGGGGCCAGAGAAGCACTAATCTGCAAGTGAGTCAGCCGTATATGTAGAAGTAGACAGACAGGTAGATGGGCCATGAGTATCCTGCGACATCCATGCATCCAAATAATGCCTTGCCATATAGATATGGTACATGTTGTCACATTCAGAGTTTAGCCTGCTTCCAACAATGCTCCATGTTCAGGTCATCATTTCATTCAGCAACAACTTTTGTATTCTACGTATCCGTTATGGCTTCCCCCATCCATCATCCGATATCCGACATTCAGGTTCCACCATCCCAGATACCTAGCATGGACTAGAGTTTAGATCCATATCAATTCAATCCAAAAGATCAAAAATCTACTTCTCGTAAACCCAGTCGTGTTGAGCAGACTTCCACGATTGAACCTCACCCTCCTTGAACCAGAGAGCGATCTCCTTCTTGGCGTTCTCGACGCTGTCGGAGCCGTGGCAGACGTTGCGACCGACGTCGATGGCGTAGTCGCCGCGGATGGTACCTGGGGCGGAGGCGAGGGGGTTGGTGGCTCCGAGAAGGACTGTGGGTGGGTGATGTGTTAGCTAGGGGTTGATTGAGAGAGAGGGGAGAGATAACATACCACGGCCGGTCTTGACGGCATCACGACCTTCCCAAACCATGGCGCAGATTGGTCCGCTACCCATGTCTAGATGATATTAGCCTGTGTATAGTCGAATTGGGGATTCGAAGTCGATTGTGGTGTGGATGTGCTACCTACACTTGATGAGTCCTGGGAAGAATGGCTTGGAGGAGAGATCCTCGTCTGATAGTTGTCAGTAAGTGTAGTATTTCTCCAGAGTCATGTAGACGTACAGTGCTTCTCGAGGTGCTCTTGGCTGGCAGTCATCAACTTGATAGCGGCAAGCTTGTATCTGCAACATATGAGTATATAACCAACCAGACTTCCGATGAATCAACATACCCGCGAGCCTCGAATCGAGAGATGATAGGGCCAATGAGTCCACGCTGTACATTGTCAATACACATTACAATTCCTTCTCATCATCTGCCATATCGTACCTGGACGCCATCAGGCTTGATAGCAATGAAGCTATACACATGTCAGTAAAGTGCAATCCAAAACGTCGGCCTTTCACCGCTAGAAATCTGCCCCTCAACACTCCCGACAGGATTAAACTTACGTCTGTTCGGTAGACATGGTGTTTTCGTTGAGTCTGGCTCGTTCTTCTCTTGTATTTGCTGATGCTCGTAGATATCCTTGAGTTTTGGGGCTCAAGTGTTTGAATATTTCTGGGTCTTTGCGGGTGTGTTGTTGTTCGTCGCTCATATTGTAGGTTTTTATGGAGGGGTAAAAAGAAGTGGGGTGGACGGGAGACTTGGCGCTTGGCTGTGGAAGCCTGGCAAGTGAGGCTGTCGCTACTTTTTCCAGGCACACACGCTGTCGGTAGCTGTTTCAAAGTGCTGACAGGGATTGAGGTCATTGGCCCGGCACAGCTTGAGGGTGCTCACTGCCAGAGGCCAGCTTCAGTGTCCAGAGTTGACATCCTACAACATCCCTCGCTTCACAACACAACATAACACAGGGAAAGTCTACGGCAGCAGCTGGAAATCTCTGTATGGTGTTCTGGAAACATTGAAACTGTCAATCCTTTTGCATTTCCATCATGCGCAGTTCTACGGGCCTGTCCCAGAACTGGACAGCTTTACTTGTTCTCTCTTCAGCACTTTCACTATTCACACCAGCAGGTAAGCACAATCATTCTCAATTGTGCCTCTATGCTAATCAAACTTGCAGTGTCTGTCAAACACGAGAACTTCAAGACCTGCGATCAATCAGGCTTCTGCAAGCGGAATCGACAATTCGCAGACAATGCAGCAAGACTGGGTACACAATGGGAAACTCCTTACCAGATACACCCCCAATCTCTGGCCTGGGATGCGGGCCAATTGCAAGCTACGATCCTGAAGACGATCAATGCCAATGGCGAGACGGTCCGGTTACCACTCACCATCTCCTTCCTCGAGTCTGGATCCGCGAGAGTTACTGTTGACGAGGAGAAGCGTCAAAAAGGCGAGATCACTCTACGACACGATAGCAAGGCTCGAAAGGAAAGATACAACGAGGCGGAATCTTGGGCGATTGTTGGAGGGTTGGATTTGAGTACGACTGCTGGAATATCTATGTTTCGGGACAGGACTGTGATCAAGTATGGGCCAGAAAACCAGTTCGAGGCAGTAATCACATACAAGCCTTTTGGAATCGACTTCAAGCGAGACGACGCCGTTCAGGTCAAGTTCAACGATCGAGGACTTTTCAATCTCGAACACTGGAGACCAAAAGTGGATAACCCAGCACCAGAGGTTAAGGAAGGAGAAGAAGCTCCAGTGGCCCCTGCTGGTGAAGACGAAAGCACTTGGTGGGATGAGTCTTTCGGTGGAAACACCGATACCAAGCCAAGAGGACCAGAGAGTGTTGCTCTTGACATTACTTTCCCTGGATACGAGCACGTGTACGGTATTCCTGAACATGCTGGACAACTTTCTCTGAAGGAGACTCGGGGCGGTAGCGGAAACCATGAAGACCCTTATCGGTTGTACAACGCCGATGTCTTCGAGTACATCATGGACAGCCCAATGACTCTGTACGGAGCCATTCCATTCATGCACGCTCACAAGAAGGATTCGACTGTTGGTGTTTTCTGGTTGAATGCTGCCGAGACTTGGGTAGATATCATTAAGGAGAAGGAAGCCCACAACCCATTGAGTCTTGGTATCGGATCAAAGACGGACACCAAGACTCACTGGTTCTCTGAGAGTGGTCTTATTGATGTTTTCGTCTTCCTTGGACCTACTGCTAAGGAAGTTACCAAGGCGTATGGACAGCTCACTGGCTTCTCCCAGCTCCCGCAAGAATTCTCCATTGCTTATCACCAATGCCGCTGGAACTACAACAGCGACGAGGACGTCAAGGAGGTAGACCGGAAAATGTCTAAGCATCAAATCCCTTACGATATCATTTGGCTTGACATCGAGTATACCGATGACAAGCAATATTTCACTTGGGATCCACTTACCTTCACCAACCCACTCGGAATGCTCAAACAGCTCGATGAGTCCAAGAGAAAGCTTGTGGCTATCATTGATCCCCACATTAAGAACAAGGATGGATACAACGTTGTCGAGGAGCTGAAGAAGAAGGATCTGGCTGTTCACAACAAGGATGGCAACATCTACGATGGATGGTGCTGGCCTGGGTCTTCTCACTGGGTCGATTGTTTCAACCCAGCTGCGATCAAGTGGTGGATCGGTCTTTTCAAGTATGATGCTTTCAAGGGATCCGCGTCCAATCTCTTCATCTGGAATGACATGAACGAGCCATCTGTTTTCAATGGCCCTGAAACCACTATGCCCAAGGACAACCTACATCACAACAATTGGGAGCATCGTGATGTCCACAATATCAACGGAATGACCTTCCATAACGCCACCTACCAAGCGTTACTTGAACGTAAGAAGGGCGAGATTCGACGACCATTCGTCCTTACTAGATCTTTCTATGCTGGATCTCAACGTCTTGGTGCCATGTGGACTGGTGATAACCAAGCAAGCTGGGATCATCTTGCTGCCGCTTTCCCCATGATCATCAACAATGGTATTGCCGGCTTCCCCTTCGCTGGAGCTGATGTTGGAGGTTTCTTCGGTAACCCAGATAAGGATCTCTTGACTCGTTGGTACCAGTCTGGCGCTTTCTATCCATTCTTCCGTGGTCACGCACACATTGATACCAGACGCCGTGAGCCATATCTCGCTGGTGAGCCATACACTGGTATTATCACCCAAGCCCTTCGTCTGCGATACGCACTTCTCCCCGCTTGGTACACAGCTTTCCACGAGGCAAGCGTTGACGGCACACCAATTCTCCGACCCAACTACTTCGAGTATCCATCTGATGAGTCCGGCTTCGCCATCGATGACCAATTCTTTGTCGGCGAAAGTGGTCTTCTCGCCAAACCGGTCGTCACAAAGGATGCCACAAGCGTCGAAATCTACCTGGCTGACGAGGAAGTATACTACGACTACTTCACCTACGAGACCTACTCCGGCAAAGGCAAGCACTCCATCGCCGCACCACTCGAGAAGATTCCTCTCCTCATGCAAGGCGGCCACGTCATTCCGCGCAAAGACCGTCCCCGTCGCTCAAGCGGCCTCATGAAGTGGGATCCTTACACCCTCGTCATCGTGCTCGATAAGGCCGGACAAGCAAAGGGTACTCTCTATGTTGACGATGGCGAGACATTCGATTTCCAACAGGGTGCTTACATTCACCGCGAGTTCTCATTCGCCAACGGTGTTCTTGAGAGCAAGGATATTGGCACCAAGGGGAAGTTGACCGACAAATATGTTAAGAGCATGAAGAGTGTTGGTGTGGAGAAGGTCGTGGTTGTTGGTGCGCCGGCTGGGTGGGCTGGAAAGAGCAGTGTTAAGGTTGGAAAGGCGGAAAGTGTGCTTGAGTTCCATGGTGCGGAAGGTAGCAAGGCGGCTTGGGCTGTGGTCAAAGCGCCCAAGGTGGCGATTGGTGAGGATTGGAAGATCGAGTTTTGAATAACAGATACCATACGTATATTGTAGCAATGTGGATTGCCATTCTTGAGTTTAGGATATATGGCCGTTTCACAATCAGTCGCAAGGATTCTGGAATGGTAAAGAACAACATCGATAAAGCAGCGACCTGGTAGTAGAGAATGAGTCCAACGAGGAGAGTGTTTCCAACTGTCCTCAATTCAAAAATTGCATTCATCAGGGCCTCTCACCGCACATCCGCCCCTGCCTTTTTATGCCCCAACTCCTAACTATCGGATCAAAGCTAGAGCACAACCGCAATAAAAAGTCCAGAATTTCCGACGAATCAAAAACCCTCCCCCAAACATAGCTATCACAGAGATCCATCCTTCACCTCTCGAAATACGCCTAATAAATCAGAATCAGCCAACCAAACCCAATCGATTTTAAAATCACAAGGATACGAATAATAACCCCACTTACCTTAGACTTCTCAAAATCCACATAAACACAGCGACAAGCGTACTTGCCGTTCTCAAAGCAAGCACAGACCTCTCTCTCACCAACGGGGAAGACGAATTCCACATGATCTCTCCCACGGCCTGGGTTCTCAGATTCTTGGCCTTGACAACTCTAGCTCCGTCGCGCTCGAACGTGTCGTTGTCGAGCAGTTCGATGAGGTCATCTACTTCGACCCAGCACTCTAAGCACCAGATACTTCCCAGTGCGATCCGCTTGATCGAGAGAACGGCACCGGTTTGTTGGCCGGCGAGTGTGTACGGGTCGGCTACTTGAAGAGTTGAGAGAGATGGAGTGACTGTTGTGGCTGGGATGCTATTCGAGGTTGTGCTCGGCTTCGAAGTCGAGCCGATCTCGACGTTAGTGACACCTGGAGCGTTCTCGTGCTATCCATTTCCAAGTCATATATCAGCTTCGGGCTCTTCAAAATCCCAACTTATACACACTAACGCCGAATGACACTTCTGACTCGGAACGAATTTACTGTTAGTAACAAAGCAAAGACATACCACATATCCCACGGGACACGGGATACTCAAGCTCACATCTACAAAGGCCCTCGACGCACCCGCATCTCGTCTTCCACATCACGGGGAAGAATGTGCTCCAAGACACACTAGATTCCTCACCTGTTCGCAGCGACACGACTTTGGTATGGACACCCTGATACTCTAGGACTTTGACGAGTTCGTGAAGTTCCATTCTCCGTCCTGGTTCGGATGTTGGGTTTGAGGTTTCTGGAGGAGAAGCGCTTTTTATGAGTAAGATGGCGCCGGGTCGTTGGCCAGCTGGAGTCTTGGGATCCGCGATGGAGAGTTCGTCCTGCTTTTCTGGAGTCATGCCGTGTCGAAGGAGTTCGTTGGTTGTTGATATTGGAGAACCGCTCGCGGTGAAGACCGGGTGCGAGCTGAAGCCCATGGCGATGACACTGTGTCGCAAGGGTTCTGCTTGGTCACAGAGTGCGGAAGATGCTCTTGGGTATCAAGTCGATGTATGCATGGCAAGATCTATGAATGAGGTCGGTCTACTAATGTACGCGTCTTGGAGCGAGCCAGAACTTTCTAGGACCGGCGTTGACGGCTAATAAGTCGCATACTCACGTTTGAGGGTGATTTCTAGGTACAAGGGATTGATCTAGGCACGAGAAGAAGCACGACTAAAAAGCACGTTCAACGGAGAACCTTGAAGCAGGAAAAAGACGCCAGACAGAAGAGTACGACGACAATAAGTGCGTGAAATTGCACCCCGGGGTAATGAATCAATTCGTGACTATACTGTTTCATTATCCACGAACTCTTTTGCCGTTACAAAGTTCTCTTTTCTTCAATGTCGTGAATTTTTGCTAGATTCATCGGCTTGGCTGTCAGACCCGGGCGAAGTCAGGCCAGACATAAAGCCGCCCAAAAGACCGACTGTCTTATCAGCTACCCATCCTCCTAGGCTTGTACACTCATTACGGGTGGCAGCGGAATTCCAGATCCATTAGATCACTAGCCATTGAGTGACCACGGTGTATACGCAGCCTATTTGACAGAGCCCCGGACTGAGATCGAATGACATGAGATGGAGGAAAACGAACAGCAGACTCAGCTTCTTGTTTCAAGCCTTCCTCCATATCACAATCACTCAAAGTGTCCCAAGAGTCTTGCTGACATGGACATGCCAAGCCACAGTTGACGTGGTTGGTCGGAGAGGGATGGTAGACCACCTTAGTTGGCAGAAACTTCCTCTCTCCCGTAGCCATGATCTCAATCTGACAACTCTCTTCAGAATATGAGATGATCCGAACTAAGTACCCGACTTCTGCTACTGTATTCTCTTCTGGAGTTGTGGCCGGTAAGTGCTGTGAGATTGGGATGGAGCTTCTACCCATACCAGTATGTGAGGCCTTGGCGCCGGTGGTGGATTGAACGGTTTTAAAGTTAGAATCGGTGGAATATATGAAGACTGCGAGTACTTGGGTGAACTCGGGGACGCCGGAGGTTGGTGTTGGGGCCTGGTGTTGGGGAAGCCGGAAAGGGTGCCGACATCGACTGTGAGGTTTTGATTTGGTTCTGAAGCTACCATGATTGTCATATTTGTGTGTGATGATGCCACGGGAATGAAATTTCCTCGTATTGGTTTATAAGTACAGGCATTGTTAAAGTACTACATTTATTATCTGAGAATAGACTGGATAGATGCAGCCACAATTCCTGCTCGGCTTGCTGCATCTGTTCTGTTTGTCTCTGGCATACTCTCAAATATTTTTTTGATTCTTTCTTCCTAAATGGATTCATCGTTGCTGACGAAAGATTACACATTTCTGCACTCTGCATCTTGCCGTGCGGCAGAGCAGGACTGTTTTGATCCTCCTCGCTTAGCAGCCCTAATGCAGATGATCTTGAAGGATCTCGTGTCTCCACCACTTGGCAAGCCCTACTCGCTGGGGAATTGCTTCCGGGAAATCCCCATGGTCAGAGGCTTCGGGGAGAAGGCTAGTGACTCTTAGCTACTTCGTAAGCCGACTTACGCTTTGCGCCAACTATGTTCGGTGCCTGCAAGGGATACGTGCGACGACTCGCGACCTCGAGGTGAAGCTGACGCTAAGTTCAAAGTTAAATCTATAGGGCTTAGAGGATCATAGGTTTTGTTGCACATCGCGTCTCTGTCTGCGTTGGGAAGTTTGAATGATAGGGATGGTAGGATCTTCGCTAAACTGAGTGGAGCGGGGAGACTAGTAAACAAAGGATGATGACACCCAGAATCCGAGCAATTTAATACAAGCATTTGTACAAGAAACATTCGCTCATCGTTATAGTATATCCGAATACATATTTATCTCATTGTAATGTTATTCCAGGGCTTTTTGCTGCGTACTTTGGCAGCGTTGCAATGATACTTCACGGCCGTGATGTCAACAGAAGGGGACAAGCTTAGCGAGCTTCGACATGAACACGAATACAGGCACTGTAGGTCTACATCCTATAGTGCTTAAACATCAACGGAGCTAAGCTGATTATTGTTAAGGCAATGTGTTGTTAAAATCCACAAGTTCTCCCTACTTCAGCATCTGGTGACTAGCGATGTGCGCCGATCGGACGAGCAGCTGTTGTGCTACGAGAATTTTTGGACAAAACGAGAAAGGGCTCTTTGAGAGATTACAACCCCCTTTTAAGACAATGCAAAACTCTTATTACTGTCACCACAGCCATTAGTATCCAGTGAAAAGCTTCCCGGTGCAGGATATATCCGTCTCGATTGCCATTGATTTCTGACGAGAATCACATGACTTACAGGGTTCTCGGTGCCTCGGCTTGTGCGAGTAGGGGCAGCCGAGATTCGCTTGGCTTCCAGCCATTACAAACAACAAAAATCATTTCAAGATACTAAGTACTTAAGAAGCTGACTCTGTGGCAGCACTTATTCTTTGCCGATACATGAGATCGAAAATCTAAAAAATCGCAATATGACATCTCTGGAACTTCAAGATCGGAATCCACCCCCACTTTCCGAATCCGAACATGAGCCGTCCCACGATCGTGAGAATGCTTACGACATTCCTGTAGTCGAACAAAATCTTGCCCCAGCAGATAGTGGAGCAGCAGCATGGAGGCTCCTCGTTGTCGCCTTTGTCTTTGAAGCTCTACTATGGGGTCAGTATATACCATCCCACTTCCATATTAACAACTCGGAGAGCAGAACTGACAGCAATTTCAGGCTTTCCGCTCTCTTTTGGTGTGTTTCAGAACTACTACTCCCAACAACCACAGTTCGCAAATAATCCGTTCATTTCCATTGTTGGGACTGTTGCTTCGGGTATCTCGTATCTGGGTGCACCGCTCGTCATACCAGTCATTAAAAGGTACTCAAAGTACCAAAGACACATGATTTGGATTGGATGTCAGTTCCCATATTCCCCTTCCTACTTCTCGTCGCTCTGTTCGCCAATTGACTCATACTCTTATAGGGCCTCTCTGTATCCTCGGACTCGTAGCCGGTTCCTTCGCCAAATCCCTGCCTACCCTCATCTTCACGCAAGGTGTCATGTACGGAGTCGGCTTCTTAATTTTCTACTATCCCATCATATCCTTCATTAACGAATTCTGGATAGCTCGCCGTGGACTGGCCTACGGTATCCTCTGCGCCTCGTCCGGCGTCTCAGGAATCGTCATGCCCTTCGCAGTTGAAGCGCTCCTAGCAAAATACGGATATCAAACCACTCTGCGCATCATCGCCATCGGGCTAGTGGTGCTTACCGGTCCCTTGATCCCCTTGCTAAGAGGGAGATTACCGCCGAGCGCACACACCTCCGCAGGCAAGACCAATTGGCAAGCTCTACGATCGCCAGTCTTCTGGGTGTACTGCACCAGCAATGTGGTGCAAGGCCTTGGATACTTCTTCCCATCGCTGTATCTACCTTCATACGCAACAGCTATCGGCCTTACAGGAACGCAAGGTGCTCTTGTTTTAGCTCTCCTGAGCGTCTCGCAAGTCATCGGGCAATCCAGCTTTGGATATCTTTCCGATAAGCGAGTTCCCCTCAATCTTCTCATCCTGATCTCAACGCTCGTCTCTGGACTCGCCACACTCGCACTCTGGGGTCTAGCACAGTCTTTGGCGGCACTGATCATGTTTGCCTTGGTGTATGGGTTCTTCGGCGCAGGGTATGTAGCCATGTGGGCACGCATGGGAAGTGCTGTAAGTGAGGAGCCGACTGCTGCGTTGGCTACATTCAGTTTGTTTTGCTTTGGGAAGGGAGTGGGGAATGTGGCTGCGGGGCCGCTGAGCGCCGCGTTGATAAGGAAGGGGGTTGTGGTGGGGAGTTATGGCATTATGAGGTATAAGTCTGTCATCATGTTCACGGGGAGTTGTATGCTTGGAAGTGCGGTCAGTGTTGGTGCATGGTGGATGAAGGGGAAGTGGCCGCGGAGTTTGTAGAAATGTTTGATTTGAAGCTCGGCAGGGCGTGCCTATGAGCTTATTGAGAGCTGTTGATCAAAGGTAACTGCAAAGGTCTCTTCAGGATGAGACGGCACGCATGTCTAGAATAAGGCAACGGGGGGTTTATATATTTGGGAGGAGAATCGGGGGAGACATTTGATTATCTGAAATGTTCGTTCATCTGTAGCAGCCGATATAACAAGATCTAGAAGATAGAGCAACGGTATATTCCTTGATTGGTGTTTAGTAATCAGTAATACACTTCTCAGGCTTCACCGCTCTCTTCCATTCAGGGGCTCGCTTAGGCAAAATAAACATGAGTGGGAGATGGCGGAGAGGCAGGTCCGGTTTACAATTTACAGCAACAAGCCTGCTCACACACGTAGCACGGTTTGACAATGCAGTTCACGAGATTGATTCGCAGATCACCAGCAGTCCCATATAATTTGGCTATCCTGCTCCCCATTCGCTTTCTCAGATCTATAACTCCTATACCTCCTCAAGTTTCACCACCCCATCATCCGGATTGTCAGAAAATTTGACACTATCCCGTAACTCCGGATACCTGTCCGTGAAAGGCTTACCCATACTCCAATTATCCAATAAATTACAATGATCCCAAAAGTCCTTCGTGACACTGACTCCATCCCTACCCCAACATATCGCCTCCTCGACACCTCTCTTCCAGTTACAATTCAGACCTAGTATAAAAGAGTACATGAAGTCTTCTGTGCAATATTTTTCTTGGTTTGCGATGACTACTTCTCTCAATTTGAGAGAGCCGAGTGCGCAGATCCAGACGTGGTGTGGTGTGGTGCGTTGTGCGAGGCAGGGTATTGAGTGTGAGGGTATTCCGCAATACGACTCGTAGTCGTTCATGATTTGCCACTGATACAATGGATACATCCTAGAAGGCTGAGTGGTTAGCGATTGTAATAAGGTACTGTCAGACGTTGAACCTGACTTTGCATATCCAGAAGTGCACACCCGAATTGTAAAAAATGGCTTGCTATCACGAAGGCCCGGAAAACTTACACTAATAGCGCGCCTAATTTGTCGATAAAGGTCCGATAAGTCAAGCGCTTGAGCAAATCGCATATCATCCGCGAGACAGGGTGTGACAGATGCGACAGTTCTGGTGCCACCAAGGCATTGACGTTTGGATATTTCGGTCCAATAGCGACAGCTCTGCTAGCACCCTCGGATACTAGAGCCTTCTGAGCTTCGATGATCCCACAAAGAAGTTTTTCTACTGGCGTGTCAGGCTCTTTAACCCGCAGCGGTAGCTCCCAGACATTTATTGTCGGCTGCTTGACGAAAGATGTGGGGATTATGTATTGGTGTTCGGGTGAGAAGCCTCGCGGAAGGGATCTGGGAGGTGATGGATAGGAGATAGTTCTCGGCTGTTTGAGTGGTCTTCGTTGTATTCTTGGGGCGATCTTGGAAGAGGTCGGGGAGAATGGTACCATGCCAGTCCCTGGAATTGACAGAGGGAAACTGCCAAGTTCAGGTGAAGGCAAAGCCTCTGACTTTACGGCATGATGAATAGGAATTGAGTAATTGCCAATGTCGGTTAACGGCGTGCTCTTTGATTTGATGGCAGGGGATATTGGGGACTGCAAAGCTGGGTTGATGTTTGAATGTGGTAGCGGGGCAGACGCTGTCGATGGTATGCTAATGACTACATTTGTGTCAGCTATGAATGAGGCGCAAGTTTGAAGGAACATTGAGAAGTTGTTTGAAGTAGATAGATTTCTGAATCCAGAGCGGTGGAGACATACTAGTTTGCTGTGCATTTGCAAGAATTGACTTCAAACTACTCAACTCCTCTTCCAGCTGTACGGTTCTTCTCTTGGCCTGATCGAGTTCTGATCCTTGGTCCTGCAGCTCACGCACTCGTCCCTCCAAGCTCTCAATATGTCTTCTGGTCTTTTCTCGCAGTATTTGTTGGGACCTGCGATCTGCTGCCCGCTTCTTTGCGAGTTGTTCTGCATTTAATTTGTCGACACTGCGGCTAGCTGTGAATATCAACCATATCAGCTCTGCATTCCGTAATAATCTTGCAGATGATCCATGATAATCAATAACAGGGCCTCCCTACCTTTGGCTTTTCCGCCCGCGTCGCCCCCATCTTTCGGGATTTGCTGCTGCTGATTCTCCATGTGCCCCTCAGCGGGGCCCGAAACTGGGGAAAGCCGGTACGGTTTGGTGAGTGTATAGAATGGACCTTTTATCACCAGGCAGGGCTGTTGCAGAACAGATGATTTCTAATCATGAAGTTGCTGTGGCTGAAATCAACTCGGGGAAGTCCCAGATGAACAGTATTTCTAGGACGTCAGAATCGGCAGACGGAACGCACGGTGAGGTTGAAAGTCGAGATAAAGTTCGGGCTACTTAAGAGATCCCCGTCATCTCGGATCTGTGCTCCTGCTGGGGCTCGCGGAGTCGCTCTCCGACCCGCATTCTTGGCGATCTCTAACGTTTGATTGGACGAAATTGAAAAACAAAGCATGCTATCCTTGAAGCGATCATAGCATCGGCTAAAAGTGCCGGTCGTGGAGAATTGTTCTCCATCGCTCTGTAATTTTCCTTATCTTCGAGACCCAGAAAGCTTTTTGATCATGATGAATGCAATCGGGGCGAATGTTCGGATCGTACTAGAATAATGTACAAAAGTGCGTCTTTGTACTTTCGAATTTTCCGCATTTGAAATGCCAAGAGACTGAGACACCGCGATGCCGAGGTTGGATGACGAGCCGATGTTAAACAATTTAAGGTTTCCCAGAACTTTGATCAATCTGAAGATTTGGTTACCAGATACAATCATTCGTGGGACCTGTCTGCAAATATACTCGGCAACGAGAAAATGACACCTTGGTAGAACGAAGCGGCCATCTCAAGGTTGAGTCTCGTCAAGTCCTCCTGGTCGTCAGCCAAGGCGTCACTCTTCACTTTTCCTTGACACCAATTTGTACGTATATCTATATCAAGATCGATAACACTGAAGCTTCACTTCGAGAGAGCTACAGTGGGTTGGAAAGAGCCCACAATTCGAAATGATCGTCTCAGTGTCATCACATCGTGGAGCGGTATCCAGGATCATTGGGACAGCTCATGGCTGAGCAGCCGAGAGGAGCTTGAACTCATGTGCAAGAAGAAAGCTTAGACAGGGTTCAAATCTGCTCGAGACTACCGGTGAGCATTCAGCTTGTGGAGAATGATAGAAATTCGAACGAAGCTATGCGCCTCGGAGGAAGATGCCGTGCCTACTGAACTGGTAGAGTTCGGCCAACCAAATTTCGCACCGGGTGTGCTTTCTGTCGCTGCCTTTCGCTTTATTATTTATTGCGATATATTGAGTTTCTTGGTCTCGTTAAGTACTCGCGTTCCGAAATAAACCGAAGGGGCATTTTAATTCCAGTCTCTTGCCACGTTACTGAAAGTTTAGTTTCGCGAGTATACGGTTCTCTGATGTCGCGATGTCTCGTCGTCTTTCAATTACTGTTTCTCTTTCATACAATGATGGAAAATTAATAGTTCAAAGATCTTATTCCAGGCCGGATCATTGCCTGATCGCGACTCAAGAGATCTTGAGGATGCCACGCGAAGTCCCAGTGTCAATACCAGCAATGTTTACTTCGGTACAATGAGTACATCTATCGGTGGTTTACATTATCTCAATAGTGGCTGTGATAGATAGCATGGCTCGCAAGTGCAACTCGATGGCTGATTTGCTTACAGAATCTCAAAGGGCGCAATTGCCTTGTGGATACGCTATTGTGGCGCAGCTCATGCACCTCCTGTTGGCTACCGTCAGATATCTACGGTCTACCCTCCTCACTTAATGGACATGCCTTCTTGACTCCATCGACAATTCATGAAGTATGACAAAAGCACACCAAGGTACGCATCAATTCTTTCAATTGCCTCCGATACTCTCAGAAAATAACCGGGAAACAGAAACGCCAGTCCTTGGAGTTCCGTCGCGAGTGACATGGCGCGTCGCATTCTGGGTTCTCCTCACGCTATCCATCAACTCCATGGCGCAAGAAGCCGCTTTTTCAGGCTCTCATAAATTTTACCTGCACAGCTCACCACTATTCTGCTTTTCCGAAACCATTTTACTGCTTATCCGCATCTCAGCACAGTCTATTTCTCTCAAAATCCCGTTGTTGAAATCTGTACACCTGGCTCAGCGGATACAGATGAATGAACTTGATGGATCCAAACATGGCCGCACTGACTTTGCCTCCTCACTTCTCATAGCTGAGATCCAGCGTACCGCTTGGCCTCGCTGGCTGTTTTTCGTCATGGGATCGTTACCGGCTGGTATAAAACTAACCTCGGTCTCGAATGTACCGTGGACTAAGACGTGGGGGATGATGTTTCTGTGCACTTTAATCGTCAATGAGATGATCGCTATCACTTCGAGTCCTGTCCTCAGTTTTGCGCGGATCTTTGGCCAGGGACCTGTCAGTTGGGATCGTGATCAGCATGGTTATATGAGCAAGGTACATCGTCTTGATCGCTTTCTTTTGAAGGTCGAGGGTCATGACGCTGACGAGGATGTTGCATTACGGGGTTGTAGTCGGGGCCGGTGAGCGGATTTGGAACTTGGCATCTGAAACCATACTTGCCTCTCCCATAACACAGCTTGCTCTTCCATATGCCGGCTTTGGCGTTGCCTGGATCGTCTGTCTGGCTGATGTATTTGAATTCATCCTCAAATATATCCGCGGGCGCAAGGGAACCAAGCGGCCGAGAGATTGCCGCATGGGACCGACTCCACAGCCTTTAGATATGGTCGTGATCATGATACCGAACCCGGGACTTTCGAATTTGGGCAAGGGATACATGACGTGCCTCAGGTATGTCTCAGGTATGTGACGGTCACTCTTCTGACCAGGTATTCGAGTACGTACTGGCAGATGATCGTAACGAGTGTTTCTTCTCTGTGGCGAGGCTTTGCGATTCTGCTTTGGGTTTCACCGGCGGCAAAAGCCAGTGCAGTGGAACAAGGGGAAGAAGAATATGTAAAAGAAGTCGTGGAAGAGAATATTGTGGAAAGCCATATGATTCAAAGCGACGAGGCAGAGATAGACCTGGGGGAAGTCAATATCGCAGAAAGACAACTAGAAGAACGACGATCGGAGCAGAGAAAGGTGGCGGAAAGATGTCTAGCAGGGAGACAATTGGTGGCTAGACAGTATGCTGAAGGAGGAGAAGTGCAAAGGGGGGAAGAAGAAACGGGCGGAATAATGCCAGTCGTGGAGAGCCCGTCAGTGGTTGATGATGCTGCGTGGGTTCCCTCATATCCTTCTTCACTAACCTAGGAGTCTGTATCCTGTGGTATGCTTTCATGTACGACGAGAGCGGCACAGTGAAACCGGCCTGGACAGACACATTTGGATAAGAGCAAGTTTCTGTCGCTGAGATATCACAGCGGTTTTAGAATTCATCAGTTGAATGTACAAGACATGACTCTCGTTATCTTCCTTCATAGATGATATTACTCTAGCTCATCTCTGGTATTGTACAAGCATGTCATCTTACATGGCCAAGAAAGCACCCAAAATAGTTCCAAGCATACACGCCATGCTGACTGCCAATCCAGCAGCACCATTGCTCACAGGTGGAGCAGTGCCATTGTTTCCTGTCGGAACATCGACGCCAGATTCGTTGTTGGACACGTCACTATTAATGCTTCCGTAATTGCACTTGCCTCCATTCCAAGCAATATCATAAACTTGCTCCCACAGAATAAGGGGATTGTCGACGGTGACAGGAGTGTAGTAGATGCGGCAATTAGCAGGCTCAAAGATAAATTGTAGTGGGATACCGGCGTCATCTCCTGGTGGAATGCTGTCGCGAAGATTGATACCATAGCCTGCAAGAGCACGCTCGGAGCCGAGAGGAAGGGGATTCAAACCGGGCAGCGTGTCGTTGGCGAGAGCTGCGAGTTCGTCTGAGATATATGGGCCAACGACAGCGGTATTGAGGTAGGCTGTCTGGGTGACGATACTGCTAAAGGTATAGGCTTGGGCGCCTTTGGTGCCACCGATTGCTTGCATCGGTCCTTCCTTTCCGCGGCCTCCTACTGCGATGGTCTTGACGTTTGCTTGCCGGGTGAGGAACTCAACCAGAATAGCACATGCGGACGCGCATACACCATCAGTCAGGACGACGACATCCTCTGGAGCGAAGAGTCCAGGCTCCGTGGCTGGTTCAGCAGGCGTTCCGTACAAGACGAGACCACCAGTTGTTTGTGTGTAAAAAGTGCTGTTCGTGGGGATTCGTCCGGCGATGGTGAAGTTTTCGCCGTTGTTCTCTACTGGAGGGTAGTAAGGATTATCCCCACTCGTCCATCCAGTAAAGTTTTGTAGATCTTCGGTCACCCAGCTTCGGTGGCTCCAAGGCGAAGTTGAAACCCTGGACTTAGTGTTCTGGACTGTGTCATTGTCACTGGAGCTGATCGCTAGAGCTTCGTCGGGAACTGCGTGGTAAATTTGGCCATAGATGTCAGCAGCTGGGTTACCACGCAGACGTGCAAGGCCATATGGCTCGATGTTGGGGAAGATTCGTCGAAACTAGTTCTCGTTAGCGGGGAAGTGACATCCTGGATTGATTCGACTTACAACGTCGTTTGGCAGGATCGTGTTTCCGCCACCATTACCGCTGACATCGATGATTAGCTTCGTCTTCTTATCGGTCCGAACAGCCTCAAAGAAGTCTCTTGTGGTATTGACAAAGGAGTCCTCAGTGTCGAAGTCGGCTTGTGCAGCCGTCTCGTTTGAAAAAGTGCCAATGCGAAGGACAGCCGTGTCTTCATATCCAGTAACATTCAAGTAGTATCCGGCGACCTGATTATGTGGATCTTTAATGACTGGTCGAAAGGGGTAACCTAGAAGTGTAGGCGCCGTCGTACCGTAGGTTGGGGTCGAAGTTGACGAAGGCGACGCCGAGGATGATGTTGGACTAGGATTTGCTGGCGCAACACAGAAGAACTCTGTGAAGGTCTCTCCGTCAACAATATCAGTGGACCAGCTTCCATTCGGAATAATGGCCAGGTTCGCAATGGAGAGTGTCGTACCGTTCGCAAATGTGATATTCGTAAAGTCGCCGGGGTACTGGTAGGTATTTGGGATTGAAAACGATCCAGTGAAAGAGCTATGCAGCTGTGAGCTTCTGCTTGGAAAGTAAAATTGTGTCAATACTTACCCCGCGGACGGTCCTGAACCATAGTTCCACATGAGCCTGTTGTAGCTTGCATCCGGGTCGGAAGGAATTGCCCCGGCAGAAGCAGTAAGAACAGTGTCGATATCGTCGCCATTAATTGTTTCGATACTGGACACCGTGAAGTTGTTCCTCCCAGCATATACATCGTCTAACTTAGATGAGTATGGGAGCAGCAGAGATAGTTTGAATGGACTTACCACGAAGGTAGACCGCGGGGGCGGATGTGCCGTCTTCAGTAATAGAGACAAAGGACAGAGTGTTACGTCCTCTCAGGTATGAGATGGTTCCAGAGGTGCAGGGTTGACTGAATGTGTGCCCGTCTTTGACAGAGTAGACAAGACTTGCCAAAGCCAGGTCAAATTCGTACTGACTGTTATAACCTCTTGAAGCGGCTTTACTCGCAATATTATCCAAACCCCCAAGGAAGTCTACAGGGGGATAGAAATAGTCTGCTGGAGGATCTGCGGGGCCATTGTTAGCGTCGTCAATACTAAGACCTGCAACAGTGAGCTTACTCTTCAGGTATGCGATGGAGGACTGGAACTGATAGTATTTCTTCAATTCCTGGATATAGCTGGCAGCCAGTGTGTTGTCGATAGCGGATGATTGAAGGCACGCATATGCAAGTAATGGTTTCAAGGGGGAAGTCTTTTCCGTCGTCTGAACGATGTTAGAATACAACACTATATAAACTTATGCGTGATACTTACTGGTCTCATTGCTGTAGTACTCCTTGATTGACTGTGTAATGACTCCACAAGGGGCGCTGGTATCGGCTGTATTATTGACAGGGGCTGCAAGAATGCTGGCGGCGGCAAAGGCCACGGCGAGACTTATCTGAAGTTGCATCTTGGCTATAGAAGAAATAGAAAACGGAATACAGGAAGTAAAATAAACAAACAGCGCGATGGAAGAATATGTACTTCGCGACAGAAGCTCCAAGCTCGACCACCATGAAGACTTTTGCTGCAGGAACACCCTTTCTGGCAACCCGACAGAGAGCTTTTAGATCAGGCTACTGCAAGGGAATAGATCAACTAGCGAGGAGCTAGTACTGAGGCTGGACACCAGAGCAAATCTGGTATACTGCCCGAGAATGCTTCTTGATGGTCGTGGAGGTCATGATTAGGGGAGCTCTTGAGACGCGATATCGCGAGTTATCTACTTCGACGGATCGAATGCGTTGACCCTATGAGCATGTTTCTGCGTTCAGAAGTATCATTAATTTTTCTTTCAAGCCTCTCACTGGCCCTTCTCGAAGTTCATAGCTCAACGAAGGTCGAGGCGCTGAAAGATCTGACAGGTTGGCGGTCCAATTGTCCGGTCCACTTTCGCCAATTTACGTAGGGATGCAATTCCATCATTGCGGCTAAGATTCAGGCACCATGAACAGCTGAGAATTCAAAGCTGCGCCCATGATTTACCAGTGATATTTTCCTCGGCAGCGTATTCATCAGAATAATTGTTGACGCATATCTTCGGATCAAGACATCTGCAATGAAAGCCGCATCATACGCTTACAGCCACGATCCTTTAGACACAACACGAGGCTGAAGATATCCAGTCTCCAACCGTGATGTCCAAGCTGCAAATCATCGGCAGATCCGTAGTTAACCCCGACTTGACGTGAAACCCAAATCTGGAGAAAAAGGCTGACCGGTCAATCCTGTAGCGGCGTGGGGAAACACGCCAGCTCGCAGGAGGAGGCTGCCGCAATTGGCAAAGACTGAAATGTAGTACAAATAAGCCTCGAGCTACAGCCCGCAATTACCAAATCAAACCCCAGACTTTCCGACAGCTGGTACCCGACTAGGATTCACAGAAGTCAGATTTGAGCTGTCGTTTTCGAGTTCAGCAGAATCCGTAGGGCTGCCTGCGAGAGATGCCGATCAAGAAGACAAATAGCTTTGTTTATGGATTTCTCAATAGACCTGAAGCTGTAAAATGGCATGTGAATACCATCAGCAGAATTGATGCTGCACCCACGTCAGCAAAGCCGACGACTGCGGATACGTCAGATGGGTCTGGCTTACAGGACTTCCTGACTCAACTCTCCCGAAGACCTGCAGCTTTTATACTCGCCACAATCACCACTTCAAGTAACTCTTCTAGTGGACGAGCCTAGCCATCAAAGGGCCGGTCACTATCAGAACTCAAATGTAGGTGGAGATTGGGTGATATCAGGGAAGGCATTCGGAAGTTTTGAGTAAGACTGAAGCACAGAGTGACGCGACCAAGACTTCATCGATTGCCTGGCCGCGCGATACCACTGAGTATGTGACGCAGCGACAGCTCGGAAGCATTACAGGCTGACTCCTCAATACAGAAGTCTACGCATGATCGATAGTGCGCCGACAATTCTTGGGGCGAGCTCCAGTCGCAGGCTTCTTGGTAGATTCTTGCAACGTATCACAAACGGGCTAATGTAGATGCTCAAAGAATGGAGCTGCACTGAGCCAGAAGAACTTTGAACCTGAATAACTTACTATGATTAGTCTGAAGGCGGGTTTCAAGCCGAATTTGAGTACACAACTGCGTGGTAGCAATGCAATATAAAATTCGGAGTCGACAGAGACGAGGTAGAGATGTAATGATGGGCGGGAATCGCCGAAGTTCAAGCGAAACCCTTTTTCTGACCTCGCATCAACTTTTCGCGAGAACAACTTCTCTTCCTATCAGAAACATTACTGAGGCGGATTTCTTACTCCGGATCCTGCCACGGAACAGCTATCGAGAACCCACAGCACTCCTCGTTTGTGAAGTACGGTAACACTACCGATATGTTGGCCCGTCTGGGACGCGTCAATTCGACGCGTCTTCTTGGCCTTCATTCTGTTCGAACGACCACACCAATCTATCACAACCTATTTCCTCGAAGCACCTTACAATTCTCCACAAGCACCCGAAGACAGGAAGAAAACCGGGGAAGTCAAATGGAGAAAGTCCGGAACGCGACTGCACGAAAGAAGGAAGAGAAAGAAGAGGACTTTTGGTCGAAACTCGGACGAGAATCGATGGAGGTGGCTCAGCTGGGGATGATTATTGGGGCTGTATCAATATTTACGTATGCTGGGGACTACTGGCGGTGGGTCATGGTGATACATTTTGGACGAGGATTGGACAAGTTCAAGGAGCAGAGGTCGAATGTGATTAAGACGCAAAGGGATACAGCAGTGGAGGAGGAGACCTGGATACTGGACGAATGGAGTGAGACGAAGACTTCACTGAGTTGATATTTGAAGTGGGATTTTTTGATTTTCTGAGTGGAAGATACTCTTCCTGTTACTGCAGGTGTTTAATATCTTCCGGACTTTGTGGGGTGGTCTCTACTTTACACCCACTCCGGCTTGTCACTACCAAGCGGTTTGGGCATGATGTCCCATCCTGGCATATATCCTTCAACAGCAGCAGAATGCTTCAAAGCCTTCAACTCGCCAAATCCACTCTCCTCCGTCTCCAGATACTCTCCTATCTCCTGGTCACCTGTCGCGGGACAATCAAATCCGGTCTTGCCAGGAAATTGTCCAAGAGACCTGAGATACTTCATGGTAGCTGCCAAAGACACGTTTACCTCATAGCTTCCTCCTTCTGTGGCTCTCTTGTACAACGCAGCACAGATGCTTGTTGCAAGAAAGAATCCTGACGCATGGTCCAGAGCTTGGCAAGGCATTGGACGACCTGCTTCTCCTTCGCCAAAGTGCTCAGCTTCTGAGACATTCATGCCTGATCCGGTCTGAACTATTGAGTCGAAACCTCGATTTCTGCCCCATGGTCCTTCATTGCCGTATGCAGACATGTTCGCGCAGATTATGTTGGGGTTCGCCTGCGCCAGTTCTGAAGGAGAGAATCCTTTCGCGGCGAGACTACCTGGTCTGTAGCCTTGGATGAACACATCTGCATTTTTGGCCAACTCCAGCAATTTGGCCCTTCCGCACTCTGTTGTCAAATCCAGCTGTGCGGTCCGTTTTCCTCTCGCTAGATCTCGGTCGATATCTGGTAGATCAGGCAGGTTTGGAGAGGTAATCCAGAGCACATCTGCACCATGAGCAGCCAGAGTTCTTCCTGCTACTGGTGCAGCAATCACCCGGCTTAACTCCAGAACCCTGATACCACGAAGACATCGACCACTGCCGTCAGGTAGCTGCGGTGGTTGTACCGGAGCCCCTGAGCCCAACTTCTCGATCTGGACTGGGACGTTGGGAATGTATGTTGCCTGTGGAAGAGCATCCCACTGCTCGTATGTTCGGAGAGCTGCTATGACGCAGTTCGCTTTCATGGCTGCTGTTTCGAGATCGACTGACTTCCGCCTCAGAAGAGCGGAACGAAACTCGTCTCGTGTGGCTGTCGGCGGCAATCCGAGGATCTTGAGTGCGCCTTCGACGTGGTGTGGGAAGCCATCATGAATCCGGACATAACCATCGGCAGTCTTTTGAACAGGGCCACCAAACTTCTTCAGCCCCCCTCCAAGATCTGCTTTCTGACCAACTAGCGTATATAGCTTCTCGGATTGAAACTCCAGACACGCGTGCAATAATGGTACTATTACTTTCGGTATGTTGGATTTGTTCCGAGTGGATTGAAAAAGTGCAGCGGCTAGTGCTGAGAGTGCAATCGTGCTTTGTGCCAGATGGCCTATCTTGAATGAAGATGGAAGACCGGAAAGTAAGTGCTTGTCTGCATCAGGTAGAGATAGTGATGCGAGAGCCTCTGCTGGAAGACCAAGGTGCTTCCAGATTTGGGCAACTGTATCTGCAGTCGTGAAGTGTGATCGGTCTGTAAGTGTCTCAATTTCCGCCATGTGGATATTGTATGTTCTAATATTTGCTATGATTCCGAATTGTGAATGAAACTTTGACCCGGACGCCAAGATTGCTTTTCGAGATATCTTCATAGTTGAGAGGAAAACGTCTCTTTTACTGACGAGGTGAGGGACAGGATCGTCAGATGTCCACTCGTTATGCCGATGATCTCCGGTCTCGGCTCTTCAATCTGCCCGCGGTTACTCAATATTACTGTTTTCTAGCCAGAAGCAACATAAACAAGGAATGGCTTAAAAGGACAGAGTTAAACTTCGATTCAGGTACAAGACTTTGTCGATAGCACGAAGGTAGAACATTTCGGCTGTAGTGCCAAGCAAGGAGAGTCAAGCACTTCACGACCCCGCACTTCGTTTGGCGCTTCTCACAGCATAGCATGGCTTTGGCTGCAGCAATTCAAGGCCTAGCACTGCCTAAAGTAATATGATCATTTCTTACAAGTCTTTATTGTGTCCAACAAGTCAAGCGCTTGCTTGCTATCCGTTCGAGTTATCCTTCCTGCCCTGTCACATTCTCACTACAACTCCCCTTCTCCTTTCTTCATTGGGAAGCTGAGGCTATTATAGGATAGTTCATCCGGTGAAGTCAAAGTTCAAGGCAAAAATGCTGTTGCTTCATTCAGCATCATTGTAGTATTCCAAAAGTTCAAGATTTTGAGTACTTATGGCCCGTCTAAGATCAACAATCCGTCCAAAGCGGAAGCCGCACCAGCAGCAAAGCCACTCAGTAGAATCTCTGCTTCTGAGCATGCTTGCTCAATAAAGACAAAGCATTACCACGCAATATCTCCGGTGCAATGAACCCTCCTCTCGCATTACCCTGCACAAAGTTATCATACCCAGCAACAACTCCCGCGATAGCCGGTGCAGGCGCATACGGAAAGTCAGACCCAAACAACACTTTCTCGGGCTTCGTAAAGTCCAGCAGACCATTGAGCTGCGCAGGACTAGTACTCAGCGCGATATCGAAGAAGAACCTCCCGAAATCCTCAAAAGCTTGCGCAGATGTTACAGAAGACTTAGCAGCTGCTGCCGGGATACTCAGCCCACCGATTGCTCGACTTCCCAGGAAAGGGAGGGCACCTCCGGCGTGAGAGAGGATAATCTCGACGTCTGGACAAGCGCGCACTGTTCCAGTCACGACGAGATCGACCGCTGCTCTTGTTGTGGCGAGTGGGTAGTCAATGATTGGCTGTGGGATGCCATTTCCAATAAATTTTGGCTTGACATCGAGGACTCCAGGGTGCAGAAAGACGAGTGCCTTGTAAGCTTGCAACTTCTTCCAGATCGGGAGGAATTTGCGGCTTCCGAGCAGTTTTTCGCCATAGGTTGTGTAGACTGTGACACCGCTGCAGAGCTTCTGTTCTTTGAAGAGGAAGTCGATTTCTGCGAGGGTGCCGTCGACGTCTTGCCAGTCTGGGAGGACGCCGAAGAAACCGATGCGAGACTTGTAGCGAGTGTCTGTTGAGTACTTTGCGAATTCGTTATTGAGGGTGCGAGCGAGGCGTCTGGCTCTCTTGCCTGTTCCTGCAATGGGGACGCCTGGGGTGGATACCGAGAGAATTCCTATTGCGACTGAGCACAGTGCTTTCTCATTAAAAGGGGTACGACATACCAATAGATATGTTCAGAGAATCCATTGATGCAACTGCTGCATCTATCGACCAGGAAGGTGTGGGGAACCCCGAAGGATCACCACCATTCGTTACCACGGCATCAATGTATGCTTGAGGCAGAGCGTGGAGGTGGGTGTCTATACGTCCATTCTGACTCATCGCTGGACTCGCAAGAAACAGAGTACCAATTGCTAAAAGTCTCAGAAGCATTTTGGGACAGGGACGGCTTGCGAGAACTCCTGGGTGTAGAGTTACGATTGATGTAGGATATCAAGCACACTCAACTAAGCAGATCTGTCTCTTGACTTCAACCGCCAAAAATGGAGAATTCATCGTACGTTTATAGATGAATGTTCTCTCGAGGCCCGCGTACTTTTCTTTCCCCCGCATTTTCTATTGACGTGGACCGTCTTGGCATCCGGGTGGTTCAGTTCTCCTGCCGTCAATCTGAGAACCTTTGGTCCAGACTAGATTGAAGATTGCGGAATAAATCAAGTCCTGAAAAGACGATCTTGTAGGATTGTCCAAGGTATTATTTGTACGGGCTGTTCAAGTAGTCACTCAAGAAGAGGTACTCGATTGTCAGCCAGCGGTTCCAGGTTTACGATATTTGCATCTTGGCATCTATGTTGAAGGTTAGAATCTCGACGATAGACTCTAATCGAGGCAGCAGTTTTTCAGTAGCTCAGATATCGTGTCGAACGACAATACTTGGATCTTCGTGTCTGATTCCCATGATGCCACGATATTGAATTCCAAGTTGAGGTGGAATTCCTCCGGCAAAGGTGACATTGCACCAAAACACAAAACTCGGTTGATAAGGCTCACAAGCTCGAGGATTTTCAGTAAAAATACCTTGGTGAAAGTTGAAGATTTAGTAGACGTGGTCAGCCGTAAAGACAACATCAATTCCACGATCTCGAGCCACGATATTTGAGCTCCGCAGGGAGCGTCTTATTTAGAAATGAAATATCCCTCACTTACAAACAACAACCAGAGCAGATCGTAGAATACCTAATCTGCCAGAATACGAAGGCATATGAGATAGACTTATCCGAACTGTATGTGACGGAGAACGAGAGTTTACACTATAATGAATTGGCAAGCATCATCGCATCATGTGAATCGCAATCAAGATTGAGCAGAGCAAAGATGCGACTTTGGCCTACCCCACATTCACTACTGCAAGCCTCCCAGCCCCTTTTTCCATTCTCGCTTAGCTGCCCACCACAAACCCCGTAAATACCGCAACGCCTTCTTTTATTCCGAACGCCTCGCGCCCACATTCATAACGTCCACATTGTGAACATGACAGCTCGATCTATCTAGCAAAATCTTTGTGGACTTCATAGATTTCCAGTATGAGTAGGAAATCCCTCGTCTCTTAACCTTGCTTCTGTTCTTGACAACTCGTGCCAAGGCTTATGGTCAGACTAGATAGCTCTTGAGATCTGGGAGTGTAGCTATGTCATTGAAGAGGCTGAGCCCACACATAACTAAGAGTCCGGTTGGAGTATGTTCGACATGGTTTGTTGACTTGACCTGTAGTGAAGAGCAGATCCTCGCGTTAAAGAACGGTTCTCTGGTTTTCAGGGGACATGTTGTGATTGAGCCTGCTGGGACTGTTTGTTGACAGTGTACAAATTATCTCACTCGATCTTAGTTCTTTGTCTGCTTGAAAAAAGGGCAAATACGAGCATAACCTGGTGCATATGGATAAAGGATATGAGAGGTAGAAAGATCACTGTAGATTTACAACCAGATACATTATTTACCATAAACTTCTCGCTTATGAATATACAGTTCGCAAATCGTTTGCAATTTGATGCAATCCTCCTGTGTCCAGTAAAGATATATAAAGCACCATTCTAGCAGGCATAGAGTCCACAGAGGAGTCGATCGTATCCGACCGAGTTCTTCGATTGCTGGAATGTGTGAAGAGCAATTCGAAGTCTGTTAAGATTGTGATACCGAAACATTAAATAGACAAGTCGAGCGTAAACGTCGTTCATATATTTCCACAATGAATGATCTAGCATTTCTGCAAACTCAGATTATTAACGGAAACAGAGATTGATTGCTGTCATTTGCTGTGCCGCCGCCATTACGACTTGAAGTCTCATACCCGCCTATGCCTTGGCCCCTCAGTTCTCGGGAAATCTCAACTGTGAACAAACATCACTTCCCCCTCTGTCATGGATTTCTGCCACACCATTGGCCCACAGGAAAAAGTCCTATGAACCAAGCAAAGTCCAAGAGATGTCAAGTCCGAGGACGTTCTGATACCTGATAGTCCTGGAGAAGTTGAAGCTGAGGAAGCAAACGACAAAAGTGAGACTTGGAAGACTTATATAACATTGATCTCGAAACCCCAACATACCTCCCGGATTTCTTGAACCAGACCAGGCTAGTCATAGGAAGATCTGGTAGTCTGAAAGTTGAATCTCCTGCATACTCTTCACAGTTTCACTTCTTGTATAGTATTGAATGAAAGAATAAATGTGAACTCTGCATGAAAACCATCAAGTAGCAGACGAACTAGAGAACAATTCTACGCCAGCGACACCTGGTGCCTGACTGGGGCGAGGAGGAAGCATATAGAACCCCCCTATCCTTACCTACTCTCTCTCTCTCATTCCCAAGCACGATCAAAATGGATCGAAATTATGACTAAGAAGATTCGTGATGTCTATTTACCACGCACTAATAGATGCTTTTTCTAGACTGAACTTACTAGTTTAGACCGAGTTATTTCAAGTCTTAGAATAACCCGACCCGGGGCCCCAGGGAAAGATAGAAATGCTTCGTGAGGAAATGAGGCATGGGGATACAGTGAACTTATGTCGTCACCTGCTTCTTGACTGTCAGGAAGATTTCTGTCGTCAATAATCTGTCACTGGCGGTAAAAGGTGGACTTGGTATTTGCTGATATCTGCACTGATGAAGAGGGTGATGAAATATGCGGCGATGGCATTAGGAGAGAGGAGCGACTGGATATTCGCTCGCTGCCAAAGCTCAAGCATGGGGAAAGGGCATGTGGAGTCTGAGCTTCATAGCAGAAGGCGTGGCTTGTAAAAGAAGTCGGATTTTTATACCTCGCAGAGTTCAAATCTTCAAGCCTTTAGTGATTAGAAGGTTGGGTGATTATAAATTCAATGTGGTGGATGAAAAGGAGGGATAGCTTCGAATGGAAAGACTCGGGACTTTTCATTTCGTTTGCTTCTTTGTCTATGGACCATCTAAGTAAACCAGACCATTCCCACATGCAAGTAAGTGAACCAGGCCGCCCGTCCGCCTGTCCCTCAGAGTCATCCCGAACGCCATCGTGGCAGCTAGAAATAGCACCATGTTATTGTACTTAGAGGGAAACATGCGGCGTCATCATCATCCATCCTTCATATTCCCTGTCCCGTCATATCATGTCAACGCCATGTGGATGTTGACTCAAGTCCACTTCTGAACAGCCGTTCCACCACGCTTGAACTCAGGCATCTCACCAAGCACCAACGACTTATCAGTGTGGTCTTTGTTTGGGAAGGTTGTGGCCAGAACCCAGGGTCTTTCGCTACTACCCGGAGCGGCCTGGTTGACGAAGGTATAGACATCGCCAATAGTGCTGGTAGTATTGAATCGAGCGGGCAGTCTGGTGCCGTTGGCCAGTTGCAGACGAAGAGCAACAGTTGGCTGGGAAGCATCGATGACAGGCTCAACAGGGGCAGTGCTAGCGCTTGGCTGAGAGGCAGCAGCAGGAGCAGCAGTCGAGGAGGATGCACCGGGCGTAGGGCTTCCCAATCTGTTCCCACTTCCGCTGAATGGTTTGTACTTCTTTGGAAGAGCCTTGTAATTCTCATCATGCTTGACCAGCTGGACATCAACTGGCTGATCAACATTGACACCCATCAGATGAAGAGGAGCACGGCCTGAGCGGATCATTGAGAGATCGGTGGCGTTCGCGGGATCGTCGAAACGGCGAAGAGGTCCATCTTCGACACTGAAACCATCCTCCCAGAGATGTAGGACTCGGACTTGAACAGGGCCTTCAGCAGGGGCAGAGTTGGCGTGAGGATCTGGGATAACTTGGGATGGAGTATCATCGCCACCTAGAGTCTGACCACTTCCACGGAATCGACTTGGCGGGGCGGATGATGATGGTTCCCCTGGTGATGCTCCTCCTGGTCTGGCAGCATTTCTTGAAAACATTAGCACGGTTCTGTTCTGGCGTGGAAGAATGAACGTACGCTCTAGCCTTCTTAAGGATATCGTTGACCACCTTCCGAGGATCATTACGGTTCGACGTGGGATCTTGCACAGCCAAACCCGACTTCTCACCACCAGCAAACAGATCTCTTGGTTCCTCCGCTGGGTCGTAGTCATCATCATCATCGTCATCGTCGTCGTCGTGACCGTGGCCAGCATGAGGATTGCTTGGACCTTGATTTAATGAACCCAGTGTAGCAATGCCCCCCTTCTTCTTCGGTGGTGCAGAGCTCGAGCTCGATCCTACGGTGGGAATTGATTGTGGTGCAGGTCTGCCATCTAGAGTTCGAGGTCCTGTGTATGGTGGTTCTGGTGCCTCATTCTCGTCTTCTCCAGCTGCTGCTTCCTCCGATGCCTGGAAGTACTCTGTGGCAGCTCCAGACAGGTCCCATCGGTTCGCAGCAAGGTACTGTTGAGCCTATATACACACTTGTCAGATTTGCAAAAGAGAAACATAGCAAATGGAGCTTGAACATACAGCTTCGGGCGAGGCGCCAGTGACGCTGCAGAACTGAGTGATGAGCTCGTCCTGGTTCTGGTTGTCTGCCATGATTACGGTGATGTGCTTGTACGGAAGTGGGAGGTTATTTAGAGGGCAGGAAGCTTGATGTAAAGGACAAAATCTCTTGTGCAGGTGGTGAATATTTTGTTTGCCTCTTGATGTTGACAAACCGCGTCGAAAGAGCAAGAGGCGAGGCGAACCAGACGAGGCAGCCTTTTGGCTCGTCACCCCGCCGGACCTCGAATTGAGGTGGGAGCTTGTCTAGCCTTCCCGAGGCCGGAACATGCCGTCAACACCAAAAGCTTCACGCTCGATCCATCTCCTCTACATGCCCCAACATCAACACAACACTCGCATTCCATAATCTGCGGCTATAGAACTGTCTGCCTTTTCCAAGGCGATCTAAGGGCCATTATGTCTTCCGATAACAACCCTCTCACCGAGTCTTCGATGACTATACCCTCCGATTCCGAACAGTACTCTGGCAACGATGACCTCTCTCCCTCTCCGCCATCATCTTCGAGCTCTCCGCCCATGATCCTATATAGTCCTCCTACACTATGGGGCTTAGTTCGAGGCGCTGCAATCAATCTGCTTCTGCCGTTCATCAATGGGCTTATGTTGGGATTTGGGGAGCTGTTTGCTCATGAGGCTGCGTTTAGGTTAGGATGGGGAGGCACAAAGGTACGGGCTCTAGATTTTCGCATATGCCATGGGAATGGGGCTTTAAAATTCTGCCGCTTTTTTATGTCCTATGCTTTGGCACCGCGGTGGATATCCTCATGGCCCTCTCTCTCTTTCGAGGCAATATGTCTGGGCTGCTACATAACTGACACTCAATCAGGTATTCCCAGGTGGAAGAGCAAGGCATTCAGTCGGACCAGGAATTGAGATCAGGGATGATCCTTTGGAGAGGAAGCGGAGGGAAGGAAACTTGGATGATTTGACGAGTCTGGAATAAGGACCGCGAGGACACATTTTGCATGCACATAAGAAGGGCGTTTGGGAGTTGTAATATAGGGGTCCACGATCCACTTAAAATGGTTTTAAGTCAGGGCAGACAGGTAGCATGCAGAAAAACGATAGTGAGCGATTGACATTTGGGGAGTTGGCAGCTTCGGAGAGGAGAACCCCTAGTCGAGAAATGTAAACACACAATCCAATCGAGCCATCCAGGTACATCCTAAGACTGCCATGTATCAACCGGTTTCTGGCCGGTACAATGAGTATGCAGTGCGTTTACAGCATTTACAGCTGCTCGTGGCGGATTTCTTTTGAATTTCCATGCGTAGTTGACATTACACGCTAGTGATGTTAATGCAAGGATGCACGACATCGGCTTCACTCCCCGGATCAAGCTCTAAAATATTTTGCGACTCGCCCGACCAACACAACCACACAACATGATTCCCAGCAGAGGCCTCCGCTGGTCCAGTCAGACCATAGGAATTGGCAGACGACGTATACTACCTGTGACAACTAGACAAGTAAACCCCCCGTGCTCTCAAGGGCTGGCAATTACTGACCGGTGCCATCCAGTTCTCTTCAACACCAGCACAGCACCGAGCCCATGGACTCCTTTCCAAGAACCGCGCATCCCTTCCAGGGACGTCATATACCGCTCTTCGACTTTCGCAGACGAATACCTTGATACGAAATGCAGCATCCATACGCTTTGCATCCACGACTCCCCTCCCAGCTTCAACAGTCGCATCTAATGCCTCTACCTCCGAAGCTGCATCCTCAGCTGCAGCGAGCACACCCCCTCAATTCGCATCAGAGATCCCCTCAAACTTCAGTTCCTCCCTCGATAGCGCTACAGAATTCTCCTCTGAGTCATTATACAACATCCCCGAACACATCGGGTACCTCCATGAACTTGGTCTCGACTACGGATGGGGTCCAACATCTGTGATGCAATGGATCATAGAGCACATCCACGTATATGCCGGAACGCCATGGTGGGTATCAATCTCTCTGGCAGCAATCGCCATGCGTGCCGTACTTTTCAAACCATACGTCGATGCCGCCGAGAATGCGGCTAGAATGCAAACCATCATGCCCATCACCAAGCCCTTGTCGAACAAGATGCAGGAAGCTGCGAAGGCGGGAGATAATGCGTTGGTGATGCAGATCAGAGGGGAGATCCAGATGATTACTAGACGAGCGGGTGTCAAGCTCTGGAAGGGCGCCGTGCCGATGGTGCAGGTATTTGCTGGGTACGGAACCTTTGTGCTTTTGAGAGCTATGTCGAATATTCCTGTGCCGGGCTTAGAAACTGGAGGGTTCTTGTGGATTTACAACCTGACCGTTCCGGATCCATTCTTCATTTTGCCGCTTGCTACGTCGGCAGTCTTGCATTGGGTGCTACGAGTAAGTCTTCTCCTACGACCCAGCTCCCACTCCCCCCCAAGTTTTCCAACACTGCATACATGTCTAAGTTACAAATCTAACATTCACGTAGAAAGGAGGCGAGACAGGCGCAATGAACCTCTCCCCCGAAATGACCAAAGCCATGATTTGGGGTTTCCCCGCCCTCTCCCTCCTCTTCACCTGGTGGCTCCCAGCCGCCGTCCAAATATCCTTCTTCGTCTCCGGCGTCCTCTCCTACATCCAATCCTCTCTCTTCCGCCAACCCTGGTTCCGATCCTACTTCAAGATGACGCCTCTCCCCGCCCGCAAAGATCCCAACGCGCCAGCTCCATCGCCCTACCGCGGCGATATGAAGATCGCCAATCCGGTTCTGTCACAGAGTGAGCTGAACTCGAGGTTTCAGGGAGCGAGTGGTGGAGTCCAGGGGAAGAAAGGCGTGATTGGAGGGATTGCGAGTGAGATCCGGGGAACGCTTGGTGGTGTGGTGGAGAAGAGTAGGGAGAAGATGAGGGATAGTAATGAGACTAGTCAGGCGAAGAAGGAGATCAGAGATAGGAAGGCGTATGAGGAGAAGAGGAGGGCTGAAATTAAGCAGGCTAGGGAGGAGGAGGAGAGGCAGAGGAGGGCGTTGAGGGAGGCGAGGAAGGCGAGGCAGATGAGGAAGTAGAGTGTGAGTGTTGGACGAGAGCCGTCCTGAGTTCTGGTCGCTTGTGGAGAAAGTGACGAGTTGGGTCTTGTATGAATCTTTCTAATTCCTTCTCTTATCTGTTTTCATAGCTGAGGGGAAGAAAGGTGGAAGACTTGTAGAATAGTGTATCATCGCATTGCATAGGTTCAGGTTATTCACGGTCGAGTCGGGGAATTCACGACGAAATGTGTATGCATAGAAAGTCCACAGACCAAAAACAATTCCAACTCTATATCAGTCTCAAGATGAAGGCTTTCTTATCTCGGTCAACAACTTCAACTGCCTTCAGTCATAAGTAACCCATTCCCTGACCCCTCACCGGTCATGTCGACGCTTTCCTAATGTCAGCTTTCCGATCTCGGAATTTTTAACGCCAACTCGAATCATCTGTGTCAACCAAAGGTTCCAGAATCACATGGCCACCTCCATCCTTGATGTAGCCCTCCTTCGATAAAACGTTCTTGAGTCCCATCGGTCTTTCTATCTAAGCATCTGCAATCGAAGATCTCCACAGGACGCAAACGAAAGTTATGAGATATCATAGAACATGATAGGAAGGAGACATAAGCATGTTCACGATCGGTGAAGGCCCTCCTATGGAGGGAAGCGAACTTCTCCCATCAAGAGTCTTGAGACCAACCATAGAACATTTCGAGCGCTGTACTCAAAGGTGAGTTAAGACGACACAGCATATCCAGTGCCCAGATACTCTCGAACTTTGAACAGATCGTAGTCATACATGTCGTCAGTCTAACATTGACATAACATAACACTTTCACTTCAAGCAGGTATAAATCACAGCTTTGGACCGTCAGATATTTTCAAGAACTCAATTGGTTTTGCATTTTCTACGCCTTATGATGCATATGCTTACTTGCTTGCTCGCTTTATACCTCTCCCTATGTACTAACTACCCACCCACTTCCAGAAGCGGCAGGCGCAAATCGTTCCTTATCCATCCCTCAGTAAACACAGAAAAATGCCTATATCCGGCCCGATCCCATTGCAATGTCCTCAGAAGTAAAAAATCAACAATCAAAACAAAATGCATGCCTCCATTCACACTGGGTATCATCCTCCATACCATCATCCATGCCCCAATCTCAAATGCAAATCCGAAAAGGGTGAGCGAGATCGTGATCGTAAGTGAGAAGTTTAGAAACGAGCACCACGTCGATGCTTGTGAACATGTCGCTTAGCCTGATTGGTAGGAACCGCATCCGGACTAACAGTCACGAGATCCAAGACCCAAACCAATGCCTCAACAACTACACCGTTAGGTCCACTCGTAGTCTTATACTCAGTCGTGAAGACCGCACCATCGGCTGTGAAGCCCTCAGCAACGGAAGGCGTAGCGATCGGAGCAGGTGTGGTGATCAGGGTAGTTGGCTGGGCGGGAGTTGGCGTAGCAGCAATGACGGGGTCAGCGACTCCTGCGGCGGCGAAGCCAGAATCGGATGTAGCTGCAGCAGCGGCTGGAGAGGAGGTGGAAGTGACCTTGGCGGCGAATATACCTCCTGGGACATAGGTCTCGGAACTCGCAAGACTAACACCAGGCGTATAACCCAGCGTAGGAGCCGCAACGACAGAACCAGTCGTGCCACCGTTGTTCGTAGGGATTGGAGCGCCAGCCTCGGCACCACCGGCGTAGCCTGGACCGTTGGCGATCATGGGGTTGCCGGGGATAGTGGAGAGGGCTGAGAGGACGTTTTCCTTGGCGATGGCGGCGGGGAGGGAGAGTTCGCAGGACGAGAAGGCGGATTGCGATTGGATGGTGAAGAGGGGGCAGTCTTCGATCTTGCCGGAGAGGTTGGTGCATTGGTTGACGGCGGATTGGAGGAAGTCTTGGTCCCAGCCCATCATGAAGTCGCCGTGGTAGCCGTAGCCTGGAAACATGTCAGCTGATGCAAGGAAGAGGGAGAGGATGAATTGGGGGAAGCCTTACCAGTAGGATCACCGTTGGAGATGATGAACTTTCCATTCTTGCCAGCGAAAGCATTGGTAGCCCAAATGGTCTCATAGAACAAACTTGGCAGACGCTCAGGGAATCCCTCAGGACACTCGCCAGTCATAACCTGGCTTGGGTACGCAACGTGGCTCTTCTTATCCTTGCTGGTGATGTCCTTTCCATTCCAGCAGCTGGGGAACATCAGCTCGAAGCGGACGCCGTCAGCGCAGTTGGCATCAAGGTAGGCCTTGTCTGGGAGGAAGTGGCGGTAGAGAGAACCTTCGGGGGTCTTGGCGTAGTTGAGACAGTTGAATCCGACGGCGGCTTGGCGGAGGAAAGGTTGTTCAGCATACTCGCCGGTCCAGAGAGACTTCTCGACGTCGGGGACGGGGTAGGTGAAGTTACGCTGGTTGGTGTCGCCTGCGATCATCTCGAAGCCAGCGGGGAAGGCGGAAAGGGAGGTATTACCTGCGTTGGGGTACAAGAGGTAGTATCTGGAAGAGTGTTAGATAGTGTCGGTGGAAGAGAGAGGATAGTCTCGAGTTGTCAAAGCGAAACGTGAACATGTGAGAGATCAGGGGATGTAAAAAATGACTTCAAAACCTCCACACGAAGCCAGAATTCGAGAATTGAGGCATACTGAGAGAGGGGCAGTGGATAGGTGACAAGGAGAGACATTCGAGGTAATTGGGTGAGCATGAGAAGGTGCTGGTTGGTGTCCAGTGCAGACGCAGGGACGAAAGTAAACAAAGGGAGCAGATCGAACTTACGCAAGCATACCGCCAACCTGGTCAACCAAGGTATACTCTCCGTCATCACCTTGAAAGTAGACAGCTGGGTGCCAGTAGACGGACTTGTCCTCAGCGACCTCACAGCTGGTACAATCAGAAGCCATAAGCTCATCGTAACCAGCAGAGATACCGAAGCCTAGATTAAGGAAGTCAGCTTCGAAGTTCAAATTCAGACGCGTCAAGACAGCCAGACAGCATCCCGAGGGTCAATTGACCGCAGACCAGTCTCGAGACGCCCAAAGCACGTCCAGAAATGTGACACGCGTGAGGAATTGGGAGGACGAAAGGGAGAACTTACCACCGGAGCCATGAATAGCATGGACGTGCTCAGCAACCGAACCATTGGTAACCAGAGGATCAATCCGAGCAACACCAGTTCGAGAACGACATGGCATGCGCCAGAAAGCACTGACCTGACCAACAGCAAGGGCTGTAACGAGAGTGGCCTTCAAGACCGGAGCGTTGATGGAAACGCGCATTTTGAAAGACCGAGCAATTGAAATCGCCTGAAGGCGAAAAGAAGCGTTTGCTTGCTTGAACGAAGAGAAGAATTGATGATTGATAGATCTACCGTGGAGATCGAGAGAGTGTGTGGTGAACGAGCCTGAACAATCAATTTCTAGAAATTGTGTTGTTGTGGTGTTGTGGTGAGAAATATTCGAGCGGCGTCGACTGAAGATATATTTGTGGTGACTCGCTAGCGGGTCGGCGACGAGTCTGCCTGATTTCGAGTTCAGCTTTCAGATACTGATACAGTATCTTATCAAGAATTGATCAGGATGACGTCGTCGTGGTTTTGATATCCAGGAGATTGGCGATAGCCTTTCTTTCCAAACAAAGTCGTACAAATTTCCTAATCTGACAATTCTTGCCAAGCCTATCCAGATTCAAAGTTCCCAGTTGCGCAAAGTAATCCAGTATGGTTCAATGTCGTTTCGTCGCTTTCTTTAATGCTTCTCCAGTGTTTATCGTCCTCCAATTCAAGTGTCCTTTTCAGTGCAAATGGTGCGCCTCAACCCAGTCTAAAGAACGTACGAGAGCTGTCGTGTGCCAGGCCACGAGCGTATGCTATCAGTTAAGGAGTCGGTCTGTCTCTTGTCGGTCCAAAGTCTAAAGAGCGAATGTTACGTCGTTTGTGAAAGGAACGTGAATGATGCGCAGTGGACACCTGACAGAGACTCAAAGGAATGAAAGAATGTGTGGGGTTGGGTCGAGCGACGGTGAGGTGGAGGAGGGGAGGAAGAGAAAGGAAGAATAGAAGAAGAGGAAGTCAGGGAGACAAGAAAGGCAAAGTCCCTTGCAAGTCTCGTCCATGTCTGTCCACGATCTGCCCATCCATCCACAGTGCATCCACCCTCCGCCGGTAGAGATGAGATGGGCACGGAACGGTGCTTGGCAGGTACAAGTGGGAATTCATCAGACTCCCAAGGCCGTGTCATGCCTGCCAGCATGAACCATGACCACTTCTACCGCTTTGATCTGAGAAGTACTGCGAATGCAAGATTACATGCCCTGAATTATCCAGGGGCTTCAAGGCATGATCCTGATCCTGATCGCCCAGGAATAGGAACTTCGAGGTCGAGGTTGGCCAATGGGAGGGATGAGACAGCCGATCATGATCTTTGAGCCCTTCATAGGGGCTCGGCTAACGGGGGCTGGGGATTTAGCTGCATGGCGTTTCTGCGTCGCCGCCGTTCGTTCGTTCTGTATCCAGGGGTAAAAAGGTGCAGATGTAGGTGTTCCTGAATCACGGCCAGGTAGAGAGGGATGGGGTTGTGACTGGGTAAATCTACATTCTCCTGAAAATAGGAATCTGACGGGAGGTTTCTTACAGCCGAGATACAAGCTGGTAGGACAGACTTCAGCTATACTGTAAGCGCTCTCTCCTTCTGCCTTTACTTTATTTTCGTCCTATCTTTTCTTCAGATCCTCCTTGCTCCAAGCATTCCTCACTCCCGCCGTTCTGAGGTACGCGGGTGCTTGTCCTAACCATCCTGCCAGCTTAACCGATACCATCCGTCATTCACTGGCACATCACGCACAAGCAAGGGCAAGCGTCAACCTGAAACGCCCAGCGCCAAGGCAAGACGTCAGAACAACGAATCACGACACCAAGAGTTGTGCATGCTAACTCCCCACTTACTACTTAAAGAATGGCGTGGAGTGTTTGGGCGGGGCGGGGGCCAAGGGGTTTATTCAAGGGAGGGCTGGGGTCGGAATGCATGCCAGATGCACAGGAAAGCACAACTTTATCTCGTCCGAAGGCAAACACTTGGACAGGGGTAGCACTGTAAACAGCCACAGGGTTTCATGCCGGGTGGTGGCGGATAAGGCGATTGGGGTGATTAGGGATTTGTGTTTGTCCTTGAGGCTGGGGGAAGGAAGAGATGGGATGAACATTTTTAATTGCATCGTCTTGTCTCTAGAATCTGAATCTCACCACCAAGACTTTCTATACCCAGATATTCTTGTCTGTAAAATTATCGCCTTGGCTTCATATGATTCTTCCATCTTCCGCAAGCACAGCCTTCGGTTTGTACTCTCTAATTCTGCTTACCGTAAACAGGGCATTCGCCGCTTACACATGTTCTTTTTCTAGCCTTCAGGCTGTTTGCATCCATCTGTAACATGAGTGGCTGTGTAGAGAATAAGCATGCATCGTCAAACGGCAACCGTCTGATCTCCAAATCATCCAGGCCTTAAACCTCAAACCCAACATCTGCGCCTTTCTTCATCTCGCTCGCTACCAAAAATTTCAAATGCACATAACCTAGTTTCTCACCAATGCTCGTCTATGACGAATGCGAACACTTTCCAGAAACACAATCACGATGTTATTGCTGTATAAAGCATCTCGGGGTTTTCGCACGCCTGAAACCAAACAACCGGCGGATCCCAATATATCACTCAAAGCTTGGCCGAAGATCTCGCAAATCTCCCAGGCCCACCCGAATCTCCGGAAGCTCAGACAGGGAGACTGGATGGAGAATGATGACGACGCTGTCAGGAGACATTTGATTGGGATGTTGCGCCGCCGTCTGTTGGTATGTGATTTAGCGTCATGATGAGCGGGATATGTAAAAGCGACATTTGGGGGCTGGTGGGAATTTAATATCACGTGACTAGATAAAGAATCCAGTATCTGGGAGGCAGGAAGAGGCTTCAAGATGAGGGAAGGTCTGGCGTGAGAACGAAGTCAAATCTGGTAACGCGATAATCAACTCCAAGCACAGTGATTCAATTAAATTTGAAGGGAAGAAGTCAATTTACTTAGTCCTGTCGGGGTAAAGCGACTTCCTGATCCTCGTGTCCCTGCGTGCCTGTACCTGTCATCCTCGTCTGATTAAGCTACAAAAACACCAAGCATTTCGTATTAAAAGACCAAGTACCTTTGCCTCATATTGGAATATCTGCTGAGTGCTTTTGTTTTGTTCTTTCTCACATCTCATTTCCATGCCTCGCAAGAGTTTCTTGTATCTATTCCGTTTGGCTTTTTGGCTGTGGTTCTCGGAATTTCCTCCTCTTTAGTCCATTGAGACCCCGTCTTGAAGATCTCACACACGGCATATGTATCTTGTCATCAAAAGTCTTTTATGTTGTCGGTCTCTATTGACTTATTTGGTATCTTCTCTTTGCGTTCTGTTTCCTTTCCCAACTTCCACTTTGACTTGCTTCAACCTGCTTCGTCTCAATGGTATCGGTCCCGCTGGGCCTACGAAATATTACATCCTAAAACATCTGCCGTAGGCCGCTCTAGCTTTTTCTTTGCATGTTGAATTCATCAACCAGAATTCCTTGGCTGCTAGGACATTAACTCAGCCCCAATGCGATGCTTAGATGTTCAAAGATGCTCGTCTGCACTCGTGTATAGGAATTCACTCCCGCATTGAGTCGTGCTTTCTTGAACGAATGTCGTGACTTTCAACTTCTGCGACGGGTTCTCATTCACTTTTCGAAAGTCTCGTATGTCGGACTCAAAGCGTTTCACTTCAGGGAGATACATATTTCTTCATTCTACATGCAAAGCGGCGCCATATGTAGATAACCTAGCGATGAGAGAGGAAGATTTTGCGTCTTGTTTACTTGCCGTATTCTTTTACTAAGACTTCAGACAATGGCTTTCCTTGGAAAGACTTGCAAAAACATGCTTCCCACATCTGCCTCTCTGGCGGCTCTGTAGTTCTAGTTCTAATGTTACCATGTCTCAACATCTCTCAATGAGATTGTCGTTGTCGCTATCCAAGTCACTGCCAATATTCCCGAGATACCTGTCCGAAAGCTGACAATTTTCTTCCAAACTCTAAAGTTCTGTCACTACGCTTAAGGTGAAAAGCATCGCTCTTTACGAATTCATTTCATGTTCCGCCATTGGGTCGGGATCGGAAAGCGCTATAGTACGCATTTAGTGCAAAATATGCGAACAGAACATGACAAGACGTGCATTGGTCTGTAGATATCTACAGTAGACTTGAAATGTAGTCCACGAGAGCCCATGTATATCTTTGTAAGTTTCGCGGTCGGACCGAAGTTGTGTAGGATCTTGTATTATACAATAGCTTCACTTTCAATGCTTTACTCTATGCATGGACTTTGCAATCACGTACTTCAGCATACCGTGGTGGAAAGACTGAACCAGCTGATAAGACTAAAGCACAGGATGGTACTTGGTAGCAAGTCTATGCTTCTGGTTACTAATCCTCCACTTGCCCTTTCTTGGGTTGGCGACTCTCTATTGAGAAGCAGCTTGGAAACTTTCAATATCAAGCCGAGGCTGGTCAGTATAATTCACCGAGAGATTCAATTCTTCAGTCCAGTTTGAGTCCCAACACAGCTTTTCTGGTGAAGCTGAAAAGTGTCTGTCAAATAGATGTGACATCTTGATTCTTACTTAGAACTTTGCAGATTTTGGCTTGCCGTCTCTCACATATTGAGGCAGCGAGAAAGTTCTCAAGTGAATGTCCAAGCATTGTCATTCACTTTAGAACTCAAAGCAGTGTTCAAAGAAGTAAAGTTACCGGTGGATCTGGACACTTCTGCCACTAGTCTTGTAGGGTTTTGCTTGTAGAGCCAGGATACAAGTGTGCTTCTATCACTCCAATGACCGCTAGTCCTCAGTCCAATCTTGACTCTTCGACTCACCGAGAGACATGGCAACCCCAAACCCGGCCCAATGTACCAACTCCAACAGATCCCCGGCGAAGGAAGAGGCCTAATAGCACGCCGCAACATGACCCGCGGCCAACGAATCCTTGCCGAAAGCCCTCTATTCACATTCCCCAACATCGAAGATACAATGCCCATAAAACAGATCATCGGCCCGAAAGTCCAAGCCCTGAACGGCGAACAGCGACGAACGTTCTTCGGCCTTTTCAACAACTTCAGATACTTTGGCACAACTGGTTCGATCGGAATCATCAAAACAAATGCTCTACGCGTGGACCATGAGACAGATGCCGTCTTTCCTACATTTTCGCTTACCAATCATTCCTGTCTGTCGAATGCTTCGTACAGCTGGGACGGCAATATCATGAAAGGAACATTGCACGCAATTCGCGATATATCTGCTGGCGATGAAATCACAATTGCCTATGGAGACCACCGTCGCGGGTCAGCTGGTAGATTCGTCTGTCTCTGCCCACTCTGCACTACGGACAACAGAGCTGGACTAGCCAGGAGCGATCGCCGACGAGAAGAAATGTCTATTCTGGAGGAGCAAATCTGGAGGTGGGATGGACCGCCAAGGGAGCCAGAAGATGTGTTTCGTTTATGCCATGACCTCCAGGTTCTCATGTTAGAAGAGTATAGCAGTACTCCAAGCCCGGCGCTGGCTGAAGTGTATGAGTTTGCGGCCGGGATTGCGGCTGCAAATAGTGATGCCGGGAGGGACTGTTGCGCTATCAAAATGGGCGTATTTAGTGAGGCGTATCTGTGAGGGGGAGGGTAATCCGAATATGCAGAGATGTGCTGTGACCATGGAAGATGCGAGAGCTCATTCGCGTTGAGGCAGGACGGCTTGGTGGGGGAGGCAGCTTGCGAGACCACCGTAACATTTGCCGTTTCGGGAGTATGTGGCGTGGGTGTGGAGGTGGAGAAGATGAGGTACAGGAAGCCTCGCAGTCCTTTTGATCTACTGAGGAATTCGGTGTGTTTACTGTTGTTAGTGACCATCTCTGTGTCCCAAATGGCATTTGGAGGAGTATTGTTCTTTGTTTATATTTGCCCTCAATTGGCTCGCTTAGCTTTTCCTGCATTCTGGAGTAGCTAGGGCGTGCCAAAGGGATTGGTTTTTAGAACCATGACTTCCGTCATGTAACTAATGATATTTGATTTGAGCAAGAGTTGGGGGACATTGGCCCAGCTGTAGCTTCTAGTAGACGCGGAGCTGTCTTATCTACTACGAATCTCTCTGCGGAATTCGTTGCCCACTTTTGACTCAAGAACTGTGGAACTTATTGATGGTGCCAGTGAGCGTTCGCAGTCTTCTCAGTTCCTCCACAGGGGCTCACTTTACCAATTGTCTCCACAGTTCTTTTCTTTTCATTCTTTCATACTCTCTGTCGTTGGATAGAAAGTTGTTGATCTACGAGAATACTCGAATAGTATACGGAATCATCACGAAGTCCCTCACAATTCCCACTTTTTATCATCTGTAAGTAATTATATTGATATCTATGTAAGATAAATGATATCTCGTAAAGATAACCTACCATCACCTACCATCACACCAGTGGGAACTCAACCCAAAAATATGGCAGCCCCGCGGTCGCTCCAACAGCTTCACGACGTCCAAACGTTTCCAGGAAAGGGAAGAGGACTGATAGCACTTGTCGACATCGAACCCGGAGAACGAATCATCTGCGAGGTACCTATGTTCCGTTTCCGTGAGTTTTGGCCAGCTAGAGATGCTACAGCGGCGCAACGAGCTCTGAGTCACGCCCGGTTGAAGGACGAAGTCATATCAAAATTTTCTGGTCTCTCACCACAACAACAGCAAGTTTTCCTCACTCTCCACAACAACCACGGAAGTAATGCGAGATACAGTGATGGGGCAGGAAAGCTCGCTGGCATCGCCAGAACAAACGCTATGCCCTCCGGGTCATTTGTGGGACACCCACATGCTGGTGTTTTTGAACATAAGCATGACGAACCATGACTGTCTTCCCAATGCCAGCTACAACTGGATCGAGAGTCTTCAGTGCCGAACATTACATGCTACCAGGAGTATTGCGGCTGACGAATAAATCACCAAAGACTACTGTAAAGGTCTGCCTTCTGCAGCAAGGACAGTCGGTCTACAGCCTCGTGAGAACGTGGGTTTCCGATGTACATGCCGTCTCTGCACTTCCAACCCTGGCAATATCACTGAAAGTGATCTCCGCGGTGGGAAAACTATGCTAATTCAGCGCCGACTGAAAGACTCCCACAGCAATAAGAGACATCCGGACGAGGAACTGGAGGATTACCGAAAGATGTTAGAGCTGCTGATAGTTGAAAAATCTGGCACCAATCACGAAGAGATGGCCTGGACCTACGAGACGGCATTCATTATTTCTGCGTATCATGGAGATCACGAGAGAGCAAGCCTTTTTGCTGAAAGAGCATATTTATCGAGTGTTTTGCCAAGGATCAGACAGCCAAATGTCACGGAGGCTACGGAGCTTCATGAAAGATCCACGGCGTTGCCCACTTTACGGAACAGACCAGTCATGGGGGATCAGCAGTTCTCTCTATTTTGGTATTCCAAGAGGTTTGGATCCGCTCATCTCTGAAGCATGGCTGTGGAGGCTGGGCCTGCGCCGACGTGGGGCATATAGAAAACTGGTAGTTGGAAAGAATGGAGATACTTGCATATGTATGGAGGAATACTGGCCGCTTAACAAGGATATAAGCTATACTGCACTGCTTTTCTCAATTCCCCTTCTGGCGCCGTCGATCTGAGTGACAAAATGATATTGACACCTCACCCAGCCAACTTCCGGCAGATGCAACATCTCCGGGATTCGCCTCCCCCATGTATCGTCGTGCTGGCTTAAACACAGTGGCGTATTGGCTGCCAATGAACTAGCTGGAGGTTTCGAGTTGAAATTCATGAACTTCAGATGGGGACCAGGGGCTGGTTCGAAGAGCATGTGATCACGCACTTGCACCGAACTGGCAGTTCAGAGACGACGGGCGGGCAGGATTATTCCAATTTCCCAACAATTTCGCAGCGATGAGTCTCTACACAGAGCGGCCCAGCTTTTCTAGAGATGGATGTAAACTGAAAGCACTTGGGGTTATATTCGACGAACCTCTCCAAATTGGGAACATGGGTTGTGCTTCCTATCTCGACAAAGATGGGACCCAATTGCACTTCTCACAAGATATATTGTCATTCATTGAATCTTGTGGAACGGTGGCAGCTGGATCTACAGTGTCGTACGATCCTCCCCAAACACTTGAAGAAGCTCCCTGGAGGACGATGATCTGCAACAACACAATCGGCGGGGATACAATTCCCGCCTCCTATGGACAAAAGTTCAATACTTTCAAATTCTTCATGAGAGCTGCGCAGTATCCTTCACTGATGGCACTCATCCCTGATGATCAGCGCGAAGCACGATATCGAGAGACAAATGAGTTTCATATCGTGCTCGACAGATGGATCCATGGGCGGGTATTTTGCAGAACCAAAAATGGGCATTTGGGAATGCTTCCTGTTGGAACAAGACCGGGGGACGCGATTGCGGATTGTTACGTGCGAAGACGCCTCACGTAATACGCAAGAAATCTAATGGTTGCTACCATACCGAATACATTGGCTTCTCTCAAAAGCGTGTTCGTTTGCTCAGCACCTTTTGCTTGTTGACAGGACAGCTTTCTTTATGTATAGCTTCGCCGAAGATTCATTTTCGATCGTATTCTCTGGCATGTTCACCTTTCCTCCTCTATTCCCAAATAATTTTCAACCCATATTTGCATGTCTAAACCTCGCTTAGCGATCAAAAGGACGATCAATCCAGCAGTTAGGACAAGAAACGCCACTGTAAATGATAAGAATTTGATTCGCAAAGATCATGGAGGTCCGCTTACAAATAGTGAATGCCCAGCCGACACCGATCGCAGTTATTAGAGGCACAATGCCAGCGGTACTTGCTGCGCCGAACATATACTGTATGACATATTTTCCGCTGATAACTTCTGACCTCTTGTACGGAAGTACCTCTGGAAAAAGTTAGCAAATGTTCATGTGCTAGAACAAATAACGGGAGAGCTATAAGTACCAGCTGTATACGTATTCAACCCATTAAAACTACCCATCAACCCCGCACCAGCCACAAAACTCATGATCACGGGAACAGCCATTCCACCCACTTCCTCCTGTAACGTCCAGCCAAAAGTCAATGCAGCACCAGGAACCACAAATATCATAGCAAGAACTCCACTGTTCAGTCTGTCTTGCGGCAGCCGAATGCCTTTCCTTTTGATTATGTACTTCCTCACACAGTAGTCTGAGAATTGACCGCCAATGATGCTGCCGAGGAGAAAACCTGCTCCTGGCGCGATATAGAACAGGCCGCTGATGAGAGGTGTCGTGAGATGAAATCGTGGATTGATGATCTCACGAATGGATGAAAGGACACCATATTGCAGTGTCGAGAGGAGGCCGCATGCGATGTCCTTTGCCAGCCAGTCAGTCAGCCACTCCAAAAGTTATGTTCCCACAAACGTGGCTCAAAACTTACTGCGAGAATCACATTAGGATAGACAAGTGGCTGCAAAATCTTCAATGGATTGAATAAAGATCGGATATCTCGAAGAGATAAAGATTGTAATTTTTCGTCGTCGGTAGTCGAGAGGTGTTTGGACGTCTGGCGAATGTCGGGGACGAAGAGCACGGATGCGATGAGGCCAGCAGCTATCATGCCGACTTGAACCCAGTATATCGCTCGCCAGGTCGTATATGTCACAATCACGCCGCCGATGATAGGCCCTATCATCTGTAAATGCGACTTCCATCAAACGCTGGTGGGGTGGTCAAACTCACCAATCGCAGGTCCGCTGACGGTCGCGGCTAGGAAGCAGCCGACTGCACGACCTCGACGTGCCTACAATAATCAGCAGTGTATCTATGATGCTTTCAAAATGTATCGCAATCCCTCTTGGTCCTGGATCAAGGTTCGGACGGGGACAGAACTTACAGGCTCGAATATGTCAGCCAGAATGGTCTGGCCTACAACCATGAATAAAGTGCCCTCAAAGGCCGAAAAAGTTCTCATCCCCACGAAGACTCCCAAGTTTGGGGCCAAGGCCGTCCCAATCGAACAGCCTAGAAATATTACAAGCGCCACATTATAAGCTTTCCTCCTGCCAAATACTTCAACCAAAGGGCCAGTGATGAAAGATGAGAATCCCATAGAAAGAAGAAAACCAGCATTTGTGATGTTGAGTATTGAGACTGTGGTGTGGAACTCGGCCCCGATCTCTGGTGTTGCTGGAAGGAGGGAAGTGGTGGAGTAGGTGGCGACCAACGCCATCCAAGAGACTGTTGCGAGGACCAGATATTTTCGCCAGGTAGGAAGTGAGCAGTGAGACGCTGGTATCGCCGGTTCAATGTTTGTCGTTTGTTCGAGGTCAAGTACAGATGTGCCTGGCGTTGAGGTTGCCGAGACGGTGAGTGGAGCCGACGTGGTAGGGTTCGCTAACGCCATTGTCTTGGAGGTGACAGCGAGGTTGAGGGCATATGAGCTTGTGGGATATAGACAGTATATGTAGTGTCAAAGAAAGGTCCTGAAGAATAGCGAATACAGTTGAGAGTCATAGATTTCGTTGATGCGGTGCAGAAATTTTGACATCGGCGACATGGAGTTTGCCCGAGCCCACTTTTGTTGTTACCCACAACAGCTCCCACTGTCCTCCACACTGCAAAGATGTACCGCAAATTCCGGAAAATGCTAAGCATATCTTAAGTATTGCCCGGTTGCGAAGCAAATGTGTAGGATGTTTGTCTTGTGCCCTAGGATGTAACTTTGATGGCGGTAGGGCTGATGTCAAAGATACGGAAATGCTTCCCCACGAACCTGAGTCTTCTCATATTAAACTTCGACTTGAAACTGTCGGAAACCAGATTTGATGATACCATTCATTCTGTCCATTGTGGTGTGTTCCAAAAGTAGAGAGAGCTGCTCGCATCGCCCGAAAGTTCAGACGGATTCAACAGACCAAGGTCAAAATCCGATTGCGCCAGAAAGCTCTGCATCGTCGGCTCCAGAAAGGCCATCTCGGTCGTAAATCCTCCCGGAGCATTTCTCATAGATGCATTCAGGCCACTTCCGAAAGTCGTCGAGCTATCACCATTCTCTGCAGTCAGCGAGAGAGTAGAGTCCGTAATGCCAAGTCTTGCTTCTTCATCACCGTTGCCCTCTCGTCTCGATTTGTAGATTTCTAGGCTAACCTTGATTTCGTCCAGGTTCCTGGAGAACTCGGAAGCTGCCAGATTGCCATCTCCGCTCATACACCGAAGTATTTGTGCGGCTGTTTCGAAAGCTTCCATGTCACTGGTCGCATTTTCGCTCGAGATCAAACTCGACATGAGCATGACCATGGCCGCCGAGAACAGATATTGGACATTGAAATAGCCAAAGATTGGTAACGATCCACTTGTCCATTGATGGATGATCAACGAATGTGAATGTTTGGCGGCGTGGATGCAAGCTTCTGCTAGAGTCAAAGCTGCTTGCGAAACACCGTCCTGATTTCCACTTCTCTCAGGGGAGTGATTGCTCATCTGAATGAGCACGCGGAGCAGCATTGGCCGAGTGGTGAGGATGACGATCTGTGAAGTCAGTACAGTCAACAACCTTTGAATGGTTTTGCTTTACTTACTTGATTAAATGACAGGTGTAAGGAGATGATGTACTTTGGGTTGATGCGACCAGACTCCTCGGAATTCAACCTTAGATGCTCGGGAAGTGTTTCGACCCATAATTTGAGTGACTTCAACAATTGCTGGACTCGCTGAAGGAAGGTTTCCTTGTACCTCTTTCTGCTGTATATTTTGATGATGGCCTCTCCAGCAATTCTGGCAAGCTTGATGCTTGCGGTGGCATAGTCAGTGTCTGGAAATTGGTCGTCATGGAGCTCCTTAGGAGAGATCGTAGTGGGCATGTCCACGTGAATGTCCTCATCCAGGATTGAGTTCGGGATGCCCATTTTTGAGCCCCACATACGGTCAAATATGTATATGGTCCACCATATTCGTACACGATGCTCACGTTCAACAGGGTCCACCACTTGAGACGGTCCAAGATTGTGGTTCATTCCAATGACTAGTGCATGTCGCATGGCGTTACCAATCAAAAGGAAAGCATGGTGGCGTCGATTCAGGGAATAAGAGAAAAGAGACTGAAAGATCTATCAGCTTACTTGCTGCCAGATAGCATAATAGACTCACGAGAAGAAGCAGGTTCTCAATGTGCGTGATGGTAGGCCTCTCAGGAAGAATCTGTATGAGAGCGAGCGACTTGGCGTAGTAATTTACTCCCGGAACTTGCCCTGTCGATGAGTTTGATCGTATGGAGTACACTTCTCCAAGGGCAAACAACGTGAAGAACTTGCATTTATTCACCGGAGAGTCGAAGTTTCGAGTCTCGTATGTTTCCTTCAGAGCTTCGAAGGTCGACTTTCGGCACATCATATGGTAAACTCTCCCTGCTTGATGGAAGGCGACTTTGAGAAGTAAAGTCGCGTGTGTGAAGGTTGGCCATGGTACATCTACAGTGCTCAGATCCGATAGCGTAGCCTCTGACATGTACTGTGTACGAGGAATATGGGCCGCTGAGGTATTTCCCGTGAGGAATCTGCGAAGGCGAGTAGCAAATGCAGTACATGCTGCCTCTCCAACATATATTGGGGGCGCTACAGGATCATAGCTTTGAAACCAGGCTTGATCGCCGATTATCGGATTCCTTCGAGACTGATCTGGATCTGCATGGTCCTCAACTCTCCTGTGCTCGATCTCTGCGGGAGCATCACGTGCGGGAGATCCGGGTCGATCTCTGAGCCTCTCATTCTCAGCCAGTAACTGATCTATATAACTGAAGGGACAAGTATCAGTTCATGTGTAGATTATAGGTGAGGAGGCAGCGAGTCTATTGTCTACCTCTGACTGACAGTGATTTTACGATCACGTGGCTGATATTGACAATCGCTACCGACGCCGCTTTGTACGCATTTGGCGCACGGCTGCTCTCCCGTGCATTTGATCTTCTGACTATGGCACCTTTGACAGCTTGTTCATTATTGATATCAGCATATGTTGCGATGTTAGTTGGCAAAAGTTGAACTTACGCTACCTTCTTCTTCGGCCGTTTCGTTGGCGGCGACAGCGAGAAGTCCTCAGTAACCTCGGAAGAGAGGGGTCTTTTGCCAGCCATCATTCTGGACGACGGTGAGAAGTACAGAGAGGCCGAAAGCTGATGAATGATGATGATCGCGGTGAGGAATGTTCTTTGGTTGTGGATTTAGATGGCCGGTGAAAATTTGCTTTGGCCGGTTCCTCGCTTCCACCTTTGCTCGTGTCTCGGCAAATCCGGCCGAGTCATCTGGGAGATGCTTCTCTTACCTACATTGATACTGCTACTGGCATCTCTATCAAAGCATTGAAATGATTAGCATGACTGAAGGTACCGCCTACAAACTAGAAATCAGATTATTTGTTGTTGCTTGATCGGTTGGCATTGTTACTCAAAACCCTACCAGGTATCTGCGCATGCCACGTGACAATGGAATATCAACATGAACGATCCTCTGAATTCTGGCAAAACATCGCCCATCCTCCGAATCCATCAAGTTGATAGCCCACTATAGAGTCTTTTCTGGAAATGACACGTGCGTGTATAGTCGGGTGTTCCAGTCAGATCGTGCCTTCCATGCCAGATTTCCTTGTGTTAAGTGTTGCCGTCAAGGACAATCTTTCCTAGCTCGACCTTTCTGCTCCCAACATCTTTCTCTTGCAATGATCAAATTAACAACGTCTTTTCTGGATCACTGATGTGCCAGTATTATTTTTTGGAATCGCAGCCGAAATATCTTACCATCCCGTTCCCCTAATTGTAGTCACCAACTTTCTGCCTCCTTACCAGATCTGGCGACAAGCAGTTATGATGGGAGTTGCATCCCATCTCTACAGACTAATTGGACCGAAATTGGCAAATCTCTACGTGTCTATCCTGAATGCAATAATATTAAGCATCATCGGACTGCACAATGCCATGAAACTCCGCGAGAAATTATACAGTGAAAGGCTTATTCAACAATTCAAGCAACTCCGGGAGCATCAGCAATGGACAGCAGACCAGCACGGGGATAATACGTACATTGTTAGTCAAGCGGTAAAAATATGTGAGGCGATGGAATTTCAAAGCCTGCTGTCGTACCCTCACGAGCACACCAAGCACTGCACCAAGGACTGCATGCTAAGGCACACGGATATGTTTATCATTTTTGGAAACTGACGATCTGCGCCTCTGCCTCCGAGCTTCTCCAAGAATACAATGAAAGAAAAGGATTTGGGGTACGGGCTAGTGGAGCCGAGGGGCAGGCAGATGACACCGATATCGATCTTGCGACTGGTATCAATACCCCGAAGACAGATGACGAGAGAAGGGTAGATGCCGATGATGGACCCCCAAAGACCAAAACAGATGGCGATGCTCTCGAGGATTCAGAGATTTACGGTGACACGGAGGAAGATAAGGGCGAATATGGACTGTAACTAGATCATCAGGCTGATCCAAATGGTTGCACAGGCACGGACGAGGTGGAAACAGCAAAGTCAATTGCATGCGAAGACAACATACAGGGCCATTCTGACGAAAGAGTCTCAGAGAAAGGTGAATCTGAAGTCACTGTTACAGAGAACATTGCTGTCGCTGAAGACGAACCAATCAGCAGAAATGATGTTTGTGACCAGCCTCAAGGAGAATTAGAAGGGTCTCAACATCCAGAGATACCAAGAGTCCCAAGCTCACCGAAGGTCAAAGGCCCAGCTCCACAAAAGAAGAAAGGGAGGAAGAAGTGGTGAATTGTAATATACAAGTGTTACTGCTTCACGGCATTACGGGCTGATAATATTGTGGATCGTATTGGCAAGAAGGCAACCACGATGAGGAATTATACTGATCAGCACCAGCTCCTAGATTATTATTAGTACTGAAAACATCATAAACAAAAAGAATTCTTGGTCTTGCTCCATAGAAACGCGATTCGTTCAAGCCCATCCAGCTCGCTTCTTCGTAAGCGACATCAACACCTATTGAAACCGGAACGTCGACCATGCTTACAATGGCTCTTGTGGGAGAAGATTCAGGTAGCAACTGTTGAATCATTCGATGGTGGTAAAATTATTTATCACCACCCATTTGTAGCTCTCACTCTGGCATCGCCCGTAAATAATCTCGAGTCCAGTGCCTAGGCATCGTAGGTTCGATTGAAGCAAAACTTTATTATGGGTGCACAAGAAGATAGGGGATGACGGAAGACGTCAGATATATATGTACCACAATATAACAGGAATACCGGACTTGGCTGCCCAAGAGATGATTTGCAGCCAAATGACAGAAACTTCAGTCGAGCGCATGTGCGGTAACACACAGGCGACCACGAGCACCTTAAAGGAGTAATCGAATGTGGAGACCGACATCTACAGTATATCTGACGCTTTTCAATGACTTTACAATGGTATGTAGAACTTCGAATCTGTATCTGAAGGTACGCCGAATTCCATGCACGTGGAGGCAACTGGTTGCATATGGCCGTGCCCATCTACATGGCCAGGTCAGGCTTAGGAGAGAGATTGAGAGCATACATATCGTTCAAATCATTCCCCAAATGTCGAGAGAACTTCAAACTATCTGGATAACAGCAGACCAATAGGTCGAAAAGTATCAAGACATGACAAGAAGCCTAAAGAATGACACATCATTTGATGTATTTCGTCCATGAAGAAACCCGACATAATCCAAATATTCCAAAGAAAACACGATCGCAATGGATTTTTCTGCTGTAGTTTAGATATAAATAATTATTTAGATTTGAAGAGGTATTCAGAATGGGGGTCGTACCACGGATGGGGGTGCTCTGTTCACATGATGAGGAATGCGACCAAGGCGGCGGCAACAGTGGCAACCACTGTGGTCTGGCGAACCAATACCGAGCCGTCTGAACGATATTTCGACCAGTTCGTACAATTTCTATCCTCCAACTCCTGACCCGTTGGAGACGGAAAGATGAGAATGCTCTGGATCGGTTTTCTACATGCAAGAGCCCGTTAACAGGTATTCATCAGAATCCATCTGTGCATTGAGTTTGACTTTCATCACCTATGCGGTATAGTGCACAGATTCAACAAATCAAAGATCTTTTCGTAATTGGGAAGGTGTCTCAGACATAAAATATGACTTACGTTGCTACTTCACACTCCCCACCCTCTTTGGTTCTACAGCTTGCCCCAAAATATGGGCTACTAGGGCTATCTTTGACATCTGTCAGTTCATCGCCCCCACCACTTGTATCGATATAGCTACAATTAGGAAATGAATAAGTGACAAAGGTCCATGGACTCCATCTGCCACCTTTCAATGTCCTGCCATCCGTAGGATTTGGCCAACAGGTGGTACCAAACGCGTATATAGTTTGTGTTCCGATTGTAAAACTGGGCGTTGCCTAGAGTGTAATTTATTGATTGATCAGGAGGCGAGAATAGGATGTCCTGATAGCTGGATTTCGAGTGCTGACTGAAGAGATCCGGGAGATTGAAGCAGGTTTTTGCTTTTGGAATACTCTCAGTACGGAAGGCAATCGCATTTGCAATGTTGTGTTCTTTGCAGACTGTTTCTTTGGACTCCGGGAAGAACGCTATGGTAAAATTCCACGCTGCTCTATCAGGTTTATGACACGTAGTTCCTATTAGCTTGTCCTCGATGCAGATGTCCTAGGGTGAGAGAAGGAAGTACCAGAAGAGCAGAGAGCTTACACTATTTGTGCATATGCAAAGAAAGAAGGAGATGGCAGGCAACAAGATACGATCAAGCAACATGATGTTTTCAGGATTCGATCCACTTTGGTATAGGCCGAAAAATGACTTTTGGTGAAGGGCATTGATGATAACTCAAGTGCAGCGGAGAATGTGAAGAAGGAACTCGGGGAAGAAATAGGCATTTGTAGGAATACCATAAGCTCTGCCATGGTGTATAGTTGTTACACGAGAACTCTCAACTGGATCTGATCAGTGAGCGCATTGTACTTAAATAACCAACAAATGCTATATATCCAAGGGCGGTGCGGCCCGCCAAGATCTACTTCTAGCCATACAATCCACAATGTTGGAACCACGGTTCAATAGCAAGTAGCACCATACTTTAAACATGCGACATTATTTACTATCGCGATACGATATACTCAGCCTGAACCCATGGCATTTCCGCGACGATGAACTTTCGAGTGTGTGCCATGATTGTTCTCGGAGAGTTTTGGTACTTGGCACAGGGACAAGACCGGAGGACCTAACTTCGCTGACATCACAGCCCGCAAAAGCTGAACATTTGCAGGGACTTGAGAGATGATGCTAGATGAGTTTGCAGCGGTGTACCGTAGTGGCGGGAGTTGGACATGGAACACAACCAGGTCTCTTGCCAGGACTCACATCTGGAAATACGAACAGTGACGATTAAACACGGGAAACGGTCTGCTTCACCGGAATGTGACATCCATTTGTCCTCAAGAAGGCTTGATAATTAATCTCATGCCAATACCCAAATCTGCTCTTCTTCGAAATGACATGATCCTTGCACTTCTGGGCCCTGAGCTCCTCCCACCCTACTTCAACGCAGGTGTGAGTCCGATGACCGTAGGTAGATCATGTCACCTCGCCACGAATGACTACTTTCTCTTACTTACAGAATCGCTTTCCTCTTGCGTCAGAATAGTTTCGTCATCCATCCACCTAACGCCCACAAGCGTGGCCCCAGGTCCAACAAATGCAACAGCAACCAAAACCTTCAACGCCAAGATAATAGCATTCTCACTTTTGCCTGCCTTGGACACGGAGCTATGATATTTAGCCGCAGCAGGTATCAGTAGAGTCAAAAATCCAATGAACAGATCCCACTGCAAAAACTGCAAAGCGCCAGACCCCATTGAGTAGATATCGGCATGTGACAGTGGCAATCGGAATATAGTGCCTGGTTTTAGGGCTTCAGTGGCCGCAACACTCGACAGAGTTGGGAACAGCACTGTCGAGAATGTTGCTGTGAGAATTGCGATATGGGATGCGAAAGAGATAAACATTGCAAACACATAGGTATGGCGGAGGGCGGAAAGAAGTTCGGCATTGGAAGCAATACGCCGTTTGGAGGAGCTTGTAGTTGAGTGTTCCGAAGAACAGAACACCGAGTCGAACGTCCATTGCAGCATGCCCGTGAAGATGGGGGAAACATTCCAAAGTGCGACAGCAATCTGCTGAGTATCAAGAGATACGATGGCTCGTGGTCCAGTGGATGGTATTGCCATTGCTACGACGAGAATTACATAGCCGAGAGTAACAGTCAAAGGAATGAAGCTGATAGATTTGACACTGGATTTGCTGGCCGTGTAGGCATCTGATGCCTCTATTGCGGCCAGTGTGTAAAGCGTAAACAACGGCCCGGAAGTTGCCACAGCAGTGGCCTGAAATATGTAAAGCCACAAAGTAGGACTGCTCTCCTTAGTTTCAGTCAACATCCGAGCTAGGACATAGCTTACCTGAGCTTCTAACGCGAGCTTTTCTTGATTTTGTACGAGTCGACGTAGAGAGTGACGATGACAGCAAGGTGTTGCCCCGCGAAGTACAACCCGAATAGACTTGTCGATGTGAGCCATCAGCAACTTGCCAGAAGAAAACAATCAACATGTTCAAGAGGTAGTCCAGAGGCCAATAAATGCCCGTGAGGCTTGTTTTCAGGGGAAGTCCGCCACCAGGTAAGGTCCCAGTAACATGGAGGGAGGTAAATACAATTGACAGCGGGCCGTTGAGAGCGGATCTGATCCATGTTCTGTAGAAGCCTAGAAGCCCCAAGGTATAGAGAGTCCATCACATGGAAGCCGAAACAGTAGTCATGTTTGTAAGTGGAAAGTGGCGCACTGGCGGGGGGCAACTATTGTAGAATCGTCGCTGGCTGTAACAGAATTCATAAAAAAATAATGCAGAACTGCAATTGAAATTGTTGATGAGAGTAATGTTTCGACTTTGGCTCAGATATTTATCAGCCTCAAGCCCTGAGGAGGTTTGGTAAGACGCGGTCATCTTGTAAGCCAGGCTTGGCACTAAGTACGAATGCGGATAACAAGCCGGGCGGAATCGAATTGAACCCTGCCAAGCTTCGACTCCCCAGACTTTATTGGACCAATCACTGCGTCTGAGGCGTGTACCGATTTTCTGGCAATTATCGAGTGGTTTCGAGTTACGAGCTAAATAAAGAGTCGTGGATCAGCTTCCAAGGAGGGTGTCAAGCTATGCCATCAGCTATACATGGAGGCGATCTACGCTCTCGTGCCGACGGATAATACAACAGGCCACCGTGTGCCTTGAGTGGCTACATTACACATTTCCTTTTCACTTTCTTCTCGAAAATTGTTCTTTAAGCAGCAATTGTTGTGTTCAACAAGTTTTAGTGAGCTCGCTTAACTTCGCTACCCCTGAAATCTACCCCGCCCCCTATCCAACCCCCTGTCAATGAGCGTATTTGAGCCTACCAGTGCAGCACAAAATTACTAGTGTAAGATCCGTTTGGTCGCAAATTAATCTGACTATCAGACGTGGACACTCACTCACCAAGCTTTGAAGCATATCTTACTAAAATCTGACAGATGTCTATCCCAGCAAGCAGCTAACGAACGTCAACAAACCCTTTCTTCACTACTATTTCCAACGCTCGCTGTGGCGGCAATTCCTAAGTGCGTTGATACACACTGAGGCGATTCCCCGCTCCACAATACTCGTAGATGTTACCTGGGCAAGTAAAAGAGCACTCAGTGTCATTGGCAGCCACAGATCCAGCAGAGAAGACGTTCGCACAGTAACCTAGATTGCTTGTCAGCTTTTTGGCACTCTCAATCATTTATACTGCCAGAACTTACATTCACGACCATACTCAACACCAAAGAGTGCGAAATTTCCGGCCGCACAGAAGGTCTGGCACATCTCCAGCGTCATGCTATCACTCGCCATTGCCGCGCCAGCTAGGGCTCGGGCAGTCGTTCCTTCCGTCTGACAGCCATAATATGAATAAGGTCCAATGGTTGGCTTGATTGCTGGACCAGTGCCTGTAGGAGCTGGTGCAGATGCAGTGATGGTTGCGATTGCGTTGTTGAAGTTGTAGACGTTGAGGCGATTACCACCCTGACAAGCATAAAAGTTAGCTTTCATCTCCAATCAGGATTGCGATCAGAAGGCCAGGCCAACGCGTGTATCATGAATATCAAGGTATCTTCGGGAGCTCCACCTGTTACTTACACCACAGTACTCGGAAAGATTTCCTGCGCAAAGCATGTTGCAGCCAGAGAGACCATCTGGAGTAGTAGGGGCAAGCGTGCCGCCATTTGCAAAGGAGTTACCGCACCCTACAAGCCATCAGTCAATGCGAGAAGATTATTCATTTTAGCATACTCACAACACTGTTGAGAATACTCTACACCTGCAAGCAAATAGTTTCCGTTTTGACAAGCTGCAGTGCAGAGATCGACTGTCATGGCACCTGGACCACCGGTCGTCGGAACACCATTTGGCAAGACACGACCAGTGATGCCTTCAGTGTAGCAGCCTACGATGCTCCAATTTCCAGCCCCCGGGTTGGTCTGTGGACCGCTGACTCCACTCCAGAATAGTGTGAGTCTATTCACACCACCGCATGGCTGAGTCTGGTTTCCACTGCACGGTAGGTTGCAATCCGAGGGCGTGGCGGAAATGGCAGCACCAGGTGCGATACTACTTCCACAAACTGAGGTTGTCAGCACGTTACTTTCATGGCATGTGTTCTGAATTTGAATTTAAGATTGACACGAACAGCATTGAGAATTGTACTGAGTTCCAGCATAAATGAAGCCCCGTTCGCTGCAGTAATTGATACACGATTCATCTGTCATGGTAGTGGTGTTCGTGTAGCTCGCTCCGTTTAGGGTTCTTCCAATCTCGCTGTGAGTAAAATTAAATCATCAGTTCAACGATTGTGTCAAAACTTCTTTTTGGGAGCTTCGGACTCACGTGTAACATCCTTGGTATGTCCAAGAGCCGGGAAGTGTTGGAATCTCGAGTGCGAAGATTTGCATGAACTATTTTCCATTAGACAAAACGGCTCTCGAAGGTCTCTTCGTGAATACATTACCGGAGATAGCAAAGCAAGCGCCGCAATGAAAGTTTGGAAGCGTAGTAAAGCCATTGTTAAGTATTCCTGCAGTATTGAATATTGCTCGACTAGAAAGATGGTGATGACGGTATTGATGACAGTGAACGGGCGTTCAAGCACAATTTATAGATTTAGAACTACTGATAGACCCTTGAAAGAATGGAAGAATGTTTTCGTGCGGCTGCTGTTAAGGAAGACCCCAAGAAACAATTTAGTAGTATTGGTGGTACCGCCAAGGACGACACGGAGTACGACATGAGGGAGGCAAAGTGTGGATGAATTTACCCGCCAGGGTTGAGCAGCCCAGCCCCTGACCTCAAGAAATGCTACCTCTTTCTGTGAAATGCTTCGACCATTTCGAAGAAGCTCGAAAGCTACTTCGTTGACATGTGCGCAAAGGCACGCATAAAGAGTTCCAATTCGGCTATTACATGACATTCAGATGTTCGTTGTGCTTCAAAATACTAAATCGTTCCTCATACACCTCCGCAACGTTTTCACTGCGTTCCACAGAGTCGTATATATGCTGCAGTGCGACCGTACTTATGCAGGTCATTGCAACACCCTGCCGAATGTCTTGGCAGGGGTACCGAGCTTACTACCGAGCTGTCGATTTAAAGATTGTTTTAGCATGTATGGGAGAAGATAGATCTGGTAATTGATGCATCAAAACGAAATGGTGAAGCTAAGAAGGTGCCAGTGCCCGACGTTGAGTTACTTTGGGTGACGTTACTTCTGTCGATGATTTGTACGCCTTATCTTGACCAGCTGGAAGAGACCCTCTTCCGGTAGCGGCCCTATAGGCTAAAAGCTTGAGCAGACATTTGAGGCCATTTTATTGATGACCGGTCAGCGACAAGGGTTTTGTAAATTACGGGGAATGATAATCCCGGAGCCGCTGCCAATGTCTACCATGATTCTGTAATCGCAGATAGCCACTCTCATTTCTCATATCATCTAAAATCCAGAAAAGGTTTGAGTAATGTCACTCCTTGCTACTTTGGTGTTCCTGCAGGGAGTATGTTGTGGACGAAGGTCATACAAGATCCTTACATGGACGGTGTGATCGAAAAGGATTTTGACCGCAGCACAGCGTCACATTGGAACAGTTGAGACGATGCCATACAAATATTTGAGCTGAAAGAGGCCATATGGAGGTTCGTATGGAACGTTTTCTTGGGCTAGGCGACTGAGAAGAGAAGCTTGAGGGATGACGAGAAATAAAGGTCCAGCAAGCTGAAAGTCCATCCCATCTAGATGACCGCCACATCACAATCCGTTGGAGGGCTGGTATCATGGACTAAAGGAGGTGGAGATTAGGCGATGACGAGTCGACCATTAAAAAATGAAAACCGTCTATCTTCGAGTCTCATGGCGTCCGGACCAAGGACAGCTGAATATCAATATCGTCCACAAGTCATGTGTTCAATTTGCTCTCGGGGATCCCAAGAGAGGCAAAAACAATCCAATCTAACTTGTAAATGATACCTCGAGAAGGACCCGCTAAAAGCCATTTTACAATAGCTTCCCCATCTGCTGAGCCTCAACAGCTCGCAAGTCACAAGACTTTTGGTGACTTGTCATAAGCTCTTCCCGATTTTTGTTTTGGTTGTGTTATTCCATTACGTGTTCGCATCTAGTATCTGACTTCAATCACCACTTCACTTCGCGTTTGATCCTTGATTTTAATTTTGAAATATACCATCGAAAGTTGTATGTTCGACTTCAATCCGTTTAATGAGCCTCGGTAAATGTGTCGAATAGCAAGATACAGTAGCTGCTTCGGGGAACATACGAACCTGGACTGGCAGTTACATGAGGAAATATCGATCGTTACTTTCAAACTCTCTGAAGAAGACCTATCCTACAAGAATGATCTTCCACTCGGCATCTTGATCGGACCAACTTGCCTGCCGGTTCTGTGAAGACAATACGGAATTGCTAACCTAAGTCGGGAGCGGCATGCCGTCCCCGCTTCTTGCAAATCACTGTCCCATCTCCATTTACGTCAAATACTTCAACATTCATATAAGAAACAAAAACTCAAATGCTTCATCCCCCAAATCAATTCCTTAATACACTCAGCATATCCGCATTTTCACAACCAACATTCGAACCATGTCACATCGAGTCCTCATCACAGGCGCATCAGGATACCTAGGCGGGGATTTCCTTGCTCGCTTACCTAAGTTCGACCTTCCACCGTACGAGAAGCTCTACGCCCTTATCCGAACAGATGATCAAGCTGCAGCCGTAAAGAAATACGGTGCAGTACCTCTCAAGTTCGCAGTCAACAGCCAAGAGGAAGTCCATGATGCCATTGTCAGAAATGGCATCACGATTGTCTTCTACCTTATCGATGCGTTGAAGAGTGAAAGCCAAGTCCTGTTTATCAATGCGCTTGCGGAGTTAAAGAATACGACTGGGAAAGAAGTGCATTTCATACATGTAAGTGAAGAGTGCCTGTGCGCTGGGCGAAGCCATAAATGGTTCTGACATTCCCAGGTTTCTGGTGCCAAGATCTTCTCGAGTCTTGCAGGTGCGCCTACAGATGCACCATTCTTGGATACAAGATCAGATCTGTATGATATTCAGAAGAAGCAAAATGCTCCATTTGCTTTCATGCAACAGGTCTGTTGATTTATTAAAGTGAAGACCGGTTTGGCTGACAAGGGGTAGGCTACGGAAACGAACAACACTGTGATTGAGCTGTGCGAAGCGAACGGTGTTAAAGCATACATTTTCGTGCCCTGCATAGTCTGTAAGTGTTTGAAGCCAAAGTAGTGCTTCTTCGCTGATGCAGATTCCAGATGGCAAAAGTGAGGGATTCGGCAACCCAATTTCCATCCAAACAGTTGCGATTGTAAAAGCTGCCAAGGCAGCTGGAGGCGTTTATTCACCCAATAAAGAACGATATGTACAGATTCTCCTTCCAGTCGTGAAATTGATTCCAGCTGACTCTTCTTCTAAGACATGGCCTGTATGTCACGTAAGTGACAATTCGACATTGTTCATTCGCATTCTGCATGGAATCCTCGCTGGGGAGAATATCGGATCTGGAAAAGACGGATACTACCTCGCTTCACCAGGCAGTGTTGCTTGGAGTGACTTGTATACAGCCATGGCTCAAACCCTAGCTGAGCGAGGTGTCATCAAGAGTGCGACGGTTGAGCAAGCCTCGGATGCTCATCTTGAGAAAATGGGTGCAGGAATTGGATGTCCAAAGGAGGTCGTTGTTGTGCAGTTGGGTGGCTTGTAAGTAGAAACACTTCCCTTAATTCCCAATGGAAAACATCGTAAACATCGTTAGCTAATACGAACCTTCAGATGCACATTCACTCCTGCTCATGGCGCTCAGATCGGATGGAAAGCCCAGTATCAACCTAAGCATATCTTGGAGACTGCAGATGCAGAAGTTGCGATCATTCTGGCGAACTTGTAGTCTCTAGAGCTTGCATAGTGTATAAACTGGAGGCAAATTTTGTTGCTTTCGTAAGGTAGGTAGGTACACTGTGGTTCGCGGAATTAAATATAAATACCTTCATTGAAGAGCGACCGATCAGCCACGGACGAAAGGCGGTCAAGGCGTGAACAAAGATTGTCGACCATTCCAATCCACATTCGAGATTGCAGAACATTGAAAGTTGACTTGTCCAATTTTTATGGGCATTGGGCACTTTTCTGAGCAAAATTCAACAGGTTCACCAACGCAGACCCACCACGTATAACTTTCTGCAGGATCAACTTTAAGCAAAGATCGCTGTCATACACTGCCAAATCATCAGAAGTCTAGCTGATCGTTGATTCATGAAGGACCCGAAGACTCTCACTTTCCATTCCCCAAAGATCTGATGAGAACTTGATCGTATATTCCCATCTCAGCTATAGCTACGACCATCAGCAGTTCAGTGTTCCGAAGTCAACATTTCAGATCTACTCTTCCATACCGGCCATGACCTGCTCTGCGAATATCTGTATCGAATAACTATCATGTATTAGCTGGAATTTTATAGAATGCTAAGGGATAAACAGTTACAGCGACTCCTACTTTAATGCTACTACATATTGGACATCATCTTAATCTGCCGTTCTGAAAGAGCTTTGGGACGAACAGGGCTGTCTATGAAACCTTCTTTACTTTATAAGAGCCCTATCAAGTAGACATTCCCACCCTTCGTTGGCTACCAAAAGCCTTTTCTCAAACTACTGCCATGCAGTCACGGAGCTGTTTTTCCTCGCACCGCTCCTGGACTACAACATGACTTCGAATCAGGGAGCCGCAACCAGCTTCAACTCTGTCTCGAAGGACGTGTCGGCTTCCGAGCCTGCTTTGTGTAAGGAATCGAAGGTTTGATATCATAAAATAGACGCAGTAATGACAACGAGATACTACACGACAACAGAAATAGCCTGACTACCTGAACCAAAAAGAGTAGGATGCCACCCAAGCCGCCGCCCATTCAAACACCTCATTTCATATCCACAAGGAGACGCTTATTCTCTTTCTCATTCCACCTTCTCTCACCGAGTTGGATAAACTTTTGTACTGGGTCGCACGCTACCGGAGCGACATTCGCTGCTGCTCCGATGCCAACATATTTTGTATGTAGAGCCAAAGAGGATTGATTCATATTTTATACTTATCAGACTTCGGTGGATTCGTCGCCACCAGCTCATATCTTCAGCACTCGCTTTCTCTCCCTGCTATATTCATGTGCTGGTACAAGCAACCTTCCAATCCCATCACATTGTAATGGTGCTCATGTGCTGAACAAGCTAATCTCCCATAACTGCTGTCCCCGACAGAATCGTTGACCATATCTGCTAGAGGGCAGGTGCACGATTGTGATTTACAACAGGTGATTACCACAGCTTTCATGATGAAGACAGCGAAAAGCATGAAGACGACAGCTACAGAAAGGTTGACAACAGCACTCTGTGACACCACTCAACTACTCGCCTCACCGTAAAGTGGTAGTGTGACAAGAACATCTAGTTGAGCAGTGTTTAAACATTAGTTCTCCCAATACTTCTACCAATCGTGACGTGATTAAATACTAATTCTCCCAATTTTTTTTACCAGTCGCGACGTGACCCAAAGCTTGGCAGTCCCCAAATTCAGTCCAAGTAAGGCGCAAGTTTCTAGGAGGATTCATTACTCGTAGAAAGGGTTCTTCCTCGAACTCATCGGGATATATAAGAAGCTGTTCCGCTTCCCCTGTGTGGCATTGTGACACACTTCACACAAAAAGCCCAATAATTGTCTAACATATTCGCATCACACCTCACTGATTATCGGTCAATCGTAGCACCAAGACAAACAACATGAATCATTACACGGCTTGCCAACCGGCCCATCGTGCTCGTAGCCCAGTATAAAATAACGCGATCGAATACAGCACTAAAGATCCATGAACTGAGGACTTATTGCATACGCAATGTTCAATTGTCTTCTTGCAAGAACTCACACCTTCAGTTCAAATCTCAATGCATCGCGTTAAGGATATCAGTTCTCGAGTTTCCACTACCCATAAATCGAGAAATGAGAGTAAAAGTTCCCAGGATCTTACAAGACATGAGGTACTGATGAACAACGTTATTATTGTCGAATTATGCTGTATTGCTGATCCTATACGTACTGTCATCCTGCCTTCCTTTTCATCCTACAAAGTTCCCTCCCACAAATTAAATTCCAACCCTCCAATCTCACACCCCTCACTATACCTTAATTCCTCCTCAATTCCTCCTCAATTCCTCCTCATAATATCTTCGATCACCGATCCAAGCCCCGAAGAACCTCCAATTATACCGCACGTCCCAACACCGTGATCGTATCTTTGTGCCCCTGATGATTGGGTACTGAGCATGTGTCTGTCGATTTCGTTAGAAGGCGGTCTTATATATCCAACTTGCAAGTAACAATTATGATTTATCAAAAGGAAGGGTCAAATACCAAGTGAATCAAACAACTTGGACTTGAGCGTGGATGTGAGCTCCAACAAGAACGTGAAAGTAGCAACACAGATGAGGACGCTACCTCCCACAGCAATCCACTTCCTCACCCGCATTGCCATCACTCGCCACAGACTTCCATTATAAAATCACCAGCTCTGAACTGGCCATTCTTCCCCATCCAACTCTGGACCCTAAAAAAAACTTTGCATAGTACTGGATCTCCATCGACTGTGGCTCGGTGATCCACTATACTTGGCGTTGATAATGCGCCGGTGTCCGTATCATGTAATCTCACATGTCTGAACAGATCCTCGAGCTTCCTCTTTCGCCCTCGAGGCTTCTTCAAGCAGTCCTATTCCTTCGCTGTACTGTCGTCAACGCCCCTCTAACTGTCAATGTTGTGCTCATCATCACCCAAACAGCTTCTCGCCCTATTCTCCCCTTCTTTCCCGCGCACAAAAATTCCTCTTGCCGACTACGCTACAGTCGTCTTCATCGACAAACCATACCCAGGCGCCTAACCATGCTAGTCTCTAGAAGCCTCAGATTCGTCTATGTGCGTAGTTCGCAGCAGGAGCTATGTGAGAGATCCCGCTTCCGTGGGCACCGCCTTCCACTTTAATCGCTTGCTTGTCCCATTCCGCTGCTTGCGCTGTCTTTCTCCTGCCTTCGATTTCCCTAATTATAACCGGATACACTCCAAGGATGGATGAGATCGGGGAGAAAAGACATGGAGGGAGAGAGGTTGGGATAGAGCTAGGAGTGAGTCATTCGACTCTAGTAGACACTACCGATGAACTACAGGACTAGGTCAGATTTGATCACTCACTCACAAAAGCTGCCCTTCATGCATGCTATGCGTCCTGAATACGTTATCAAGAACGAATTTATATTCACTGGTCTCAAAATCCTTTAGTACATATGTACAAGCCCTCCGCTACTTTGCCCGTCTCCTAGCAAAGTTCTCTCGCGTCGATGAAGCCGTGCTGGATGGCGTTGAGCGAACCCAGAACAATCCTTCTCAAGGCTTGTAGGGCAGCCGTTGATCAGCCCAGATCTTGGATCCCAGATTGAGCTCATAACAAGCAGTCATCCAGCCATTATAATTAGCAAATACTCCTCCCTTCTCCCTTCCGTAGGTATGCATCCCAAAAGCCGCACCGTTGCGCCATTCCCGTCCGTTCTATGCTTTTCCACCTCTAATATCCTTGTCCCATTTTATACATCATCCCCCCCCCCCCACAACCACCTAATCATCAAGAAGTTGGCCCAGAATCAAACTCTGGATCATCGTCTCATCAGAAATGATCCTGATCTTCTTCGGCGCAGGTGAATCGTCTACAGCAGTTGGTCCTCTCTTCCGCTTGCGACATGCACTACTCGATACAGTCGGTGTACCGAAAACTGCCTCTTCAGCTGCTTTCTCGTGGGTATCGACATAGAGCAGATCCCAGTCCTCATCCTGGTGTAGCTTCTTTCGTGCATCCTGGTAATCCACAACTTGGCTGATGCGTGCCGGACCTAGCGCATGCGCCAGGAAGGTGTAGGCCTTCCGTTTCTCGGACCCTTTGCCCTTGCCAGTGACGAGCAGGACCGATTTGCCTTCAAGCAGCTTGCCTCTGCTCGCGAAAGTGTCCTCCAGCTTAGCTTCTTGCGCTGAATATGGCGCAAGGACTCGGCTCTTGTGTGCGTTGCCGAGAATCGAGGATTGGCCAGCACAGAGAAGGTAGGGTGACCAATCGACAACGGCGTTTTTAATGACACATGCAGTGATCCAGTGGCCTGAGATACAAGGAAGCCCCAAAGCAAGAGCTTGCATGTACTTCGCTTTCCGAGAATGCTCGTCTGCAATCAAGGCCACAAAGCCAACGGATTTAGCTGAGGGCGAAAGTGAAAGTCTTTCATTCTCTTCGCCTTTTGTCGAGTTAAATAAGCTGTCGAAGCCATCTGGGAGAATACGGCCACCTTGATCGAAAATTGCTTTTGTAACCTCGTCCTTTTCACGCTCATGGGCTACGTAGCTGACTGCAAATGTCATTTCCTTGAAAAGGCCTGATGATGCTTTAGGGTTTCTTGCTGCAGCTGTTGGAGACGGCAAAGCTAAAGGGTCTGGGCTCGAATCTTTCGCCACTGACTGGCGCTTCGATGCTCGTGTCGGCTGAATAGCATCATCTTGAACAACAGTAGCTCCAGATTTTCGCTTGCTCGAGCGTTTGCTCGCGGCGGTAACTGAGGCTGAGGATGGCTTATCAACCACCACTGGAGTTGGCTGTTTGGATGCGGTAGCCTTTCGGACCGGAGTCGATTGCGGGGTTGCGGTTGTCTTCGGTTCTGGCATCATTCGGGCAACACGGGATGACTGCCGTGGACTCGCAAAGGCTGTTTTATCAATAGTGCGTCTGAGATCGCGTGATGGTCCTTTGAGCTTGCTGTATGTTCGCAAAATACGCTTCGGGCTTTGCTTCGTGGGCTCGATTGGGAGAGGCGCGACTGGTGTGGCAGCAGCCTCATTCTCCTGGGGCTGAACTTGTGGTGCATCAGCAGGTTTAGGAGTAGCCGAAGTTGAAGGCGTAGAATTCAGCTCCGAGTCGGCCCCAGCATCAACACCACCGGTTGGTGAAACTGTTGGTAGATCGCTGGCGTGGTTGAGGACCTTATTCTCCCGTACTTGCTCCTTGTCTTTCGACTCTTTTGACGGCTCCTCGTGAAGACTGACTTCAGCGGCCACCTCCTCAAGGACTGCTGAGCTGGGCGGGCTGGAAAGGGCAGACGATGTCATGCTCGCCATTGGGTTGATCATAGGGCTACCAGTACCAGAAGTCAAAGATGGTTTCGGTGCTCTGCCGAAGCTTCGTATCCTCGTCGGGGGTCTCGGCGAAGATCTGATCTGCATTGCATTTTCAAAGTCAATGTCTTGCGTGAACCCCGGAAAATTGTCTGGCAATTCTTCACTTGCTCCAAAAGAGATGGAAGCGATCTCCCCCATCGGACGAAGACGATCTTCTGGTGGAGATGTTTCAGGGACAGTATCAACGGCGTCCGATTGAAGTTTGCTACCCGGTGTGCGATTTCCCAGATTTGAGGACATCTCCTGTAAGGGGAGACTCGGTTCGGGGTCCATGTTCGGATTTGGCTCATGGTTAGACGAATTGGTGTTCTGAGTAGCTTCTGCGTCCGTCTCTTGCTCTACTTCTGCAGGTTTCACTGACTCCGAGCACGCTTGCTCTGTACTTTGCTCTCCTTGATTCGAAGATTCATGCTGTTCTGGGCCAGGCACTGCAATCTCGGCAGCTTGAGAGTCAACGATGACATCGTCTTGCGTGTCTCGAGCATCATGCCCTATACACTGAGCAATGTAATCATCCTGAAAGCTCCGGCGTCGACCAGTTGAAGGCACTTCTACTGCAGCAGTGCTCGATGGAGGTGCAGAAGATCGTGGGTTCCTTGATGGCGTCCTCTTGCGGAGTTCAACCCTGGCTAGCTCTTTTTGGATTTGTAGTTCCCGCTCTGTCTTCCGATTATGGCTCCGTGGTGTTTCCATATCAGAATCATCGCACGAAGAGTCGAAATCCGGCTCGATGGTTCGCCTCCTCTTCTCCTGGCTTTCCTGCATAGAGACATATGGTCGTGGTTCAGAGTTGGCCCAAGTACTCTTTGGTCCAGTATCAAAGGATTGTGCCATTCTAGAGGACTGCGATCGCCCAAGCATGTTGCGCACCGACGACTGTAGTGGAGTAGCATCGTTTATTTCTGATTCAGGCTCAGGTGGTCCTCTGCGCAACGGAGACGAAAGAATTGGCGCATGACGCTTCGGAGGTGAACTGAAGTCGTTGTATACATCAGGCGACGGCCTAGAAGACGTAGGCGTTGCTACCATATGCCTACCAATGGAAGACGGTTGTGTAGCACCGAATAGTTCAAAACCCTTCATTACGCTGCCTTTTTGTTGAAATGGATTTACCGGAGGTGCTGGAGTCTTGGGTTCAAACGAGCTATAACTTGGCTGTACAGCCGGCACTGGCATAGCATATGATGCATCTTGTGATTCCTCCAGGGGTTCCTCCTCTATGGGCTCGGTATCGAAGCCCAGATAAATATGGCCAGTTTCGTTCTCCTGGTAGGTATGTGCTGTAGATGCTGAGGCATGTCTGGGATCGTGGATCGGTGGCTCTGGGCCTTGATCTTCGCTTTCACTACCGTCGTTGGGTGTGGCAGTAGAAGGGCAGCCCTCGCGTATAACCTGCTGCATATCGAATTGATCGTAGAGGTACCGGGGGTTTTCCTGGGTCGCAGACATCGATGATCGTTGAGTGAAATCGTCCATGGCTGCTGTTTGTTCTTGAGCCATTTGGTAATTCTTGCTTAATTGGGATGGTCGAACTTCTTCCCCCGTGGATGTAAACGGCCTCAATCTCCCTCGGCTGTCACGTCTGATTTGTAGAGGTCGTTGATTGTAGGGAGGCGGCGGATTCAATTGCTCCTCGACGGTGGCAGATTGGTCGAGCTCGACTGCATTGCTGTTCCCATTCGAAGGCAGAACAACGATCGCATTGGGATCCTCATCGGCATCACCATCAATTGCGGGCTCAACCTGCGACTCGGCCTGCTCTTGGTGCTCGACTGGCCGTTGAGAAGATGTTGGAATCGCGACTCGGCCGTTGGTAGACGCGACTTGATTACCTGAGGCACGGTTCGGGCTGCTGCTCTAGAATGAGATTAGCCTGCAGGATCCTTGACCTGGTCAATGGGCGCCTGCAGATCACTCACCAATAACGCCTCAAACTCAGCGTTCAGAGCCCTGCACTGCTGGGTATCCCACTCCTCCGTGTTGCCTTCGATGGCCGCCTTCTCCGCTGCCTGAACACTTTTGTGTGGCATGTTGACATCGTCCCTGTTGTGAAGCGATCGAAGAGTGAGGGAGGCGAAACTCTGACAGAGCAGATGAGTTCGCGACAAAGAAATGAGGGGCAGAAGTGGCAAGTCGCGTTCAACGCGAAAATGGAAAGGCCTGGCTAAAAAGGGTTTAGGCCGAACTACGTGCACGTGATCCGTTAGGCTCCAAGAGGCAGCACTTCCATTCTCCTTAGGTTCCAAGGTTCACTCCACACCTTTACCGACAGTCATTCTACTTCACTTCTCGCTTCCTCTTTTCTGTTTTGTTGTCCACTGTAACCCGCAACTTCACTCGATCCAGTCACAGCTTATTATGGTCAGTCGATCTTCACGTACAAATGTCTATTGGGGGCCTCACCTCCCCGTCTGAATCATGCAAGCGTGGGTATTCCCGAGGCAGACATCGGTATCTACAAGCACCGGCATCGAAGGATTCGGCAGCCTGATCTTTACCAACATGCACGTACCGGCTACCTACTCGCGGCGAACTTCTTAATTCGTGTTTGCTAGTTGCAGCCTTCTTGATTTGAGTGAGTCTGAGGCACAGAATTCATGGAGCTCGCCTGATTTGCTGATCAACTCGGTGAGTCAACCGGTGGCCAGTAGCTAGCCTTGTTGACTGCCTAATTCTCAAGTGAATTGGAAGTACCGATCTAAAAGGCTCAAATTTCATACTTAAGACTGTTGTTTCCTCCAACCTGTCGCCCTGATCTTTCTCTTTCATCCATTCTCGATTCTGAAGTCGTACACAATGGCACCAACACTTGAGCAAAACACCATCGACGAGGGAGCAACTCCCAACACAGATGCAGCCAAAGCCGTCTCTAATGGCGTCAATGGAGAAACAGCCTCTGTAAAGGAGATAGTTCCCAAGCTCGGCATGAAATGTGACCTCAAGAATCTCTATCAGAAGGAAGATGAGCGAGGCCGAACATCATGGACCGACAAATATCCAGAGGATCTGGATGAGGCAGCAGAGAACGAGGTTACAGCTCGCTATGCCATTCTGGTCCGCAACAAGAAGAGTTTCGATTCTCGCAAGAAGTTAGAGATTGACAGCATTGTCATACAATCTCCGCTGCTGAAGCAGGTCCTCACGAAAGTCTTGAAGGACTATCCTGGTATGTATTCTGTGTTTCGAATCTGAGGATATATGTGTGTATTAACTAGCCTCCTAGGTGTCACACCAACACTCAATCGCCTCATCTTCCAAGCACCATTTAATCCCTTCGTCCATCGATGGACGCAACTCACCTCCGCACTCGAGGAGCAAGAAGACGGCGAAACCAAGGGCCATGTCCAGCTGTTACACACGGTCCTGGAAGCAGAGTTGAGAGACACAATTGCCGCAAAGGCAGACTATATCAAGAACAAGGTCATCACATTCGAGCATCTCTGGACTATTTTCCAACCAGGTACTACATTGTACAGCAATGAATGGGATCGTCATTGCGGCAGCAAGTTTTCCAATGGAAATTACTACGAACATCCTAAATACGGTCCTTGTTATGGAGTCAATGCACAGAAGGTCGATTGGGACGGCGATAAGTTTGGATATGCCAGTGATCAACACATCATCCTGGCATTTGCTGGTACCAGACCAATCGCTTCCCTCGACGCTTTCCCTTTGAGCTTCCATCCTGACCAAAAGAAGATCAAGGCACAGCTTCTGAAGCGTGGAAAGTTGTTTGAGCACTATCATGGATACCATTACAAAGCCTATAAGGCATTTGCTATCGGCAAGGACATGTGTGGTAACGATATTAAAGTCACGGTTGACAGTCGAGTCATCATGTAAGACCCCTCCTCACCGGTACCAAGTCAAGCTAACATAGGCAGCGACACATTTGCCTACGGCAAATTCAACCCAAACAGCTTGAAGCATCTCTCGCCTCTGAAGATCAAGAGCAAGGCAATCGTCGAGCATGACTCTGGTGATGAGGACGAGGACTCAGAATACGAGTATTCCGGCTCGGAAGACGAATCTTATACCCCAACAGCAATCGCCAACACCAACCCTATCGATGTCAAACGTACACCTCTCACCGATGAGCAACTCATCCACTGCTCCTCCCTCCTCAAGGGTTACACCTTGAAGACCAAGCGCTGGCTCTCCTTCTTCGTCGACTCCATCCTCCCCATCCAATTCAATGACCAAGCATTCTCCTCCCTTGTCCTTCCCCCATCCCAGAAAGAACTCATCCTCGCCTTCGCCTCCTCTCAAGTCCTCCACTCCAAAAAGTTCGACGACGTCATCTCCGGCAAAGGGCGCGGCATCATCATGCTGCTGTCTGGCGGTCCCGGAATAGGAAAGACATTGACTGCCGAGTCCGTCGCAGAGAATATGAAAGTGCCTCTTTACATGATGTCAGCAGGCGATCTTGGCATCAAGAGTTCCGAAGTCGAGGCCAGTCTAACCACAATCCTCGAGATGGTCGCAAAATGGAACGCCGTTCTCCTCCTCGACGAATGCGACGTCTTCCTCGAAGCACGCTCAGCACACGATTTAGAGCGCAACAAAATCGTCTCCATCTTCCTGCGTACACTCGAATACTACGAAGGTATCCTCTTCCTGACTACCAACAGAGTCAAGAATATGGATCCGGCATTCCAGTCGAGAATCCATATCAGTATGGAGTATCCTGGACTGGATAAGAACAGTAGGATGCAGGTGTGGAAGAACTTCCTTGCGAGGGGAGTGGAGCATGAGATTACAGATGAGCAGGTGGAGATGTTGGCTGGGGTGGAGATTAATGGTAGGCAGATTAAGAATGTGTTGAAGACGGGACAGCTGCTGGCTTGTCATCAGGGGGTGAAGTTGAAGTACGAGCATCTGAAGACGGTGCTGGATGTGGAGAAGCACTCGGGAGTCGAAATGGGCTGAACAGGAGGGAGGTTATACCTTTCTTGCTTAACCACTTCACAGATGCCATCTGCCATTTCTTTTCTTCTCTGATACGGCTGGTTGGTGTTGTCTTCCTACTTCTTCTTTCATCCGTTTATGTGCTTCAGGTTCGGAGTTCAACATAGTCTCATACAGATACGTTTGCGTGCGCAGTAAACAACACAGCGCTCACTTCATATACTTTTATCAGAGCCGTGTCCTAGCTACAGCATACACATACAATATTTGGTCAATTGATCGCCCGTCTCCTTTTCCACCCGTTTCCCCCTTGCGAGACACTAGAACTTCCTTCCAGCCAGATGTCGATCACAAACTTGTATTGAGATATCCAGCCTCGGCTCGCTCTCCATATCATTTCTATTGGGGCTTGACTATCTATGTGGGGCCTGCCCATGCGGAACCTAGCCTTGACATCGCATACAACTGTCGGTCCATCCGGGCCAGGTAATAACTGGACTGGCTCACTGATATTGCTAAATTCTGATGACTTGACATTTAGCAACGTGTTGATTCGGCGTAGCCCAGCAAGCGAGTTGCGGGAGGCTGCATGTGGGTCTGCGGGGTATTTGGGGTACCTAGGTCTCCAAAACCTGGGGAAGTATCGAACCCACAAAGCTATCGCCAGTCACTCGAAATGTGGGATCTTGGGGTGCAAATATAAAGGTATATTGCAGTTGAAGGCTGTCCATAACCCGGCAACACGGTACTCAGGGCTGCTGTCTCGCATATTCGTTACTGTTAAGTCGCCCTTCGATTTCTGCTTGTCAAACTTGACTTTATCGTTATCGAGACAACAAAGACTTTACCAACATGGCCAGCATTATGTCAGTAGTCCTCACAACCAAAGCTATCTCACTCCTCAAGCTTTTCCCCCTTCTTCTCATCCTCGTCACTCTCCTCGACTACATCCGCATGCTGCTCATCCGGCGACACCTCCCACCAGGTCCATTTCCCCTCCCTCTCATCGGCAACCACTTCCAAACACCGTCCGTTCGTCCCTGGATAACATGGCAAAAATGGTCTCATTACTATAACAATCCGCTCACAACACTCTGGATTGGACGGCATCCACGAATCATAGTCCAAGATGCGTGGACAGCGAGTGAATTGATGGAGAAGAAAAGTGAGTTGTTGAGTTCGCGGCCGAGATTGGTGGTTATGGGGGACTTGATTGGAGCGACCGAGACGAATCAGACGACTATGGTGTATGGGGATAGATGGAGGATGCATAGGAAGTTAATGGTCAGTCAGTTCCTAATTCATTTCTCAATTCACTTTTTAACACAAGCGAAAATCGAGCTGCATCATATCTCACTACCTCATGGACTTAAACTTGCTGGATGTAACTCATGGTAAACTGTGGCTAACACTTCCCAGCACACAGTAGTCGGCACACAAGCCGTCCGCAATTACAGGGACTTCCAGGCCGCGGAATCCAAACTCCTCACCCGAGACCTTCTTCTCGACCCCTCAGACTATGTAATGTCCATCGAGAGGTACTCCATCTCCACAACCAGCATAATCGGCTGGGGGCGTCGAATAGCTGAAAAGAACGACTATGTTGCTCAACAAGCCCTCGCGCTCATGGACGGCGTCAACTTCGTCATACCCGGCCTCTACATCCTGGAAGCCCTTCCCTGGCTCGCTCACCTCCCCTCATGGATTTATGCCCTTCCATCCCAACTACGCTCAACCAGTAAACTCCTCTTCCGCTATTTTTATCTCCTCTCTCTCGAAAGCGCCAACGCAGAAGACGAGAAATCCTCTTTTGCCTCAGCATCAGCATCAGCATCGACTTCGGCCTCACGACCGAGTTTTGCCAAAACCCTCGTTAAATCACAACGAGAACAAGGCCTCTCCGACGTCGAAGTCGCCGGTCTGACAGCGAATCTGATAGGCGGCGGCGTAGACACCACCAGCAGCACGATGATATCCTGCATCCTCGCACTCTGCGCCTTCCCGGATGTGCAGGCAAAAGCACACGCTGAGCTCGACGCTGTGATAGGTCATTCACGCTCTCCAACTTGGGAGGATATCGAGACCTCGTTGAGTTCTCCAAGTGGAGCAAACTCAACAATGAAAACGAAACTCCCCTACCTCACAGCCCTGGTGAAGGAGACGCTGCGCTGGCGCACCGTAACAGTACTAGCCGGTATCCCACACGCTAACACCAAGGCATTCGAGTATCGCGGGTACAAGTTTCCCGCAGGCACGAATTTCACGGGGAATATGTGGGCGATCCATAGACATGAGAGGGAGTTTCCTTGCCCGGATGAGTTTAGACCGGAGAGGTTTCTTTCTGATGACGAAGGTGAGGAGAATGAGTGGAAGAGGCCGTATCCGAATAAGAGCGGGATTAATGCTTTTGGGTGGGGGAGGAGAGTATGTAGTGGGCAACCGTTGGCGGAACAGGGATTGCTGTATTCCTTGACGAGGTTGATTTGGGCATTTGAGGTTAGGCCGGGGTTGGATGAATTGGTATGTTATGTTATGCCCTTTTCGAGTCATGACTCAGCTCTGTTTCACCGTTTATTGGAGTTCGATGAGATATTTACTCACGGTGGTACTAACAGGGCAATGAAATCCCCCTCGACATATTCGCATATACTGAAAGCGAGAATACTCGGCCGATGCCGTTCAAAGCCCGGTTCATTCCTAGATCAGAGAGTATTAGGAAGATCATCTTGGAGGAGGCGGAAGGTGCGAGGGAGGAGTTGAGGGGTTATGATGGAGAGACGAAACTTACTATGGCTGATGCTGTAGCTTAGGGTGAGCTTTTTGAAAATCTACCGGTCTTCGGGGATGAAATTGAGACGACTCCGCCCTTTCAAAGTCGAATTAAGTTCCTTGTTGACGTTAGCATTGAGTGAACGAGCTGGTGTCTACGCAGTAGAATATGCGTGGCTACAACAGATACAAGTTACACATATTTTGACGCACCAGTCTTCTGTGCTTAGTTTTTGGCATGACTGTCTGATTTGAAACATAGAGTATATCAAGACGCTGGATGGTTGTGAAGTGATGAGGCTGAGTCGAAAATTCTGCCCTCGCAGTGTTCTGTGGGCCCCATTTCAGGGCATTTTTACCCCGCGCTTAACTGAGATCCACTGTATGGTCGGCAGCGAGAATACCCAACAGTATCAAAGGATGAATAAATTGGTCTATAAACCTGAAGGGTTTGGAAGTTTGCAGTGTATCAGTAGTCTCATCTATATCTATATATATTCGGAGCATTCTCGGACAGACAGCTAGCAATGATACAAAACCGACTCATAAGAGATTTGGGGAATAAGCGAAGAAGCGGTGAAGTAAACAAATGGTACACAGGCGCTCCAAAAAGGCTAATTATAGATTCAATTGAGTTCGGTAGGACATTCATATGTATCACCTTTCATGAAAGCTTAGGTTCATTATAGCCGACACCTGATTCGTGTAGTGGAAAATAGTGCGACAACCTTCGTCTACAAACAACTCCCAAAGTCCGGTCTACAATCATTACTCGCAAGACAATGATCATCACTATTCCCACACCACCCATACGCACTACAGCAATTCCCAAACTCAGACCCCAGACACGTATACCCATTCACACCATCACACGTCCCATCGGTAGAAACGATCTTGGTGGGTGTCTCGGTGCCAGTACAAGTTCCAAATGGAGTCTGGCATCCAATAGAACAATGGTCAGCGGTATTGCCACAGTAACCATATTGACTGCAACAGTCTCCGAATGCAGAGTCGGTGCAGGAGTAGCCTGTGGTACCACCACATGAGCCGTCGGGAGATGTGTTGCTGCCGGTGGGCTTGCACGTCCCGAAGGCGGTTTGGCAGCCAGCGTCGCAGTCTGTTGGGTATCAATTAGCAATGTGGTTTAAAATTGGCCTTTAGGAGGCACTTACAAGCAGAAGTATCACCGCAGTATCCCGAAGAACTACAGCACGAGCCGAAAGCGCTTCCTTCGCAGGTCGCGCCAACTGGAGATAGCGCTCCGCAAGTTCCATCGCTGCTGACAGGTACAGCTGTTGAAGTTGGAGCGGCAGTCGAGGAGGAAGTCTTAGAAGATATCGTAGAGGTCTTCGATGTTACTGATGACAAAGAAGTAGATGTTGGAATCTTTGTTGAAGTTGCAGTACTCGAGCTGGAGCTTGAGGTGGTGGTTGTCGTCTCGTTGGCTTCAGCAAACACAGCTTGGAAGATACTGATGTACCCAGTCCCTCCACAAGTCTGGTTTGTCCCTCCAGCACAGGTGATGTTGCATTTCTTGTTGATTTCATCAGTCATATCATTGCGTACGAAATCACCACACAAGCACTGGCTGCCACCTGATATGCCTGCAAAGATATAGTTGGTGTCTTTGACACTGTAGCATGCACTCCCGCATTTGGAGGGAGATATGTTGGAGATAGCTGTGGCGCTGTAATCGAGTGTAGGAAAGTCTGAGTCTCCTACGGGCCAGCATCCAATTGAGGTCCACGAGCTGGGACTTGGCTTTGCAGTGGGAGTTGGGGCGGTCGAGGATGTCGTTGTGGACGTGGTTGAGGGGATTGGAAATTCAGAGTCTACCCAACTACAGTATGATGTGTAGAGCTCCCAACCTTCGCACTTCGGAAGATTAGCTTATTTCTGGAACTGAAGTCTGAGAGAAGTTCACGTACATCGAGACTAATTGAGGGGTTCCATCGAGTGAAGTTTGCAGGCGATATACCCAACGCATCTCTGATCTCGGTGCAGCCATAATCACCAGAGTTATCGTACCAACTTGTGCAAGTACTGATGGTATCTAGGTGATATCGATATGTTTGTGCGAGGGCTCTCGAGGAGAGGAAAGCCACGATCGCTAGCAATGGTAGGTGAAAATGCATGTTGGAAAGATCAGGAAAGAAGGGGACTTCGAAAATTGCACGAAGCCAGAATTGACAGGAGGGACGGCTACAGTACTCGACTTCGATATGAAGCACTGGGAATGAGCGTCTGCCTCGAAAAGGGTGGACGTCTGCAGGAGGGGAACTTTCAACGCCGCATGTCAGTCAATCCACCTTCCTGAAAAAGACGTTGGGAGTAAACCCCAATTTTGACTTCCACCTTACTGTACGGTTAGTACTGGTACTTTGATATTCATTTTCAAACTAGCTGTCCAGACTTTCTCAGCCCTGTTTGCCAAGCCGCATCCATGTCCCTCTAGCATCGCCACACGGGTCCACGGAGACTTTCTGCCAGGGGTGCATCGCCAAGAATCTCACTATCGTTTGTAGGAATCGAGTAGCCTTTTCTGCAATTGCTCCGCATGCTTCGATTGGTTCTTTCGTAAAGGTCTTTTTCCATCTGATTTCTATGTCAGGGGTGGGGGCGCTTCTCCAGGACTCTGGGTGTCGCTGGAATTAGAGACGAGGAGTAACCTCTTCTGCAATTGCTCCGGAGCCTTCTATTGGTTCTTTCGTGAGCCAATTCTCTATCTGAGATCGTCCCAATCGGTGTTCGAGCGATTATTTCTCTTCTTCGGGTACTTTGGATCCCAATCCGGAGAGATGATCTTTGATGTGAAAACATGAATTGCACCGAGGTAGAGATTGGAGTTGCGCCGAAGCGAAGCAATTCGCGCTAAGCGAACCCCTTTATTTGGGTCCAGATCAAGCGAAGCCTTCCTTCCCGCCTGCCAAGATATGCAAGCATTATCATACCCATGTGCATACTGAAAATTACCGTAAAGATTGTCCGGAGGCACAGCAAACTTTACGAAAGCCTATCAAGAAAGAATTGCGGAGATAATTTTCAAGCTGAAAAGTCGGTATCGGCATCCCTGTGTTAAGCCATGGGGAAGAGGGGTCTGGATGGGGCAAGTAAATCGGACCATGGTTGGTATCCGTGGTCAGTCAGATTCAACATCCTGGACCCCTTGATTGACAGGACTGGTGGGGCTTTTCTTCATTCTCACTCCTCCGATACCCTTCATTGTGGTGGTCTTCCATATCGAGTCTTCTGTACGCCTGGAAGTTCCTCAACTTCGCTGCCAATTGTTGGTCTGTATCACCACCACAATCCAATATGCAACTTCCAATTCTTGCGGTCTTTGCCTGCTTGGTAACTTGGGTTGCAGCAGACGGCCTTCGCAATGGGTATGAGCGTGTTTGGCTTTGGTATGCCTACCAAATTGATCTGACGCTTCCTGAATCGGATCAAAAGATTGGCCTGAAATGCATCAAGTGGGACTTTACGAACAAGAATTGCCCTGCTGAATATCAGCCAACTGGGAAGAAAGGTACAGTGAAGTTCTACACATCAATCAGTTGAACAAGCTTACAAGACGTCTAGGGAAACCCGTTGGCAAGCCGCTGCCCAATACAACACTTTGTAAAGGCACGGCTCCAGGAGGATCATGTTATTTCTGGGAGTTCATGGGACACATCGATGGGAAGAAATATCTGCCCAAGAATATGTGGCTCTTGCCAACTACCGATACGACCGACATTGAGCAACAGAAGAATCTGAAGCCAGACGTCCAGGCGACCGCGCAGTGGTTGTCTGAACAACACGGGAATACGGATCTGGAAAAGTCCAACAATATTCCTAGGGCTACGATATATGCACCATGGAGAGGTTAGTTTCCCCCCTATTAGTTGTCGGGTCCGGAGTCTCAGATCAACGATCGATTTTATGGTATTTTTCACTTCTACGCAGAGCTAAAATATAATAGTTTACCAAGGAGTTGGCGAAGTCTACAATGATATGTTGACCGCTGTTGGCCAACATTCAGCAGATACTATCTCAAAACTCTCCGCGGATCAGAAGACCCAATTCAAGGACCAACTGGACGGTATAAAGTTGGCCTTGAAAAGCACCATCATCGAGCGAGAGATCGATCACTCTAAGCACGTATTCGACGAAGGTACCGCGAAGGGCTTTGCGCTTGCAAAGCGTACAGAAGCAGGATTCACTGGAGACATAGTGGATTGGGATGAAACAAGGAAATTGCACACAGCCGATGAGTTTAAGAAGTTCTACGATGACTTTTACCACCTTGCTTATGATGCTGGACCACCGTCCAACGAAGACGCTTTTAAGGCTTCAAAAGCTGCGAGGGAACATTTGCAGGTGTTAGATGACTTCAGGGCTGTACAAAGTGGTGCACTTGCTTGTGGTATCTGAAGAGTTGATTGAATAATTATGGCTTTGGGTATCAGGATAATTGAAATAAACTTGTGTATAATTCCAATTTGTCTTCAGAATATCTCGTGATCGAAACAATTCTGTTCATAGCTAGAAACAGACTACTGACCTTTGCTCCGTTATTGAGAAGTTCAACAGCAGACCACACCATACTTTCAGATCACATAAGTTCGCGGCTTCACATGAGTAAGGTACATCGAGGTTCACAAGCTGACGTTGGCCATCAAAGATAAAATCATGTTGGTTTCTGGGCGTCCGGATTCAGTTGATGCCTGTCAAGCAACTCAGCTGGATCTCATCCTGGCCCGAGGCAAGATCAGTTGAAATGCTAAATTTCCTTCAGTCCGGTTAGATCATGTTTCTAATTCGAATGGTCGAAAGTCGAGGTCAGGGAAAGATCTCAGGCCGAAATTCGCAAGCCGCAGTCATCACGGTCTTGGCCTACTGAGGCTGCGGCGACTCATGAGCTGTGCATCAGAAGTCATCTATTGTGAGAAGTTTTCAGACATGCTGATTGTACTAGTTCTTCAAGCTGAAGATCTTGCCATGAGTGCTCCTTCACCCTCGGGAATTTGCTTGATAGGGAAGGTCTTTGGAGAGCACGGTGATCCCGATATCAACATGTGCCTCGCCTAAATATCGAACATAGCCTTGGCCCGAAGCTAAGTTATCGGACGGAATAGAGAAGCTGATCTGCAACCTCAAAATATAAGCTTATTTCTTGGCATGCGGCGAGGTTAGATTTGCAATGGAACCATGCTGTGCCATGTCAGAAGTGGAGACCAAAATCTCGTCGGTCTGGCTCGGTCAAACTTGAAGGCTGCTCATCCTTCACAACCAGAACCAAACATTTTCGGAACCATAATAGTCTGGGGACCCTGACGTGCCTTGTGGTGATTGGAAACGGCAGATCTTTTTTTTAATTTCCTTTGGTCGGAGTGAGGCAAGATGTGAAAAGGGGGAAGTCAGGCGGCAAAGTACCAGGATTGTGCACCGCCGCAAACACCTGCCCTTCATCAAATTAAGCTTCGCCTCACAGTCCGGTTCGGTCCGTGACAAGACTTCGTCAAATCAGCCCAGTAAATCGCGCTCAGTGACCGCGGGGTAATCTCAGACTGCCTTCGAAGCGCCGGCACGTTGAATGTCAGATTTCGGAGTAGCTCGATTGAGCTAGCGTGCTTCTGTGGCCAGGATCCTAGAAGCGAAAGTTTCTTCAATCGACCGACATGGAATAATTTCAGCTCTGGAGAAACTTCCTCATTCAGCAATCTCAACACAACTTTGCCTCCTTCGTGCATTAGACCACAGTAGTTTTAATCAATCTAAGCACTCAGACTACTGGTACCTGCTTAATTCCTCCCTGGCATTGATCTTACGAGCAGGCATATAGCACTGGACCGATGCTGCCAAGAAAAGGCCCCTGAACTTCACTTTGGCAAGAATGAGTACCATGCGGAACTTTTGCAGCGAGATGGGGCAGCTTCTCCTCGAAGCCGACATGCAGGGATTCATCCAGTATGGCTCAACGTGATATCAACTCTCGAGGCAATGGCTTGCTGTGAGTAAGTGCAATATCGCGCGGCCTCTCTTCCTCTGTCGTTTTTAGGTGTGCTGCATCCTCTTGGAACCTTTGCTCGCCATCCTCTCTTTTCTGGTTCAAGCATAATGCATTTCTTTGGCACGCAAATCGCTCTTGGAGGGTGTCTTCTTGTCTTCTTTACTCATGTGGCGGCTGGTCTTTCGAATGGCAATTCCAACTTGCTTGCCGCTCAACGACGAGATCTACTGGTGTCCAGAGACGAGCCTGCCGTGGCTGTAGCTCTGAAGGCATTTGAAAATGCGAACGAGAGAACGCCAAGCTATCTCCTCGATGCGTGTCCATCGTTATGTTCAAATTCCTCGTCGACGACGGAATGGTTCGTTTACTCCGATGCCGCTCGTCTAGGGCTATGCAACAAGACGATGCTGTTTGAATTTGCTGTGTCACATAATCTCGAAAGCAAGAACGACAAAACTGCAATCAGGGCTTGTACCGCCGACTATGGTGTTTCTGAGCCTGTCAAGCAAGATCTGAGCATTGCTTCTATTTGCACGACGCCAAATCATATTCAGGTCGAAGTTCCAATAAAGGTCTTCGCAACAGGAACAGCTGGAGGCGCTACTACACACATTCTCGCCGCTGCGACACAAATCAACAGCTACATCTCGTCCCAACCTGTTTCTTGCGAAAACAACACTATTTTATTCGGTTATTCTGGCAAATCTGTTGTTGGTCTCTATTCCGGAAAGGAGGTCCACCAACAAGGTGTTACTGCTCAACTACTTGACAGCTTTCAGCAGTACGTCCGAAAGAATGATTCTCCAGAGTCCTTGGTCATTCAGCTCTGCAAAGCTGATGGCCGTGGAGCTGACTACGCCATTGGTCTTGTGGCGAGTTCGTCAGGGGATATGTCCTTCGTGCAGAGTGCTGTCAAGGCCTGGAATGAAGGAGAATGCGTCACTAGTGTCAGCGAAGTCAGCACTTTGGCACAATTGAAGTTCAATGTACCCGGTGCGGCTACGACAGCAACCAATGGGACAAGCAATAGTACTCAAAACGCCAAACGTACGACCGACGCAAACTTATTCCGTGGACGGCTGGCTGTCCGAGCCGATTGTCGAACTACCAAAGTGCAGTCTGGCGACGGTTGTTATGCAGTGGCAGAGCGATGTGGGATCTCGCAATCGGACCTCACGAAATACAACACCCGCACCAACTTCTGCAATACTCTTGCCGTAGACGAGATCGTGTGCTGCTCTTCCGGCACACTGCCAGATACCACTCCTCCTGCAAATTCAGACGGAACATGCCAGACTCGCAGAATTGAAAAGGGAGACGAATGCAGCTCTCTTGCCGCAAAGTGCGGCATTACCCCTGCACAGTTCACGACATTTAACCCCGACTCATCGCTCTGCTCAACGTTGGCACCAGGTGGTATTGTGTGCTGTGGCAAAGGAACGCTCCCGGATATCACGCCAAAGCAAAACGCAGATGGGTCATGCTTTGCGTACCAGACCACGAAAGACGACGACTGCTCGTTGATCGCTGCTAGAAACGGTCTCAAACCGGCAAAACTGGACGAATTCAACAAGAACACATGGGGCTGGAATGGTTGCTCCCAGGTCCTCTTTGTCGGTATCAACATGTGCCTGAGTTCCGGCACCCCACCTATGCCCGCTCCGGTCACCAACGCAGTCTGTGGTCCTACAGTTCCTGGAACTCTCAAGCCATCTGCTGGAACCAACATAACTGAAATGAATCCATGCCCGCTCAAAGTGTGCTGCAACATCTGGGGTCAATGCGGAACAACGGCCGACTTCTGTATCATCTCGCCATCCATAAGCGGCGCTCCTGGAACAGCAAAGAACGGTTCCAACGGCTGCATTGCAAACTGCGGCATGGATATTGTGTCCAGCAGTGCGCCAGCAGAAAAGATCAAGATTGCGTACTACGAAAGCTGGAATTGGAACCGAGAGTGTTTACATATGCACGTGGACAGTGTCGATACAGATGTGTACACACATATTCACTTCGCGTTTGCCAATATCACAAGCGATTTCCAGATCGATGTCAGCGGCGCTCAAGACGAATTCGACAGGTTCAAGGCGATGAGCGGTGTCAAGAGAATCATCTCATTCGGTGGCTGGGCTTTCAGCACCGAGCCTGGAACTTTCAGAATCTTGAGAGAGGCGACCAAGGCTGGCAACAGAGACGCTTTCGTATCAAGCATAGTGAACTTTGTATCCAGCAATAGCCTGGATGGTATTGATGTTGATTGGGAGTACCCAGGCGCACCCGACATACCCGGTGTTCCTCCCTCTGGCGATCCCGAAGAGGGGATGGATTACTACGATACCATGGTTGTGCTGAAGTCAAAACTTGGCTCAGACAAATCAGTATCATTCGCAGCCCCAGCCTCATACTGGTACCTCAAAGCCTTCCCAGTCGAGCTTATGGGCAAGGCTCTGGACTATATCGTCTATATGACCTACGATCTTCATGGACAATGGGATTATGGTAATAAGTGGACATCTCCAGGATGTGCTGATGGAAATTGTTTGCGCTCGCATGTCAACCTCACAGAGACGATAAACTCGCTGGCTATGATCACCAAGGCCGGTGTGCCCTCGAACAAGGTTGTTGTTGGCGTTGCGAGCTATGGTCGCTCTTTCAAGATGGCACAGTAAGTTTTAGCCTGCGCTCTTTGCGAGTCACGATATCGAGTTGCAATTACTGACGTTCTGCTTTAATAGAGCTGGATGTACCGGCCCAGGCTGTCTCTTCACCGGAAGTCCCCTTATTTCCAACGCAGCGAAAGGAGAATGTACCGACACAGCCGGCTACATCTCCAACGCCGAAATTGCAGACATCATCGACGCCGGTGGAGTCACAGAATACAGAGTCGAGGACTCCGACATCCTCGTTTATGGTGGCGGTACAGAATGGGTAGCCTACATGAAAGATGCCACCAAATCTGGACGTGAAGCCCTCTACGCCAAATACAACTTCGCGGGAACTACCGATTGGGCTGTTGATCTTCAAGCGTATACCGCCGATGAAGACAGTTCTTTGGACGAGGATGATCCAAATTATGGCAAGTATGAAGAGATTGTCAGAATCCATGATAAGACCCAGTGCTCGTCGAAATACACATCGCTTGATCAGCTCGAGAAGGATGCTGATAAGATTCCCGCGGATTGCATGGCTTCCTACCTCGTGTCTGCTGAAGCCGCAATGCTTGACAGCGCTTTGAACTCTTATGATGGTCTCATCAAGGGCGGGTATGACAAGAAGTTCGCTGTTTATGAGAGGGTGACGAAAGCACAGATTCCACTGCAAATCTATAAGTACAGTAAGTCAGCAATATACACCTAGTCCCTGATCTTGAAGGCACAATACTGACTCGACCTCCAGTGGGTGGGGCACAAAAATCTGGCTTCTTCGAATGCACAGAAACCAAGAACCAATGCTGCATGAAGGACTGCTCATCAGCATACGGCTGTGGCGCCTGTGTCAGCGGAGCATCGTGTCAATCCGGAAAGGTCCAAGTCAAAGTCGATTGTCCAACCGACCTCGATTATGATTACATCCCAACTTTCAAAGTCCAGCCAGTCATCACGTACAAATGTACGAACGAGGATGGCTTTTACAAGGACATTGCCGATAAATTTGGTATTGACAAGAGCTGGATCACATTTGGTGATCGTACCGTTTCGATTCAGAACGGCTGTCAGTATTCCGGCGAGGATGTAAAGGATTGTATAAAGAAGACGAGTCATTTCTGGTAGTAAGTATCCTTCCTGCCACCGGCACATCCCCAATACCATGCCAGAAACCACAAACTAAGTCATCTCTTCTGAACAGCAACTACCCTCTACCAGCCAGCAAAATCGACGTTCCCAACCCCAAAGACGTAATCGGCAAGAAATATACCGAGCTCCGCAGCCTCAAGACGCGCATGGAGAGCGAAAACAAAGACGCAGATAACTACGCCGTCTCCCGAACCGACATTGTCGATTCCGGCTCTCTGCCCGCCCTCATGCTACAATACGCCATCACGAACATGAACAAGATAGTCGAGACCGCGAACGATATCCTCGAAGCCGAGCGTAAAGAAATGATTCTATCATTCGTCACAGCCTTCCTAATGTTTATCCCCATCGCCGGCGAAGTAGTCGGCGCCGCTGGAGGCACATTGTTGCGAACGCTTATCAATGTTGCTGGGGAGTTAGGGAATGTGGCTGTAGGGATCTATGAGGTTGTTGATGATCCGAAGAATGCTTTGATAACGATCTTTGGGATGTTGTTGGGAGGGGTGAGTTTGAGGCCGTTTAAGGAGATTGCGGAGGTGAAGAGGGGGATGAAGAGTGGGGATTGGGAGAAGTTGGCGCCGATTAAGAAGGACATGGATAGGATAGATGTTTTGAAGGGGAAGGGGAAAGGGTCGACGTGTTCGAAGTAGGACGTATAGGAGGACAATAAACGAGCTCACATACAGTAAGGCTTCATAGCCACGAAACGAATCTAGATTCCATTTGTACAAGCATTATATTTCGAGTCCATCTCAACTTGAGGGATTTCCGAGCTAGAAGCATGTTTGAGGAATGACAGTTCCATAACAGACTCTTGGTCTACTTTTCATCCCGTCATCATCAACTAAGCAGGATAAATTTGGTTGTTGACATTCGGCAAGTCGATTACTTTCCACTCAAGCTGCTGATACTGAGCGACAAGCCACGTATACGACAGCATTGTCATATATCCATCGTATAAACAGCGCCTTAGAGATCATCATACAACAGAATCCTCCGGCTTAAAAGTGCTCATGGTCCTATTTCGAAGGACGCTTCCCACTCAAGCTTATTGCACCATAGGACTCTGAAAGTTCTGCCGGCTAGCACATCTTTTGGCGACCTATCCCCTGTAATACAGGGGCCTGCAGGCCTGTACAGCCCGCGTGCCTGTTAATTTCGGGACACATAACGCTATTTCAACACGCTGACGTAATAACTCTCCCCTAAAGCTTTCAAAACCAGTGCCTGTCCCATTTTAATGCTTTCATTTTCAAATTTCGCTTCCACTTTCGCTTCCATTTAGAAAACAGTGCAACTACTCTCACCCGCATATAACAACACCTATTTAAAAACGCCAAATACTCTCCCCAGTCCGGCACTCCAAAAGAAGCAACAACTCCTCTTATGGATTCAACCTCATATCATCTCACCATACCCGTCAAAATGTCAACCTCCCTCTCAACATTCCACCCCTTCCCAAACCTAACCCCCGAACTCCGCACCCTCATCATCTCCCACTGCACACTCCATCGCACCATCCGCATAAAATCCAGCTCCTCAGGTCTCGGCCTCTACTCACGCACCCCAACACCCCCCATAACACGCGTAAACCGCGAATGTCGGCAACACAGCAGCTATCAAAAAAGCTTCACCAGCCCAAGCGGTCGCTACATCTGGGTGAATTTCACACACGACACAATCCACGTTCTCAGCACCGTATTCTGGCATATTGAGATTATGCCAAGAGATGAGATACGGCATTTGAGGATTGAGCTGGTGGATGAGAGAGGCGAGGAAGTGGTTGAAGACTGGTGGCATCACCACCTGCCCCTCCTCCGCACTTTCCCTTCCCTCCTGACCGTGGATCTCCTAGTCCCGCGCGAGTTACGGTATTACGCACCGCAGTACATCGACGATGCGTATTTTGGGGAGAAGTGTGATAAGGAGAAGGGGGTGCGGATCGTGGCAATGGGGAGCGGGGAGTGGGTTGATGGGGAGACGGCGGGGGTGTATGCGGATTGGGTGGAGAGTGGTGGGGGGGAGATGGAGGAGGATATGACGAGGGTGGTGGAGTGGGATGTTGATGAGGGGACGAGGAGGGAGAGGATGGATGATGTGAAGGCATTGGAGATGCCGAGGCCGAGGGTGAGGTTGGATTATCCGTAGAGTTGATGATGGGATCTGGGGAATAGTGATGAGAGCAGTTGGGAGTATTAAGAAGGGGAGATGGGGAACGCAGATGTGATGGTGGGGATGTTGGATGTGTGGAGTAAGATTGGTTTGCAGCTTGGCTCGCAACAGATGGCTACCATGGACGAGGATGAGGCACACATCTCAGGATCCTCGTCACAGTCCAAGCGTTGTCGTATTTATCTACTATACGAAAACAATCATCGCTATGAAAGCTCGAGTACACCTGGTCTATAAAATAAGACCCTCATGTTATATGTCTCGACTCCTAAGGGAGGGCCTACTACCATCACTGCCTAGGCTCCTCATGATAGCCGTTAACACCCATCTCACAGAGAAAACTCATCTCATCCAAAAAGCACTCAACGGCCAAGCATCAATATACCATGTCACAAGCCAACATTGTCGTTTCATTTCATATCATTCATTCTCATTTCCATCCTCAATCCTCCCAGTTCTAGATATCTACATGCAATCAAGCGACAATGTCTCAAGCAGCCAGAACCACAGCAATATTATACATTTTGTGCCTGCCTTCCTATTCACTGGCTCATCCACGTCCCTCATTCATGCCCGTGACTTTCACGGTAAGGCGAACAACATAGACAACCTCGTCAGCACAAAGCCTTTTGTCTTTCCCTCAATCTCAATCTCAACCTCAATCTCAAACATCCATAACACCAACTAAACGCCAAGAACAATCCACAGGGCAATCGAAGAACGCCCGCCAGCCATACAGTCGCGCTTACCCCACACAGCCCATATCAAAGACAAAAGCAAGCTATGTACCTCCCATACTCATTTCCCATACCTCATTTCACATTCTGACAGTTCAGTCCAGTATAACCCAACGCTTATCAACCTCCTTAGCACCAACTCTCTTCGCGACCGTCTCCAGGGTACCCTTAATAGCCGCTGCCGGTCTACCAGGGAACTTCTTCTTCAGCACCTCGATCAAGCCGACTTTACTCAGATCCGAGCCTTGTACCGCGGCTTTGAAAGCAGGAATGTCTTCAGCTGAGAGAATTTTCCTGGGTTTGGCGTCTTTCGTTGCGGATTTGGTGGGTTGTTGGGAATGGGCGGACGAGGAGAGGGTTGAGGGAGTGAGTGAGGATGAGGCTTTGACGAAGTCGGTGGTGGTGGTGGATGATTTGGGTGAGAAGAGGCTGTTGATGTTGGCGGAAGTGGATTTCATAGTGTTGAGAGGGATGCGTGGGGGTTCCATGGTAGTTTTGGTTGGTACTGGAGAGTCCCAATATGCTGTTGAGAAGGGGTCGATGGATTGGATGGTTGGATCTGAAAAGTTAGCAAAGCTTGGTTGACAAGGAAGGTAAACATACCCAGAATAACCTCCATCCGATATGCAATCATCTTGACATTCCAATTTCGTCTCTTCCTATCCTCCCAACACAGTCCTGTTGAAACTGGCTCTAGGTCACCCTGTAACACCAATCTTCTAGAGTTGGCAGTCTCATCATTTTCATCATCTAGGAAATCATCCATATCCTCGTCATCACCAAGCTCCTCCTCCTCGTCTCCTTCACTCTTCAGATCCTCTGCATCCTCGTCGTCTTGAATCCATTCAGCCTCACTGTCGTAGTCGTAATCTGTGTTTGGCAGGTCTCTCCTCAATGGATTCCGAGCCAGTTTTGACATACCACTGACAGGTCGACTAGTATATGTACCTCGATACGGGGGTCGAACATCCTCTTGGAAGTGTAGGATCTTCATAGGGATACCCTTCAACAGATCGCCCGTTCTCTTGATCTGGGAGTTTTGTGAGTCGGTGGTCAGGTCGATTGGCTTGGAAGAATTGCCGGAATAAAAATCGGACATAATCTCTCGTACTGGTACAAGTTTCTTGCCGCGGGGTGTATCATACAGTGATGAGGTATGGAAGAGAGCAGGAGCATCAAAGGTCCGTTGACGGCCAGGACTTCTGTCGCCTGACAAGTAGCTGTCGAGAATGCTCTCAATAGCTTCAACAGCCTCCTCATCTCGTTCGAATCTGTTGATCGGTGCTACCGTAACACCTTGCTGAATGTAGAAATCGGGGAACAGCTTCTCGTAAGCAGTCTTTTCTGGCTTATTTGGTGTCTTCATCGGGCTGGCAATCGCAGCACTGACATTTGACGATTGTGGCGCCGGACTCATAGATGTTCTACCCTTGGAATCGACACTTGAAGCTCTAGGACGTGTTGAAGCAGGGATATTGAAGAAATTGCCCAACTTCATCTGGCCCTTATCCTTCTTCTTCTTTTCCTCCTCGGCCTTCAACTTCTCCTCTTCCTTCCTCCTCCGCTTCTCTTCTCTGGCAGCCTTTTCAGCTTCTTGTGCAAGTCGCTTTTCTTCTTGTGCAAGACGCTTCTCTTCCTGTGCCAGTCGCTTTTCCTCTTTCTCGGCCTCCTTTTTCTTCCGCTCCGCTTCCTTCTCAGCATCCTTCTTCGCCTTCTCATCAGCATGTGCCTGCTTCTCTGCATCCTTTCTCGCCTTCTCCGCCTCCTTGCGCGCCTTCTCCTCCGCTCTCTCCTTGTCTTTAATCTCCTTGTTTATCCGCTTCATCTCCTTCTCCTGGAAAGTGAGCTTTGCCTTCTTCGGCGGAGGTGGAGCAGAGCCGTTCATCGCAGCGAATGCTGAAGCAGGAGGTGCGTCGGACGTGGTTGGCAGATGGTCTAAGCTTGGAGATGGATCTCTCGAGGGTGTGGCCGAGCCAGCGTCGGTCAAGGAGCCTGTGGTGCTTCGAGTTGGGCTGGTTTCTCGTTTGGTGCCTACGCTGACAGGAGGGGTGGGCAATGATTCTGTAGCTTTATCTTCTACCGCAGCGAGCTTCTCGAGGAAATCAGCTGGAACAGTGAAAGGTGCTTTGAGTTCTTGTGTTTCGGGCTCCTCGAAGCTGGTGTGGTCTCTCTTAAGAGAGCGTGGGGAGCCCTGGTCGGACATCGTCAACGCGTTGTCGTTGATGACGACAAAGCCGAACGTGGTTTAGGTGAATATATCAATTTGATCTTGCATGAATCGATTGAAAGGATACGAATCCCAATGGCCCTTTCAATTGTCGTTCGAGGTGCTGTGCTGTTGTTGAGGCTCGCGAGTGTAGTGTGTGGAGTGTGAATGAATGTGGGTTTGGTTGGCTTCAAAGGACGCGACGAGCGCGTCCTCTTGGAAAGTGGTTTCGCGTTCTCTCTTCGGCAACCGCCACCAACCCCTGTTTGGAGGGACCGCACCTTTGGACCCCGGATTATTTCCTACAATCTAGAAGTACCAGAACTCAAATGGAAACTACTTAATTGCATATATCGTGAAGCAGCTTTGAGGCATCATCTCAATAAGGCTTAGTATCTATCAAAAGGATACTGTAGAAATTGAGATGCTATGAAAAATGATTCACAGTAGAAAACTATCTACAGTCTTCGTCCAACTAGCAAGCCTCGACTGTTTCCCCTGACTTGCCTTTGTTTACACCTATCTGAAAGGATTAAAGTGCCCCTTCTCTGTCTTCCCTTTTTGAAGATGTATAACTCATGGGACAGGGCGACTTTCTCTTCTTGTTTCAGCCATCCTCACCAAAGCACACACAACCCCTTGTGTCCAGAACCAAGGGGAACGAGTTGTACTCTGCCCAATCACGATCACATAGCATACATAAGGTCGAAATAATGGGTTCAAAAAGCCGAAGCTTCTCTGTATTACTTTGTTTCTGTTCTCATCATCTCTCTTTCCTCTCCTAGCTCTTCCAAGCGACTGTACGTAGGTATATCTCTCCTCCCTCACATCCTCCCTGCCGACATTCCCCATTGTCCTCCTCCCTCCGTGTACAAAAAAACAACAATGCCGCTAGAACGAGCGATTGGTTATAAATCCAACCCAATCCAGGCCACCACCCCCTGTCTCCAAGAAGCGATAGACAAAAGTACAATGAAAACCCATCCTAACCCCATTCCTGAATCCCTCTGTATCGAAATCCAGAAACACCGATCCAATTTCTTCGCGATCATCGAATAACCAAATCGCCCAAACGCCGCAAATGCATGTCAATGAGCCGTAGCTCGGTCCAGCCCTAGCCAGAAAGAAGGAGAGACCAGAAAAGAGATGGAGAAACGGCGGTTGCTCCATTCTCACTCCTCGGCTCCACCCATAATCCAATGGGAAAACGAAATGTGGTATATCCTCCTCTGCCTCATCTCCTAATCGCTGTCCGCGTCCGGGTTCGCAATGTACAGCCGTCCAGCACTCATCGTCATGGTCCGATCATCCACACTACCTCTCCTCCTCAACTCATCCGGATTCTTAACGCTCTTCTCGCGGGTGACGGTCGATTTCAGCAGGCTGTTGCTAGCAAGTCTGGCGGCGTCCACAGTGTTCAACTCTCCCACTGCATCTGCACGCTCACCACTACTTCCACTTCCAGCACTGCGTGTCCCATCTCTATTCCCATCAGCAGAGAAGTAATCTTTAGCCCGTTGATGCGTGCCAGGCACTGGCGTCTCGCCCGCTTCCTGCACATCGTCCATTGAATTCTGTCGTTCGTTCGGCGGTGTATTTCCCGAACTCCATCTCCCGCCTGTAGAACTCGCGCCAGATTGTCTTGAGTAGGTGAGGCCGCGTCTGCCGCTCCCAACACTGCTCCTCCCGCTGCCAGTGCGGCGATGGTATGTTCCTCCTCCATATGCCATATTCCCACTATCTGCGTCGTCGTCGCTATCCCCTCCCTCGACCTCACTAGCACTCAACCGCATAGGCACTCCTCCGACTCCTCCCACTAGATCTCCAGGGCTGTATCCTACTAGCCCAGCTTTGCCGTGATGTCGTATCTTCGCTGTGACTCTGTTGCTGCCTGCGAGGCTGTTTGATCCGCTTGTCGAGACCCGACCTGCTGCTGGCCCGCCGATGACTTCCATTGTGGCTCGCATCTTTGCTGCTTTCTGCGCAGCGAGCAAGCGGGGGTCTTCATGTTGAGCCCTATCGCACCAGACTGTGGCCTTTTGTTTCCTCATCAGCGCAACATAGCTGGACGGCTGTAGCCCACCGGATCTCGAGGATGTTGAGCGGCGGAGATCTTGAGAGGTAGCGCGGAATGGCACAGGACCATTGCCACTGCTTGCTGTCGTCGAGTAAGTTGCATTCGAGGGGGTTCTCCGCGAGGAGTAGTTGTGGACCTGCATGTTGTTTGGGTATAATTGTTGTGGTTGAGGCGGATAATGGGCCGTCGGGAAGATATTTGAGGAGGTCGTTCGACTGCGGCTGTGGGAGTAGGGATCGGGGGATTGAGGACCTTGATAACCTGCCGGCATGGGCTTTCTGTGGACTTGGGATGCCATTGTGAATGCGGATGATGCGAGGTGAGGTGAATGTAGGTTGAGTGAAAGTGGGTTGTGATTGTGCTTCTTGCAGCAGCGTGAGGCAATTATTGGTCAAGAAGCAAGCTTTGGCTTGGATTGCGTCCTGCAATCGTGGGAGCAATGGCGCTAGAAGGTTGTTTTCTACGCACTTAGATCTGGATAGCGGATGCTACTGGAGGCGGACTGAAGCTAGACACAGTAGCTTCGCGATAACTGGGAGTGAAGTAGCAGTCGGCGGCGAGTGCAAGTTTGTTGATTTGGCCGATGAGGGTGGGGAAGGGCAGGTTAACGGCGCGAAAACTGGGTGGGCAATTGACGTCGTTCGGGTCAACGGCCGGTAGGGGAAGAGTTAGGAAGAGGAGAGTATCGATGTTTGGTCGGATTGGAGCCCTCGTTTGGGCTGGAGATGAGTTAACGGGAGAGTGAGGTTGTGAAGGAGTGAGGAGAGGAGGAGGCGGGCGGGCTGCAATAAAGAGGTTGAAGGGTGTGTGAGGTTCGTGCAGCGCTGAGGTGCAGATTAGGCCAGACAAGACAGGGCACCTGCAAGGTTCACTTCAGGTGCGCCGTGCAGGCCTGGCAGGTTCAGGCCGACGGGGATCCTTTATTCGGCTAGAGGCGTGGCTGCAGCGTCGGAATCACCACAAGCGAATGGCGAAAGACAAGACAAGACAAGACCACAGCGAGATGACAGCGATAGCGAACAAGGTCAGTCCCACCAGAAACGTGAAAGTGAAGCCCGGCAATGCAAGCAATTGTTCCTAGAGGCTGATGGTCCGTAGGGCAACGTGTACGATCCTTGGAAGAGTGTTCGCTGGGACTGATTTCTGGTGGAGTCCAGAGGAGAGATCGGAAAGTATATATTCCCAAGCACTCAAGCAACAGCTGATGGAACAAAACTCTGTTGCTTTGATATTAGCTTTGACAAAGAAGCTGAGTGAAGCTTGAAAAGCAACAGCTGCGCAACAGCAGTGACAAAGCAAAGCAAAGCAGAAACCAAATCAAATTTTCGATCTTCCAGGGCCATCCATCAATCAAAATATCAAGCCCTCTCCCAACAGAGACGAAATAAGTAATCAAATCAAATCAAATCAAATCAAATCAAATCAAACGGTCAAAAAGAAACGCGCACGATAACCAAATAGATCAATACGGAGGCTTCGGGTAGACATTATTCTCCGCAGACGAAGGGCAAACATTCAGCACGGTCTCACTTACAGCAAATCAACCCAAAACTTCACCCGGAACTCAATATTTCATCAGCTGTTGGTGGTGGTCGATGGCGCTCTCTTTCATGCATGCATCTACCCCACCTGCCTCGTTCGTCCTCTCGGCCTGGACACCCTGTAAAATGAATGACTGCAGATGAGATGCAGACACCACATGTACTTAGTAGAAGCAGCTGCTTGGTGTGGACACACAGCGGCGGTCAGGTCAGCTTGGTGTGGTCCCCTCAGCTGAGCAGTCAAATCGCGTATCTCGTTGGCGCGCTGAACTGGTGTGCTGGATCAAGCCTTCAATTCAAGCCTCGTAGGAATTTCAATATTAGCGACAAGGCTTGAAGATGTCTCAGAAAGGTAAAATGCCAGCGATTAAATTCTGTTTGAGGACCGAAGGGTTGCAGGATGAGTGCTGTCCCCTTTAGTAGGTAAGGTAGGGAGACAATTCGTGGACTTTATTACTCTTCAGAATCGTTCTATTGGAGGCGATCACGATCACGATCGATCAGTGGTCGATGGATAGTCAGTCATTCACAGCTTAATTGACGTAAGGTTTCCAATAATCTCGTTTCAGTCCATCATGTCAAGTTTTACGAGTAGAATCATTCAGTGCCATTCCTCGCTTATTTCCAGGGCATCGTCGGCCCATCACGTCACGAACATATGATGAATGTAACCTTGAGAAACAGCCGTCTACCGATCGTTCATCCCTCAAGTATGGCATTTCAAACCAGCCAGCGAAAATGGGCCATGACCCGATCTTTATAGACAAGGCCATTGCATATACATCCGGGGAGCTTCCAAGGTTGAACACATTTCTTCCAAGCTTCCCAGCTCCCACGTTTCCACGTTTTCACGCTTGCATCCAGTTTCGTACTCGTAGCCAACTTCACTACATGCACCTCCTGTCCCTGAACTTCACGATCTCCAGGGTACAGTTAATTCTCCTCTCCTTCCTGGCGGCTCTCATCCTCTTTCCAGCACCATTCAGTGGGCACTGACGTAGTGATCCCCATCACCATTCCTCAAATTCGTATCCACCGTCCAAAAAAGCTCGGCGCGTTCGCCCTATCCGGGCATTCTCGCCATCAACCCCTCGCCCCACCACCCGCATTCGGCGAGGCCGATACTCAAGTAGAATTGATCAGAGCGCGAAGGTTTGAAGGATGATAAGTTTAAGCTTGTGCGTCTATGCCCACCACTCACAGCTCTACATGGTAGTAAGAAGAGGATGTCAAATGAGTAAACATCCCGAGAAAGCTTCACGCAGCAGACAATAGAGATGCATGTCCGCGTCCAGGTCTGGATGCATCGAGTGCAGTCGAGCCGCAAAGGGAGAATACAAAATGCACCACTACCGAAGCAGGTCAGGAAAGTAAAGTATATCTGCAAACTTTCCCAAGCCGCAGCTTCACTCGACCTAGGCAGTTTGACAGGCCGAATCAAGCCCTTGGGAAAACTCAATTCCACACCAGTGAAATGCACCACGCGGTACAGTACTCCTACTTGCTAGTAGATAGATAACAAGGTTAAACTCTTAAGCGCCATTCAATCCTCCGCCCAATCCCACCTTCCCACAACATCTCCTTCTCCGCATTTCGAAATCCGCCGTTTCGTTACCAAACTTTGCTTGATATCAGCGTTGCATGAGGCTTTTGTTCTTTCTTTCTTCCCAGTTTTCCAACATTGAAAGTGGCTCCTTCGCTACCAAACTTACACCCCCAATCACACAAAATTGCCATCAATGCAATTTGACAAATCGCATCTGCTGCCTCGCTTTTCGAGATCTCCACATCTCAGCACATAAAAGGACAATTAAGCGCCGATTTCGTGAAGACGTCATTACATTTCTCATCCACGGAGCGATCTTATTACAAGCGATATCAGAGTTGCAGTATCATGGCGCCATCATGACATTATTTTGAGTTTCGAGGCGGAGAACAGCTGAAAAGAGAGGCCGGGACCGCCACCTTAAACGGCCCGAAATAGAGGCTTGATCCGATGCCGAGATGTGCAGGACAGAGGCGCGAGGATTGACTTCCCCGCTTTCTTCTTGTATTTTTGCGTCTTGTACCTTTGCCTCTACCCTTCCGCTGGGATTGCTACCTACACGCGATTGTTGTTCTTATGCTTTTCATCACAGAGGTGTTAATTTACCGTACCAGGCAGCTCTAGGCAAGTAAAAGTTATCCCCTAGATCTTCAGTGCACGCTGGCTAGCGGTTTTCACCCTACTGTACCATCAGACCCATCAACTCATCGATAGTTCGCTCTTGCTTTCGCATCCCATCTTATCTTATCTTTCTTTACATGTACCCCCTGCGCTACAGTACTGTACTGTAGATAACAGCCAAGATGCTCTGTCATCCTCAAAACTCTTTGATTACCGTCAAGCAATATATCCGGGGAATTTCTCATCAAGTCTAAGTACCTCATGACTAGGCCTCCTAATCACCAGCAATCGCGATTTGGGTGTGTGGGGCGTTGAGGGAGTAAGTACCAGGTACATTCGCACTTTGCTGACAAGCTTCACATCTCACAAGATCAAAACACCAGCTCATCTAATTCTCGTCTCCAAGAACGGAAAATGCGCCTATGCACCGTGCAAAGCAAGATCATGGCCTGATTGTAGATTTCGATTCATCATCATCTCCCCGCATGTCAAAATACCCGTATAACATAATCCTGTTTATCTGCCCTCATGCGGTTCGTTTATCTATCCCATGCATGGTATGTAGACATATGCATACATGCAGCGCAAGTCACCATATCACATCGTCTCCTCCCTGTATGTTATGTAGATACTGCAGTGCGCGCTCACCGACTCTTTGTCTCACTCCCCGCATGGCAAGTACCGTCTCCAAAAACCAAACCATCTCAAAGCAAATCCCGAAATTTCAAACAAGACGCGCGTAGCAATGCGAAAGCGATTGAGAAACGGTATCCTTAGTGCATAGATCGGAAAGCAAGCCTTTTCATGTACGATCCAGTAAACACAGGTAGACAAACCATGTGTAGGTATCTGGGTGTTCACTTGGTTGGTAATAGCCACTGATTTACCGAGAAGAGGGGTGAGCGGCAAAGAAGGCTTGGGGAAGTCCGGCTCACCTCAGCACCCCAATTCAAAATCAAGATCGAGATCCAGACCCAACAACCGAAACAATCCAAACAATGGCACTGTTAGATCTTCAACAAATTCCCAAGCCACCGGGAAGAGGTGAGACATTGCTTCAATAACAATGGAGACGTGGGCTCCTCAATCCCATACCTTGAATAGTGATGATGGTGCGGGAAGAAGACGGGAGTCTCCCGTCCAGAGTCGCATAAACCATGTCTGACAGCCTGGCAGGCAATCCGACCTGCAGTTATCGACCACTTCTTCAGCCCTGATGGGCTGCATGTTCCAATTCGCTTCTCGACCCAACCCGAGCAAATCGACTGGACGCGTCTTGCACGATATGGATTTTTACTGTGATGATCTCAGCCCCGTCCCTTCTGAAGACTGTAATCTCTCGAGACGCGTCGGCCCGGAGTACTCGAAGAACTGGAATCAGTTCTGGAAGCATCGCATCCCCACCATCAATTCTTTGGGACTGGGGCTTCGTTCGATAAGCGAGTGTAGTCAACAAGACCGGTCCCAAGAATTGATCTGCGTGGGTGTTCTAGAAGAATTTTTTCCCTTCTAGTCTTCTGAAGCCGTCTTCCTGGTCAGTTGATGGACTTTTAATCGGCGAGAAGGAGGAAGGTTCGAGATTCCCAGCTACCTGACCTGCATAACGTGACGTTTCGGCTTTCCAGATTTCAAGTCTATGTTGAGGCTCAGTGAATGGTGGAAAGGAGTTTAAACAAACCCATATTCTTGGAACCATATACGAAGAATACTTCTGTTGATATTCAGGATAATAAGCATGGATGGCATCTGATGTCGAGAAAGAGAAATAGCAAAGGGCGGGTATGATATCTCTTCCCCTTTTTGCTGGTGATCCAAGCTTTATTTCCGTAGATATCACGAGGAGTCGACACGCGCAAGATACCCTCGATCTTCCGAGTTCTCTTCACAGCCCTCCATTCCAGGTTTCCTTGTTGAATCCGCGAGCTGGCGAAACTCTGATGACGGGGGCGTGGGCCGAGGAAGATCTGGGACAATGGCTCTCGTCTGAATCGTGGACTGATGGTGCAATGCCCATTACGCATGGAATTCAAGAACTCAATAAGATGGGTCCAAAATTCCATTGCTATCTAAACTACCTATACTACCCACATCTTCCTTTTTCCTTTTCTTCCCCCGACTGCCTCATTCCTCGCTTAACCACAACACAACAAAACACAACACAACAAATGAGCATCTCCTAGCCCTCAAAATCCAACATCCATCAGTAGAAGTGAAAAGAGGAGGTAAACGCTCAAGCACATATATCCCATCCCCCAAGTTAAAAAGAAAAGTACAACTTGCGACCCCAAAACGAACACATTAGAATTAGAAAATTATCTCCTCTTTCCCGTTCCTCTCCATCTTCACTGCCAATTATAAGGAAATAATCAAGCAATAACCGCACCCACAATAATCATGAAAGCATAAAGGAAGACTTCATCTCCTAGTCTTGCAGCCGCGTTCATAGCTTCAATAGGCGTCGGCGACGGCGCCGGTGTTGGCATTGGCGAAATGCTCACCACGGCACTCGAGCTCGCAGCTGGAGGCGGAGACGGCACTGCTACGGGTGTCGTTCCAGTCGGCGTTGGAGCAATTGTTGGTTTATTCACAACCTCACTCTTTGGCGGCAGGATCGTGGGCGTCGGCGCTACTTTGGTAGGCGTCTCTGTCTCCTCTTCCTCGGGAACTTCGGGCGAGAGAGTAAAAAGCAGCGTCCCAAGACTGAGATGGAGTGTTTTTGTGCTAGGTGGGAGGGTTGTTGTTGTCGTTCCGGAATCCGTTTCTGTCTCTTTGCTTGTAGGACGTACAGGAGGAATTAGAACCGGGTAGGTAGTGTGGATCGGGTAGGTGGAGATGTAAGTCGATCCGACAGTGCATTTCGAGACGGTTGGAGCGCAGGATGTGACGGTGTATGTTTTCTTGGTGTAGATTGTTCTGGTGGTGTATTTGGTTGTTTTTTTGAGGGTTGTGACTGTTGGGGTTGGTTTAGGGGTTACAGGACAGATTGTTGTATAGTGGGAAGTGGTGGTTGTGACTGAGCCGACGAGACATTTTGTTTTGTCTGGGGGGCAGGAGGTTATAGTGTAGGTTTTGGTGCTGATAATGGTGGAGGTGGTGTATTTTGTTGTTTTGGAAGTTAGGGTTGGTGTGGGTTTGGGTGTGGTTACGGGACAGATGGTTGTGTAGTGGGATACGGTGGTTGTTTTGGAGCCGTAGGGACAGGATTTGACGGTTGATGGGCAGGATGAGATGTTGTATGTCTTGGTGGTTTTGACTGTTGATGTTGTATATTGGGTAGTATGTGGTGGCTTTGAGTGGCTAGGCTTCGAATGGCTTGGTTTGGTGAAGACCGGCTTGGAGAATGTCGGCTTCGAATGGCTGGGCTTCGTATGCGATGGAATTGAGAATGTCGGCTTTGTGTGACTGGGTTTGTAGGTAGGAATGCTGAAAGATGGCTTCGTCTTGCTCGATGTAGATGGAGCTTTGGATGTTGACGGCGGGCCAATCGATAGCGAGAAAGATGGTGATGTTGACACAGGAGGTGGGAGCTTGGTAGGAGTACCGAGGGATAGAGACAGGGATGGTGTTGTGAGAGGTGGAGCAGGCGCAGCGACAGTGGGCGTTCCAATCGACAGAGAGAGGCTCGGTGTCGTGACTGGAGGTGGAGGCACGGACGTCGAAGGAGGACCAAGAGAAAGCGAGAGTGAGGGCGTAGTCACCGGGGGTGGTGGAAGAGAGGTTGATGAAGGACCGAGTGAGAGTGACAGAGATGGGGTGGTGACAGGTGGCGGAATATTAGGAGTTGGAGGAGCTGGTGGTGAGATCGGAGTATCAGAAAGAGTTGGGATGGGAGGTGTCGATACTGGTGGACTTGAAGGAGTAATGCTTGGCGGTGTTGGAGATACTGGAGGAGGGCCAAGAGTGAAACTAAGTGATGGGATGCTGATCGGCGGTGCAGCAGTCGTTGAAGGAGGTGCAGGAATGCTGAACGCTGTAAGATGTTAGCATATGCCTGGAAAAATTTCCGAAAATGATCCAGCTGAATCTCACAAGGTGATTGGCCTGGAGGAACCAAAATTTGGGCAGAGGCTGGTGACCTCAAAGCCAAAAAGAGAACAAATTCAAGAACCTTCATATTTTGTTTGATGAAACAAGAGACGATTTAAAGAGATCGGACGAAGCCAAAGACTTGAAAAGGTACATGTTGAGGGAAGTCATTGTTTATAAATGAAACGATGGTGAATTTTCCTTGAACTGGTTGAATCGGGGATAAACACGGGTCGGCACTTACTTGACGAGGAAGAGCTCGAGATGGAGCTTACGACACCGCAAGTATTGATGTAGATGCTCTGCGATGAGTAGCCTCCGCAAATTTCAGTCGCGTCTCCGAAGCATTCCGAATTGCAGTAGCCGTCGAGGGATAGAGGAGTTGTGAAGGTGTTTCCACAGTAGCATCCCCATCCATCCTCCATACCAGCGTAAGAGAACCCATTCTTGGAACACACTGCTTGACAGTTCTCAACTGTAGTGTCTACCACTGTCGAGGGAGCGAACCTGTTCGTGAGTGGTCGACCATTGCTCTGGTAAAAGACACATCCGACATACGTCCAGCCGCAACCCGATGAGAGAGTTTGAGGGATTGCGGAGATGATCGACGAGAGAATACTTGAAATAATGAAGATACTAAGCTTCCATGACGAGGGGTTCATGATGGCTAGGAAAGGAATGATCAAACAGAAACGAGTGTATGGAAATGAACCGGTTAGCACAATCAAAGCATAACGTTGGGGATAGTGCTGAATATATCCTTCAAGAAAAATAAATTGTTCAGGCCAACTCAAATACACCCTGACGAGATTAACAAATACCGTATAGCTGAGCAATTACTTGCTGCTATATAATATAAAGAGACGTTGACGCCGCACAGGAAAAGATGTAAGATAGGGGCTGTGGCCTTACAGACGTCAGAGATGTGGTACAACAAGATTGTGGTGATTGGAGCCATGACAGCAAAATAGAGTATCCAACGGCATGAATTAACCTTTAGGTCAAGCCACCATACGGCATGAAATAATTCTAGGGTCACTGCAAGTCTACTGCCCGAAGATATGGTTGAGACTAAGTACATGGTAATTTAGCCAGTGTTGGTGGCCATTCATCCATATTAGACCAATCTAGCTCTCGTTGCCCTGTGAAAATCAGGAAGTGCCTTGCATATATACAGCAGTTTTCGACCCTTGAACTAACCATTGTATGGTAGCGAAAACAGGGCAAGGCTCGTAAGTAAGTGAAGTGGGCCAACTCGGACATTTACCCCGCTTCAACCGATATTGATGCTTGACGCATCCATTGACCTGCATCTCGTGCATGGACTTCAGCCTTACTAGTCGAGTAGCTCGCTGGCTGCTCTAGTCACTCAAGGATTTTACTGAGGATGCGATATTGGAGCCTGAGAGCTGTCTGTGAACGTGTGGGGTTGGCCGCGAAGCCAGTTCGCAGTGCCTGTCACTCCCCGATTGGCTTTTGAGACGAGTTCCCGCATGCAGGATTGATGGGTGTTTGTGATCAAAAGAGGGTATCCTAGACTAAGTCTGCTTTCCCTTTACGCGATCGAATACGGTCGGGAGGTCATGTCGAAGCAGCTTTCTTGGCTCTGACCACGAACAATGGATCCTCTGAAGATCCCCAGAATCCAGATTTTCCCTCTTTCAAGATGACTTCTTCGACATCCTCCCAACCTTCACTTGCCCAGAAATATCCACCCACCCACCTTCTCCGACCTTCGTCGTCCATCCTCATCCACTTCCCGACGACTTTTGTCGGGAAACATCTGTTGCTGAAAGCCATATGTGCAGTCCCTCCAACCTTCAATACCCTATTCAGTTCCTTGAATATAGAAACGGGTTGTGTGAGATAATCCACAGAGACATTACAGATAACGGTATCAACACTCTCGGCCGGGACTTCTTCCAAATTTGGGTTCTTGTTGAGGTCTTTTACGAAGCGTTTCGTAAGATGTGGATTCCTCTCCAGCTCCAGCCTGTTCATACCATACCCAATAATACTTTGTGGTTTGAAGTTCGCCGAAAGATGCGATGTCCAACTAGAGCAAAGATCCAAAATGCTGTGGTTTGGTTTGATGACCGCGTCGTAGTAGGACTTTAGTGACGCGATCGCCCCATCGTCAATATGATTGACGAAGCGCGGCTGCGAATACCAATCCACATCCGACCCCTCATCCTGCCTGCGAAGATCCTGCGGTGCATATGTGATCGTAGTAGGGTAGAGTGATCGAAGGAGGGGATTGATTTGGTGGGATGTTGAATCAGAAGCCATTGTGGAGTAGCAGGACGCGATCTGGGCCGATATGCGGGGTAAGCCTGATTCGAAGCAGTTTATTATTCGAGATCGTAGTATGGACATACCGACGCGCTTTCTTTGAAAGGATTGAAGACGACATGCTGTGGTTTGAGGGTATTGATATCAGCTGTATCAGCGCGTCATGCACCCGCTTCGATATGGGCACTAATTTTCGGTAAATTAAGCTTATCTACAGGGCGTCAACACTGAGACTTGGCTACTTGTATTTGTGGCATTGCTTCCTAATGAAGATATACAGTTATACGCGCCTTTGTATGTCTAGGGCTTTCAGGGCCTCTCTAATCCTTTGACGTTGAGCTGCCAAACACTGCAAATGATTCAATGTGATAAAGGTCCGGACAGATCTGAGAATATTCTTATAAACCATATCGACCAATCAATAAAGCTCGCATGAATTCTCATCGCCATTCAGGCATCCAGTCAATGACTCTTTCCTTATGAATAATATCCAAATGTGGTCCCCGAAGCATTTCCCTTTCAGTACTCTTTCGGCGATATCGCGTTACGCACGGAAGAATCATCGGTGACGCGATAAGACCGAACTCCCGAGCGGCTAAGTGCCATAGCGAAGCGAACCCCTTTTACCCCACCACAATACCTGCGTCAAAGAATCCTTGGGGGCTTGAGGAGGGTATATTCTCGGATTTAAGCCTTAACATACGAGCTAGAGCATCGCACAGCTGCCTGAACGATTCTGAACGACAATCCGAGGAGCGTATCCCTGCTTATGAAGCTTTCGTAAGTGCTTCTGTCGCGAGGATGAGATGAAATGCACATAGGCGGGGAGTCATGGTCTCCATCCCATGTCGCACAGGAAAATATAAGTACAGCACTGTGTCTGTCTTCACAAAGGAAGAGAGAAAACATTATTCAAAAACAAATCAAGTCCTCATGTAAAGCTCCGAAAATCTCACAGGCATCTCTAATATCAACCCCTAACACCATCAACTCAATTCAAAACATCTTCAACATGGAAGACCCGAAATTCGCCAACTTCAACGTTACCACTACTTACTACAAGATCGTCAATAATCAAGAAATTCCACTCTATGTCATCATCCCCAAAGGCGTTCACACCGGAAAGCGTCCGATTATTGTTCATTTCCACGGTGGGTATCTCATCGCTGGGCACGCTCTCTACCCAGACTGGACTGCTCAGTGGTCCTTGGATTACGCCACGCTTCACTCAGCGATTCGCATCTCAGCAAACTATCGTCTACTCCCAGAGAGTAAAGGTCTAGACATCCTTTCTGACGTTCGCGATCTGTTCACCTGGATCGAGAATGATCTCCCAGCATATCTGAAGCGAATCGGTAGCGACATCACCCCGGACTATGAGAGAGTGGCAACGTATGGGGAGAGTGCTGGCGGGTACTTGGCCATCCAATCTGGGCTGATGAGATCTGATCTTGTGAAAGCTGTCATTGCCGCATATCCAATGACTTATCTCGACAGACCTTGGTACTCCGTTGCGTCCAACGGCAAGTCTCCATTCGGCGCACCCCAGATCCCCAGAGAACCTCTCGATCAACATATCGCTAGCATGGAATCCGGCAAAATTGCTACTGGATCGTTCCCGCCGGACAGAATGCAGCTTGCGCTTCCTATCTTGCAGAACGGATTATTTCCGCAGATCATGGGCACAGATGAGTCGTTATATCCTGCCAAGGTTGTGGAAAAGATGAAGGAGGGAGAGAAAGCACCGTTTCTGTTTGTGCTGCATGGAACAGAAGACACAGCGGTTCCCTGTGAGCATTCTGTGGACTTTGTGAATGTATGGGAGGATAAGTTTGGTCGGGGAAGTGTGATTGGCAAATTTGAGAGGGGTGATCATGGACATGACGGAACTGCTACGCTTGAAACCCCGTGGTTGAAGGATGGACTGGTTGATGTTAGTAAAGTATGGATCAGGTAAATAGACACTGATCTCTCAACTGAAGATTCATTTTGGATGTTAGAAACAAGTTCAGAGTCAAAGTGGGGTCGAGTACATGAGATTATTTAAATTCATTGTGAATTTCATTCACTAAATATAATAATCTTATTTACAATCGTGTACATGTTCCCATACTGACTAAAACCAGATGTGATATATTACTTTACCAATACCAGGCGCAACCGCAACCACGAACAACACCGATACAAAATTCACTGGAACAGGAGTTGTCCGAGTCGTCTTCCAAGTCGTCAGAATCGTCCGAGCTATCAGAGTCGTTCAAGTGGTTCATGTTGTCCGAGTTGTCAGTGCTGTCAGAGCTTCCAGACTCATCAGAGTCATCTGAGTGGTCCGAGCCAAGTTCATCGCGGACGTCTTGATACTCGCTGTCGTCCTCGTCCTCCATCTCACTTTCAATGATCGGATCATGATCATTATGATCACTCCTAGCTCGCGTGTAGTGACTTGAGAAGTTCCTAGGACGTGTTTCATTGAAGTTCCATTCATGATACAAGTTCCGGATACGACTATTCTCTTCCTCGAGCTCGTCACCGTATATATCATCTTCTTCGATCCGTTGAGCCAATCTACCCTTCAACACATCGAGCCACTCCTGTTGAGTCATGTGGCGTTCATTCTCCTCGTACCATTGCCTCTCAGCTCGTGTAGACAGCGCTCTACACTCCCACGCTTCTAGTGGGGGATCGCGTTCGATCGGGACTTGGCGACCGCCATCCTGCCGACACTCGTCAATAAGATGACGTGCTTGGTCTAAGACTGTTGTAGTGGTATTGCTCTGTTCCTCAGTAAGTGTTGATTCCGTTGCAATGGCAGCTCTAAGAACTCGTCTTTGCGGGCGGCAAATACAGAGGACTGCGAGTCGCACCTGTTCCGAGCAAGATCTTTCCGCTTCAACTATCAATAGCTCTAACAACAAGCTTACTGCGCGCGGATCTTGATGATCCATACCCTCAATTGTATCCCACTCTCGCGATAGACCATAAAGTTCTCTCCTGTCAGCCTCAATACGTGCTTCTCTGTGTGCCATGGAAGTAGGCCAAGTCCTCGAGTGTGTGGTATTCATCACGGCTGTGTACCTCCTGAAACAAATTGCGTAGTTCCAGTTAATATCATCGTCTACGTTGAACAACAAAACAAAGCTGTTCTGAGATCTTTGCTATGTTGGGAGTTCGAACTGGTCAGGTCTAGATCTGACAGTGTCGCACAGTGCCTGGAGTTCGGTCCTTTCCGTTTCGGCTCCCGTGTTCGCGAAGTAGGTCGCGTATCTTTCAACATGCTGTAACATCATTAGATTAATCTCGTCTTCATCTATGCTGCCGTCACTAAAGACCAATGATGAGGTTTGATAGCTGGCCACAGCCCAGTCTAGAAATGCTAATACTCTGGGAGGGGTTACTTGTGGTTGAGAAGCCATGGCGCTGTATATCTTACATGCATGGACTGTAGTTTTGGAAGACAATGCATCGTGTTTCGATTAGCCGCAGCTGCACTTAAGTATCAGGAAGAACAGCATTCGTTTCGTGCCAAACCTTTGTTCGCGCTGGGTCTTAAAGGACCTTCATACTTACAATGGAATTTGGTACTAATCCCAGTGAGTGTGGTTCAAGGCAGTTTCAACAAGAAGGACATGTCTTTGTTTACTCTCAACTGCTTTTTTATGCGAACAATGGACATTACTTCGAATACATGCACCGGCTCAAGCTTTGAGGCAGCCCCAGCCCGTACCAGCTGTCAATCGATCTTTGACAGCTTGCTACTATGATCCACCTTTATCGCTAAGGAGTCCCTGCATAACGAGCTGCACCATACGGCGAGACGGAAATATAGCTTTAGAATAATGATATATCAAGTCTATCTCGTTGGTACTAAAAGAACACCTTTTAGTCTTGTCGATCCGTCGCGAAACCACTTGGCAAAAGCAGATCTTACTAAATGCTGTAATTACTCATGCTGCCAGTTGTGTCAATGAACTCTAGCACATTTCACCTTCCTTGCCTTCTTGAAGCGCGACCGTCAGACGCCTTGTTTATATTGGAGCGCTCGGAGGAAGGGCCAAAAGTAGAAGGCTCCAATGAAGACAGAAATGGAGTCTGAGACAGCCTAGAATGCTGGTACTTACTAATACACTCCACCTGAGTTACAGGCTCCCTAGTTCATGCACTTAACCACAATACTGAGGGTGTTGACACGTGTGTGAGGTGGGAGTAACTGAAGTCCCAGCGCAAGACAACCCTCCCCGGCGTGCTTCACAATCCTGTTCTCCAGAATCAAGATCGGCCATCTCACGACTCAGCTTCTTGATATCTGGGTCAATCAGCCCAGCATGTACGCAAGCTACGCAGCATACCCCCCAATTAACGAGGAAGAGGAGATCCGGCTTCTGACAGTCGTCCCAGAGAGTGGAATTGCAGCATCAAAGGCTCGTTTACAGCCGCGAGCCTTCTGGCAGACCCACTACCAGCATATGCTGCACTCTCGTACGTTTGGGGCTATCCCACCACAAATGCCGTGATCAATATCGATGATCAAAGTTTCCATGTGTCGCAAAGTCTGCATGGCGCGCTCCGTCGCTTGAGATGGCACGCACATCGTGCTGGCTAACCAGTCACCATCTGGGCCGATGGTATTTGTATAAATCAGACTAATGAGAAGGAGAAAGGTCGTCAAGTCCAGTTGATGCGAAAGGTGTGTTCCAGATCCCAGCATGTCCTTGTCTGGCTTGGAGAAGATCCAGGAATTAACGAGGCGGTCTGTTGGCCGTCTGGAAACCACTACCTGGGATACAGTTTTCTATCCCCTCTCTCCGTTGTTTCACAGAACCCATCCGAGGATTATAATTTTCTGTCCACTGTTTCAATGGCATGTGCCATGCTTATAAATCAAATCTCAGAAGGGGAGCACATGACAGCAATTGAGCCCTTCAACAGCGACATTAAAAATACATTCTTTAGAAAGCCTACGGGATTTTTAACTAATCAAATCAATCAATTCTTTATTTAATCCAAACTACGTTTTTCTACATCTAATCAAATATTTATACAATTAAGCTAGTTAATTGAATGAGGAATTCTATGATCCGGGAAAGATGGAGGATGCCTGTTCTGTGTTTACTCAAATAAATGCATTACCTCTCGGCTTGCCTTCATCATCTGCGCTCAAAAGCGATACTGAATTAGTGACTAGTGGCTTAACTTTGAACTCCCGAGAATAAACAAGGGGCTCGGCTCGGCATCTTTATCGGTTGGGTGGTTTCTTTGATAAGCCGGTCATTTCAGGCTCTTTGTGGTTTAGCGCCCATATTTATAGTTTACAGTACCTGCTCACGACTCTCCCCCAGCTTTTGCGACTTCCATGAGGTCTGCCACTCTTACTCATGCAACGTCCACCTTTTCAACACACACTTTCCCACCCTACGCCTGTTATGCGTGGTGCCGGTAGATGTTTACAACGGGCGAAACACCCTTCACGCCAGAGCAAGATCCTCGCCGCCACGCAAGTCTTGGAGGCTGACAGTTGATTCCCTACTCATTCATCCGTTCCAGTGCATCCAATATCCTTCTACGGTACCACAAACTGCTACTCATATTATTCATGAAACATGAGGACTGATGTGTCTTGTGATCGTTGCCACCGTATCAAAGCCAAATGTGTATTCACGCCCGGCATTTCAAGCTGTGGTCGTTGCAGTCGACTGCAACACAACTGCACCAAAGCACGGGTTTTTGCACAGCGAGGCCGACGGCGCAAGGATGACAAATTTCTGTTGTCGAAAGGCAAGTCTGACGCCTTTTTCTGGGTTGACAACGCAAGTTATCCCAACCAAATTATCACGAATCATTACGAGCGACCCAAGGAGACAGCACAAAACTCCCAGGGCGATCTTGTAACTATCTCTCGTCTAATCCAATTTCCTCCTCCAGAAGATCAACTGCTAGAGACTCTCTGGTCGCATCACTTCGTCTCGGACTTTGTGATTGGACCTAGCTTCGCTCGATTCTTCCAGGACATGCTCCGAAGGAGCTTTGCGAACAGTCCGGAGGTCTTGCGGGATACTCACCTTGCTACAGCCGCAGCATTTTTGCAGACACAGCGTGGTGGGACCGGAAATGAATCACTCAATCTCAATAGGACGAGCATGTCAATAGAACGCCTACGCTGCTTTCGAGCCACGGATCGCTCTCAACTAGCCCTTCTAAGTGGGCTCGGTTTGAGCATCGTTACGTTCGAGATTCTCATAGCAAGCGCTGCGTCACACGCTATTGTGGCGCACACCCTCCTTTCACTGAAGCCCTGGATTCCAGTCCCAACCAGAGACCCAGAATTAGACTTCAACCTTAACGCCTTAATACTCCTGGACACGGTCAACTGTCTCATGTACCGTGAGGTCCCAATCATACGGTACGAGCCAACCGACGAGATCCGTATTGACCGCTCTGTTGGAATATGCTGCGACTTCCTCCCAATAATGTATGACGCGTGCCTAGTCTCACACAAGAGATATCGTGCGACTGAACTCGATCAGCTCCAGAGTGTCTTTAGCTGGTCTGGCATCAAGTTAAAGATCCAGGAATGGAGCCCTGTCGAGCCATCCGGATTTATCGAAATGTATCAGGACAATGAAATTGTGGCGATGCGCACACAAGCTAGTATATATCAAAACGCTGTCCTTCTTCTCATCCACCGAATGCAACATCCCTACGGGGGGATTGATGAGGTGGGAATGTCGTGGTCCAAGTGCATTTTGTCAAGCCTCGAAACATGTTTTCGCGTCACAGGAAGCTACCCACTACCGACTTTCTTCCCATTGTTAGTTGCTTCACTCGAGGTGACTGATCATCCTACCAGACAAGACATTATGGGAGCCATCGAGACCCGTTTTCAGCTGGTCTTTTGCCAATTTCTGATGAAGATGAAGCGCTTTCTCCAATATGTTTGGGAAGCCAGGGACTCTGGATGTTTCTTGTCTTGGGAACAGATCATTCATGCGACGCCAAAGATGTTTTTCTTACCATGATCTATGTACAAATATCACAAGAGAGGATGGGCGTCCAAAGCCACTGCTCCGGACCCTACCAGAATCGGATGTATCTCCTCTGCAACTGCCAGCAACCTTTCGTCCTCGAATCGCCTCCCGATCAACTGGACTGCCAATGGTAACCCATCAAATGCTTCTGGGTCATAGATATTTTGGATCTTCGCGTCAAGCTCATTGTACGGAGTGACTTCTTCCTTCAGATCGAGATTCTTGTCGGAGAACATATTGAGTGGTAAGGTGATAGCTGGCCAGTCAATGGCATTGAACATGGATGTGTATGTCGTATCGGTCCACTCGTCAAAAGGCAAGGCTGTATGTGGCGCTGCAACCCAAAGAAGCGCATCAATGGCCTTGCCACTAGCCATCCAGGCAATGGTCATTTCGTACGCCAGACGACCGATTCGCTTGTTCAGGTCGTGGAGGTATTCGACCGTCAATGGTGGATCCGGCTTTGCTGGAATCATGATGCCAGTGTTGAGCACGGATTGTGTGTAAGGCTCGTTTTCAAGATACCGCCGTAGGTTATACAAACCCTGGATCTCAAGCCATTCTCTACCGGTTTCCCAGACATGACTGACGTCGGGCGCGTTGAAGTCCACCAATTCAATTCCTGCCCGTCGAAGCCTATCTTGAGCGACTAGAAAACCTCGTTTGACTGGCGCGTGCAAATGGAGATAAGCATTGGGGGCATCCATTTTCCAGACACCGATACGAGGTCGAGCTATAGTGATCCCCAACCAAGGACTAGGGTAGATGAATGGATCGACTTCCCATAGCTTCTGGTCGCAGACTAGCTTACTGGCGACTCGCATGTCCCTCACAGACCGGCCCATAAAACCAAAAACAGGAACAGGTCCGAGGATAGTGATCCCAATGATACCATCACCGAACATGGCTCTGCCGTCAGTGGGAAGCCTGTATCCGCTGGGCTTGTATCCAACAATGCCGCTTGCTGCTGCTGGCATTCGGATCGACCCAGCACCATCCGATCCCAATCCCAGAAGAGAGCCGCCCATGGAAATCAAAGCGCCCTCACCACCTGACGAGCCGCTCGCTCCGAATGAGCTGTTGTATGGATTCAGAGTCCTTCCGAACACCTGGTTGATGCTGTCCGCTGTGAGACATGTCTGAGGGACATTCGTTTTGGCAATGACGATTGCACCGTTGTCGATCAGTACCTGCACGAGCTTACTATTGTCCTTGGCAGGGTCGAAGCATAAAGACGATATTCCTGCGGATGAATCGAGGCCCTTCACATCCATGTGGTCCTTGACACTTAACGGGAGGCCATGAAATGGTCCGAAGAGCTGGCCAGTCCGTTTGAAATGCTCATCCAGTTCTTTCGCCCTCTGAATTGCCTCAGTGAAGGTGATTTCAGTCAGGCAGTTTGTTGCGGCTTGAGCAATAGCAGCACGCTTGCAGAATGCGGTAATGAGCTGTTCGGTGGTGACATTTCCCGATGAAATGAGCTCCAAAGTAGTTGTAGCATCCTTGTCTGGATTGGTCCACTCGATTTCTTCAGCACTCATGAGCCCGCTGTCTTCAATGACATCGAGAGGTCTGAATACGCCAGTTGGCGTTGGAATCTTCCACTCTCTGGGAATTCGAGATTGCTGTTCTTCGCGTTTCTTCTGGGCAATCTGCACCCAGGTATCCGTAGCGACGGTTTCCGAAATCGACATCGTGAACAGTGTGCCACACAGTTGATAGACAAGACACGAAAGGTGATGGGTATTTCAGCTTACGTGGGTATTCGTTGCTTGAAAACGAGATTGGAATCATTTCAGGACCAGGACTTTATGTACATTCTTGTAGCAAGTCTACAAATGAAATCTGGCTTATCTGTATATGCGGCAAAGTTCCGTCGTCGTCAGGGTAGACAATATAATGTCATATTCAGTCTAAGCTATAATGGGCTTCAATTCGCCGTTCCGGAGTGCATTCCAGGTACACGGCTTCTACCCCGCACTGCCCTGGCAAATGTATCTAAGCCTGGATCCTCGTTTATCAACAAATCTACGCCACATTCGATGCACAGCTCAACGATATCGCTGTAGCTTCCAGATAATGTTGGTGCACCTTACCTCTGTAGGCCATAAAGTGCCGGTCAATCAACGGGTATCTTTGCCGGGTAACTTCCAAACCTTATCGCTATCGAGAACTCCTCCCAAACTTGCTTACATCTCACCACCTGCATGACAAGAACAATGAACCCGATCATTAGAAAGATATGCACACCTATGTTCATTGTTCATCAGCAGCCGATTGTACAAGCCGCTTTCAGGTCCTCTGTTCATCAGTTCCGAGGCGATTCCGCTTGTCGAGTTCCTGTCGCCGTTGCTAGCATTCTACACGGGAAAAACAATTGAAGGATATAAAGGCAGTGCATGTCCCGACGATAGTCCATACCCAAAACCAGACTATTCAGTATCCTAGCTCGGCTCCTAAGCTTGTTCTGTCTTCTCAACTGATTGCTTCTATACAATGGAGGGAAAGACATCCCCCCTCCAGCACTCTGCTACCCGAACGCAGTCACCGCCCCCAGATACCCGATTCGAAGAGTATCCTGGAACTCGCCTTCTTGTCGACAGACAACATCTACTGAGCTCTGAGCATGAGGGCCATGACTTCGTTCTCATCCCGCAGCCTTCTGACAGCCCCGATGACCCTTTACGATGGTCATCACTGCGCAAGTACATATCTCTAGGCATAGTCTGCTTGTATTCTTTTATGGTTGCCGCCCTTACTTTAACGGGTGGTCTTCTATACGGAGCATTGATTGCTGAATTCGGCGCAACTGTTGCATATCTTAACGTTGGTACTGCTGTTGGCCTGCTCTTTATTGGGATTAGTAACTTGTTCTGGAGCCCACTGGTAAGTCCGCAACTCCCTAGCTAGATGAACACGAACAGCGGTTCTGACATATCTTGTTCTTGAAGGCGATGAAGTTTGGACGTCGTCCTGTATATCTCCTATCCGCAATGCTGACTGTTGCTTCTCAAATTACGTAGTAAGCCTATGCTACATCGAAATCCGTTTACAACGGGTCACGCTTTCTGATGGGTATCGCTGCTGGTCCTTTCGAGCAACTCCCTGCCGTAACCGTCGATGATCAATTCTTCGTTCACCATAGGGGACTTGGCTTATCATGGTATCTGCTCGGTGCTACTACTGGGTAAGCGGACTCGGACAGTACTACCATGCGTGTTCCACTGCTAACCAACTTATAGATCATTCCTAGGTCCAATTGCTACCGGCTTCGTCATACAGTCGATGGGCTGGCGATGGGTGCTTCGATTCTATGCTATTTTCATGGGAATGATTGCTGTCATCATATTTTTCGGGCTTGAAGAGACGGGCTTCGACCGACAAGCGCACACCTTTGGCAACACGGCATACGAGCAACCTTCTCCAAGATCCCAGAAGAGTTATTGGGCAAAGCTTCGACTTCTCACCGTACTTCCAACGGAAAAGTCACTTTTGATGACTACACTGGAGCCATGTGCAATGTTGCTGCACCCTATTGTCATATGGTCTGGATGTGTCTACGGTTTTGCAATCGCATGGCTTGTGGTCATGTCCACTTCTGCCAACATCGTATTTCAAAATCCTGCGTTTGGCTACAATTTCTCATCTACCGCCATGGGACTGACAAATATTTCTCCTCTCATCGGCGGGGTTGTCTTCCTCTACGCCGGCGGTGCCGGTACCGATCGTTTCATGGTCTGGCAAGCCAGGAGAAACAATGGCGTTATGGAACCTGAGTCCCGAATCTACTCTGTTTTTATCGGAGGGCCCATCATGGCTGCTGGTTTATTTCTTTATGGCCCTGGAGCTGCAGCAGGTCTTCATTGGATTGCACCTGTGTTTGGTATGGGCTTGATTGGAGCTGGGATCCCAATCGCAGGGGAAGTTGCGCTTGGTTACGTTACAGAAGCCTACCCAAGTCGACCAGGTCCAGCATCTGCCGCGGTCATTACCATACGCAACGTCATCGCTTGTGCTATGGTGTTTGCTAGCGATCCGTGGATCATCCATAATGGGCTTCGAGACACTTTCCTTACTATGGGTTTCCTGTGCTTGGCAGTTTTCTTGTCGGGTATTCTCATGATCTGGAAGGGCAAGGGATGTAGGAAGCGATCAGTGAAGTCGCATAAGTAGACTATAACTATAAAGAAGCGCCGATATGAGAGAAGGTTGTTGCTGGGTGTGGAACAGGGGCCATCTCAGTAATCTGTAGAATTTACATGGCGACGAGGTTTGAGAAAGTCCCGGGGTCTAACCATTTCCGTACTGTTGCACTTTCAGGATCGTGATCCGTTTTGATAATCTTCGGTTTCGCTACTGGAGGGAACTAAGTAGGTCCTCTGGAACCAGTACTCTTGGAATCTGAGTATACCGGAGAAGTGGGGGTTCGTGGCGTTGGGCAAGTTGCTAAGAAGCTTGTATGGAGGAGATATTGATTGTGACAACAATCTGCGGGTAATACTGATCCAGGCCGATGGGGTATTACTGACTGACTGGAGCGCGATGTTGAGCCGATATCGAGATTGAATCGAGGTCGAAAATAAAGTCGAGATTGAGTATGGAGTTGTCGTCGCAGTCGAGGTGGCGATCAGGTCGCTGCTTGAGCATCAGGTCGATGTCGTAGACCAAGCTTGGCAACTCAAGGTGATTCGGAGGGGTTCACTTTGTCTGTTGATTCCTACATCTCGGAGCACTAGCACCCACGAAAGATCATTGAAAGCGACTCACTCTTTGAAGCTGGTCGGGAGGAAATGCTACAACCTGGACAAGGGAAAAAATTCACGTACAGGAATATATGCAACATTGAGTATAAAACAGCGACTTCTGTCTTCGAGCATAGCCAAAGTTATGCTGGATGCTTTTAGCAATATTTATTCAGAGAATACTATTATTCCATTTAGTGTGAACCGAACCTCGAATTGCAAGGCCAGTAAATATGTCGCAAACTCCCTGTACACCCCAAGTATCCAAGCTAACCCATATGCAAATTGGGGGGTATCTGATAACTTTCCCTGAACGCCATATCTAATGTATGCCCCTTGCTATAACCATCTACCATAGAAGCAATTTGTGTTCTTCTTCCATAACGCGGACGAGGAGACAATCCGTCTCCGGGTCTTCGAGTGTTCGCATCATGGAATTCAGGGTCTTCGTGAAGGCTCGCGCATAGGCAATCTCTGCATGTTTCCTCTTTTCTCTCGCAGACAGAGTCCGGAACCGCATATCAGTATCCCTGCAAGCCTTCTCCGGACTTCTCTTATTATGGAAGACAACCGACAGCTCTACCCACGACTGCAAACCTTCTTCATGACCCATTGTACTTCGCTCATGTGCCCTTCGATTGGTATCTCGCATGCCAGGCTTTTCCGCATTGCAAGCTTCTGGATCTTGCTTGCGGAGGGGCTGTCGATGAATCGGGCAAATTTGCCTTCTTTGTCCTCGTAATCAATCAAATATACAACATCTTTGTTAAAGTCGATGTATGTTCCGAAGTCGAACGTAAGACATTTGCGGGAGGGGTGGTTGAGATAAATGTTCCGAGCTTCGTGGCAGGTACGAAGGAGCGGCGAGACAGGCTGGTTGGATGTGAATCTTCCCCCGCGTTCGTCAACGCAGTATACAGTCGATGGAGTCTGATCGAGACCAAAGGCAATCTTCCATATTGCGATACGAATTTCGGCTGGTAGATGGGAGAACTTGTAGAACTCGTTGGTTGGGGCATGGAATCGCTGTGCTGCGTGTAGGCTCCGGAAGCTGATTTTCAGGGCTTCTTCAAGGAGACAACGCAATTGTTCTTTCAATCCGAAGGAATGTTCCTTCTGAAAGTCATCCTTTGGCCATCCAAGTTTGTCCAGCATCTGATCAAGGTACTCGTCCAGTAATTCCTCGCGATTGGATTCCAAAGGTGACGTGCAACATGCTGTTCTGATTATTTTGATTTCCACGGTCGTATGGAAAGCATCCGCGCAATCGAGGGAGGTGGAACTCAGCGCCGCCACGAATTGGTTGTTGACGGCCTTAGAAGTTCAAGAAAGCTTGTCCAAGGCGAAGCAAGCGAGCTCCTGGCCTAAATGTAAATAAGAAAGAAGGTCCAATTCTTCTAGACGATTTCATCCTGAAGAGAAATGACTCAAAATATATGTTGTGCGTCAGATTTTCAGCTCAGACAATCCAACATCTGACTTGGTCAATAGTCTTCATCTACCATTCTTCTCAATGTTGCTCAATGTTGCTGGCTACCCTACATTACCCGCGTTTACAGTACATTGGCAGACTCGTTGCTGTCACTACTCAGGGCAATCAGGCCCGCTCTCTGACGGCCACGAATAAAACCAAACATACTTGCCATCTGTCTCAAGACAGCAATACAATGGCTTCATGGGCAGAGAAAAGCTAGTATTCACCTTATGCAACATCAGGCGCACCATGAATTTGTAGTTGTGAGTCTTGTTATTTCTCAGCTGCAGTCAGTGTAATACTTGCGAAGTAGAAGCTCCATTAAAAAGTCTCAGATTCGCCCTAATCGGCAAAACAAGTCACTCAACAGCAACCGCACAGAGTCTTCCATGGAGCCACCATCAAGCACACGGTATTTCTACGAGGACGAAATTAGAAGTGCCGGCTGTGCGTCGATGACCAATGAATATAGTAAGACTTACCTTGGAAGAGCGGAAGTGCGTGAGTCGGAACATGTCCTGCCGTTTTTACCAAGAACGTTGTCAAACTTGACCTCGCTGCCAGTCTGCCTATTCCATTTGAATCAAAAATTCACCCAGTGACTGAGCACGAAAGCAAGGAAAGTTCATCCCTCTATGCCCCTGACCATAGACAGAAATATAAGGCGTTCCCTTGAAAAGTTCATTCACGAATGTCGAGCAGGAGAATGTTCAAAGATACGCAAGGGCGAACGCTAGTTCAAGGGGAGACCGGATACGAGAATAGTGTCGTCGATAAGAAGTTTGCTGCCAATGAGCAAGCAAATTCCTCGCTTTCTTCCGCCGCACTTAACTCTCCAGAAAGCCAAGGCTGGGATGATTTGAAATATTCCTAGAAAAGTCATCATGGCATAGTACAAGACACTAACTCAAAGCACAAACTCTCACGACACCTCGCAGTCAATGACTTTCCATTCGACACATGGTCAGTACAATTGGTAAAGAATTTGAACATGCAGACCGTGCGGAACGCCATTTCCAAAACATGTATACTTATGCCTCACATTTCCCCACTTAGTTTCATTCAATGGTGTGTATTGATGCTGATTCACAACACGTCTCACTTCATCCTTTCACTTGAGCTTCTTTCCACTGAACCATTGATCGCGAAGTTCCCCGGCGCACCCAAACACTATACCCACCGGATATCTGGTGTAATATATATTCCACTCACCCTCACTTGACTTACCCACATTAACGAAATCGACTACGAACTAGTGGTTCACCATGTGGAGCCGGCCTTGGGTGCCCAGAACTGTGTAGCAAAGGTAGAAACTGAGCATCGTCTCTCCAATGTGAAGGGCTGTTTAAGTAATAGAGATCACTGGTCACTTGTCACCAGACGTCTACCATTCATACCGTTCATTCCAAGTGAATCTAATCTTTGGCAATTGCAATTTAATATCTTACATTGATAACAGAAGTGTGTTGATGAGGATGACAACAACAAGAACACCATGGCAGATAACGCAGATACTTTAGTACCTCCGAGTCCGAGAGTCCTGATATCAACAGTGACGAAGTACACTCGCTGATTCGCAGAAAGATGATGTCCTGGAAAATTGTCATAAATATGGACGGCAAAGTTTAGACTCAACAATAACTAGATTGTCAAGATTGGGCTGAAGAGTCATGAGGAAGAAGAATCCGTGGGAGAAGACTGAAGTATTTATACTCATGGACTGCAAGTCGCGGAAAGCTCGTTGGTTAATCCCTGGGACAAGGCTGGACGTTGGTTTAGGAAGGATTGGGGAGGTCCCTGGAATTGATTGGGGTGAATTGAGATTGAGAGTTTGGAGGTTTTGGGATGAGAAAACAGGACATTCTTCCAGTAGTTTTGGTTCTTCACTTTCTACAATCTATTCTAGGAGTCTAATAGTCCACAACAGACCCGGAGACTTGCAATCCGTTCCATCTATAAAACTAACGCCAGGCCTGCGCCGTTTTCAAACCACGCAACGCAAATAATGCTTCCAACACAGCTACCTGCAAAGCAATGCTCATGCGCAAATCATAAATCATAAACCATCAAACCACACCTCCCTAACTCACAACCTCTCCTTTCCTTCTCTCTCATTCAAAACCTCATTCCCAAGAACCGCCTGACTCGGCTCCTTGACCTCACTCCTCTCCACCTCCCCCTTCGGCCCATTCTTCACCTTCCCCTCCTCCTTCACCACCTCCTCCCCATCACCCTCCTCCTCATTCACATCAGTACTAATCCAATGCCACCTCCTAACCTCCCTTCCCTTCCCAAGAATCTTCTCATCATGCCCAGTCTCCACGCCCTTCTCCTCCTCCAACTCCATATCCTCAGCCGACGTCCTCGACACCTCAATCTCTTGATTCCGCAGAACCTGTAGTATGGCACGGACATTAAGTTTCATGACTCGTTCAGGCTCTTCAGATCCGAAGATACGTTTCGTGACCCAGGGGAAGAGCACGCCGAAGTCGGACTGCGAGAGATGTGCGGATGCGTCGGCGTAGAAGAAATTAGGTTGGGTCCAGCTTTCGTTGGTGGATGATGAGGGTTTGGCGTAATTGTACTCGTCGGAGCTAGGATCGGGGGACATGAGGCGCTTGGTGGCTTTGAGATGGACGCGCCATTTGAAGAATGCTTGGGATTCGACGGCGAGGAGAGAGGATCCGCCCGGGCCGCCCGGAGTGTAGCAAGGGAATGGCAGGTTCCAGAGCCAGCGAGTTGAGGCGGCGCGGAGAGGGAGACACCATACGTCGAGGAGGATGAGGGGAGTTTGAGGGGTTATTTGGGTGAGGAGGGGAGAGCGGGAAGTAGGCGTGAAGAGGGGCTCGTAGTCTTTTGGTGCTTCGGCGTTGCGGGGGGAGTAAAAGGTAGATTTCACGAATTGGGCGACAGTTGCTGCGCCGAATGAATGGCCCGCAAATGCTATCTTGCCGGGCGTATGTACGTCCATTGTGTCTTTAAATGGCGTGAGAGGTGTGGATGAGCTGTTGAGGTTCGAGAGTTCAGCGCCTTGGTCTAACTTCAAAAGACTGTCGTGGATGATGCCCAATTCCCACAATCGTACTCTCAGTTGAGCGTTCCTGCCTGCTTCTACCTCTGGACTCGGTGTATGGGACATCTTCATGTAATCTATTGTTCGTCTTGCTTTTCTTGCTGCGGACTTTTCCGTGACGGAGTTATTCGAGGGCACGTCGCGGATGTATGATATAGGTGTTGATCCATCACGGTGCTCTGGAGCAATCACGATCATGCCATGACTTGCAATGGATCCTACGAGATGCGAGTATGCATTCCTGGATCCTCCAAGTCCGTGTGAGAAGACCATAACCGGCCATCGTTTGTTTGTGGTATTGGGTGGGAGGAGAGGGGCATTCTTGCGAACGGGGATCGAGATGTAATACAGCAGGCGAGGAAAATATCTGCTGAATGTTAGCAGAAGCTCAAATAGAAAAGATTCAGAAATAATTACGAGATGAACTCTGCCAGCGCTGATCCAGCTCCCAAAAACCTTGTGTACGCAGAGACATAGCCTTGTTGAGGGTTTGGGATCCAATTGACGCTCTTGCCCTTTGATTCTGGCTCACAGGGATAAAATATTCTGTATTGGACCGTAGAGATGTGATCTTCTGGCGCAGGGCTTGGTGATTCCAGCTCAGAGATGGGCAATTCTACGTCTATTGTGCCAACTTTGTAAGGGCCGGTATACTCGGGGAATCCTGGAACAGGACTCAAACGCGAGAAATAGGAGGTCATCGCGACAGTGTTGTGATTGTCAACAGCTCAGATCAATTGTATCGTGAACAATGCGTGTATGGGGAGAGTTCAACTGGTGCTGGGGCGATGTGTGGATGTTTGTAAAAGAAAACAAAAAAGAGGGAGAGAAAAGCATGACGGAGAAGAAAAGATAAGAAAGGAGCCTCGGCCTTTCCAGTGCGGTTTCAGCTGCGCAATGGGATTTGTTCGCGTGCCCCTGCTCCTCTTCCGTCATTCTGCCAAGTCTTATCCCTGTCTCGAAGTGGCGCAGATACGAAAGAGACCTAAAATTGGTTTAGCGTGTCGGCATGCAAGCCACATCGGATCTTCTTGTTTCCGCTCCGATGCTCAATTGTCTCTCAGCTTCTCTTGTCTCTTTTCCTCTACTCAGTCATCAACAACATCAACGTCGAGCTTCGTCGCGCGCATGGCAGATGAGTATCATGACGTTCGTTTGTTTGGATTTGAACTTATATAACCTTCAAAATGACTACATATAAGCAGATCACACGACCTGCTTGCTAGCCACAAGTCCCATCGGATGATCGGCCGCTGCTGCATTGCTACGGACTAGCAAATTCTGATGCATCTAGACCAAAGAAATTTCAACACCATCTGCAGAGGACTTCAAAGTTGAGGGAACTATGCGGCGAAGAACAACATCGCCGCAGATTTGATATTGCTCATTCTATTATCACTTGACATTCTGCAAAGGACCTCGATCTCTGATGCTGTTGCACAATTCACAGACTCCTTGAAGACAGAGGATCAGGAAGTGGGGTAATCAGATTTGTACCTGCAGTACAGTGCAAGTTCACGCTCACGTGCTATGCCATATGCTATACCTGTTCGAGTCTATTGTTGTCCGAGGTTCCTTGTCATTTTGACAGTTCGAAATTCTTTCGATATTTGAGGCTCAGCATTGGATTTTGAGATTTGAGAAGAACTCGCGTCTTGAAGTTCATGGACAAGATTCAAGAAGTAGATGCAGCCTATCGCTGCGGCGTACAAGTACATTTGGGATGCAAAAGACGAGCAGGTTCATCGAAACCTCGTTTTGATGAGACACCCGGAGCTCAGCTCTGAAATTTGTCTGGAAAGGAGATTCCTCAACTGCATTTTTTGTCGTTTGTCGCAAGCTGTTCATGCATATTCGCTGGCGAGTAGATAGTCCAATGCGATTGGGCAATTCATCACTTCACTATTTTCTCCTCCAAGTCATTTTTTAAGCGGAAATTTAGACCGGAATGTGACTTCTCCACCCTCTTTTTTGCAATCACCGGTAACTAGAGCCATCATTTGACTTTTCGGAACACCTTCCAACCTCTCCATTATCATGCGCCGAGCTTAGACACTCGATCCAGACCTGCCTTACATTACAAGAAGCTATGTTCCCTCTTATCTTTGAGTACTTTGAGGCTTCCGCACCCTTGTCGCACGAATGCACGCTCAGTATATTTTGGAGTGGACGAAATCCGACGTTTAAAGTTCAGACGAAGCGTCCACAGACAACAACGCCGTCTACCGAGGCCCGATCCATCTCTGTGCTCTCACAATACCACAGCTCAACATTTGATCGCGAATCACAGACCTCGTCTGATCTTCATACTTCTCACTCCAGACAATAGAAACTCTATGTCTTCAAATCGCAGGGTCTGGCTTACCGGTGCCGGGTTGTTTACGCGCATTCGCTGGGCGACTAGTTTCATACTCGAATGGTTCGACAGATCGGCTAGGGTGTAGCCGAGCGGGAAACATCGACGTCTATTGGGCGCGCTGGAGAGATAGACTGCGTAGTTGGCTCTGAAGTGCGAACGCAAAAGCATCTGGATTCAATGTGTCTGCTCAGCATCTTACAACTACTGTAATATCCCTGACCGTGACTGGATATACTTTTCACCAAACGATATGGCATTATGCTCGAGGACTATAGAGTTCATAGCTTCTTTCAACGCGGACGTATGCCTGCGTCGAGGGTAACACGGGTTCTCTATGCTCAATCAGCAGGTGCAATGTTGCACTCAGTCATTATCATCTTTCGGGAACGAAATTCAAGAGCTTGTTATCGTTCTTCTTTCGCTCTATTGTACTCTATTCGGCCAGCTGTACCATGCTTTCGTTTCGTCTCGCAGCCTTCTTTGCTTTTTAAACATTGAAACAACTATCGTTCTCCCCCAATCGGCACGTTTTAACGTACACCTACCAATCAGAACACATCGCACAATCTTAGAACCACGAACGCGAACGCAAATGCACGTGCTTCTATATATGCTTTTTGGCACTCAGACACTATATCATGCCAGGTCAAGCGTTGCATGCGGAGTTCGTTAATGCACAAATATCCCCCACATCACTGTGCATCATGTGTTTCGTGGGATGTTTCCAGGAGCTAACTAAGCTCCGTCCATATCTACACAGAATTCCCTTGTCGGAGGGATGGAAGTCTGGAGTTTTCATCTCTTCACGGTCTCTTACTCATGACCACTCGTCTGTTCGAAGGACGCAGGCACGTCCACCTGCGACTTTGGACTGTCTGTCCTGTTGATCAGGCTTGAGCTGCTCGCCACACTCCTTCAAGATTCAGTCAGAGTACACTACATATTTGGTGTCAGCTTCGTTAACATGGAAACATGGCGGACATACACCGCAATGGATTTAATCGGGACATGAGCTGTCAGTGGAAAGCTGGTGCCCCGAATGGAGACTCCATTGCAGGACTCCTTGAAGGTCTACAAAGCGCGGCGTCCGCGGTCCTCGCTTGCAGCGATCGGGGGAACCAATCCAAAACACAAACATCTGCTCCCGCATCCATCAAGTCGACACGCCCAACTCCATCCACTCCTTCCTCCACAAAGGCATCAAATGGTGCCGGCCGGCCATCTGTCCAACCACTAGCTTCGCCGGCAGCTTCGAGGACTTCGGGACCAGCACAAGCCACTCCTTCGCCTGCAGCTCAGACAGCGAAGTCTAATGCCACGATATTACACCCCTCTGTATTGTCAACACAAAGTTCGAGGACCACACTCGCGACGTCCATAACGACTACTATACCCGGAGCCGTAATCCCGAATCCAAGCTCACCAGAATCGTCCAGCCTCGCACTCAGCGCCTTGGTCCCTTTCGCGCCTCTTCTCGCATCAGAGCTAGCTTCAAAGCAAACGCCGACACATTCTCCTCCTACAATCCCAGAACCCCTCGGAATCTCCATCGGCGACGCCAGTTCCGAGCTTGGCACCACCACCCCAGCCGCAACTACTGCTAATAAAGCCTCTCCGACAGCAGGCTTGATCATTGGCGGTGTGATATCTGGCGTCATCCTCATCGCCTTCCTGCTCACGATCTATTTCTGCCGCCGCATGAAACGAAGATATCATCGCCGATCATTGGGTTACATGTCAACGACGCCAATGTACAAGCCTTGGAAGAAGAGGGAGGTCGAAAGGAGGAATACGATGGCGAATCTGGAGGGACTGCTAGATCTCGACGAAGACCGAAGTACTGGAGGAGACAGAGAGAGCATCCAGGCAAAGCCGATGAGAGATCGTGCTGTGCAGTTTCCCGCATCGGCGTTCGCGTACGAAGGCAAAGGTGCTCCCTCTACCATACGTCCGTTGACGATGCCCGGGCCAGTATTCGCGCCATTGCGGGCGCATCGTTCATCGAGCTTGTACTCGGGGAGTCTTCTAGACGGCTTCAGTTTCCTACCACAAGCTTCACCTCGCAGGATCAGAGCGAGGTCCGCACTCCTTCCTCCTTCTAGGGCTGGAATACAAGGAGTTACAATCATCCAGAACCCATTCCCAACACCATCCGAAATATTAAACCAAAAACAACAGGAGGCGGACCTCCAACCCGCTCCCAAAGCTAGACCATCACCTCCCCGCTCCGACATCTACATCTCACGCCCCTACTCCATTTTCGACATCGCAGACGACGAATTAATAGGCAGCCGCGAAAGAGACAGCGCCATATCTGGCCTCTCAAAATTCCAAGATCTACATCCCCTCTCGCCATCACCCATGACGCGCTCTTCCGGAACCATATCTCAGTCCCGATCTCGCTCCCAAACAAGATCTGTCTCTCGTTCACTCTCAAGCGCATCAACACCAGCGCTCAGCCCCTCACGCTCCAATTCGCCTTCTCCCTCACAATTCAGCCGCGTATCAAGCTATGCTACTTCCACGATCACGAAAGTGGAGCGTGCGCTGGTGACGGTTAGGGATTTGGATAGAGATGAGAGGTTGAGTTTGGATGTCGAGCAGGAGTATGGATATCGTTTGAGGGAGCTGGGTGCACGTAGAGCGGATTTGAATGCTCAGATTGGGAATGGTGAGGTCAACGTTGTTGGGAGTAAACTCAAAAACGAGGTTCTTATGATTGTTAGTGAGGTGGAGGTGGGTGGTGAGAATGATAGTGAGGGCGATGAGGTTCGACAAGGTGGAGGATTAGAGGAGTGGGAAGAGCGAGAGATGGAAAGAAGGAGGAAGGAGAGGGAGAAGGCCAAGTTATATAAAGGGCGAATTCGGCCAGGGATGGGAGTTCAAAAGAGGGGTGGTGCGGCGATTGGCGTGGAGAGGAGTACTGCTGGAGGGTGGGAGGGGGGAAGACAGAGGAGGCGGACGGGGCGGGCTGGTTGAAGCAGGAGCCAACCTAGTTGAATTTGCCGAGACTTAACAATAGGTGAGTCAATGATGGGGAATGGAATCGGGTTGGAATTAATGGTTTACGAAAAAGGAAACGAGACACGAGCGTAAAAGGCGTTTTGCTGTTCTGTTTGGTTGTATACCCGTTCTCTGATGAGCACGGGAGCAGCGAGGCTGGCTCCTGGCTGCACACCTTGACGGTCTTGTCATGTCGTGTTGTGGTACTTTTCTTCTTATATACATACATATTTTGGATAGTAGTAATCGATACTTTTTAATGCAAAATTAGTTACTCTTCTATACTTTGTCTGGCACAGATGAAGATTCTATCAAAGATTGAAGTTTCTGAGGATATCTTTGTCAATGGTAGACTGACTACTCCTGCGGGGCGGAGTGAATGCTGGAGGTGATTGACAATGCAATCAAGATATAAGTACAGGCACACTGTACCACAGCTATCAAATAATCTGCCTCGTCCACTATTGGTTCCTAAAATATCGTCTTGTGAGCACCCGCCTCAGAGGCGCAATAGCCATATTTTGAAATAGCCAATCTCACGTGCACCCCAAACATCATTAGCAATACAGCGTTGGAGGGCCTGTTTTCTTCTTCAATCATATAAATAGTCTTAGGAGTAAGTTTCAACCTCAAGTTTTCACTGTCAAAAGAGCTTCTGCCATCATTTCTAGTACTCTCGGTTTTCGCTCCTTATAGGGCTCGGGAAATCAAGTCATTGCGAAGTAGCATGAAACATTTCTTCGATATAAGGGAGGCATCGTTATCCCTCAAATGGATCAGATGAGACTATCACAAAAAAACAGGCAGTCATCCTACTGTAAATCCTTCTCCTTTCTTTTTCCGAATCTGGTGTAATACTTCAAAGCCAGAATCTCCACCCTTTAAGCGAAAGCGGGGTAGTGTAAACAAACGTGACTCCTGCAACGTTCCTGGAAATTGCAGATCGCAATTTAAGTCCCTAGCTTTACAAGGGCAAAAAGTTGAAAGCATTTTTGGTAAGTAGCTGGCGTTAACGGTCAGGTTCAAATATTCCTGTCAGGGATAGGCAGCTTTCACGGCGGAGGATTCACATCGTTACTGCCTACTTCACTCTCCAATTAGATAGGCCCAAATATGAGTCCAGTAGCTCTTGAAACATGGCCTCGCTCTCCTTTCTAGATATATGCAGCTCAGAATTCAGCGTGTTGAGACATCATTGCTACAAAGTCTTGACAGTCGGAAAGCAGAGGTATTTGCCATCAATTGCTTAAGATTGATATTCAGTGGCTCTGTAGATTCGAACCAGCTTTGAACTTGTGGAATTATTTATGTACAGGTTGGAAATTCTTAGCAAACTTAGGTGTGTAAGAAGCGCTCATGTGTGGGCCAAGGCATGCTTTATTGCCATCTTCTTTTCCATTGTCATCTCAAACACAGAGCAGAAAGCAATGCTAGTGCTTTGATATCTCCAAGATTTACACGTATAATTAAAATTTGTGAGGTGAGACTGCTGTCTGACTTTATTCGGTGACGGTAAAGCGATTGCGCAATCTTAACTCAAAGTCGGAGGGAGATCTGAATAGACTACTTGCGAATTGTACTGGCGTTGCCGTTGACAGCCTCGAAGCCAGTTATAATTTATACCAGACTCTGTTCCTATGAAAAGGTTGGGGTGAACGAGATGGTAACCTCATTCGATGTAACTGATAGATTCAGTCAGGTCAAAGCAATCACATATCACATTGTGACCTGGAGTCGAGGTGACATCGTGAACCTGTATCAGCTCGCCAGTACCCGCTATTCTCACTGCGGGGTGCGAGGTATAAACGTTGTACTACGAAGGTCGTCATTCCATAGGCACAGAACAGAGATTGATAAGTTACGCATCATATGGCTGTCCCAATCGCCTGTGGTTGCAAATATCTCACTACCGTCCGTAGGCTCGAAGACTTGAGTAATTTTTAATTTTGCTGGTGGACTGCTGAGAGGTACTTCGCGAGTGTTGGACTTTGATTCGACTTCGAGAGCGATCACTAAAAGTGCTCTAACTTTTCCTGTCAATTGTAAGTTCGCCGTCGACTGATAGAACTACCAATCTAAAATCGAGTTGAAGGGATTTCATGATGATTTGAAATGTAGAGAAGAAATGGGTAATGCACTGCGTTCAAATTCGTAAATTCACGCACAATCAATCTTTTCGCTATCCAAGTTCAAACACGAAGTCTTGTACCAAGCGTGGATTCCCACCAGTTATTTCCCGGCTACCTCATCACCCTGGTTTATTCCATGTCGTTTTTTAGGTGGGAAGACTTTCGCGAAGTGTCAATTCACGGAACACAAATTGCCTAACTTCTGTGAACGAACCAGTTGTCTTTACAAATCCTGAAACTAAGATTACCTCGTGAGCATGAACGTGTAAATACAATTTGCTTCATCAGAAAACTAAGCATAAAATCGCCTTCCCTCTGATTCTAGCGCACCTCAACAGCTAATCAAACTTTCTCTCAATTGGCCATAGCCGGAATTTCAAAACTAAGTTGATGAATATGCAGGGACCTCTGTTGACAAATGCCGTGAGCTCACTTGTTCAGCAGGAAGCTCCTTTGGCTGCAACTGGACGGTGGGAGGCTCCACAACTTGCTTATTTTTCTTTGCCTCTTTCCACCTTCGTCTGACAAGAATGAAGACAAATGCCAAAATCGCAATTAACACCACGCCTCCAACGCTGGCGCCGATTGCGGCAGCTGTCCCTTTAGATATCCCTTTATCTGCTTGTAGCTGAGGAGGCGTGGATGGTGCAGACAAGGCTGTGGCTGTTGCAGTAATCGTAGTCATGGGCGGTATAGAGCTAGCAGATCTAGAAACTGAAGAAATGACTGTTGAGGAAGATATGGATAACACAGGAGTTGGCCTCTAATCTCGAACGTAAGCTTCGAATGGTCAAAGCATGGAGATCCGACATGCTAGTGAACACTTACTATGACCGAAGACCATGCAACATCATCAATCGTGTCCAATTGCTCGAAAGAAAATCTTTGTCCATCTTGCGGGGCCGTAATATTTGAACTCATTGCCAGCGAAGGGTAGGGCACCTTCACAGCCAGCCTCCATTCCGATCCGTTAGCACCATTGCTGAGCCAGAACGTTCCGTCCCCCCAGGGCCCAACTTTCCAGAACATACTATCGTCGGAAACTGATACATTTCTCATGACTGGAATCGTCTTGCCGGGTGTGATCTCGTTTTTGTCGAATTGAACACCAAGGTAGCCCAAGTCGCTAGATGCCATCGTTCGAAGAACATAAAAGGTATTATTGTACCGGAATATCTGCCAGTATTGGTCGGCCCATTCAGTATCAATGACTCCCATCTCTACCACACCAACAGTTTCTTGATCTTGGAAAAGCTGGCTGCCATTCAGACAGTAACTAGGATACTGGCCGGCTGCAACAGTGATTCTGTGCCAGCTGTTGCTGTCGAAATTGGCCATGGTGCCAAAGAAGAAAAAAACGAAAAGAAGAAAACAACTTAAATAAAGGAAGAAAAAAACGAAGAAAGGCAATGCAGGTAAGGAGCAGAACTCAAGGTCACTCGGTATCAAGGCTGAGGTGGCACAGCTCGGACAGGGTTCAAACCAACAATTGGTTCTTGCCTAGCACCAGCGCACCGCGACCCCCTGGATACTATAACAGTTGGATTACTTAATATGAAACTCATTTCCTTATTCGGGGAGTATTTCCACGCTCGGCAAAGCTCGTGACACGCCGTTTGAAATTGTCACCGCCGCGAACTTCAAGGATGGCTCCAATACTTTTTCAACCCCAAACACCACTCGTGCCTTTCGCTGCAATGCAATCCAGGATTTGCCATCACCCCAGGTCTCGATCCTCCAGAGCACACTATTATCCGCAATCATATCAAGGACAGTTGAGGATACTGTCTCCCTTGTTTCATGTTCCTTTGGAAAATACCTTACACCGAGAAAGGCAGAGGGGCCAGCATATCGACCTCCTAAGACGCAGTAGGGGCTGATGATGAGGGACAATCTGCCACTGCTGAAGTTTATTGCTGGTTTTTGTTGAATCAAGCATGACAAGGCCGCTGGTGGCGTTGGCGAATAAGGCCGCCCGTCATCATTGACGCATTCTTGGGATTGTCGGGGATTGTTATCTGGTACCAGCGGTTGACATCAAATTTGACCATTGGCAAAGATGTACCAAATTTTGCAAAGCTCGCGCGGGGAGAGTGAAGGTTTGGGTGGGCGGAAGTAAGGTTAAGAAATGAGGAAATTGGCGTTGTTGGCGATTGTTGGTGACGAGGGTGCAGGGGTCCTCAGCTGAGTGGATGTGGCACAGTGTGATGACCAGGCAAACGTCGAGAAACGGTAAAGGTTGATTCCCCACCCCCGAAATAATAATACCCACTGTTCGCCTGAAAACTTTACTCGTGACAATCGACTGCATATTGCAAAGTACATGAGCGTACGGGGCTTTGTTTACCTAGAGAGTTGTTAAGCGAGACCTGGTGCGGGGTAATTTACCCCGCAGTTGAGATGCGATTTGCGGAATGCAAAGCAAAGCCCAACCTCAGCATCAAAAAGTATGTCAATCCTGGGTCGGTATCGTGAAGAATGTACCTCAACATGGGAGCGTGAACCAAAATTCAAAATTCGCCAAATTTTGGGCAAGAAGGTTGAATCTTAAGCAAGGACTCCGTGTAGCCCAAAATCGTCACGAACTAGCTCTTGTTCATCAAGCGACCACCCAAAGCCATACATCAACGTGTCCCCTCCGAGATGAGTCTAATCTCATCACCAGGTAATTCAGCTGACAAATTCCGTGCTCCTGCCCTGAGTTCAGCCGGTGGTACCTCCAATTCCCTCAGATGCTCCCCATGAAGCTCTTTCGGGCAATTGTCTACTAGCAGCTCTGACTTTGCTTCAATCAAGCTCCCCTTATGTCCACGTCTTCTGAATATATGCCAGGATAGGAGAACCACTGTGAAGAATATAAGACCTCCAATGCTGACTTCTAGACCTACCTTCGTACCTCTTGGAACCTCGTTTTGAGACTCGGCTGATGAATTGTCGAGTGAAGAGTCTGATGGGGTGGCTGATGGAGAGTCTGGAGTCAAAGCTGTCCCTGTTGCGGTAGATAGAATGGGCTAGATTATGTTTGTTAGCATGGCTTCAGAATGGAATGGGTGCTGGAATTTCAACTCACGAGTCCAGAAACAAAGGCTGAGTCGTCAATGGTGCCAGAGGGACTAATGACAAATCTCCGGTTTAGCTCAGGCTTTCTAGTGTCATTGGTCATAGCCACTATGGTAGCATTCTCCTCTACTGGCAGCAACAACCATCCCGTGCCGTTCGCGGCATTTGTGAAGTAGACCTCGCCGCTGTGGCCATCTTCTTCAGACCACGGGCTGATCCTCCATAACATGGATTCCTGATGTTCTTTATTGAGACTCTTATCATTTGAAATATCGTATGTTGGGAAGGTAAGGTCCGTAAGGACTCCAGTTGTCGCTTTCTAGATATTTCCCTACTCGTAGTCAGGCTTTGCCGAGGGACTTCTGGCTTCGTAACATGTGGAAGGTGGAATTGTATTCGAGAATTTGCCACATAGTTTCTGGCTCGCTCTGATTGGTTGATGGGGCCATCATGACTAGTCCATCTTTGTTTGGGTCATCTTCGAACCATCTGTAGGGTCGCCGTACAGAGAGAAAGATGAAGAGGAATCTGCACTGATCCTAATTTCGTACCAGCGGTTGCTATCAAAAATGGACATTGTGGCTCGAAGCCCACTAAAGTGCGTAGTTTGGGAGAAAACATGAAAAGAAGCATAAATTTAATCATGAAAAGTTGTTTGTAGGGGAAGCCATTTCGAAGGATTCGGATTGTTGGTTCTATGTTGGTTCGGAGGCGCAGCTCATCCCAATCAAGCTTGACGACCCAAACAATCGGGATGCCAAGATCACTCTTCGAGATGTCACACCCTATAAACCAAGTCTAATAGCACGAAAGACGGTAGGTAAGGCAGAATCACAACTTGGCGCTCGTCTTGTCTGGACGTGGAGGCTGGGCATGATCTGCAGGTCGGATTGAAGAGCGAGGACCTGCCAATTTCTCCGTTGGCGGAAGTTGGACATTTGTCGAAGGTATTGGGGGTCGAGACATCTTGGTCGAGGAGACTGGTTTCGCAATTTGGTTGTGTGGGTGTTGATCGATATATCAGAGAGAGATATTGACAGGAGGAGGAGAAGAGGAAGACAGGAGAAGAGCAGAGGTTGAAGGCATCAATCGCACTAGTGCTTTTAGCGAGCTTCGCCTTTCGAAAATAGAAGGAGCACTCGACTTCACCCGCAACTTCACTAGAAGGAGGTGAACTCATTGCAATGATATCTTCAAATTCTATTTGATCACAACATAATTCACCAATCCCTTGTGCAAGCAACGCGTAAAAATTGAGGCTACGACGGATGTTTCGAGACATGATCCCGAATTGACTCGAAGTCAATCCAGCTTTGGCAGCAGACTGCCCATCAAACATTTGTGCTCGGGTATTGGTGGCAACTGGGTGATAAGGAAATATACAACGTATGATTATATTCAACGTATGATTATATTCAACGTATGATTATATTGTACAGCGGATCAGGTGGAGGCTTGGCCACTGCCAGTGACGACCTCACCTTCTCCGCTCCCTCGGCCGTCCTCTGTGTCTCGGCTCATCTTCCTCGTCACTTTCTATGTATGCCACCTTCTTCCTCGGTTTCGAAAAGTGCTTGGATTTCTTCTCTATCTCGTGCGCTTTTCACGTTAGCCCCTGTCTCGATCGGATTGGATGTGGTTGACTTACATTGCTTCTTGCTTGACTCGGGAGCAGAACCATTCTCTTCCTTCTGCACGGCATCATTAACTTGTGCCCTCCACTCACGCACTCGATCCAAACCTACAATCTTCTTTGAACCCGAATCTCCAGCCGCCAATTTCTCTTCGCTTCCCGCCCCCGCCTTGGTTGGGACTTTTTGTCCTGCAGAAAGATACTGCCCGCCGGCATCTTGGGCGGTAGCCTTCGTTTCTCCACCACCACCACTTTCCTTCGTTTCCGTACCGCTGTCGACTTTCTTGGGCACCTCCTTGGCTTTCGTCGGATTTGGGGTATTTTCAACATTCCATATACATCGATCCTGCCTCACTGCTAATTGATAACCCCCTCTCGAGTCCTCTACCTGGTACACGACCTCATTCGCGAAGATGACCTTCGCTCCAGGCTCGCAGTACTCGAACTTCTCAGCTGGTGCGAATTGAGGGACTGGACCGGGGAGTAGCACGGGTTCAGGGGGTTCCGGATAGTCATATTGCCAGGTTTCTTTCTTGGTCAGTGGAAGCTGCTGCAGGAAGTAGAGTCACATACTGTCCGGTCTTTGTCTGGCCCTATACCACTGTCCAGATCCTTCATCCCAGGTCCATTCTGACCAAGGAGCCTCTTCGACCTTCTGTTTGGCCACGGAGGGATTTGCAGGCTTTTGTACTGGTGCGGAAGTGGGTGCCGATGTTGCCTTCACTGTCTCTCTCGACTCTTCCTCCCCCTCAACGTCAAAGTTCTCTTTTGTCGGGCGTCCCTTGACGACCTTTCTTCTGCTCTCATCAGAACTCGAAGCCTTTGTACTCGGTCTTTTCGACTTGTTCTTGATCGACATAGCTTTAGAAAGTCAATTGATAACACGCCCGACTCGAATGTTGATCACCGACTTTGTCTAACATGTTCGCCCGGGCAAGGTGATACTTATACAACCCTCATCCCAGGCCATGCATCTTCAACAGATCCACCTCATTGTACCGATCTCCCGCATACATATATGCAAGCCTCGACTTCTGGTGTTTCAACAGTCTAGGCAACGTTCGAATCAGAACCTGCACTATTGAGCCCAAAACGCCCCTTCCATCATACCGCCCAATGGTACCCAATCCGAGCCACGCAAAGCGACAATTCGCTCGACTTTCGACCGCCCGCGAGAAGCTCCCGCAGAAGCCTCTGCCACGTAACACCGCAGGACCTCGAACTATCTCGATCACATGATCAGCTAATGCACTTCGACCCAATTATGGCAGCGGATCCATGCCTGACCTGCATAGAACGAGTGAATAAGATTTGAGGTGCAATTTAGCGGAAGGCTGACACTGCAGTTCGCGCAAGGCAGACAAGGCGGAGATGTTTGAGAGATTGTGCTGCAGCTTCAATATCTCACCGACATTTGGACCAATGGACCTCCGTGGACGCCGAATAGCACACTTTGGGCCATTGGATCGGAGAAGGGCAATTTGCGTGATTTCTGACAGACTTTGTTACAAAAGAAAAATGACAGATGGCCAAAGGTTTATATGGATGGAGCAAGGCTGGAAGCTGCACTGCAGCGTTTTAGGCCGAGCAAGTGCTCATTCCCTGCGGACGATCGAGCGTTGAAGCAAGTACAAATTGCCTGGCACCAATAATCGCATGTTGAAATCCACCGAAATGTGCAGCGAGGCTGCTGAGTCCATATTTTGCTGAAATTCACTTGCTTTTACTGTCCACTCAGAACGACGCATCCGCGCCAGGAGCGGAGAAAGCAGAAATCGGCAGCAACGCCAATTCGAGATCTCCGAGCAGGAGGATATTGATCTACCTTCACCGACTACGCAGTGCTTTCTACTTACCTACACACGCGTACCCCCAGGTTTTTCTCTTATGTTTTGGGTCGTGATGCTCAATTGTGTCGACCCAACTCTGACGCTGCCACGACTCTCACCCATATGCCAGCACGAATTTTCTGATAGCCAGATAGCCACATTCGAAAATCCGGATGACCTTTTACAGCAGATACCCAGCACCGCATCTGCATTCAGTGCTGCTCTGTGTCCACATGAAATGGTACAGCCTGTCGATTTGTTCGTTCTCGGTCGAGTGGACTTGATACTGTCCATGGGACATCAAAATTGTGCAGTCGGATAGACGCAGATATACTCGCATCTATCAGAGATGATGTCCACACTTCGGCGAAAAACGGCCTGCTCCGGCGACATGGAGAGGATTTCGCGATGAAATCCGCGAACGTTCAATGGCGGAGCTTACCACGTGATAATCGGGCTAGCGGCTAGCGGCTTTACCCGTCACCAAATTTTTATCGCTGTGAGTCTGCGCAAAGCTCTCCTCGCACATACAAATACAATCCTCCTATCTTCAACACCACTTCCTCTCAACTGTCTCGAGAGGGGTATTTGAAGCTGTAAGTACACATCCTCTCTCTTTGTGGGACGACGACGATGGTCTTGGACTGTCTTGCATGCGGTGATGACACTTTAGATGTCTAGGAGAATGACTCTGACTTTATGTCGTTCTCTTATGTTGGCTCAATTCTCTTCGGAGAAGACTACAACGGTATCTGAGCATTGAAATTAAATGCTTTTGGCTATTGGGGTTAGGCACGCTTGCACAAGCTTTTGCTGACAATTCAACTCGCAGAATCTCGACATGACACCACCCTGACACAGTCTCCCCATTATGGCAGACACTACCCAAATCACAACAGCCGACAAAGGCAAAGATGCGAAGGTTACTCCAGCCTCGAAACCTAAGGGTCTGACGAGGTTCGAGCAATTGAACAAGCTCTACGCTCTGCCAGCTCCTCTTCGAACCTTCCCTCTCCCCACCTTTGTTCCTCACAACCCTCTCTCCCTCTTCCATATTCTCTTTGTCTGGCTTTCTCAAACAGTCAAGCCTGAGCAGTCTCATATCAGTCCTGCATACCAAGGTTGGTTCTCACCTGAGACTCGGTCTGTTCATGTAACAGACATCCGGTCGGTCCGAGGCCTATGGGAGCAAGGATTCTATGGAAAGGGAAACCTGAGTAGAAGTGAACCCAGTTGGCTCAGTCGGGAGCAGACAAGATTGGGCACGAAGACAAAGATAACAAGCGAAGAGGTTACAAGGAAAAGACGAGCTGAGCGACAGGTCACAAAATGGGAGAGAGCGAGGAAAGAGAGAGAAGCAATCGATCAGACTTTGCAAGAAGAAGCTGCAGCGGAGCAACCCGAGGAGACACCAATTGCTGCTTTGGATACTCTACCTCTGGAAGGTCCTGCTGAACCACAATTGGCGCCACTCAAGCAAGCCTTGGCCAAGGAAGAAATTTCTTCGGTCAATTCGAGCTACAAGATGGCTGCTCCTGTTGGCCCTTTGGAACTCCTGGCATTGCAAAACTCCCCGGCGGACCTTCAATCCTTGCTGAACAATACCATTGAATGTTTTGTGGAAGACTTCGACGAAAAGTTCGTTCAAAGATTCTATGCCCCACCTGTTGGACCATTAGAACTCCTAGCTCTACCAAATTCAATCGAGTCTTTCCAATCAAATGTTCCTACTTCTTTCAAGCCTCAAACTTCACCAGACTTGACCAAGTCTGCAACACTTGGCCACTTGGACCAGCCCGAAATCTCCTTACCAGCTTCGGATATTCCTGCTGAAGACCAGTCGAATGCTCTGAAATTAAACGGGCACATCCACCTTGACGAGGCTGAACTTGTTGGCGGCTCAGAAACCAATGATGAGACTGTTGATGGTTCCATTCATTCAGAGCACACATCAGAGACCAACGACACTGGCGGCGGATCAACACCGGTCAATGGAACTCCTTCGACACCAAAGATGAAACGCAGAAAGAGCGTACGATTTTCACCAACGGTTGAGAAGAACACCTTCATCCAGACGGAACCTCCAAGTCCAGAGAAAGCCGCTACAAATACCACGACTATTGAAGAAGCACCACTAGTGATCAAGAACCAAGAGCACGTCCAGCTCACCCTCGAAGAAGCTTTCTTCCTCTCTTACGCTCTTGGCGCCCTCACAGTCCTCGATCCCGATACCAAGGCTCCCATCTCCAACGAAGACCTCTTCTACCTCGCCCGCAAAACCTCATACTTCCCACCACAAGCCAATCCTTCTCTGTCACCCGACGATCCATTCATGATCAACTACGTTGTATATCACCACTTCCGCTCTCTGGGCTGGGTCCTCCGCTCAGGCACCAAGTTCTCCGTCGACTATATGCTCTATACCCGCGGACCAGTCTTCACACACGCCGAATTCGCCATCCTCGTGTTACCATCCTACACAGATCCGTATTGGCGCAGCAATCCATTCCTAGAGAATTATGTGAAGAGCAAGGAGCAGCGTACTTGGGCTTGGCTGAGTTGCATCAATCGGGTCATCACGCAGGTTAAGAAGACGTTGATTCTGACTTATGTGGATGTGCCGAAGCCGGTGGATGCGCAGGCGGAGAAGGAATTGGGTATTGACGGCGTGCTGGGGAGGTATAAGGTTAGGGAGGTGGTAATGAAACGATTCTCGGCGAATAGGATGCGTGATTAGTTGAGGTTAAAACGACTCTGATGTCTTGTATGATATGTTGTAGTATACCACGATGAATCATGACTGCTTCTCAACTGATAACGTTCTTCTCCGATATGAATGGCAAGTAACATTTATGATCGTCTGTCTGCCAATCACAGATCTAGATTGGCACTCCAGCGACGAGACAGAATGAATCATCAACAATCTTGCAGTGCTACCGACCTGCGTGATGTTGTGACATCTGCTGTCTACCTACAAATGAGACATTTGGTTTCGATCTTCGTCCTCAGGCGAGGGAGATCCAGACTTTGAACTCATGTGTGAGGATCCGGCAAAATTGTTGACACTTGGTTGGTGGTCAGTAGTACTAGTCTTCAATTGCGCCAGCAATGGGCCTTTTTTAGACACTGAAGGCGTAACGAAAAGTTTGGAGAGATAGGACAATCTGCCAAGAACCGAGATATAAACATGACTAAGCCAACCTTCATGTCTTGTGAGCGTATTCCAATAAATCTGCGGGTGAAGAGAGTTATATCAGTGTATCAATTTTAATCATAGAGCCTCGTACCTCTTAAGAGCACGTCTTTCAGCCTCATCGTCCAGAGCCTCATCCTGTAACAGGTCCGTTCCAACTTGGGATTTTTTCAAGCCGGACGAGGGTCAAGTAATGGAACAGCTTGTGACAGACATCCAGAGCGACCCAATGGTTCCCATACAAAAGTCCTTTAGTTCAAGCACGTCATGTACTGGTAAATGCAGGTCGTCGATCCAGGGACTTTGTACAGTCCCTTAGACTCAGCAAATCATGAGATCCACGTCCTGGATATCTTGCCCGGTCTACCAGGAACCCCGATCTCATGTTCCGTACGGCACACCAAACTCCTGCAGCCAGACACCATTCCATATACATCGCTCTCTTACGTCTGGGGTAGAGCCGATATAACCACGCCGATAATTGTCAATGGCGGTTCCTTTCCGGTGACGCTCAACCTTGCATCAGCTCTTGATCACGTGCGATCGGGGACGGAAGTCGTGACTTTCTGGGCAGATGCTTTGTGCATTAACCAGAAGGACATGGTGGAGAAATCAGCCCAAGTATCTAGGATGGGGGATATCTATAGGAGTAGTCTTAGTACACGAATTGGCTGGGCGAGGAACGGGACGGAAGTGATCTTGCGATGGATATCATTGCCCAGATGGACGCAGAGGATCTGAGTAGTGAGAAGAACCAGCTTGATGAGGGTGGCTTGAGAGCTATCGCGGCGATGCAAGCTCGAGATTGGTGGTCAAGAGTCTAGGTAATCCAAGGTCAGCGGCAATTCATTAGCAACCATCTATCAAGTGCTGACCTGCCTGTACCATGCAGAGGCCTTGTTGTCTAAAGCTCCCGTCATACAGTGCGGTAACAAGGCCCTTCCAATCGATGCTTTCATACGTCTGGACGATATTCGCCGACGTGGCTGGCATAGGTCTACTTGCCAATACTCCGATATTCGAGGATCCTTCATTCCCGGCAACCCATTTGCGTCCATCCTGACCGACTTCCCAGAAGAAGTCGAAAAGATCAATTCAGGCAACTCAAGTAGTCTCCAAAGCTGGATCATATCAACAGAGAATTTTCGCGCCACTGATCCGCGAGACAAGATTTACGCTTTGCTGTCTCTATCACCACCTGCGCAGACCACAAATATCGTCCCAGATTACAGCGCCTCGGTTGCGGATGTCTACGCAGCAGTTACTGCACGCTGTATCATTCGCTACCAGGACCTCACCATGTTACATTTCGACGCTGATAACAAGAGCGATGTACACCAACTGCCGTCTTGGGTACGGGACTATTCATCCAGCGCCCCCCTTAGTGAAAGACAGTCGTATGTTGGGTTGCCACCTAGCCAGTACGCAGCTAGCGGGCGCGATTGCTGGGGACGACGAAAGATATTCATCGACAACATATTCAGCAATGATTTCCGTCAATTGCGCTGCCGAAGCATGATCGTTGATTCTGTCGTGTATGCTGGACGAAACGAGAAGTTGCCCTGATATATGGGTGTTGATCCGCGGCTTGCGAATGTCAAAGAGAGGTCGGGGAGGACGCTGGCTCAGGTGAAGATTTGGGACGAGAAGATCGAGAAGCTGCGCGAAAGTGCCTATGATTCGATTGAAGTGAGAAATGTGGTGTTCTGGAGAACATTGATGGCCAACCGCATATTACGCAATTGGGCACATCTTCCGGAGGACATGAAGGAGAACGTATACTTTGAGACGTGGATGGGTAGACTACCCTTCCCCGACTCTGAGGCGGAGAAACTCCCTTCCGGTACAGATCCGGACGAAGTAAAGAGGCTTTACGTAAGCCTTTTACGGATGCTTGTATCACACGGAGTCATGGCCGATCTTTTATCATCACTTCGAAGGGATACATAGGTCTAGCGCCTCTGAAGACTCAGGTTGGAGACATTGTTACCGTGCTTGAAGGAGGATCCGTGCCATTTGTCCTGCGGGGTTTGGATGAGGGCGGATACAAGTTCATTGGCGAATCGTACGTGCATGGTATCATGGAGGGAGAGGCATTGCTGAGGAAAAAGACCAGCGACGTGCAGGTCTTCGTCTTGAATTGAGTAAGTACGCCAGAACATCCCTCACCCATGTCCTTCGGTCTGCATCTAGATCATCAGATACTATTTCCCAGCAGCAGTCCCATTGGTTCCAGCAATGCAGTAAATACCAACAGCAAGCCAGCCAACCTAAAGAAGCGAGAGTGTACAACTTATCTTGCTAGCTCTCAATCTACGTCTTCTGGTTCTGAAGGAGTCCCAGATAATGCACTGATCGCAGTCATCCCTCCTTGCATCAAATCCCTGCAACTTCATCATATGTATTTCCATCGGCTCTCGGCTACGAACCGAGTCCTTCACGGCCAACGCATTCCACCAACAGATCCCAAACCAACGAAATTTACATCAGCTGAGATCGCGAACCGCTTCAGCAATGAATCCGGATCGATCACTAGAGTATTACCAAGATCCTAAACCGTAGTTTGTTGCGATTCGATACCGAGTCTTTGGGTCAGCCGTTTCATTACCTGCCGTGGATGCGGGTCGGTTGCTCACCCCCGCCATTTTCATCGCTTGATTATGTAGGCACGGTGACCAGGTACTTGGTAACACCTGTAGTCACTTCGTTTTGGTTGCACTTTCTTTTGCTGTCGGTTTACTTGTCAGCGAGTCTGCTTCTGGATTCGTCCGTCAGTAGTACTGAATACGCTCGTCCTGTTCTACTTGGTTTTTCACTCGCGATATTTAGGTTCGAGACCTACCATGTTTGTTCTGGCGTACAGAGGAATGTAAGTATGTTTTGAGTAAGATATTCAGGTACCTGACTCAAATGATCCACTACAAAAACTTGGCAGGACTTTCCTTGATGGCAGCCGCGGGCACATTCGTATGGCACCCTCGAATTTATGGACCAATGGGAAAGGTCATAAAGCCAACGAAATCAGTCTCCCCATGATTCGGATCAATATCCGGTGTGACAGAGCTTCGGTTTCGCTATCATAGCCAATAGCGAATGTGGAAAGACCCACAGGACTAACAAGATTCACTTTGTTCCTCAAGGTTGAGAGTGGGTCCTAAGAGCAGGCTTCCAGCTCTTGTCTGAAGTTTGATAGGAGCTGGGAAGTGAATTGTGCCTATCTCGAGCATGATTCACAGCGACTCTCTGGGCTGGCATAATGACTATAAAACCGACGTCTCTCTTGTGAAAGAAAGCTCTCCTTCTCTCAAGATTCCCATCACCCAGCCACGGGCCTATATACTTACTCTCTCTTTCTGTTCTTACTCTGTGTGACTCTATTCTACATCAAACAATTTTCATACTTCACAGATCCTCCTGTTCAGCAAGTATTCATGCGTGTTGCTGTCATTGGTGGAGGCCCCTCGGGTCTGGTTACCCTCAAGTAACTCGTTACTGCTCATGAGTTCTTCCCTGGTCTGGAACCCATCGAGGCAAGACTCTTTGAAGCAGAAGGCTCTGTCGGTGGAACATTCAAGCACCGAGCATATGAAGACGCAGAGGTAAGATCTCACCATCCAAGTTTAGCATGAACAAGAACCGTCATCGAACATATCACTGATGTTTCCTCAGCTGGTCTCTTCCCGTCAACTCACTACCTTCTCGGACTATCGCTACTCAGCAGAGTCTACAGACTTTTTGTCCGCTGAAGCATACTGCACCTAGCTCGAAGGGTACTGCAAACGTTTCGGACTCTGGCCACATATACATCTCAGGACATCAGTCACCAGCATCCAGAGGGGACAGAAGGGCGGACATATCATTCACTACGTCAAAGGTGGTCAGGCTGCCGAGTGGCACTGTGATGCTGTAGCAATCTGTTCTGGCCTGCATGTCACCCCCAACATTCCAAACATTCAAGGACTAGATGTAGTCCCTACTGTCATGCATCCATCTCAGTTCAAAGAAAAGGCTCAGTTTGGAAGTGGTAAAGATGTATTGATTGCGGGAAGTGGCGAGACAGGTATGGATCTCGCTTACATGGCCGTCAACTCCGATACGAGGTCCGTCACTCTATGTCATCGTGATAGATTTTTATGCGCACCCAAGGTATTATCCACTTCACTATTCAGACTTCCTCGACTGATGTTGGAAGCAGAGAGCACTAGAGCCATCATGGTTCGGCATGAAACCAACCACCACCCCGCAAGGCAACGTACCATATGATGTTGGCGTTGCCAGTCTCTTCGATACAGCATATGTTCATCCACTTCTTCGTGACTCGTTCTTGACTTGGTGGTACTATGACCAATTCGCTAAATACACCACTTAGCTGGTGTCTGGTACCAAAGCGGGCCTAGATCAATGGGTTGGAGAGATATCCCCAGAGCGCTTCCATGCCTCCAAGAGTCAAAATCAAGATTAGGGTTGAAGAAATGGAAGCTGTGCTAATTCTCGACAGTATTCTTTAACAAGTCGTCGAAAGCAATGCCATATATCAGTGCTCAGTATCGCACCACCAGCCTTGTTGATAAAGTCAGATCATGCATTGCCCAAGTCCCAATCGTCGACACCAAAGGCCGCACGATCAATCTCGCTCCTTGGCTTCAACATATTAGCGAGAAAGGTGTTGTTCGCTTCGTCGAAAACGGGAGGCCCGAAGCAGAAGTCATGAAGATTACACCTTGCAAGCCTGATGCCCTGACTTTGGCCACAGGATACACACAAAGCTTCAGCTTCCTAGATGATACCTATTCCAAGCCAAAAGACGCCACATTTCGAAATATCTGGGAACCGAGTGATCCGACCGTCTCATTCATCGGCTTTTTCAGACCTAGCTTCGATACGTTCTTCATCCCAACCCATCGTAGCGCCTCTTCCAACCCACTCTAACATCCCACAGGTGCGATTCCACGGCTCGCCGAACTCCAAGCCCAAGTCTGGATCCTGAATCTTCTCAACCGTCTTCCCGTTCCCCTCAAATTCGAAGACCACTACAAGCTCCAACCCTCGCCAACAAGCCGCATCCAGTATGGCGTTGACCATGAGTCTTACGCTTACCAACTAGCTGTTGACATGAGATACACGCCATCGTTCACAGAGGTCGTTTTGGAAAGGCTGGAAGTTGACTTTGTGTTGGGCGTTGAGCGCGAATGTGAACACGAAGTTTAGGCTCGTGGGGCCGTGGGAATGGTCGGGTGCGAAGGAGGTTATGGAGACTGAGATCTGGGCTACTGTCACTCGGAGACGGGGAATCTTCGGTGAGTAGTTTCCCTCTCTTATTCGGTTTCCAAGTAGTGCGCCTTACTGTGCTGATGAGAGATTTGTAGGACACTTGACTTTGTCTGTTATGCCTATTGTGCTGTTCGAGACTTTGAGTGCGATTCTTTGGGTGTTTACGGCAGTTTATGAAGCCGTCAAGTATGTCTGGAAGCTCTTGACTATGGGTCAAGACTCATGATTGATTGTTTCTGTGTTTATTTGCTTACTCGTCGATAATCTCTCCGATGGTACATGCTGGACTTTTGTTTACAATGTTGGCTGCCTACTGCTTTGAGTCCTGTCTTGAGATATCTGCAGCTTCTCGGAAAGCAATGCTCTTGGACGGTACTTTCAAGATTTGGTTTAGCTGCCGTTGATTTTTTCCATGTTTAATTCCAATTTTTTGTCCTCGGGCACTCTCATTTCGTCGTTACAGTGAGATGGTGACCCTCAGTGCCAGGACACCCTGGCGCTGGACTTTTCCACCCTGCACTCCCGTCATCTCGCGTCGCCAACATCACTTCACCACCTCCCCCCATCCACAAAACCATCCCCCCAAGAAAAAGACAAGCTTCTCACCTCCCGTCCTCGCTCCAGCCTCCCAGCCTCCCAGCCTCCCTGCTTATCCCACAAACCCTCACCACACCCCCAACCAATCACATCCCCCTCCAAAAAACCAAAACACAAGATAACCCCTGCTAAGCGAGCACAAAGGGGGATTACCGGCCATATCAGGGGGATTACCCCGCTTTCGCCGTGGGGCCTTGCATGAAGCTTTTTTTTATCGTAGCCAAGTTCGGTAGAGGTGTTGATTTGGTACGCAGAGAAGATAGTTGGATTTGGGAGAGAGGGAGGTTTGGGATCTGCGGTTCGGATTGATTATTCCGATATTGAGCAGGCATGAGTATGGGCATGGAGTACGGGGTATGGGGATGGGGATGGGGAGTGAAGGTAAACCCCACATGGCACGCGTCTAGGTATTTGAAATCGTACTTTCAATTTGCGTTAAAGGTCATTCATATCTAGATCCTTGGCTTGTTGATAAACCTCTATTCCCGTTTCCTGGGAACAGCTTCTCAGTTCAATTCCAGCAGCACCCTTCCAATCTCCAAATTCTCCTCACAGCACACGCCCCTCATCTCCAACTTTCAATCTCTCAATTTCTTCTCATTACCCTCTGATCAACCCTTCAAAATGGGTCTCGGCGTCCTCGACGACCACCACCTCGAGCAAGTCCCCGGCACCGCCCTCCTCACCGATGTAATCGACTCCAACCACCAACACCACCACGACGGCGTCGACACCTCGATCCTTAAACACGGCAAAGGACGAAACGCCGATGTCGTGCTCGTTCCTCAGCCGTCAAACAGCCCAAATGACCCGTTGAATTGGCCGTTATGGAAGAAGGATCTGATGTTGTTTTTTATCTGTATTGATACGGCGGTTGTGGGGGCTTGGGTGAGTTCTTCCGTTCGGTCTTGCTTTGATTTGATGTTAATTTGGGTGTATTGGGATTTTCTTTGGGACTTTTGATCTAAGGGGCTGTATTGGGAATGGAATGGAGCTGATGTGTGAGGAAATAGGGTCCTATGATTAGTCCTGGCTATGCAGAGATGTCCGTTCAATTCGGCGTTTCGTATAACTATCTCAATGGTGGTCTGGGGTGGGGGATCTTCATGATCGGTGTATCGTGTTTCTTTACTAACAGTTTGGCTGTTATTGTAAGTCAGCACGCTCTCCTCGCCTTCCTCGAGTCCACTGTTTGCTAAAGGTAAACAATTACTGATGTCCAACAGTGGGGAAGACGACCAATCTTTCTCCTCGGGAATCTGCTGCTCTTCATCAGTAGTCTATGGGCATACTTCGCACACTCGTACAGCTCGCTCCTGGCTTCAAGACTCGTAGGCTGTATCGGGATGTCACCATTCGAAGTGTAAGTTCTCCTCTCCTAGTAATTCCCACTCGCATACGCATCCAATCTGTCCATCCACTCAACTAACACACTCACCAGCCTCGTAACAGCCACCATAGCCGACATCTACTACGTCCACGAACGCGGCGTCCGCATCGCCGCCTGGGGCCTCTGCCTCTCCGTCGGCGTCGGCGGCGGCATCATAATATCCGGCTACATCATCGAAGATCTCGGCTGGAACTGGACGTACGGCGTCTGCGCCATCTTCTTCGGCGTCTGGATCCCCGTCCTCGTCCTCTTCTGTCCCGAGACCGCATACCGTCGCGACGCAATCCTCAACACCGATCTAGGGACCGAGAACCGCACTGCTGAGATCTTGGAGGAGAAGGGTGCGGTGAGGGAGGAGGAGAGGGAGGGGGAGGAGAGAGTGGAGAACCTTTCGGGAGCGGGAGAGGGGGGAAGTGAGAGGGGGGGAGTCGAGATCGAGAAGAAACACTCCTACGCCCACGAACTCAAAATATTCCACGGCAGAGTCTGCGATGACCCGTTCTGGAAAGTCCTCATTCGACCACTGATGATGCTCATCTTCCCACAAGTCCTCTTCTCGTTCTTCGCCTACGGTCTCACCACCTCATGGCTCGTCGTCGTCGGTGGCGTCCTAGCTCAAGTCTTCACTGCTCCACCGTATAATTTCACCGTCTCGCAGGTCGGTCTCGTCGCGATCTCGCCACTTATTGGATCGATTGTGGGGGCGTTCATTTCGGGTCCGATTGCGGATTACATTATTAAATTTATGAGTCGACGCAATAACGGCATTTACGAACCTGAGTTCCGACTCGTTCTTGTATTCATAACGCTCATCTTCGGCGGGATATCATTCTTTGGTTTCGGTTGGTCGATCAATGTTGAGGACCCCTGGATTGCACCCGTCATTTTCTACGGTATGCAGTACTTCGGCGTGGGCTTCATGAGTATTGCCGTGTACGGATACTTGACGGATTGTCATCGGGATAAAGCACCCGAGGCGTTTGCGGCGATCAATCTGAGGAATATTTATAGCTTTGGGATGAACTATTTCATTAGTGATTGGATCACGAAACAGGGGCCGAAGGAGGTATTTTGTATCATCGGGGGCGTACATGTTTTCATCTGTCTATGTGCGATCCCGATGTATATTTTCGGGAAGAGGTGTAGGAGTTGGACGAGTAGGGTGGGGGTGTTTCAGAAGATCATGCATGCGTAGGTGGGAGAGCCTGGTAAGGGGGAGATGCCGAGACAGTGGGATGAGGAATGTGGTTAGTATGTATTCTTGACATTGAAGGTAGTCTCAACATGAGAGAGAGAGAAACGAAGCAAATTTTGAGAATGGGCTGGAAGTTAAGCGAGGTACCGTAGCCAAGACAAACAAACTCCCAGATCCACCCGATTTATTCCCCAAGTAAGATATCCCATGTGATGTGCTCAGAAATATCATACAGCACCAGACAATCCTCGTCCTCTCCCTGCAGGTTCCAGGATATATGGTCTTAAAGATCAAGGTGATATGATAGCATAGCGTCTATGCTACCGTCGCGAGGTGGGTGTTGAATCTAGTCCGCGAGGTAGATTATGTATGCTCCGAGGTCTGAGAGGTATGTAGGGATGGGGATGGATATGAGAGTGTGTGTCCCCGTGTCGTTAATCCTTATCTACAAGAAGATGCAGAGGTTGAGGAGCGCTCGTAGATGTGGGAGGAGGTAGGGCTGTAACTTTAAGAAGGCCTTGGGCGAATGCTAGGCCGGCGATTACAGCGCCGATGATAATTACCGGGGATGCCGATGGTGGTGGCATGTTGATTATGGGTGGCATCGTCTTTGCCTTTGCTTGTCAGAGTAGTTAGCGAGATAGTGCAGAGGTAGACCAGGCGACGATTTACCAGTCCGATGTTCTGCTTGCCGAAGAAGCTCTCATCGATATCTACGTCTTCGCGAATTGGAGGGAAATGCAATGTAATGAATGAGATTCAAGATCCGATTATGTTAGGATATAGTATGTATGATGAATGAGTACAGCTTCTGAGAGGGTTAACGCTCGTTTATCTTGAAGAATATGATATATGGAAGAGGGAGACAGCGAGGAATGATACAGCTCACAAGAAATCACCCATTTCATAACTTTTCTATCGTGACTTTCAAGGAGGTTAAACCACAGTATGTCCATCCCCAGGTATTAATTTCTAGCGTGTTTTTGTGATATATGCTGCTGAATATGTCTTTCCTGTTTCTTAAATTCTTACAACCAAATAAATCATCCCCTTCTTGAAATATTTTTTACGACTGGGTCTAGTCATCCTAGTAAGCAAGAGTAGCAAATGTCATAATGTTAAGCTAGAAAATCAAACCGTAGAGCTGGGAATGAGCTCAGCGAAAAGAAGTACACAATATACGTCGGCACAACTACTCATGTCATATGTTACACCAAATCGGTGCCGTCACACTCACCTGCACTCCACAAGCACAACATATCTGTAGCTCTCCGTTCCACGCTCATTCATTGGACATCGAGTATAGGAACGAGAAAAGGGGTGTACCATAAATATACAATTCGTTTATAATTACTTCTCTAATAAGACCAGGGCTTCGCTTTCCACGATAGCCTCCCTATCTGAACAATGGGTTCGATTTCCCCTTCACGTTTACCAGGGAATACTATTCGCAATGTCAGCTAATCATTCCTCTTTAATCCAACTCCACCCAAATTCAAATTCCCAATAGAAGAATCCCAATATTGGTGCAAAACAAGCACAACAGATAACATAAAAGGGCACGAAAAAAACAAAACAAAAAAAAACATACCTCCGCCAACCTCGGATTCTTATCCTCCAAACCCAACGTCACAGCCAACAAATTCGGCTCCGTCCACGCGGGTCTCCACCCCCTCGCCTCCAGCGCCTCCCACCACGTAATGAATTCCACAAGCGTCTTGCCGCGTTTGAACAGGTGGATTTCGATGAGCATCTGGCCGATGGGGTATTCCGGGTCCGAGGAGGTGTGTTTGTCAAAGGCGGTTAGGGCGTCGAATTCCGCGTATTCGATGTCGATTTTGAGGATATCGCTGTTGAGGGGTAAAGACCTTGGTCAGCCTTGGTCCCGAAGAGGGGAAGACTGGGATTAAAAGGGGAAGGGGAGGGGAAAGGAGGAAAACGTACATATACGTATGCCCATTCTTAGCCATCAGATCCTGGATGGTGTAGAATGGCGGGTCTTTACTCGATTCCGTCGTTCCTGAGATACCGGCTTTCAGGAAGTGTGTGCGACTGGCATAGGTGTTTTGGATGGCGGGACCGAACGCGTCGACGGAGAAATCGTAGCCCCAGATTTGGCAGTTTGTTCGCTCGAGCATTTCTTCTTCTGTTGGGGTGTGTTAGCTACTGTTCGAGACGGTCTCCTGCTACCAATTCTCAGGGATTCCAGATTTTTATTTTGCTTGGGCATTTGACCGGGAGGGTTGTTATCGTATGCGCAAGAAGAGGAGAATTACCAAAACTGGATTCATTTTGTACACCTGTGATCAAAAAATTAGCTCGGTTCTCCAAAATCGCAGCGTGAATCCCATCAACTGCACCCAATTCACCCCCCCTTCCCTTCCCTTCCCCTCCCTTCCACTAACAAAAACAAAAATCCGAATCAAACTCACCAAACGAATAAATAATACACGGCCTCGTATTCTTCTCATATTTACTCATGCCACAAACCCACTTGCCACCATCACCCATGCGTCCGATGCGCTCGACTTCAAAAGGGCAGTTGTACGATGCTGGCACTAGATCCCATACGGAATACGGAGTGGTGAAGTAGGTTGCGACGTTGACTGCGGGGAAACTGTGGGTGGTGGAGCAGACGGGTTAGTGAGATGTCTGTGGGTACGAGCGAGTAGGGGAGTAGGGAGAAGTTTAATCTTATTCTTAAATGCATCCCCCGCAAACAACCAGTTTGGAATGCGGAATCGCGAGTCATTTTGATCTCCTGGAGTAGATACACTCGTATCACTGTATTAAGCACAATCCCCATTCAATTGGGATGGGGATTGTTCTCGGGGGTAAAGATGGGGGGTTTGGAAATGAAGAGACAGGGGATAACATACAACCCCATCTCCCCAAACTTCGCCATAACCTCATGTCTCTGCCTGACGGTTTTCTGCCACAACTTCTCACTCCTCGCCATCGTCGACTTCAAACTCTCTCCAACAAGCGTCTCGGAGATTCCGGTCGAGATGGAAGATAGTCCGTCGTCGGTGCCGTAGTGCATCCACACGACGGCCATCACGACCACGGCTGTTATGGCCGTGAAGACGTGGGAGGGGCCGATGCGCATTGTGACTTATTTCCTACAGGTACTGTTATGGCGGGGTATTTCAGGGGAGGTTTTTCGGTGGATGTTGTGCAACGTGTACGAAAGACGTTGTCGTGCGATGCGATGTGATGGGGAAATCGAATAAACGTGTTCTGTCGTGTTACGATACTGAGCTGGGATGAGGGATGGAAATGATAGATTGATTGATTGTCGCTTTTTGCGACGATTGGCGTGGTCTTGTGCGAGACAAGACAATATCATAAAAGACAAGACAAGACAGGTACTGGAATGCAGTAGTTTTGTGGTCGGAATGACGATATGACGATTCGAGGATGATGTGCAGGTTGAAAGCAAAGCGAAGCAAGGCAAGGCAAGGCAAGGCAACGAGTGTCTGACCAGATCAGATCAGATCAAATCGAGAAGTTGAATTCGATGACCGATTGACTGACTTGACCGTCCGATGATGAAAAGGGAGGTCTTCGATCCAAAATTCCTTCGAGGAAAAGGAGGGAGGTGTTGGAGGACAGAAAGCTGAAAAAGAGCTGCAGCAAGTTAGTAAGGTAAAGTGGTGTGGAAATAAACCGAGACCAACGGGATCGATCCAACCCCAACCACAACCCTCCTCCAACCCACCACCCTGGGGCGTGCGTTATCTAAGTTAGGTGGGCTGTGGGTAGGGGGCAAGGCACGGGTAGGCTCACTGGCATGCCAATCTAGCTCTCCAAGGAGTTAGTCCTCCCCTATGTTTTAACTAAATGTACTGGAGTAGAGAGAGTAGAGTGTGGGAAAGAGTACAGTACTGTGGCGTGTTTGGACAATTGTCGTTGGATGGGGCTGGGATTGTTGGCGTATGCAAGTCTGGGGAGTGTACCTAAGGAAGGTGCAGTTTGGTGCAGTTGGTGCGTGCCAAGGGTCTTGGGGGATATGCGTGTGGCATGAGCACCTTCTTCTTGAGCTCGCTCCAGATGGCCAGGGGAGGGCAGGGCAGGCTTGGAGATCGTGGTTTATCATGTCGCTGCATATCAAAGATAGGATGAAGGCTCCTACTGCAATCAATCATTTGTTCCTTTGCTTTTCTGGCTGCTAGTTTGATACCTTGTTGGAGTTTAGATGGGTCTTGTAAAGGCATGTACCAAATGTGAACTTGTTCATTACTCCTCACGTTTGAATTTAAGGCTGAAGCATCCATCCTTTCGACGCGACATGGGAGATGCTTTTGACGTGACAGGCAATCCTTACCGCGCCTGTTATTCCCTGTTTCCCCCTACAACTACGCCCCACCACCCCAGAATGACCAGTGACCCGCCCGTATTCCTCCACCTGCATCCCTGAACCCCTCGGTCACTCAAGCCCTCTTTGATACCCGAGCTCTAACATGAGCAAGAATCTCTGCTCAGCTCTGGAAAGGGAAAGTTACGGTATGGACACGAGGAAGGCGAGATGAGCACACAGTTTAATGAATCTTTTTCATTTTTCTCTCCTAAACAAACCAAGAGAATTCAAGAATGGTTACTCGTCATAGTGTGACTTGGGGTTTCTTGTTGGAGCAGTTTATAGCAAAGTCAGCGTAAGTGCCAGGGCTGGGCGATGGATGGTCGATTCATTAGCGTATCGGCCGCTGGAGTTCAGGGTTTGGGAAGCCCACCACCTAGGTAGAGTAGCGCTGAGCGGGGTCTAGAACGCGCCGTGGGTTTATTCCCACATCACACAAGGGAAATGTCACTGTGAAATTGAGTTCGCGATGGAAGGTCAAATTATAGATTTGACGATTGAGGTGAGGAATCAATGATTTGAAGAGTGCACAAGTTCTTGCGTGATTTGGATACTGGTGATGGAGAAAAACTGGGTCTGGTGGGAATGCTATCTTTAACTGAAACGGGGATTTGCACGGCTGGGTGTAGATCTTTGATGATCGCGATTAGAGATCTTGATCGTGATCGTACTTCTCGCGTTTTAGAAAGGTACCGAGCTCAACCAATGTCACGCATGATCATAATACAGTAATTGGATTTATCAGGGTTTTGTGTATCCAAGTATCTATTCTATTCAATTATCGCCATATTTTTGGTCATCTAATCCAAAATCATGACGTGACGTATCCAGTACTGTACAGATATTTGATGAAAACGATCCAAGATATCTGATATCCAAGAAAGTCTAGAGGAAGATTGAGTTCGTGAGACTCGCTCCGACGAGAAGACCGCTGCAGATTAGGAAGACGAGATCTCTATGTGCTTCACCTGTTTTGACAATCAGCAAATGTGACTTTCCTAGAATATGTCGAAGAACAGAGGGAAGGAGAACACACCTTCCTGCGTCGTGCCCAGCACCGCCACGACAAAAACATTCAACGGGATCCGCATGATGCTATACAACCTCGCCCTCACACTATCATCGATGATCTTACCCCTCTGATACGCAATGAGCGGGAAGTAGATCCCACAGCATACTTCGAAGATGCAGAAACACCAGAAGGTGGTGCGTTCGTCGCGGATGATGACGGGGATGCAGAAGCAGAGGGAGGCGAGGGAGAGAGTTGTGACCAGGAGGCGGGTAGTGGTGATTACGGCGTTAATGGAAGTTACGTAGTTGTAGATCATGGACCCGAACATCATGGCGCACATTAGATTGGCGAAGATGAGGCCGAACGGGAGTTCTGGGTATGTCAGAATGGTTCTGATAGAAGATGTCGGGTAGAAGACTTACCGGATGTCAGACCACCGAGCTTGTGTGAGAATATCAGGGCGGGGAATTTGAAGAAGATGAAGATGTACATCGATCCTTCAAAAACACAGGATGTCAGACTGAGTGACAAGATTCGTTTGTCTGGGCATGATTAGTATGTGAAAGATGTTTAGAAGGGTTCATTCATACCATGCATCAGGTGCTTGAGAACACTCTTTGCAGGAGGAGCAGCTTCTTGTCGCTCCAGAAGGCCTTGAGTAGATTCACCAGCCTGCTGTCCACTTGTGCCATAATTTTCACCCTGTGAACATGTGAGCACTCTATCTCATGAAGCTGAAGACATCCACATACCCAAGTGCTCATAATACCCACAAAAGCAAGCATCAGACAGCACACTGAAAGCCCGAAAGGGGTCAATTGCGTCTTCGTAACATTGACTGCCCCTTCAGCAAGAAGACCCATGAGAATAGCCACAAGAGTATTCAACGAAGTCATAGTACTAAAAATACTACTGAGCGTGCCCGCCGGCTCATCAGGCAGCACCTTATTGAACTCAGTGACCATCCAGCTCTCAAATACAGTGTACATGAGAGTAGCACTCATCCCTCCAAGGCATCGACCTACGAATAAGACGATGATGTTGTTAGAGAGGAGGGAGAGGCATGATAATGAGTACGTGATGCAGAATGACAGGCAGGCTCGTCGTCGCCCGAAGCGATCAGCTAGTGTACCAGTGAATGTCGCTGAGACGGCGGCGGCGATGAACCCGATCATGAAGAGAGCAGCGACTACTTCTTCTGGAAGCTGTTTCTCCTCTATGGTGTTGTTAGTTCACATCACATGCATACCGAATAATACCACAAACCTTTGTAGATGGGGTAGATGTATGGACCCTGATATCATCAGTCAAGTTACACTTGAATTCATCTAAAAATGAAGCATACCTGAAGCCAATCCGCGCCATTGACCAGCAAATATATCGGCAAGAAGCGCATCTTGAATCGCTTCACAGCACCAGCCGTATTCCCCTTGGGCTCCAGTGACCCCGCCTCCGGTATCTGACGACATCTCGTCTGGTAGTACGCGAGCGCTGAGTTAATCAGGACAAAAGCCGCGAAATTGAAGTGATAAAAATCCATTGTCGATGGTTGAGCATCGAGCGAGGATGATGAAAATGGTACGCGTGAAGTTGGATGAGGTGTGGAATGTGGTTGTGAGGTTCAGGAGGTGCGGTGGCCGTCGTGACACGGAGATAGATTGGCATGATTGGCATGATGCGGTATGGACAGACGGCGCTCATTGGCTAGCTGGAGCCAAGAGACGAGGTGGCGCGGGGAGGTGGATTCATGTAAGGGTAAGGATGGGATGGTATGTAACTAGCCCGATTCAGGTCTGGTATATTTAGCCGCCAACCGTCTCGTCTGGTCTCGTCTGTTTGGCTAGTGGGGCTGAATGCGAGGGGCTGAGCAATGAGCCCAGAGTTGCCAGGTCGCCCAGTCAGGCGATTGTCACATCACCAACATCGTAAACATATCAATTCCTTGTCTGATTCAAGATCAGTATTTTTCAGTTTGCTGGAATGTGGTTCCCCTTGTCCATCATTAATAAGGTTTACAGGGCTGAGCAAGATTTCGAGTCCGAGAAAGGGTCCCACCTTGAACAACGCTGAAGCCTGAATTCGAGAAAGTCGTAAATTCATATGATTTGATGAGGAAGAAGTATCTTCTTCAGCGGCCACTCCATCAGGAATTTGTACTCATCATCCAACATCAAATATATCTCCCGGACCAGCTTCACACCCCATACAGATACCCACCATCGATCTCGCAATTCATGGAGAATCACAGCATAGTATGCCAAAATGACCAGAGCCATTGAGTGACGAGCGGTCAAAAGAAGTATGTATTCTTTGCTGACGCGGATTGGCCATTCGAATACCAGTCCAAAGTCCTGGCCTTCAGTGACAGGTACTTTGAAGGATGATTCCAGACTTTCGATGGCAAGGACGTAGGTTGCTCGATTGAGTGCCTTAGCGGATAACTGATGACTCGTCTTAAGCTTCTCCAGAGCTTCTGCTATATCGGCAGGTAGGCAGACAGAGTCATCGGGTACTCTACCGGTGAATAGCGGCGTAATGTCACTCTTCACGGCTCCTTCCCAGTAGTCGCCGAAGACCAGCGGTATTCCTCGCAGAAGCACGAAGATACCGAAGATCTCTTGGACTGCCCATGGCTGGCTTTCTATTGGCGGTCGTGAGACGGCCAGGTTGAGAGAAGATGCAAAGATCAGCGTTGCTCCAACAAACAAGGAGGTGACGTTCTCTTGGGTCGCGGTATGCCACTGGGCGCGGAAGTATGGGAGGGCGATGTTGTGATGTCGGAGTGCTCTGTCCACGTACAGAGGGCGTTTTTCTGCATCAGAGCTAGCGATATGCAATGCTGTAACGCTGAAGATCAGATGCATCAGGAATCTTTGCTTCATCGCCAATTTTGGAATCATGACCTTCCACATCTCTTGCAGGTCAGCTCGATCAGCGAGGGTGTTCGCTGTGTCTGTCAAGAAATGGTGCAGCAGCTCCATATCATCCCAGGAGATAATATCCGCGTTGAAAATCTTGCTCGGGTCGGATACGGAGGAGCTGTCCTTCGGTGGAGAAGTGGTCGGTGGTGTTGCAGCTCCCAGACAAGCTTCATCTTGTTGCTGGAATTGGCAAGTCTTTCCGGTCTTCACACACTTCCCACAACGAGGATGAATAAGGTTGCACTGTCATTGGTCCTTTAGCTTAGAAATGACCGTAGTAAATGGCCAATCGACTACCTACCTTCACATGAGATGATTTACATTGCGAGCAACCATGGCGAGATTTTGTATGGGTTCGTCTTGAGCCACCAAATGCCGATACGACATTTGTCTCCATAGTTCTGGCCATATGGCTATCTGTTTTCCGATTCTTGCTTTCTTTTTCAGCATTTGAGGATCCGAAGGTGAACATATGGGCTTCAAATGTCGCTACCAGTCTTGTTTCGGGTCTCGGATCCGAGCGGACAGAGACGTACGGGCATTCGGGATCGGAAAACAACTGTATCCGGGAATCAAGGACTCCAGAACAACCAACAACCGTATATTAAATGCCGGTAGGCGAAAATGGATCAGAAAGGGACTGCCGAGATGTGATCTTTGAATGGAAACATGAAACCAATCCGCAATGGCGAAATACATGCACGTGATGAGCCAAGCCTCGGTTCCTGACAACGCTACACCGAAAGCGGGATAAAGTACGATGAGCACGACGAGCAGAGGAAGGACTTCTCCTTCCCTCTCGAAGGGAGACCACATCGCAACCTTTTAAGTACTTCAATCTTTGAAAGTTCCGGCCATTCCGCCGCCCCGGGCATACAATTGAGCCGCAGCAGATTTTCTCTCTCTACTTTCTCCCTGTCATATGCGGCTCTGACCAATAATAGCTGGCGCCGTTTCGTGCGAGACCCGCCTTCAGATGTCTGCTTCGAGAGCCTCTCCTTCTTTAGGTATAGATTACGCTGGCACTCGATACGTTGCGTATAGGGTAGTTTACATGTATTATATAAGTAGCCAGTGCTACCCAAGTTCCATAGCGATCAAGACAAGTCTTCTGGCCTCTCCTAATACTCTCATTTTCAACTTACATCAGCCTTCTCCATCTTTCACTTTTCATCTTATCCGATCTTCCATTTTGAATCTCAAGATCTCTCAGTGCTCAAGATCTGTCCGAAAGTTGGGGCCAGCAGCATCGCCGGACAAACACATTATGGCAGACGACGGTTCGGAATTTGAGTACTATCACTATGACCCCACCATGGTGGGAGCGGTGATTTTCATCATCCTCTTCCTTGCAACCACTACTCTGCATTGTTACCAGCTTTTTCGAACACGAGTCTGGTTCATGATTCCATTCGTCATAGGAGGATTCTGTAGGCTCTTTTCACCGTTGTAACAAAAGTTCAAAGTGCTAATCATGACACAGTCCAATGGATCGGGTACATCGGGCGTGCCATCTCTCATACACAAACACCCAACTGGACCTTGGTTCCCTATCTGATACAAACCCTTCTACTGCTGGTCGCTCCAGCACTGTTCGCAGCCAGCATCTACATGGAACTTAGTCGGATCATTATACTTGCAGATGGGGAAGCACATGCTCTGGTCAAGAAGAAGTGGCTCACGAAGATCTTCGTGTGTGGAGATGTCCTGTCATTTCTCATGCAAGGAGGTGGTACGTTGTCTCTCTCGCATCAAGGATTCTCATTTCCATCGTCACATGCTACCGGCATGCGCTGACTTTCAACTTCCAGGTGGAGGAATACAGTCTTCCGGCGACGCGAAGAGCATCGACACCGGTACACACTTGATTACTGGCGGTCTAGCAGTGCAGGTCCTCTTCTTCGTATGCTTCATTGTCGTCGCCGTTCACTTCGATAAAGCAATGGCTAGGACTCCCTCGAATGGTGCTGGAAGCGCTGTACCCTGGCGCAAGCATCTCGTCACATTATACGTCGTCAGTGTACTCATCTTGATCCGATCGGTCTTTCGAATGGTCGAATACATCCAAGGTTTTGACGGGTACTTGCTTTCACATGAGGTATATCTGTATATCTTCGATTCAGTCCTGATGTTTGCTGTTATGGTTGTGCTAAATGTAGTGCATCCGAGTGAGGTCACCGCGTTGATCAGAGGAGGCAATGTTGCGAAGAAGGGGTGGAAGATGGAGAAGATCCCGAGACACCATCAGCGCGTTTCGTCGGATTACTCAGGGACTGTGATTGCTTCTGCATAAGCTTCGGTCAGTTGATGGTATTGGGGGAGGTAAATACCAGTGGCACAGAGCAGGACGGTATGGCAGTAGAGATTCACATGAGGGGTCGTCATTTTTGATTTGTGGAATGTACTATAGATAGAGATAAAACATGCAAGAAAGTCTTCCATAGGGAGTAGCTTAATATAGAGGGCGTTCTTGGAAAGTTCACGACTTTTTCTATGTTACTGATTGTCATCAATGTGTTGAAACCTCATCAGAGCCATTCCGCCCCAGCGCTGCCAAAACTTGCACGGGTATACATCCCTATGATTGACGACATTTATCCTATACCTAGAATTTCCTTTTTCTTTTCTCAAATTCCAGAGACTTGCTACTAGTGCTATAAGCTCGAGCTAGCTTTGCTAGCACCACAAGCTCCCGCCTCCATATCGGGGACCTAAGACGATCACGTGATATAGACCGTTTGGCTCCTTCTTTTGGGACGCAATTACGAAAATTGAGAAAGAGTAGGTAACGGATCATGTGTCTAGTAAAGTCTATTCTTTGCCATGGAAGTATAATCACGTACGATGTTCGAAGGTGGAGAGCATCCTGCCCCTACATAACTTTGAAGTGTTGTATGTTTGTTTATATTCGATAGATCTACCTTCCGGGCAACACAGCGAAGGTTCTCCAGCAGATAATCACAATGGGAGTCCAATCAATTGAGTCATCAGGTTTTATCAGAGAATATAGAAGTATGGTTCGCTTTCGCTAGCTCCTTCCGTACAAAATCTTTAGCATCGGTCCTGCCCAAGTTCTGATAGCCTTACACGCGCTCTCCAGTCGCGCTAATTGTATGGTATAATTCTTGTCTTATTCTTCTACTTCTAATTTAGTTATCTAGACACACGAAGCATACTTTAGATTGCACGCTATTCCGTCATCCTGTCAATCGTCGAGATCACCCTGTCGTCAGACAGGTGTATCTCGATCAGCTGTGATCTGCGAAGAGCTATACAAGAGCAGCAGCAATACTTGGTATGTTTACTTTCATCTTTTAGCTGTGCAGCAATTGGATATAATGATACGTTTGCAGATATGCCATGCCTTCAGAGTGCTCTGTACCTAGTCAGTACCTTGAAGAAAAAAAAATAGTAATCATTCATTCTCGCAGGACCGCCAATCGAACCAAGACCGAAGTATCTTTCGAAATGGCAGCCGGTCTGGCAGACCACTCATCGAACAAGCGTAAAGGCCACCAATCTGACGAGAAATCCGACCCGACAAGTCTCTCTTTTACGACTGAAAGCTACGGAAGTCCAAAACCTCGATCCAAGACCAAATATGCCAGAAACCCCCCTTTTCCCGGCCAAGGTAGATTCAAAAGAAATCCCAATGATATACTATTCGAAGATACTCCCGAACACGAATCGGCAACGACAGGAAATTTAACGACGACCATGGACTTACGGCTTGACCCCTTCGACGCTCATCGGATCCAGGATATGCAGGGGCTGGAAATTGGAATGGAGCAGAGCAGTATCATGGGTATGAATGCAGGTATACCACAGATGGTAGACCAGCAGATGGGTGGACATGGTCAAGGAAGGGTACCTGAACGGCCAAGCTTTGCTGAGGGTTCTTTCAGCCATATGGGATACCAGGTTGGTCAGGAAGCGTATCCTACCCCAGAGAACACGTCGATGCCGACATATAATACCGTGGGAGGACCGAACATGGCCAGCAATTTCGGTGTCATTTCTTCGTCGGATGGCAGTTCTGTTGGTCAATATGGCCATCGAACTGGTGTGGGAGACTCTAGAAGGGGTTTGAATACCAGTTTGGTGGCAACTACTGGTCTTCCAGCTACTTTTCGTCCTGACCTTGGCATGGGACAGGATATTACGGCTGCTAATATGGGAGCCGCCAGCCCGAATGCCGGTCCTCTGTTTGATCAGTATCGTGGAAATGCAACGGTAACGCCCGCCGTGATAAATCCTTTTAGAACCACCGATTATCCAAGCCATGGCTCTCGTGTAGCTTTTGTGTCAAGACATAGTATGGCAGGTGGTAACACCCTCGTCGCTCAGATACCCACGCCCGCGTGTATGCCTCCGACTAGCTCGTGCTCATTCAATCCCAGATCAAATACACGCCAGGGACAAGATCATTCCTACAACTTCAAAGAGCCAGAAACACTTGGGCCAAGAGTAGTCCTTCACAACCCGAAGTACGACCCCAGCAGCTCTAGCTTCAAATGGTTCAAGGATATTGCTGCAGGTGACGTTCTCACTGTCAAGGCTGTGACTGGAGACGCTGCTCATGTGAGTCGATTTAGACATGGGCAGGACGAGATTGCATGGGTTCCTCAGAGCTGTTTTGAGCCACTTACTACTGGTGAAAATTGTGCTTGTCCATCATGTACTGCTGTCCCCACTTGTGAGTATGGCCAGCCTAGAAAGGGCTGCAATTGCAAATGCTTCTGTCTTCATGAAGGTCATCCTAATATAGAGGTCTTGAAAGCGGATGTAGAAAAGTTCATTAGAGGGCAAGATGCCAAACGCCTACCGTATCAGCAGGTTTTGCCTCTCCTGAACGCCGATTTCAGTCCATCAAATTTTGGAGCTAGGGATTTCAGGAGTCATAGGTTTATTGGGGCGGCCGTAACATTCACTTGAAATGGATTTGAAATACACATTCGTCCAGGTTTCACTGGACACGTGATTCTGAAGTAACAATACTACCTCGCAATTGTGTGTCGTGGCATAGTACCTAAGAGCTTGGACTGTTTAGTGTTGGATTTATGGAGTTGCATTTGCGCTAGTGGTGTGAGGTCGGACACGTTGCTCATGTTGGTGTTGGACATACCACGGACCATGTTCAGACTCAGCAGTGGAATTGACTGTCAGTCTACCAATCTATGTCTCTCTCACTGAAATTCCATTTGCTCGTCATCGCCTCAACCGTCAACGTCGACCAAGTGATCGGTCACGCCACAAGATGATGTTAGTACAAAGTGATGTACGTTCAGTCAATCGTAGTAGAGAAAATTCATGGCACCATGACCTTCATCGACAGTGTCTTTCTTTCATCCCAGCACCACATCCTCACAACACGGCTCATCTCTTTCCCCTCCCCCTCCTCCCTTCCTCTGCTCACCCCCTACATCCACCCCACACCTCTCCACAAGACCCAAAAACTCCTTGTCCCGCTGCACCTCCTTCACACTAACACCCGGCGCCTTCTGCAAAACCGGCGCCAAATCATGCGCCGCACAAACCCTGAAATCTCCACTCTCCTCCCGTTTCTTGATCCTTCTTCTAAATGCTCGTTGAGTGTCTTCTCAATCACTTTGTCCAGCCTTTTACAGTCTGGATTTTGTTTTGCTTGTGATGCATTTTGAGGTTCTGTTTGTGTTTGTGATTGTGACTTTGACTTGGATTTCGATTTAGATTTTTTGGTGCCGGGGTGGACAGGCGGGGAGGTATCGACCACTGTGGATTTTATCATTTGTGCTTCGGATGATGTGAAATATGAGAGGCCGATGTAGGATGCGTCGATGATGCTGTCGAGGTGTTCTTGGGATTTTGAGATTTCGCGGAAATTGTGGAGGTCGTAGATGAGGACGTCTAGTCTATACCAGAGTTTGTCGTCGTTGCGTAAGTCTGCGACAGTGGGCGAGTGTGTACGGAGGGATTCCATTGTGAGGGGACGGGTTGTTTTGGGATGTTTGGTGCGGATATGTTATTGTCTTGTGATGAGTCTGCCATTGTGCTGTTGCTTGGAGGAAGGAATAGTGCTGGGGAAAGTGCGAATGTGGCTAGAGAGTCTCAAACCTGAAACATGACGTGATGACCTGGTATACTGTAGCAGCTGGCGGAAAATCGAGTCGGGATTGTGTTGTGAGGCCTGGAAGAAAATTGCATGTCGCGTTCATACTCTAGACAATGTATGACTCGACGCTATCAAAGCTTCTCGTTGGCGTACCTCAGATACTTATGTTTGTGTCTAGCATCGCACTAATCACAGCGACACATCTAATCTACTTCATTAAGCTCCAGTATTATAGGTCCACGTGAAAAGCTGCTCAAACTTCAAATTACTAAATGTCGCAGCTAAAGTTCCGTACATTCACCACCTTTCCCCACTACACACAACAAAACAAACCCTCGCTTACTGTTCCCCGCACTCCACTTTCAATGATCCCTCCGATGATGCTGGCCTCCCAGAAATGTACCTGCACACACAATGGCCCATGTAAGAGATTTGACCCGATTCAATGATGGTGGTAGTAACGGTGCCTTTCCTTAATCCTTGAAAAGGCGATCAAACCATTCCCTCTGCTCCCGTAATGAGAGTTGAAGAATGTAGCTGAATCGCGTCACTGGCTTCGGAAACCTTTCCAATATCCATTCTCCTCTGTATGAAGTACCAATAGCGTGTTGCTCTAGCCTTCTCGTCTCATACAGATTTTCTTCTGCTTTATTTATGAGTGGTTGGCGGCACAATTGTGATTAAGCAAAGTCAGTAGGGCACATGGGGTAAAAGGTATTCATGTTGAGGCCGGGGTGAACAACGTAAAAACAATAACAAGCGCACAGAGAAGTCGACAGAACACATTTTTGAATGATCAGATTAAAATTAGATTACCTCCTACAAGAGAAGTTAAGGATAGTCTAGAGTATCCATTCATCCCGATAGGCAACACTCCTTTGGTACCTGGGTAACATACCCATCGCTGATGTCCAGCCCAACCACCATCGTACAATTTTCCTTCCTTTTCCTTCCAAGCCATTTTCGGCAAACGATAGTATCCAATCCAAGTACTCCAAACATCGCAAATTTTTGAGTTCCCTTCCCAGTTCCTGAACGCCGATTGATGTTATGCGAAAAGACTGACATATTATATACCGCACCAGAACAGACCGTGTAATTAGTCATTACCACATCCATTCATCTTCATCTACCCCACTCTCATGCCTATTCCATCTTGATCTCATCTCACATCTCTCATCATCTCGTCAACTCATCAACTCATCCACTCCCCACTTATCAAACCATCTGATCAGCCAACAGTCCATCACCAGCAAGTGGACTCCCCACCATCCCACTCGTGCGCCTCGAATACGCCGGTTTGACATTAACAACATTCACCATCCCAGAAGGCTTCTGCAACCACTCCGTCTGCCCAATAGCAAAAGCAGCCGGCGTCGAAGGCCCCGACCCAATACTAAGCGGGAGCGTACTCTCCTGAGCAAACGACAAAGAAGGCAGCGAAGAATTGCGATTACTAGACTCGCCCGCTCCACGATGGATACTGACCTTGCTACCGATACTCTCACGATTCAGTGATGGCTGTGGAACAGGGAAGCCAGACAGGGTAGAGATGCGAGCAGGCGCCGGTGTGACCATGCGCGCAGAAGGGCGGGCATGGAGGGGTAGCGACATATCTTTCTTCGCCTTGCCGATCCACAGCATCTGTTCGTGTTCACGGAGATATCTATCACCGCTGAAACTCTTCTGGACGATCTCACGACTGCGCATGCCGAGGGCGCGGCGCGCGTCCGATTGCTCGTACATGCGACGCGTGATGCGGGAGATGTCTTCGGGTGTGGGGTCGTGGGGGAAGGAGGCGTCTGCTGTTTCGCGCGTGCATTTGTTGGAGTCTGCGTAGGGGGCCCATTCTTCGAGGAGAGCGAGAATTTTGATTTGGGCGCGGGCCATGTCGAGGGCGTCGTTGGGGGCTACGACTGCACTGTAGCAGGAGCCGTCTTCGGGGGAAGTGAGGACGCGGAGGGAGGCGCCGACGTCAGTGCAGACGACCGGGGCACCTGTTAAGGCGGCTTCGCCGAGGGCGAGAGGTAATCCTTCTGATATGGAAGAGTTCAGGAAAACCCACTGTTCGCATTAGCATTGGCTGATTATCGCAGACCAGGAATACTTACGGTTCGCTCAAGCACGGCGATTGGGTCTGCTTCACCCTTCAGACCGACATTGTGCCGCAGTGACTTAGTAGCAATAATTTCCTGACAATCAGTAGTGTACGATGGAGTCTTGTCCATAGCACCATAGATCTCGAGCTGGTAATCCTTGAAGCCCCATTTGTTGATGATGATATCAGCTGCAAGTAAGGCAGTCTTGATATCTTTCGCAAACCTGGAACAGTCAGAACAATTTCCTCAGCAAGATGATATTTACTTACCAAAGATGAGACAACATGGTGACAGTTGGTTGCTGGGTCTTGATCTCTTGAACAGGTGCGAAACGCTATCATGTATTAGCAGCTATTATCAAAGTCAGGAACTCGTGCAAGCTTACCTCCATATTCGTAATACCATTGACAACTGGATCAATCTTCCTCTTGAACGAGCTTCTATTCTCAATCTTACCCTGGCAAGTACCGATCTCCACCTCCCAATTAGGGTTGAAGAAATCCGCACACGGCAGAATAGTATCCGCATGGTGCAGCGTCAGCACACTCGTGACCCTCATGAGACCCAAGAGAGAGTTTCTCGTGAATGGCGACAAGGCGCAAAGAGAAGACGCCAGATACAAGTTCGTCTCTCTCCAACTAATAGCGTGATCCCAAATTTGCAGTTGGCATCCGCGCTTGATCTTGCAGACGATGCCATAGGAAGCGCTCACACTGTGGTGGGAGGCTTGGAATACGGCTGGCATCTTCTCGGGGATGGGAATCGAGTAGATGAACAGGTATCGGGACCATAGCTCGAGACCCTGGTCAAGCTGTCCCAGGGTGGGAAGCTCGGTTGTGAACCACTGAGATGAAGGGAGAGCATTCTCTGCGCTTTGGGAAAGCCAGAGATTTCTCCAGGCGGATTTAACAGCGTCACTGCGCCATACGGCACTCCAGTGGCGACCGTCCTCGAAGTAAGCGTTCAAGTTGATGAGAGCACGAGTGACTTGCTTGATGTCTGCCATCGAGAAATCCAAAGATCGAGCACCACGGACCAGAGCAGTGAGGATAGGAACGAAGTTGCGCTCGATATCCAAGAGGGTGGTATGTGTGGTGACGTGTTCAACTTCCGAATCGAGACGGTTGTTGAACAGTCCGTGTGTTGGCGTCATCAGATCAAGACCCCAGAGAGGAATGACTTTGAGAGAGTGGATATTGCGCTCGATTTGACGCTTTGGAATACCAAAGTCGTTTGCGGACTCCGCAACCATGTGCCATTTGATTGTGCGGAGGTTGTTGATAACATCACTTCTGCAAGCAGAGACACCACCACCCTAAATATGCATGTTAGTTAATGAACACAATATTTGAGGATGTTTAGCTTACCTCGTTTGGCCAGGTACCAGTATCGACAGCGATAACATGCAGATTAGCTTCATCATCCTCTTCAATGGTAGCGTTGGATCGAGTTCGGCTACAGGCATCACCGCCTTGACCAAAACTGTAGAGATCATTGATCTTCATGGCTAGGGGCGTCCAGCTGGATACGGTGTTATCAAGATCCACGCTCGCCATGATAGCATCGCGGTTCTTGTCAAGGTAATGCTCTGCAGCATCCAGCTTAGCAAGATCACGCTTTCGCCAGTATGGTGCGAGGACTTCATCGCGGCGGAGGAGACGCTCGTCCAGCCAGCGGATGATGACACCATCAAAGGCAGGATCTTCTTTCCACGCCTTCCAGAGCCAAGAACGTGATTGCGAGGTTGAGACTGGGAACCGGCGAGTGTGGAATCCTAGCCAACGAGACAAGGCTGTAGTCCTGATGGTGTTGAAGCCGTAGAGAGGATTGTCATCCAAGAAAGAGACGTGAGAGGGCTTCTTTAGCACGCCCAAATGATCGTGCAAGATCAGATCTGGTGTATCGACTTTCTGGCCATTCAAGGTGGTGAGAATGGTGGGATGAAACTTGTGGTCGTACATGTACTTGCTTTCCCAGACGTCCGGACCTACAACGAATGTAGCTTCTGTGACTTGGGAATGAGGCAACTAGATTTTGTTAATAATCAATCCTAGGTTGGGAATACGTGAGACTTGCCCAAGAGTCGAGTTTCTCTGGCTTGCGTCGAGGTGGTGCACACCATGCGACAGTACAACTCATATGTGGCAGGACAAACTCAGCTCTCAGAAGAGCACCGCCATGCTTGCTAGTCTTCTGATAATGGTACTTGAAGCGAACCATGTTGCCATCTAGGAGATATGAACCAGAGTCAATTTGTCCCTTGGAGTTGTAAGAGACATCTTGAAGCACGTTCTGACCAGCAATACCCTTGCGAGTGATTGGAGCCTTAAGCAGATCAGTCTTGGAAATCCGTCTGGAAGAGCCGGGGTCTGATGTTCGGTACTCGTAGACGTAGTCGTTGACCGTGTTTCCATTGTTCATCTGTACGCGGCGCTTTAACGACATGTTGTTGCTATACATATTGATCGCGATCAGGCTCTTGTTGGTAGTTGGCTCATTCTTATGATCACCCTTGTACTGAAGCAGTTTGAAGCTCTCATCATCAACAGGGTGGATAAACCCAGTAGAAGTGCCCTCGAGATTTCGGATCAAGATACGGCGTCTCTTGATAGATACTTCCATACCGTGGAGGTTTTGCCAAACGGTAACGACATTTTTTCTGTTATGAAACAAAAATACTGGGAGAAACAATCGCTGGATTGCCTTCGACCACAGCCAGATAGATAGCAGACAGAATCTGGTGATTATATTTGCGACATTGGAATTTCCAGGGAAACTGCAGCGCAACTCTCGCTGGTACTCCGGATCAGCAACAAATGCGATCATGAAGAATTTGCAGAGTTTGCCGGCGAAATGGTACACGACGCCTGAGTAGTGCTGGACACGATCCCACATAGAAAGCTTGGGAGGTGTGGCATGTGCGAGTAAATCCAGTACACGGATTGAAGACCCAGGAGACGCAGATTCCAGAAGAAGATGAGATTGTTGAGCAGACTCAGCTTCGTTGGAGCGAGATGAGATGGATCGCGAATAGCTGTGTCGTGGCATGAAGCTGGATGGCCGGGATGAAAACGATGAGCGGTCGCGACTTGCCCATACATTGACACGACTTAGCATTCTAGAGCCAGCAACAACTGCATAGTTACAGCGAGCCACGTAGGTCTCGAATGATAGGCCGGTAGTGTGGTTGAGCTTGGTGTTCATCAAGGCGATCTGCTTATCGTTCAAAGGACCAACAATACCAAGACAGCGGTTGATGAGATATTTCCGAAGGTCGCTTGGCATATCTTCTGAGTCCAAGTTTGCATCAAATCCGAGGCAGAGGTCTTTCAAGATCTGCTTCTTGAGATAGGCTTGAACATCAGCCAGGTTCTTTGTTTGGATCTTGAGATGACGCTCAAGAATATCAGGACCAGTGACGCTGTTCCAGATCCCATTACTGAGCCAGAGGGTTCTCGCAAGCAAGGCATCGTGGGTACTAAATCCAAGATATCTCTCAGCGGTGACTTGGACTAGGAGTTCGGCCACATCCCAGTAAAAGCCCTGGAGTGGATCTTCGGTCTTGGAAACACGCTTGGTCTCGCAAGCAACAAGAAGTCTGATTTGATCATTCTCCACTGAGCTGATAGCTCTCATACTGGGATCGGAGAAGTGGTCAACAGACATAAGCTCAACGTGGATGAAGCGCTCTCTAAACATCTGAATGCTGAGTTTAAGCAGAGCCTCGGATTCTGGGAAGGCACGCTTAGCAGTTTCAGGTAGCTCGGTATGGCTGCATTGCTCTAGGATCACTTTGACTTGGCTTCCAAACTCCGAATCAGGGTCGACCAAGAGGCGCTCCTTCTCCGAGAGATCAGAGAGCTGCTCATAGAGACTCTGGAGCTCAGGCTGGGACCATTCGTGATCAGCACCAGGACTCGAGTAAGCGTTGTAGACTCCATTAGAGGTTGACAGGGGATGGAGCTTCTCCTCGGGTGGTCCAACTATCTTGCCAGCCCAGAGCGACAAGATGGCGACTGTCCAGCATGCAACTCCAAGTGCGACAACGTTAGAGTAGATGAAATCTGGTGCTTCGTACTCCAAAATGAAGCCCAGTGGGAGACCAATGGCAACAGCGATAAGTAGAGGCTTAAGAGCGTGTGGTCCCGAGAAGATCTTAGTGTACTGGTACCACAGAAGGCCTGTGTAGGCTAGAACGTAGGACAAGAAGATAATTGTGCCTTCGCTGTTTTCGGTGCTGGCAAAGAGCCAAAGGAGGATTGAAGTGACTGCTAGACCCCAGACATGGAGCATCAAGAAGCGAGCGAGCGTCTTCCAATATACCTTTCTGCGATTATCAGACTTCTGCTTAAGTGCCTGGGCAAGGTCTCCATCGGTTGGAATGACCTCCTCCGTTGTCCTAGAAGCAAGCTCGTGGAGCTTGTTGGCATTAAAATCAAGAAGGACGGCTCCGACAAGATAGTATGCGAGGCCGAAACCGACAGGCATAGTCAAAGAGACATTGGAGCTGGTGAGACCGATCAAGTCGCCACCGCTGAGCAGAGAAATCCACTTGTCGAGCAAAGCGACGATGAAATACAGCATAGTACAGCCGATCTCATCACCAGCCTGGCGCCAATGGAGAAAGCCGTTATGGAATCGAATCCCAAGTTGGGACTTTTGCATGGAGAAAAGAGCAACCTTTGTCTGGACATTCCAAGCTGAGCTGAACATGATAGGTTGAGGCACCCCAGTGAAGCGACAATACCAATTCTGCTTCCGTTAGTCACGGAGATCAATACACTGTCCTGGAGGAACTCACCATTAGAAAGTTTGTAGCCTCGTATGACCGAACCAACTTGAGTACAAGCGGATCGATGGTCTTCTTGGAGAAGATGGACTTCTTTCGCTCAGCCAGAACATCCTTGAGCAACGCGTCTCGTGCAAATCTGAGAACTGCTGGGTCAGACATCTTCTCGATTCCGTCCATGCCAGAAGTCTTGTTTTCAACGAACCAAGTCCTGAGAGTTTGGTCATCGACAAGAGATATCTTCTGGTACCATGTGGTCCACTGGGCTCCCGTTCGGCGAACTCCAAAAAAGAGCATGCTGACGAATACATAGAGAACGGTTAGGTAGATAGCGACATCGTGATTAGGAACGAACATGGTAACGATCGGGGACACGAATAGCACTGGAATGCATGCAATGATTGTTGCACGACCCTAATCAGAAAGTTAGCATAGAAGAAATCGGGAGCGCAGAATCACTAACCGATTGGAAAGAAGACCCGATGAATTGGTAATTAGCAAGAGCCGCGAGAAGCGAAAGATATGTGGTCAAGACCATCAAGTACAGCAAGAAGATTCCAGCATTGTATATAGATATCGTGCACGCGAATGCAATGAAACCAACGATGCCGACGACGAGGGTAAACGCGAGGCCTCCAAGCAGCCTGGTGACGACGAAGTAATTCATTGCTGAGAAAGCCATTGAAGCGAGATAGAACGTCCCACCGCAAGTGATCCAGGTCCCAATTGCACCCGAAAGCAAGAGGGAGATCATCAATGCGGTTGTAGCACTGTGCTGCTCGTCATGTGTCATGTACTCGGCTCCCTCCTTTCCACCACTGAGATACAATCCATGCCCGGTGGTTGTGAGCATGAGAATATCGATCAGCGCCGGAATGGCGAAGACACTCAAGAAAGTAAATCTCTTGTATGATGCCATCTCAGTGGGCTTGTAGTTCGGATCCACATCGATTTGAGCCTCGGCATAGGCTGATGGAAGTGCAGCCATGGTGTCTTTGAACATTGGTGGCTGGTTCTCTGATAGGGAGTAGTATGTGCGATACTTTGCAGAGAGCAGCTCACCAAACTGGCTAGGGGAGCAGTCGAAGTAAGCTTCGCATCGGGATCCCAGGGCAAAAAGCTCGGCGAAAGCAGCAGACTGATCGGTTTGGTCGTTGAAAAGTGGATTTCTGTCAGTCACCTCAACATAGACCTCGTCGAAAGCAAGTTTTCGCATGGTGCAGAACACGGACAAAGCATATAAATCGCCAATCGCGCCATATTTGGCGTTGTTGAGAAGTCGAGCAAGAGCATCAATGATTATTTGAAGCTTTTGATGGCTCCGAGTCCGCAGAGCCTCTTCAATATGCACCTCAACATCGCGGAATAGAGCAACTGCTGCTGGGAGGCTGGGGTGGCGGCGTTTGGACTGGCAGTGCCATTGAAGACGAGATTCGAGAAGTTCTTCAATCGAGATATCGCCATTCAAGTAGCCGACTGTGTTGACAACCTTCAATTGATTCCAAGTAGGAATATCAACCAATCGCTCCATAGCAGCGGATTTGATCCCACATAAGAGAAAGTCTATTTCGGCATCTGGCGCGAGGGAGACCCGCTGCAAGAGTTGTAGGCATTCTTCTGGCGAGAGAAGCTCAATATCTTGAACAAGTCTTGGGGCAATATTGTGCGACGAAACAAGGGTCTTAGTCCAGCGAGCGAAGGATGTTTCTGCAGCGATACATTCACGTCGTGTTAGGCCTTGACACGAGAGGAAAGTGTGCAGCAACGTGCCCGTCACATCGTTGACAGTTTTGGAGATGTAAATATCCGCGGTGGCCTTGGCGGGATGAGCATGGTAAACGGCCCAAAACTGCTTGTCGATAGTGCGCTGGAATCCGGAATGAAGTCCAAGGAAGACTCGGATACCATCCGAGCCATCTTCAGGCGAAGATTGCAATTTGTTTACCATTATCTCGATTGCCTGTCGAACAGATGGTACCCCAGGCATTGACGGCTCGGTAGGGACAGTGCCTGCAGCAACGAAATTGGCGAAGGTGGCGCCATATTTCCGGAGATCAGCCGGCGAGACCGCATCTAATAATTCAAGCTTTCTCAGATTTCGTTGAGAGAAGACGACCTCCTGGAAATCATCAGGAGACACATCCAGCCCGAGGGGGAAGCATCCAATTCCATCGTACGAGTTGCCAGCTGCGGATGTGCAGAGAGGGTCGCCGCTAATTCCATCCTTCAAGACGAACCATTCCATGTTCTCCTGAAATTCGGCATTGATCAAAGAAGGCTCGATCAGCTCCTCGTCATGTTGGCAAGAGCAATCGTTTCTGGCCGCCTCTAGGCTTGGCAACATGGCGCCGAGGCGTCCAATGACAGAATGGCGATGGTTCGAAAATTCCATCTGCAGCGGCCGAGATTAGCGACATTGAATCCATGAGCGCGTAACTAAGATGACTTTACTCACAGCTTTTTTGCTCTTCCACATGTCGTGAAGTTCCATGACTCTGGGTTCCTTCAACCAGGCAAAGGCGCTCAGCGGCTCTGCTTTAATAATGTCGATCGTTGCATCTGTGAGTGCGCTTTGACATCCAATCCAAGACACAACACTGTAGAAATTACACCATGCGAATGTTCTCTTCAGCACGGCGTTCGAAATGACTACATTGTCATCCAAAGTTTCCCAAACGAAAACAGTGAAATCTCTGACACATGATTGGGAGACGAAAGACTTGACTGTTGTCCGGAGTGGCTCCATGTCAAAGCAATCACGTCTCTCGCCATCGGGGAGGACGAGACCATTTCGAATGATCAGCCCCGAGATGGCATTGCAAGACAGAGCAGTTCCATCAGCGAGAAAGTCCGGCGCAGATGTTTCCACATAAATCTCCAGACCAAACGTAGAAATGACTGAGCATAGCTCGTGGAAGACGGGGATTGGGTATATCTCCCAGCCTGCTAGAAGTATTCCGGTAAAATCGTTCTTGTCGCCCTCTGATGTCCGAAATGCCGCGAGAAACATGCTCATTGTTCGATCGAGACATGACAACAAAAACTTCGAAGATTTGTGCGAAGGTGTCGTGGCCGTCAAGACATTATTCAGATCGAGTCTCCCTATGATTCGCTGCGGAATTTTCTGACTCCCTGATAACTCTGCCAATGCCCTCGGGATGTAGTTTTGCAGTGGATTTAGGATTATCATGTCCCGCTCCGAGAGCCTTTGACATTGTGCATCAGATATTGGAGAGTCAAAGGCGCCCAAGTATATCCCCAAGGATGTTGGCTTCTTCGTGTCGAGCTTCTCGATGGTCGAATCCGGCGATGATGAGGCGGCATACTTCTGCAGATGGCGGGAGACCCGGTCTGAGAGGCCCTTGGACGGTCCGTTCTGCAGCACAGCATACGTTAGACATACACATACAAATGTCGGTTTTCACAAATACCTTTTCTTTCGTATGACGCCAAAGCTTCCTTAGCAGCAGGAATGAGATATATGTACATCCCACCGCAATAGAAACTAGAGCCAAGCTGACAAGTACCTGTCACTTGTTAGAAAAGTAAAAAGTATACATTTGGATGCCAAACCAATTGCCACCAATGCTGCTTCAACTCTGCCCAGTTGCCTGCGTGGACACCAGTAATGTATGCCATTTCGTCAATTGGAAGGATGTCAGAGGACTGTCGCCATAGAGTATGTCAAACAGCTTCACCCGTCTGATATGCTGTGACTTGAGCGAGCGAAGTGGGGTGTAAGCGAGCGAGCGTCTTGTAGAGCAAAGGAGTGGGCGAGCGAGTGTAGGTGTGTTGTAGTAGTAGTAGCAGTAGTAGTAGTAGTAGCAAAGTCCTCGACAAGGAGAAAATTGAAGCATCGAAAGCTCAGCCTCGGCGCTGTTCACCGGGAACGATTGACAAGTTACTAACCTGACCTTCCTTGTCAGGGATCAATAGATCTCAAACGTCAAGGCTGAGGCGAAAGGCAGTTTGCCCCGCTAGTAATCACATCATCATATCCCCGAACTCATCGTAGATTTCTGCCCCATCAACAAGTAGCTAGAAACATGCAAGCCCCCAATATTCTTGGAAAGATCAGCAACAACACGATGGGATGTGAAAACGAGCGAAAGAAAGCAGCAACGTGGACCCACGTCTTGCCATAGAAGGTTCTTGGCCTGCATGTTGATAACATACAGGTGTCTGGAGGGTGGTGGGTGTCAGGACTGGTTGGACGCCGCGTCTCATTTTGGAAGTAGGCCGGTCAGACCGCCACTCGTATAGCCTAAGTTATGACTATTCCAGAACGCAGAATGCTGTCCATTGGTAATCGGGCGGTTGAAGTGCAGTCTGCAGACAGAGAACGCTGAGTTGAGCCGTGAACCGTCATCAGCAATCGTTATCCCGGCGACGGCCCCAGGATTCCTTGCCGAGACGATAACACCGGGCTGGGATTGGCAGGGGTCAACCTCATTTGCATCGAGAATTGAAGGTCTTCTAGCGGCAAGGCTACGGTTGGCCTGTAAGGCGCTTGTACGGAGACATGCTTGCTCTGCGCTAAATCATCGCAGCCAAAGGAGAAAAGATGTTAGTGGATAGGGAAAATAAAACAACGGTGGCCGCAGATCATCGAATGCCGCCTGAGCGATTCGAAAGCGGCGGTCTTTAGCCATGCTTCTCGAAACACATCCCTGACCCGCTGAGGACAGAGACCGAAGCAAAGAAACAAAGAGAATAAACCAACACGCTCGGATGGTATTGGACGGGCAGATCATGAAGTCATGTCACCCTAACTCACCTCAACTCACCAAGTGTTCTCTCCAGGGGTTTGCCGTGGTCCATTATTCTTTTCATGACACCACCGGACACGAGCTGTAGAAAGCATCGCACGAAAGATGACACAGGCCACCGCATTCTTCAGATCAAGGGACGTAAATTTTGATGCTGGGTCCCGTAGTCCTAGCATCGAAGTCGATACCGTAAAAGGTAGTCCCGGGTTCGCGGGATGACAATTCCTGGAGTTCTGGGATTCTGCGAGGCCGCCTGGGCCCATGTCAAATTCCCATGTCTTGTCTGTGCTGTGCTGTGGGTTTTGCTGTAGTGTCTCATCTGCTGTCCTCGGAGAAGCTACCGATGCCTGTCGTGGAGAAGTCGGTTGGTCGCTGAGTTGTCGGCAATACTGATCCTGGCTCCTGGCTCCTTGCAGACGGTGGGCAGCACGAACGAAGGCAAAAGAGGAGGACAAGACGTTGAGGTCCTTGAGGATAGACGAGGCTTGGCGCGGAAGACAGCTGCCGTCCCACCTGGTGCCTGGTGTCGGCCAACACGTGAGAGCCGGCTGGCTTGGTGGCTTGATGGCTTGCATGGCTCTTGCATAGCTTGGACCCCTCGCTGCTTCAAGAGCTTTAAGAACGTCTTGGTCGCACGACGGCACGATGGCACCAGCACGACCGAAACGCTAAATTAGCGGAGATCAGATTATTTGATTTTCTCCGTGCATGATTATCATGCTCGCTGCTTTTGAGCAAGCATCAATCCATCAATCTTTAGCTTCGCTTCTCCTTTCTCTTGAAGAAAGGCCGCTCGCGCCGGCAAAGGTTTCTTCTCCACATATCGACGCCTTCTTCCTCTAGCAAATGACCCTTAACTTTCATCAGGATATCACGACCCCTACCCATGCTAGTTCCCATTAACAGGCACAATTATTATACGCATAGTTATGCACGTCGAAAGATCCACCAGACACCGACAGATACGGGAGCCCACATGTACATTTCCAATTCTCCAGTGGTAGCTTCACCATGTACGGGAACCTACCTCCTGACAGCTGTTGCCAGACCGCCTTGTGGCTTTCAGATCCAAGTTCTTCCTTTTTTCGAGTTCATTCTTGACCTCCATGACCAAGTATTGCTTTTACGATGACAGCTAACAGACTTTGTACAACCTTGATTCTTGTTCGTTCCATTTTTGGATACTTTGGACCTATGGCTCTCACCCCCCCACCCTCCCCTTCCATCTCTTGATTCTCCCCTCTGCAGTCCTGCTGATTGTCCTCTCTATCGCACTGAGATCTCTTTCATTCCCTACTGTCTTAGCTCAAATCTCCAAATCTCATTTCGGGATCTCCCCTCGATGGTACTAGTGGCCGGCCCAAAAGTCGCCCGACTTGCCTCGACCTGGTCCTCCGCCTCCTCTAGCTCTGCAACCTCCGCATGATTTTCTTTCCTAAGTCTAAAAAAAGGTAAACCTGACAACACAGACCACACCGCCCCTTGCATCCCGCATCGACAGATCTTCCTGTCCCGTCTCTAGGCACAGCTCATCCCCACTCATACCTCTAGCCCTACCGTATCGCCCTCTGAACTCGGTATCTCATCCCAGACCGATGACCCTTTGATCGACTCATAGTACTCCCAGACAGACACTGGCAGCCCATCGCACAGCGTAGCACCCAATACCACGGCACAGACTCTTCCAGAGCTCACCACAAGCTGACCGGAACTCTCATGGCTTGCTGCAAATTTTCGATAGTCCATCCCGAGTCATTCGTTGTCTTTCGTCCCCGGATCCAGACTTTCGAGTCAATCCTTGGAGATGGACGCTTTGGGAGCCCAGCCAGCCAAAAGGGGTGGGTCACATCACCCATTGCGGCTTTGTCAATGCTTCGATGCTGAGTTTTTGTGCTCAGCTGTGGCTGGCCAAGGTCTCTAGAATTTCCACTCCACCTCGTGTAATCCCAGCTGGCACTTGTCATCTTTCTTTTATATACTCGTCGAAGCTGGCTCCAACTTCTAATCTCAACTCATTCGTTTTCGATTGAAGATCGTCGTTCGCTACGTGCCCGTTGCGCCTAATAATGTTGACCAAAACTTTCTTCAAGGCCCTGCTTGTGGCAGCTTCCGTTTCAGGAGTATATGCCCATCCCCAGCGAAAGAACACTGATGGCACATCCGAACGGGTCCAGTCTGGTGGAGGAGGTCGCCAAGCCCCTCCGTCAGTTGCAACAAAGGTTGCAACAGGTAAGTCTGACCTTCGTCCAAAGCTACGAACCTTAAAGACTGACCTTCTGCAGTTGATGGAAAGACCGTAGCAGCCAACACAACCGTACAGGCCTTGGCAGTTGCGGCTCCCAATGCTGCCGCAGTCGCTGGCACAAGTACGAAGAGCACCGTCTTGATCTTCGCTCGTGACGCTGCCTCAGCATACTCGGCCACTTCTGGTCTCCAAGGATATGCCATCCCATATCAGGTCGTCACCGTTCCCCAGGCCGGTATCACCCTTCCACAACTCAACAGCTCTTCGACTGCTGGAAACTATGGTGCCATCGTCATCCTGTCCGAGGTCAGCTATGACTATGGCGGAACTCTTGGATTCCAAAGTGCTCTCACCGCTGCTCAACTCGCACAACTCTACCAGTACCAGGTTTCCTTCGGTGCCCGTATGGTCCGTATTGATGTCTTCCCTGGTCCAGCGTATGGTGCCACCGCCCTTGGTGGATGTTGCAACACAGGTGTAGAGCAGCTCATCAGTCTCTCCAGCACTGCTTCGTTCCCAACTTCAGGGATGAAGACTGGGGCTGGTGTCTCGACTGCTGGTCTCTATCATTACCCTGCCACCATCACCAACGCGACCATTGCAACTGAGTTCGCTTCATTTGGCCCTGCTACTGGTTTCCCAACCAAGTCCACTGCTGGTGTTATTAATAAGATTGATGGTCGACAACAGGTAAGAACACTTATTGATGTTAACTCTGTTCATCTTGCTAACCACTTATTAGATGGTCTTCTTCATCGGTTTCGCCACTGAATGGTCTGCGACATCCAATTATCTTCAACATGCCTGGATCACCTGGGCTACCAGAGGTCTTTGTATGTATGTCCGCCAAGATGACGAGCATTGGCTAATCATGTCACAGATACCGGTTTCCGCCGCACCTACTTCAGCAACCAAGGTTAGTTTGAAGTAAAATATATTGCATGTAATCAGGCTAATCATATCAATAGTCGATGACATGTTCTTGATTTCAGACATTTACCGACCCGCTGGTAGAACATACAGAATTACCACCGCTGATATGGATCAACACAAGACCTGGACCGCTGATATCCAGAGACGCTTGCCAGCCGGCAGCAAGTACTTCCTCGATATTGGCCACAACGGCAACGGAAACATCGAGGCCGGAGCTGATCTTGGTGGAAATCAATGTGGTATCGGACCAATCGAGTACGACGAGCAGATTGATACTCCTCTCGAGTTCAAGAAGCCTCTGGGAACTGGCAAGAACCTTTGGCCAAGCACTCCAACCACATACCCATACACCACCACATGTACCAACTTGGATCCCCTCAAGGTCTGGTTCGCAAAGGCCGCCAACCGTGATGTCTTTGCTCACGTGTCGCACACCTTCACACACGAGGATCAAAACAACGCCACCTACTTCGATGTCTCTCGAGAACTCTCATGGAACCAGGCATGGCTCAAGCAAGTCGGTATCGCAGCCGGTAACAAGTTCAGCCCGAACGGCATCATCCCACCTGCGATTACTGGCATGCACAACGGCGATGCTATCAAGGCATGGCTCGACAACGGTATCAAATATGTAGTTGGTGACAACACTCGCCCGGTCTTGATGAACAAGGAGAACGAGTTCTGGCCTCTCATCAGCACCGTTGCTGATAATGGTTACGCTGGAGCCACCATTGTTCCCCGCTGGGCTACCAACATCTACTACAACGTGTGTACTCCCTTCTCCCGTCTGCAAGTAATTACTAACACAGTGAAGTGTGATCTGCCTGCCTGCACAGTCCAAGAGTGGATCGACACTTCTGCTGGAAGTGGAGACTGGAACGCACTCCTCGCTCTCGAGAAGAATACCAACACCCGTCACCTCTTCGGTCTCCACCACGACCCCTACATGTTCCACCAGGCCAACTTGAACTACGTGACCGCCGGCATGACAACCATCAACGGCGTTTCCAAGAAGCTCTCTTTGATCCAAGCCTGGGCCGAGACCGTCACCCAAGAGTTCACCAGACTTGTATCCTGGCCATTGATCTCGCTCAAGCACGACGACACTGCCCTCGACTTCATCAACCGCATGGCCAGAGACAAGTGCGCTCCACAACTATCCTACACCACCAACCCAACCGCAAAGACCATCACGGCCGTCACTCTCACTACCACCGGCAACACCTGCTCTGTTAAGATCCCAGTCACCGTCCCAGGTACTGTTACCAGCACCCAAGGTTTCACCACCGAGAAGGTTGGCTCCGATCCTCTCACCATCTGGGTCCAGATGTCCGGATCGCCAGTCTCATTCACTCTCAGCACACCTGTTGCATACTAAGCACTCGTTTCGTCCAATGACACAATGACTTTCATTTACGCAAAAAGCGCGGGACTGGAAAAGGGAAGGAGTTCGAAATCGGTTCGTCGTTCAAATCACGTGGATAACACAATATCATGGGCAAAGCGTGCGTGGGTGGGTGCATGGGACGGAGTAAACTTTACCCCCTCATAATTCTAAGAACAACACACAATTCCTAGTAATAGTTTATAATGTCCAATTCAACCCAAATTGAAACAAACAACCTTCTCACCTACTCAATTCCCAAATACTCTTCTTGCTCCGACCTCCTGCATGATACGACGCAACAACAATTGATTAGAGTTACTTGCCAATCCCCAATACAAACTGCCGTGACACTCCCACTGCGTCGAACATGCTCATCGTGAACTCAGGCAGAATGTACACACCCTCGTCGTCTCCGTAGTATTGCATGAAGTAAAGCAAGGTCTTCGCTTAAAATCATCGTACGACCAAAAGTACATGCCCTGTACTTTCTCGTGATAAAAGTGGCAAGGCAAAAGCAAGGCAGGGCAAGGCTGCACGTTCAGGGGCCCCAGGGCCAGCCTTCCAGCCTTCCAGGGTTGCTGACCTCCCTGTAACTGCTCAGCCTGAAATGCTACATACCCCACAAAGCAGGCTTGCCAGCTTGGAAGCCACCATCGGACTTTGACGCCTTCATCCCTAAATGTTTCGTTTCCTTCTCTTTTTGCTTTTCCCTGCCAGCAGACGAAGCATTAGTCTCAGCTTTCAAGGCCCAAGTCACGAGTGTCGGCAATCACGCGATTTTCTTCATACCCATCGTTCGATGACATTCCCATCCCTATCAGCTCTGCCAAGCTCGTCCACTCATGATCTAGAGGCGTCGAGCCTCAGGAACTATCGAATTTCTCTCTTCTCCCTTCTCCCTTCCCACAATCCCACTTCCTCGCCATCTCACCGCACAGTGTGCCATGAATCAACAACCTGATTCGCGACATCGCAATACGAAAAGCCTGCAAAGAAAACCACGCATAGACGCATGCACGCCTCAAGCTCGAAGGCGTGAGCAGGTATTGTTGGTTGGTGGGCTGAATGATCGCCACCGTACCCCGCGATTGGCGATTTGCTGCACCGTTCCAACTTCATCAGCCTCATGCATGAGAGGTGTCATCGCTACAGGCTTGCGTGCAGGTTTGTATGGTATTTTCAGAAGCAGTGACAGCTTGTCACCTATCACTGACCACACGCAGAGATATGTACATGAATGCAGTGCGCGAGACGCCCACGCCCGCGCCCACGGCCAAGGTCTAGGTACGTACAGTACTGTACCGACATACAGGCGCATCTCCGTACCTCCCCACCAACAAAAATCCAACAATGACGATGCTTACACTCGACGGTAAAGTGACAGCCTGCTGTGACTCCCAAGACAAACAGAATAAGCACATCGCATTCACATCACCCACACGCACGATCGCACCATCACCACCTCATGGCAATTCCCTCGCCCAGTCCTCCACAGTAAGCCAGCACGTTGGATATGTTTCAGGCACATGTTGGCAATGATCAGGCACCACCCGTCCGTCATCCCATCCGAACTCAATCTCACCCTCACTCTCTCGGTCCCGAAAACACATCTCACCCAACCCGCACACCACGCCTCATTCCCGCCAGAACATCCTATTCGCTGCAATCCGAACACCAGGTTCCTGTGCCTGTGCCTGGCCTGATCTCAGGCTGAGACTTCCGTTCGCTTACTGTGTGGTGTTGAAGGTTGCGGGCCATGCGGCTGCGTTGCGTGCCAAGTGGGTGAGATGAAGAATCGATAACTGTTACGTAAACTTCATCCCGTTTGGGATTCTGTAGATGCAGAGATGGTCGATATACTCGACTGAGACTCATACAGACGAGAAGAAGAAGAAAAGAGATGGAGTTGGGATAATTGAACAGCGCATGCTGATGCGACGCTGCGATGGGAATTTCGTCATGCTGGTGTTCGGACGAAGCTGCTGTGGTTTATTGTCGAACTTGTCATCTGATGTTGCTATGGCATGGATGGCGGGAAGTACGGATGTACCTCCTGTCATGTCTGACAGACAGGTGCCGGTCAACTTGCACGACTTTCATTTGCCTCGTCTCAGCAATTTCCACGTCACGGGCTTTGGCGGACAACGACAGACAGTTCGCAGTTGTGTTTCGAAGCCAAGCAATGCCATTGCCATCTGCTGTGATACTTACTGCAGGACGCGGTATCGTGGTAGCGTTATACGTGTACCAGCAGAACCGTTGTGGACCTCTCTGAAACTCGCCCTTTTCACTCGCTAAAGTACCAGTACAACTCAGCGAATGTACTTTAAAGTCTTCAATGCACTGTAACGCCCAATCCAGAAACCATTGCATGTGCTCTTCTGGATACAGGCACACAGCTGACATTTCCACTCCCAGAGACGCCAATCTTCATTTCCCCAGCCATGCGGTAAAAAATTCCTCTGCAAGTCTACGGAGCCTTCCCCGGCGCACGACAGATTCACAGAACTGCGAACAGACTGCAGTGAATTGTACTAACCGACACTGGATCTGTCAAGCGAGCTGATGCTGCTCGAAGTTTTTGGCCAAGTCATCACGACATAACAGATGCCAGCCAGGCTTTCGACCTCGTGGGCTTCATTTGATGTGCTGCGATCGCTGCCATCATGCACTGATCTACTGTCAATCAATCAACAGTTCCGTATAACTGGAAACGCTCCAGCCCTGCTGCAGCCGACTGTCTGGATTGAGTTTCTGCTTTCAGATCTGAAGCCATCCAAGTCATGTCGGCCCAAGCCAGCTATCCCTCATCCATGTCCTACCCTGCCAAACCAACATGATATAAAATATATATACGGTGAGGTATAGCGACCATGCAAATACACTAAATCCAACATTCCTTTATCAAATACAGAACTTTCCAGCCCATCTGCATACTTGCTCATTTGGACGCTCCTCCAGACCATGAAGGTATCCAAATCGGGCCAGTTCACCATTTCCTCTAACTCGAAAGAAGTCCAAGATGAGCAGGAAACATACCAATCCGGAAAGCAATTCGATGCAGAAAGACGGCGGGGGCAACATATCATGCACGGCTGCTAATTGTCAAAAGTACCTTAGACCCGTCCCTCTTCTCAGCCTCACCTTGGCCATCCAGACCCCTGGCCCGAAAGCCTTCCAAGCTCCACTTCTTCACCAACCTCACCACCTGCTATACATGCGGGACAAGCCCTTCCAAAGCTACAAGAGCAAAATCTTCAAAACAAGCCATCTTCACCCCTCTTCAAGGCGGGATACTCCACAACATTTCCAAGCCGTCCTATCCTACCCAAGAACTTCCCAAGAGCTCTAGACCATGCGGAAAAAGTAAGAATGCAATGAGCATAAGCATAAGCACCCATTGCATATCGATAGTGCACATCCCTTCTGTACCACAGGTACCACTTCAAGTGAGAGGTGTGGTGGAGATCTCGCTTCGCGTGGTGTTTGTTTACCTGCTTTGGGACGACCAACTCGGACTGACTGACGTTCCCCGCACTACATGCCGTGGTCTTCACTTGCCACGAAAGCCACATTCTCCATCTTGTACAAACACAGGGCTCTAGCAAAAAAAAACTAAAATTCTGCAAGAGAATGGTTTGGCCTTGGAATTAAGTTTCACATTTTCCCAACCCAAGCTAGAGCTAGGTTTTCCAGAGTTGGAAAGTGGTTAGCTTGTTCCGACAGACGCCGCAAGTCCGCCAAGCTTGGTACCTAGCCTACCTTTTACCCCTCTCAATAGTTCGACACATGTCAGGACACATGTCAGCCTTACAGACTGCTCCAGACAGCTGTCAGGACCTTCTGGTGTCGATTTGAAAGACCCTGAACCATAGCAAATAAAAAAAACTAAGGAAGACCCTGACGGACGCCAGTAGACCCTGAAGACCCTTCAAACCCACCTTTGCCATCGGCGTTCCGTCAATAGCCCTTACACTTACCTAGCTTTACAATGCTAGAATCAACTCCACTCCAAGGATGTATTTGAAATCGATCATTCTGTACTTTTCTGTTCTCTGAAGAATGGACTTAGAGCTTCTCGGCCGCGGAAGTGTGAATTTCCCGCATGGTTGTCTCACCCTCACAGATCAACAGCACTTGCAAAAGCCTCCCCAGAAGTGCACGACATCGGACCTGGCGCCACTTGCTCGGTCCTCGGAACTAAGCAGTCCTGCAATCTTAAGCTGAAGGCATCGACTGCAGCGTGAAACTCATGGGCATGAACAGAGAATTGTACTCCACATTCTCGCTTGCAACGCACGCATCTCACTCACCTTCCATCTCTTCCATATCATAACACAACATCAGAACCTGTTGCTTCCTCTCCATTTCCCTCCCCCCATAATCCTCCCCGGATACCACCCCACCAACCTATCAGCCCGAGAAAGCACCGAAAATTTCGCACTCGCACTCGTACTCACCCAGTCACCCACCCATTCACGCCGTGCCGCCCTCGGACATAAAAACTAAAGCACACAGACGCGCAAAAGTATCGCCCATCTAAGGTTAATTTAGCGCCCCAGTCACTTTCCACTCGCAGCTTCTAACCCTTCCCGTCCTTGCAAAAGCCATCAGCACATTATCTCCAAAAGGTCAAGTAGTTCGAAGAACGGCAGGTACACCAGGACATCAGGCCGCTCATCCCGCTCAGCTCAGTAATCCACACCAGTCCACGTTTTTCTGTCCCGCGAGCCCGTCTTTAAATCCCTTTCTTTCTCGGTCCCGAAACCGAGCTACCGAGCCCGGAAAAATCCCAATTCCCAAATTCCCAACCACCAAATACCCGCACTAAAATCAGCCCGTCATGCCATCAGCACAATTCCGGACTGGTCTTGGTCTGGCTTCGAAGCTCGACTCGGCTGATTCATCACACCAGCTAAATAAGCGCAAGGGCCAACTCCAGGGTCTTGGCATCTACCGACATAAGATCGCGGATTTTAACTTCATCCAGCAAGCTCCCTCGCTGTTTGAATATTGACCGACTTTCAGCTTTCGGTCAAGCGCCGTCGAAATGCTAGAAGTCTTAGGGAATTCTTCAGAGGGTCCACGGACCGCACCGATAGATACGGTAACATAGCCGATGAAGAATCTCCTGGTGTGATTGTCGGTCGATTTCGGAGCATTGATTGCGATCGAAGCTAGAAGGCTGGCACGGAGAATTTTTTTGGCTTATGCAGCAATACCTCCGTAGGATGTCGGGTTCCGGGTTAATGATGATGGGAAAACCGGCCGTGATCTGATGTGAGGTTTCTGCCGTGAGAACAATAGTTTGAAAAAGCATTGACTGATCGACTGATGATCCGGCGCGGTTTCCGCGAAGTCTGATTTGTGAAGCAAGCAGCTGTCGTTTCCTGATCGAGTACGGAGGTATTTCACCGAGGTGCATCTGATGTCTTGGAGCCGCGTCGAAATATTGCATCGCAGCACACCAGACCATCGTCATCGCATCTCAACCAAATCAATCCTTCCATCCAGTCTCAACCTCAGTCAGCGCAGAAGCCCAACATCCCACTACAAGATGCAGCTCATGACATCAAGAAGTGTGTCAGAACAACGCATTTTGCAAAAGTCCCCAACCCCTGACTAATCATCCCCCAGTTCTCAAAGCAGAGGCAGCCCTTGCCCTAATTTGCACATCCCCGGGCCGGGTGGCTTAAGCCTCAAAATTGCTCAGAAGCGGGGTGAGCTGACAGGGCATGTTTCTTGCACCTGCAGGTTCAATCACGTGTCGAAGGCGTGATGCGATGGAGTGGCGAAAAGAGGTGCCAGCGCATCGCACGATGGCGTCGAGGGCTGAAGCGGTGGACTCTTGCCCTGACCATCCGAGCTGAGAAATGACTTGCCCTTGCAGAGAGGCAGGCGAACCGTTGCAAAGGCGAAGCGGACAGGACAGGCACGAGCGAAAGAGCGAACGAGCGAAAGCCACGCAGGTGAGATGAGCTAATTTTGCATGCTTAGTAGACTCTAATATCGCGATATGAAAAAAGGAAATAAGGTGATGTAAGACGAAGACGACGTACCTCATGTTATTGCTCCGCATAAGCATTTGGCAGTTTGAATGGGCCGAAAGTACCGAAGTATATCCCGAGAAGGATACCGGTGCATTGTCCTTGCCTCTGCGACAGCATCTCGTATCCATTTCCATCTGCATGAACAAAGGTCTTCGACATCATCGAGATCTCGAACTCTTTGCGATCTCGATAGATCTTCAAAAGTCAATCGTCGGAGTACCGGGTCATCACCCCATGTCAATGCCTATCCTGACTCCTACTGGAGAGTATCGTCAAAGCCCGTCGAAGAAATTTCCACAAGAGGAAATCTAGCAGCGAAAACCCCATCCAAGCACGACGATGATCACCCCACCTACAAAAGCAGCCTCGAAAGATACTTTCTCCTCCTTACCTTAGCCCCCTCTCGAAAATAGCAAAACGTGCGTCCGTCCCCTCATCCAAACACCCAACCAAACAAGAGAAACAGCGAACGAGAAACTCTTTTCTTCCCGATGCCTTGATCCCAACAGCCGTCCCCTGCAACCCCATAGCGCCACTCAGGAGGCCCAACCAAGATATCTCGTTTCGCCAAGCCCTACCCGCATCTCACTCGCATCGTAGAATACGAGCCTCACCAGCACAGCGACCGGTACAGCTGATCCCATTGGCCATGCTGCCGAAGGGCTTCCCAGCCTGTCCAGTCGCCAGACATTTCGCTTCCCCTTGAACCTTGAAATATTTAGCTCCAAATACTAAATAAAGCGTGCGGCTTTGAGTCCCCGGGTCGGATGTGCGGGGCGACTCTTGATGAAGCGCAAGGGAGAATCGTGCTGGGCAGGGACAGGGCTACATCTCTAGACTGACTGTCGTGTCAGTCCGGCAGCATGGCAAGGGTAAGGTTCAGGATCTCGAGTAAATTCTCCATCTGAAATTCACAACAGAAGAAAATAATAAACATCTCACTGTCTTACACGACCGATGCGGTGTAGACTTAGTGCCGTACTACAACGGCCAGGAGGTTGGAATTATAACACAGTCAGCTATCTCGATCCCTCCCATGTCTTGGTGAGCGCTTTCCTTGCTGCATATGCCTGTGATATGCCGTTTAGATTTCTCAAAGGAGAAAAAAAACGATATCATGCTGGAGGAAAAACTTCCGCCAGTGCCAAGTCACGTCATGAGATTTTCTATTTGCACCAATAACACTCGCTCGTTCTCTGCCGACCCCGTACTTAGACTTTAAAGTACAATCAGCTAAGACCTAGACCAAAAGGCAAATATATTTGAAAATTGCAAATCATCTTATACGTGCGGCTCTGCTATCCATCTTGAAAAGCGGGCCTGAAATAGAATCCTGCAGATAGCTTGGAACTCAATCGGTCGGCCTTGTTCTTCATCAAGCTCTGGCGGGACGGCGGGGCAAGGGAACATTTTGAGAGACACCAAGACTCCAAGACTACGACCAAGTTTCTAGGACAGCCCGTCGCACGGCAAGATACCCACGTGTAATAGAACCACAGGCCCTGAGCTGACGAGACAACGATAATGCGAGAAATTGAAAATAAAAGACGCATGGTGACCTGCTATCACACGAAAGGCCGGAATCATTGGAACATGAAAATTTCACATTGCCAAGAGACACGAAAACTGGAATCGGGATGCGATTATCTGATCTTGCATCAAGCTGCATGGCTTTGACGAGGAGGGTCGTGCATGGGGCTAAGCGACAGTGCTTGCTGCTTTATGGACCGGGACAAACACTGCTGCTTTAACCAAGCGATGTCCAAGTTGGTATTGCCTAAACGGGGCTCAAGGCGGGAAAAGTCACTCTCTCACGTTCTCAGTCACCGACAAGCAACAGATCACTTCCAGATCCTGCTCATGGGTTTGTGGCTCAGAGTCACTAGTTTATCGATTCTGCGTTGGCAGTCAGCCATTCGAATCAATTTTGAAAGGACTCGACCCTTCTCTCGCAAAATTTCAGCTTGAGTGCAATGGTGCTGCCATCGCCAGCCGCCATCGGGAATTTTGAACATGATGAACAGCCCTTGTGTCCCTTAATCAATTTTAGCTGTGTGCAAAAGAGACTTGAATTGGTAACTGTTGCAGAAGACCGGGGATCCCCGTCGCTCCGGCCTGGGAAGCCAAAGGGGTCAGATAGTGGGGTCCCTTAACCCTTTCTCTCTTCCCAGGAACAATGTGCGCAAGGGTGGTACCACAATAGCCACTACGGCCGCCGACATGAGGGTCCAAAGTAGGAGTTGCAACTTGCAAGCAACGAGAGTCATTGAACTGCAATTAGCCCGCGCCTTTCGGCCCCAAGGGACGTAGTAGAGAGATTTTCCGTATTCCGTGGACGAACTTGTCCCGTAAATTGACTGAGAATGCAGTAGTCGAGACTTCAAAGAATCTGATCTCGATGCAAGTAAGAAAGGCCAAGGCTGTAGACGACATGAACTACGCTTGAAAGCACGAACAACCGTCCCAAAATTGTGGGACAGCAACAGATCTTTGCAGTGAGTTGCCGGACAGAATTCTATGGCCTTTGCGCTTAAATGAAACGGACTCTCTGATGCTTCATTTAGACGGCCGGCCGAGCCTCATGTGCCTTGCACAAGCCAGAACAAACGATCTTCGTCCCTAATCCAATCACATGTATGTATGTATAGGCCACCTCCCCTGCTTCAAGACTCAAAAATCCAGAAAATCAGCACTCACTGAATATCAGCCACTCGCTTTACTAGACATACAAACAATTTCGACATGTCAAACTCAGAGTTCAACAGTCCCAGTCGCTCACTTCGCAGCTCGATATCAGAAGTCGATACTCCACAAACAAATCGATCAACTCTCTTCGATGGGAACTTCAGTGAGGTCTGGCACCAGGATCCAGAATATATCCTTGTCGTCGGAGGCCTTGGGTATATTGGAAGTCATACTTGCTTGGAATTGTTGAAAGCAGGACACAACATTTTGATCGTCGACAATCTCAGTAACTCGTTTCGAAGTGTGTACGAACGGATATCGTCCCTCGCAACCAAGTACCATGACGAACGATGCCAACCAACACCCTTGATGCGGTTATGCGAAGCAGACTACCGGGACGATGCAGCTGTCAGAGAGATCCTAAGTTCATATGTCAGGCCATCGAGTCTGCACGACGGTGACACTGAAGGATCGCCCATGCAGTCGTCGATCAAGGGTGTGATCCATTTCGCTGCATACAAATCAGTTTCGGAAAGCATATCGAACCCTCTCAAGTACTATGCCAACAACGTCGCTGGTCTGATCGAGTTCTGTTCTGTGCTAGGCGACTTCAACATCAAAACGTTCATCTTCTCTTCTTCGGCAACAGTGTATGGTACAGTCGCAAATTCGGGAGTACCTCTGCGGGAAGAATATTGTACGCATCAGACTGAGTCCTTCACTGATCACGACGGCGCGACAAGGACGGCTGAAGGCGGCTGCTCTGGTCTCACCAATCCATACGGACGATCAAAATGGATGTGCGAAGCCATTCTTTCCGATCTTGCCCAAGCAGATCCAGATTGGACCATCCTTGCTCTGCGTTACTTCAACCCCGTTGGATGCGACGAATCTGGGCTTCTCGGTGAGGACCCAAAGGGCATTCCGACGAATCTTATGCCAGTAGTAGTGAGGGTCATGACCGGAGTCTCCCCAGAGCTCAACGTCTTCGGCACAGACTATCCTACTCCAGACGGAACGGCTGTTCGTGACTTCATCCACGTGACTGATTTGGCTTGCGGTCATGTAGCAGCGCTCTCTTCGGCATCGGCTAGCCGCGTGCCTAAGGGTTTTCGAACCTATAACCTAGGAAGCGGGAAGGGATCATCGGTTTACGAAGTTGTTGGCGCTCTGGAAGCTGCCTCGTCAACAAAGATCCCACTGCGTAAGGTGCCGCGTCGCGAGGGTGATGTGGGATCGTGTGTCGCGATGCCGCAAAGGGCGGAGGTCGAACTCAAGTGGAAAACACAAAAGTCGCTGGAGACGTGCTGTAGAGATATCATGAATTTCCTGGAACATCAAAAGGAGGAATCGGTGCTGGCGTAATCGGCGCGGGGTATTGAAATCTGTGCGTTTGTTTAGGACTCGATGCTGATCGTGCTGTCGCGCTTCATGTTAGTATGTAACCTCAGTGACAGGTATTGTTTAATAGACGTAATGTATGATTGACTTTCCAAAGGATGGATGGCCACTGGTCTTTCGCTGATGAGTGAGGTGAAGCCGTCGACGGAAGGAAGATGAAGTTCACGACATATGAGGTGGGGAAGGAGCTAGATCTAAGCGAAAGGGCACTAGTCTTAGCAAGGAGACTGGAACGCCGTTATCTTCGTATTGTACGTGCTTCCTGATAAGGACTTATAATATGGATTTGCTATTGGCTTCAATCATTGTTATCTTTCGAAAATGAATGACCTTTATCTGAATGCTTGAACTTACTTAGCAGCGGGGATGTCTTCCTCTTGTTGAGGTCGTATCCACTGTCGAAGAGAGGACACACCGAGTCCTGAGCATCCCAATGTCCGGAAACCAGATATCTTGTTTACAAATGTATGCTGTGTAAAGTTGCAACCCCAGTACCACAATCGCTCTTCTGTTGGTATCGCGCGGGCTGACAGGGACTCCATGGAAGCGAAGTGTTACCACGGCTGGAGCAGACTCGGTAATAGCTGTGATGAAAGTGATACCAGGCCCTGGGACAGAAGCCGGACACAATTAGAGATTAGCGCTAGAAGTATTTTGGTGTACTTGTATGCATCCTTGCTATACTCTTAGCAGAACCCGGCCAATGAGGCTTGCATACTTTGCAATGCAAGTGCCGGACTGAACCTCACCGCAGCGCTGGGTGGCCTGACCAGCATATGATATCTTTGACAGCAGCCTGTCTCGTAAGCTCAGAGCTTTTGGACCATTGCTGTCTGTGTGGACATTCGCTGCAGCAGTTGGAGTTGCACTTAGAATCGGTGAACACCCTTTCCAGCATGCGGTCAGCTTCTCCAGTCCTCAGATCACCAAGGTGCTTTGCTGTGACTCTCGATGCGTTATTGGACAGATTTTGTAAGTTCTAATGCCAATCTTTGGCTTCTAGTCTGGCTCCCGCTGAAGATAACGAATCAACACAGGCCTAGGCGAATTGGCATCCAGGAATCCTTCAAAACATGGTCTTCGTGAGAGCCACGATATTTTGGATGGTGTTCGACTTAAATGATCGACATTTTCCTCGTTTGAGGTTCTCTTCAAAAAATCTGCGGAGGTTGATGTTCTTGCGTATCAAGGGAATCAGAGTTTTCAAGTCCTTCGCTTCTGGTTTTGTGGCTGGCTGGAAGTCAGCGAACTCCCAGTGATCACCACATCTAATTGCCTATTCAATACCCATCAAGATACTATGACATAGCTCAGCTTACAACGTGAATAGAGTCCTACCAATGCATCGCATGGAAGCTAAAGAGCCTAGACGCCTCGCGACCTCATTGCCGACGCCCAGAGTAGCACAACACACAAATAACATGTCGGTACTGGAGCCAAGGTCTGATGATTGTCTTTAGGGCTAACCCTGTTTTTATGAGCCCAATCGCATAATCTGAGTTGTCATGAGTTTGACTACGGAATATGCTGCCTCCGGACTACCCCACGAAATGCTCCGGAACAATGAACTAGAGTTCCGTCATGGCCGAAGTGGCTTGAGGCTGACAGCAGCACAACTTATTTGAGAGTGACTTGCCCCTCAAATTTGTAAGTAATTTTTATTTTCTTATTTTTTCCGGGTTGTTATGGTGTAAAAGCTGCTACCTTGCGGCTGGCCTGGCTTCATTCTCCTTTATCCTCCTCCCCAAACCGAGCAGGAGCGAGAACATAGGCAATTATTTGGCAGGCATAAGTACCAAGAGGCTTGTATCAGTGTCTAGAGCATCAGATCATATCATTTTGGAGCAGGGAGCCAATTTGAGTGCCAAACACAATCCGGCAGTGGGTCAAGGGAGGGAAAACGCGCGAGGCAAAATGCCAGAAGAACACTTCAGCAGACTCAAGGATCCGAGGACGCGAGCATCTTATATGCTGGTAAACATCACCCGATGGTATGAGAGATAGTGCTGGCAGGAACATATGACACTGCCTAATGGCACTTGGTTCACCAGTCTTTGTCAACAAACGAGTCGAACGGATTAGGCATTTCAGGAATGCCGATTACACAGCTGGATTTCTGGTTCCAGTAGAAGATTCTAGTGTTACGGCTTTCCAGAGGCACTCGTTCCAAGTAATCACGTCTGTGGATTCTACGTTGTTGTACAGATACACCAAGATGCTGTTCTAGGTCATGGATCCTAGCTAGCGAACGGAGCTGGTCCCTTTCAGATTGTCGGGTTCACCGCGAGTGCCGAATTTTGTGTCTACCTATCGCTTCCTGGAAAGATTCGAAAAGTCTTCAGCAGAACTCAAGTGTAGCACTGTACTGTGGTCTGATAATATTCATGCGTCATCTAAATGTCTATACAGAGCTGCAACGGACTGATGCTGATCTTGGAAGGAGATTTGGCCATACATGCGGTGAGGTTCTTGGAAAAATGATCGCCACAAAATGTTGGAAATCAAATAGTCGCTATCAAAATGACAATCATCTCGTTCTGATGGACGATATCTCGGTCCCGTACCCCGAATTTCGTGTCATGAATATGACCCTCGCAGGCATCGCTTTCTTGATGGGTGTATGCTGAACATGAACAACAGAAGGCGCTAGGGTCGACGCCTTACTCCCAGCTTTGGAATAGCTTGTGGCGTCAAACAAGCTCTTGATCCCTGGCGTCATCAGTGTAGATGCCTGCATGCTCTGCGCAATCATGCTTGAGCTCTGAATTGAGCTGAGTAGAGGTCTGCGATTTGGTGTGCTAATGCTCGCTGGACCCCATACGTTACTTGGAATTGGTAAGGACTGGTTGGATGGACGTGTAGCATGCATTTTAGGTCTTGTTGGTGCTCTGAGAAGGTCATACCGGGCCTTTCCGATCCAGAGCATCTGCTCATGCTCTCGAAGATAACGCTCCCCGCCAAAGGACTTTTGAACAATGTCTCTGCTTCGCATCCCTAAAGCTTTTCGTTCTTCGGTTTTCTCATACATTCTTCGGGTAATCTGCTCTACTACTTCGGGGCTCGGCTTGTCGCCAATTGTTGGAGCGACGAATCCTGCTGGGTCATTTGCGTAGGGTGCCCACTCGTCGAGAAGTGCTAAGAAATTTATCTGCGCTCGTGCAAGATTGCGGGCATCATTTGGCGCAACAACAGCACTAAATCTGGCCCCCGTGTCCGGATCGGTGAGAACGCGAAGGGAAGCGCCGACATCAGTACAGACTACAGGTGCACCTGTGAGAGCGGCTTCACCTAGCGCTAGTGGAAGGCCCTCCGAGATCGACGAGTTGAGAAACACCCAGGTCTTTTGGAGGACTGTGATGGGGTTTGCCTCTCCACGCATGGCAACAAATCGAGGCAATGATTTCGAGGCGATGATCTCGAAGCAGTCTGTCGAATATGATGGGGCTTTATCAATCGCGCCATAGATATCGAGTCGATAATCTGTGAATCCCCACTCATTGACTATGATATCTGCGGATAGGATTGCTGTCTTGATATCCTTAGCATACCAGACATGAGACAGCATGGTGACTGTGGGCATTTCGGACGTGATCTCCTTGATGGGGGCAAAATGTGACATATCGGGGATTCCCTACGAAATATTAGTAAACCGCTCGAACGAAGACGGTAATAACGTACGTTGACCACCGGGTCTATCTTCCGTTTGAAGGTGTTCCGGTGCTCAATTGCACCTTGACTGGTGCCGATCTCGATTTCCCAGCCAGGATTGAAGAAATCGGCACATGGTAAGATGGTGTCTGCGTGGTGGAGGATCAACTATTCGGAATGTGAGTACAGCTTTTAGACTCAGTCTTGTGATCTGGTTGCGGAAGAGCAGATCCAGGGAGTTGCCCTCTAGCATATTAATAAGACAATAAGGAAAATGTTTACCTGGCTCGTAATTCGCATAAGACCCAGCAACGAGTTCCGAACGAAAGGCGCCATATTGCACAAATCGGAGGATAGGTATAAATTGGTCTCGCGCCAGCTGATGGCATGGTCCCAAATCTGGAGCGTACAGCCACGCTTGACTTTGCAGACGATTCCGTACGATGCGCTGACGCTATGATGAGAAGCTTGAAAAATCGCCGGTATACGATCAGGAACCGGTATGGAGAAGATGAACAGGTATCGGTACCAGAGTTCGAGAGCCGCATCAAGCTGGGCAACAGTAGGAACTTCCGTTTGGAACCAGCCCTCTGACGGTGTTGGACTCACCTACAAACAAGTCAGCTTCGTACATTATGAGATTTGAGCACATTGATGCGCACCAGGTCCTGAGATATCCACAAGTTCCGCCAGACATCTTTTACTATCCTACTAGTCCAGACAGCGCCCCAGTGTTTGGTCTCAGAGAAGTAGGTGTTGAGATTCACTAAAGCCCGTGTTGTTTGTAGGATATCGGCTTTCGTGAAGTTGCTTGTTCTGGCGCCCCTCACGAGAGCTGTGAGGATCGGTAAAAAGTTTCTCTCCACATCCAGCTTGGTCGCATCTCGAGGTACATGTTCTACCTCGGTGTCCAATCGATCCTTGAAGAGGCCATGGGTAGGCGTGAGAAAATCGAGCCCCCAAAGAGGAATGACTTTCAGGCTTCGAACATTCATCTCAGTCTGAACAAATTTAGCATCGCTACAACGCGCACAAACATGTCATACTGAGACTCACCTGGTGCTTAGGTAGTCCAAAGTCATTTGCTGACTCTGCTATCATGTGCCAATTAACCGATCGAAGGTTATTTATCATGTCCCGTCGGCATGCCGACACTCCACCACCTTCATTTGGCCAGGTTCCAGAGTCCACAGCAAGAACCTGTAATCCTTCATTATCGAAGTCGGGCGCTTTGGACCTAGTGCGACTGTTTGCGTCTCCACCTTGCCCAAAGCTGTGGAGATCTGCAATCTTAATTGCTAAAGGAGCCCATCCAGATATGGAACTATCCAGGTCAACAACAGCTGACACCCCGTCTGCGTTCTCGTTAAGAAATGCTTCCGCTCCTGCCAAATTTCCTCGGTCACGCCTTCGCCAATACGGACGAAGAAGAGGCTCTTTCCTCAAGAGTCGTTCATCGAGCCACCTCACAATTACTCCATCGAAGCCTGGTGTATCCTTCCAAGCATTCCAAAGTTTTGATCGAGCTCGAGACGTTGATACGAGGTTGTGATGCGTGTTCAATCCCAGCCATCGTGGTATTGCATGTGGCCTTAGTGATCTGAAGCTGATCAATGGATCATCATGATGGAAGCTGAACTTAGTTGGTTTCTTGAGAACCCCAAGATGATCCCACTGTATTATTGGAGGAGTCTCAATGATCTCGCCATTGAGGGTGGTATGGATTGTAGGATGGAACTTATGATCATAGCTCCAACGAGATTCGTAAACATCAGCTCCAAGTACGAAAGTCGCTTCAATGACCTGCGAATGAGGGATCCACTTATCCAGTCTCTCCGAGTGACTGCTTGGAGGCGCAGACCAAGAAACCGTGCACGTCAGGTGCGGGAGAACAAATTCAGCCCGCAGGAGCTCATCATCGAAATTGCTCCCCTGGCGATAATGGCAGCTGAATCTGATCAAACTACCATGAAGGATGTAAGATCCGCTTTGAACGAGGCCACGGTAATTGAAATTCACTTCCTCAAAAGCATTTTTTCCTTCGGTACATTTCCGGAGCATCGGATACCGATGGCTTTGGATCTTCGACAGTCGCTTCTTCCTGGGAGCATCTTCTGTGCGGTATTCATATTCATATACATTGCACTTACTGGCCCATTCATAGTCCTCTCGCCGTAGAAGTAGCATAGACTTGCTGTATGTGCTTATCCTTTGAAGTTTGGCGTTGTCCTCGGGTTCCTTATCCAGATCTCCGCTGTATTGATGGACCTCAAATGTCCCGTCTTCCGCAGATGATGGTCGAATGAATGCTGTCGAGAGGCCGTCGGTATTTTCCATGGCTATCCGCTGTCGTTTCAAGGAGACTGTTGTCCCTCCAATTCTCTTCCATAAAGTGCTGACATTTCTCCGGCCGTGAAGGAGGAAAATAGGCATCACGAGATTTTGCAGAAATTTCGTGTATTTCCAGACCCCAGTGGTGAAGAACAAGACGGCGCGTCGAATGATTCTGGGGTGCGAATGCAAAGCAAAGTCAAGCTCTCTTTGAAATTCAGGCTCTGCTACAAACGCGATAGCAAGCAGCTTCAGCCAAATCCCGAGGTTGTGATATGAGGCGCTGAATGGCACTTTCAAGCTTCGAAGGACGTTTCTTAGAGTGAACCTGGCAACAGAAGGCTTGACTCTGAGAAAGCTTAGATTGTTCAGCGTCTCTTGATGATACAAACTTTCATCGACAGCATCATCTCTCGCTCCGAGAGCATGTTTTCTGTTCGACATGGCAACGTAAGCTCCGAAATTGCAACGTGTGAGGAAAGTCGATATCGGGATTCCATGAGCTTGATTAAAGACAAGCCACTCGTGTTGAGATCTAGTCAGTAAATCCTCCTGTCCATTGCACCTCTTGATAATAAGCTCCCGAATATCCCGAGGTAAATGCTCCCAGTGTATGTCAGGGTCGAAGCCTAGCGACAGAAATTGAAGGGCTTGGTCTTCGCAGTACCGTGCCAGCGATCGTGCCTCCTCAGCCGAGCATTTTGAGATGGCCAAGTAGTTCTTGATGCGGCTCGGAACGGGAGAATACTTCGAGGTTTGGGACCTGGGTGACGGAACAAGAAGGGATTCTACCAGACTTGCACTGTCATGGCTCAATCCCATCAAATTCTCCGCAACAGCATGTATAAGAATTTCAGCAGTACTGCAATTGGTGTCAGGGTGGTTCACGGGAGGCTTAGATCGGTCATACGTACGTTTGGCAGAAGTTACTAATGCTTGATTGCTGCTCGCGCACGTCCATCATCTCGCAGCCTACGATAATTCGAAGCTTTCCATTCTGAGCGAACGCTACAGCCTTCACATCAGCAAAGCCATCAGTCATCGCGGATATGGGAATACAATCTATGATGACTGTACCCCGCTCAAATGCAAACGCCGCTACCTCCAGGAGCTCAGTCGCCTCCGGGAATGCTTCGAGACTGAATCTAGCTAACGACCCGTTGCGATCTCGATGGTCGCCGAGCGCATGCAACACAACCGACTTGATCTCGAGCCCTGGATGGGTTTGCGGATCTACCTGATAACGTTCTTCGTCTCTGAGTGCCCGAAGGTTATGGTAAATTATACGCAGCTCATCTTGGGACAACAAAGGATCTTTGCCTGGGTTGCTAAATGCGTGATAGACCCCGTCTGGCGTGATATTGCTGTACTGAGACTCGGGTAAGGCAGAATCGCTACGTTTTGACAGGTCTTTTGACCTAATTCTTGCGTAATACAGGGTCAGTATTGCCGCTGTCCATGTTGCAACACCAAGGCCCAGCACGTCCCGGAACATCCACTTTGGATAGTAGTGCCTAACCAATTGTCCTAGAGGGATGCCAATCGTCACCGCAATGATCAACGGTTTCAGACTTCGAGGGCCGGAAAATACTTTGGTATACTGTTCAAAACGTTAGGTATGAAGTTGAAATGATATAGGTAACGTACCTGGTACCACAGTAAACCCGTGTATGCAAAAATGTACGCCAAGAATAGTAATGTCGATTCTCTTGTGGCGTCAAACGCCCATAGGAGGGTCGAAGCAACAGCCAAACTCCATACATGAAAGAGAAGATACCTTCCAAGCATCGTCCAGTATAGGTAGCGTCTGGCTCGAACTTCTCTCTTGACTGCCTCGGGAATCGTAGAAACATCGCCAATCTGCATATTTTGCCCCTTCGCAGTCATCGTGTGGAGTTTCGCAGCATTCAAATCTAGTAAGACAGCACCAATGAGATAATAGGCTAACGCATATCCGACTGGAAGCCGATGGCGCTTGTCAATCGATGACAGACCCAACACCTGTCCCCCAGCAAAAAGTGCATTCCACTTGTCAAGCAACGCAACCAGGAAATACAGGATACTACATCCGACCTGTCAAAAAATTAGTTTTGAAAATAGTTCTGCAGTAAGGTCTGCCTAACCTCGTCGCCTGCTTGCCTCCAGTGGATGAATGCGTTGTGTAAGCGAATGCCCGTCTGAATTTGTTTCAGTGTTTGCAAAGCGACCTTGGTCTGCATGTTCCATGTCGATGAGTACGGAATTGGCAATGGGGTGCCAGAATAGGTAGAGTACCATTCCAACAGAAAAATTGTGGCGTCGTAGCTCTTGGTCAACGACAAGACCACAGGGTCTTTCGATGTCCGACCAAACCGATCCCTGGACGCTCTAACGTCCTTTATCATGGCGTCTCTCGCAAGTTTCAGTATTCCCGGTTCAGTCAGTGCCGACACAGTGTCTTCGTTGCCGCTCTCGTATGTATCCACGTACCACTTTCGCAAATCCTTGTCGCTGATCTTCTCAATACTCAGGTACCAGGTCGTCCATAGTGAGCCGATATGACGCACGCCGATTCCCAAGAGAATGACAAACGTGTATATAACCGCAAGGTAAATGAAGATGTCTTTGTCTGGTACCCAAATCGTGATGATGGGGGAGATGAAGAGGAAAGGGATGACCATCACAATGACTGGCCTTCCAGAATTAAAGGCAGTTCCAGGATATTGAAAGTTCGCCAATGTCGCGAGAAGAGTAAGATAAGTTGTCAGCGCCATTAAGTAAAGGAAGAATACCACACCGGCGCCTATTCCATTGATTGCACCAACTGCTGTCAATCCAATGGTCGCGATAGCCAGGGTAAAGGCAAGTCCTCCCACCATTCGAGTGACTACAAACATATGCATGGCAGAAAATGCCATGGATATGAGGTAATAAGAGCCACCACAGGTTATCCACGTACCAACAGCTCCCGAGATGAGTAATGATATCATCAAGGCCAAAGTTGCTGAGTGTATCTCCATCTCCGACATGAAACTACTCAAATATAGCCCATGCCCGGTTGTAGTAAGTAGCAGGATATCCAGTAATGCCGGAATTGCGAATACACTGAGGAATGTAAACTGCTGGGTTGCAGACATATTGGACCTTTTTGAATCAGGGTCAACGTCAATCTTCGCTGCGGCGTAAGCTGATGGTGTTGCCGGGTTTGCATCCGTCCAAATCGGGGGGTCGTGACCAATTTGGTGATGATATGCCCGATATCGATCCGATAAAAGCTTCCCAAATGCACTCGGTGTTAGATCAAAATAAGCTTCGCACCTAGCACCTGTCGCAAATAGCTCTGCGAAAGCAGCGGCTTGGTCGCTCTGGTCGTTGAATAGCGTATTCCGGTCCGTCACTTCCATGTAAGCTTCATCAAAGGCATGCTTCCTCATCGCACAGAATAGTGAAAAGGCCAAAAGGTCCACTTGCGTATCAATTCTAGATGCTTCGATGCAGACTGCAAGACTCTCAGTCAAGCTTTGGAGAGATTTGATGTCCCTCTCCCTAAGTATTTTGCTGACCGAGGCATCGACTTGGAGGAAGTTGCCAATGGCTATCGATGGCTCAGGACAATGACAGCCCATTTGTTGATACCAGTGAATGCGGGCGTTGATAAGGTCCCGGGGAGATGCACGTCCGCTGAGATAACCGGTCGTACCAAGCTCTCTTAGTTGAGTGAAGTCTGTCAAATCTAGCAATTGCTTCTCGCATGTCGCTCGAAGCTGACTGATGAGTATTGGATCTTTAGCGATAGGTGTCATAGTCAGTTGCTGATAAAACTTAAGCAGTTCGGTTGGGGATAGAAGACTGAAGTCGTTGAGAATTCTCTCAGACAATGAGAACGGCTGTAAACGAGTATTCGACCATTCAGCGAATTTGATCTCCATCTGAAAGCACTCATGCCTTGGACATCCTTGACTTGACAGATATGTATGCAGTACAGTGCCAGTAATGTCCAGCACATTCCTGGAGATAAAGATGTCGAGGTTGCTATCGTAATCAATGCCGTAAACTGCCCAAAATCTCGTCCCAGGCTGAATCTGGAACCCCGAATCAAGACCAATATAAGCTCGGATAGGCGAAGGACTGCCAGTCTCGGGAGTCAACAACTTCGCCGCCAGTTCTTGGATGGCAGCAACCCAGTCGGTACCATGCCGGACATCTTGGCCGTTAACATTCGCGCAGAACAGTTGCAGCTTCCCTCCAATATCTCTCAACTGATTGGGATTTACTTCATCTAAAAGCCCTAGGTCCTTGAATTGCTGCTGCGAGTTGGCAACATCGCTAAAATTCTTGGAACTCACATTGTATCCAAGAGGAAAGCAACCGAGGTAGTCGAAAGACAAGCCTCTTGCAGAAGTGGATATGATGTCTGTTGACTTTTGATCGAACAGAGATAACCAGCTTACTTCTCCGAGGGCAATGGACGACTGTGATCCACTTCGAGTGGAAGATCGGCTTCGGCTCATGGAAGCAGCAGTATGGGACGAGCCGGAGAAGTCGCTGTGGATCTCTGAACGACGGTTCCTGAACATGATAGGGTTTTCTCCTGGATCGCGTGGCCCGAACACGTAGCCCCCAAGATCAGAGTTCGTTGAGAGGACAGCGTGGAGATTGGCAAGGTGACTACCGTTTTCTCGAAAGAGGCGCGATGGTATCTAGCTGATTTAGTCTTTGCAAGCTAGTGAGGCCTCGAATGATTGTCGAGGTCGAAATACTTACGGATTGACTGGAGCGCCATCTATCATGGATTTCCATGACACGCAACTCCTTCAGCCAATCAAATGCACCAAGAGGCTCACTTTGTTGAATGGCAAGTTCGGCTGATTTGAGAGCTGATGTCTTCCCGATCCATGGCAAGGCGCTGTAGAATCTTGACCACTGATAGCTTCTCTTCACAACGGCGTTCAGAGGTGATGCGTTTTCGTCCAGTGTCTCCCACAGAAGTACCACAAAGGTTCTGAGACAGGCCTGAGATACGAATGCTTTGATAGTAGGCCTCATTTCTACCATCTGGAAAGCATCGCGCTCCTCTCCACTGAAAGAAATCGTGCCATTTCGAATAACGAGACCCGTAACCTCATTCATCTCTGCGAGTCGTGGCTCGGATAAGAATCGCGGCTGGGATGTCTCTAAGTATATCGAAAGGCCAAGGGAACTGCTGAAAATGATGAATTCTTTCGCCAAGCCCGGTGTGAGGTGGTCTTCCCAATGGCTTATGACTAAACCACTGAACCGAGATTGGTGGCCGGTCATTTTGGCGGAGAGTTTGATGAGACGAGTAACCCATTGCGTGATAGATACAATCGGATGCTCAGAAGATCTGCTAGCGACATATTCTACATCCAGTCGAGCCAGGACTTGTGGAGAAACGGCATGTAAACCTGATGAGATTGCCTCCGCGACGCCTGCTTGAGAAGGATCAACAATTAGAAGATCCCATTCAGCGAGCAACTGTATTTGAGCCGACGTAAGAGGGGATTCGAACTCGCCAAGATAGACTCCATAAGACCCAGGTTTCTTCGTTGTTGTCTCGATTCGATAGGCAAAGAGATTGGCGGAAGATTTTAAAAGAAACCTTTTCAGCGAGGATGGTACCCTTTTTGAGCTTGACCGGTGCCTCTGGGACTCATCAGTAAACCGATATAGAATTCTTATCATCCATTTCGGGGTGAAACTTACAGCCCAAGAGTCACGAAGCTTGACGAACAACAAGTGCAACAGAAACACGGATCCTAAGACTACAGAGCCCAAAATGAAACCGATTAGAACCTATGGATTATCAGCAAACATATCAGTAGAAACTCATAGCGGCATACATATTGCCACCAACTCTGCACCATATCATGCCATCCAGCAGCGTGAATACCAGTTATTTTCGCCATCGAAGGGCACAGATTCAGGCACAGGCCTTGTACAGGAGCCAACAACAACGAGCAAACAAGGAAACAAAGGTTTTGAGACTCAACACTAGAGCACCATCATAAAACGAGGAAGAATCGCATGCTCATCGCATCAACGTCAATGCAATGTATGATTTCTGTTCCCATGTGGCAAAAGACAAGGTATGAAGTTGTGAAAAGGCGGTATCTCAAGACTAGAGAGGAATCAACATATGATTCACACCCGGGTCGTTGTACATAGATACATGGCCTCGGTGCTATACGGCCGGCCGGACGGAGCGATGTTTTCCTTGGTACTTTTCTCTTGATACAATTTCCTCTCTATCTCAACAAATAGGCAGGATCCGAGGACCTTTCAGTGCCATAGCGTCGGCCCGTCTTCCAAATGTCTTGGAAACATGGCTTGAAGTGGCCCATGATGAACAGAAGCTCGATCCTTCCCACATGCTGTGAAACAGATTGGGACCATCAGCAATTTAGAATTGATCAGGAAACGGGGCTATAAGAGAAATCAGGGGTATATGAGGGGTGACGAGGCGTCTCATGTGGCATAGACCGTCTGGTCCCATCCTTTCGAGGAGGAGACGGCAGAAGGCAGCTTGCCTGTTTGCATCGCCATGTCAATCACGACCATTTCACCAGATACCCGAGCGAATGGGAGAGGGACAGAGCGCGCTACAGCCATTGACAGGGAAAATGGCATGTTATGGTGTTATCGATGAGGTGTCGTTACTGGTGGATGGACTGCTGAATTATATTGACGGGCGTCGTGTGTGTGTTGGATGTCGTTTGAAGTTGGGATAAAAGCACGATGGAGATGGGGTAAAAGTTAGGTTCAAATAGCCGAAAGTCACTAGTCCACATATGTACTAGCTCAACACTAGCATGGATACGATCCCGTTTGAGTGTTTGAGCGCTCAACCTCTCTCCTAAGGACGTCACAGGGACTCGTATCTACTTCCTCGACTCACCTATTAAATCTACCTAGTGGGCGAGTGCGCAGTGGTGTAGTGACTGCATAGCCGTACTTGGCTGGGCCGAAGACTCGAGGCTTGTCCGGCATGGCGGTCTGCCCTGCATGAGATCGCTCGAAACCCTGTGTTGCGTTTAATATACTTGCCAGGATCCCTCAACTCTTACCGACATCATCCATATCACCCAGCGGTACTCTTGGAATTTTCCATCCGCAAGTTGCGTCTCCCAGAATTACCCGTATGACTATCTTCCGCGAGGTGGACCGCAATTTGGGGTCTTGGAATCCAGAGATCTCCTGGACTTGGGTTAGTACCATCGACTGGCCGTCAATGCCACCATGGCATTCAGAGTTGGATAGTCATTTGGGTATCCTGAGCTAGAGGACTGACCACGAGGTCATGATGAAAACGTGTGCGGAATGCGACTTCGCGTCAATCTCATGTGCTGCAATTGCCGCGAACAGTGAGGCGTGAGTAAGCGAAGTAAGATTTTTCATGGCAGTTCACGTTCGTTACTCCGCCTTGTATCTACTTGAAAGCATGGCGAAGAGTTAACCCGGAACGAACTTAAGGGTTAAAGCCAATAGTTCAGAAAGCCCAGATTACTCTAAGTAACGTTAAACCTCGTTTTATGCGAGGGATACCAACAGCTAAGAGCCCTCGGTCCACGTATGTTTGATCGATGTCAGATTGCAAATTCTTCTTAGTAAACGATCTTCTCCGCGACACTGTTTTGTTCTCCTTTATATATCTCTTTCTGATCTTGCTGTAGAGAAAGCAGGACCGGTCCGAATTATCAAGCAATTGCATATCGCTTCTTGGCATCAATATGTTTACCCCACGCATGCAAACTTGCATATTGGCTGCGCTCCTATGTCTGCCTTCGATCTATGGCCATCACCATCATCATCGAAGCACACCAGGTGATTCGTCCGATACCTCCGAGACCGTTGCAGGTCTGAACTCCCAGTCCTTGGCATTGGTCGTGCCACCAGTTCCTCTCGTCCACGTCGACAATGACGAGCTATCCATCAAAACAAACACAACAATCGTCTTGCCTGTTGATTATACGACAGATTCGGTCACTGGAGAGACCATTGATAGCACTGCTTTAGTCATCGCCCGAGACCTTGCATCGGCCTATTCGGCGTATTCAGGATTAAATGACAGAGGCATACCGTACTCTATCTTGATTGTTCCGGAGACTGGGGAGGCTTTGCCAAGTCTCAACGATACAGCCACTCATGGAAACTTTGGATTGATTGTCATCATGTCGGAAGTGAGTTACAACTACGGAGATACTCAAGGGTTCAGGAGTGCTCTTACCACCGCGCAATGGCAACAATTGTACAATTATCAAGTTGCTTTCGGCGTTCGCATGGTGAGGTTAGATGTCGCCCCTTCAGCAACGACGGGTACACAGTTTCTGGGGTCTTGCTGTGGGACTGGAGTTCAATTGGTGTCAATCTCGAATTCTAGCTCTTTCCCTGGGGCTGGACTCAAAGTGTAAGGATTCAAAGGCCGTATCAAAGCCATGTGGCTGACTAGAAACAGTGGTGCTGGCGTGACTACTAAGGGCTTATACCACTACCCCGCCAAAATTGTGAACTCAAGCATGGCCATTGAGATCGCGCAATTTTCAGCCTCCGCAGAAGATGGGTTCAATAATACTTCAACAGCTGCTGTGATCAATGAGATTGATGGTCGGCAGCAGGTATGTGGCGAAGTATAAATACCAATTCTATAAAAACTGACAAGTTTAAGATGGTCTTCTTCCTCCCATTCAACGTGCAGTGGTCGCTCGCGTCCAACTTTTTACAACATGCTTGGGTACACTGGGCAACAAGAGGGTTATGTGAATATCTTCAATGTTTCCAGAACTTAGTCTTGTAACTAATGGTTTTAGATGTTGGCTATCGCAGGGCAACATTGAGCACCCAAGGTACATTCAGCCTTCCCCACGAATATCAATTCGCGTGTAGCACTAGCTGACAGCATATTAGTTGATGACATGTTTCTGTAAGAACGAATTTTGTTAAATCCATAGTCGGTAGCTGACATGCATTTTAGCCAAACTCCAATGTTTGATTCTGGCGAAAACTTCCGAGTCTCAACAACTGATCTGTCCCATCACGTGACAGCCATGAAGGATGTCAACAAGCGACTGCCAGCTGGTAGCAAGTGGGTCATTGAAGTAGGACATAATGGGAATGGAAATATTGAGGTGATAATTTCATCTTGCAGTGCTTAACGAGCATTCCTAACTTTCGAATTACAGGCAGCCGATCCCGAATATGCAGAAAGAACTACCGCAGCCAGTGGTGTTTGCGCTCCTGGACCCAGTGAGTTACACATCACAGAGCGAAACTAATCGAACGAAGTTTCTGGCATGTATAAATTCTGTCGCTAACCATTATCAGTTGAGTATGCAGACCAGTTCGACACTCCACTTGAATACCAAAAGCCTCTAGGCTCCGGAACACCACTGTGGCCAGAAACCGCAAATGACTATGCTAATTACAGCTCGAGCTGTATGAAAAAGGACGATCTGCTCACTTGGTGGCAAAGATCTTCCAATTTGAATGCATTCTCTCACGTGTCGCACACCTTCACACATGAAGATCAAAACAATGCCACGTATTCGGACGTGTTCAAAGAGATTGCTTGGAACAAGGGCTGGCTTGATGCTGTTGGAATATCTGCAGCCACACAATTCAGCAGCACAGGACTAATTCCGCCTGCCATTACTGGCCTTCATAATGGTGACGCTCTCCAAGCGTGGGCAGACAATGGCATCATCCATGTCGTCGGGGATAATACTCGAAAAGTTCTCCTGAATCCTGTGAGATTATATGTCCTTTCCTGCGCTGCCAGCTTTACTAAATATTTCCAGACTAATGAGCACTGGCCTCTGATGTCCACTCGGTCGTTGAATGGATTCCCCGGTATTCAAATCACCCCGCGATGGGCTTCCAATATATACTACAATGCAAGTGACCCTGTTCAAGAATCTTGACCTCAGCTGCTGACCCTTGTATGATTTAGTGCAACTACGCGGACTGCGTTCTCGCCGAATGGAAGGCTGTATCGAATGGCACAGGTGACATGTACCAGCTACTCGACATCGAGCGAGAGACCAATGTCCGACACTTGCTGGGACTTCACCATGATCCATTCATGTTTCACCAAGCCAATATGATGTTTGAGGATGCAGACACCTACGATTTCGGCGAAGACAATATCAGCGTTATGTCTCTGCTCGAGGTGTGGGTTGATGTTGTGACTCGCGAGTACTCCCGATTGTACGTTCCCCGCGGAAGGCTCCTAGACTGTACTGACCTCGGATACAGAGTCTCGTGGCCTCTTGTTTCTCAGAAGCATGATGATGTGAGCAACTACCTACGGACCCTCGTGGAAATAATAGAAGCTGACCCTATCTAGGTTGCTGCAGGATTCCGCTCCCGGATGATAAGGGACAACTGCAGGCCAACTCTTACCTGGCAAGTCGATAGTAAGGCCAACACAATCACCGGTGTTACTGTGGCAGCCAACCGCAATACATGCTCAGTGCCTATACCTGTCACATTTCCAGGAACTGTCACAGACCAGCAAGGTGCCACCACTGAGCAATTAGGAAGCGATCCGTTGACGCTCTGGGTCTCACTTACAGGCAAGCCAGTGTCTTTCACACTTACCAATCCAGTCATTTTGTAGATTCCAAGAGGCTTTAGGGGAAATCAAAAGTTGAGCTGCTTCTGACATGACATCTGTATCACGGACTGGAGTGGATGCATCATGGATTCTTCCTTTTAATTCCGGACCAAATTGTCCAATGTACATATTCTGGACCGTGAGCATTCGCATTGAACACCGTGATCCCTGTCGCATGCTCTGTTGCACTCTTTTATGATGCTGATTTTAAAAAGCGGCGGCCGGTACTTACGCTTGGTAACTTAGAAAGCGAGGATCTTCCCTACAACTGTGCTGGTACGGAGCCGTATCGTGACTTAAGCTACCCTGGCGCTCCAAAATTGAAGAGCGTTCCGAGTTCCAATGATGCTATCAGCTCTTATAATTCCTCTGGATAGGCCAATAATTTCCTGGTGGGTACCCTCATGTTTACCACAATCAATCAACAGAACTTAGAGATCAAGTATCTTGGCCAGGGGAGACCGTCTGGCCCAACATAGATGTTGCTAGATTAGAAAGTACTCACAAGCAAGACTGAGAAACACGTAATCGAGAAGGTTCTAATTGAGCTGTTCAACTTTACAATTTATTCGATGTCATTCTTTAGTCACAGTAGAACCGAGTCTGAATCTGTCAGCTTTCTTGCCGGTCAGCTGTGGGGGTATTGCCAACTGCCGACATGTGATTGAAAACTTTGAGAGGACCGCGTTTCTCTTGTCTCCAAAGTCTGTAAGCACCTTCTAGCCTCCAGAATGAAATCTCGCTCCGTACCAACTCGTCAATGACTTGCCCTCGGGCCTCGCTTCGCCAAGGTTGCACTCGCGCTTCCGGACAAATGAAAGAATGTCTTGCCATCCATGTACCTGCAGACTGCAGACTGGTTCCTGACTTCGTCTCCCCAAAAACGGCCATCTTCAATGCCACGATCTGCAGCCTACATTACGACGATCTAAAAGGTCTTGGCATTCAGGCTGATGGTCGACTTCCCCAGATTCTGCGGACCGATGCCCGTGATATGGAAATTCTTCACGTTATATGGCATGGATATCTTCTCCTCAGTCTAGAAGCACAGATTCCTTCGGCACTTGCTAGGCTCGCATACGATGGTAGGGAAACATGGCGATCGTCTTTCAGCCATGTGGTGTGACCGGTATCGTCATTGCCGGAGAGAATTTTTCTATATGTTTGTGACTGCGGGTCTTCGGATTCAATCAAATCCAAAATGACGAGTGACAGGAAGCGTCGTCACATCTTCTGTATTTCTTCCTTGATGGAAGAATGGGCCTGATAATGGCAAGAGGTTACCCAGCATGTGTGAAAATTTCATCAACCAGCGTGATAGTGATGCTACCATCTCCAGCATCTCTCAGGCCCTCAATCCTGCCGAGGCTCCAGATGGGGGAGTAATTTCAGCCCCAAAGGGAAGTGGAAAGCCATTGATGATCGTTGGAGTGTCATGAAAATCACGGAAGATGGGATTTCTGCACCAGCAGTCCGCGGTTTCTTTTCCGCTCACCTGCTGTAGTTCAAAAAATCTCCCCCAAGATGGCTCGGAGTGTGCAGTCTGGTGTGTCAAACACATACTCGGTATTTTCAAACTCCTGTTTCGAGTTTTTGTCACACAGTCTCACATTCTCGAATAGTTTATCGTTGTGCCAAGGATCTGATTTATCTCCGCACCTGCAGACTTCAACTTGGACTGGGCGAGGTGCAATACAAATGAAACCAATCGCGAAAGGTCATTTCCACAGACTGGAGTGTTGCGTGAGAAAGAATCATAGCACATAATACCTTGCGAAATCTCCTCAATACAATATTAACGATAATGAAATGGCCTCAAACTGTCTCTCGCCGATGCAGTCTCGCACCACTGACTTTTTCGGACTTGGTATTAGAATACACTCCACCAAACTCACGATAAATTCAGTGCAGTCGAACTAAGATCTGCAGCTAGATCAAATTTTAGAGAAGTTTCGAGAAGTCGGTTAGGCGGGCAATGGTGTCCAACTGTCACGTTGGCTGACTTGACTAGCTCGAAGCCCGACAACACCAAACGACGACGAGAGTGGGTTAGGATCACAAGCCAGCGACGAAATGTTTTTCGCTGCTGTGAGAACTCCTGTCCTATAATTGGCCAAGAGCTTCTCAAAGCTGCCGTGGTGGTCAACGATGACCCTCGCGTTCCTGCCGCCATGTTCATTCAGGCTGTTCTGGCACATGCAGGCTATAAAATATTCGTAGATAACACAGAATCCAGTAGAGACTAACGGTATGAAGCTCTAGAACTTGTACATCGCTGCAGATATCTTTGTATTGAGACGATGGTACGCATGAGTAGAAATTGCCTCGGAAGAAATTTTCATCAATGATAACGGTGTGCTAATTTTCAGCCAAAAACAGCTTTAGTCTCCCTTCAAGAGGCCGAAGACGCACGAAATATTTGCCCCTAGAATCGTCTTCAAAGGAGACAAGTACCGGGACTATATTTCTGGGTTACTCCGGAAAGAGGATGGAGGAGTGATGGTGCCCGGATCTATATACAATCAAAATCCTGGATCCACTTGCATGAATGCGGGGTGCAATTCATCTGTTTTTGACGAACGAAGCCTCCTAGTTGCCGCAATCAAGCAAGACAAGAAGGTCGATCTAGACTGCCAAGGAAAAGCTTTCTTCAGCCCAAAACAGTCCCAAATATGATGAATTAGAGAGGTATGCCCGACATCAGATTGTGGAGGCACCGCATGGTCGGGATCGTACGATTTGAATTGATCGGGGAGTAAATAATTGTATTGCCTATTTTCTGGGGTATTAACCGTCACGTATGGGGAAGCGCCTTCGGAAAATACCTTGCCATTTCCCCGGACACGGACTTCTTCGTGCTCCCAATCACTATAAACTTCATGGCCAGCTCGAGCACAGTCAGTGATGAATATATAACGAACACCCCAAACAGACGCCAAAAAGACACCATCGCATGTACTGAGCACAAACAATTTCAAACATCGGATGACAGGGCCGTCACTTGATTTCCCCGTAGCATGAGCAGGTTTGATGGCCCATACCACAAAGCGAACTTTCTGTTATCTCGAGAATAGAACCAGTCCCTTATAGTCCATCGTAGAATGAAGATTCCAGGTTGAGTCGACAGGCACCATACAGCGCTATGAAATTCGGATCCTTCTCGGTCTTGGTTTTTGATACTGATCGATAGAGAACGAAGGCCCCAACTTCCCCAGCTTTTCCATGACCCGAGGCCAGTTTGATGGGTATTCCATGAAGTGCCCAGAGAAGTCCCATATTCGGGACGCATAAATCAATCCATGATTATGAGTCTGCTCTTACTCTCCGATTAAATTCAGGGTTGAAGATTCAGCCTCTGCTCAGATATAGCCGAGAAGAAGGTGGCGGGAATTTCTAAGGCGCCGCGTCACGAGATATTAACCCTCATAGACGATCATTTTCCTTCCAGAGTCCGATCGTAAGGCGTAGATGGCAGAATCGGAACAGCAATTCTGTGGTCAGCCTAGATTATTTTTGGGCTAAATTGAAGAGGCAATTGTCGTAATGGCGAGGTGCTGAGGGCTAGACCTTCCCTTGTGCAGCACCGGTACATGTGACGAGCCAAACATGTTGTAGAAAAATTATGACTTGGCCAGAAACGATCGGCAATGAGGTTGCAACCGCCCTTGCATATCCCGCCAGGGCAGGTACAGGTTGCATGGCACTTCGCCAGCAACGAGAGGCGGCAGGGGTCCGAAGCTTCCAAAACCTCAGAGGTCGCGATGAGTGCTTTCCCGCATGATAAAAGAGGATGTCTAGTTTTGGTACATTGGACAGCTAATTCCGGACTTTGAAGCTGCCGCATGTGCATCAGAGGACATTTAGTGATCGGCCGAGGACAGAATAGACCGCCAAGGTACTGCATGTTCAACATCATGTAGCTCGGAAGCTGCATCGGGGCTGGTGATTAATTTGCAAATGTCTGAAGATTTAGATGGCTTGCATTTGCCAATGATGGATATTGAGTATTATCTGCAAGCGGTAGGTTCCTCACTTGAAGGACCACAGCACCACTGAGAACTACTGCCCCTTCACACCAAAAGTGGTGACCATGACGAGATCTCCCTAGCTGATGCCCACAGGGCTGCGGCACGGATGGTGCGATCATCACTTGCAGAGCAAATGTTCCCGGGTCAACTAGCGAGGAAGCGTTCAACCGTTTTCGACCAAAGCTCGGCAACTAAACCATTGAAGGGATGAAGCAGACTAGAAAACAACACCGTTCACGGACTTACTCCAGATTCGATCAACACAATAAACCAGTTTGTTCTAGTCTCAACCCGCTGAAGAAAAGGGTCTCGCTGAAGAAAAGGTCGCCCGATCCGGGGAAAGCTTAAAAATCGCTGGCCCCCTTGATGACCCCTGAAATTCGAGGTCCTCAACAGGCACAATTGAGAGACAACCAGGGCTGAGCTTGTCACGGAGTACACGCGTCTTCTAATTTTTGTATTTTCCCTGCAGTCGACGTCGTTTCTAGAAGGAGAAATTTCCACGGCCGTGCGGGTGAAGAAAGCCTGGATCGCTGGCAAATTGAAAGTGACAAGCATCATTGCAATCAATTTATCGCGCGAAGCCACCACGTTCTTGCGAGGCTGCATCCGAGGGAAGATCTTCCAGCTCAGAACATCCACGCGAACTGCACGCTGAGCGTCTTGGTCTTATAAAGAGATGTACAGATATTTTTCATAAGAGCCTTCAAGCATTTGTCAAGAGATTGCGGGGTAAAATTCAACAATGCCTTGCAGTACGCAGAGTGGCGCATCCTCCCCGGGGCGGTTCTCTTCTGGCTCGGAATGCGACGATGTAAACACGCCATTCACAGACAGATCCATTCTCTTCAACGACGATGACATTGACAATGCGGTCAACAACGCCTCAGGTGCTCAGTACATCCTGGTTGTCGGAGGCTGTGGGTTTATCGGTTCCCATACTGTTTGGGAGCTTGCAAAAGCAGGTTACAATGTACGACAGTGACCATCAATCAATGAGAGTACTGAGCTAACAGCACTTAGGTCGTTGTTGTCGATAATTTGAGCAATGCATTCAGTTCCGTTTTCGACAGACTGGAGCAAATGGTGACTGATCACTATCAGAACACGTCAAAACTCCGCCCCACGCTCAAATTATACAGGGCAGACTATAGAGATGAGCAAGCCATGACAAGAATCTTGGAGGCTTATGATACTCCAGCGCCATTCCAGCTAAGCCCAATTGACCCGGAGACTTCCAGGACCTCGAGTATCAGCGGAGTCATTCATTTTGCCGCTTACAAGGCGGTAGGGGAGAGCATCAGAAGTCCTTTGAAGTACTATTCAAATAATGTTGGCGGTTTGATCAACTTTTGTTCCCTACTAGGGGACTTCGGGATCAAGAACTTTGTTTTCAGTTCCTCTGCCACTGTCTATGGCACTGTTGCCGACATGGGAGTGGCCCTGAGGGAGGAGCACTGTAGCCAAAACTTAACTGTTTTTGTGGACGAAGATGGAAAGAAGCAAATGGTTCAACCAGGATGTTCTGGTTTGACAAATCCGTATGGAAGGACAAAATGGATGTGTGAGGCGATACTGAATGACTTGGCTCATGCGGATCCTGAATGGACCATCACAGCGCTCAGGTATTTCAATCCCATCGGCTGTGATGAATCGGGGCACCTGGGAGAAGATCCGCGCGATGCAGCCACCAATTTGATGCCTGTTGTCCTGCGCGTCATCAGTGGAGCGCTGCCGGTTCTGAACATCTATGGTGATGACTATGACACACCGGATGGGACTGCCGTAAGAGACTATATCCACGTCACAGATCTCGCTCGCGGGCATCTGGCAGCGCTCAAGAGCCGAGCGGATAGGGGGTTCAGGGTATATAATTTAGGTAGTGGTCGCGGCCAGTCGGTACTGGAGCTGGTCGCCGCGATGGAGGAGGTTTCGCAGAGGAAAATACCGACGCAAATCGTAGGTCGGCGAGAAGGAGATGTAGGGATGTGTGTAGCAAAGGCGACTCGTGCTGAAATAGAGTTGGGTTGGAGGACGGAAAAGAGCTTGGAGACCTGCTGTCGCGATGTTTGGCGTTTTCTTGAGCGCGTCGGGAACGGGACCCTTTCAAATGCGTGAACAAGGAAGGTAGGCGTTTAGAGTTGGTCATATATCCTGGAGTGAGAATATAAACATGAGTTCATTTGCACATATCTTGTGTTGGTCGGTTGATGTTGATGCTGATGGTCATGTAGACCACCTTATGCAAGGAGATTTACAGGGGTTTTTGCTAGTCACGTGCCCGACACCTACCACCCCGTCACTTTGTCGAGAGGGTGAGTGCAACAAGAAAAAACGTGTATAACGTCACTGCTCAATGTTAATCAGGTTCAAATTTGAGTTTCATTGTATTTCTTCATTATCTTTGATCATCCTAATTGGCTAATGGGCCGACCAGCAGATTGGTTGCGACTGCTTACTTGATCTCGATTTGCCGAGAGTCTCATGAACGCATTCGCTCTTCTTCCCTCCAAAAACCTGGCTATTTTATTGCCCTTGAGCCTTGTAGCTAGCACCAGGGAACTGATCGAAGAATGCTTGGTTGAAGGAAGCGAGTTGAGGGCAGCCCAATTTCTCATTGAGTGGGCCGAGTTGTTGAGTTGCCCACTGTCGATATGTCAGCACTGCTTCTCAATATTTCGAAGAGGCAGAATACTTACACCAAGGATAGATCCAGCAGCACCAAGGAGAGGGTCAGTAGCATCTGGAAGTCCTTGCATCGAAGCCTGAAGCAAGAAACAAGCACCATTGTTGCCTTCGGCCAGGTCAGCGAGATTGAAGGCACCTCCAGTTAAATCCGTAACATCAACACCAGCAAAGCTGTCGACAGTTCCTGTATTGCCTCCGAATCGCACAATTCCTGGAAACATGGCATTGTTAATGAAGACATCATTGAGAACTTCGGGAATGTTGTACGCGTTGAGCGCTGGTCGCTTGTACCAGTTGTCTGGGATCCGTTCTTGGCCTCTATTGTGTACAAAGCTTCCAGGCTCTCCAGTGACAGCGAAGAACGATTTGAGGACCTCCCGAGTAAGCACTCCGCCTGGATTTTCTGCAGAATGGTTGGACATGAAGTTGATGACAAAGTCGTGCGCTGCAGGGGCGACGAGACCAGCAAATGGAGCCGAGAAGTAGTACGGGTTGTTCAGAATGGACCATCTGGTAACTACGTATCGTTTTAGAATTGAGCTCTACTTATAAGCGAGATACGAACCATAGTCACTCTGCGCAGCAGCCATATCTAGAGTGTATTCTTCGCCCATATTGTAGAAGTTCTCCCATGATCTCATCTGGAATACTCCAACACTGCCGCCGTTGAGGTAAGCATCGCCCTGTAGGAGTATCAGTATGTGTGTTCTTGAGATTTCATTAGAAAGGGAAAACTCACTCTAACGATCGAAGCATCACTTTCATACTGGTTGTGTGTTCCCGCGATACCAGAGGGGTTGCCGAAGAGTAAGGGGATCGAGGGCGGGAAAGCACCGCCAATGCTCCAAGTTTGAGTAAGTGGATCTCCAGCCCTATTCTCAGTCAGTCATTCTCGAATTTAAGTCTCTCGGTATGTTTCTTTCAAGACATACAATGCAATCGAGACGATAGCCAAGAAAAGAGAAAGATCTGGCGACATATTATATGCCTCTCCAAGTCCAGTGATTGCTGATAACGATTAGCTACCGCTCAACAAGACCTTCATTGAGCATGGTGAACTCACTCTGCGTTGTTGAAACCTTTCCATTGCGGGGAATGTATCCGTGATTTGCAGCTGCGTTTAAACCAGGACATTGACCACGAAGATCACCAGTACCAGGAGAGCGAAATTCGTGTCCACTCCCTGGTCTGACATCGACAAACTGCTCTGCAGCGTTGAATCCACCTAGGGGTGGTTGGCTGGTGTTTGGCCTTCCAGATCTGAAAAGTGGTTCTCTTGGCCCAGGTTCAACACGCTTTTGGAGCCGTTGGTTGGCTTCCATGACACCTGGCCATGCTGCCGCAAGTGGCAGAGCTACGAGAAAGCTCAAAGGTCGAACCATTCTTGTGATTAGGATAGAAAATGAAAGGTAAAACTGTTTGTAAGATGAGGTTGAAAGATTTGACGACGCGAGATGAGGTTGGCAAGTGGAGTGTCACAAAGCAAAGAGTGCCAGAAGACTTTATAGCACCTGGAGGGGCAACAGCCCATTTCCATACTTGGTATACATTTGTTTATTCCCGTGTATATTTGTGAGAACAAGTCTCCCTTGCCGACGTGTGCCGACTCGCTGCCGTGACAGCCACCATTTTTCAACCACTCGTCCCCGCATCCAAGATGTTACCAAGCCGACAGAGCTGTAGACTTAACTGAAGCTGTGTTAGAATCATCATCGGTTAAGCTTAATTCTCGCTTTTTCGTTATGGTGTTGTCGATCCATATGGGTGCGAATCGCACTTCCACACTGGCGTGTCGGCTCTGGTGACTGCCGATCTATCGAAGCCCACTTCTCAAGGCACCCCGCAAGCCACTGACAGGTCCCTTCCTTTCCCCGCACTACTAGGTACAGTATATGGGCATCAGTGGCGGTCTATGAAGTGATGCGATAGCGATCGTCAATTTGGGTCGCCCAAAAGTATGGTGTTTCGGAGAATATACTTTTGCCAAGGACCAACCGCCAGCCAGCTCCTCCACATCCCGTTGATTGTAGTCTGCCGCCACAACTTCCACAATCCACTAGATGGCAATTTATTATTCATCTGATGGCTTTTGAAACTCGAGTTGTGTCATTGGCCATCGGCTTCTGCTCTAATTCTGTCAACTGTCCACCGATGAACCGAATAGCACTGCTGTGTCAACTCTCGATGACTGTAGTAATAGTTCACTCATTTTGCGCAAGCACAAGTTATGATGAGGAGATATCCAAGTGCTCACTATTCCAACTTTCTCCAAGGATGCTTTATGTATGAACCCAGTAGATCCAAACACAAGAGACCTTCACCCAGTTTACAATCTCTCCTTCCAAACAAAACGAGCTCATCGAGCTGACGAGATTCGTCCTTTACCGCAGTCATGATTCGCTCTCTCATAAATTCATCCCGCGAAACATCAACGCCAGTTGGGGGACTTGATTCCTCAGTCACTCTGCCGGCGTCATAGCTCGCTTGGCCTCGGAAGTGGCTTCAGTCACTCTCAAGCTTCTTTGACCAAGCTCCTGCGCCACCCACTACTATCTAGACCCCTCAATTCACTTAGATACCGTTCGGCGTCTTTCAAATTATCCCTAGCTCTTTCGCAAGCTTCACTCCACAGGCTCTTTCTTCGCTTTGGAAGCGCTCTTCCATATCCAGAACTGTGGAAACTAGGCCGGAAGTTGACTTGTTATTCTCGAATGGTGATGCTTGGCTCGAGTACATTCAAGGAAATATCACAAGTACTGGAGACGATCTGAAAAATGCGAGCTAGATCATGAATAAGGTTCGCAGCAAACCATCACCTTAATCCCTTTCGTCGATTCCCTCCAATCGACATCCATTCGCACTTTCCCATATCTCCAATCCAAATGCCAGCTAAACTCAATTCTTGATTTGACAATCCATCAAGATCCAAAGTTGTCATCTACAATGCAGATCTTCATCAATGATCGACGTTGCAGCAAGCAATTTGCAAACTAGAAAGCAATGTTTTCTTTACCCCGCATCTCGCTTGTTCAGGGGCGAGCCGCAGCCGCAGCCGTATCGCAGCCGGCCAGAACCGAGACAACCGCAAGTAAACAGAAACAGAGGGGTCAAGAAGATCTGCAATGAGTTTCGCTGTTGCTTTCAAGTAAAGGGGTTCGGGAATAATAAGCTCTGCATCATCCTAATTACTTGATAGTGGCATTATTGCGATGGGAAAGGCGATCGGAAATGTTCGTGGTGGTGTCTTATGAGATCGCTTGGCTATTCGGACTTGAGTCAAGTGCAGACGCGTGGGACTTCGACAATGAGAAGCAACCGTCTGGACCGATTTCCCAGTGTCGCCACATCTCTCCAATGGAACCTCAATTTTGACTCACTCTACAGTAAATTGGTCTTGGAATGTCCCATTGTCATTCTTCTTACATTCTTCCTGGTTCTTGGTATGTACCTCCACACCAGCAGACTCCTTGAAAGGGGGGACAAGTAATCTTATAATAGCAAAACAGTCTTTCACCCTTTGAAATAGACATTCTAATAGATTTATTCAACGATTATATCACGATAAACACATTCTCAACGTGGACCTAGTCCGCCAGAGGTCGACGACAAGATCACTTGAAAGCTTGAACGCGGTGATATCAATGTGATTGAAAGCTTAGGAATAGCTTATGACAATCTGTGACACCGTCTAACGGGCCTTGAGTGACTAGCATAAATAAATATATATAGAGGAAACGATGATAGACAGTAAATCTTCTAAGATCCCCAACTCCCCCTTCCCAACATTCCTACCATACATCATCCACTACCTACCATCCACCATCATCTCTCAGTCTCTCAGCACACCATCTCCACTTTCCCACGCTTTCATCGCTTCCACCACACTCTTCGCCTTGATATGCGATCTCTCCTAATAGTGATGCCCAGCGAAAATTCCACGACTTTTCCAAGAGACTATCAGATAGCGAACATAGTGACCCTCTCATCCCTCACAACTCTCGGAACACGATCCCCCTTCGCCCTTTCGTCCCCTTCAACCCCTCCCTCCATCCACTCATCCAGTCACTCATTACCTCCATCCCTCACTGCCTCAACCAACCAACCAACCAACCAACCAACCAACCAACCAACTTCTCTCGCCCCCTGAGTCCCATCATATCACCTCCCCCTTCTCTCAGACCCTTCAGAAGTAGACATCTTGCGAAATGCAATTCATTTCTTAATTGATTGATAATGTTACATACAACAGCTCGCTTCAGTACATTTCGTTCAAGCATGTCCTTCCACAATTGCCACTTTTCACACCACTACCCCATCTCCTCCCAAATCTCCACGTCATCAGGCTGGGTATCCGCAAACAGGACATCGTTTCCACTACACTTTCTCTTCAACAATTCTGTCTACCCAACATCACATCTCTCTACCCTCTACAACAAAAGAAATGCACAGTGGTAGTAGTACCATATATCACCTAAACGACCATTCATATCCACGGCCGCCTTCTTCGAAATTCTCTTCACACCCCTATCTCAATATCTGAACTCTACTCTCGAAAACCTCCTTTTGACAAGCCAGTTCTTGGGACTTTCAGGAAGATCTCTCGATGGTCTCCAGAGATCAGAACTCTCAAGCTCGCTTAGCATCGAGCTCATCGGCTCAGCACTGCGCTTTGTTCGGTTCCAAGGCTCAGATTTGGTGAACAGCGATGGGGAGACGACACCAGTACTGGATTGTGGTTGCCACATGCTGCTCTTCTGAGTTGCTGGTGCTGTGATGGGGGCTGATGGTGCGGTCCAAGTTAGGGACTTGGATGCTGGAGCTGAAGTTAGGGCCGAGGTGGAGTGGAGCCAATGAACTGGAGACACCAGTGTGGACGTTGAAGAGAAATCGAAGAGCTCGTTGGAGTTTAGACGGGGAAGAGCAGCTGGCCGAGATGGTGAGCCTTGCTTTACGTGGGTGCCTTTGGCGTGTGTGAACAGGTCGGGTGTCGATGCTGAAGAAGCTGGCTTAGCCGTCCACATTGTGTTGCTCTCGGCAGCAGTCACAACAGACGATACGGAGCTTGGTGACCAGGTCTTAGCAGACGGGGTCTTTTTGACAGAAGCAACTAGCCAGTTCTTCGGCGCCGGTGCAACTCGGCTTGGCTGCCAGAAAGAGCTCGACTCCAAGATTGGCAGCTCAATTTTTCGGACAACTGGTGCTGTGCGTCTTGCCTCGCCACTCAGCGTCATGATGGGCGTCGCAGAAACGTTGCCTTTCGACCAGAGCAATGATCTTTTGCTGGTAGTAGCCAACCAGTTACGCTTAGTTGCAACGGCTTGGCTTGGTTGCCAGAAAGAGCTGGACTCTAACACTGGCAACTCAGCAATTCTGGCAACTGGGGCCTTGCGGACAGCTTCACCAGCTAGCTTCGTCTCGAGTGTAGTAGCACGTGGGGCCACGGCATTTTTCGACCAAAGCATGGTCTGTTTTGAGATGCTCGGTGCCGATGAAGGCATCCACATAGCTTGCTGGCTTGACATCTGGGTAAAGTAGCCCATGGCAGCAGGGTGAATGTCGCTCACGTTTGAGATGCGCGAGCTAGTGAAGAATACTGGATGAAGAACGGAAGCATCGTGAGATGGCATGGCGACGCTGGCGCTGATTGCCTCGTTAAGAGCAGCCATCCATTGTGTGGAGCTGTATGCGACACGTTGGAGGCGAGGCTTCGATTGAGTTACAGCTTCGGCAAGTGCAGACTCCCAGTCTGATTTGCTTGAGACTGAGCGTTGCAAACGGGACTTAGACAGATTGATAGCCTCAGAGAGCGCAGAGTCCCAATCAGCTTCACTTGTGACTTGACGCGTGATAGTCTTCTTCACGGCACCAGCGGCGACGGCTTCAGCGAGAGCGTCAGCCCAGTCGGCGCGGAAAGTGACTGGGCGTCTATATTGAGAAGGAGCAGCCTTGAGCACTGGAATGGCAGATGGCTGAATGATTGTTCCACGGCGAGCCTTCTTCGCAGGTGTGTTCTCAAGAACTGGTGCTCTTGATTCCCAGAGATCTCGAGACGCAAGAACTCTCGACTCTCTGACTGGAACCAAGGGAGTTGGTGCTTGGCGAACCGGAATCTTTGACGGATGCTTCGAGTCTTCTACTGGGGAGGGAGTAGGTGACTTCTTTGCTTTTCGGTCCCACCATGTAGGGATGGCTGACAAGGAAGCAGACCAGATTGATGATGCCTTGGTGCTGGTTGACTTGACTGAGGAAGAGTCTGAGACTGGTGACGATGCACCAGAGGATGTTATAGAGTACGTTGGACTATCCGGACGGATAGATGACTCTGAAATCCAATGATGCTCAACTGGCAATTTATCCTGACCACAGCTCCAAAGCTTGGTGGAGGTCACGCTGCTCATGGGTGCCAAAGATGTCCGTGGCTTGCAGACCATGTTGATTGCAGCTGGTATGGCATCACTTGATCGGTAGTTCGAGCGTGGTACGGTGACATCGAAAAGACCTTGGACAACCACTTCAGATGTATTCAGGGTTGGAGTCCACATCAGATTCGAGACATTCTTATTTTGGATGTCTCTTGGAGAGCTTGACTTGGAAATCCAGCTAGTAACCTCCTCCAAGTTCTGTAGGCGAGTCCACAAGTTCTTGGACGAGATAACAGGAACTCCACCAGCGGATGGGCGGGCTGCCTTGACCATCTTGATAGCGGCTGGGCTAGCGTCTGTGGATCGGATGATCTCTGCAGGAACGGTGAACATGCCGGATGATCGCTCATCAGACACATCGGCCTTGGGAGACCACATCAAAGCTGGTGATGTTGCTTCTGATGAAGAAGAAGAAGTAGATACGGATGACATTTCAGCAGCGGCATCGCTGTTCCACATGAAAGAAGCCTGTGTGAGAGAAGCCTCCGGCTCGGGTGCAGCCCAGAGATCTGTAGATGACAGAGCTGGGATGGTTGAAGACGAGCGTGGCTTCGACCTGACGATATCGTCCTTTGCTGGGACAAAAGCATTCCAGACAGCAGACTCAGGTTGTGGTAGACCGGGAGCAGCACTGCCCACAGGCGGAGGAGCATCGCCAGCCCACAATTGTGCAGCTGGTCGTGAACTCATCGCAAGTGGTTGGATAGGCAGGCGGCTGACTGGAGGTGGAGCAGCAGCGTCTGGACTCTCAGGATCGGATCCCATGTCGTAGTCGTCGATGATATTTCTAGGTTGAGGCAGAAGACTGTCTTTCGATGGGACGTCTCTCGAATTCAACAAGTTCGCGATCTCCCATAAAGTTGTCTCGTCGAAATCATCATCACTCTCGATATCCAGCTCCTCATCTTCCTCCTCGTAATCGTCAAAGAATGAAGATGAGTACTCTGGCATATCGGGCTCGAGTTGTTTCGATCTAGCATCAAGCTTTGGTGCAAGTGCTGGGCCTACTGGACCTGCGAGCACGACCGGGTTGAGGGCAGGTTGGTAAGTAGGTTGATCGGAGGTCTCGCCCCATGGGAATTGGAAGATGCCAAGCGTTTCCCGCTTGTTTGGTAGAGGGACTGGGCTTTCGACTGGGCACATGTTAGATACATTACCGAACTAGGGAGCAAAAAACATACCGATATCTGGGAGGAATGTGATACGCCTTGACTTGCGCTGCGGTCGCTGCGTCAGAGGCCGAGTGGTGATGCTCCGTGGTCGAACAGGCTTTGAACCCCAAAGACCAACGACTGGCCGGCTATGTGGCGATGATCGAGGCTTAGTCCATAGTTCTTTGGTAGAGATGGAAAGGGGATTCTCCAGACAGCGCTGTGCTGGTCGAACGTCTCTCGCAGGTGGCTCGGCAGCAGCTTCCGTAGTTGGAGTGTCATATGGGAAGTTCCAAAGACGACCTGAAGCAGCCTTGGGTGATGGCAGTGATGGTTGCCAAAGTTGCGCCTTCGCCTTTTTGGACTCCGCTTGTGGAGCTTGGTACTTCATCATGGCTTCAGTGTCAGAGTCCGACTCGAGGTCGGTCTCGATGTCAGTCTCAGACTTGACGCTTTCGGGAGGCGTGGGGCTCATCATCGGCGCCTGCCCTTTCGAGACCGAAAGGAAGTTCAGGCTCTTCTTGCGGAGAAGGGCAGGTGCGTTCTCCATGTACTCCATCTGCGCTTCTGCAAGCCTTTGTTGCCAGATGCTGGCTCGAGAGTTGTCGGAACTCTGGGTAGATGACGTGCGCTCAGAGACTGTCATACTGCTTCTAACTCGGGCACGTCTTGAAAGAATCTTTGATGGGGTGCGGATAGAACGCTGAGAGTTCTCACGCGTAAGTGTTCCTTCTGACGCTTCAGATTGTGCCTGAGTATATGGCGACATAGCCTGAGACATGGAATCACGGTCAAGATTAGTCTGCATCTGTTGCCAATGAGTCTCTTGCTGACCCATCTCCTTCTCCAAGTTCTCTAGAAGCCTAAAGCGGCCAGTATCTGGAGCACCTTCTGTCTCGTTGCCAGGCATACGTTTCAATAGCGAGCCTACGGATCCTCGAGTAGGCTCGTCCTCGAAATGTTTGAGTTGAGCCTGGAGATCTGCAATTGCTCGCTCGGGAGAATCGGTGGGTGGTGAGAGTTCAGACGGGCGAACGACCACTGTTGCCTTCTTTCCAGTCTTGCTGAGAAGTAAAGGTGTTGGCGGGGGCATCTTTCGGCCCTTTGAGCGCGACCTTGAGAGTGATCGTTCTGAGAATGTAGGAAGCTCATCCCCAATGCGATGGTGCCATCCATTCTCATTCTTGACAGATGATGGTGTCTTATCCCCAGGGAGTGACTGGTCGGCATCAAGTAAGAATGACTTTCGATTATCATCTGCACTGAAGAGGAACGACCCTCTTTGTGCTTCTGCATCGAGAATCAACGGCACAAAAGCTTCGCACCTCCTGAGACCATGGTCCGGTTGTGGTAATGGTGAAATACTCTGTGCGCTGCCTCTTTGTTGTCGAGCGTCTGGTCGTTGGATATACAGAGAGCTGGCGTTCTGTCTTGCTTTCGCTAGATCAACTGGTGGTATCTCGGAATGAACAGAACCCCAGTATGTCGTTGCATCGTCCAAGGAGCTCTCATCGCTAGCTTCGGTCCAATGTGATTTCCGCATATCATCCAGAACAGATTGTCTCCGAGGAGCCTGTAGCAGGCTCTTTCTAGTATCGACATTCTCAGCGGGGATTCCAGGAATCCAAGTCTCTCCAACCTCGTCAGCAATAGTTCTGTACGTATTAGCACTGAAACGGTATCCGTGGGATTCTTCAGGGCGAGTCGTTTGTCTCTTTGGTGATCTCGGGCGGACATTAATTTCCGGAACGGCGAAAGATGCTATGGTCGTGCGCTTGGAAGCTCGTCGACTTTGCTGCTCCTCCCCAGTTGGACTTTGTACCATAGGAGTCTCTGACATGAAGACATATGGAAGTCGTGGAAGCGATGGGACCGATGATCGTCGGCTGCGCAATGTGACTGGTCCTGGCGGAGCAGGGAATAGCAGCTCAATCTTCTCATCAAAAGTCATGCTCTTGGTATCATTGGGCAGCAGTCGCTTCAAGCCAGCGGCGCTGGTAATCGGAGGTGGTGGCAAAGGTGGAAGTTGAGGTAGCAGAGTTGGGCTCCCAGGCCGAGACATCAGGAAAGACTTTCTGGGCGTAATGGAAGATCCAGATCTACTTCTTCTGTGACTAGGTGATGGCTCGCTTGGGAATATGGCACGATCCTCATTTCTATCTCGCTTATACGGTCTTGGTCGGTGGATAACCGAATTTGACGACTTCAGAGAGACAGTCGTCTCAGAAAATGCAGACTTTTCAAAGTCTCTCTTCTGTGCAGCGGCGTAGATGCCTGGAGCGTCCTTGATGATCGTCTTGACGAGTCCAGGGTTATCGTAAACAACGTCATTCATCAGCATAACAGTCTGAGGCTTAGCCATCGTAGCCTCTGGCGCCATCGTAATCCTCGTCGCCCTAGGATTTGAAGGAAGTCCAACAGTTCTCTTTCTCTGGAGCGTTGGCTGAGCCAACTTCTCATTGAAGGTTTGGTCGAAGCTATTTGCCTGTCTTGGTGACCTCCGACGAACCTCTTCACGACCAGGGGAAAGCGAAGCAGAGGTGGTAGTGCCATTTGTAGTTACTCGCGAGAGTCCAGCTGTAGAAGGTGCTGGTACAATTGGCATGGCCTCTGCTGGAAGACTTGGCATTTCCTTCCGCTTCACACTGACACTTCGGCGCAGAGCTTCCTGAGTGGAGAATTGGGGAGGTTGAGGAGCCGGTCTGTTGGCGACAAGCTTGGATCTGGCTGATGCTTCCTCTCGTCTTTCACGCTCCATGGATGCTGCTGTAGCTAGATCAATAGTCTGCATCTTAGCAAATGGCTGAGGTGCGCCTCCATCCACATCGAGAGATACTGGATTCGAGATCGCCAAAGTCCGAATACTTGGCTTCGCTGGTGCTGGTTTACCCCAGTTGAACATTGATCGCTTCTGCTGGGTTGCTGGGATTGGGAATGTCGCTGAGTTCTGTGGCTTCGCTGGTACGGCTGGTCTGATTTGAGGCGCAAGAGCTGCTTGAACACTAGTCTGGGAAGCAGCGACCATCGATGGGAAAACTCCGCTGGATCCACGATATCCAGGACCCCTAACACCAAGACGGTCTGGTCTCTCTGGAGGAGTGTCGTCAATTTCCCGGACATCGATCTCATTTCCAAGCTTTGTGAAACCCCTCGTGTCGCCTCTCGAGCTACTTTGAAATACAGCAGTTGGCGAATCATGTGGAGTCGATGGGTTGACCACGAAAAGGCTACCATTCTTGGTGTACGTGTTGGTAGTAGAAACTGGAGACCCATTGCTGCGCACATTATCTCCAAAAAGCTCGCGCGGGGGCGCTGGTGTAACAAATGGTGACCTCGCCTCAGGAGTGGTTCCGTTCTCCTCTCTTGCTAGAAGCAAAGCCCCTGGGAACATCGTCACAATACCTAGAATTCGTCAACGCTTCACTCCCAATACCACATTCTCATTCAACTTACCAACAAGAATCAGCAGCCCATTCGCTGGCAACACCGTCCGTACCATGAGAATGATCGATGGAATTCCAAGGACCATGGGCACGCTAGTCTATCGAATCTGTCAGCACCTCATCACAGTCCTCCTCCGTCCAACCACTTACACCAGTCCATATCCCGAGCCCAATGATGGTAAAGATCAACGCTTTGCTCTGCTCCTGTCTCGTACTTGAGCTCTTCTCCCGCATCTCTCTGAACATGCCCAGCGACATCGCCCTAACCATCAACACCCCGATAATGATTGCATCAACCGCCAGCACCACCACAGCAAGAGGAGTAATCATCGTCTGCGCCACGCACACCGGCTTAAACTGAGGTCTTGTGAAGCCCACCAGCACACCACCACCCACGATCCTAACCAGCAATATGCCCTGCAAGATCAACCTCTCAGCAGTAAGTTTGGTGCCATGTCCGACGGACCACAGCAGGAACTGCTCTATCCCAACCCGCGCCAGTTGGTCGAACATCGTCGAGATGATGAGGGTCGCCTGGCATGCTGTCGCCATGGTATCTGAAAGGAGGAGGTTAAGAAATTGAATTTGCGCCCACAGGGCGGCGAATAACAAGAAGAGAATGAGGACCAGCCTCCGGCCGTCCTGGAATATAGTCGAGCCATGACCCCGATAGTAAATGAAAAGAGCGCCCGTCGCGGCCTGAAGTAAGATACCACTGTAGAATACATATGTTAACAGACAGCGACAGACATGAACACATACATGACCTCGACATAGATAGGATTAGGGAATGTTAACTAACAAAGCGAATGCCGCCGAAAGGGTCTGTACGGCATCAGAAATGGCCATCGCGGCGAGGGGTAATTAGCAATGTAACGAAGCAAAAGAAAGTAATTATATAAAAAAGAAGCCCAATCTATGGGGGTCTGGTATGAAGGAATGAAAAGTTCATGAACTAGACATCATGATCGATCGTTGAGCCGTTCGTACAAGTGCAGCCAGCCAACTTCTCGTAGAGTGCAGTCAAAAGGAATAGACCGCCGGCGACGACTATCAGAGGCTGTTGATACCAGGAAGTGGGTTGAGCAGGTAGACAGACAGAGACACAAGGAAGTATGAGACTCGACTGGACTCGACTGGACCGCCTACCTTACCTCCTCGCCCTGGACACTGGTCACGGGCACGCATCCACATTCGATATCCACACCATGCCTGCCCACGCACGCACGCAGGAAGCAGCCAAGAGAAGAATCCTCTGGCATCTACAAGGCCAGCCACTCAGCATCACTGCCAACCCCAAACGTCGAACAGTCACCATCTCGATTTGGGCGGCGCGCCATCAAAACGGTCCTGCACGAAGCTAGTCCACAGTTCCACCAGACCAGAACAAGCGAAGACTGGAACTCGATCTCTAACAATGACAGGCCGCGGCATTGCCGCAGCATGCACATCTGGCAGGGGCAATTGCTCTAAGCGGTTTCGGAAAATAAATCAATTGGCTGAGAGGGCGCGATGCCCCCGTTGTGCGGGCTAGGACCCATGGCGGTGCTTGTTTCGACTGAGACGTCTTGGGTTTCGTGGCGTTGGTGGTGAAGAGGCAGAGGCACCACCGCCGACATCTCCACTGCGCAAACATCGTGAAGGGCGACAGAAAACAGAGGGTTGGAAGGGGTTTCTAACAGTGTGATCTACGCCGACGCGCATATGCACAAACACCGTCGTATCTTGTTATGTCCAAGTCTCCAAGTATAGTTTGCGTTGGCTTGTTCGTCGTGAAGCTTGAGGGATGAGGGAAAGGGGGTTCGCGATTCTTCATTGCCGTCTGGCTCTGGAGCCGAGCCGAACATTGGCGGCTCGCTTGCCCGGGAGACTTAAATCCGCCGCAGATGAGGTGCTCTGCTACAGTAAGCTCTGGTCTAAGTATCAACTTCTACTCCAGCCTTCAGGAATCGTTACACGTCAGAATATAGCCGGACGCTTATTCACGAGGCTATTCTGTTAACGTACAGCGGCTCAGGGCGTAGTTTAAGGTCAACTTGACACCCTTCTCCTCACATTTCCTTCCACGTGATGGGCCTCCTCATAATCCACTTGGAACCTCGGACGAACTCAACTCCACCTGAGTGGAATATGCATTCCCGCACGCATAACCTTCTCAAGCGATCATATGCTTGCCTTCCTAATGCTATATTTATGCTTCGATTCAAAAAGGTAGTAATCAGATGGGTTCAAAGACCATCAAGCCCCTTTATTGACGATCTCTTCATGCACAGTCCCATTTGAGCCTCCTCGGTTGCAGTGACGGACTCGGATGTATGCTCCGGGAAGTCAAACTTCTTGTCTTTGTCTTTGCGCTTGTAGTTTGTACCTTGGTGCGATATGACATGATAAATGGTTCTTAGATCAAGATGTCTTTGGTACGTACCAATATGCTCAGGTCTTAGGAAGCATTGATCGGCTCCTCGGTGCTTCACATTCTGTTCACGACTAACAGCAGATTCAATGGTTGACCTTGAATTCGGGCATTTGTACTTCCGTCCAGACACACAAAATAGGCGTTCGTTCGTGATACGAAGGGGACGTATTACGTCGCGAACAAAACAACTGTACAGCGAAATGGGGAAAATAAAGTGATAAAATCTGTAAATAATATTTGTATCTACTGTACGCACAAAGGGAAATCATCGCTCCATCCAAAACTTTATATACACCTGCCAAACGTAAGCAAAGACAGTAGTAGCTCTAAAAAAAAGCACACAACACAGACACATCTCATAAATAATATACTGCCCCTACCAATCAATATCCCCATTCTTCTCCGGCCCCCCAGCAGCAAGCATCTCCCTCTTCGCCTCAAACGGCTTCCTCCCCTTCATCCCCACGCCATTCTTCCCAATCCTCCTATCCAGCTTCTCAAACGGCCCCTCACCACTCTCCCCCTTCTTAACCATCCACTTCTTCGTGCCCAGTACCCCATCCAGCTCATGAATAGGCGGTAGCTTCAAGTACACCCAGCCGTCTTCGCGCTCCTCAACGGGGAAAACAGCAATGCTGACCTCTTCATCGTTCTGACAGCGTCCGGCGTCCTCGCCATTGAGTTCGAAGTTCCGTTTGTGGTAGGGGCAACTGACCCAGAGCTTGTCGTTGGAGTCGCCGATTAAGCCGTCCGAGAGGACAAAGGCGCGTTTGTGAGGGCACATTTGTTGCGAGGCGAGGTATTTGCCGCGCACTCGGAAGACGGCTAGCTGGGTGTCGCCGCGCTTGATGTTGGCACTTATACCGTTAGGAGCATCGTCTGCGCCACGGAAGTGAGAGGCTTCGATGACGGGTTGCCATGTCAGACTCGTCCATTTGGTGTTCTTGAAGTCCACTTTCGCGCTGTCTTTGGCCCAGTAGACGGGTCTTGTCTGACCGCGGTCCTGTTCGAGTTCCATGTTCTCGAGGGTTTCGGTGGTGTTGTCGAATTGCGTGAATTGCTTGCTTTTGGCGGGGTCCTTAACTGCTTCGGCCCATTCGTCGAAAAACGTACCGACTAGTTCTTCCATTTGGGCTTCTAAGGAGGCGCAGATACCAAGCTTGTCTTCAAGAATTACTTCGCGGAGATATTTGATGCCGCCTGGGAGGTTCTCAAGCCAGCGAGCTGTGCGTTGGAGTTTGTCGGCAGTGCGGATGTAGAACATTAAGTACCGATCTAGCACAGGGACGACATCATCAGGAGGTACGTCTTTAGCAAGGAGTTCTGAGTGTTTTGGTGTGGCACCACCATTTCCGCCAACGAAGATATTGAAGCCTTTATCTGATGCGATGAGGCCGAAGCTAGAAAGTGGTCAGCTGTGAATCTTGCTTCCAGAGTTCTGGATATATCGATGTTGAAATCGTTTGAAAGGTCAAATGTCTGCACATTGACATGTAGACATTGTCGTACGAGATCCAAAGACCGTCCTAAGTGTCCTTGTTTCCTTACGCAGGCTGAGATACCATATCCCACTCTTATATTCCAACAAGCAAGGATGAAGCTCAACATGGTGAAGAGAAGAAGAGAAAAGAGATCACTCACTCCTTATTCTGCGCCTCAGCACACTCCCTCACACACCCACTCACACCCCCCTTCATTTTGTGCGGACTCCTAATACTCTTATACCTCTCCTCCAGCCTCACCGCCATCCCCACACTATCCCCGATCCCATACCGACACCACGTACTCCCCACGCAACTCTTCACCGTCCTCAAACTCTTCGCATATCCATGCCCGCTCTCAAAGCCACCCTCGACGAGCTCCTTCCAGATAGGAATCAGCTCATTCTTTTTGGCGCCGAAGAGATCGATGCGCTGGCCACCAGTGATCTTGGTGTAGAGGTTGTACTTCTTCGCGACGTTGCCGAGTACGATGAGTTTCTCAGGTGTGATCTCGCCGGCTGATACACGGGGGATGATGGAGAATGTGCCGTTACGTTGGATGTTGGCGAGGAAGCGGTCATTGGTTTCTTGCAGACCGTGAACGGGACGTTCCATGACGTGATGGTTGTGTAGAGACGAGAAGATATTTCCAATACTTGGTTTGCAGGCTTCGCAGCCTTGACTGGTAGGATCGTTACCAGCTTCTTTCATGACTTCTGCGAGCGTTTTCAGCTTCTTGACGGAGATGATATTGTAGAGATCGGCGCGAGAGTAGTTGAAGTGCGGGCAGATGTGATTCTTGACTTCTTGGCCCATCGCTTTCATCTGAGAGTTGAAGATGCTTTGGACGAGGGGCATGCAGCCTCCGCATCCTGTGCCGGCTTTTGTGCAGCTCTTGACATCGCCGATGCTCTTGCAGGTGCCGTTCTTCACGCTGGTCACTACATCACCCTTGGTAACGTTGTGACATGAGCAGATTTGAGTATCGTCGTCCAGATCATCACCACCCTCGTCTCCCTCTTTGCTTGCTCCCAGAATGAATTGACTTGGTGGGACATCCAGCATCTTCTGATTCTTAACCATAGGTACCAGCTTGACATAATCCCTGGTATCTCCGATCATCATCCCTCCAAGCAGATACTTTCCATCCAGGGTAAATAGATATTTCTTGTACACAGCCGAAAACGGATCCTTGTAAGTCAACGCCTTGACAGGCGATGGAGCAGGTCCATCAGTGAGCTTTTTTAGCGCATCTGGACTTTGAGTACCTTCCTTCTTCCTCGCAGCACGAATAGGCAAATGCTTAGGCCCATCTCGGTCCGCGAAGAAGTCACCAAAACTAGCGACCTCCACACCCAGCAACTTCAACTTGGTGCTCAAGTCCGGACGCTTGAATTTGCGATATGAGTGCACCTTCGCTTGAGTGAGGTTGAAAGACAGGACGTCGGCCATCTCGATACCCGGAGAGATGAGACCGAACGTCTGATTCTCCCAACTAGCACACTCGCCGATAGCATAGACATCCTTCATGCTCGTGCTGAGATCTTCTCCGACGACGATTCCACCACCGCGATCTGCGCACTTGATGCCCGCTTTGCGAGCCAGTTCGTCTCTTGCCTTGATACCGATAGCAAAGCAGATAGTCGAACAATCCATGCGCTCTCCATCTTCGAACACAACTCCTTTCACAGAGTTATCTTCCGTGACTTCAATCTTGCCCACCCTCTTGCTGAGCATAACCTCTAGACCGAGAGCCTGGACCTGCTCAACCACAATACCACCTGCATCTCCATCCAATTGCCTGCTCAACACCCATCTATTCCGCTCGATAAGCTTGACCTTCTCGTAGCATTCCAGGTCCATCATAGCTTTCGCAGCTTCCAGGCCGAGCAGACCTCCACCAACCACAGCGCCATGTGTGCCTTTCCTATCCGCTGCGAATGTTATGAGGTTCTGGAGATCTTCGATTGTGCGGTAGACGAAGACGCCTTTGGCATCGTGGCCTGGTGTGTGTTTTGGGAGGAGGGCATCGGAACCCGTTGCTAGGACGAGGATATCGTAGGTGACTGTTTCGCCAGAGGAGGTAGAGACTGTTTTCTGTTCAGGATGGATTTCCGTGACTTTAGTGTTAAGATGGTAGTTGAGGGATCCTTCTGGGACGGCAGAGTACTATTCAAGACGAATCAGCCAGCGGATTGCTCAAGGATTGATACTTGAAGCTTACCCATTCCTTCGGATTGAGATACAGATTCTCGACTTTCCGATGTTGGAAGAAACTCGTTAGACCGACTCTGTTGTAAGCTAGATGTGCTTCCTCGCCAATGACAACGATATCATATTCTCGTCTCTTCACATCCAGCTTCATCAATTTCTCTCTAAATACCAAAAGTCAGTACTGGCATACGTCCAGCCAATTGCTCGCCAACTTCAGAGCCCTTACATGAAACTGATTCCCACCATTCCCAGTCCTACGATAACGACTCTCTTCCTTGGACCTCCATGACTCTGATTCTCGGATCCATTTACACCATCTGGTCCTCCCTCAATTGGTCCTCCATTGACCTCTGTTATCGGCACCTGTGGTTGCCAATTACCCGACATCGTGGAAGTCGAAATCCAGTATTCTCTTCTCTTGCCTTCTCAAATAAATCGTTATGTCGTGAGCCCGTACACAGTAAGGGAGGTATTGACACAGCCAAGTATCACTGACACCTTCCTTCCTTCTTTGACTTCCCGATACTCTTTCCTATCGTAATCGTTCTTCCTTTAAAGTTCAATCACAACAGTAAGCATAAGCTCAAGCAAAGACACAGCCAGAAGACAACCAGAGAAGAGCAATACATCAAAACACGAAAAGATGTAGAGAAAGAAGATCTCTATCCCCAAGAAAGATATCAGAGATAAACCAACCCAACCTAACCTACCATCCCGCAAACCAAACCTACCTATACCTAGCCTGCCTCCTGCATAGCATCAAGCATCTCCTTACCTACCGCATGCCAACCAAGCTCGAAGAGTAAATCCTCGGAAAACAGCCAGACGCCCTTCCAAGAACCCCTCCGACCCAATCCAAAACATCCCATTGGCAATTACCTACCTTTCTTACCGTACCATGGGTCTATATCGACCAGTGGCCGCCCGCCGGAGAAGCAATATCACTCGCCCCTCAAACCCAAGTGGAAGGGCTGGCCCGCACTCGCAGATACCGTAATGCATGTATGGTGGGTGAGTTCCTTTTTGCTTATCAGCGCCATCTCTCTGGTCTCTGGGCACAGCGTATTGTGCTGGCGGAAGTGCTGCGTAGTGTTCGACCGAGGAAATGCATCTGCAGTCCTCCCATCCCATCTGCTCTTATCTTATCGCAGCAAGCCTTGCTACCTTTTGGATCGTCCCGCCGCGATAAGACAACTCTGCCTGCCCATTGGCCAATTCTCACCCTCTCTTCAACCACGGCAGAGTGATTGGACGATAGGCGAGTGGTTATGGCAGGGATTAGCGAGTGTCGGAGAAGTGTAGGAAATGCTGGTGTGGGAGATGGGTCTTCCCGGAGAAGAAGGGGAGAGGAGGATTTGTTATAGATATTGGTACGTCCACGGAATTTGGGGTTGTTGTTCAAGAATGGATGGGGATGTGAGTGAGGTGAGGGATAAAGTATTTCCTGGTTGGTGCTTCGGATTTCTTTCGGCTTTTCAATCGTCGATTTGAGATGGAAGGAGCGTCAGGTGGTATGAGGATCTAGGAGATCCACTGCAACCAAGACTGGAGTGTTGATAGATGCCAGGTACAAGTCATGAACAGTAATTGTACAGCCATAGGTCACCAAGGTATTGGTTCGTTTCACATTTATTATCTGTCGTCAACGTGAGGCTGTAGTCGACTTTTGTTTGCCATTATCAAGGACAACCACTCGTTCGGGTCAGCTAGATAAACCATCCATCCTGCTCGCAAGCTCAATAAATCGACCAAACCCGCCATCGATCTGACGCCGATATATCCCAAATCCATCAGTATACAGACAGACTGATAAAGGAAAAACATGTAATAAAATAGATGGAGGAGAATGCGTTATGAAAGCGAAACATCAAACGCTGTTGATGATATTAATAAATCATAACATCTTGCTCTGCTACTATACGAGAGAGTGATATTGAAGAACGAAGAAGAGAGGAAAGGCATCAAGTCGGTCAACAACCCTCGCCAGCATCCTCATCGCTCATCGACTCGTAGCCCATATCCTTCATGCCGACTAACCGCCTCGAAATACTCAAACATCGCTCCACCATGACTTTCTTGACTTCTTTGTCTAGCGCACCAGTATCGTCGTTCTTGCCACCAATCCAGATCCTCAAACCACCAGCCAACTTCTCGAGTTGATTGGTACATGTATTTGCGACAATATCGTGCCCGTCCATTCGCTCCATGAGCTTGTACGCTGCTGTAAAGCCAATGAGCGTAAGGTTGACTGGCGAAATGGTGGCGATGATCTTGATGGCGATGTCGGGAGTTGTAGGTGCTGGGAAGCGCTCGATGTGTGCGATGGCCATAGCGCATCGAAGAGACATCTTGATGTCTGGTAGCCCAACCACGGAGGTGCTGGTATTGATGAAGTTTGAGGTCTTTGAACCAGACTTGTCAAGTGGACCAAGAGCTTTGATTGACTCAGCGATACTAGCACCACGGCGCTCCCTGACCAAGACAGCACGCGCGACGAGTGCACGAATCTGGGAACGAGATCCGATTGGCGCTGTCTTGATAGCAAGTGCAATATCATCGATGATGGACTTCTGCGCAACGAGATCGCTTTCTGTTGTCTGAAGACTCTTGGCAAGAGCACGCTGTAGGACAAGACTGGAGTACCAAGCTGCAATTGCATCGAGGGGGCTGCGAATGGCAGTATCATCGACAACACCATCCATACTATCGCTGGAGCCTTCGGCATTGCGCGTAGTCGGGAGATTCCAGGCTAGATTGTATGCACGCTGGCCAATGCTATCAACCAAAACGTCGTCGCACTCTTCCTCAAGGAGAGCAGCAAGATACTCTGGAAGCTCATCTTCTTGCTTCTCCTTGGTATGAGATACCAGTTTTTGTAATTGCTTCGCCTCATTCCATTTCCAGCGAGCCATTTTGGCTGCTGCCTCATGAAACATGTAGAAGCCGTTAAATCCTGCATTGCCGACCTCCCAGAGCAGGACGCGAATATGTAGTGCTTTGAGCATGAGACGAGCCGGAGTATCTGGCAGAGTTCCAGAGGCGAGCAATGTCAAAGTAAGTCGACTCTTGCTAACCTCAACATCTCCACCAGCAAGTTGTGCATCAAGTGCGATCGACCAAGCCTTGACTCTGGCTGCTTCTTGTTGTGGAGTGACGCCAGTGATGTAAGTATAGCCCTGAACACCAATAACATTCCTTGTACTGAGCTTTACCATCTTCAACAAGAGAGCCGCTGCTTCCAAGAAGAAATTGTGGCGTGGTACCCAGACACTTTGGACAGCAGTGAGCCAAGCTTGTCGACGGACTTGGATTGATGAAGCCAGAGAGGGTGCTGCAGCGAGTGATGCGCTTTGCGTCTTGCCCTTGGCCTTTGGTTTACTTGCGAAAAGTGATGGCAGAAAGACATAAAGCACTGCTCCAACGACGAAGAAGAGCTTCAGGTACCCTAAGATCCGAGCAGCAGAAAGATGGTATCCCATGGTGTTGATCTCCAGCGAAGAGTGTAATGCCGAGCTGAGTGATCTCAAAAGCTGTACAGGAAGAGCGAAGAGACCACGTGCTCCAGGAGCATCTTGCTCTTGCTCGGCTTCGCTGAATCCTTCCATAATCATAAGGCCTGCAAGAGACCCGACCATGAGCTTGCCAAAGTAGCCATTGTTGTTCCACCCATTGGGTCCCATTGCTTGACGATAGTGCTCTTGTGGAACTGGGAAGGTTTGTTGGCTCATTTGACCTAAAATGTGTCAATCCTGATCAAGACAATCACAACAGCTCACTGTCGTTCTGCAAAAATAGCAATGAGCTTCAAAAGAACTAACCTTGCAGCCTTCGAATATCATCTGGAATTGGGATCATGCCTTGTGGCTCAAGACCACCAGGTGATGGGCCAGGAGTACTATAATCAGGCGTGAATTGGAATGGGTTGTTCATCGGCGGAGCCGGGTTGAAACCCATCGAGCCAGAGCGGAAGAGTGTTTCGAAAGCTGCTAATCTTGCTTTTTGTTCCACGTTTTCATCCTGGAGCCGCTTATTCCGCTTCTCTAAATGGTTGATGTACTCTGTTGCTTTGCTCAATACCTAAATGGCAATCAGCCCTTGGTTCGGAGGAAGCAAAACTCGATTATGGGCTCTGAGAATCGCATTCTCAACGATCATGATCCTCCATAGGCACCTTATCGCATGACATCGGGTGCTTTGCGTGCATCGAAAAGAGCCTCAAGCGCCATTGTGAACTCCCGGCCTTTCCGGTCTGTCTCAAATTTGTCCCTCACTCGAAGGACAGACCAGACAACGTAGACAATCAATCAGTGCCTCTGGCTCTTTGCATGTGTACCCATGTTGATGAAAATAAAAGTTGTTCGAAAATGGCCTGATTCTGGCATTCAAATGCCAACCTCGGAGCCCCGCAAAACAGAAAATGGTGAAAGCCAGCCCAACTTACTGTCGCCTTATTCAATTTATGAGCCGGAGTCAAGCCTTGCAGTTCCTCTCTGTCATCTGCTGTATCTTCTCCTCTTGCACTCTTTGTCATGATTCGTAGACTCGGTACGCTGTCCCGCAGCGCCGCAATTTTGTCGTTCAAATTCGTGCGATACCTCTTCTCGATCATATTATGTGCAGTCTTTTTCACGGGAGGGTTGGAATCATCGTCATCGTCATCGTCTTCCACGTCTGCAGACGACTTGCGCTTTCGACTGCGCTCGTTGTGGTCGGGTGAGGATATGGAGTGGCTCTTTGTGCTCGCGGTTGAGTGAGGACTGTTGTGATTTCGGTACTGGAGGTGTTGAGGCATGGCGATATTGCGAAGTTTCTCTTGCTGTGCCGGAGTGAGCGTGTTCATGGTTGTGTATGGCGCAGATGGAATCGGTTCGATCTTGGGCTCGGTCGGAGGCTCCCAGCTGAGAGGAGTAGAGTAGAGATTCCCGTCGTAAGGGGGTGTCTCTTGATCCCAATCAGCTGGGAAGAGAGGATCGTCGTCCAGCGCCAGGGTGTCGGTGAACGCCACAGAGTCGTTGAAGTCGTTGAGTGAATCGAAGCCTGCAGAGATGCCAGAGAAGGCAGACGGATCGAATGGATCCCTTGGAGCAGCAGATGCCATTCTTTCGTTCGTCGCTGGCGGCGGTGGGCAGTACTGTAGGTGAGAAATGCTATGCTGTCGGGGAAAATGAGCTGATGGTCGATGATCCGAGGACTTGAGCCTGCACGCATCGATCGAGACAAGGATAAATCACGCGATTGGGGAAACTCTGAAGGGGGGACACCATGGGATGTGGGAAGTGTTTTGTATTGCGACTAGGTAGGACTGAGCGATATCGTACGCTGAGGAGCAGAATCGTACGATGTTGTCGCTCTCAGAGAAGACAAGGCGTGGCGAAAGCCAATAAGCGCAGCCGGGAAGGTCTGGGCCCCGCCGAAAAGAGGACGAGAAAGGTCAAGCGCGGGGATGGTTTGGCTTTCCTCCAACCGGCTTAGCCCTGTATCTGCCGAGGGGTAGCCCACTGCCTTCTGGGGAGGACAAAACCTTACCTCGGAGACTCTTCCGCGAGCAAGTTGAGCTTCAGCCCTGAAGGTGAATGTAGTACAAGTGTACTTCTTGGTGGCATGGCTGACTTGTCCTTCTTGAAGAATTTCATCGACGGACGGCTTTCATTTGATTCTTGCATTTTTAAACGGAGTATGGCTGTTACCTAGATATATTGAGTTTGTTCTAAAGGTATAGAAGGCTTTGATCAAAATCTGATATACTACGTGTATCTCCTGATTACATCCTCCAGCATCCTATACTGGCATTGCTACCATACAGAATTTCATTGATTGTGTGCTTGACTTTCAAATCTGTGGAGGTATGTGAAGTCCGATGACGAGTGAGAATTACACTTAGTGGGGTGCAAGTAAGTCTTCACGGCAATATTTGAGCTTCTAGAAAATGCATAATCCATGTTTCCATACTTGTGGGACTTGATGGTGTGACAACGACTTTCTCTTTTCCGTGCGAGGCTTGGGTACCGTGGATTACAAGTTCTAGATTCTATGACACGTTTTACTCGAGGTCGCTCTTGACCTCTAAAGGCTAACATACTAATTCCAGGCACAATCCATTCTTGGGATAGCATATAGCCCGTGCTGCATCATCAGTGGCTTGATACTTCCCAGGAATGGTACCTGAGTGGTTCGGAAAAGAGTAAAATCGTGACAGCCGGCGCTGTAATCATTGTCAATATCAGTTGCCAGAAAAGAATCTGCGATTGTACGGGCGAGAAAATATCGCTATTGAATTAACACCCGAACGTGGTTACTGCCTATGCTCTATTTCATGCTTCTGTTTAATATTCCGTACGACTACGCCAGACTCTCAACTAAATTTCCCTGTTTACACAAATCTCCAAATCAAGTTGATGTTTGAAGAGGTAACTCCTCAATTGTTTTCTCAAGCTCTTCTGTCCCTCTTGATTATTTTTTCTCTTACGCAACGGGGGCATGAAGAAGTAATGGCGGTCAGGAAAACGTCGGTATCCTGCTGTGTCTCGTCTATGTTCGTGAAGGCAAGCCTTAGCACCCTCTCATTTCACTCGTGATTTTGAGATTGGGCTCGTCACTGCAATTAACGAGAGATGGCGGATGTCAAATATGTTCCAATGTTTCATAGAGAGCAATGGTTTGTACAAATGTGCTTGGAAGATCAGACTCGCAATGGGAACAGGGTCTGAGATCGCCGTCTGGCTGTCTCGTTAGCAAGGTTTTCGAGACCATATCAACCTCTCCTGTATCCAGGTTTCTCACTGCTCTCCATTTGTTTGATGACACAAGATATCAAAGTAGCTGATAATTGTCAATCCAACATGATATACGACTCCTCTCTCTGTACGTTGCAGCATTAGTGAGACTCGAGCGCGATCGTTCACAACTGGGTGCACACAAGATCGAATATCAGAAGATGATATGCCGACGAATTGCAGTTGTTCCCGTGGTAATATTAAATCTCAGCTGCTTTACCGTGGAGAGAACATAATTGCAGCATGAGAGCTCAGAATTTTCGTCGAGATTGCCTGCATCGTCTCCAAACCCCCACATGGCTTATATCATTGGACGAAAATGGGAACCAGAAGCCCAATCTTATCAGATCTTGACTAGAAAAGTTGGAACAGCCCCCACTGTCAGCAGCATCATCCAGTCAAGATCGCAGGCTTCTGCTAAGGTCCATAATAAAACGCTATCAGATGATCAGATAGCGTAATGCAGGTACACATGCGAGACTTGGCTACCCCTCCTCGCCTGACATCGCCGATAGTCTTTGCCAGTATGTTGAAAATGTAGACTTTATTTGTGTTTGCCAAGTCACAAAATCAACTTGCTCGTAGCTATCTATGCTGTGCCGCGTACGAAACCTACCTCTGCGTATATCATCACCAGCCTTCAGTCACGGAAATCTACGACAAGGACCTTCAATACTGTCACGAGACTGCCAAAGGCTCTTCAGCAAAATGGCGCAAGCTTCACCATGTGTTCCGAAGCACACCGCACAATGGGACATGTCCTCGTCCCAGGGCGTGAAGTACCAGATCATGATCTCGTATCCTTTACAGTGGAAATTTGAGAAGGAGGGTGACTTCTCTGGAAAGAAAGCCAACGTGATGTACGCGCAACTAGCTTTCTCAAAGATTCCCCGGTATGCTAATCCATCCAACAGCTACGTAACGGACGGCAACGCCTTTTTCTTCAGCACCATGGAAGCCGTCCGACGAAAAGCCTGCTGCGCATGGGCAGCACCCGACGTGATCGTCGTCGGAATCGGATATCAGATGAAAGACACCATCTGGGTATGGGACGAGCAGAGACGAGTAGACCTCACGCCGCCCTGCGAAATGGGCGAGTGGCCGCCCGGACACGACGGCAAGCCGCATAAGACTCCTTATGGCGGCGCAGACAAACTTCTTGATTTCATACAAGACGAGCTGAAGCCGTTCGTCAAGATCCAAGCTCTGCCTGGCGTGACGGTCGATGAGGAGACGCTTTGGGGACACTCGTATGGTGGATTATTCGCTCTGCATGCCCTCTTCACTCGCGCAGATATGTTCGATTATTATGTGGCTGCCAGTGCGTCCGTGGAGTGGAACTCGCAGTTCATTATCAAGGAGGAGACAGCGTGGCTCGCGAAGCCAGAGAAGGAGGGCGCGAAGAAGAGGAGGTTGGTGCTTTTTTGGGGAGGGAATGAACAACCTGCTGTACGTGGTAAGCTGCAGACTGATGAGCAGTGGGAGACGAGGAGGAGGATCGCTGAGATTGCGAGGCAGAGGGATTATGCTGTTGAGATGTACGAGAGGTTGGAGAAGAGTGGGAGGTTTGAGAAGTTGGAGATGAAGGAGTATCCTAAGGAGGATCATGTAAGTGTGACAGGGTGTGCAATTGAAGGTGGTATCACTTTCAGTCAAGGACAGTTTTGATTGCAGGGCGTTGTCTTTGCGATTTTGCGTCTTTCATGATTGACTTTCAGATGGATGTAGACTTGGCGTTGTCGGGCATATATTTTTCCGAGGTCGCTTAAAGAAATGAACTCGATCCCAGCCCCTTTCTTTTCCTCGCTTGCTTGTATCAAGTTCTGACATTGCTTCTCATCAACCACATTCCGAATTCTCTCCTGAGCTTTTCTCATTCTTAGAAGCAGAGAGATCGCATCTCAGCCAGGGCTCGTTCAGACTGATGGTTGCCGGATCCGCACCTGTCAGAAAGCCTTAGCTTGCTGCCCCTGGCCCTAGTTTTGTGACGGCGTCGAACTCTCCCCGCTCGCGGCATCAACGTCATCACTTGATGATTGCTCAGCGTACAAGCATGCCTCCAAATTCTATGCGTTTCTAGCAGTGGTACTGGATCGACATAGTGCCGATTGCTCAAAGATCGGACACATGTAAGTTTCAGCTTTACACTTTGTGGAGAGCAATGAAATCGCTAGATCCAGAAAATGGACAACATTGTCACGGGTATCTGGGGCATCCGTTGTTCCGGGGGTTTTTCGTAAATCATAAGGTTTATTTTTGATGCTACTACCACCCTCTCATCGCGGCGAGCCTCTATCGCTGCTTGTAGGTACCTAGGCTGGTAAGAGTTCCGGAGGTAGTGAAGTAGTGTATTAAAGCTCTGCGGGGTAGTTCTCCAAATATCGACGATGATATCACGCAGCCGCGAGCTTCAAAATGCCTCTTTGCAAGTATAAAAAGCTCGCAGTATCACCTTTAAGCTCTGTCTTACTCTCCCAAGTTTTTCAACATGAAGCTCTCTCTTTTGACAGGATTGGTATTTACCATTTCCTGCGGTGTTTCTTTCAATCCTAGATCCTTCGATGAAGTACTGCGAAGGCGACAATCGACGAACAGCAATGCTTCGGCTTTGCAAGTCGACCTTGGTTACTCAACCTACGAGGGCTTTTTCAACGAGGCTAGCGGGGTCAACGAGTGGAGAGGTATTCGATACGCTGCTCCACCCATAGGTAATCTACGCTGGCAAGCACCTCAAACTCCAACATTTAATCGGAGCAGCATAATACCAGCCAGTGGCATTCCCTATCAATGTCCTCAAGCGCCTCCAAACTTTGGGATAGATACATCTACACTAGAAGAAGCCAACGGCCCATCGGCTTCTGAGGATTGTCTGTTCCTCAATGTCTTCGCGCCAACACAGAACGCTCAGAATCTCCCTGTGTTTGTCTGGATCCATGGCGGTGGATATGGTCAGGGAAATGGAAGCCAAAACCTTGCAGATATCATCCGGACGAACAACGACAGCTTCATCGGTGTCAGTATTCAGTACCGACTCGGAGCATTTGGGTTCTTGTCATCTGATGAGGTCAATCGATTCGGGGTACCGAATGCTGGTATCAGGGACCAGACTTTTGCTTTGCAGTGGGTTCAGAGCTATATCCACCTCTTCGGCGGGAATGTTTCCCAAGTCACTATAGCTGGACTTTCTGCTGGTGGCGGCTCCGTCATGCTTCAAGCTATGGCGTATGGGGGTAGTCTGGGAACATCACTCTTCACGAATGTAGGTCAAGTGGCGCAAACTGTATGGGAGATTGTGACTGAACTTGCAAACAGGCTATTGCAGCTTCACCTTACCTTCCTATGCAGTATGGATACAACGACTGGGTACCAAGTCAAAGCTATTATGCATTCGCCGAGGCAGCTGGGTGTTTGACCGGGTACGCATTCGGTAGCCCAACTGGTGCAAAGCCTGTCTTCAAATGCCTCGTTGAGAAAGACACGGCTACGTTGCAGAACGCAAGTGCATCTATCTCTTCATCTGGCACATATGGCAGCTGGGGTTTCTTGCCGGTGACGGATGGGAAGTTCATCCAGCAACTTCCGAGTGTGCAGTTACAGAAAAAGCAAGTCAATGGTCTCAGAGTGCTTTCCGGAGTAGGTCAATCCCGTCAAATCTCATATTGTCATTATTTCTGAGAGAACACATATTAACATCACCAGAATAATGCACTAGAAGGACCCCTATTCGTGCCACAGAACATCACGTCGGAGGAAGATCTCGTGTCCTGGATCCAAGATGTATTCCCCCTTTTCACCCAAGACGATGTTTCGAAGGTACTTCGATACTACCCCGGCAGCAATGCTACCGATGACATGAATGCTGCGGACTACGCAACTTTAGGATACACGGGCGCCACAGCAATCAACGTAAGCTCCATCGCCACTGGTCAGCAGCAAAGAGCCAATGTAAGTAACATGGATCCAACTTCCGAGCGAGTATTGACAATAAATAGAACATCTACGCCGAGATGACATTTGTGTGTCCATCATACTGGCTGGCAGAAGCGTATACCAACAATGGACGCGAGGGCTGGAAATAGTGAGTAATCCCACCGTCTTTTTTTCTTCTAACTTTTTCGTCGTCTGGGATGCAGCTTGGGTCATCTACTTCAGATAACCTGTTCGTGTCCTGAATCGGTCTCTTTACATTCATCTGTCATTCAAGGAAACAATACTGACTCTGAGATTTTCCTTCAGCCAATACTCGGTTCCCGCAGCTCTTCACGGCACGGACCAAACAGGGTACTTCGGTCCAGCTATGCCACAGCAAGGACCGGACTTCGTACGAGCATTCATGAGTACACACCCCTGTTCCTATCCCATCCCAGTATCTCTCACTAACCTTAACAGCCATTTTCGGCAACTTCATAACTCAAGACAACCCCTCAATCTCCACCTCCATTGCAGCAGGAGGCAACTCATCCACGACCGCATCCAACAGCAGCAGTGACTCCCTCATCGACTGGCCGGCCTACACGAACGCCAATCCGTACCAGCTGAACTTGAATGAGACGGGTGGCGAGGAGTACAGTACTGTTGGAGTCACCTATGATGGCACACCTCTCAATGTAACGCAGTATAGAGACCCGGGTTTGAGGAACAACTTCACGCTGGTGGATGCGTACTCGTGGGAAGGCGGCAGAGGAATTCGATGTGACTTTTGGAGAAGTGTTGGACCGATTGTGCCGGAGTAGGAGACTGAAGATGAATTCTGGATATTGGAGGTCTGTCGAGCTGAACGTTGGTTGTATTACGATTTATGAAGTATTAAAGCGGGCTGTAAAACAGTCTTCGATCTTCCCTCAGAGGGACATAAAAGTCGCCCGTACAGCTGAGTACATTAATTTCTGAAAGCTAGTTTCAAAGTAGTCAACTGATTATCTCTTGAAGCATTTCTGGATGAGAGAGAGTACGGACGCAAACTGGTGACTTGGGTTGGAGGTGTCTCATGGAGACTCGCCTCAAGACCTTTTCTTCGCGACCAATAGGTGCAGCGACCAGGTTGCATGTTCCGAGCAGCAAAATTGACAAAAATCGTGCTCACTGCTCAAGGGATCGTTGCGCTCGTTGAAACGAATGATAGACACCTATGCAGCTCATTCAGATGAACATACTGACCGAAATGGTAGAAAGGCATGTCGAAAATGTTCCAGTGTCTCGCCCCCACGAAAACAAGTATTGGGAAGCCTAACATGAAAGACGCGATGAACGCCTTCCAGCCCCTTACTTCAATGCATCGACCGCTTCCTACCCTCGTATGCTCGTCCCAAATTCGTAGATTACATTCATCCACTCAGCGCTCTCTCAGCCTTCGGTTCACCGTCCCTACGAGCCGAGCATACGGCAAACTCCACCAGCCCGCAAACTCGTACTCTTGACATAACAGGATTGATACCGTAACATCAGCAACGCCATGATATCACTCAAGAAATAATTATCGTACGTATGAACGGGTAGGGGAAGTTTACGAATTTGATATCTTGGGATCTGGAGGCTATGCCGCGATGTTGAGTCGGATGAGGCGGGTGGGTATTCTGAAAACAAGGTTATTTGCTGTTCACGTTGCACGTACAGTCTTGGGTCGGAAAGCTGGATATGGTATCCAGGTGTTTTCTCTAGGAGTGATAGTTGAGTGAAATGGGCTCAGTGGGATGACTACGACACTTCACCTGAAAGTACCGAAATCCCAAGCCTACATAGCATAATGGACGAATACTGAAATGTCGTCTCATGAACAGACGCGAAAGTCTTGGAATGGGATCTGTAGTAACAGTCAGAACTAGCAATAAGTAGTGTCTAGTCCTCTGAAACCATGCAGAGTCGAGGTTGAAATATGCTCTCACCTTTCGAACAGCACGAAGGTACGAGTGTACTTAAGGTTATGTGATCTACAAATAGAGCTGCTGTCGGTACTGAAAATAATCTCCTTCTCTCCACATGTTTTTAAGCTTACATCTAAACATACACAACAATTCCTCGCGTTCGGAGACAAAGTCCAGTCACAAAGTCAATACTAAAGGGCCGAAAGCGGGCCCGCATATCATGCAGGCCGCTCAGTTGGTACGACTAGTATATGTTAGTAAGGTGTGGATGAGATGAGTGGGTGCGTGAGCGAAGCTGTGAGATGTGTGGTGTGCCTGTGGGGGATCTTTTTAGCGCCGTGGTGTGGATGCGTTCGCTGGATTCGGAAACCGAAGGACAGGACAACGAAAGTATGGTCGGCTTTGGCTTGCATACTATCCCATCCCATACCTTCCCGCCATGCATGCCATGTGGCAAGTGGCCTGCTGTGTGGCTTCCATACAGCGATGGCTTATGGCTTGCTGACAGGTGGTCGTCAAACGTTGAACTGAGAAGTACAACGGTACATGTCCACGTGAGCATATCCAGTTGTGGAATCGGGAACATTTGAGGCCACCAATTGTTGAATGGGATCTACTCTCTTGGTATCGTATGGCTGGAAAGAATTTGAGGCAGATTGCAGCTGACAGCAAATTTTAGTTTTTGCCATAGGCTCGAACGCCCCAATTTGCTCGGCGATCGTGAGCCAGACTTCCCAATTCTTGGGTGGACAGGGGCTGACAGCGAACGAGAGGTTTTGAATACGAAGTGTTGCCATCATCATTTCCGTAAATGAGGCCAGTCGGTACGTGAAACAGACGGGCGAGATGTTGGCTTTAGATGAAGTTCTGCGAGAGAACTTATTGAAATGTTGGCTCGATCCTCGGGCTAATCTGATCGTATCTCCCTAACAACACTATTTTATTCTGTTAGTCGGAGTGATCTCGAGCCCGGCCAGATTGTGTATGTGTGTGGCCAATTCTTGAGTTCTGTTCCAGATCTACATTCTGCATTCTCAGAGAAACTGTTTCTATGCTCTCATCAATCTGTATTCATTAGCTGAAATGATAATTCTCAGATAACACCAGCGGAAGCGGAATCTAGATTATATTCATTCTTCCCAAACATTAGATCAGATCTCATTTTGGATCATATTACCCCAGATTATCATGCTATAGTCCAAACAGCACTTTATTACATCACGTGTTCTCCTATTTTGAGTCTCGCTTGGAAGCGGGAGAAGGCAAAACATCCTTTATGAGCCCAGAGGCTCACTCCGCGGTTGAAAGGGAGATATAGGAACCAGCGTTGATAGATAAATAGGATCTGTTTCCGGAGTTACACAGATACTGTAGATGATGGTCCAATACTGGACCAGGCTTAACCTACCAGAACGGAAATCTTTGATTGAATTGTTGGTCTAGATTGAGGCAAATAGGAGCCAAGTGGTAACGCAGCTTTTGAAAGTCGATGTTAGCCGGGGGAAGGGGATCTCCAGATTTGGTTCCATGGGGAACTCTGCAAGTGCGAACCGATTTCCCGGTGCTGTGCCGTTGGGCGGTCTTCCAGAAAGAGATTTTCTGGTCGGCGAAGTCCAGAACCAAAGAAAAGTGAAATCCCAAGAAGAGTTGCAGCAGTTTTCGTGCTCTAGAAAGTTCACGATGTTACGCTGGACGTGGCCAGGTGAGTGAAACTGGACAATGCTGGCGAGTGCTGGGGTCAGTTAGCCCTGCCGAGAGCACAGCTTTCTGGGCTGCAGGAAAGATTACCGTGCGTTTATTGCGGGGAGGTCGTCCCGTCGCGCCGACTGTTGACCTATCAAATGTTTCTCTTGACAATCTATCAGACTCAGCTGCAATATGGGCAGATCCAGCGGCTCGTTACGATGTTTGCGGCATCCAAACCCTGTGGCTGCTCGTTTAAGCGTGGCCACTCTGCCGAGCATACCCAGACCACACCCAAGCCTGTGTTCTATTTACCCACGATTAGCCTGATTTATTCACATACTCCCCCCCTTTAGCCCTGTTTCCCGAGCGAATTGCACTACCATACGCTACCCCAGACTCCTTCCCCGGCCGTGCCCCCTTGATATGGCAAACCTTGTTCAGACGCGGGGTTGTATCAAACGAACGCCCAATCGATCTGGCGCGACCCACCAGATTGAACCTTGCTGTTCTCACATGATGCTCACTTCGGAACAAAAGCACACGTTTGGATAATCTCCTCAGACCGTGGCGTCGGGTCCATCTCTTTATCCGTAACATTTCGGTTTGTACTGTAACCCCATGGCCAGCAGAAAATCGCTGGTCCAATTGGTGCCCCGGACCCCTAGAGATCCCCAGACTTTCTCACCCACACGATCTCATCCTGAAAGGGATAGACGAGGAGCGTTGCATCCACGAGACGACGTGCAGGATATCCTTCCAACACCCTGAAAGTTTATTGTTTATCCTAACGCCACACCCCGGCTAATGCTCCTGCTATCAAGTATTTGGCTCGAGATGGATTTTCTTTAAGAATACACCTTATCCTGCCCTCGACGGACTTGCTCATACTCGAAATTGCAAGGCCCTGACTGCGGAGCAGCAAATCACCTACTCGTCCTCTCATCGACATTGACATTCATTCTTTGAATCAGGCAATATGGTGGCCATTGGAGTAAACACCAAGCAGGATGCGTTGCATGTAGCGCAGGGCGAGGCCCCTCAGTTCGAGAAGGTACACTGGCTTTCGAACCCAGGTCTTAGGAAGCTCTACTTCTGGGCCGCAGTTCTTTGCGTTGCATCAGCCACTACTGGTTATGATGGGTAGGTTGAATCTCGATACCACGCAAAAGCCAGATCTAACAGGGGTTTCTCACAGTATGCTTTTGAACACCTCCCAGAACATGGATCAATGGCAGGTATTCTTCAACAAGCCCACTGGAAGCAAATTGGGTCTCATGAACGCCATCTATCAAATCGGATCCCTCGTCAGTTTCCCATTGGTGTAAGTTTGACCTCGATCAGCAAGTATGAGTATGAAAGACTGACTCGCACATAGCCCATATATGGCAGATTGGTGGGGACGTCGTCTCCCAATTGCTTGTGGCTGTGCAATCATGCTTCTGGGCGCTCTTCTGGGCACATTTGCAAATGGATACGGAATGTACACCGCTGGTCGCTTCGTTCTCGGTTTCGGTAACTCCATGGCCCAGATGGCTTCCCCAGTCTTGCTCACCGAGATCTGCCATCCTCAACATCGTGGCCGTGTTACCGCCATTTACAACTGCTTGTGGAACTTGGGTGCCCTTTGCGTTGCATGGCTCGCATGGGCAACCATTGAGATTAAGGGCGACTGGTCATGGAGATCTTTGACTCTCCTTCAAGCTGTCCCAGCTGCCATCCAATTGACCTTCATTTACTGTAAGTTCACTGAGCGTCCCAGTGCAAGTTAAACAGCCAGCTAACACGGAATTAAGGGGTTCCGGAGTCTCCACGTTGGTTGGTATCCAAGGAACGTTATGAAGAGGCCGAGACTATTCTTGCCAAATACCATGCCAATGGTGACAAGACAAATGCCACAGTCGCTTTCGAGTTCCGTGAGATCAAGGAGACTCTCCGTCTTGAGTTCGAGTACAAGAAGGCCAGCACATACGCCGACTTCCTCCGCACCAAGGGCAACAGATATCGTCTGGCTCTTCTCATCTCTCTCGGTGTCATTTCCCAATACTCTGGCAATGCCCTTTTCAGTAACTACATGAACCTCATCTACGAGGGTGCCGGAATCAAGGACCAGAACCAGAAGATTCCAGTAAGTTCATCTCCCGCCAGCTTTGTAGGCAGAGGCTAATGATCTCCAGCTTAACGGTGGACAAACCATGTTGTCTCTGATTGTCTCTGTCAGCTGCGCTTTCCTCGTTGATCGTGTCGGACGTCGACCACTCTTCTTGGCCTCGACTGCTGGTATGGTTGCCATGTTCATGGCCTGGACCATCGTCGCATCTCAATATGAGAAGACCAACGGCGCCAACCCCAAGGCCACCGGATACCCGCAAATTGTCTTCGTCTGGCTCTTCGGTGTTTTCTACTCGCTCGCCTGGTCCGGTCTCCTCGTCGCCTACGCTCTCGAGATTCTCCCATACAAGCTCAGAGCCAAGGGAATCATGATCATGAACTTGACCGTCCAAGCCACCTTGGTGCTCGGTAACTACACCAACGCCATCGCCTGGGACAACCTCAAGAAGCAGAAGAAGGCCTGGACCTTCTGCATGTTCTACACCCTTTGGGACTTCCTCGAGCTCCTCTTCGTCTACTTCTTTTACGTCGAGACCCGCGGTCCCACTCTCGAGGAACTCGCCAAGATCTTCGATGGTGAGAGTGCTGAGGTTGCCCACTTGGATCTCCACGAGGTTGAGAAGGACATCCATAATGAGCATGATCCCATTGATGAGAAGCGCGCTGTCACCGTCAACCAATCCACCGTCTAAATTCCCTCTTCAGAGTTTAGACTGGGCAACCTTGTATTTGTCGGGAGTGTTGTGAAAACCCTATACCCGTGCCTGACTTTGCAGGTCGCCTGGAGAAGTGGTGTTTGTTCTGCTATGAGTTTCTGTTTGAATGTGTTGGTTTGAGTATTGTTACGCTCGCTCACCTGAGTCCGTTACGGGACATTTTAATCTACATGTTTCCCTATCTTGGTCTTCATCAGTAACATGCTTGCATCTTGTGATTGTGACCTGCTAGCTCTCTTGGATGAAGTGTTCTAATCCAATTTTCATAGCATACCTGTCTCCTCGCTAATGGAATTTCTAGGTTCTAGTCAGTAAAATTCCCACCTCTCGTAAGTCTATACGGACGCCACCATGCAGGTTCCCTCACAGCCTGCAACTAAGCACCAGGCCAGCGGTGCCCCTATCCCCATGATGACAGCTTCCCAATTTGACCACCATTGTAGGCTAGCCTTATCAAGTGTACATCGGATGTATAGAGAGCTCGAAGAGACCATCGGCGAAATGTTTGGGATGCTGAAATGAGAAGCTGTAACTTTATGTTGCATATCTCGAATGAAGAATATGAAGTGGCAGCCTAGCAAGACGAAAAGAAAAGGAATGGCAGAGTGCACAACTACAAGCCTTAAGGGGAAGCTCGCCCACCACTGGCATGTAGGGTAACCATGAGACTTTGAGAAATTTAGAAGTAAAAACCTGTTGATCGAAGGCTATCTTGTAAGGATCTAGACAGTTCAAGATACAAGATACCAGGTAGATGCTAAGCACTTCACATACCTGCTAGATAATTGGTCCAAAATCTCCTGCTTCTGCTCTTCACCACTTACCGCTCATCTGGATCTTCACTCTCCCTCAACCTCTCTTCCTCCGCAGCTCTCCTCTCCTCTGCACGATCATCATGCGTCTTGTGTCCGCTGAACACAGCCAACATCCCAAGATCATAACAAGCCTTTAACACACCCGCCACCACGAACGCAACCCAGAACCTACCATTCCCAGCCAACACGCCGGTAATAAACGGCCCAGAACTCTGTCCTAAGCTCTTGGCCACATTCACCATACCCATGACAGCAGTCCTCTCATGCGGTAATACCACAGCAGCGAGGAACGCCGAGCGGGGCGCTACATCCATAGATTGCGTGCAAGAGCGTAGGATGAGGAACAGCATGGCTATAGATACCGAATCAGGGACTGGAATAAGAGCGAGGAAAATTGCAGATGGGAGGTGCGTGAAGACCATCGTTTGGATGTTGCCGATTCGCTTCGCGATGGAAGAGGCGAGGAGCATGGAGATTGCCGCAATGATAGCGGTCGTGAAGAACAGGGAGCCAAGGACTCCTTCTTTGAGGTGAAATTTCTCGTGAAAGAAGAAGGTCACCCAAGAACTGGCAGCTTGTCAGCAATCGTTTGAGAGGGCTTTCAGGTCGCCGATACTTACAGAGGAGCCAAACCCGAAGCAAATGCATCGAGTGCAAACAAAATGCACAAATTGATCACAATAGCCCGACTTTCTGTACTGAAGGCGGGCAGTTTCGAAAAGAGCCAATTGCCCTTCTTCGGCTCCACCTCTTCAGCACCATCTCCCAATAGCGGCGCAGACTCCGGATCTCGAACGGGTACGATTTTCTTCTCCAACTCAACAGCTCTGCTCAGAGCTAGCGTCAGACATAGCTTCAAGAACCCAAAGCCAGCATACGCCCAGAAGACTATCCGATATGACTCAATAGCTCCCCAGTGCAGATCAATAATCATGTAGTTCAATATCCAGCCAGCCGTCATGAGCCCAAATGCCGTACCAGCAGTCCCAATCAGAGAATACCAAGCATATATGTCGCCACGGTTGGCAGTCGGAGTGAGTTGTGCGAGTGTACTTTCTTCGATCGCGCGGAATGGACCGATTTCATTCCCACTGTCACTTATTAGCTTTCGTCCAACCAAAACTTCCCATGAGTTTCGCAAAAGCATACCTAGGACTGATAACCCCAACAATGGCCGCAAGTAGCAATATCCAATAATTTCCAAACAGAGCAAACATCACTCCAGAAGCGGCCATCAAGATCGCCCCAAGCGCCAATATCGATTTCCTACCCAGCGCATCTGCGAACAGTGTCAGAACAAAGCTGATCGCCGTGTCTCCCACCAGCGTCAGCGTCATGAACAGCCCGATCTTCTCTTTCGAGATACCCAGCTCCTGGAGGTAGGAGACTAGGATAAGCGTCGAGCCGCCATAGGCAAAAAGACGGACGAAGCGCTGCGAGCAGAGGAGCTTGACGTCGATTGTGGAGGACCAGAGGGATACCAGACCCAGCTCTTCGCCGACTTTGACAAGCCATTTCGAGGCCATTGTGTTCGCGGATGCTATTTTCAAGCTGATTTCCCTCTTCTGCATTCCTTGTCTCTTGTTTACGAGCTGGTTTTCATAAGTTTCCTCACTCGGTGGGGTCGATGCTGCGGTCGACAAGAGAAATTGCACCCCGCAGCAGCATGTCGCAGAAGCAATCTGGAGTAGCAATGCCCCGTCCGCCAGAAGCTCGTATCGAGGATTTGTATGTCATGGCTACTGTGCCGCTATAGTGAAGAACGTGGAGGTCATTGATGGGCTTCGATTGGCTTTGGAATGGAAGCCTAGAAGACGCGTTACGCAGCTTGATCTGATAAGCTTCAGGGCTTGGCGCCACACACGAAGCCACAAGCCACATCGGGTAATTTACTTGATGGGGATGTTTGTTTTGGAACTCTAATCTATCGAAAATCTCAAGAGACCTTCCATGTATAAATTCTTGGAGGCATGCTTCGTTCTATTTGGGATGTGAACTCTTATTGACGGATTCTCAGGTTCAAGGAAGCTCTCAGGCTATTCCCGGCTACGTTTTTTGTCAACCTCTCACTCTTCTTTTCTGAGCCAGGAACCATGAGTATCGTTTTGGTGAGATGCATCCCAGATCTATTGTGCTACCTAGGTAATATCGACTGTTTGTCCTCATTTTCCAATAAGCCAAGTTGCTGGTCGAGTGCTGGCTTCCTGTCACCCCAACATTCCCCTAACAGATACCTCTAAACAGTCTGCTTGGTCACTTGGACTTGATTCTCAACCTCCGTCTCCTCAGTCGAATCACCATTCTTGCCGCCAATGTTCACATTCTTCTCCGCCATACCCATCTCGGCAGCAAAAGTAGAATGAGGCACCCAAGAGCGCGACTTGCGTGGTGTGACCTCCTCGAGCATCCTGTCGACTTGCTCGAGAGAAAGACCCTTGGTCTCTGGAACAAGGAAGTAGGCGAACAGGACGGAGACCATGCAGAGCGAGCCCCACATGAAAAATATCTTAAAAGATAGGTTCGCGTATTGTACGTCGACGAGGTATGGTGTGATGATTGCGATAATCTGTTGGCTGCTGTTAGCGAGGGTTTTGGTAGAGAGGAAAGGAATTCTTACGCAGTTCCAGAACCAATTGGATGCAGTGCTGAGACCGACGCCACGCGATCGAATTGGAAGAGGGAAGACCTCTCCAATGACGATCCATGCACAAGGGCCCCACGTCGTTGCGAAGAAGGTGATGTTGATGCAGATAAAGGCAATCATGGCAGAGACGGCCGCGGTATTGGTATCGTCTCCCTTGTCTTCGCCAACAGTAACTCCGACTATACCGACGATGTATTGGGCAATAACCATTCCACTACCACCGAAAATGAGGAGGTTTCGGCGACCAACTCTCTCCACAAGCCAGAAAGCAGCTGGTGTTGAGAGAACATTGACGAGTGTGGTGATCAAACTGATGAGGAAAGGATTGCTGATCGTCCCGAGGCTAGATGTGGAGTCAGTCATCTATCTTGTCGAGCGGAATCTCAGACAAAAGCATACCTCTTGAAGAAAACAACACCATAGTAGAAGATGAAGTTGATTCCAGTAAGCTGCTGCATCATCTGAAGACCAATACCAAGAAGAGTGCGTCTGATATTCGAGCTAGCATGTCCGATATCACCCTTGAAGCAATTGGCCCAGCTTCCGAGATATGAAGTCTCGGGAACAACTGACAACTCATATTCGTGGTTGGCAATGATCTCCGCAAGCTCGTCCTGAATATATTGAGAGTCTGCGGGTTGTCCACGAACATTGGCGAGCGCCTTTGTAGCTTCCTCAATCTTTCCTTGTTTGACAAAGTAACGTGGCGATTCTGGTAGGAAGAAGAGCCCTCCGCCCAAGATGATAGCCCAGAGGAATTGAACTGCGACAGGAATACGGTATGATCCAGAGTCATCGCGGTTCTGTGTGGCGTAGACGACGCAGTTGGCCATGAGGATGCCAATGGTAATACAGAATTGGTAGCCAGCAACAAGAGCGCCGCGAACCTTCTTTGGTGCGATTTCGGACATGTAGAGAATGACTGACAGACAAAAGGTAAGTAGTTGAACTCCCGACATATACTAAGCGAATGGGCAGAGAACACTTACTGATAGCAGAGATGAAACCAACTCCAAGACCAGCGATTAGTCGGCCAACTACCATTAAAGCCAACGTGGTCGATGCAGTTTGGCAGATGCAGCCCACGCTGAAAATGCAGCAACCAGTGATAATGGTCCATCTTCTGCCGATTCTGTCGGCGATGTCACCTGCGACAATAGCTCCGAAGAAAGTTCCGCAAGACAAGATACCAGTGAGGAGAGATTGCTGCCATCCGGGAAGAACAAAAGCCGCTACTGCCGCTGCATCATCTGGGTCCGGGTATGGTAGGCCAGTGTACTGTCGAATGTAGTATTTCATGCCCATGATGCTACGAACTATCAGTACCGACATTCGATTTCTGCAGTGCGGTTGACTTGCCCTCCCATCCATCCTGTATCGTAACCAAAAAAGATTCCACCAAAAGCTGCAAAGGCGCACATGAGGTAGGCCTAGGGTTCGAAGTCAGCTGTGATCTGGATTGAACAGCGACAAGAAGTCGTACCTTGACCGTGACAGGTGCCTCGATACGAGACGTATCCGCCGTCCCTACGATTGCACCTCCAGCCATCGTGACAGATTTATCTGGTTTTCGAGATTGCAATTCAGTGAATTCTCAGAACACCAGAGACTCCTTGAAATGCTCGAAATGACACGAAGAACTATCGTCATAAACAAATCAAACACGGGCACGTTGAGTCTTTATATCAAAATATCCCAAATACGTCCAACAAATCTCGGCCCTTCTTTTATTTGCAGCCATGTTGACCGGGCAAGTGGGCTGAAGGCGAGCCCTGAGAATTCCACTTTTCCTGCCATCACTTCCCCTCGATCCTGGGGAGGACGAGACATTGGCCACGCTTGTATTGAAAGCGTCTATCCATGGCTGAGAAGTACCAACAAAGGCAGCTGTGCCAGTCAATAACAGTGGGCTTGAACAGAGTAGCACCGAGAAATGCTAGGACAGCTGATGTCCTGAAAGCGGATGAGGCTCGATGTAGCTACCTTGAGCTCCTTCAGACCTTCCATCGGGGACTCCAGACCAAAGAATTGTGGGATTGCGGAGATAGAGCTTGAATGCAAGCGCTACAGAATTATGCAGGATAGCAGCCTAGCAGGTCTGTTGAGTGGGTTTCTGGAGTTCCTGCACTTCCAAGGTTATTTCGACTTTTCGTGCTTTACCCGGATAGAAACTCGGGCCTTCTAATATCGGAATTGCAAGCAGACTGGGCGAAAATGATGCTTTTGAAACGATCATACATGGTTGTGTTGGGTAAGATACGACGAGTGAACGTTACTTAGTTCCAGGCTTGCAGCGTTCCTGAGATGTAAACTTCTCGATACCACAGGCCGCCTTTCATTTTGACAGAACAGACCTCCCTTCTCATCATGGTGATAGCAACAGCCATATGATGAAAATGGTACTGGTTGTGTTGACTGCAATCAATTGCAGGGCCGACCCATGAAAGAGATGAAGCTTTCTAACTCATCCCAAATGGGCAGTGGCACATGTAAAGACGAAGAAGTCGATTCCTCGGGACATCACCCAGCGGTGGGAACGTAACAACAGCGTTTACAACATCTCGGCTCCTTCCAAAAGATGTTCCTCCAATGGAGAAGTCGGCGCTTGGCGCACAAAAACAAACGCTAGCTCGATCCAGAAGTTTACCTACATATCCTTCGCCCCTCTCATGACACGGCAGCTTCATGAGCAACAATCGGAATGGTAACGAAATCATGATGATATTTTGAGACTGAGTGGATCATGGAGGTGCGGGGATTGGATTGGAGTGCTCTGGACCTTCTGGATGGAGAATCGAAATTGTCTCTGATGGATGCTGCGGGCATGGCAGGAGGGGCGTGGAAGCCAATTTGCTTATTTAGTGGGTCCGTGAACCCCCGAAGACCCTGAAAATATCATTCCCCGTATCTGTGACGAAGGACAGGTGATGACGAATGATTTGTATCCCGAAATGACAGTCTAAAATATAAAATCATCTGGAGAGTGTGGGTGCAGATGCTCTTTTCTCTCTTGGTCTTTCAAGTCTCTTGGAATGCTCTCATTTGGGTCCTGCCATTCACTGTTAAGATACTCTGAAATTTGAATCCAGCCTATTTGATACAGATCTGAGGACATCAAACCCCGAGATTCGAATCCTTGAGTACACGAACATGATACGCGTGAGTTGTGGCCAAATTCAAAGGAACTCAAGATCGTGACTGCGATGAACAAGGGCCAGGTTCACCGCACCGCACCCTATCGATCGAAGAAAGAGCCTCAATCGTAATTGCATAGAGCCAAGTTGAATTATCGCGTTACTCAAGGCTAGGGCAAAAACATATATGTAATTGTAGGTCTAGTGACCTTGTATGTGACTCTGACAAAAGCCAGAGCATGATCTCGCCGATGAAAATCACGTGGTGTTTACATTGGCTAGTCGCCCCCCCAGTAACCTTCGGTGTGTTGGAAAAATCGCAACGATACGAAGATGCATAGTTAACGCAAACTTGCAACAGCAGCGTTCTTCTTGACTCAAGTGTTTAATGTGTCAAGGAACATTCGAAGTGGGTAATAATACGCGGCAATACTATTTGTTTACATCAACGACGAATGCACAAGTGCGGTGAGTTGAGTCCAGGCACCTATGCGTGCGCGCGATGCTATCGATTCATTGATTGTTGTAGCTGAAGTTAAATAAATCTTGGCCAGTGCGCCATGCAAGTGAATTAGCTGATCCAGCCGAAATTCGCGATCTAGGTTCGTGGGAGAAAACGAAGCCTTCGCTTAGCTACCACCGAGTATTTCATGGTGTTGTGAGAATTTTGCGACGTGCAACAAAACTTTCGTTCGCGGCCGCTAACTCGCTCGGAACGGAGGAATGATCCCCCAGTCACCTCCTCTCCCGCCTAGAACACCTAATGATATCTGATGTTACTTCCTTTATCTTTTCCTCAAGTTCCTAGTCTTCTTCACAGCTAGCGACGTCTTCTCTGTCGTCGATGATGCCTTCCTCTTCTTCTCTACCCCAGAATGTGCGGCTCCCTCTCCTTCCCGATTCTCCATCGCCTCTCTCCCTTGAAGCACCCTCGAGCTTGAGTCCACGCCTAAATCGGACATCTTCGAAGCCTCACCCTTCGCAGGAATCATCTTTCCACGTCTCACCTTACACGTAATCTTCGATCTCTCACGACCTCTACCGTTCTCCCTATACATGGCCAGCTTCTTTCCCTCCTCCGTCCTATCGACCACCTCCGCAATCACCCTCCTCTTGTTCGCAACTGCCCTTTCAAACTCCGTATCTCCAAGCGCCACCTTCCCCTTTAAACCTCTCTCACTTATTGGGTATGATTTCATCTGTGCTCGATACCCTTTAGCTTGCAACTGCGGATACGTACAGACACACTTCTCTTTCATCGCGAACATTAACGGAATCGGGAGTCCTTCTCGGATGATAAGATCACAGTGCGGACAGTCGAGATGTACGTTCTCGACTGAGTGGTCGATTATGGTGGCTAGTTCTTCGCGGGTGAAGAGGTTGGTTGTCCAGTCTATAGACCAGCTGCCTGCGCCGCTAGACTGTGGTGCAACTTCAGGTGGTGATTCCAGCGCGGCTGTTTTCCCTTTCAGTAGGCTTGAGAACGGTGGTTTTGGGGGAGAGGTGGCTATGAAGAATGTTCCTGGCGTGGCTCCCACGCCAGGTCCGTCCCAGTGACAGATGGATGTAAATAGCTTCTCGACGTTGGGAGGGCCGGGTCCGAGGTTGGTTATTAGGGTGCTGAGTCTGATGATGTCTTCTGCGTGTGCGATGGCGTCTTTGTAGATGGGATTGATGGTGGTGTTCCTCCTTTCTTGGATGGAAAGTTGGGGCTTGTGCATGAGCTCTTTCTTCGAGGGATGGAGTGCGCTTGGAGGGGTGAGATCGAATGGAGTCGGGAAAGTGTGTGGGGGCTCGGAGTCGTTGGAGTGAGCTGAGGTGTTGGGCTTTGGTGATGTGGAGTTTAGGCGTGCTTGGAGGGTAGTGGGTGCTTCTACAGATCCTTTAGTAGAGACAGATTCTGCGTCGAATAGCTTCTTGAGACTGGGTTGGCGACTACAAGTTCCCTCTTGTGGCTGTGGTAACCTTGGGCTGGTACCAGAAAACAGGCTTCCGCCACTATTACTCGACTCAAGACTTTCCTTCCTGATATTGAGTCCAGGTCCGCAATTCGAGCTCTGCCACCTTTTCTCACCAACCCCCCGCCAGGTGCTCTTCGTCTCCTTGGTCCTTCTGCCACACTCGCACCTCGTCTCCCTCTTATTCTGTGCGTTCGAATTCGCTCCATCAGGGTCAAGAAGCGCAACACCAGCATCTTCAGCCACCTCCCTTGGCACCCTCCTCATATAATCAAACAGACTGATTCCCCCACGCTGCGCAACTTCATCCTCCTTCCAAGCCCTCTCAAAATCCTCCCTCTCCTCCCTCCAAATCCTCATATCCTCTTCGCTAACCACACTCTCCCAGACTGGCTTTTCCGGTCTCCATCTCTCCACCTCTTCTCCATCCCCATCCCCATCTTCACCACCCTCACCACCCTTCAAAACTCCCGGTCTCTTCTTCGGAATCATGTACCCTTCCAGAGGAATACCACCGGCTTGAGCACTCTCATCAGCAGCCCACCTAGCAGCGAATTTCGTCCTCTCCGTGAGAAGTTGTCGGTTGGAAGAAGGACTTAGACGTGGGTCAGCGAGGGGCGGGCCAGGGTAGTGTTCATTTGAGGAGGATGAAGTTGACGAGTGTCTGCGGCTTGCATTCATAGAAGGAGTATGATGGCGTAGAGGGCTAGAAACAGGGCTTTGGTTATGAAAGTGATTATGATGGCGGTGCAGAGCCCATACGGCGTCGGCTTTGGCTGCTAGGTCTTCTTCATTTTGGAGGATTTTGGTGGCTGGGGTCTTTGGTTTGTCGATATTGTGATCGTGTGGAGGGAGTGCTGTCTCATTTGTTAGGAGAGGGGGAATGGCTTTTTCGGCTGATGGTGAGGTGGGAGGAGGTTCCTTTTCATTGGTTTTTCCGGCTTCCTGATCATTGGTTGCCTCGTCCTCGATATGTCCTACCCTAGCTCTTGTTCTGTACCGCGATTTTGACTTTGCAGCTCGTGGGAGACTGGGTCTTGTTGGTGCTGCTGTCTTCTTGGTAAATCTCGAGGCTTCGGTGGCCACTCTTTCGGGCGGCATCGTAGTGGCGATGGTGGATGTTATGTACTGAATTGGGTGGACTTTGGCGGGAAATGAATTAAGGCTGAGATATACTGTAAGCCGATGGATCCTGATTTGTCTCCTCTTCGTTGAAAGACATGTGGTTAAGTGTGAGTATATCCTCGCCTGCTCCATATCAAAGAGACGGTTGCGGAATGCAATAAATTAGATCGGTACAAAGAACGTTTCTCGAAGCAGATTTTCGGCTTCGGGGTGGCTTGGGGAAAGCAGACAAAGCCCACCGGGGCGGACATCACGAGCATGAAAAAAACGAAGTTCGGCAATCATATTTACGATTGTATGACTCTATGTACAATTAACCGTGCCATTGATGGTATACGGTACCATACCCCTCAAGCCAACCGAGGCCTGAAGGCGCCGATGAATACAGCCTTCTTCACAGCTTCGTTCCTCCTCTGTGAACTTACTGATGCCACAAACATGTGCTGTGGAAATACAATATGCGATGGCTCTGTTGTTCTAGCTCATCCGAGGGAACATGCAATAACCATATGGATTCTTTGATCCGACCCGCCACTTAAATGCATGCTGAAAGAACAAACGCCGATATTTATGCGATATGGTGGACAGTTCCTCTGCCACGACCCAGAAATGGAACAAGTACGACTTCTTCGAGAAGAAAAGTCTTGGAGAATATACCCAGGTATCTCGTAACTCCAACGCCTGGCCCAAACTTCATGTATGAGGATGCGTGATGGATGAAATATATGATCCTGGATTGATCAAGGACAAAAGACACGGGTACTCAGCCTGAGAGTGAGGATGCGATCAATCAAGAAGGTTGGCCATTCCGGAAGGGATTGGCCCTTTGGGTGAGATAGTCTCGTGTCTGTTGTAAGGAATCTCGACGGAACACTGACTCGATCTTGGAGGGGTGGTAGGTGCTGTAGTTGTAGGTTTTGACAAGAGACCGGGGAACAGTGCGGATGGCGGCACATTCTCGGACTCGAGAGCTTTGATTGTCGGTTGCTTTGTTGACTTGGTAGCAGTGAAAGTATTGTTGATTGCATTAATAACTTTTGTTGGCTTCGATGGTAATGGCTTTCTTGGTCGACCAGCCTTTTTCTTCTTTGCATCCGCATCGCCTGTAGGTGGAGGTGCAAATGCTAAAGAGGTCTGCTTCAACTTTGGTGGGCCATTCGATGCGTCCGGACTTTGTTGTCGAGGACTATCGGTCGGCGTAAGAATTCCTTCAGCCTTGACTGCAGCGACCGGCGCAGGCTTTCCCTTCAGAACAACCGAAGGGCGACTATACTTGATATCCGCAAGGAAAGGTCCGCCGACAACATAGTCGCCGCAGTCCTTGTCATCCCACTTCGGTAGGCAAGCTGCCTGAGCAACTTGATCACACTCAGCTCGTACAACCATATCCCAGCAATCCTTGAATTCGATGCCGACGGGCTCTGGGTCAAGGTTGACCCAAGCCGTAAATCCTCCACGTCGAGCTCGGGTTACAGAGCACAACTCCTTAGTCAGGCGACGCGTGCCAGGGATCTTAAGACTTGTGCCGACAACTAGGACAGCATCTGGAACTCTCTTGAGATCGGCGCAGCTGACTGCTCCAATAGCGTCCTCATCCGGGTTGTGTTCGTTGTACAGAACCATTCTTGGTCGTAACCGTCCAATGCCGTGACTTCGCAGACCACTCGCTAGTCGTACAGCGTCGATTGTTTCACATTCCGTGCACAGGGGAGCCTCTGGACCTTCAAAAAGGGCACCATTGAAATCCTGTAGATCACCACATTTGCTGCATACCATCTTGTCCAGTCCACCGTGCAGCTGAATTGTCTTTGGCCAAGGACCTTTGGGGTTGAGAGGGACTTTAGTCGCGAGAGGGGGTAATGCGGTATCAATGCCGTCGACATTTTGTGTGTACAGACGCATCAGGCGACCTTCCTCCGCCAATGTTGCGAGCATATGGTGGAATGTAGTAGGTTTGGCGTTCTTCGTTGAGTGTCCCAGTTCACGAACCATGTCATGGAAAGAACTCGTGGAGCTGTCATTCCGGTAGACTGCCGCATCGAATAATTGCTTCCCCGAAGCCTTGAGCTTATTCTGCGATTTCAAAGTTGAGAATAAACCAGTCGATGAGCGGAAATCGGGAACTGTCCTCAATTAGTTATGGTCTGCGCGTAAGAATAGGAGTGACGTACTACCAGCAGAGACCGAAATACCAGCCCCAGCAATAATCACGATTCTGCGCTTTGTACGAAGGACGTCCAACAACTTTCTCATCTTCTTATCGTGCTTCTTGTGCACCTCATCTTCGTCGCTGTCGTACAATGTTAGGAGATCGAGGTACTCCGTCTTCAATTCCTTGGTTTTCGTGATTCGTTGGCGTTTTGGGGGCGGGGAGGAATCGTCGCAATCTGAGCTGTGAGGCGCCTTGCGCGACTTCGACTTGGATCCTTTCTCGGATTCATGGCTGGATGGCGGTGACGGATAATCTCTTGGGGGAGATGGCGATCGTGATGCCACGCTGGAGAGGGGGGAGGATATGGAGGAGAGTGGCGAGGAAGAACCGCTTGAGGTCGCCATGGCGTCGGGCGGGATCGAGGAATTAGGGATGTTCGTGTCGTGAGCGCGATTGCGCACTGAGGAGTCGATGTATGCTGCGATGTTTCGCGTCTTCAGACCATGGCTTTTGGTGTTGTTGGTCGTATTGGTTGTGATCTCAGTCGGGGAGAGATGGTGGTTGAGGGAGGTCGAAGTTGTGCTGGTCAAGTGAGGAGACTTGATGTCGTGAGCGAACGAGGATTGCAGGAGGCTCTGGCGAGCTAGTTCCCGCTAATTCCCTCGAACCACAATACCAATGCTCCGGCAAGGCGGGGGGACATGGTGAAAAATGCGCGCTGGCGATTCACTGAAACAGAGGAGGACAATAACAAGTGGCATATTTCTTCCACCAAGTTCTTTTCTATTGTCTGCCACAATAAATAATTCCAACCCATTTCGTTCCCTTTGCATCGTTTGAGTCTCCATGAATCACGGCTCAGATTGTTGCTTTTCCAGCCTGGTGTGCGGCAATGGGCTGCTGGGAGCACGAACATGACCGGCTGGCAGCACAGTGTCCACCAATAGTAGTACAAACCAGAACCCGCCGGCACTTGAAATCGAAGACTGCATGCTTAACACCAATGGGACTGACCGTTCGAAGACTAACCATTTGAAATACCAACCAATTTCTATTTGCATCTTCCTTTGTTTACCTGTTGTTGTTTCGTTTCCACTGATTCAGTTGTCAAGGTGAATTGATCGGGGCCAATGCATTTGTGGTTAGACTACCCGTACACCCCTGCATTTGGCAAGTCGCAGGGCTGGGCGGGCCTGAAGATCAATACAACCTCGGAAGAGACAGACTTCAACCATCACCGCCATCCATCATCACTCTTCCCTCTCACTTCTTGTCTTATTTGTACTACCTGACATTCTGATTCAATATCTTCATACTTTTTACCATATTGTACAGCTTCAAAATTTCTCGCGTGCGAGGCGGCGGAGGTTGAAAGATGCCCTTGATGATGGACGACGAGATGAACATGGACGATCTGTTCGGTGACGGTGGAGGTCTATCACTGCCATCTAGACCTCCCACAAGGGAACTCCATCAACGAGTGGATGAGCTGCGGGCCAGCGGTTGTTGCCAGTATGTACTGCGTCATGTGACACGAGAGATCTTCTCTGACAATCACAGGAGCATTGCTTGGTCGAAATGGGGGAGTATAGCTTCTATTGCTTCAAATGGTACTACCCTGGAACTCAGGAACCTTCGCTGCCATCCAGATAACGGAAGTTGGGCACTCAGTGAACCTACCACCACCCCAAACTTCTCAGCTTCACTTGATGGTTGTCCATTGAAGCATCTTGCCTGGAGCCCAACAGGAAGTGATTTGGCCGTGATTGATGCGGTCGGTCGAGTCACCATCCTTTCTATCTACTCATCAATAAACAAACCAGCATTGAGCAGGCCTAGCCATCTTGACCCAGCAGATGATTTGCATGCTGTAGTTGGCTGCTTCTGGTTGAACCAGGCACCATATCCACCAGGTCGACCGGTACGCTTCATTGTTCTGTATTCGAGAAATTTCACTGATGAAACGAACAGACGATATTGCACGGCCCAGGAGTGAAAGAGGGACCAGTGTATCGCTACGAAGCGTCTCAAGCGCCGATTCTAGGACCTTGTCATCCCGTCCAGGCAAAATCGGCCCTTGTCTGTGTGACCACAAATGGCCTTCTGAAGGTACTATGGCAGCAGAATAACAACAAATGGTGCGAGTCGCATACAGAGCTCGAGAGCATCGTATCCTCAGACGATCTGATTACTCATGCAGCAATCTGTCCCGACAAAAGTACGTAGATCAACATCCTGTGATGTCAATTTGCTGAAATTAGTAGGTGGGACGTTGCTCATTGCTTTTGCCACTACCTCGATGCAACTTCGTACTGTACGTGCTTTGATAGATTGGGGTCAACTGAAAGTTGACAAAGCACCACCACAAGCGTTGCCGCTGAACCCCACAGTAAGGTCAAAACATTTGGCAGGCACAAGTTGGGTACCAGACGGTCCAACCGATCCTATGAATGTCTCACACTCAGAATCTTCTATGGTCCAATTGTCACATCTGGAGTTGCTTCCTCCCACTACAGATAACAATGGTAGTCCGGTTCCAGCAACAATCGTAGCCATTCGATCCTCGCTACCCAGCTTGACTTCGCACTACAATCAGGATGTCCACAGCACCATAGATCGATGGGAAATACAGGAGCCTAATCCGAGGGCTCATCCTGCTTTCGAACAGCTCAGTTCCAGGCGGAACAGCACTGGGATTGCCCCACCGGTAAGTTCAACTCATGACATTCGAAATGCGTGTCTGACATCTTGTAGCCGGTCGCATATATGAAGAAGTTGGAAAGCATCACTGTCAATAAGATCGTTGTTGCGATGGAGACTATGAACACTGGAAGAGTTATTGTATTTGCATACAGCGACAGTTCGGTAGAGTATCGTGACCGGAGAAACATGTTGGAGACTTTCAACGACAATAACCTGGATCGTGTCTGGCATCTCTCACAGATCGGGTTCTCCTACACCGAGGATGAGCCCTGTACGTTACATGTCTGTTTCAGAAATCAAAATCAGACCCTAATCCTCTACAGGCTTACAAGTTGCTCTATCACCAAGTTATTGCTCCGTTGTGCAAATACGAAATGATGGTAAGGTCAAGTGGAAACAACTTGACTACCATCTGGGAGATATTGGAAAAAGTATGGACGAGCGTAAGTGTACAGTCTTCAGAGACTGCAGTACCCTCTAACAAAGGCACAGCTCTCTATTCTGCTGTGATCACAGCTCTTTCACTCTCTTGCGCCACAGCAGTAATGAGGAACGTCAACTACGACGACATCCTAGCCACTGCAAGCAAGCATGTGAGCCCACGTAAGAACTCCATCCCCACGCTTATCAAGCTAAATGTCTAACATGATTCAGAATTCTCCTACGACTGGCTCACTGAGCTTTCACGCATCCTCAAAGTGAACCTGGACTATTCAGAAGAGACCCATCACGACGTTCTAGTGCGCAATACTTCGATCCAGCTTTGCCTCTCCATACAGCAATCTCTAGGATTTAAAGGACAGTTCAATCCGCGAACTTTCTCCAGTAAGTTCGCTTGGATTGTACTGCAGCTACGCAACATCGTCGTCCTAGTAAGCATGGCAGCCAATCTGCATATCTCAAGTGGCCCAAACGCGACCGAGAAGTCATCGCCACTTGAGGATCCTGGTGCGTGTTCCATTCTACCTTTATTTCAATAGTATACTGATTAGATAAAAGAGGTCATTCGCTCCCTTGCCGGCTCCGTAAATTGGGTCCTCAACCTCATGGCCTGGATAATCGACACATTGACCAACCTCCCCGCCTCCCTCCCACCTAACATCGATCTCAGCAGTACCGCAAACCTCTCGCTCCCCGACCTCCTCGCTCACCTCCACTCAACCAATACCATCGCTTTACACCTCATCCTCTCCTCTGCCTCCCGCGGCTTCCTCACTGCAATCCTCCGGCGCCTTGCCCACCTCGACTACATCGCCCGCAAAGCCATTTCCCACACCTCAACGCCCAACCCACAAAATACACCGAGCGCCCTCTCCCCTGCTCTAAAAGCTGCTTACGTCGAAATCGCCTCCCTGACCGCCTCCCCAATCCTCGACATCAAGACCATCGAGACTCTTCTCTCCTCCCTCTCATCGTCCATCAAGAACGCCTACGCCTCACACACTCCACCCCTCTCAGGCTCCCCACAAGCGGAAAAAGCGCGAAATGCACTGGAAATTAAGATGCATTTCGGCAGCTCGTTCCCAGACGCCTTCAAAAGCGTGATTGTAGAGCTTTTCAGGGAGGATGGTGGGTTGCTGAGTGCGGTGAAGGCGGATATCAAGCCGGCGGATTTGTTCTTTGCGGACTTCGAGATACTGGAGGTCGATGAGGAGGGTGTCATGTTGGAGAAGAGGAGGGGAAAGGGGATGACAATGGATTGTTTTAGGAAAGCCTGGTTGCTAAACCCGGTGAAAGGGCAGTTTGAAAATAGTCCTGCAGCTGCTGGACCCGGTTCTGGGGCTGAGGGCAGTGCTCTGCTAGGCAGACAAGGTGCTAGGTGGAGAAGGTGTGCCAGATGTGCGGCTGTTATGGAGGATGTTTTGACGCAGAGACAGGCGTTGCAGTGGCTTGTTATGCAACAGAGACGATGTTTCTGTTCGGGGTTCTGGGATACGCTTTTGCCTGGGGAGCTGGTTGCTTAGGCAGGCTTGCAGTCCTATACACAGCTCTTCCGGCAGCTGTGTCTGTTGTGGACAGAAAGTCGCAGCTGGAAAAAATTGGTCTCACTCCCACAATATCCCGAGGACTGGAGATCCTGTTCTCTTTGCTGGATTGCCATTTCGAAATCTCTCATATTACTATGTATCTTGAAGTATTTTGTCGATTAGCCATCCATTTACTCACTCAAAAAGCATATAAATTATTCCTTCCACAAACATCTCTCTGGCTGTGCTCTTTCCCTCATACGTTTCTTCCATAGATCGTCTATCTACCTCTTGCCACATTCGGTCGCAACTTCCCGCCAAGTTTCCGAAGCCACTTCCTCAGAACGACTGAAGAGTAGAGTTTCATTTTACAACTTTCCGAAACTCCTCTCCCATCTGCACATCCTCTATTGATGTTCCGTTTTCCAGCTTTGCGTCACTTGAGTGAGGTCTGCGCATATCCGGACCAATCATGCTCGTCCCTTCCAGGTGTGGTTCGCAACATGCAGCCTGGCTGTCGCCGTCCACTCACCGAGGACTTCTGTTGCAGTCTGGCATCTTCTGCCTTACTTGCGATCAACGACACCTTGCGCGCCCAGCAGTCCACGAGACGAAGATGCCGGGGCTATGCAGGGCATACCAAGTTCTCAGCTTTGACGACAGTCGTGAAGGAGGCTACGAGTACGAAGACATTTTTGGTAAAAAATCCTTGCACCACGCAAAGGATCCTAATGGAATGGCCATCTGGATTCGCCTGGATTACAATCAACATGATGAACTCCCGGAGATGCCTCGAATGGCCGCCTCTGCTGAAGCTGGATGCCAAATTTGTGATTCAATGACAACGTCGATACAACGAGATCTGCAAGTGCGAAACGGGAGCCCACAGAATGGAGTGGAGGTAGCGTGGACGTTGTTTCGTTGTCCTATGCTTTCACTAAGCATCACCGGGTCTACGACAAGGAAAGTGAATTGGCATATCCATATTACCTACTGGGCCTCGTTTTTGAGTGCCTGCAAGCCTGGTTTGCTGACCTCAAAATTACCTTGCCTGATGGGTCTGTATACCTCCGGACGGTTGCTTTCGGGATTGAAGCACTGCCTGGTATGTATTATCATGCTCAGAGGCAGAATGACTAACAAGAGGCAGGCAGTCGTGCCACCTGGCTCAACATAACCTCGCCTCCTTGCTCGGATGCTCTCTGCCCAGAGAACATTTCAATTTTAGGAAGTGAGATCGACAATTGTGTCGAAAAATGTTCCCATTCTCATAACGGCAACATCTTCGTGCCAACGAGACTTGTTGACTTGAGAGATCGCCATACCCCGCGCCTAGTCGAATTCGGAGACCACAATCCACGTGGTGATACAGAACTCAAGCACATTAAGTATGCAGCGCTGAGCTATTGCTGGGGATCTCCATCAGAAGCTATCTCAATGCTTAAGACCGAGAAACAGTCTTTACGAAGCCGAAGATCTGGCATTGCAATCACTTAAATGCCACTCGTAGTCCAAGATGCTATTCTGTGTGCCACAAGCTCTCTGTCTGTTTTTTGTGGATCGATGCACTCTGTATCGTATAAGATGATGAAGAGGACTGGCAACATGAAGCACCACTGATGGGGAACGTGTACGAAGGCGCTTTAGTGACTATCTTCCCAATCGTCTCTCGCTCTTCGAATGAAGGCTTTCTAAGTCATTCTCACGAAAACGTCGTTGAGATCCAATTCCGCTCTAAGATACGGTCAGACATCCACGGGGTTTTCATGTTACGACATCTACCACGATTCCTATATGTTCACCCCCGAAGCATAGTTTTGGGCGTACAAGATATGGAGACAAGAATTCGGGCGTGGAGTCAGCGGGGGTAGACTTATCAAGAAGTAGTCATGAGCCGTCGGCATTTGTTTTTTGGACCTTCAACGGTCTTCTTTCGCTGCGACAAATGGATGCGTTCAGAGAAGGAGTCTGGTCGATATCGCTATCTTGGCTCTTTATTCTTCAGACGCTCAACACTGTCTGACAGAACAAATATTGACGATTGGGCAGAAATGGTGGTGCGGTACTCAGCGCGGCAAGTTACTTACGCAACAGACAAATTTCCTGCTATATCGGCGCTGGCTCAACTAGTCAACGAAGCGATAAAGGACGAATATATAGTGGGAATATGGCGTAGTGAACTTCACCGTCTGTTGCTATGGAAGAGCCAGCCAAAACGTGCTTGGGATAGCTTCCACACAAGTCTAAGCTCACCTGATCCATACGTCGCTCCATCGTGGAGCTGGGCAAGCCGGACGGAACCTGTTGGGTTTGGTCTCCATGATCAATTTCGTTTCCCTAGAATGGAAGAGGCAATGCTCCTGGGGTGTGATGTTCTCGAAGTTGCAACCAATGTTCCAGGGCGTAATCCATTTGGCGAGGTCAGCAGCGCTGCTCTGTCCATATCTGGGAGGCTGGTTCCACTTCCTGCGATGCTTGATAAATGGAAGGGTCTTCAGGCTCAATAGCCTACCTGGCATATACTCGAATTTTCATAAATCTGGATCGCATACGGAGTCTCAACTAGGTGTTCTGTGCTTGATTCTTTGTCAGAGCTAGGGTTTTCCTGCTACTGCGAAACCGTCGATCTCCACACCGACACCTTTGCAGTTACGGGCGGAAATTCTGGTTTTTTGGTAACATACAGATGAAAGGGAAAGGTGGAGGTGATTGTGATAATCGACGCGTCCCAGACAGAGATAGGAGGGAATATGTTGTGCAAGGAAAGAAGCTAAACTTTGAAATCTATTTGTTGCTTATGTCCATCCGGGCATGACTTGGCGTGATACCGCCTGGACTTGAAGGAAATAGATGAACATATATACTCTACTGATCATGGAATCACAAAAAGAGGGATGTAATTGTAATTGTACAAAGAGAATACGAAGCGTAGAATATAAGGCAGGTGAAGTCAAATCAAATCATCTCGATTCACGAAAGGGAAGGAAGGAGCTACTGCTCTTGATTTTGATGAGATTTTCATTCGTTCTTTCCTTTCTTGCCATTCCATTCCATTACAACAGTATCCATCCTCTCCCTCAAATGTCCACCCCTTCATTGAAAGCAAGGCTTTTGGTATCAAACCGCCCGCCTCCCCACCTCACTTCATTCCACTCCACCCCGCATTCATGTCAATCGGTCTATATACATTAAACAACAAGAAAAAAGTAAGGTAGAGTGCAAGCAAACAAACGCGAATGGTGGTATTGGGTTTCTGGTCTCTCTCAAATTTCTCGCATCGCTGCATTACAAAACAGATGAAAGAGAACGCAACTCAACGCAACATTTGCATGTGCAAGCCAGTCTAGTATCGTGCGATCGATCGATCAATCAAGTAGTTGAGCGTGTGGTATTAAACAGATTTTCCCTCCCCAAGCTAAACGATCAAACATCAAAACCCAAATCCAGATCCAGATTTCCTAGCCTAAACAACCTCGCAGATCGATCCAACGAACCTGTGTATGATGTCGAATCCAGGTGAGATGAGTCGCAAGTGCTGGAAGTCGAAATGGAAAAGAGGCGTTTAGACGTGTGTGATGCTATCACGGTTGTTATCCGACGAGTGGTTGAGCGTCTTCTCGTGATCATGCGCGTGAGCAGCAGAGTACTTGCTCGCAGCATCATCGACATCATTCAGAACCTCCCTAGTCAACTCAACGTAATCATAAGCGAACTCTCCAATCTCGGCATCATCGATACCAAGGATCTCGGCTTCCTCAGAGGCGCGCAGGGACAGGCCGGGGATCAGGTTCATGACGAAGAGGATGATGCAGGTGCCGAAGAAGGAGTATGCTGCACCAGAGACGGAGTCGGCGATCTGGTAGCCGAGTTGAACCCAGTGCTTGTTGAGCCAGCCGCCGTCGATCTCGGAGAAGCCGTCGAGATGCGCTATGTAGTCAGCGGCGAAGAAGGCTGTGAGGATGTTGCCGATGAATCCACCGACGGCGTGCTCGGCAAAGATATCGAGGGCGTCGTCGATGCCGAGGACGAACTTGAGCTTAGTGGCATACTGAGGAAATGAGTCAGTTGTGGTTCTGAAAGTAGGGGGATTTTGGAGTCGAGGGAGAGTACTTACGTTAGCACCTGCGGCACCAACAACACCGTAGATAACAGCAGCCCAGGCAGGGACGAAACCAGAGCCAGGAGTGATAGCTACAAGGCCAGCAATAACACCAGAGCAGAAACCAACAGTGGACCACTTGCGCTCAAGACGGTAATCGAGAACACACCATGTGATACCACCGACACAAGCAGCCAAGTTGGTGACCACGGCAGCCATGACAGCGCGGAGGTTGGCAGCGAGAGCGGAACCAGCGTTGAATCCGAACCAACCAACCCACAGGAAGACGGTGCCGATGACAATGTGTGTAACATTGTGTGGGCGGTAGTTCAGCTCGTGAGTACCGTGGCCACGACGCTTGCCCAACATGATGGAGTAGGCGAGGGCAGCGCATCCAGATGCAATATGCACGGGAGTTCCTCCGGCGAAATCGAGACCGCCCATCTTGAATGACCAGCCTGATGCGTTCCATGTCCAGCAAGCAATTGGATCGTAAATAATGGTAGTCCAGACGAACATGAAGACCTGGGATTTCGTTAGATTTTTGCTAGAGCTTAAATGTGATTCAGAAGTGGGGATACGTACAACAGTGGGAAGCATGCGACCTCTCTCGGCGACAGCACCAACGGCAAGAGCAACAGTAATGCAAGCAAACATTCCCTGGTACACGGCGAACATAAGATCTGGGATCTTAGTCGAACCAACGGAGGGAGCACCAAGGACATTGCGGAAACCAATGTTCTCCAAATCACCGATGTAGCTGCCAGCGGTGTGGGAGAAAGCGAGCGAGTAACCCCAGAAGAACCATTGGAAGGAGACCACGGCTGTGGCCATGACCGAGAGCCAGATCAGAGACAGAGCGGACTTCCTGCGCGCGAGACCGGAATAGAAGAATCTACAAAAACACAAGGATCAGCCTCTGTTGCGTTGCACCAATGCCATGTTTTCTTCTTCTTCTTCTTCTTCTTCCTCATTCTTCAGCGCTCTCGTATCTGTACGTACCCGACACCTGGAATCATGAGCAAGACGAGCGCAGTGGATGTAATCATCCAAGCAATATCACCAGACTAGGTTAGAATAAAATGTCAGCTTATGAATCCGTGCTTCCGGAAACCGAGACTCGAGAATGCACTGGAGATGTTCCTGCGAGCTCGGTTTCTCGGATTGTGGGGAAGCTCAGCTCACCTCATAGTAAATGTTGAGATCCTCGGTCAGAGAGTCACCTCCCGTCATGAGGGTGCTGTTATATTCGGCCACCATGTTGACGACTGTTTGCGCCGAAGCTGCTCTTTTTGTTTTTGGTTGGAGATCGGCTGATATTAAGTTTATTTATCGGGTTTTAGTTGGTAGAGTCGAAGGCGCAATTCATTCAAGAACCACGATTTTGGTTGCAAGGAGCGTGTGTGAAAAGTAATGCGCGATTCGAAGTCGGCGCTCTCTTGAAGGAAGAAGAGATCGAAGGAAGGAAGAGGTGGAGGAGGTGAAGGGGAAGAGAGAGCAAGGTCAAGGTACGGCGGTGGGGGTACGTTTGTATTTGAGTCGCCGGGAGCTAGGCCGCGTCGCGAAAGGTGAGCGAGAGCGCTGGTGCAGGGGAGGGGACTCAGAGTGGGACCAGCAGGGACCAGCAGGGACTGGAAGTGGCAGAGTGGTGGTAGAGTGGAGACTTCGTACTCGTGGGAATCAGGGGATCCCGATCAGGCGTTTCGTGTGAGCTCCGGCCAGACAGTTGCAGGAGGATGGCGCAAGATCTGACTGGACGACAGTTTGGAAAAAGCAATTGCAAGAGAGAATCTCCAAGGCTCGAGTCGGACAGATCACTTTTGGCTATATCGATGGTGAGGCGGAGGACTGGAGATCGAGTCAAGAAAAAGGAAGAATGAGGAGGGGGAAGATGTTTGAGAAGAGCTGGAGAGAGACTCTCGATTATGTATCAATCAATCTTCAGATTCCTCCCCTCCTCCTCGGCTGTTGTGGTTGGTTGTCTCACGCAACAATGAACCTTCTTCACTTTTCCAACTTCACCCGATATACCATGCATGGCAGAGCTAACCAATCAAAGCTAGCGTACTGGTCGAGATCAAGAGACACTTCTAATAAACCAATATATCTGTAAGTGTAAGTAAGCCTGACATCTGTTCCGTTTTCCCTCCTCTCAGATCATCTTGACATGACCACCTCATCATAAATCCTCTGCCCAGCCTTACCATCAATTCTGCCCAGTGTGCATCATCTGCGCCCATGTCGTCCTCCATTTCTCTGCCCTGTCCGCAATTTGGCGCACATCGCATGCATCGCAACTCCAGCCAAAAATGTTCCAATAGAGCCCTGTCCTGTCTGCACACATCCCTGCAAAAGTCCCAGGGTCTCTGGCTGCGGGAAGGCCCACCAAGCCAGATATTAGTGGGCTTCATTCCCCACCAAAGATAAGGACTCGGGAACGACCAATGAGAGATCGGCCTGCCCTCTTTCACCCACGCCCAGGTCTGATCAATTGTCTGGTGTCGGACGAATTAGGACCCTGGTCTCACTACTGGATAGGAGGAGATACCGCATCGGCACAAGCAACCCTGGAATAGCCACGCCGTGGAAGCGAAAAATAGAGTGGTACAGTAGAGGGTAGACTGGTGTGGTGCATGCTGATAATGTCCGCCCGGTTGTTGTCTTGCCTTGTCTGCATGCATGTGCAACACTGCAAACGGACAGGAAAAGGGGAACAGCCTACGGAGTCGGAGTACAGGGCAAGGGCAAGAGCAGAGACAGAGCACCCTTCTCGAAAGACTGAAAGTGCAGGATGCGATCCAAGACTCTGGGGGAAGCCCGGCCAGGAAGGCAGAGATCTACAGAATCGTCCAGTAAATATACTTTTCAAACGGCAGACTATCTGTCTATCAGCGCAGTGCACTTTGGACATCCTGCACACCGAGCGAGCGAGAGTCAATAAGCGGGTAAAGCCAAAGAAAGAAAGAGAGGGCCTGGAGAAGCAGCCCCTCCGGTTTATTTAGTCGGTTTGATGCTATCAAGTTCCGAAAACACCGTTTCAGCCATACGGAAGAAGAGGCATCTCAAGAGCGTCGAGAAGCTTTCGAGAGCAAGCCTTTCCTTCCTCTCCACACTCTATCCATCTCCAGAAAATCCAAAGTGCACAATCCACCTCTTTTGACTTTATCTGCAGACCCATCTGCAAGCTTTAAACATGCGCGTTTGAAGCCTGTATGAACTCCGTTCATTCTGTCTACCTGCAAGAATGGGAACCGCTTCCGAGATACCCACTGCACTACTGTAATGCTACTGTACCTTTAGTGGCTTCGTAACCATATCTTCGGGTTTGCTCTAGGGTGTACAGGCTATCACTTGCCTATTCTGCTCAGCGTGTGCGTCCCTTCTAGAAGAGTGGTCTCCGATCTCGAATCCACGGTTCACCAGGTTTGATGATGAGGTGGAGGTGCCCGCAGTCACATGTACTTAGGGCGTAGTTGACCTCATCTCAGTCAGACGGAGTCTCAGACTCAAGGCCACTGAAGATAACTCGGAGATTGGTCCTGCGGGGTCATCTATTTCACACACTTTATCTACGCATTCGCATTCTCTCATCTCACCTTCATGAGCAGAATCAAGATTCTCAACCTTTTCTTTCGATCAGGGCAAGTATCGGCAGCCATCAAACATCCAGATACCCCACCGACTGAATGATCCCTTGATTTGATATCAAAGCAACAAAACCCCCAAAGTGCAGAGTCCAGACACCCACGAATTCACTCCAATCACAACGAATAAATCCTTTATCTTGGCTTCGTAGACGGGCTGTTTCCTGCACGGCTACCAGTCTACCAGCCTACCATACCTTAAATAAAAATCGACAGCTGAAGATGGAGGGAGCCACACAAACGGTTGGGCTTCCAGTTGCCCCGCATGACATGACTTGAACATGACGACTTTCCTTCATCTGCTACGTGCATGAAATCAAATCAAATCAAACCAGCTCGATTAGAATCGATAGCCTGGTTCGTTCATTCTTCGGAAGCAACCGGCTATCTGGAGGGGTGGGTAAGGCTTGGACTTCTTTCAGTCTGCACTTTTGAGAGTGAAGCCTTGCATCGAAAGCATGATTCCGTTTCCCTTCACCGACGAAGCGGCAACTAGTCAACGAGTCATCTCCTCTTGACTGGATGGTACGATTCTCAACTCTCAGATTCCCATTCTCAGGTTTCGTAGCTGCCGGTCCAATCGCAACTTCGAGATGGCGTTTGCAGCAGGAAATCTACAGTCTCACCAAAAGGAAAAAAGTGATAGGTCTTTCTCCGCCAGTTAGACCTTGGTCTCGCTTATCAATATGTCATCCATGGACCTCTGAACAAGACCAAATTTCACTCCCTCTTCTCAAGTCACCGTACCCTGCGACACGAACAAAGACATTCTTATTCAACCCTCAATATAGAAAAATAAATCAAGCTTTCACCACACCCCTCTCCGCATCGCATCAACCAGCGCAACCCAACAAAGGGCGTCTGCTGGTCTAGCCTGCCGTCCTGTCACCAGCACTTGTGGCGTCCATCTAACAGGGGTCAAACAGCGCCACAAAATCCTAGCGTCTCTCGTCAAAGATAAGGATTTCATCCACTCTCTCCACTCAATGAGATGAGATGGTCCGACGACTCATAACGCGCGTTTGATTGCTGATATCTGAGTCGCTGTTGTCACGGCGTTGACTGATGGCGATGATTTATATCAATGATTCACGACACGAGTTTATCTCCTTTTTCAATAGTTCTGGATGTTCGGCATCGTGTGTTTTCGGGCCGTAATCGGATACCTACCTACTCTCTCCTCAACGGATTCGAGTCATGATAGATGCGGTGAGTGAGTGAGCCTTTCATCCTATCTTTGGAATTTTCTGATCACCAGAATTGGAAAGCCAATCGAAGCCAACAGAGCACGTCAGCAAGACTTCAACGATCGGACATCCTGGCTGTAAATCATAACATGATCAGGCCATGCTTAGTAGAAAGTTACCCAGTCCCAGTACCAGATCCTGTGCGTACCCGGGCTGTCATCCGTCCTTCCCGGAGCTGGAATGCTTCGTACAACAGCATGTCTCGAGTACAGAGCACAGCATATCCCAGCCTTGTCCCTCCTCGTGATTCCTTCTCGAATCCTCCATGTATTATGGGATCTCGGTCTTGGTCTCTGGCTCAGTTTGTAGCCTGTTAGCCTCAGCTGATGTACTTTCGTACAGAGCGTCGTCCTGTCCTAGGTTCCATCCGAGGCTCGAAGGATCAGGCTCCTTTGCAGCATGACACGAAAGCCGGCGCGGCTATAGTCGCTGATCTACAGCACTGTTTCGAGCTTTCGGTGAGTTGGTCAGTTGGTCAGGTGGTCTGTTGCGAGGGAATTATCTACCCTCTTGCTTCTAGTCCTATCCGTATAACTGCACTTTCACTCTAATCTTCTCCCTCCTGTTTCCTCCCACTGCGGGATGAGAGATAGGTTAGCCCAAATCCAAGACATACATACCCCATGAACCCAATCCCAACCGCCTTCAAACACACCACAAAAGGATCCTGCAGCTGCAATGGTACCACGAGAGCACTAAGAGTATGCAAGAACGGCATCTTGCAGCATCAGCCTTGCCGTTTGGGTCTGGCTACGTTGTCCCAGTGTACAGCATACCACCCACACTGTCGGAGTTGTACTGTACCGTTTCGATCGGCTTTCGATTCAATACTCCTGTTAGCGGAGTGTCTCACGACTCGACTGAGTTGGAAGTAAAGTGCACTTCTCGACGTTTGAACTTGAAGATCTGCTGTCTGGTATCATGATATAGAATTCCTACTGCGGAACGAATGAGATTGTCCGTATACAGGTCAGCTAAGATGTTATCATGGCTTCATGGCAGCGCACATCAGAGCCAAAAGCATGATCGTGGACATGGAATCGAATTCGGACCCGAAATCAAAGTTCAGGGAATGGCATGTAAAAGAAAGACCCCAGACTGCTGGTCAATGTCCTTTCCTCCTCTTCTCATCTCTTGCCGTGTATGCTTTCCCATGCCGTATACGCCTTCAATCCATGTGAGCGAGATAGCTACAATCAAGCCAGGATAGGAACGAATAGCTACATCTACTTTCTCTCACCTACTTTACGTCTCAAACAGTCATCTTCAATCTTGGAGACCTACGGATTTGGAAATGACGTTTCATCGAAGTTATTTCCCATGCATGTTTTCGATAGATCCCGTACCCGGCCTGCTGGTTCGATTTCCATGCAACGGTCTAGCATGTTCGAAAGCGGATCAATAGATAAGCTCAGTATGTACAAGTGCAAATCTGAAATCCTTACTGTCCTTCTGGTCTCATTCTCTTCTTAGCTCATCTATCTTCACCTCCCTCAACTCACCTCATCCGCCTTATTTCCCAAATGTCTGCCTCTCCTTTCGATGTTTTCGTCGTACTCAACGGCCATCCTGATCGAACACGGCAGCAATGGAGTACGGTACCTGACTAAACCCCACGAAAGTGTGCGTCTGGGAAAGTCAAAACGTTAGGTGCATAATCACCACTGCACTACTGTGTACATCCCACAGGGTCTTTGGGGGTCTATGCTTGGCGGTCAGGATGCGACTTCACGGATATGGGATCTCGTGGGGTAAGTGGAGAGTCGAATCAACATCGTGCTTCAGCTTCAACTGTCCATAAACATGTTGACTTCTCATGCGGCGTTCGCTGGATGCAGATAGTGGAAGGTCTGTGGTCTGCCACAACTGCTAATACCGCCATCAACAGACCCCGTCGAGCGAGTCTCAAAACCGTGAGCCTTCCCCTTTGATTTTTCACACCCAGGCCTGGATCACCCTCTTTCCTTCAGTCGTGACTACGTTCGCAGTATACCAGCTTCTCTCTTTGTCTCTTGTCTCTCTCTTTCCTATTCACACATCCTTCTCTAATCTCTACTCACTTTCTCGAGGACTACCACCTCATAAGTACCTGCATGCACTCTCCCTTCAAACCATCACACAAACAAACGCATACTATACCCAGATCAATGATCTCGGCGCCACCAGCAGTCACCACCCACCAGTCACCGTTCTACGGCACCTGTAATAATAGCTGCATCTCGCCATCATGCCGGTCTCATTCCCAATACCGTTATACCGGCGCCGAAGTTCCCTCAATCAACCGCGTCGTTGAAAGCGTATATTGTACATCGCACAGCATATGCCAACCAGATACACAACATATCTATCTACCATATCACAAGACCAATCCTCAAAGACATCGTACTAAAGCCCCCTCAAGTGGGATTGGGTTAAATTGATTTAGTTTGATCTGATACCGTCTCTCGTTGCTTAGCTTCACTTGAGCTTCACCTCAAAAAAAAAGAGGAAGAACAGACGGAGAAGAATCAAGTCAAATCCAAGATCTGATCTCGAAGCTAAGTATATGTATGTAAGTGTCATGTAAAGTAAGCCAGTACCAGGCAAGCCTCCCCCCTCTCCTCTCCTCTCCTCTCCTCTCCTCTCCTATTTTTTCGCTTCCCAACTCACCTACGAGCCTACGGCAGGATGACTACCGCCACTGCACCAATTAAGTTCCTAACTGGCTGGCTAATGCGCTTCTTTTGATTTCATGCCTCTAGATAAGCTGGTTAGCTGGCTAGCTGGCTGACTGACTGGCAGGCTGGATTTACAAAATGAGGGATGGTCAACAGGACCAGACAGACTCAACTCGACATGACATGACATGACATGACATGCTAGAAGTGGAGCGCGACGAGAACCTGTTTGGTTACTACCTTACCTAGCAAAGTACTTTGACAAGGCAGGTAGCTGGAGGTAGGTATGTAAGTTGCGAAGACATTTGCTTTCCTATGCCAGCAGAACCTGATTCGAGGACTTTGTCGAAAGCATGAGACGGCTGACGGAATGAACGAGATCGGTGGTCAGAGGGTTAGAAGATAATGATGTACCACAGATCATAAGGTTTTGTGTACATAAGCAGAAGCAAGTAAAGTAGTGCGGTGGTCTTATTTGGGTTCGGATGTGGTTTTTCTTTCATTCCTGGTATCCTATCCTATCTTCTCTTCTGATCTCATCTCATCATGTAGAGACTGATTGATACAATTCGCCGCACCTCCCCTCTTCCCCTCGTCTCTCGTGACCACCTTGATCTCATTCTCATAGACCGTGGCTGTCTGTATCCAATCACCCTCTCGTATTTTCTCATCTCCAACTTCCACCATCCAGTCACTCCAAAGTTCAACCCGATCCATATACTACAATACAATAGTACAATAAGGTACAAAATAAACAAAAGGTATAATATTTAAAAACAACAACAAACTTTCGCTTCGCTCCGAATCAAAAACAAGAAACCCAACCCAGAAACCCAACCATGTAAATGCAAAACAAAACAAGAAAAGTAAAGAACTCCGTCTGTCTCTCGGTACGATGACCAGAGAGAATGAATGCTAGTATGTCCCGCCCAATGATATTAAGGGCCATTACCCAATATCGTAATGCGTGTATGTGGCTGTGTCTGCGTAGACAACCGAGGATCCGCTAAAGCGCAAGCAACAATTTCAAGTGCAGTCCCTCTCTCGATCAGTCAATCGTTTATCACGAAGACAGAGAAGCGAATCGATCTTCGAAAGCCCTCTTCTTCTCGGCCTCGATCTGGCGTTGAAGACGCTTTGTCTCGCGGACGGCCTCTTCCCTCTCGTTCTGCAACTCCATGACCTCGATTTGAGCGATGTTCATGCGTCCAACGACTTCTTCCATCTCACTGTCTGCTTCAGCGAGCGCAGCCTCGAGTTCGACAACTCGTTGCTTGAGGAACTCCATCTTAGAATCCTCAGACACCGTCATGGCCTTGCCGGATGAGGTTGACATGATTCTTGGGGCTCGCGACGAGTTGGCGAACATTGGTGACATGGGGGACTTTGGCCCGAACATGCGAGGGGATCGAAGGCCCTCCTTCATTCGTTGGAGCTGGGTGTTGTGACTATCCTTCAGATCACGGATCTCATCCTCGTGACGAGATACCTTGTCCTCCGTGTTTTGTTGAGCGGCCATCAGTTGATCCTCCAAAGACTTGAGCTTGCTCTGCATGAACATGATCTTCTCAGCATTGGCCTTTTGATCCCTATCGCCACGCTCGATAGTCTCCGAGAGACGTTGTCGAAGTGTTGAATTCGTAGCCAATTGCTGGCGGACCTGACCTGCGAGTTCCTCAACGCGCTTAGCGGAACTACGGAGCTCTTCTGCAAGAGCAACTTCGTTACCCATGTGAAGCTTCTCTCCTTCACGCAAGGAGTCAGTCGACTGTCGAAGTGAGTCGACTTCCTTTTGAGCAAAGTCCCTCTCGGAGATGGCATCTGCGAGGCTCTGTTCGAGCTCTTTCATAGCCTGTTCGGTCTGCTTGTCTCGGGCTGTGGAGGTCTCCAAGTTCTTGACACGATCCAGAGATTCAGCATACGCTTGCTGTAATTCCCTGTATGCTTTCTCGAGGGACTCGGATGACACGGTGCCTGATGCGCTTCGTTCACGTGGTCCGGTAGGAATAAGGATGTCCTTTTCGTAGAGCAGGGATCGTAAAGAGCCAATCTCCTGCTCGGCACGGTCTAAGTCCATCTTCAATCCACTAAGTCCCTTCTCGCATTGCCACTTCTGCTCAATCGCCTCTTCTGCACGGCGTCGAAGGACATTGATCTCATCTCGAAGATTCGCAACTTCCTTGTCGTAGCCAACCCGCCTTGGAGAGCTTGAAAGGGCTCGATCGCGTTCGATTTCCAGTTGCCGAATCTTCTTCTGGTTCTCGCGGTTCTGGTGTTCCTGGCGTTCAAGTAGACTCTTCAATGCTGAATGTAAAGCATCTCGTTGCATCTCAATATCCTTGACACGCTCTGCTAGCGCGTCCCTCGATTCGGCGGTCTTGACTGATGCCGACCTTGTCAAAGATGGCGGCCTCGTCCTGGTAATACCATTTCCTTGAGCTACTGAATTTGACCGGAAAAGTCCCGAGGATCTGGAAGCCGCGGCTGGCGAAGCTTCCTCCGCGATCGTATTAAACTTCTTCATCTGTTGCTGCATCTCCATCTGCAATCTCTGGGCATTAATTAAGGTTATATTTTCGTTCTTCAGAGTTTGCAGCTCTTGTTGCGTCTTCGTTTGCTCATAAGTGAGCTTTTCATGCTGGGCGGCTTGGGCTTCAAGACCTTCCACCCGAGCTCTAAGTCCTGGGACGATCTCGTCCCGTAAATTATCCCTCTCATTATGGGAGCTTTGTAATTCCCCCTTCAGAGCTGTGAGGAGGTCTTCGAAATTATCCTTGACTTGTCTTTCTTCAGCCAGTCGCCTCCGCAGATCTTCGCATGTAGCTTCGAGGTCTCTTAGTCGGCCATTGGCATCCATGGAGTTTATTGAAGCAAGGTCGACCTACACAGCTGTTAGTGAAGTTCACTGCCGACCCTATGTCGCACTAACCTGGGAAGCTTTCTCTTCCAGATTGCGAATCTGCGATTCAAGGTGTTTCCTTCTTGTCCTCTCATCTTGGACTTTGTTTGTCAACTCCAGTCGCATTTGAGCCTTCTCCTGCTCAGCTTTCCGGAGTAGCCTGTCCATCTCATCTTGCTTGGAGTCTGGTTCTCCATATCTGACCGAGCTAGTACCGGAATCCGAAAAATAATCGCTTGTCCGTTTCCCAGGACTGGAGGATAGGTTGAGTGCTTCTGATTGTAATCGTTCGACAAGGTCTTCAAGGTCCATCTCCCTCCGTATGGAAGAGGCCAGCTCGGAGCTGATCTCCTTCAGCTCCTTCTCCATCTCTTCGACTTGTACTGGTGTGGTTGGCGTTGCCAATGGTAATTGTAGATATGAGCTTCCGAAATAACCACCAGCATCGGCGTTTGCCTTTGGGACATCAATAGCTCTGGGTATATTTCTGGCGGGTGCTTTGGAGACATCAGTGGGAGTAAGGTTACTTTCAAACGGACGAGGCGACGGTATTGGAGAATAGTCTTTTTCGGAAGAAAAGGTTGTCGAAGACGCAGGAGAGGTATTACCCCAACCAAACAAGGATCCAAGCTTTGAACCTCCCGGGGATTTTGGTTGTGACTTCTGTATGGTTGTGGTAGAATCGTTCGAAAAGCTTCGGGTATTAACGTTTATTGTATGTGGTGGTTCAGGTTTCGTGGAAAAAAGCGACATAGTAGATTGCGAATTAGAGACCGAGCTGGAGTCGCTGTACCATGGGCTAGTAGATTCCGACACGGACGTGAGAGCAGATTCGCTGGTCAGCCTCGCATGCCTGGACTCTGTGTCCGATGATGACGATTGCGGGAAACTGTGCGATGGGACGGTGAGGTTCGGACTCTTGGGACTGGGAAGATGCTGTTCCAAGTTTGCTAGGTGATTGGGCAACGACGTGTCAGAAGCTGCGCCAGACGTCAAAGCCACCGGTTCGTTTGGAAATCTGCGAGGTCTGTCAGAACAAAATCTTCGTGACGTTGAAACAACCTCGTTTCACGGGAGCAAAAAGGCTATATTGTATACCTTGAGAAACTTTGTGCCGTGTGTTCTGCCGGAGCATACGGCAGTTTAGAGGTTGGAGGAAAGTCGTGGAGGGTTGGACTATCTACAGAGTATGGTCTAACGTATGGTTGGTCAGGTGGCTGCAACGTCGCAGCGAGATGTTCTCCGGAAGAGAACCTCGTCGCCAAGGGGGACGCTGTAGATGGTAGTGGTTTTCTGCGTACCGGCGACGACGATGTCGAGCTGGTCGAGGTGATGGAAGAAAGGGTTTCTGTACGGGATCGGACCGAGACTGATAGGTTCTCTGGGCGAGTGACAGTCGTTCTTTGGTAGTCTTGGTCGTGTGGAGGAGGACTGGCGCTCGGAAGGTCAGATGAATCGTGAGATGTATCAGACAGAGCAGCGGTCTGGTGGTGGTGGGTAAGGGTATGAGCGGACGCCATGGTGATTATATTATTGTGCAAAGTTGTCAGATTGTGCTGTCGGACCGGACGACATTGGATAAGGGCAAGATGTGCAATTCCAAGTGCAATTATTCCATTTGGAGCAGATGCGACGTTGGATACGGGTCTGGTGGTGAACTTTGGCTTGTCTTTGGGTGGAAGGTCGAGATTGCAATTCGAAAGATACGCCCCTGGCTTGTTTGGCTTGAGTGCTGAGAGGCTGGCACTCGAAGGGGAAAGGTCGAGGAAGCGGTGGCTCCCTCTTCTCGGCCCCGCTGCCCAGCACAGGACGGTTGGTGAGCACGAGGCCAGACAGATGGGGGATGGTATGCAGAAAGAGAGGGGCGAGGGTAGGGATGAGAGTGATGTCGGCCGGGGTGTGAGAGGTGGGAACAGGGTTGAAGGACTCGAAGAAAGTGAGAAGCGTGAGAAGCATTCGAAGCTGGTGAAGGTTTTGGAGGAGAGCCAGGGAGGGCGTCGTCGAGTCTGCGGTCGAGGTTGGGGAGCAGAACGGCCCCAGCGCTTGGAAAGGATTAGTGTCAGGGGCATCCACGGCAGCAAGTGCCAGGAACAGCCAGGGTAGGACAAGGTTTAGGGTCAGACCCAGGCAGAGAGACGCGCCGAGCAGGGAACCTCAGGGCTCCTCAAGGCACTAAGCAGGAAGGGACGCGCCACCAAAAGCCAATCAACAGCCGATGCAAGAACGGTCTGGACGCCGGCGCATTTGGGCCAATTGCAGAACAATCAAAATCCCAGGGGGAGATCAATGAGATCGGTCTCTGTTCGGCAACACCAATGACAATCTGTGAAAATCATAGGAACTCGTTGATTTTAGAGTTAAATTTGACGAGGCTTGAAAGAGTCGATCCAATTGTATGTGGTTGTTGACTTCGAGAGGGTTTGTTTGTTCTGGGCTTCGGCGGTGTAAGGAACAAAAAGAACAACAGGGGACGACTTATTCCAAGATCCAGAGTAACCTCAATTTCAAGGTACACGATTCAGCCAGACCAATCAACCCTCTCAAATCAAGCCAGCCGCCAATCATTCAGCCACGAGGGTGAAAGATGTGAGGTACAATCTCGGGCAACACAATTAGATCCTGGCGGTCAAATATTGTATCCAAACATAACTCACGAACAACACAACCACCTCCACCGCATCAGCACCTTCAAAGCTGATGACTTCCTGTCTCCATCTCCATCCTTGTATATTTGCGAATCATTCATGCCAACCATTCCATCAATCACACATTTTTGATGACCGCATTTCACGTCTTAATGCATCGCTTTAAGGTTTCTTCTCGGCTCGGATACACCCCCTGAGTCCTGCCTTCAAAAGATTTTGGTTCCGCAGAACTGCAGCATCCCGCTCTGCTTATCCAGCGATAACATGCCATGTCATGCCACGCTGGAATGCCATCATGCACGTTTCTATCATATCAGACTCACGATATCAGAAAACTAGAAACATAAAACCTGCAGCTTACCGTCCGTCGACCGTTTCTTCTGCAACCTGCATTGTGTACTCCGTGCTCCGTAACACTGCTTAATGTACCCCTCTACCTTCCCCTCCCCCCTCATCCTCGCATTCCTAATGCTACGCACCAAGAAACCTCTCGGCCACATAAACCAGATTCGGAAACTCAATAAGTCGATATCACAATCACATCACAATTTCACCTCACCTCATCATCTGCATAAAACTTCCAACAAGGCAACAACAGAACACTGCTTTTCTTTTCCTCTGCGGCTAATGTGCACTCTAGAAATAATCAAGCATTTTGATTAAATTACTCTCCAGACCATGTGGGGAAAACTCAGGCTGTTTTTGGAAGTATCTAATTAAGATTACCTTTCACGGGTCCTGTAGATCCAGGGTTCACCATAACCGAATGCAGAACTGTAGCGGCTCATCACCACATGGTCCATCATCGTCCACTTCACAACCGCGTCATGATCACGACTTCGCTACAGTTCGAAATGTGAAGACTCGGCATGTGGAGAAACTTTTACTTGTTTCTGTTTGCTTTATCTGCTCTTACCAGTATGGGAATCGAAGCGACTTATATCTTCTCTTTTGCCTCTAAGGTTTCGCCTTCGCTTCTCATTCATGCACTTGCTTCGTCACAGCGTCTCACCCAAGCCAATGGTTCGTTACGAATCATTCCTTCAACTCCCGGACTGGCTCGATAGCACAGCACAAACATCCTCAAACGAAGAAACATTCAACTCTCCAATCCCGCCCCAAGCAAGTAAGGACACCCTTCCAAGCGGAAGCGTCTGCTTCATGCCGCAGCTACAACAGATCATACCACACACCCAGTAGTTCACAAACATCCGCTGTCAAAAGAAAACATTCCGTCTCTCTTCCAGTCGGATGGACTCGCGAGACCAGTCGAGTCGTTTCGTTTCGTTTCGTTTCCCTCCGTTCTTACTTACCGGTATGTCAATGCTCTCTCAATCAGGGTCCGGAGAAGAACAAAGAGCGAGCAACCCCGACAGTCCAGACCAGATCAAACCTCACATCCAGTGATTCATAACCATCCATTCTTTTCTCTTTCCAGAAAAACATAATTTTTCCTTTTCCCGCTTCGCCTACAACGCCATTTTCGTTTCGTTTCATTTTGTATCCTTTCCAATTGGATGGACTCCCGGTATCTACAGTACTTCGATCAACAGCTGCTGTCAAAGCAAGATTACACTTTTATCTCTAATTCCTATTTCTCGCCCAGTCGGATCAGTCTGGATAATTAAGCACCACTTCCTTCCGATTGCGAATTTCAAAGACACGGAACAATACTTCCTTCTTTCACCCAACCCAGCACGATAACCTATCCCCCTTATCAGATCTTGCTATCAATTTCACAGTAAGTTTCGCTTACATTCCAGGCAACAGGATCCGCGACGTTTTTACATACCTTTCTACGTGTTGACCTTTGAGACTGTCTTGCGGAGACGACATTGCGGGACGAGGCTAGGCGAAGAACGTTGTCTTATATCTTATCTGAGCAGTCGCGTCATCTCTTTCCAGTTCTTTTTTGGGGTGTAAAGAGGAGTCCTTCGCTCGATCTACGCTAATCTTTACTTCTGCTGGATGATGTTGGCGACTCGTGTAGAAATGCTGTCTCGAGCGAGATTTATCCCCAGAAATGGGATTGAATTCCTAGTCTGAGCTTCAGCTGTCTTGTCCTTTTCAAGCAGGGCCTTGCATGGATCTTGCAATGGTCGCTTGGTGATTGAAAGGGGGTTACATCGAGGCATGGAATACTCGCGTCAGAAGCTTCGATGTATCGACTTTACTTTCCAAGAACCTAGCTGGCACTACCGTCCTAGGCTATGTGAAAGAATCAAGTGGTACTATCTTAAATTCGCAAATGCCATGCTATGCTCAGCAGGAAATTCGGCATCCGAGAGCTGCTGTAGCACCCTTTCCTTCCACTAATCTCTTGTTCTCTTATCTTAATATTAAGTCTCTACAGTACATTTTACTATGCTTAATCGCCTCCAACTCCCGTTAATCTGAATGAATAGAAACAGTAAAGCCACAATCCGTCGAGGTCACATCGGCGAATGCCCAGGATGAACATCATGACAGCTTCGCCACATGCGTAAAGAAAACGCTGGAAGACACATGAAACTCGTCTGGACGAGGACTTTCAAGCAAGCCTCTTAAAAGACTCCAGAATTGCGCTTAATTTCCGTTGCCCCCTAACTTCTTCCCTCTTTCTTCCCCTCTCTTCAGCGCTCGCTTATCTCTTTCTACATTATTACCCATCACCAAGAATCCAGACAAAAAACAAAAAAGAACCGAACTTGAACAATTTAGCAGGTATCCTATTGAACCTGGCCTCGTACAGTCTACATCCTGTGAACGAGCACCAGCACCAGCAATAGCAATAGCAGAAGTAAAAGCAAAGTCCAACAAAAGCATCCATCTGTTTCTCAATCAGCTGTCTCACTCACTCACGCAGCACGCAGCACTCAGCAGTCAAGCTCATCAATAATCGATACTCCCTTCCTTCAAGCGATCTCACAGATACAAAGTAGGCGATACAGCAAGTATTCCGTAATGCTAGTCCTAAACCATACGTACAACCTCGTGCGAGTATTTCCTGACATGGTTTGAGATCACGGGGTTGAGAGGATCCACATACTGTACCTGCTGCGATGACTGCTATTTAGATGACGATGATATAGCAATACCTCCGGGAGCTACTTGGCAGACCAGGTAGAAGCCGATCAGTCTTTTGGAACCGGCTTTGAAACCTGTTCGATGCTGGTGATACTGCCATTGGTGGCGATTGTTGACTTTCGCTTATGGCGAACAGCAGCTCCGCATCATCATCAGCACGTGTAATTATGAATGCGACGTACAGTATTCTTTCTTGGTTCTTTTAAACATACCATCTGAATGAGCTATGAATTTGACAGAGGGCGAGCTGTCATATACACCCTTCCCTTCCCTTGAAACTAGCCGATATTTCTGCTGTCAATCGAATGGGAGAGGGGATGATATTCACTCCATCACATGCAAGCACCGCATCGTAATGCAGCCATCCATTTCCCACGCAGTGAATGCCACCAAATGACTATCATGCGCTCCTCGGATAACTCCATTCTAAAGATCCAGAGCCTCAAAATGCCAAAAGAAAAGGAGGGGAAAGAAACATCCTTCCCAGCCATCAATAAAAGCATACCGCCCAAAACGGCAGCAAATTAAATTTTCATTTCAGGTACTTAGGCTCATCGTCCTACCGCAGGAGGGTAGATGAGCTTGTAAGGGGAGCTGAAAGGTCTATTGGGCATCTGACCGTTGTCGTCCTGTTTCTAGGATGGATGGTGCCGGATTTGCGTATCTGGGTACTTATATACAGAGAAGAGGTTACCTAGAGAACAAAAGAAAATTAAGGTTCAAATCTGTTGATGACAATCCTTCAAAGAAGTGCACTTCTATCCAGTATTACTGGAGGCAAAGCTCTATCCAACTTGTTGCTTCTTTGAAAATATACAAATTTAATAATTACTAGCTTCTGTCCCACTCCATCCCTCCCATCCCACTCTCCCTCAACCAACAACTCTTCGCCCTCCCAGCTCAAGCAATCGCACTGACACTCGTCTGCTCGACCATAAACCTCTTCGGATACCCCCCTATCTCTACCGTCCTATTCCCACCCAGGAAATACGTGACTCCGTCCTCGTCCGTCCACTCATGCTGGATCACTAGTGTGAATTTGCCTGGACCCGGGATGGAGTTGGCTGTTATGGAAGGGTCGAGACAGGGTTGCATGGTGCCGGCGACGTTGGTACCTGTGCAGTTGGTGCGGAAGGCTGAGGGGAGAGGGAGTGTTAGTGGGAGGGGTTTTGAATCTCTCGGGTTGTGTATGGGAGAGGCAGGAGAGAAAGATGAGAGTATTTACCGGGTTCTTTGAGGGAAGATGGTGTAGTTGGAGAAGCGATGTCGAAGTTATAGACGCAGCCGCCTGGTGAGCAGCCTTCTGTGTAGTTTGAGACTTGCCAGCTTGTCTTTGTGGGGTAGGAGTTGGATGGTGCTGGGGATGGAAGGGCGAGTGCGTCGCTGAGGAGAGCGGTCATTGTGAAGAGCATGGTTGAGGTTTTCATTTCGAGGGGTGACTTTGAGTTGCTTTGGTTCGGGTTTTCGAGTTATTGATATGAGCTTGAGATGTATCGGTTGAAGAGATTCTGGATTTTAAGACTTGAAGTGGTCGGGTCGACCCGCCTGTTGTCCCGGCGTAAGAATTGAGATGATGTGCTATTTGCTGTGAACCATGAATGAAGCCCTCGTCCATTCGTCGCTGTTCTTAATTATATATGTATATAGCTATACCTCTCATCGCCACTGGTCAATCTCGTGTCTGTATGCAAGTTCGTACATCAGAACATCCCCATTTCCGTCAGCAGTCGATCGTCCACGAACTATGACGCAATTGATGCTCACCGCAAGCTTGAATACGAAATGCCGCAGATGCGAGCTCACCGTCATACAAACGGCACTGCTAATGTTTCCCATAAATAGTAGTCTTGGCATCGACCTCAGCGAACCTCGGGCTGGGAAAATGCAACGACGATCGTCTTTTCCGTACTGGGAGCCTAAATGCGCTCGCTGTGTGCAACGTTGAATAGGCAGTAAACGATCTCTAGCGCCTCAGCTCCGCGGTACTTTATATTGAGTGTGCTGTACCAGATCCATGAAAGGTAGCCGACTGCTCGTGTTGAAAGCATATTTGTGTATCTACCGGAGGGGTTAGGTACACAAGACACAGAGTCAGCTACATATGATGTCGGACAAGCTCAGTGTCGGTTCGTCCCTGCTCTGTATCCTGACAGTCCTGATTCCTGAGTACCGCGATGTTACACGGCGTAAACGAGGCGAGAATAATCTCTCTAGAGGAAGTTTCTGCTTCTTGTGTTGAGCCTTGGGGAAGATGCAAAGAGCAGACCAGAGTAAGGAGCCGATGCGGTGGAACGACACAGAAGAATTCTTGTAAATGAACATGTAGTTTAGTTCAAAGTCGAAAGACACAAATGATGATTTGCTGAAAACAAGACCCTATCGTTGCAATAATCGCCTCCACTATGTCGTACTGCTTGAACGAGGTAGGAAGCGATGTTAGTTTCTGGTGGCCTTGGGTTGTGGAGATGGGAGAAGAGGTCAGCATTATAACGAACACGAAATAATCCAGAAGTCAGATGCGAAAGCAGTATATTCATACCACACTCCTATCTAAAATTCTCCGCATACTAGCACGTAGCTATGAAGAGAGCACACATGGGGGTATAATGTGCTTGCTTGTGGTGGCCAGCCGCGCAGCCGCCCTCAACGAGGCGCGCAGACCAATCCAGACCGACCACCAGATTCCAGCCAGAAGAAGTTGTTGAAGTTCTCCCTAAACGCCAGAATAGTTGCTAATGCTGCTCTCTATGATGCAGAGTTTGAAAAATCAATATCAAAATCGGGCAACTTTAAGACAAACTCCACCTTCTTGCGAAAGGGGAGTTGCCTGTTCCCGTTGATGTGTGATGCCCTGCCTGCCTTATCTACGGTCTATGTTGAAAGACTTTTATCTTCTTTGCGCTTTTATTGTGCACCTTGCTTGCCCACAAAAAATCGTTCAAAACAGAAGAGAAAGCTTCGAAAAAAGTTGCGGATCCTTGTTGGATGGAAGGAAAAGCATCGCAAAACGTTGGTAAAATATGCCGATTATCGAATCAAGAAAAAACTCCGTTGTAACCCCGAGGTCGTTGAGACCATGCCCTTTTTTCGTCAAATCATTTCGCCGTGAGATTTCGGTAGGAAAAACAGATATTCTGCCCCTGGTAGAAGACGTTGAGTCATTCTACCATATTCATGGCAATGTGTAGGTGTTGTGTGAGGCTGTTTAGAGAGTGAGGGTCTTTGGCTTCTCCCAGCTGAAGTTCTGGTTGGTGAAGTGACCGTTCTTAGCAGTTTGGAAGTAGATTGGACGAGCCAAGTCGAGCTCCTTGACAATGACACCTGGGCGGAGATCGAAGTTCTTGTTGATGATCTCGACGAGCTCGGCAGAGGTCTTATCGGAGGTACCGTAGGTATCAACGTAGATGGAGAGTGGCTCCGCGACACCAATGGCGTATGATAGTTGGACGAGTGCACGGCGGGCGAGCTTAGCGTTGACCAGGGACTTAGCAACCCAACGGGCAACGTATGCGGCAGATCTGTCAACCTTGGAGAAATCCTTTCCGGAGAAAGCACCACCACCGTGAGCACCCCATCCACCGTATGTGTCAACAATGATCTTTCGGCCAGTGAGACCAGCATCACCTTGGGGTCCACCAATGATGAAGAGTCCGGAAGGTTGGATCTAGCTGTGAATTAGCAAATGAATAGATGTGGTGAAATTTTAATAACTTACGTGGTAGATGGTCTTATCATCCAAGTACTTGGCAGGGATAACCTTCTTGATGATCTTCTCCTTGATCTCCTTTCGGAGCTCCTCAGTGGAGATATCTTCGCTGTGCTGAGCAGAGATGACAACGGTGTCTACTCTGACAGGGACAACGGCACCGTTATCGTGCTTGTACTCGATGGTGACTTGAGTCTTGGTATCTGGCCTGAGCCATGGCAAGCTTCCATCTCTGCGAGCAGAAGACATAGCAGCATTGAGCTTGTGTGCCAATTGAAGGGTTAAAGGGAACAACTCTGGGGTCTCGTCGGTAGCATATCCGAACATGATACCCTGGTCACCAGCACCCATCTGCTCGAGGGCCTTCTCGTAGTGCAGACCTTGTGCGATATCTGGGGATTGTTCCTCAATGGCGACCAAGATGTTGCAAGTCTTGTAGTCGAAGCCCTTGGCCGAGTCGTCGTATCCGATGTCCTTGATGGCATTTCGGATGACTTTCTGGTAGTCAAGGTGTGCCTTGGTGGTGATTTCACCAAAGACCATGATCATACCGGTCTTGGTGGCAGTCTCGCAAGCAACCTTGGAGAGAGGGTCGACAGCTAAGCAGGCATCGAGAATTGCGTCGGAGACCTGATCAGCGATCTTATCTGGGTGACCTTCTCCTACCGACTCGGACTAATGGATATCGTCAGTAAAAATGCTGGCGAACGTGTCACCGAATTCCAAGAGAACACTTACGGTGAACAGGAAGTGTCCCTGGTTGTGGTGAGCAACTCCATTAGTGGCGACCATGATTGCGGTATTAGGATATGAAGTGAGGAGAAGTAGGGTATGGGAGGGGATTGTAGAAAGATGGTTGTTGAAGAGACAAAGGGCAAATCAACAAATGAGGGTTTTAAAGAGAAAGTTCGAAAGGGTTGTTGTGCAATCGCAAAAGTTGAGTGAAAGCACGCTAGAGGGAAAGTCCGTGCACCTCGGGGGGGAATGGTGTGCTCGCCCAGTCCAGTACGAGCGAGGGGCAGGAAATAAGTGGCCGATTTCGATGAGACAATTCCTTGACGGAATCCCGAGTACAATCCCAATACTCTTTTGGAATCTCAAGAAAATGAATCAAGTCGTCAAGCTACTATTTATCAACAATCCTGTCAAGCGTTTTCTAATTGCAATTGCTCAATGTTGTAAAAGGGAGCATTTTGCAGGTTGATTTTGGTATTCTGCACGGGCTAGAATCGGCCACTTAATCTCACATGGCTGCGTGGGAGAAGAGTGGAAATAATGCTTCACCGCCTTCGACCCCTCCATTCATGCTGAGAATACAAAGTAAGAGAATGGATTAACAATTCAAAGAGTTGTCTTCATCCCTCTACTGTACCGTCTAAATTGACTTTATACATCTGTTTTATCACAAAGACGAAGTCGGTCAACACCCTGGCGTGGGGTTTCAATTGCCCCTCGATTCAAAAATCCAAATTTTCCCAACCAATACTTTCAACCAACCCCCCTCAGAAAAATTCCAAGAGGCACAGAAACGGCACGGCAAATAGAATACGCCACGTGCCTGAGCGAATACGCAAATAAGCCTGATATCCAGGCCGGATTATGCAGCCTCGAGTGAAGTTCTCCAGCAAAAGAAAAGGCTGAAGGTCAGACCAAACTCGAAATTCTGTACCCCGCCATCCACACCAAAACACCACCTCCGTCCACACTGTCATCACCGGCGCGATGAGTAAATTCGGTGTTCTGGTTATGGGCCCCGCGGGTGCGGGAAAGGTATGTACTTCTTCATTTTCTGGTGCAATGGCTTTCTATCCTCGAGGTTGTGTTACGGATGGAGAGAACATCCAATTCTACAGTACACTCAAGACAATGGACAAAGCTAATCACCCTCCCCTCTCCTCCAGAGCACATTCTGCTCCTCCCTCATCACCCACCTCCGCAACAACCGGCGCTCCTGCTTCTACGTCAACCTCGACCCCGCCGCCGAAGACTTCACGCACGAACCCGACCTCGACATCAAAGACCTGATCTCCCTCGAAGACGTAATGGAAGAGATGGGTCTCGGCCCCAACGGCGGCCTAATCTACTGCTTCGAGTTCCTCCTCGAGAATCTCGATTTCCTGACCGAAGCCTTGGATCCTCTCACAGAGGAAATTCTCATCATAATCGATATGCCCGGCCAGATTGAGCTGTATACGCATATTCCTATTTTGCCGGCGTTGGTGAGACATTTGACGAGGACGGGAGCCCTGGATATCAATCTTTGTGCGGCATATTTGCTGGAGGCGACGTTTGTGGTTGATAGGGCGAAATTCTTTGCGGGCACGCTGAGTGCCATGAGTGCGATGATTATGCTGGAGGTGCCGCATGTGAATATATTGTCGAAGATGGATCTGGTGAAGGGGCAGGTGGGGAAGAGGGAGTTGAAGCGTTTCTTGGATCCGGATACGACGCTGCTGGATGATGATCCGGCGGAAGGGGACGTGGACTCTGGGGAGGGTGAAGCGGCGGATTCACAGACGGTGATGAGAGGTGCGAGTTTTAAGAGGTTGAATAAGGCGGTTGCGGGATTGATCGATAGCTTCAGTATGGTTTCGTATCTGAGGTTGGATGTGCAGGATGAGGATAGTGTGAACGGGATTTTGAGCTATATCGACGACGCGATTCAGTTTCATGAGGCACAGGAGCCGAAGGAACCCAACGACGAGATCGATATGGAGTATGGTGATGAAGACTAGATTGGGAAAAGATTGGTCTGTATTTGGCGTTTAGGCGGGCAAAGGAAGGCCAGGGTGCATAGCGTAGGCGTTTAATAATGATATCCAATAGCTCTGTAGAGCTGTCACCTGAGCTCATGACCGCAAATCTGTGCATTAAGTGTTCCATGCTGGATATACATGGTAATGCCGTGTCAATGGTAGCCCCAAAGACCTATAAAGCACGCATGGCACTGCATCCAAACGACCAGTACACCAAACTCCAAATGATATGCATCCGTCAAGTCAGCCATACCCAAAAGAATTCACCGTGCCCAAACGCCAAATCAAAGCACCTCCACGGCTCCTTCCCATACGATTCCAGCACGCTGCCCTCCTCTATCACTCCTTCAAACATCACCTCCACGCACTCCCGGCATTCGTCCTCCCGTACCCACCCTTCCCACTCCCCAAGCCCCCATTCACACCACCACCGCCCTGATTTCCAACTCCCTCCCACCTCCTATACTCCCTCGCCCAAACCTCACCCACCTCCCCACCCCAATGCACCAAATCCCCCACCGTCCTCTCCACACCCCTCTGCCACACCACCGCCACCAGTACACCCACCACCCCCCAAAACACCAACCTCATCACCACCCTAAACCAAAACATCATGACCCTGCGCACGAAATACAGGATCTGCATTGCTATAATGAGAAGCAGGAGGAGCGCTGCGAGGGAGAGGATCGCGGGTGAGGCGTGGAGGGTGCGCAGAGCGGAGTCGAGATAGGGCATTAGGAGGGGGGAGTATTGTGTGTAGAGGGTGTGGAGGGTGAGGAGGGGAGTGCGCGTGTAGGGTTCGAGGGTGGTGAGGGTGCGGTAGATGGGGAGTGCGTATTCTATTTGTGAGAAGCATCAGTAATTAAATAAAGATAGAGAGGTCGGGCAGAAGGTACGTACCTTGGAGGATATCCATGATGGGCGATTAGGTAGGTTGTACAAGATGCGATTCGGGAATGGAGTTTGCGGCACGGGCGCAAACGCACGGCTGGCCTTGTGTACAGGGCGTTAGGGATGAGGCTTCTAGGTTTCGGACGCGTGCTGTCTGGATGTTTGATGTGATGTGACGCGAAGGAAATCTAGGAGGAGCTTTGCGCGTTGAAAATAGAGTGATGATTGTAGAGCGCGAACCAGAAAGGCCAGAGCTCCACCCATGTCATCCCGGTCGCTTAGCGTGATTTACACGTGTCAGCCTCACCAAAATAACAACAAATAATCCTCGAGTGGAAGTCTCCAGTTTTGGCCACCGCATGGCAGATCCAGACCAAGTCAGAAAAATATGTGTATTGCTACTTGCTAGCATGTTTGTGCAGATGCAATAATCTGTACAAAGACTCTCCAAGCGCCAATGCTATGCAAATCAGTCCTGTCCAACCACCTGACCATGCCCCATCCAGTGCAATGCCTTCCGATGCTATGCAATACCGTACATCTTCCCATAACCCAAACTCCTTATAAACACTTCATGCAAGGTCATCAATATCATCATTATCATCCCATCCAAGCGCCTTGTAGATGGATTCTTCTTTTTTAGCACCAAGGCCTCCCTGTAGACTGACATCTACCGGAGCCCTCTTTCTTAAGTGATCGTTCTCCTTGTCGCTACCGAAGCTTGCTACTGGAGGATGGCCGTGATCAAGGCTACTCGCTGGCCTTCTCTTGATAGGGGTGTCTTCAATGCCATATGGCAGCGTAGTAGACGGATTCTTGACAGCCGAATCGGGTACAGCGCTGAACAGCTGTGCGCTTGAACGGCGCACATGGAGTGGTGAAGAAGGTATACCGCCGATATCCATGGTGGACATTGACTGTTTCGGGAAAGCCGGCACAGATTTCCTTGTTGGCGTTGCCTGGATATTCAAAGAGAGCGGGTTGCTTTGAAAGCCGCCAGATGAGCGAGAAACGGATTGAGGGACCCGAGGTACACTTGATGCGGGAATCATAGCTGCCTCTCCAACCATACGATCCAGACTAGACATCTGAGACTGCTGTGCAAACATGTCCCTCTGGCGGTTGGCCTTTGGTGTTGCTGAGATCTGAACTCCTTGGAATAGAGGATTCCTGATAGGCTTCTTTGACTTTCGAGAACTTATTGATCGTTTCTCCGCTGTCTCAGCCAATGCTTTTCCAGCCAGCTCACGATTTGGCTTCTTTAGAGCTGAAATCGCTTCCTTCAGCTCGGCATCGATTATTGCCTGCTTCTTTGCTTTTGAGTTCATCTCGGGTATTAAACTCCCGAGGTCTACTTCTCGTCGAGAAAATCGCTTCGAATTAAGCACACCGCCGCGAGATGCCTCGAGGGACTGTGAATCCGCAGTGGGTATACTGGATAGAGAGGGAGCCTCGCTTACTTCCCTTTTGAGTCCTGGGATAATAGGCATCGTGGCGGATCTCATCAAGGCAATCTTCTTATTCGGACCTCGAGACATGCTTCTTCGCTCGCGATCGTCGGTCAATACTCGTTTCAAGCTTTGACGAGGCTTGATAGGAACAGGTCGCTTCGTAGCAGCACCGGGCCGCGAAGGAGCACCGGAGAAGCTGGAAGATTTGACCTTTGGCTTCGGAGGCGAGACGACCACGGGTCCTCCAAGCTTTCGATTTATGATAGCACAACGATCAGGTAGGCGTGATTGGAAACTGTAATGTTAGAGACGACTACTACACCCATGAGAGTAACTTACAATGGTGCAATCACTTCAACACAGAAGTCCCGAAGAATATTATCAGTATGTTTTGTTGGTTGAGGAAGGCCATCAGCCAGATCAGGAGTCATCTGTGAGTCTCCAGGAATGATACTCATCGACTCAATGGCCAGCGACTGCCATATGCACAATCTGTCTATGTGCACATCAATGAGCATGGTAAGATGGTCGGGCTTTTTCGATTTTGCTGGCTTTTCTTTAGAGCCCACAAGCTCAGTACTTGGCAATGTGGTAGGCAACCCCCCTCCAATATCCTCTGTTGGTGTTGCCAGCGGCTGAAGAGCTAGAACTTCGAGGATGACGATCATCTGGAGTTGAGTTTCTCGGATCCGTAGCTGAGAGATTCGAGATTTGGTGAGCTCATCTCGAGAAGAGCCAGGTGCCCCCATATCGGCATCATCATCATGCGTTGCCCACCATCGTCGTATGACGGGCTCCTCGGTAGGGTACAGTCCATTCTTCCCAGGCTTCATCTTCTTACTGATCCTCTTTTTCTTCGGCTTCCCACCTGCTTGAGCTGCCTCATCTGCGGTATGGTCATGAACATCTATCAAAGAGACACAGGTGGGAACCCCTTCTCGATATTTCTTCTCCAGAAGAGTACTCGACAGGATCATGCTTTCCAAGAACGTGATTAGATCATTCAAGTCAAGATTAGAGTCATAGTCCAGGTGGAAGGCAGCCCGAGCCCGAGATAAGGGTCCTTTGGCGAAATATGCCAGCGATGCCTACTCAAGTCAATAAAGAGCCGAAGAATCATCGAAGCGTAGCTTACCTTGGACAGATATAGAGCCTCTAGGTAATGCGTCCGAATATTGTCAAATATGTCCATTGCTGTAGGTTGCACAGCGACATCATCTATGGGAGGCGCTGGAGGGACAGATGTGGTGCTCTTTGACGCAGTATCTAGGTCATCGGTCTTCTCCTCGATTGGCAGAGGCGAGTCAACAATGGCGGGCTCAGGTCTCGGATCAAGTATTGGAATCTGCGAATCCAACTGAGAATCCGTCAGAAGACCCGTCGACGGCCGCTTTACCATGGATTGTAGAGCCTCGATTGCCAGACGCTTCTTCTTGCTGTACTTGTTCGCCTCAGGAGCTGAAATAGGTAAGTCTAGAGAGGGTTGACGGGCCGCTCGCTCTGGCAACTCTTGCTTTGACACCACAGCTGCCGCTCTCAGATCCTGCAAATTGACCCATGAGCCGAGTTGTAGTAACACGTAAAGTCCTCGGCTTTCTCGTTCCACTGCGTATAGTATTCGAGTATCGTCCAGTCTTGCTATCAATACTGTCGGCTGGCTCCCCATTCGTTCTTCCAATTCCAGTATCTTGACATGAGTCTCAAACAGCCTCGAACTGGCTAAGCCTTTCGCAGTGGATAGTATATCGATGAAGGAGAGTGGCAGGTCGGCTCGTGGTAACAGCATCAGAGGCTGGAGGGATTGCGACTTGACAAAGCCAGTTGAGGGATATGGCTGGCATTCTGTTAGCATTTCGTGTTGGCCACGAGAAAGCCCGTACTCACTCTCACAACAAATTTGTCTCTTAGCAAGTCTTCCATAGTATTGCCATCCCGCTTGCGCTTTCTTCCTCCGGAACCCACACCATCGCTGAGGTTCAGTGAATTGTCGGATGCTGGTGTGAGGATGCCAGAACGCGTCGCTGACGCGACATTGGCCTCAATCTGGCTTGACATAGCAATGCGGTATCGATAAATGGTGTCATGAGGTCCTCATCACTGCATGTAAGGACCCCAAGTATTGTAAGACTGCTGATATGCTGCTGCTGGATACAAAAATGACTTTCGAGTTGCTGGACGTGCACAGGAACACGCGCTTTGCGGGAGACGAGGTGCTGCCCCACCATGACCACCAGATCTCGAGACAGCAATGCAGCCAGTCCTAGGTCTAAGAACCACCAGAGTAGTGACACTTACACTTACAGACTTCCAGCTTCCAATTTTGAAATTTACATATTTCAGACTTCATTCCATATGCTTCCCGTTCTTAACCAACCCCAACGAAGCATGTCGATGATTATCTGCTCAATTGCCTCTTTAGAGCTTCGATCAGTGGGCACTGGCAGTTCTACAACTACTGACAGAAGCGCTGCACTTTTCAAGCAGTCGATCCATTCCAACTACTGTACGATATTGCCTTCGCTCCCCTTTTCTCTTTTCTCTTTTCTCTTCTCTTTATCTTGCTTCTTTTGCTAGCAATCCAAGATCGTATTATTTGGAAAAGTCTAGACCTCCAGTAAGTATTACTTCAAAAGGTATATGACCCGGCTCTAAAGGCCGATTCCGGATTGGCGGTACGAAGCGTGAAGGTTATTCAAGGCAGAGGATTGAATTCCGGGCCTGTTCCTTGGATAGTTTTATGTTTTGCAGCAGCTGAACCTTGGCTTTAGCCTTGTCCCAGGATGAAGTTGAGCCAAAATTGAAGGCAGGCAAAGTTATTGGCTCTGCATATCAAATTCGCTGTCCTGGGTGGCAAAACCCTACGCGTCGACGAGGCGGAAGGTCGGTTGAAGGTTTGGAGTCATGATTGAGTAGAGAAGAAAGCTGTGAAGATCGCCGAAAAGGAATGTGAAAGATGAGACTGCTTCAAAAGCATACAAAGTATCTAAAGTCCTCACCACGGCTCTTCAATCATACATTCTGTTCCAAAAACCGAGGTTCTTTGCCTTCATTTGTCGCGATCTTGCGAGCCATCGAGATCGATATATCCAGGCAATCGGAACTTTTCCTCCGCTACAAAACTAGCGCTGCTTCAGCAGCAAATGATAGAGCCTCCAACGCCCTCAGCCAACCACAAGAGTGCAAGTGCAAGCCCACTGTACGACTCCCATCGACGTCCTTGATATCGTGGTATTCCCGGAACGTCCCCCGAATTCCAAAGGCTTCAAGTCTTCGGATTCGAAAATTGTTCTGTCAGTTTGGCTGGTGACCTACTGGGACCAGCTCATCAGCTTCGTGGGTTCGCGAGCAGATCACAAATTGGCCCTGGTCTGGTCTTTTCCGATACCCTGTCTACCCTGTCCCGGCCTGGAATACCAATGCGGGCACGCTAAACAAATTACTTGACCGCGCTATCATTGACAATATTGCCTCGCCTCTCTGTCCTTCTCTGCCATGAGTGTTGATCTGTCGCCGCGAGCAGTACGGTTCTCTCAAGGGGCAGAGGTGAACGACCTGGATACCCTCAAAACCCCAAGGGTGATGGAACGGCCGCATGCGCAGACGAGCGATTCGGGCGGATCGGGCTCCTCTGCAGACACTCAAGATGAGGTTCTCGCGGTGGATAGCAGACCCGTCAACCAGCCACCAGCTCTTGCGCTCCTCGACCCACGATCTTCCATAACAAGTATCAACTCCAGTGTGCGGAGTCACCGAAGTAGCGGAGATGGCAACGGCATGTATAGAGGGGAGGTGGCCTCCCCGTTTTCACCAAACACACCTGTACTCAATGGTGCAACAAGTCGACCTCAGAGACCAACTGCACCTGCGCGAACACCTTCCAGCACATACGCGCCAGCACGCCGACCACCGCAGCCTCCGTATATCTCGATCGCAGACCGAAACCGTTCCATGTCAACGTCTCGCTTCAGACAAGATCCCAACGCTTCATACAGGGCACAAGAGAAAGCATACGTGCAACGTCTGCGTGAAGATCAACCAATGGAGTACTTCGAGCCATACACACCGAGCATTGGGCATGGGACTGGATCAGATACAGAAGACGAGTCGCCTTCAGAGCCCCACTTTGATGGCGATGCATACGACCAGGAAACGCTGCTGTTCTACGGAAATGAGAGCATGCAACCAACCGCGGAAGATCTTCAAGATCCTGCCAATCGAGAACGTCTGGAATGGCATGGAATGTTAGCTTCCGTCTTGACAGGAGATGTCGTGAGACAAGAAAAGAAGCGTTTGATAGGAGCGTCTGACAAGCAAGGAGCTAATCTCAATACTGAGATATGGCTGGGGATTCGGTCGAAGACCTGTGGACGGACACTTGCTGCGCAACGGAGGTTGATAGAGGATACGCGGACCACACTGGACACGCTGCTCGACGAGATTATCAGGTTCCAGGTTCAAGGAGAAAGCGAAGCCGGCAAGCCACCGATCGACCAGGTACGAGACGTTGTCGCGAAGATTGAGAAGTGCGAAAGTCTCTACCCATCTCGAATGGCTTTGGAACTCGCGAATAAGCTTGCAGCTTCTCCTCAATTCCATGCCACCTGTGATGCTGTCATCTCATGGCACAACACGACTGAGCTTATCAACACTGAACTTGGAATTCTGCAGAACTGGGTTGGAAACGCTGAATTGGACTTCAATAGGGCCAAAGAACGGTCTCCTTCCGGAAACGGCCTTTCGGACGAGTCATCGTTCATTGACAGGCTCTTGAAGGAAGACGGCTTGCGGTCTTTACAAGGCGACAAGAGTATCATCATTGGTGTTTCAGAGGTCATTATGAAGGCCAAGAGGACTCTTATCCAAAACTCTGAAGGTTTTGCGAAACGACATCTTCCTCCTTATATCGAGGAGCTGTTGACTCTCATCAACTTCCCATCGAGGTTGATTGAGGAAATCATCAAGGTCCGACTTCAATTTGCCCGAAAAATGAAGGATTCTGCACAGCAAAACTCCATGATGCAAGAGCAAATGATCTCACAATTTCAGATTCTGTTGAAGCTTGCAATACGCATCAAACAGGAGTACTTGACAATCTCTCAGCCGGAACCTGGATGGGATCTTCCTCCTTGCATCGACGACGAATCCTTCGATCAAATAGTGCTAGATGCCCTGAAGCTTTACTTCAAGATGCTCAATTGGAAACTTGGCGGGAACAAGAATACGTTCAAGGAAGCCGAAGTTCTGGAGCAGGAATGGGAGTTCTCAAATGAGATTGGACGTCATCTTCAAGGTGGTGATGTGGAAGTTGCAGAGCAATTCAGTTCGCTTACGCACAAGGCATTTTACCGACTAAGTCAAACTTTCGAGCGAGAGCTTCAACGGAAACCCAAAGAGACTGCTGCTGAGATGACAAAACGCTACAAGCAAAGTCTCGATTCTGTTCGTGTTAGACAGCGTATTTTGCAGCGATTCTCGAGGCAGCTGAGCGATCGATTCGAGAATGCTACAGATTTCAGCATTTCTATGCGACATGAAGCTCTGCAACAGCTGTATTCGCGACTGATCGAGACGGGACATTTCCTGGTCTACACAGCCAGTATTGAGCACGATGGAATCTTCTTGATAGCTTCTCCATCTCTATACAACCGACCACAGGACATCCAGTCTATCCTTGGAACATGCTATCACTCAGACCAGGTACAAGAGGATCCTACCAATCCGTATATTTTGGTCTTGCGGCCTGAGAATGTCGTGCCGTGGGACGGAAGACAAGTTGATGCAAATATTCGCGAGCCAGCAACCGATGTTAAGATGGGTCATCTAAGACTCATTGCGGATGGCTCACAGACACGTCTGCAGAATGCACGACAGGCGTTCCTGGACTCGATCGATTTGCACCTCGATATGGTCGTGGAACAACGATCCAATCTCAAGAAAGTCAACCTCAAATTGACGGAGATCAAGAAAGTTGTCTACAAGCTGTCAAACCTCATCATGGACAGTGTTGAGATCGTGAGAAAGCAGACTGTGGGTCTGGACTGTCAGGAACTCATCCAGACCTGCTTTATTTTCGCGACTGAATTCGGACAGCGATCTCTACTTTACATGGATCGCAATAGAAAGCAAATGAACAATCTGAAGTTGACGAAGCTTGCTCTGGACTGGGTCAGCTTTGTCTGCGACGATTGTATTGCGACTGATCGAAAAACCTTCCGATGGGCAGTTCAAGCTCTAGAGTTTGCAATGAAGATGACGCAGGGTCAACACATACTCGCTCTTGGTGAAGACGAGTACACAAGACTGCGTGCCAAAGTGGCAGGCTGTATGTCACTCTTGATTTCTCACTTTGACATCATGGGCGCAAGATCAACCCTCGCTGCACAGGCCGAGAAGCAACGAATCGAAGCCATTGCTGGTCAATTCAGGAAGATGGACATGAGCCGCATGTTGGACGATGAGGAGTCATCTAGATATGTTCGCGAACAAAGACTTGAAGAGTTGGCTTACCTTGACGATGCTCGAAAGCAAAAGGAGGCCGAGAGGCAAGCTCTTGGTAGAGTGCTCGAAGAGTCAAGTGAGGCCGATCGATCGTTGACCTTCCTCTCGTCTTCTGCATCGAACGTAAACATGCGTTGGCAGCAAGGCAATTTTGTTGGTGGCGGTACTTTTGGCTCTGTCTATGCAGCTATTAACCTTGATTCCGGTCATTTGATGGCAGTCAAGGAGATTCGTCTACAAGACCCTTCGCTCATTCCAACGATTGCTGGACAAATCAGAGATGAGATGAATGTCCTGGAAGTCTTGGACCATCCCAACGTTGTTTCATATCACGGCATCGAAGTTCACCGAGACAAAGTCTACATATTCATGGAGTTCTGTTCTGGTGGTTCTTTGGCTGGTTTGTTGGAACATGGACGCATCGAAGATGAGCAGGTCATCATGGTATATTCGCTACAATTGCTCGAGGGTCTCGCATACTTGCACGAAAGCGGCATTGTTCACCGCGATATCAAGCCAGAAAGTAAGGATATTCTAATTCCTAAGTTTTGACATAGCTAATCATTCAATCAAGATATCCTGCTCAACCACAACGGTGTCATCAAGTATGTAGACTTTGGTGCAGCAAAGGTGATTGCTCGTCAAGGCAAGACCCTTGTCGCAGCTGAGCCTGGCAAGGCGAACAAGTCCATGACAGGAACTCCAATGTACATGTCTCCCGAAGTCATCAAGGGCGAGAATCCTGGACGTGCTGGAGCTGTAGACGTGTGGTCTCTCGGCTGCGTCATCCTAGAGATGGCAACAGGTCGTCGACCATGGGCATCGCTCGACAACGAATGGGCCATCATGTACAACATCGCCCAAGGCAACCCACCACAACTCCCAACGATCGACCAACTGAGTCCCGAAGGCATTGACTTCCTCAAGCGATGCTTCGTCCGCGATCCCAAGAATCGCGCCTCAGCCGCCGAATTGCTCCAGCACGAATGGATCATGGCCATCAAGTCTCAAGTCGCCATCGAGCCCAGCACGCCCAGCGATGCCGGATCCAGCCATTCTCGTGGCAGTCTCGGTTGAGCTGAGACGTGGCGTGGCGGAGAACACATTCCTTCGCTTCTCATTGTATTTGTTAGTCTGGTGGACAGGATTCCGTATCAAACGTCCGACGTTTCTTCTCTGTCCCATCCATCCACCACCACATTCCGGATAACGCGCCGTTCCTCCACCGCTCCCCAAGTCTCGACAGGGACGATGATGGATTTTGTGCTCGGAGCGGCACGGAAGTGGCACATGTTTGCATACATTGTTCTTTCTTTCTTTTGTCTAGGGTCAATTTTCTGATACGATACCAATACGCAGTACACGAAGCGTTCTACTAGGAGCGGGCATACACGGAAATGCATCAGCGATGAGTCAGGCGTTATTTACACACTTGATTTTTGGATGCTAGATCACATCAGAGGAAAGGTTTTCTGGGACCCCTTTCCTATTTTTGGCATTTCAGAGGCAGAGGCGGACACGCAGAGAGGAGGAAAGTGTGGTGGACATAATGAGGCAATAGATGGTCTAACGGTACGCTTTCTCGTATGTCTCAGCGTCGACGGACAGATAGGTAGTAAAGACGGCAATACAACACGAGGTTGGACGTATGGTTGATAAGCAAGTGGAAGGAGGTGTAGTTGACCGAATAGTAATGAAGTAAATATAATGGCCATCTTACCTACCTTGATCTTGCCTCACTGTCTTACAGTCTTCGTCTTCACTTGCCTCTGAGTACTCATGCGCAATCTTCTATTACTGGTATGCTGTGATTGAAGCGCTAGCCGCCGCATCTGCATCCTTCACGAGGTCATTCGGGGTTATTCGGTTCAGATAAGTTGCTTTCGTGCAGTGATGTATATGCAAGGGAGCCAGCCGTTGGTGTTGTCTTTTCTTAGACCAAGATCGTGCCGTTCGTCATCCGCTTGTCATTTACCTTCCAGCCTCTTTGCCCACCAGTTAGTTCATAGTGGTTTCCCCTTGCCTCGGTGATGCCATGCCCATGTCCCCATGTTATCTATTCCTGTCACCCATTGGTGCCTTCTGGAAGCAACTCAACGGCTACATAGGATCCTAAGTAAGTCTCAAATTAGGAAGGGCTTCTTAGGCGGCAGAATGACTGCATTGCAGATGCGCATGTAGATGCTGCATCTGTCTCTCTGTCTGTCTGTCTGTCTGTCTGTCTGTCTGTCTGTCTGTCTGGTACGTAAAGTACATATTTCAAGCCAGCAGTAGGTCGTTCATGTACGACTTTATTTTAAGGTTTCACCTCACCTCACTCATGCTTATCCATTTATCTGCCTTGGCTGTGAACTTAGGCTAGTATAAGTAACACAGGGTAAGGTAAGCAAGCGTCAATCTTTGTTTCGAGAAGGATTGTTACTTGGTAAGCTCATCTACTGGTTCGCCGTGAAGGAGGCAGGAATGTTGGGAATTCGTTTCGGAGGCGTGGAGCATGAGGAGGATGCAGAGGGAGGTCAAAGCATGAACGAGGCATTGGCGCTGGCGGCGTACTCGTACAGCAGGTGTCAAAGCGTGCGGTTGTGGTGTGTTGTGATGTGATGATCGGATCAGCGATCGTCCCGTCCGTCGTTTTCTTTCTGGGGAGGGGGAGGAGAACGGATGGCGGGTGGTCGTGGATGACGGGACTGAATCGTGTCCATGCGCTACGTTTAGTGGTCTGTATGAGCCAGAGCCGCTGGTGCCGAGTGTTTGGTAGGATGGGATGGTACGGTATGAGATGGCAAGAGTCAGGACTCATGTCGAATTCGTTGATTAGTAGCTGTTTCGAGTTTGGTTTGATTTGATTTACGGTGATGGGAGACAGATTGTTGGGTCTCGTAGTCGGTCAATGAGATTCAAGATTGGTTTTGAGTTTACGCGAGAGATGATTTTTATGAGATCATGTCTCCGGTATCCGTCGCTTTGATCTTTACTTGCTTGAATGAGGCTGCTTTGGGGTTGAATTGAGTTTCTGTAGTGGTCAGTTGATGGGGTCTTGCGTTCGTACGGCTTGATGCTTGATGGGATGGTGAAATTATATTTCCGAGTCGGAAAGCTTGGGGTCACTTTGAGGATAGGCTTTGGAAAGACGGGATGGCGGAGAGGAGCTTTGATACTCGCCTCAAAATTAGTAGTTGTTTCTGAGTTTGTACTCTATCTTGAGTTCTATCAGTAAGTGGTTCTTCAGCAGAATTCAGAGACATCTGGGGAGTATTTCTGGGTCATCTTTGTTCCAGAATCTGAGAGATGACACGGCTGGACTTGCTACTTCCTGGCTGGACTTTGTTCCCACTTGCTGTACGGTCGAAAGAGGATAAGCACGCCTGTACGGACGGAGTATGCGAGTCATCCTGCTAGGAGGCTGGTACTTCTCCACTCCCGCCTAAATGTACGGAAATGGGAATGGTGGGAGTTGCGAACTGCATAGATGGAGATGGATTCCATGCCTGCTATTTTCTCACACATGCTATGCCATGCTATGCAGAGCATGTTTTGAGCTGAAGCTGCAGAGTGGGCGGTATGTGGTGGCTGGCGGCGGCGATTGATCTTTCAAGGTGTGAGGTGTGGCTGGTGGAGTCCGAGGAGCGGGCAAGACGGGAAGAAGCGGAACCTTGATTGCGAGAAAAGAGGGGGATCTGATCAGATCTTGATTTCCCTCCTCTCTCTCTGTGCCCGTCGCGCGATCTCTGAACGAAAGTTTGAGTTCAGTTTGAGTTTGAGCTATCGTGGTGGACACCTGGACCTGACTAGGTCTGCAAAGAATCGAAGATGGGGTTCTGTGTCTGGCGGTGTGTACGCACTAGGCGAGGCAAGTAAGGGGAGACTTCTCGGTGGGAAGCGAAGCGGGGTCGTGATTGGGTGATGAGGGGGAGAAAGTTGGATGTTAGTGTCTACAAGTTCTGCAGGTACCTTGAATTTTTAGCTTATTGAAGAAGTCTAGAGATCTGTAAAACGCCGGACTTGAATTGCTATTGGGTGTAGTGCTTGGATGCGGATATGCAAGGAGAAATTATGGGTGGTATTTTGGGGTGGATACAGACGAGAAATGCGAGATGCAAAGAATGCGCTGCCACATGTGATCGCGCGACTGGAGCATCTTGCGAGAGTGGAAATCTTCAGCTTCTAGCTTTGCGATTCTTGGATTTTGGCAACCACATCCACTTCTTTACCCTAAAGTGGTTGTGGTGGTTCAGCTGTAGTGCGTTGTTCAGGAGGTGAGGCTTGATGTTTCGGCTCCAGACCAGAGAAGTTGAATGAGTGGTCGAGGATGTAGACGGGTATATGCCCCACCAGCGATGAGGCTGCGAAATACCCAGTTTTGCAAAGCATTCAAGGATCGTCTCCTGCCAAAGCTGTGACAAATAGCAGTTATGAAGATGGGAAAGACAAAGAGAGGCGATTTCAGGTACCAAGATTTGTGTGCGTCCCGGCTGCATAAGGGCTTTCTGCTAGGCCGATCGAGAGGTCACCGTGCGATTCATGTCATGGGCATGGTTGGTAGGGAGGAGGGGGATTCCATGGAGGGGCTCGGGACGTAAGGCGAGGTTTGTGGTCGTGGCAGAGGGCTGGCCGTTCGTTGTATGCTTGTGGCTAATGTGCAATGTTGGAGGCTGGATCGGACGAGGCTAACTGCTTGCTTTGAGTTTGATTGAATGTGCTTTGGTTGCATGAGGCCCTGATGCGGTGTGTATCAATATGGTTAGGTGATATTGGAAGAATTCTCCATTCGCAAGATGTGAGTCTGCTTGGGAACGAGGGCTGATTTGGCGGGGGTCACACGGTATCAGTTCGGCTCGCTTCGTCCCGGAGGGGCTGGCAGGAGAGTTCTGGGCTTTAGAAGTCCTAGTATTGATGAAGCCTCCTGAATCAAAATCTCAGATACACCGACTCATTCTCCAGATGTCTGACTTGTGTCTTGAAGACAAGCCAATCTTCAAGCAGTGGGTGTTGCAGATAGTGGAGTTGCGTAAGCCGGTGAAGAGCTGCTTTCTTTTTGCGGAGAAGCTTTCTTCACTGACCCCAGAATGACCATGTTTATTTCTTGTTCAGATGACATGGCTGACGTCTTTGACAGCGGCGTGGGTTTCAAAGTCTGCGCTTCACCATCATTCCTTCTGTGTTCTCCAGACTGGCATGTAGGTACCTATGCGATAAAGTCATGTACATGCCGCTCAGGATGTTTGATGTCTGTGTGGACTTGACCGCCCACGGTAGATCATAATCTTGTCTCTTATCGTGAATCCTATCTCGCTCGCGTTCACTCACTCGAGTACAGTACAGTACTCCTAGCGCCTGGCAATCCGGCTGATTTGAGGAATGTTTGGCTTGTGGTGTCTTTGTCATGTCTCGGAGGTTTTTCTCTGTATCGCCTGTCTTTCAGGGGTCGAGCGGATTTCAGGGATACTGCGGAAGGACTGCTCCACTTCTTTACAAGCCCACTCAGGTACCCGTACGGGCCAAATCCCTGAAAACGGTACTTTGCAGAATGAGCACAATCATACGGAACGAGGAAAATGCTTCTATTCGTTGCGATTCAATTGCGATTCAACTGTGAGACTTCTCTGCGCTGTCATCACAACTCACGATGCTGTTGTTTGGAATCGACACGGAATAAACACACATCCTTCTGGCTCCTGGCTTCAGATCATTCAAGGTTCAGGGCAGGATAGAAGATTTTAGCTAGAGTTTTGCAAGCGAATGAGTCTCCATGGCGATCATACTTCGCCTCCTCGTGGCCAGTTATCGCGCGATCTTACTTGCAGTCGTTGTCGCTTAAAAATCGAACGTTTCGAATCGAGAAGAGGGGTCGTCACATCCACATCCTCGCCTCAGCAGCGTGACTGGCTGCAACATACAGAAGCTGTCAGTCTTCTTCGCCAGCTAGAGAATCCGGCGCTGGGCAAACCTTGTTTGCAGTGTTCCAGACGGCAACTGTGGCTGAGGAGAAGAATGAAGATGTTGTTCACCGCTCTTACAGACAAGAGGTCATCATCGTTTTCCAGTCGGCTTTTGCCCTAAACTAATGGCCGTTTGAGCCTGCACAGGAGATAGCGAAAATGGCCGATACAACATTGCACTGGTCATGACTTGTGGTTCTTCCGGCCAATGTCAACCTTCATTTCCTTTCCTCTGGTAGGCCTTACCCACATCAGTATTTGCCCTTGCTCGAAGGTCCTGGTGACCTGTCAAAGGCGCACCCTCCACCAGTTCACTCCATTGAATACCACCCTCCTTATTGCTGCCCCTGGCATGTTCCTGTGGAAGGTCAAGTTGGTGGCCGGCGGCCAGCTGTCGTGGCCACACAAGCTGTACGAGTGACAGCGGGCCTCTCATCGTCGTCGCCAGTCCTGCAGCAAAGAACGGAACAACGCTCAAGCCCCTGACCTAGATTTTAGTCTCCGAACGAAACGCCCCCCTCAGCCAGTCGATCTGGCTGATTCTTACAAGCCCAAGCTCCCTGGCTTCCTCCAGGGTCTCGTTATTACTCGAGTGGCCATGACACCGCTCACGCACAGGGATCATTTACTAGAGCTACCGCATCTCGCGAGCTCAGATGTCCACCACTGGTCCACCATCAACTGCAAGCACACAGACCCTAGACCTGCTTCTGAATCCTATCTTCGGATAACGTGGTCAAAGTTGAGATAGTATTCTTTTATCCTTGCCACACGCGGGATGACATGGTGTGGCCAAGTAAGTGCCGTGCGGGCATCTTTATATTAGATGTGGTGCCAGCCATCTTCCGCTGTGGATGTTGTGCGCCTTCGACGTCGTCAGGTCATCTCTGTGTACTGAGTTGATCAATTGATCACTTAGTTTCAAGCTCTCACCTACGCTCTTTACAGATATACTTCTACTTCTTCGAGCCATTGTGCTGTTCTATTTGGAAACTTTCTTCCTTGCGTCTGCCAGTGCTCGTCCTTTCCACAGCAATGTGTTGATCGTCTTGGTTGGAAAGCGTATTGTCCATCGAATATGAGAGATATTGGATCAGCCTTTTTAGCATGTGTTGCCAGTTTGTCACTCGTTGTTCTAGGTGATCCATCGTCTTTCTCGCACTGGCCGATACCTACCGCCTTTCCAACATTGGGAGGCAAGAGCGTCGCTGCGAACTGGTTCGGTTTGGCTGCATCTACGAATACCATAACAGCCTCGATTGTATCTCCGAGCCCTTCACGTTCAACCTCGCCGCCAAAAGCATCTACCACAGTCTTGATCGACGTTTCGTCATTCCTCATATCCGCAAACTCCTCAAATCCTTCCACATCTCGAGCAGTAACTACGTCTGATTCGGTTCAGCAGGTATCAAACATACCTATGTCTTCCTCTTCCACCGCCCCTTCGGAGGACAACACTTCTTCACATCAAACGCTGGTCATTGTTCTGGCAGTGGTCCTTGGTGCGGTTGGCCTCGTCTTGATTGGGGCAATCATATTCCTTGTGTACCGGTATCGCAAAGGGAAATTGCCCTTTGGACATCGGGGGGCTTCGCCTATCAACGACGATGAGATCGCATCATGGCGTAGGACTGGTCAAGAGCAAAAGCTCACTCTACCACCTCCCGTCTACAGACCTGCGATCCGAGAAGTGACATCCGTCCATCTAAATTCACCTGGGTGGACTTGGACAGCATCACCTTCTTCGATCCGAACAGTTTCTGCACACATCACAGACCACCAAGTTCAGGCCCAAGCTCCAAACGCTCGGGCCGGCCTCACAGATGAAGTTGTTCCTGGCGCAGATCCGTTCATCGTACAGCCGAAACGACAAAACTCGCGGCTTTCAAAACTTCCCCCTGGACATGCCAGGTCGAAAAGCAGAAGGAGTAGCATGAGTGGGAAAAGTCTCTGGAGTCCAGACCGGACAAGCAATGACCTAAAGTACCCGGAACAACCACCATCAACTTGGTATGCTGTCGATGATCCAGCAATCAGTAGCCATTTCAGGACCGAGCAAAGCTCCAACTCACCAGGAACTTCCGTCTTCGGCGAGCCAGTCACAGGAGGTCTATCACCTCGACCAGAAAGACGGACGAGACCATGGGAGCATGAGGTGTCTAGGGAGGATATAGGGAGAGCTATTGCATAGTCGTCTCCAGCAAGCGAGATTCTGCAGGGCGAGAACAACATATCATATCATTCGGTTCATCAACTACACAGGTTTAATCGATACCACTCACGACTTTTCTTTTCGATTTTGGCGCGCTGCGCAATAGGGACGGCGTTTTGGAGGGGCCGGGCTTCGACCTGAGCGGGGGCATTCTGGACGGTATATCACTATGCATACGGCGGTACTTCACTTCAAGGTGGTTTAGATTCATCTCCATCTTCACAATATGTATTGTAGAAACAAATACATGTAACATTGTAACTTCATCAAGCATGATCTTGGCATTTCGTGTGAGGACTGGGAACCGTATATAAACGCGTTTACCAAGTCAGAGGGATTCCCTGAATTCATCTGTCTACATAGACGAATTACCCTCTTCTTTTCTCCAGAACTTCCAACCAGCGCAGGCGAGCCCCCCCCCCCCCCCCCCCCCCCCCCCCCCCCCCCCCCCCCCCCCCCCCCCCCCCCCCCCCCCCCCCCCCCCCCCCCCCCCCCCCCGGCCGCATTCACTTCCACCAACACTCAAACCAGTATTCCCTCCCTCAAACAACCGAACAAGCAAACTCTCCACCATCTACCCTGGAAACAAGACGATAGCAATTAGGAGGCCAATCAGATTTCCCGTTTGAATACAATTTCACATTCACCTCTTCGGAGACGATGGGAAACTATTCGATAGAGATGGTTTTCTAATTTGCTGCCGTTTTGGGCGGTGCTTTGTTTCCTTCTTACTTTTTGGCTTGGCTTTATTTTGCGGTTTCCTGGTGTCAGAGGTAGATTGAATGTATGGATATGTAGCGAGCTGTGTGTTTTTTGCTAGTGGCAACGGGAAGAGGGGTCATAGCGAGTGCCACAAGTCTGTCTGGGTACCAAAATTTATCTTCTCGAAAACTTTCGGAGAAGTCTCACTTAGAGTCCGTTTGAGGATATGTGGGATACATTTGATCCAATGCATAGTAATGGGTGCTATTCTTTTCCCAACCATACCTATTCACACAAAGCATCCATAAACACCAAACACCACACCGTCCCAGCCAATCTAACACAGGCAAGGAGAAGGAACACGTCCACTCAAGCAAACAGCTCCTTCGTATCAAGCTCATCCGGCTTCTGCTTCCTCCCTCCACTAGTCCTAAGACCCAACTCTCCCTTCTTCGCCAACCTCTCCACACCCTGCTCAGCCCTCGCATTATACCGTCCCGCCTTCTTCTGTCGAATCTCACTTCTAACCTGGTTCGGACTCACAAACTCCTTATTCTCATAAATAATCGGCCCTCCAAAACTGCCCTCCTGAATCACAATCGGCGTCAACACAAATCTCGGTCCAATCTCCACAAGACTAATCTCCGTCTCCTTGCCCTTAACATTCTTTTCCTTCAGTTTCGGTGTTCCTTCAGCAGTAGGATCGGAAGTGACAATTTTCGAGGCTTCCGTCTCGCTGATCTGGTAGTTCCGGATCCAGATCTTGCCGTCGGCGAGAGTGAATCCCATTACGTGGTCGATGAAGGGTTTGGCTTTGCGGGCCCCTTTGGGGACGCCGAAGATGTGGAGGAAGAGCTCTTTGAGGACGCGGAGGTGGGGTTCGCTGTCGAAGGTGGAGTCGAAGGAGAGGATTGGGCGGGAGCCTTTGAGGCAGTTGCCTGTGAAATGGAGTTCTTCCATGGTGTGTACTGTAATTTAAATCAGTCAATGCTTCCATAATTCAGAAAAGAGGGGGAGGAGAGGCTGTACGTACAGTTCTGCATGTGCATCTTCACGGTAGGTCCATTGGGCGCTTTGCTCATCCAGAGATACAAATCCTTTCCTTTTCGCGCCTCGAAGAAGAATACATTGTTGCAGTTGTATAGTTCTGCCAGCTCATTTAGTTGGTATAGCTTTGATTTTGTGTCGAGCTTTGCGTCTTTGCGGCCGTGGGGTAGGAGGGAAGCTAGGTCGTTGAGGAGATGACGATGTCTAATGCGCGATAATCATGTCAGTAATTGCTTCTAATCTCAATTCCAATCATCATCCAGCACTCAATCTCAGTTCCCAAAGCCTCTTGGTAGATGCAGCAAGGTTCCTCACCTGTAAGTAATTCCCCTCGACGACAGAATCAACACTCTCTGCTTATTCTTCTTGACTCCATTCGCAGGACCCGTAACCTCATCTTTCCGACCACTGGCCTTCGATAATGACTTGTAGACTGAAGCCATTTTTGCGTTGAGTAGTTCGAATTGTTGTCGGCGCAAAGGGCTTGATTTTTTGGCTTGGGAACTTTTCTGCCATAAATTTCTCGATATCAGAATGCTGCAGCAGCTATCTTAGCGTGGCGCTTGCTTGATTCAGGCTAGCGCAGGACGGTGGGCTGACCTGAGCCTCGTCGGCTGAAATGTTATTGTTGCAATACCGAAGACAGCCTTTCCATTATTTACTTTGCTTCAAACTGCTCTTCAATTTCCTCTTCTTGATGTCTTTTGAAAATCTGGATCTGCCGTCAATTTTCATGCCCGGTCCAGCTTCCAGCTCCAAATCGGCGCAATTGTCTTCATTTTGAAAACCACAACACTACATCGCGAGGCTCTGAAAGTCCCTGACAGGCATATATGACATTGCTATGGCGCACTGATAGCCTAAGGGAATATCATTTCAATGCCGTCTCAATGGCAGGGTGGCAAATCCGGAAAAGGTTCTTCTTGAAGTTGCTTTCGAATCCTTTGTCCCACACTTGCCAGCCTTATGAATCCTTGGAGCTTCGTTATTTGTTCGATCCTCGCCAATGCAGAAGCATATGAGCTCTTGAGCTCTGTCGCAGATTCACGACATATCAATGGCTGTACATTTGAGATCATATACTACTGGGAAGCATAATGTGAGATTGGTAGTTGGCATTCATAGAGTGGAAACATGGGAGAGACTACACGAATCGAACAGAAGCCCCCAGTTTGTGGATCTTTCAAAGGGACACTGTTGAATTTGGCTTGCTAACAATGAGGACCCCAAGTTCGCTCGGCACAAAGGGCAGGAGCTTCACTTTGGAGACAGGAATCCGCGTGTGGAGGCAATTCACCGAGAGAAACAGTTGCAAGAAAGAAGATCATTAGGACAAATTCATTGATAAGCAACCATAACGATCGTTGAATGCATGAAGATCCATCAGTACCACCCTTCCTGCACAACACAATACCTAAAGGGAAGAACGCAAAAGACAATCCGGAGAAGTCATCAGAATCCGATTCCCTGAGAGACGGAGCTCCCTGTGCACAGCCATCCTAGACTGGAAACCTGAAATCTTCATGACTCCCCATGCTCCCATCGTAACATGTTACAGACGCCTTCGCCTTGTATGAAACCATCAACCAACCAGAATATGTTTCTCGTAGCTGCGAAAAGTGAAAGAACAGAGAAGGGACCTTTAGCAACATTTGCCGCCCTTGTCTGCGCTCTCATCTGCTGTCTTGCTAAGGGAAATGTTCGTACCAGCACCGATGTTGGCTTGTGCAGAGTCGCCGTTGTCGAGGGCTTTCTGGGAGACGATTCGGTAGATTTCTGGCAGGCTGAGTTAGTTACTGCTTGCCAGCCTCGTTTGCAGCCGGAAGTAAAGCAGTTGGAGTACTTACCTGTAAGGATGTTCTGGAAAGCTAGCTCAACGTTGCTTGCATCGAGTGCGGAAGTTTCAATAAAGGAAAGATTGTTTTCGCCTGGAACCTAATGTCAGCATCCCTCCATTCCCAAGAAGACGGTGTTCCGTACTTGCAAACTGCTTTGCCTCCTCTGTTGGCACAGCCCGCAGATGTCTCAAATCGCTCTTGTTTCCCACCAACATGATGACAATGTTCGAGTCGGCATGATCCCTTAACTCCTTCAACCATCTCGTAACATTCTCGTATGTCTGGTGCTTGCTGATATCGTAGACGAGCAGCGCTCCGACGGCTCCTCGGTAGTAGGCTGATGTGATGGCTCTGTATCTTTCTTGCCCAGCAGTATCCCAGATCTGTGCCTTGATTGTCTTTGCGTCTACCTGGATGGAGCGGGTTGCGAACTCGACACCGATTGTGGACTTGGAGTCGAGGTTGAACTCATTGCGGGTGAAACGACTCAACAGATTGGATTTACCAACACCAGAGTCTCCGATCAGGACGACTGCGCAGCAGATTGTCAGTACACAAGGAAGAGAATAGGGGAGACGGCGATCAGCGGTGGGGTCCTGGCTCACCCTTGAAAAGGAACTGTGAAGCGGCGCTGGTCAGTAGAGTTCCTATAGAGGTGTATTGCAGATAGCACTTACGTCGTATTCGTCATTGGCCATGGTTGCTTACTTATGGAGAATAGTGTGTTGTGGTGGTGGAAAAGAAACGTCAAAGGAAAGATGATATCGTGAGATGCAGATGGACAAGGAGTTGTCGCAACGGGGAATGATCGCGGCGGCTGTCAACTTCGAGTCGGCGGGAGGCTTGGCGCACAGGCGCAACCGAAGCGCTAGTGGTGGAGCGGAAATATTATGGACCCGGACCTGGTGGACTGGGACTGGACCTTTCGAGTTGACTTTCGAAGTTCGAGAAGTGAAGTTGTATCGCCAGGAACAACAACTTCAGATTATGATCAGGGGGAGGTTGGTGAATGAAGAGGAATAGAATACGGAGAAAGTCTGAAGCGCGGGAGGAAGTTTACTATTCGCCCTTGGGAGGCAGAAGCAGGCCGTCTGTTTCGAAACCTCAAGGAGGGGAGGTCTGCGCTCAAGATCACGTGCGTACAGAGTAGCCAAGGACGCGCAGCCAGTCGCCGGTAAGTAGTATCTCCTCTTGTACAAGCCGGATGAGTCGAATGGATCTAACTTTTGTTAATAGTGGCACTTTGGTATGCGTTGTGGCATTGCGAGGTACTGCGAAAGCGAACATTTGGGTGGCAGCTTCATTCAAACCCTCGGATACGGGCAAGAACAGAATCGCCGCAATCTCACGGGACCGCCGTTGTTGACCCGATGAACGCGTTTGAACTGCGCTCTGCCGTCATCTCTCCTCATGTCATGAATTGGTTGGCCCACGCAAAAGCTGAATCAGTCCTCCATCTAAATCCATCTAATCAGCCATGGCGCAAATCGTGGCTCGACAAACGGCGACAGCCGATGAGGACGACATATCCCTCACATCTACGGAGAGTGAGGATTATGGATCAGATGCAGAGTTCACAGTGGACCGAATATTGGCTGAGAAAGGTCCGGCAAAGAACAAATATTATCTAATCTCGTGGGAGGGCTACCCAGAGGAGAAGTCGACCTGGGAGCCTCAAGAGAATGTTGGTGCAGAAACTTTAGAAGAGTGGGCGGAGAGATTGGCAAGAGAGAAGCAAGGTCTTGACGAGCCGTTTGATGTCGACAAATTCCAGGCCACTATCAAGAGACTGAAAGAGGAGAAGGAAGATCGCCACAAACGACGAGTGGCGAAGAGAAAACGGCTCAAGTAAGCAATGCCTGTCGCTAGCCTCAACATCATTATCATTGAAAGTCAATACTGACACTGAATACAGGGCGGCCAGGCTTGAGGCTATAGCAGCAAAGCGTAAAAAGCAGGCTGCCCCAAACGACAGCGATTCGAGTAGTGAAGCTATGGAGGAGAACGAATTCGAGGATGCTCCAGGCATCCGGATCAAGGGTGCAGCGAAACGCAGACAGTCGGGAAAGCAGCAATTTACGAGACCGGTCAAGCATGTACCTACAAGCTCCGCCCAGTTACAATCGGACTCGTCTTCAGAAGAGGTGGCGCTGGCTAAAGTAAAGGCTGCTGCTCGGCCAGCATCCTCCAATCCAGAACCCGCCAATGGTCCTGCATTCCAACAACGTAAGCATACAGATCTTCCTGTCAAAGCTGCTAGGCCGCTTCTTTCGGCCAGCAAACGTGCGGGAGCTGTGTCACCACGTGCAGCCCGTGGCGGAAAAGGAGCCATGAGAGGAGGGTCGAATGTCTTTCAGTCAAGAGATCAAACTAAGGGAGAACGCAGTGTAAGACTTTTCTTTTGCTTTTCAACCGTGTTCCGTGTTCTGAAGTATCATGCCATTTAGCTGAAGCCACGATATATACGAAGTGTTACTGATATCCTCGCAGCTTCTTAAAAGTGCCTCGGATCCTTCGAAGAATCCCAAAACATTCAACAACATGCGTCAAAGATGGCTGGCAGAGAAGCAAGGGAGAAGCCTTGCAGATCGTGCTCCCGATCCTGAACTAACCGGAGGTCTTTTCGATCCTTCACAACCAGTTCAGCCCATAAACCCTTCGACACTCAGAAAGTCAAGCAAAATACAAGCTGATTCCGAGCAACCCACAAGCGAGCTTTTCGTTCCGGCTCACTCACCTGTTCCGCAATTGCCAGAAGCAGTTCCAGTTCTAAATTACCAGTATAGTCAGCCAACGTCAAGCCGTCAGGTGTGCTTCTTCTGGCACCGTAACCAGGAGAATAATCTTGAACCTGGTTGTGTCAACAAATACAACTGTAGTCGATACCATCGCTATGAGCCTGGAGCGGACATCAGTCCTGCACCTCCAAGTTATGTTTCGCTTCAGCCTAAGAAGGCGTCTTCGGGACCTGTTGTATGCTGGTTTTGGCACAGAAAGCAATTGGATCCAAAGAATCCTGCTTGCTCTAACGGAGACAGTTGCCCTCGCCTCCATGAATATAGGGAGGGAGCACAGACCGTTCCACCTCCTGGATTTGTTCATCCCCCGGGTGAATTACCTTCGCACTCCACAGAGCTTCGAGAAGACGATTTGTCTATGGTCATCGATGATGACGACATTTCCCACCGCGATAAGCCAGATATGCTGCCACCGTGGAAAGAACCAGAAGCCCCTAGTGTTCGAGCACCAAGAGCAGCCCCCTCCCAAGGACCAACTGCGACAGAGCAGCACTCAGATAAGCCCGACGTTCTTCCTCCATGGAAGGAGCCGAACGCGGTTGCAGTTGGAAGCGAAAGACGTCCATACCGCGCCACTTGCTACTTCTGGGATTTGGCTCAGAAGAATCCAAGCAACTCCTGTAAACAGGGAAGCAGTTGCATTTACATACACGCTTATGAGCCTGGAGTTCCCGTTGCTGAGCCACCCCCGGGCTGGGTCGATATGAATGCATCTCAGAAGTTGCCCTTCGTGGATAGCTCCATTTCAGGAAGATCACAAGGACGTTTCCCAACGGCTCCAGAACGAACAGCAAGCTCTGTTGACAACACCTTGTCGCCAAATTTTACAAGTACTCTGAAGACAAATCAACCTTCTGGTCCTTTGAGACGCCCTCCATGGGATCCATACAGACCAAACCATGCAATATGTCACTTTTGGCATGAACGAGGGGAGTGTACCAGAGGAAACAGTTGTATCTACGCTCATGACTCAGATACGAACCTTCCTGTGGCTCCTTCTCCATTTGATCAGCAGAGGATCAGAAGAGACACACCATGTAAAGATTGGAACGACGGGTATTGCTCTAAGGCTGATTGTTGGTTTCACCATAAGCCACGTGCGGTCCACAAGTCGACTATCCCTACACCTGCACCTGCGCAAGATCGTCCCGAAAGTACAGTTTCTCGCAAGGTCACGTCGGAGGAAGCGATGCCCTTCACAGAGGAGCCAGAGGCTATGCCCCCTACTAATGGGGAGTTCGGGGATCGGTATTTTCGAGACCTTCAACCAACAGATCTTTTAGGCTCCTTGATTCAACCCCAGAGAAAGATATCTGGTCCTAACACTGCGAGAAAGGATACTGAGTCGCCGAAGCAAGGTGAAAAGGTGGTCAAACCTCGGAATAGTCGCCCATCAGCTAAGCCAAAGAGAAAGGCATGGAGTCCAAGAGATGCCACAAATGCTATATGCCACTTTTGGCATATGGGAAATTGCAAGAAGTCAGATTGTGATTATATTCATAGTACCGATCCGACCTTGCCTATAGCACCTCATCCTTACGATGACAAAGCACGCACAACTTGCCCGCTATGGGCGGAAGGAAGATGTCCAGCATCGGATGTCGAGTGCCCTTACCTCCATGAAAAGTCGAACTTCGTCCCTTCCCTCGGACCAGGATTGGGGATTGGTTCTCATGATGGCCCCCACGACATATCTAGACCAAGTGAAGCAGCTATTTCACAGTCAACGCCCTCTGGTCCCCGTACGAAGTCAGTCAGATTTGCAGACGAACCATCGTCCGCTGAGCAGAAGCAAAATGCTCGTTCCGATTCAAGGGAAACTTCTTCATTCGGGAGAGGAAGTGGCTCGAGAACTGTTTGCAGGTTTTTCCAAACAGGATTCTGCAGGTTCGGAACATCTTGCCATTTCTTGCATGAAGAACAATCACGCCATTCCCAAAACCATAGTGATAGTAACCAAGAAATGATAGATGCTCCCTATGAGGCTCCCACAGGCTCAAATCAAGCCCCGTTACCATTCAATCGGATGGCCAGAGATGACCGCCCTTCGAGCGACGCAATCTTGAACCGGGACGCAGATATTGACATGCTACGTTCAGAAGTCTCGCAGCTCGATGTTGGACAGGCTGCATCAAATGCTCCTGCTCAAAGGGCCCCACAAGTCCTGCGAAAGAAGGTCAGCCTGGATGACTACAAGAAGCAGAAGGCCCTGGCAAATGTCGGCGAGAGAGCCAAAAACGTGGTCTTTGGTTCTGATGCAATACATTCCGCCTTCTTCGATTTTGGGGAGTTGGAACTAGGACAAGAACCTTGGAAGCAGGAGTTCTCTGTCACAACACAATTTCTTTTCAACCAGCTGTGCATGGCTCAAGACCTGAAGTCACAACAAGGACTACTCCATCGACGTGCACTTAAGCATGGTAGCCTACAGCCGGCAGATCCGAACAATCCAGCTATGATCAAATTTGTTGACCATGTTGCTGAGGAGCTCATTCTTAGAGTCGGTGGCCTGCTAAGCACGTGTGACAACTTTGCCATCTTACTGTACCCGAGCAAAAGAGAAGAATGGAGCTTTCTTGAGCAGTCAAGATCTATAGAATCCCGACTACGATACACGATCTTCAAGCATGACTTCCAGCCGGGAACCCAACATTTGCCTGCCAAGATGGAATTCGGGGAGCCTTACCGGACATTGCTGGCGGACAAGATACAAGGCATGCGCTTGAAGAATCTCCTCCCAGTCTTTCCTAAGGACAAAGACCCCTTCAAGTTCTTCTTGATGTTCCCGAGCTCCGAAAAGGTGATGGCGCAGTACTTCTCTGCTTGGATATTAGCCTCGCACGCTGAGTCACAGATCTTTGATAGTCTTTCTGAAGGTGCCTGGGATTTCTATGTCCAGAATACTGATGGCTTTGGTGTTGTTCTGGTCCATGAGTCCATGGCATCAAGTCTTCACCAACTGCCCTCCTTGAGCCGTATTCTCAAGCATGCAGGGATCGTCATCTGGAACGTTTCCGACTCAACTTCTCTCTACCCTCTTTTCCCTTCGACTCTCTGTGCCCCAGATCCTCATGCAGGAAGGCTAAGATTCACACGCCTATTCCCACATGGATGCGCTTTCCTACTCAGTCCTAGTTTCATCATCGCAGAACCGGAGCGTTCGTACGAGCTTCTGAACTGGTTCTTGAACAAGAAATTTGTGAACACTACAGCTGGTACTTGGAAATTAGTCTGTTGCCACGATTTCAGAGGCTACCTCCTAGACCTGGCCAACTCCAAGGCCAAGGAGAAGGAAGACTTCGAACAGGAGCACAAGGATAAGCCAGCCAAAGACTCGATGCTGTACCAGAAGAAGCTGGATTTCAGCCATTGCGAGACACGCTACAAGCTCTACAAAGCCCTTGTAACTTGGCAGTTAAAGCACACGAAGGATGACTCGGATTCAGACTCGGATGATAACGATGATAACGAGAACCCCTTCGTGCAGGCTCCTAAGTCAATCGATCAAGATGACGATGAGGGCCTGATCAATTGGTTCGCTGGCTGGGCGATGTTGAAGCTGGACACATATCGAAAGTTTCCTATCATTGGCACAAATTCTGGGAATGTCTCTCTGGCTACTAGGATGAAGGAGATCAGAGTTCCAAAAGCAGGCGGTACAGCCACAACAACCGCCCAAATAAACCGAGTTCCATCTCCCGCTACCTTACAGAAGCAGAAGGCTTTGGAGATTGCGACCAGACTAAGTGCAGCTGGCCCGAAGCACGTGCAATCAAATGTAACGGAGCTTGATACTAAGGCTGACGACTCCGATGTATCCATGGATCTTGCAGAATCGCCTGCTAGCGGCATTGTCTCAACTACAAATCATGGCATCGATGCCCATCAATCTTCAGATGTGTTAAAACTCATCGCTCAGACTGGCCATGGACCCGAAGACGCCAATAGACTTCTTACCAAAGCTGATGGTGACCTGACACATGCCATGCAGCTTCGCAAACACGGGGATTTTGAGGCTTCGTTTATAAAATTGCTCAAGGATGCAGGTGACGCGAGCAGCCGTCAACTTCCCCCTCTCGCAGTCGGTGGTTCAGATGCTCAGCGCGCAAGCCTCGTCATGTCACCCGGCAAAATGTCTGTCAACTCTCCTAGCAACGAAGGAGTAAATGCCAGCGCTGGTGAAAATCCGTTCAAGCAAGGCCGCTTCCAAACCGTTCAAGAGCCTCAACCCCAAGCTCAGACCGAAGAGACCGCAGACTCAAACTCAAACTCAAACACCAACACCGATTCAGATAGTGACACCGAGCCAGAAGTCGAAATGGAAACGAAAACCATCACGAAGACATTCAAAGCTACGTCTGTTTGGTACCGCGAATTACAAGCTAAGGGCCTGGGATGGGAACATGTGTCTGTTTTTGGACAGTGGGAGGAGGCGAAGACGTATTTGGGTGTGAGATAGTAGACTTGCCTGCGTAGAATGGGGTGATACGAACTGCGAGGAAGTGGATGGTGAAGTGGGCTTTTACTGATTCATGATATGATCTGGAATGGAATGGAAGGAGTTTTGTACAGCACTTGCTTAATGATACCATTGAATTTGAGCGTCGATCGTACGCATAAGCAAGCAGTTCTTTCACTTCCAAAGGATTGAGTGGAGCGTGGAATCGCGTTTACATAGCTAGTAGCTGTGGCTTTCAAGACTCTGACCTCCTACAATCTATAAGAAAGCACCGTGCCATTCCATCTCAATTATACTTATACACTCCCCGAACTACTTCAACGCTGACCTATCCAGTATCTCGCGCACCACACACTCCTTCCTCATTCCATCACAGCTACCTAATCTATACACACCCATCCATCCATCTACGCGTCTAACAATGATCTTTCCTCAGGGCTCCGCTCCAATCCAGCATCTCAGACCGTCACATCTCCTTTAATCTATATTCATCGACTCAGTCAGTCAGCTTGTTAAATGCCATGTTCTCAGATCCCATCTCATATTGCATGTCCATCCAATGGCCTCCAAGAGATTATCATCCTAAGATTCTAACTGGAAGTTCATGGGTGGTTATGAATGAGTGTACCTTGCAACTCCTACCCTTCTCCCCACTCTCCAACGCTACGTTCTGACAGATTGGCCAGTTTGCACACTGGTGTTTTGAGGGGTCTCTTGGGCCGGACATTTTCTCTGAGTCCCTCTACACTTGAGGTGGGCGGGACTTGCCGACTTCCGAGTTGGGTCCTGTTGTAGCGAGAAGGACTGTAGGGTTGGGAATGATGTCTAATGCTTCGCTTGCTGTTGATGTTGGGATCTTTCTTTGGTTTGGTATGGGTTTGGAGAGTCGAGGAGTTGATGTTGAAGGTAGATAGATAGATAGTTATTTCAGGTGTAGTGCCTGAGATCGTGTTAAGGCAAGGCTCGTGCTGTTTTAGGGTTGGATTCGGGAGTGGGAGAGAAGAAGTAGAGAAGGCTTCACGGGGCAAGGATTTATATGAGGAGAAGAAAGAGGCATGTGATTCGACTCGTTGGGGAGGGAGGATTGATGGGAGTTAAGAATAGAATAGAAGGGAATGAATTCGATTCACACCTGATCGTCAGAAGCTTATGGCACAGGTAGTACAGTCATCACAAGCATATGCTTTGCTGGATTTCATGTTAAAATCATAAGCACACGTAACCATAAACATACATACATACTCTTCCCTCTTTCCGATCTTCCAAAAACAATCATAAATGAATGTCGAGAACACGATATCTGAATCCAAACCCAACCCAACCATCGAGACCTGCTCTACCCCTCATTTTCCAAAACATGACTGAACGCCCTTGAAATATCCCAAAGCAGCGTCAAAAGGCATGCATGTCTTTCTTTCTTTTTGTCGACCCTTGAGCCGAGATGTTTCTGTCTATATACATACAACACAACTCCGGATACAAAGAATAAAGAAATTGTAACGCAGAAGATCCTCACACTCTCACAGCTAGGAACTCTAAGAATGATCATGCGGAAGCAGTGCTACTCGCAGCCAATCCACTGCTAGAGGACTTCGATTTACAAGCCGACTTCGTCCCGCTTGCAGTACCAGAGATGACCGGTGTAGCGACGGCACCTTCAGCCGTAGCTGTTGTTGATGCCGAGGCTGAGGCTGAGGCCGATGGAATTGGAATGAGCGAGGAAGCTGCTGATGCCGTCTCTGTTGTCACGGCGTTGCCTTGGGCGGTTTGTGTGCTTGTTGCTGAGGCGGTCGCGGAGGCGGAGGCGGAGGTTGAGGCCAAGGTTGAAGAAGAGAGTGTTGAGAGTTCGGAGGCGAGGGATACGGGGTAGCCTACTGCTGCTGCTGCTGCGGAAGAAGAAGATGATGGAGAAGAAGGAAGGGAAGTCGTCACGGTCGTGGGGAGCGTGGTGCTCGTTGTTTCGTTAAGTGGAAGTGCTGCTGGTGCTGGTGCTGGTGGGGGAGAGGTGGTGTTCAATTCTGGAGCTGGGACAGTTTCGTTGAGGCCTGGTGGTGGTAGCGGTGGTGCAGTAAAGTTCTGAGCGAGGTTTGTGCCGTTTGCTGGGGCTGGGAGCGTGACGTTGACGGGTGAGAGATCTGGTGTGGGGGTTGTCTCATTTAGTGGAGTTGGAAGAGTGAGGTTTACTGCTGGGGCAGTGGTATTGGCCAGAGGGAGAGTCTCGTTCAAGGCGACTGGAGCGGTACCATTGAGGGATAGGTCAGTGCCGTTCGTCAATGGAGCGGTGCCGTTCAAGACCACGGTGCTGTTACTAATAATTGTTGCAGTGCCGTTCTGAACACCAGGTAAGGCAGTTGTAGCAGCGCCTTCGGTCAACGTGATGGTTGAAGTCACAGTGACGGGTGGGCTGGAGACAAATGATGTGATGTTCTGTCCAGCTAGAGATTGGGTGATGGTGCTTGTCTTGCCAGGCATGACAAATTGAATTATGATGATGTTGACTGTGATGGAAGTATTTCCGTTTCCATTACCGCGGCCAGGAGAGTTGTTGTTCGAGCCAGGTGGGAAGACGCCTGGCGCAGCGCTTGGTCGACCACCATTTGAGCCTGGTCTTCCAGCTGTGACGGTCACGACGCTGGGTTGAGAGCCTGCTGCTCCAGATACGGTGACGATGTTCTGCCCTTCAGTCAAGGTGACAAGACTTTGGATGCCGCCTCCCTCAGTTACGGTGATGACACCGCCGGCTGTAGCTGTGCTTGTGAGTTGAGCTGAGGAAGTTGTGGCAGGCTGGATGGGTGCGGTCTGCGTAATTGTTACGACGCTTTGTTGGGCTCCTTGTCCGACTGTGACGAGGTTTTGGCCTTGGGTCAAGGTCGCGAGACTGATATCTGTGCCTTGGGTTACGGTCACAATTGTTTGGTCTGAGCTGATTGTAGCGACGCTTGCTGAGCCGCCGACTGTGACTGTGACGACTTTAGGGCCTGTAGAAGAGGTGGAAGATGATGTGGCGTCGCCATTCGCGGCGTTGCCTTTGGTGACGGTGACAATCTGTTGACCTCCAGCTGTAGGTAAGGAGACAGACTCGGTCTGAGTGATGGTAACCACTTGAGGAGTTTGGATGGCGCCATTGGCGGATTGAACGACTGTGATAGTCGATGCTTGAGTTTGAGTGAGCGTGATTGTCTTTGGAGTCTGAACGGAGCCATCTGCAGACTGAACAACAGTGACCGTCTGCACAGCTTGAGATGCTGCAGAAGCTGTGACCGTCTCGGTGATTGTGACTGTCTGGGCTAAGCCGGTAGCACAAGGTGTGCAGGTACTAGCAGCTGGCTCAGCAATGACAGTGGTCGTGATTTGTCTTCGATGAAGGCCCATCAAGGACCCGAGATTCTTCTTGATGCCTCGCTTAGATCTGATGATGTTGTATTAGACTTTGCTTCCTTACGGGCCCAATAAGGAAGGACTTACTCATCTCCCTGAGATGGATCAATTGGGCCAGCGAGAGCAGAAGAAGTGAAAAGAGCGACTAGCGCGAACGAGAGAAGATCAGACCGCATGCTGAACGTTTTGAAGGAATGGATAGAAAGCGTGAGAATGTAAAGAACGATGATGTCAAATCAAGAAAGGAGGGAAGAACCAAGGCAAGACTGGAAGGAATGCACAGTCGTGATGATGTGAAAATGAAGGGCTAGACCTACTGTTTATAAGTCTTCCATCCGAAGTGTCTAGACACGTGGATGATCTACTAGGATCACCCGCTTGCGAATCTAGCTGATGTTCTCGATCAAAACTCCGAAGCTAGAGATACTATTCTAGGAGCATCCTTATCCAATCTTACTTGTCTTGATCTGTAAGACAAGGTGCTTTAGGTCCGATTTCAGTAAATCCCGCGGCTTGAAACAACCATTTTTGAGGGGATAAACATCGGACGAAGAGGCTATGCTTGCTTCAGACTGTGATCTGTGGGTCCTATCATGGGTGATCGACGGATCTGATGGGGTGAAGCTCTCGGTGGAGAAGCTTGTCATTCATGCGTGGCCGAATGAGGTCGGGTTGCGAGTGGACTGAATCTAGGAGACAAAAGAAACAGGAGGTTTGGAGCATGTTTGGAGATCTTCAGCTCCAAATCGTGGTCATATCAGCCGCATTATATCTGGCAATGTGGCTGTGTTCGAACCGAGTTGCCCTCAACTGTAGAAATGAAGCACTTTTCATCTTTCATCGATTTGAGATTTCCCTGAATCAGGAGGTTCGGTATCCAATTGTCCACTTGGTAAAGTTTCGAAACAATCGATAACAGACGTGCTCGTCCCATCGCAAGCGATAAGCACTATCGAGATAAACAAGACGTAAAGTTCCTTCGTTTGAGTTTCTCTTGGCCACCCGAACTCCACATACAAACTGACGACAGTAAACCCTAAGTCCAGATGAAAGGATGAAGAGAGGAACCTCATGTGGAGGTCAGAACCAAGCAAACACATCTCTAAGCAAATCGGTTGTCGTCTCAAGTACCGAGCCAAGAAACCATGGAACAGAGCTAGAGGGACAAGCGAGCGATCATGGCACAATCGATGTATCAGATGAAAAAAAGAGGGGATTGTAACTTTAGCGAACTCTTTTTGGTGATTGGAAAGATGGAGAAAAGCCGGACTGGGGAATGTTTCGTAGCTAGACCTTGTCTAGAACTTGGATGGAATAGGGGTTGTGTGGATGGTGATGATGAGATGTTGCGCAAGAGACGGAGATGAGGTGCGAGGGGATGATGTATATATGTTAAGGATATAGTTTCGAGTTTAAAGAGTAGATGGAGCCGCACTTTACAGATGGAGTCGCAAACGAAGCCGACGCGCAGCTTCGTTGTTTCATTGAAACAATTTTGAAATCACGTGACGAGTGCTTCAACAGCATCGACGTCAGAGACTCTTGAAGAAGCGAGCTCTTCCTCAATGGAAGACTTTCTCGCCCTCGATCTTTGAAGGATCTTCATTGTTGGTCAGACGATGCAACTGTTCAGCCGACTCGAGCCACGAGGCCCCCTTCAGCAAGCGGGCATCACATGATCGATTATTGCTGCAACATGGATCTTGAGCTTCTCGTCCAGAAGAAGTCCAACACCGGGCACCATGACCGATCGGACAGCTTATGGAGACGTTGCGGGCGCTTAAGGCGGTCCGGAACGGTTGCACCTCAATGAAACTTGCATTACCGTGCCTTCTCGTCCTCCGAGTGGATGTGATGCGTGACATGCAATTATGTTGCAGATGAGGGCTTAGGCTTTGTGTGACTTGATGTGATGTGATGGGACCGAGTGTGATGGGATGGGAACATTGGAGATGTGCAAGCAGGATGTCGGTCGCATGAGCTTGGTTTCTGCAGTGATGTGACATCGTTTTGATGATCAAAATCAACCCGATGCTGCCCTACGCTGCCTGAGTCTCTGTTGGTACCTTGCCCTGCGTCGGAATTGTGTTGGTGGCAAATGAGGCAAGCAATATGATTCTCTCAACCGGGTTTCTCAGAGCGACATGGTGGAGATGAATGACGACCTTGGAACCGGATCTCGGTGTCAGCAATACGACCAGTCGTTTTGTCGGGGGCAGGAAAGAGTAAATCTTCAATTTTCTGGGGATCGGAATATTAATTGTTCGTTCACCTGGATAGATTCGTGGGATTGGAAGAGATGCATGAAAGAATCCGCTTGGCCGCCTCGAAGGTCGCAGGCAGGCGTGGGGTTCATCATGGTACCCTTGAACTCCTGTCCCAGCAACATGGGATCAGCTTGTAGCATTTGAAGCTCGATTGAGCCTCGCCATTCTCCTTATCGCAGGATTTGATGGCCTGTTCAATGCCCGCCTTCTCGGTATTGGTTGAACGAGCTCGCCGACAAATTTTTGGTTACATGCAAAGATGAAAGGCCGAAGCAGTAATTGGGTGAGGCATCATGAGGCGACGTCCCTCATCGTGGACGACACATGGAAAGTCTCCGAGATACCCCTGGTACATCGTCAAAAGACTGTTGCATCGATGAATCCATCCCAGCCTTTCTTTCTCGTTCCGTAGGTTCCATGAGAGGAACGATTCCGTTTGGTGGACACTGAAGTCTAATCAAAGAAGTCCTGGTATTCGCCGTCATCGGCTCCTCAAATGTTGTATCACTCTGACAACAGCCAAGTCGCTTCCAGGATGCAGTCCATCAACAAGGTCTTTCCTCTGCATATCTTGTTGGCCGATGCTCGATCCGAAAAGGCTTCTCTTCAACATCGTGAACGTTGTCGTCGTCGTTCGGGGATTTAAATTGATATCATGTCCATCAATCACCCGATATGATGTGGTCCTCGATATACCGAATGGCAGGCGAGAACGCCCTGTCTTTCCCCGTCCCGCACGGTTTGATCGCCATTAGAGAGCGGGGCGAACCGGTGCCAAGCTCCTACTTGTAGTGCCCGAAGTCAAACTAAATGGCAGCGGAAGAGTGATGATAGGCTGCCCCTTTTCCCAGCATGAACGGTGTTGGGCCGGATCTTGGGATTTGACTTTTGGGGCTGGATTGGTTGGGTGGGAGTTGGGTGCAGTTTGCGAGTGGGAGCTGATGCTGGCGCGGGATGATGGAATCAGGTAAGTGAGGCGAGGAGTTCGTGAGGTCTGTGAAGGATTCGAAGAAGCCGCATGAAGAAGATCTGAAGTTTGGGCGACGCGATGCGGGCGGAAGAGACGGATGGTATATTCCGGGTTTGATAATACACGATACAGAGCGAAATTTTGAGAGGCTTGGAGATGACTTCATCGTAATGGTTTTGAATAAAATTGTTGCGTAATTCTCTGTGGTGATATTCATGCCATTGGGAAATCTAATGAAGCTGCAGAGTAATGCAAATGAGATATCGTAGTGCAAAGGGAAAATGCTATGCCGCGGCTGGAATTTGACATCACAAGAATCAAACTATTGATATGCAGTCTTTCAATTGTTCATAACCAACGGGGAAAAAAACAAACAAGTGGAACATGAAGACGGGATAAGTTTCAGATTCTTGAGACATTCGACTCAGTTGACGTGCATCGAGTTGTCAAGTCTTACCGGTACTTTGCCCCACGGAAGAAAAGGGGACCCTTCTCCTCCAGTCAAACAAACAAATAAACAAACAGCAAACAAATCTACACAAAACTCGACCTGCATCTGCAAAAGAATCGACAGATGCGTATATATATGCATGTTAATAGGCCTCATCTCGTTGTACAGCTCATCGCGCTGCGGGATAGATTAATAGAGACATATATATAGGCTACGATGACCTGCTTTTGGGGCTTGCAGAAGCATAATAGCTTCAATTATATCTGTTAGTTGCAGTAAAGCGGGTATTCCATCTGCCTCCTCTGTGCCGTTGGTCATATTTTCTCGTCGATTTCTAACTATCTTTTCCCCTTCAACATCGTATTCCTCGTCATCTCATTTTACTTGTTTATCCCCATTTCCCACTTTTTGGTATATTTGTTCGTGCAGGAGCCCGTTCCTCCCTCCACAGCCGCCCCGCGGCAGCCTCTTTCAATAAAGATGTTCTCTGGCCCCGTGGCTCCAGGCCCTCATCACCAACCAGAGCCTTGCCTCCACCGCGAACCACCCACAGACAATCATTAGCCTCGTCCAATGCCAGAAGCCAGAATATCAGTCAGGCCAACCGCAGGTAAGGACCTCCATGGCTGTCAGACCAGCTCAGGTCGCACACACCAATGATGGTCCGGAAGCTGCAATTTCGACTCTCTTTGGACAACACTGCGTCGTGAAAGTGCCAGATCTGACAGTCACGAGGGGCAAGCTCGGAGGAGTTGAGAGCTGGAAATCACTGACCACGGCCGCGCTGCGATCGAATCATCGTGGCATTTTGGGCTGGGCTTCGTATTCTGGCTATGTTAGGAGGTAGGACTTCTTGAGATCACTCCATTTGAGCTTTTGAAGCGGCTTGAAACACGAGGGGATTGGAAGAAAGTGATATGCACCTAAAATGGCTCGTCGTTGCCCATATGCAATACCTGCGCATTCCCCTAAACGCTATAAATCTGATAATATATAGCCAGCCCTCCCTGTATGAGATACTAGACCATCGCAAGGAACTCTTCTAGAACAGCCGCATTTTTGTGTTTTGTGGCCCCTCATCTTCATCTTCATCTTCATCTTCATCTATCGTCACTATAGCGTTCTTTCCAGTGAGAACATAATCTTTCAACGGCTTCTTGAGGTTACTGTGCATTGAGGGTGATCGAGATCGACAGCGAAGCCCTGAAAGAGCAGCCTCGCAATTCTGGAACCCCAGCAATTCTTTCCTATTGCCTCGACTCGACCCCCGTCGCCGACGATGCAGATGCAGACGCAGGCGTGCTTCTGGCCATCCTCGTCCTTGACCTCGTCCCCTGCCCTATGAAATTATCGCGCCTCTTGATTGCTTTTCCATCAGCAACATTCTCTGCATTGCGTCCATTCCGTTGATGCACACTCGGCAACCCACGAAACGGAAACAACCTTACCAGCTCTGAACGGCTCTGCTCTCGCAGCATATCACACCTATCAAGTCATTCTATTGTACCTGAAGCTACCTGAGTTCCAGTACACGAGCGAAATTAGCAGCAAACTACTGTTTGTACCGCGTCTAGGGAAGCACACACACACACACACACACACACACACGCACGACGCACGCACGGAGTGTTTGCTGTCCTTTCCTCTCCTTTCACGACGGCTCGTTGTATCGTTCTGCCGTCACTCGTACTGTACTTTCCCACTACGAAGTACAAGCCGTGGACCCTTCCCAGCAGTCCGTCTCCGCGCCAAAGCAGACTACACAAAGGGCAGAATACAGTCTTACGAATAGATTCAATCCTTAACAAATTCAGCCAACAGCCGTTCGTGTTGGAAACATCCTACTGCAGATACTTATCCACTACTGCATGTACTGCATGCACCTTGTATCTTTGCGAATTTCAGGTCTGCTAGATTGTCGGATATTGTTTGGTTGCCCACTTTCATCATCCCTCCCTCCCTTCCTTTGCTTCCCCCCCCGTCACCTAGGGGAGAGCCAAGCGAACAGAACCTTACCGCAACGGGATTAGTCTACGGTATCCAACTGGCTGGACACCATCACTTCATTCGAGCGAGTGACTTTTCTGATTGTGCTCCCTCACCCTCTCCCTCCCTCTCTCCCTCGCCCAAACATCCTTTCTGCGACGACGACAACGACGACGACGACGACGAAGGACTGAGGTCCCTCTGCACTGCTTGCGCGACTCTTGAAGACGACGTCTACGACTTCACGGAATAGACGGCGCCGCCACAGTTCTCCTGTCAATCGCAGCCAGCCGCACTGACTGGTACGTACTGGCTCCAGGAGAAACTACTACTACCACACCACGCACCGTCCCTACAAGTACCGACGCTGCATCCCTCCCCCTCCTCACTGCTCCCCACGCAGCACCCGCACCGCTCCTTCAGAGCTCTATAGAGCTGTTCGAAGCTGCTGCCCGACGGCAACCAGCTCATACAGAAGCTAGCAGACGGAGGCGTTGCAGTCGCTCCAGCTGCACGAAGCTTCGTGAAGTTCGGAGCAGGCATTAGAAGCTTGTACAGCGTGCCACTGCCGGCTCCTTGCATACCTCGCAGGCTCAGCAACAGCTGCCCTCCCTTCCCACCTCCTAGAAACCTTCACAGCATTTATGATGGCCCAACAATACGGAGGAGACATGTACGCCGATTACTCGCAGAACCAAAATCGGTCGCCCGTCTCAAATCGCTACGGGAACGGGCTCACCTTGAATAGACAACCTTCGCGACAGTTCGAACAATACACTCCCCAACCTCCGCAGGGCATATACCAGGACGATCATTCTTCCCAATACGATTCTGCATCTCGCTTCGACAGAATGCCTCCATCAACCATACATTCCTCGAATTATCCCTATGAGAACCAAACCTGGAATTATGGAGGGGCCAATGCTGGTGCGAACATGATGGGCGGAACGGGCCGTGTCAAGCCTCAAGCTCCACGAAGGGCTGGTCTTCCATCTGTAGGTGGCTTTCTCTTCACTGATGAGATTGTTGGTGCGCTACTAATATTTTCTTCAGGGATGGCTCGAACCTCAAATGCACCAAACCGAACCCATGAACAATTATCAGATGAACAACCAGTTCAACATGCATCAGCATCAACAGCAACGAGCTTCACCTCCTCAGAACGACAACGATGAACTCATCCCTACCGCTATTGTCATCAAGAACATTCCTTTTGCTGTGAAGAAAGAACAGCTCATCGCTTGTATGACGGAGATGCGTCTGCCACTACCATATGCTTTCAACTACCACTTCGATTCGGGTGTCTTCAGAGGATTGGCATTTGCCAACTTCACCAGTGCAGATGAGACACAGACCGTCATCCAAGCCATGAACCACATGGACTTGCAAGGAAGGAAGTTGAGAGTCGAATACAAAAAGATGCTACCTGTTCAAGAGCGGGAAAGAATCGAAAGAGACAAGAGGGAGAAACGTGGACAATTGCAGGAGCAACATCAACCTTTGGCACCTGGCCAGGTCCAAAACCCCCTTCATACTCAGTCGTCCATGGCTTCTATGACATCTATGAGCTCCGCCAACCACCCTCCTCCAACTTCACCATCTCCAGTTTCATTGCGTGGCAAACTAGGTACGCTCAAACTATCCCATACCCTTCGCTTTGCTAACTTTACTATAGACGTAGATTTGAATGAGCCCGTAACACTTGGATACTATAGCGAGTTGATGCTTTTCAAGAACGACGTCAATCGCGAGTCCTTGATCTTTCCCCCTTCGATCTCACCTGCCGACCGCCGAATCATCCACACCCTCGCACACCACATGGGTCTTGAGCATAGATCTGAAGGACAAGGAGACTCCCGGTGTGTTCAAATTCTTAAACGGGCTGTTCAAATCAGCCCTCCAGTCGCTCAGCATAACTACTACACGGAATCGTCTCGACGAGGTTTGAATCGTGCAGCGACAATTGACTTTAGCGAAGCCCGAGAAAATTCTGGTCATTACCACACATTGAATCGCCAAGGATCGAGCCTCCTGGACATTCCAGGATCTCCAGGCCTGAGTGGACTCTCGCCACATAACAATTTGCGAGCGGCCAAATCATTCGCGGACCTGCGTTCGTATACCCCATCACCCGTACCCTCGACTGCCAGTTTCCCTGTTGGTTTGACGCAAAACATCTCACGATATGCAGCAGAGTATAGCCACGGTTCGGCCGCATCTGGAACCCCCAACCTCACCCCGACGTCAGCCGGAGGCGGAATGAACGGCCGAGATGATAGTTTTGTCCTGAATGGCATCAGTAACATGACTATCGGATACGACCGTCCCAGCTCGAACCGACCAAATGCCACTGGAAGGATTGGACAAGAACGGGAAGCCCACACTCCCGCCACCGGTGCCATTGGAAGCCATAGAACCGTTAACGGCAACTACGAGGAGAACTCACGAAACGGCACCGCGGTCGAAAGGCAACCCAGAGGTCCTGGTGCCGACTGGGGAGCTGGAAACGGGTTTTCAAGACCACGACAAAATGGTCATGTTAATAGAGGTAGTGGTGAGCTTGACCCGAATAGCTTTGAAAATGGCTGGGATGATAACAGAGCGCAAGATTCGTCCGATCGAACCGGTGCCCCGCGATACATGTAAAGTCTTCGCTTGATCCTGCGAGAGACTTTTTGACGACGTTACGACGATACACTTTAGATCTGCTGTGCGAACCTTATTTTCTCGGCGCATCTTGCCAGTGACATAAAAAGCGGGTTTGTCTTCAGTGTATAGATGCCATCCGACGACTTACGAACCTGTCGGATACATCAATATCAGTCTGGATGGAGTTTGACTGGTTCTCGCATTTCGCAGTCAGACGTCTCGGCCACTTCAATGGAGTTTTTGCGAATTTTGTGTTCTGTTTATTGTAATTGCGACATCCTCGATCGTTTCCCCAAGCACGTCTGCTTGGATCGTTGGATTGTACGCACTTCTGCCTTGTCGTCTGCAGCTTCAGCACATATCTTGGGATAATTTTCCCTACTTACGAACGATGGAACGGACGATGAGACGACGTTTTGACTCACTGTTCATTCTACTTTTCGATTCCCCCAAAATTTAGCTTTCATGCGATCAAAACAACCAGGATAGGATACCATAATACAGCGACTGGGCAACCATCACGATTTACGCCGTATGACCTTTATCCTTCACGATACGGAAATGGGACTCGACCCGACTAATTCTAGGGGCTGCCATCACACCTCAATGCCCCGAATCCTCCTTATATAATCTCGAGCCTTTCCAACTTTGGACGGACGACGAAAAAAACGAAATGCTTCTTTACCCCCTTCACCTTCTTCTCGATCCTCGACTTCAAAACCTCACTCACGCTGGATACAAACCTTGGAACTTGCGAGACCTTCAAAAGGGCCATGCCAGCTGGTTGGTTCGATGGCAAAGGCTCCCTTTCGAACTCTGCAGGTTCTCTCCTGGGTTTAGTGTAGCCTGGCTGGCTGGTTGGGTCTTCTTCGGGCGGCGATTTGTTTTCTGTACTCTACCATCGCTCACCTTATGTTTGCTTTCTGCGAATGCGAATGTTTGCTGTTTGCTTTCTTGCTTATGTGTGTGTGTCCGTGTTTTCACGTTCTATCTGGTTCTGTTATCATTTGCATAATTTCGGCATCGGTGTAACGGTGTGCTCAGTACCTGCCTTATCAGCATCCACTCGCACGAGCTTCTCGGTCCGGTCCGGTCGTTGGGATATAGTGGACTGGGATGGGATGCCGTAGGACCGTTGTCTGGGTTCTTGTTGCTGCTTAGTTGGTATGGACGTTGGTGTGTGGGTCGTAGTAGTGTGGATGCTACCCAAAGACAGGAAAAGAAAACCTTTATTCTTCGGTCTCTCGATCTGGTTGTGCTTTTAATCATTTCCTCTACTAGGAAAAGATTTGGCGCGGAGCGGATTAGGGTAGAATGGAAATCGAGAGAGGAGTAAGAAGAGAGACAGACAGCAAGCAGAAAATTTAAAAGATTTGAAAATCGTTTATATGAACTCGCACTACCGTATGCCGCGCTTGAAACTTGCGATGTTGGACACCGTGCGACAAATTCCGAAGTCTTTTATGATCATAGAAAGCATTGAGATTGAATCACTTCAAATTATCATCATTATCAACACACGAAATTTGAAATTTCTCTGTTAATCACGGTAACGATTTGGACATTCTTCTTCACCTGTAAGACTAATGATCAATGCTCGCTTGTAACGAATGCAGGAGATAATGAAGAGATATACATACATACAGCCAGATATTTGTGTTTGTCTTAAAGCATACCAAGGTTAACAACGCACACTTTCCTTGTATCATCTCGCATTGATTTTATCTACTTCGCTTGCCGTACCTGCTTTTCTGCTGAGCCGTGAGCGGACTACTGTAGCGTTAATTGCAAACGAACGAGATCTCGTCAATTGTTTTGGGGGGAACACAGATATACAATAGAGTCACTTCCAAATACTGTCCATATACCACTTTCGCGATTTTTGTATTGATTTTAATATCCTTTTGGATGATATTGAATCCACATCGTACAACTTGCCAATCGATCAACGCTTCTCCACAGGTCAACTTGATGCGATGCTTGGCAAACATAAGTCGTAGTCTCGAAAGTCGGATATCTGCCCGTTCCCAGACCATACCGCATCGTCTAATCAATGAGTCTCATTGCTTCTCACCGAACCAATCACGCCGCCTAGCCCATTCTTTAATAAAAGTTGCATTGTCCCAATGAATATAAGTACCCATCTACCCATAAATCTACCTCGTCCCTGCCTTTCCCATGCTCCTTTCCACCTTAAAACTCTTCGAGATCAAGACACACCTAACGACATCATACTTCGAGTAATACTTAAAGATATTCAATAATAAGATCAAGTCCTTGAACACCCTCTTCCTCGCCCTCGTCTTTCTGGCAACTTTCCTCGCCACCACCATCTCCGCAACCGCGCTCTTCAAGCCCGCACGCGCTGTATCTTCAGTCTCACCAGTCCCAACTGTAGCATTCGGTGGACCAACTCCTGAGTTGCTTGCTTGTCTGAGTACTTCTCTTGCGTTCCCCTTTCCCCCTCTCCTCTCTTTCTGTTCTCCGAATTGCTGCCTTTTAAACCATTTCCTCCTGACTGATAGTTCCACCGCTAATATATATCCCCTTCGCAGAGAAAAAGGACTGCTGCAACGCCGCGCGCATCTACCACCACTGCATGGAAGAACTCCCCAACGCAAAATGGAACAAGGACATAATAAACCCAGCCAAGAACAACACCGCGACATTCCATTGCTTGTGTGATACCTACCACAACATGTACGTCTCCCTCCCCATTTCCATCTCCCCTCCCATCCTCATCTCAAACCCCCCCAGCTGGCGCCTCTCCCTCCAACTCTGCACCCCCTGCCTGAGCACCGCTCTCCTCACCCACCCCTCACCCATGACACCAACACAAGCCAACCCCGCCAACCTCCCCGCCGACGTCCTCCTCAACCTCGACTCCTTCTGTCTCAATACGCACTCGCAGGCTCAGAGCTTGCAGACTATCATGGTTGCGGGGAATGTGATTACGAGCCGGTATCATTGTCCCGTGTTGTTGTTTAATGTTACGGTTGCGAGGGGGCCGGTAACGGAGTTGTTTTGGGGTGGTGTTTAGATGGGAGGTGGGTGTGGAGGGTGGATGGTTGAGGGTGCGGAGGAAGGATGGATGATGGAGGATGGGAGGATGGGTGGGAGACGGGGAGAGTCTTTGGGAGGGAGCGCTCTTGTAGTCTTTTGGGTAGGCATAGAGCAGGGAAGCGGGCTTCTACTAGAATATATTTGACTTTTTTTGATGGCGACATGTGTTCTGGATAGCATCGCATGCAAGTTTTCCTGAGTCTGAGTATGAAAAGCTCCACCTAAGTGAAACAAACAGTGACAATACATGAGCTATCGATGAGTAAGCTCGGAAGGAATAGCGCTGCGAATGAATCTGTTGGTGAGAAGATATTGAAACCAAGGCATCTTTAAAATAAACAATCAAAGTCGTTCCCACGAGTGAAATAGAAGATCACATAAGTGAAAGCATTCCAGGTTGCTCACTAAAGCTTTAAGCCCAAATAAGACAGCTCACAACTCCCACTCCATCTTCGAAGCAAACATGTCCCATCCCGTCACCTCTTGAGAGCCCAATGAATGCACCTCGCTTAACTCCCCTCGACGAATCTGGTGAATACCAGAGGCTAGCGTGCTTTCAGGCACCTTCATCTTCCTCAGATCGAACTCTGAATATCTTCCTCAAAACTTCAGCTCTTGAGGTTCTGTCCATGATAAACTGTCCACGCACTACAACGTGCATCGCCGAAGTTTTGACACTTATATTCGAGTAAACTCGAAGGCCCCGCATTTCATGACCTCACCTCACCATACCAGAAGACCAAAACACAACCCAACCGGTCATGCCAGACGATTTAATCCCACTAGGATCGCGCCTCTCAACTCCACCGACGCGACCAGCATGCAAACACGTGCGCGCCAATAGTGAAAGTGAGAGTACTGACAGCCTCGTCGTAACTAGTGTCCCGATCTTCGTCTTGGAGGAAAACGACGTTTCGACAGACGAGGACGAGGTATCAGGAAGTGAGGAAGCCATGAGTGGATCAGCGCGAATGGAAGTCGAGGACTGGATCGAAGCTGGCGAGGAGAGTGACGACCTTGAAAAATCTCCAAGAGCCAGTGAGAGTGATGAGACTGTCCACTTTGAGAGTCCGTCGCGTCAAAAGAACTTGATGGACGATGATGAAACTCCTAGAGCGATGGAAAAGTGGAAAGTTCTCAACACTGATAACGATATCCTCGCGGATCCTTTTGCTGGCGAAGATTGCTCGAAGAGCGGATACAAGCCTCTACCTGGACTGTTTGGAGAGATGATTCATTACGGTGAGAGGAGATGGTTAGTCAAGGGCGAAGAGTCGAGTCGTCCTGTCGTGTTTCCCACGTCTGTTCACCAGGATACCGATATGACCGGTGTTTCGGTCACCTATCCGGAGTCTGATATCCAGCACGATACGCATCAAGAGAACGACACTCCGATGTACCACAACGTCGACGACAAATGGATGGAGAATCTCCTCAGCCTCCCATGGGTCAGCAAGGATATGAGCATGATCTTCGACACGGAGTCCAAGAAGCTAGTCCCCATGCCTCGGAGAAGACTGGCGAGAAAGAAGCTCGTTATCGATCTGTACACCATTATCCTCAAAGGAGTCCTATTTATCCAACTCGACGCATTTGGAGACTGGATGAAAGAAACCGTTCCTACCGAGCTGTGGTGGGATGTTTTTACTGAGAAAGAGAATGAGGATCTGCAGAAGGCGACGTACAAGAAGCTACGGTTCGATATCATTACCCATGCTATCACTATCGTTGAAGAGTGGCGGCTGAGATATGGCTTTCCTAAGGTCCCGGAGAGTGCGCAGGAGGTCTTGGATGCCAAGGGCGAGACGAAAATGCGTCATGAAATGAAGTCTGAGCTGCTGACGAAGGCTTCTGGGAAGAGTGTTGATCGGTGGGTCAAGTACGTGTTCCAGGGTGTTGTGGAGGCAGAGACCATGGACCGAGTTCTGAACTCTGATTTGGAGGGTATTCGACAGCGTGTCATTTCGAAGTTGGTACATGTGACAGAACTGCCATTTTCTGAAAGTTGGACGGTATGTGCCCTATGTTTCGGCTCTCTTCAGTCAGACGCAGACTGCGATCGAGGAGCGCAGCATTTGTTGGGGCTCTGGCTAATGTGTAGCAGGTCGAGAGATGTTTCAAGACGCCACTTTATAATCGTAGGAAGATGGAGAACGTCATTGAAGAGCAGTTGAACGGTCTGTTACAGAATCTCAACATCCACGATGAGTAGGGCACAAGAGTCGAGATAGTTGCATCCAGCATATCGTCACAACTGATAATGCTGTAGGAGGCGGTGGCTGAAGCTCCTTTCTGTCCCATCTCCTGGCCGCTGGCATGGTGTGCATTGGTATTGCAGAGTTCGGTACCAGGACTGTAGCATAGAGCAATACAGAAGTTTGGACGCAGCACTTTCGAGGCGCAGAGAAGCTCACCAGCCCCTATCCACCTTGTAGATTATTTAGCAAATGACCAGCACGTCGCATGGTCTCATTGCGTGGTTGCCAACGATGGCACAAAGCCCGTGCCTGAAAACTTCGATAACCTCGCTATTCGGAAGTATACTTGCCAATTTCGTTTGGATGATCATCTCAGAATCAGCTCCACAGCATCCTCGTCCTTGCTCATCATCATAGCCTTGATCGGAATCTCCACATACGGCAGCCATCTTCTATCGAGCAGCCTAATAAGCTTCCCAAATTCCTGTTGAGCAATCCCATCCACCCACCACAAATCTCTAACGAACCGCATGAAGACAACATAGTACGCCATGATGATAAGAACCCTCGGTCGTTTCGCTTGAGCCGCAACAGCAAAATCATGCTGGATGTATGAACCCCAGGTGATGACTCTGATTGACAGGGCAGGGCCGATCCCGCCTTCGCGCAGCTGTCCATAGAGAAGGCCTAGAGCGTCCAGCGCTTTACAGTAGCATTCTAGCATAGCGAAATCAGGATCGCTTGCGTCGATTTCCCGAACCATGTTCATGAGGACTTTCGGAATGACAGGTGACTCCTTGAGGGGTGCGAGTTCGCGGCGGAAAATGGGGGACACACTGAGTGACGAGATGTCTTCGTATGTTTTCAAGTTGATTACGCTGCTCAGTCCTCGGTACAGGATGAGCCAATTGACACAAATGAGTTCCCCGTCGTCTAATGCGTAGTCCTTTGAGCAGAGAAGGACTAGAAGAAGGGAAGTAATCAGTGCTGCTTCGTACTTCCGAGTTCCCCATTTGAGATTCGTCAGTGCGTTCCGGAAGCTGCTCAGTGCTCGCGCACGATAGATTGCTGTTTGCCTTTGAGCTTGTTGCGGGTCTGGGAGTAGCTGCTGAGAGTGGAGGGACGCAATTCCAAGCATACAATCCTGGAGAAAGTCGAATTCGAATGCGAGTTTTGGGACCTCCATTTGTAAGACGCCATCAGCCCAACGACCAACTGCGAGAGTGCTCCATGTACAAGTGGACCAATGATGCATATAGCGAAGGTCGGTTGGAGACAAAAACCCTACTGATTGAATGGCGACTTGTGGGGAAGGACTTCTAACTAGGGCCATTTCCCAAGAGCGATCGATGGTCTCGATATCTTCAGCGTTGAAGTCGAACAGAAAATCGCTGTCGAATTCTTCCGTCGAGATGTCTGATGGTGACTGAGACTTTGCATGTGTCGGTAATGACTTGGCTGGTTTTGCTGAGTAGATGCATACGAGATCTCTTTTCTCACAGTAAGCGCACTTTGGCTTCCCCTCATCGCACTGATGTTTATGAGCTTAATTCTCCTGCTTGGGAGAGTTTCTTACCTTGACTTTTCTCGACTTACACGTCCCACAGCCTCCTCGGCTTTTCTTGTGAGGTCTCTTTGGGATGAACTCGCCTGACATGGTTGCTAATGTTTACTCTGGTTCAAATTATCTAGTGCCGTACTACCAAGCTAAAGACACAGACATCCAGAGAGAACCTGCAGAATATAAAGCAAAACGTATGTTTTGAATGGGAAAGTCGTATCGGCCGAGAGGTTTATGTAGGCACGTGATAGTGTTACAGACTTTTAGGCTTCTTATGAGACATCTGGAGCAGGAATATGATGGGAATAAAGTCTCTCAAAAAAAATAACCACATCACCCAAATAGAGTTCTTATTTTGTGCTTTGAGCATTTATCAACAAAGGCATCTACCTAGATCATCCACGTAATATCCTTAGTGCATTTCTGCACGGCGCTTGATCTTTGCCGCCGGCTTGGCTCTGTCGGGCTTGGCTAACAAAGCTTACATAAGCCGAATCGCGTCTCCCTGGATATTTAGACGCGATCTTGAAGAACATCCTCGCAAGCCCAAAGTGTCGAGCTTGTAAATCGCCAATGGCCTCCATATTCGCCCTACCGAATGAACTTATGCTCTCCGCCCTCTCTGCGCGCTTTCCTTGTCGAGACCAGCAAATTCGAACTCTGTCTACCCTTATTTCAGTATGTATACCTTCTGCAATTCCCTCCAGAGCTTCAACATAGCTAAAGGCCGTCGCAGATCCGAGGCGCAGGAAGTCGAAATCTAGTTGTGCATGGCCTCGAAGCTACCGGCAAAAGCGCAATCACAAAAGCCCTCCTTGAAGAGCTTTCAAATCCGTCAGCAAATGGCACAACGAACGGCACCAAGCATATTGAGAATCTTCGATTCGCAATTGTGAAGAGTGCAGAATGTATCAGTGGCAGACATCTACTTGAACAGACTGTAGGAGCTGTAGCCAAAGCTGTGGAATGGAATCATAACGTTGGCCGCTGCGAGAATTTGGCACAGCTGGCTGTTGAGCTAGGGAGGCTGGTGGAGAGCTGGACTGGTTCTGGAGATGAGGGGGAGGCACGGAAATTCGTGCTGGTCTTCGATGGCATTGATCGTCAGCGAGATCCGCCTCCGACGCTGCTTCAAGCTCTGGGAAGATTGGTAGAAGTTGTACGTTCGAATTCTCTGCTCAAGCTCTACACATAACTAATTGAATCCCTAGATCCCGAAACTCACAACGATGTTTATCGTAACCTCCCCGCGGCCAAATCTCCTTCATATACCCGGCGTACCACACATATCATTTTCAGCCTACACCAAGCCTGAACTCCTCCAAATCCTCGCACTTACAACACCTACACCCGAACTACCCAAGGAGACCAAAGAGACATGGTCCAGATACTGCTCCGCGGTCTGGGATTCGCTATCCAAGCATTCAGGACGAGATATTTCGTCTTTCCGATCCGTATGCCTCCGCCTCTGGCCGCGCTTCATCAAGCCCATCCTCGACGGATCTTTGAACCCCTCGCCATTCTCCCGGCTCCTCTTAGCGAACCGCTCACTCTTTCAATCCGACTCAGCTTTGGCCCATAATCTCGTTTCCAATACGCAGGCATTAATATCAGCACCACAAAGTCAAATGGACTCCCAGAGCCTTTCAATTGCAGCCAAGAATAAATACACAGGCATCGGTGCACAACTACCCTACTTCTCGCGCCTCCTGCTAGTAGCCGCCTACCTCGCGTCCTTCAATCCTCCCAAAACAGACATCACATTCTTTATGAAAGCCGCAGCCTCCAAGCGTCGGAAGAAGGGCGGCGGAACAGCACTTACAAAGGGCCGTCCAGGCGTGACTAAGCATCGAAAGATAGCCCGGAAACTGCTCGGTCCACAAGCGTTCGTTTTGGAGCGAATGCTAGCGATTTTCCACGCCATTCGGGAGGATGCCGATGGGAGGGGAAGAGGGAAGAGTAAGAGAGTTGAAGGCGCAGCGGATGTGCAGATGGCTGTTGCGACATTGGCGAGTCTGAGGTTGCTGATTAGGATGGGGAGTGCGGGGAGTGTGGACGTGCTGGACGCAGGGACAAAGTATAGGGTTGCGGTTGGGTGGGAAGTGGTCAGGGGTATTGCGAGGAGTGTGGGGGTCGAGGTAGAGGACTACTTGGCGGAGTAGGCGAGGAGCTTGATATCTGCCTCCTTCATGAGAACCCATGCTTCTGAAACTTAGAAATTTCCATTGTAGCTTCTGCTGCTCACAATCCAACGTGAAAGACGGTCTCCCTTCAATATGGAAGTAAAGCCATCTATAATAATGTGCCAAGACTTCACAAACACCAAAAGAAACACAACAGATCTCGTCATCTCGAAACCGAGCTCAAGTCCAATCCCAAACAAAACAAGCCTAACAACCACCAAAATGCCGAAAAATAATCCTCGTACCCACGAATCCTACAACACTTCCATTCGAAACATGCCATCCCTTCCGCACCGTGCTCACACTCTACTTCCTTCCAACTTCCAACCTGGAACATCCCAAAACCTACAACATCGCTGACCCCCGTATATTGCCAAATAAGCGAAAACACCTCCACGTACAATCGGAACACCGGCCTGAACTGGCGTGAACCCGATTGTATGGATCGCCAATTTTCGTATACGAACACCAATTACTACTACTTAACAGTGGTAACGACCGAGTAAGGTATGAGGGATTCTAAGTCCAGTTGAAGTCTCCACTTTTTGGCGTTGTGCAACAATGGAGCTTCGTGGTTCTAGGTTGCGAAAGTGTATGAAGCATGTTTAACGACATGATGAGCTACCATGGTATCTTTAGTGTTGCCAAGGGTTCAAGATGTGCAACAAACATAGAAATGTGTTTAAGGTGGAATGGTGCTTGATGCTAAGCAGTAGATACTATGAGCTACCACGGTCTCTTTAGTATTGCCAAGGGTCTAAGATATGCAACAAACCATTTCTGTATGTCTAGGTTGGAATGGCGCTTGATGCTAGGCGTAGATTTTGGAAGAAATCACGGTCTTTTTAGCATTGCTAAGGGTTCAAGATGTGCAACAAATCATTCTTATACTTCTGGTCTTGGATGGTTCTCAATTTAGGCTGTAGACTGCGTGAGCTACTGCTGTCTTTTTGGAAGTGACAAGGGTTCAAGATGTGCAACAAATTATTTCTGTATGTCTAGGTTGGAACGGCGCTTGATGCTAGGCGTAGATTTTGGAAGAAACCACGGTCTTTTTATTATTGCCAAGGGTTCAAGATATGCAACAAATCATTCTTGTACTTCTAGTCTTGGATGGTTCTCAATTTAAGCTGTAAACTGCGTGAGCTACTGCTATCTTTTTGGAAGTGACAAGGGTTCAAGATGTGCAACAAACTATTTCTGTGTGTCTAGGTTGGGATGGTACTTGAGGCTAGGACCGCTAGGTGGTAGATTACGTGAGGTACCACGGTCTCTTCAGTACTGCTAAGGGTTCAAGATGTGCAACAAACCACATTTCCTGCTTCAAACCATTCAAATGCTCCAGACCAAACAGAAGCTTGTGACAAGTGCTAGAATCAGGAGCCCTTCTCAGGACTGCCAAGCCATAGCGATATGCAACAAACTACATTTTATGCTTCTAAATCAGCCGAGTGCTGGGACCTAAGCAGTACCCCAGTAGGCTCGGTGAGATAAAGTAGCCTAGCCAGTGACTACAGCTGACCTAGGTGAAGTATTAAGGATTGAGATGATTGTATATGCCGAGCACAACCGGACGATATGCAACAGAGCTTCTACGAGGTAGCTAGAATGGTCTAGAGTGAGCGAGAGATTTCTCTTTCACATATTTTATTCGGCATTCTGCGATTATGGAAGAATGAGATGGAATTGGGCTACCGGAGACTAGCTTCGAAGCAACACAAATATCGAATTGCATTAGAGACCTTCATACTGAAAGTTTATGAGTTGATACATGACACGAAAAAATAGCCATCATTTATAGATGCTTGCAGTTCGACGTAAAGAAAGTTTTACTGATGAGAAAGGGTGAACAAAATAGCCGGAAATTGCTCCAGCTACGACTTTTGAAGCCCTGGACTTGAATATACTGCAGACAACATGGCAACTCAACGGGGTCTCTTTTGATTCAAAGAGTCCTTCGTGGATACAGGTATCGAGTTTATACCTGCATAATACACCTGCGTAATACACCTCTATGCCAACCAAGTCTATCTCAGAATCCAAACCCCAAAGCAAAATCCAGCACGGTTCACCAAAAACCCAAGTCGAGTACTTATAGTCATACCATACCGATATTTCATTCCTCACCATCTCATTTCCCATTCATCCTCGCTCTCCTCTACGCCCTCTTCATCCCCACCTTCCTCGGTACCCTGAACACCCAATAAAGCCCAACCGCAACTGCAACATTAACCACCACATACCCCCACAACACCCCAAAATCCCTCCACCTATTCACATACTCGATATCAAAATTCCCCAAAAACACATCCGTCGTCGCAATCGGACAGTACGAACACACATCTCTCGCCCCAGGCGTCAACAACCTGCCTCCAGCCGCTTCAGCAAATGGCGTGAGGAAATCAGAACATGTCATGTTTGATGGTGGGGTTAGGTTGAGGAGTTCCTTGGGGGCACATGTTATATCCGCTTGGCCGATGGCGGTGGACAGGAGGCCGCTGACAAGGTAGGTGGTTGGTGAGATGCGATTCATGAATGTCCAGAAGGCGGGGAGATCGCGGCGGGGGATCATGATGCTGTAAGACGAGACGATCAGTACAAATCATCATTGTTTGAACGAGAATTAGCTGGTGGACTTACCCGCAAAATAGTATACACATCATCCACAGGAAATTCGTCAAGCTACTCGCGATCTCGGCGAGTCCGATCCATGTGATCGCGAAGTGGCAGAGCGTGCTGGTCAGGAGCATGAACTGCCACATGAAGAGGAACACTAAGAAACTGCGGATTATGACATCCTTTGTCATAGCATCGACGTACTGTACTGGGTAGAAGATACAGAAGAATAGGAAGACGGCCATCAACGAGTTCCAAGTTATCTCGACGATGATATTTGCGAAAATGTAAGTCTGCCAGCGGTAGATCTTAGATGGCCGTTCACGCACTTCATACAGATCGCGTTGTGGGATGAAGAGCGGCATCATCTGTTCGTGGAGACTGAGAACCAAGAGGAGAAGCATGAAGATCGCCCACATCTGGGACATGGTGCCTTGGATGGTGGTGCTGGAGTGGTAGCTGAATCCGATGTAGAGGCCGTAGAGGATGCACATGATCATCTTGGAGTAGATGTAGACGGGTATCCGCCAATAGTGTTTGAATGTGCGGATCAAGACTTCTCTGAATTGTGTGCTGAACGATGTGACATATTCGTCGTGCTGGGATGGGTCAAGGTTGAGTTTGGCGATGGGATTCGCACGGTCATCACCAGCGAGCGCGCGGATTCGCTGGAGTTCTTTCTTGGTTGATTGGTATTCTTCAGAAGCGCGCCATATTTGATGCCAGTCGATGTTCTTGGACCCGTCTTTCTTTGGCGTGAGCAATTGGAGCATCCATTCTGCTGGATTGGCTACAGCTGGAATCTTCGGAGCACCATTACGTTCAAAGTAACTGGTGAGTGTCGAAGCATCGTCACCCAAATCACCGAAGTAGGCTGTACGCCCTCCAGGCGCTATGAGAAGTAGACGATCAAACTCCTTGAAGAGAACGGCTGAGGGCTGATGGATAGTGCAGAGTATTGCTTGTCCACTCTTGGTCAGCTTTTTGATCAACTGGCAAATTGCCCAGGACGTTTGCGAATCAAGTCCAGAGGTAGGTTCGTCAAGGAAGATCAACAATTGAGGACGAGCAGCCAGCTCAACACCAATAGTCAATCGCTTTCTCTGCTCGATATTGAGACCTTGCCCAGGAACACCAATAACAGCTTCTGCGTAAGGTCGCATTTCCAACATGTCGATGACTTCTTCCACGTAATCCAGCTTTTCGACTTTTGGTACCTCAGCGGACTGTCGAAGGAGAGCGCTGAATCTCAGAGCCTCTCGAACAGTCATGGTATGGAGGTGCAAGTCTTGCTGCTGCACATAGCCAACGCGATGCTGGAAGGAAGTGTCTGTCGGGCTGCCGTTGATCATGGTCTCTCCGCTGACGACACCCATAGTCACACGAGTCGCAAGAACATCGAGCAACGTAGTCTTGCCTGCTCCAGATACACCCATCAAAGCGGTGATCTTGCCTGGCTTGACCCATCCGTCAACATGGTCCAGAAGACGACGCTCTTCACCCTTGATCTTGATATCGTAACAGAGATCCTCCCAGTGAAAGATTGATGATCCACCAGTTATGCCAGAAGCGACTCCAACAGAGCTGCTATGGCTTTCGACATCCAACAATCCATGTAGGTCCTCCTTTCCTTGAACCGGCTTTCCACGTTTGAACACTAGAATCTCCCCCTTGTTACGTGGTGGCTTTGCATACTCGGCCGCGACGAGGTAAGCAATCATGAAGAAAACGCAGTATCCAAACAGAATACCGACGTTCCTCCATTTATTCGCATTGCGGTAGTCGTAAGCGGCCTCAATATAGTCATGACCCATGACAACCGACGAGCCAAGCCGCGAACCGATCACAGAACATATCTGCGAAGCAGGCGAAACGTCGGAATAACCTTCGCCAGATGGTACCATAGATGCGCAGCTGAACTCCCTCCCGTTGAACTCATTAGCCATCATTGCCTCGAAGGCATAACTGATAGGGTTTATGTAATTCATCCATCGTGACCAGCCAGGCATGTAATCCGTGGGAAGTGTGAAGCCGGGATATATTGCCATTCCGAGGACAAGTAGGGCAGTTGGAGCCATTGCTTGTTCGGGAGTTCGAGTCAGACATGCCAGGGTACGGAAAATTGCGGACTGGGAGAGCGTGGTGAGGATGGTAATGAAGAGGAAGAAGAAGTAGTTGCCAGCCGTCCGGTTCAGGTTCGCCATCATATACACGGTAAGCGTGAACACCACATATTCACCACTTTGTATGGAAGATCGATCACATAACTTGCGATCGCCTGTGCCGACTGATGGTAAAACGCATAGCGGTTATGCTTCTCCACTACGGGTCGCTCCGCGTAGATAGTGAGGACCTCAATCTGGCTGGAGAACGCGATGAAAAGAAGCGAGAAGAACATGAGTGCGGCGCGGTAATTGAAACTCGAAGTATCGTTTGCGAGGTTGTAGAACATGCTTCCCAGAATGAGAGAAATCACGACGTGATAGATCAGCCAGATGACTGTGAAGGACGGGTCGGCTCTCAGTCGCTTCCAGGCTCGCCATAACGTGAGCGATACTTGGGATGGGTAGGAGATCATGTAGGCAGAGTTTGGGCGCAAGAACTGTGCTTGTTGCGCTCGACGGCTTTGCTTGTATTCTTCCAATCTCTCCGCAGCTGGGTGAGCATCGCTATAGCCTTCGATCTCACGAAGTAGGATTTGGCGTTGTTTACTCGTCCTCCATCGCTCGGCAAACTGGTCAGGGGTTTGAGGTACGGCATCTTCGCATCCATGACGAGCTTTCCTTTCAACCGGACTCGTCATAGAAGTCAGGAAATCGGCTGTGGTCTGTCGAGGAGGGCATTCAAAACCGAGATCCTCGAAATAAGCTCTAGCTTCCGTGGCCCGACCAAAGAATATCTGTCGTCCCTCATATATGACCGTCACTCGATCGAAGATGTCATAAGCTGACTGCGGTGCTTGATAAATTGACACCGCAGCCGCCACACCAAGGACCTCTGCTTGTAAACGTAAATTCTGGCAGAATGTGATCGCGTTCTGGCTGTCCAAACCCCGAGTTGCGTTATCCCAGCATTGGAACTTCGATCCTGTCAATGCAGCCTCTGCAATACTGACACGCTTCCGCTCGCCACCACTGACTCCTCGAATTATGTTGTCGCCTACGCGAGTATTGACCGTATGGGTCAGTCCGAACAGAGACATGATGACATCTCGGAACAGGGCGTCGATTTGATTCCGAGTATACCCCTCGGGAACAATCCTAGACGTTCGGGCACTTGCTGCAAAACTCAGAGTATCGCCAACAGTCAGTTGTGGCAGATGAACATCCAGCTCAGCGTTGTAAAGGACATCACCACGGAGCACTTTCCGGATAGTCTTCAGGTCGATTCCGCGAAAGTTGATTTCGGCATCAGACGATACCCGTAGACCGGCAGTCTCTCCAGCGAGAGTCTTCAGCAGAGTGGAACATCCTGACCCGGGTTGACCAAGAACGAGAAGCATCTCCCCTTTGTCGATGACACCTTCAAAGCCCCGCAGGATTTGTTTCTGGGACCTGGTCCCATTGTCGTGGAAGAGCCTTTTGATCTTGGAAGCTGCGGATAGTATTACACCTGCGACGGTCTTCTGATATTCGGCATCTGTACTCTGGCCGGAAACACTCAAGTGTTGAAAAGCAATTCCAAGGGTTCTCAAAGGAGGAATTCGAGGATCATTTTCGTCAAGTCGGATGAGTTCTGTGACCCAGGCGCTGGCGTCGAATTTTGGATTTTTCGGGTCGAGGGTCAGACGTTGAGCACTTTGGGTGAAGTGCAAGTCTTTGTTACTTTCTGTTCGTTCTAGATCCAAGTTTATGCTATCTGGTGTGTTTGCCATGCTCTTGTTGGCTGGATCCGAGGTGTTGGTCGATGTGGAAGATGTCGTAGGCAAGATTTCGATGGGGAGCAAGTATTGGGTTCTTGCAGTGGGTAGGACTGTTTCTGACTTATTGGTTCGTGTATGAATTATCGTGGTGTTTGTTGAAGATGAATTGTTGATTGTTTAGGTGCCACAGTATACTTATACCAAAGCGCCCCAGGATACCTCGAAGCAGAATGACCGGCCGGTCGTCTAGCAGGCATGCTGTTCCAAAAGGTAGCCATGAGGCGCACACTTTCGAGGCTCCAAGAGAATCTTTACGGACGAAAGTCAACGCATTTCATTCGAAGTTCCATTGTACCATCTTCTTGTTGACATGCTTAATCAGCCACCAATCCTCTCGCTAAATGGCCAAGGCGGCGCTTACACCTCGATGCATTGCCCCCGCACTATTCAGGCGTCCGAGAAGCCCGTCTAAGTAGATATGAGAAAGCCACATCAAACGTGGGGAGTGATAGGTCAATCTCTCGGCCGTAACCGCGTCTATGATGGCTCAGCAGCTCTATGGGCACAAAGATTGTTGTCTTGGTCAGAGCGTTCTGACCGACACAAGTCTTAGGCAGCAAGTCATCCAAGCTTCATGACTCCCTGAGAGACAAAGGTGTTCGTGGTAACTTCCGCTGAGTGATGATAATCTGCGTATAGTAGCGTTCGCGAGCAAAAGAATGTTCTTGTTCTGCCAAGCCGGCCTCCAAGACATGCGCGGGTGGCAGAGGGCCTTGTTGATCCGGCCGGCTCTTTAAGGATGGCTTTCCACACGGAAAAGCTCAGAACGCAAATATTTGATGGCGACCGGCCGGGTTTGTAAGTGTATCTTATTCATTAAAAATCCCACTGGAGAAGCAAGAGTGTGGAACTTGAGATCCGCTGATTGAGGAGCAGGAAAGGAAAGATGACGGCAACGACTTAACATACGGAGAAAGTGATATTGCAATGAAACTTCCATCTATTCATGCTACTCTACCCTAACATTTTCCCCACCCTCCTTTCTTCTTGTCTGCCTTCAGCTGCCAATTAAGCTCAGCTCAGCTCATCCCATCCATCCATTTTGAAAACGCCGCAACGGGTCCCACCGCCTTACCACAGATCAAACGGCACTCGAGGCTCTTCTACGCACCAGAGCCATAGCGACAATGGGGGAAGAACCGCTGCTCATAATATCATATCTCATAAATCGCTCCACTCTCAGAAAAAAGCCTCCTTCCTTAACGCCACATAAATCAAACTTCCCCACCCTCCGCCCACACACCCCTTCCCCATCCGTTCGATCATCCAACTATGCACTCGTCCAAACGCCTTGTAATGATAAGTCTACCCGCCCTTTCAATTCTTCCGCCGCCTCTTGCTAGGACTGCGCATCCCATTCATGCTCTTCGTGTCTTCTGGTGTGCTGACTTCGGGTGTGGCGACGGTGCTTCCATTCAGACTCTCTACCCTTCCACTGTTATCGTTGGTGCCATCCATACCGACATCGAAATGGCTCTCTCCCAAGCCCGCTGAATCTCCAAAGCTGTCGAAGCTATAGTCTCCATTGTTAGCCATCGGGCTGCTACCTGTGTAGAATGCTCCGGTGTCGAGGAACTGGTCAAGGTCGAGGTTGGCGGCGTCAGGATGAGAAGACTCCATGCCGTTGAAGTACGTATCGCCATCGAGACCGGGGATAGAACCAGATGGACTGAGAGGTGCAAGGGTGGTCTTGACATCATTGATGCGGTGTTCTTGCTCGGCTTGGAGTCGCATCAATTCATCGATCTCCTTCTGCGTATAACCCAGCTCTTCCAAGGTCGGCGGCGGAGGTGGTGTTGGGCTGGTCAGAGCATTGTTGCCGCCGGCCGAGGAGGTATTGGCCATCAAGTTGAGCATACTGTTCCGCTGTTCATTGGTGAGAGGAGAGTTGCCGTTGGAATTTTCGTAGTGGGACAGCATTTCTGGGAACTGCATGGCACTGTTGTTGTTGGGCCGGTTCTGGGCGTTGGTATCTTGGATGATGTTCATCATCATGTTCGACTGAGGAATCTGTGCTTGTTGGCGGTTCATGTCGGGCTTAAATTCAGGCTGAGGCGTTTCAGCAGGAGTGTCGAATAGCTCTTCAATATTTGCAGAGTGCGCGGTGTTTTGGTAGGCGTGGACAGGTTGAGGAGTTGGGGTAGTAGTGGGAGAAGCTGTGGTAGCCCGACCTCCACCACCAGGCGGTGCCATCAAAAGTCTCTGCGGTCTTCTGTGAGGACTCATGTTACCAGGATTCTGTTGTTGTTGGTTCGAGACATCTCCGATATCCACAACACTGCCTTGATGCTGCGGTTCATTGTGATTGAGCCCACTTGCAAACATCTGAGCAATATTTTGTGGGCCCTGACCATCGAGACTCCGGTTGTAAACTGTTGCAAGAAACGTGAGAATAGCGTTTATGGAATTCTCGTGCCTGTCATGAAGTGATTGAAAGGCTATTGACTGCTGGTAGAGCTGGTTGTGATCCTTCCGCAGTCGGGCGATGGCCGTTGTGATGTTGCCTTGTTGCTTTTGAATTTCGGCTAGCTGGTTTTGCAGGGCTGCCACGTCCCGTCTTTGAAGAGGTCCAGACTCTGGGGCAGCTGAGAGAGCTCTTGACTGCTGGACATTGTTGCCGTAGACCTCTTCAATCTCTCTTCCGTCATCATCACTCTCCCCTTCCTGCCCCTCCTCGTTCTTGACTCTGTTCTTCTTGGTTTTCGAATTGCCGCCCTTGGGCTTGTTGATAAGCCAAAGTAAGTTGGGATGGCCGCGTTTGAAGTATGGGTTGTAGTATTCGCTGGGACTCTTATTCTTCCTTTCACTCGCCTTCATCGAATTATCCGATAGCCCGACTCTCTTGTGGAATCCATACATATTCAGCTGTCTGACGAAGGATGCATAATTATTGTGCTTGAAAAGCTCGGGAATCAGCGTCTTTGCAAACTCGTCCTCGTCTAGCACAACAAATGAATCGCCTCGATCAGACCATCGTATAAGCTCGGTGTTTTTCGATTCGTCGAGGAAGCTGAAACAAGATTAGTATACAAATGGATTCGGGGCAGGGACTTGTAAACGCCTACCTGCTTAGCTTTTGAACAAACGGGGGAATCTGTTTGCGTTTGGACTGCGCATCTCTCTTTGCAACCGCAGCCCGCTCCTCCAACAACTCGATATTATCATTCTCCTCCATCACTCCGTTGCCGTTCTGAGGATCAAGTATCGAATCATCTCCAAATTGGCCCCAAGGATCGGCAGAATTGTCGTAAGGCATTCGTGGTCCAGTTTGGACGAGTTGTCGATTGTTGGGCCGACGCGCCAGTTGCGTCGAAGCTGCTGTAGGAATTGACTGATCGAATTGAGGCTGAGACGTTTGAGCGCCGGCGTAATTATTCATATTGAAGCCGGACTGATCAGCGAAGCGTGTGTTGTTGTCCGTCTGCTGGTTCCAATTAAGGAAGTCGGCATTCGACACCTGGCTAGGTGCATTGTATGATTGTGACATTTGGCTGTTCTGTACGGCTGGCGAGGACCCTGGGGCTGCTCTCTTTCTGGGATTCGCGGGAGGCATGTGAAGGGACACGCGACCTTACGATGCGGTCAACGGGGCAGTTGTGAGTTGGGACCTCCGTGAAGGCTGGGTTGTGGGTGTTGGCCAGGCTGGCGGATGGATTTGAGGTTTCGGAGAAGGTCGAGGCTGACTGCAGCCTTCCTTGCCGCTTCAGGCTCCTTGCGCTTCAGAACACTCGACGATATCGCAACCGTGCTGTGTGTAACCGTTGGCACTATGTTCGTTTGATGTGTTCACGATTGCGTAGCTTCTAGCTTGGGCCAGGGATTGGCAAAGTGTCCTGTAGAGTGAAAAGATTGTAGTGGCTGTAGTTTAAATGTGCCACAGCCTCAGAGGAGTCAAAGAGGAGGCAGAGGCAGATGGAAAGAGGAAGCCCAGGTGTCTTGAGGTCCTTCTAGCAGCACTTCTATTGTCGTAGACAAAGATTTGAGACTTGCTCCGCGAAAGAATGATCGTCGATGGATCAATGCGGAGGGTTCGGGATCCTGCAGGGTCGGCTCGTTGATTGTTGGTGGTTCCGGAGGTTTTCGCAGTCTTTTACCGGGGTTTTGTATTGTGTTTCACGGATTTCGAAGGCGCCTCAAGTGATTGAAGATATACTCATGGTGGTACGATGCGCAGCGAATGAAGGAGGCGGTGGGTTGAGTCAGTACTTTGCGGGGTGGTATGTTTTGATATCTTTCTCGCCCTGACGTCTTCAAGCCATTCCCCATTTCGCGAGATTTCCATCTGACTTGTCAGCTACTAAGCACAAGCGAGCCAATTATCAGTGCCGAGATCTTCAAGGCGAGGCTGTAGATGCATAAGGCTGAAGCCTTGTGAATAGTTTCATAGCCAATCTAGAAATGAATGGCACGATTAAATGTCGCAATAATTGCAGCATTTTGTTTCCTTCCATATGCTGTGATTTGTTGACTTGTGCAATGTGCTGAATGCAGTGAGAGATGTTGCTGAAAGGATCATAATCGTGATCAAGCCGGGTTTCTGAGGCTGGGGCTAACATTGCAGCACACCGAGGGATTGAAGGTCCAAAGCTGGCTTCTCCTTCCTTGAAGGAACCAAATATGGAACATGCAAAGCTTTCAGTCAAGAAACGTTGAATAGTAGGAATTTGGTGCACGAGATTATGATTGTCATAGTTTTGAGTCACGCAAGGTTGATACAGTGGATTTGGCGAGCATGCAAGAGCTATCTGCGGGTTAAAAAGACAACTCCTTGATTCAAAAGTCTTTTGTCAGCTGCGGATATGACTTTCCAGGTCAAGGCCGCTACTTTAAGCAGCCAAGTCACATATACAGCATTGATGCTGAGATCAAAGACTCGTCGAGTACCTTTTGCTACTTCTTTATCATCACTTAGCACCCCTCCCAGCCAATGCCGAAGCCCTCGACAGCTTGTCATTCTTGGCTGAGTCCCAAGCCCTTCCAGAGCCTCCCGCTCTCGCCTCCCTCTGAGCCTTCATTTCCTCCTTTAACGTCCTAGCCTTCTCTCTCGGATCGATAACGACCAACTCATCTTCTGCTTTCTTCCTGTAACTGAGGTCCTTACCAAGCTTGTCTTCTTTGAACGACAAGGCATGAGACATCCATCCGGCATCATCAATATCATCATCCTCAGCTTGATCTTCCTCATCCCACTTCTTGCAAGACTGACAGTTCGCAATGAAATGCAAGTCGCAAAGAGCTGCCTCCTCATCTGAAGCATCGGCTCCATTCGTTCCCTCGTCCTTTGCTGCGGACTCAGGCTTGACAACTTCTTTCTCTGGCGGAGCGTTTTGCAATTTCGATTGGAAGGCTTTCAGAATGTCTAATGTGCTTTGATCGGGAACATTCTCTCCGGCACGTCGTTTGCGACCACGGATGGAGTTTTTGGGTATCATTGACTCAAGTGCTGATTTCTTCTTTTCTTCGACAGGAGCCACGGTGACATTTCGTTTCATAGAAGCTTTCAGTTCTGCTATCTGAGCATTCGTCTTCTCGAGTAGGGACGACACTTTCTGTACCGGCTCTGGTGATGAGGAGATATCCCTGGCCTCGACCTTTGCTGCTCGATTTGGTAGTGTTTTTGAAGGTGGCGTAGGTTCTGGTGACGATTCGATAGACATGGGCTTCGCAACCTTCTTCTCGACCTTTTTCGATTTCTCTTGTTTTGGTTTTGGTTCAGGTTGTGTATCCTCCGTATCCATCACAATTCTTGTATCGAACTTGGCCTTCTTGACCACAGGAGCTGCCTCCGCGTCCCCTTCATCATCCCCGAAACTCAATAATTGCTTCCCAGCCTTCCGCTTCTTCTTTTTCTCCACGACCTTCGGTTGCTCTGTGATAGTCGCCGTCCTCGCCCTCCTAACCATATCCTTGAACGGATTAACCAATACCTCCACGCTGGTAATCTTTGTAGGATACAGCGGCCTATCATCCGGTCCTACTTCCGCCTCTCCCATCCTCGCAACATTATAAATTGTCTCCCCCTCGACCCTTCCAAACAGCGTATTCTTGCCCTGCAGTTCCGGCGTATCTCCCAGCGTAAGAAAGAACTGACTACCATTCGAATCAGGCCCTTCATTTGCCATTCCCAGCAGTCCTCTCCGATTGAATTTAATTCGACTGTGAAACTCGTCTTTGAATCCTACGCCTTGCCCACCTGCATTTGCCCCCTTGCGATCCTCCATAGGCCAAATGCCGTTCTCCTCGCGCGACTCAGCGTATTGCCCGCCATCGTAGATGCTCTCGCCGCCAGACCCTGTGCCTGTTGGGTCGCCTCCTTGTAGAATGAAACCTGGTACTAGACGGTGGAAGATTGTATTGTCGTAGTAGCCATCGAGACAGTGCTGGAGGAAGTTGCGACAGGTGAGGGGGATTTGTTGCGCCCAGAGCTCGAGGGAAATATCGCCAGAGGTGGTGTGGAGGATGCAAGAGGCGGTGGGTTGGGGCTCGAGATTGTAGAGGGAAGACATATTGACGGTTCGTAGGAGACCTGCAAATTAATGAGGCAATCGTAGAGAGTGTCTTGAAAAGGATTTGGGTGTGGTGTTGAGGTGCCGAGAAGCTCTGGAACTTGCAGCTTTTTTGATGGAGCCGAGGGGTGCGGCGTTGGCTTGGCGTTCAGCCTCATGTTGATCAATCTCACGTGGAGTAAGCCGACAAAGTTGACCTCAGATTCGATGGAGATGAACTTGAGTTTCATTGTCATTCGCTATTGAATGTGTTTTTAGTACTTGGCATCAATGGAAATCAATTTAGAAAAATCGCTACTGCTACAAACTCCATACTCCACGAACCTCTGCCCCCAACCAAATTCGGATCATTATTTACCATTTGCCTTCTTGCTTTCCTGTTTCGCTTGCCATTCTTCAACCACACCATTATAACACGCTGGGTAGTAGGGAGAAGTGAGTTCCTGCCACAAGTTCTTCTGTCGATGGTTTTCCAAGCCCATATCCCGCAACAGCAAATCGAAATAAGGAACACCTTCAAACACAAAGTCAGGCAGACTTGCACCATAACCACACGGATATCGCCATTTCCCCCATTGCGTATGAAGCATGACCTCGTCTGTGATCTCCTGCTGAGACTTGGCGATTCGTTCTAGTTTCCCATCGAGAAATGCTGAGATCCACAGAGCACTATTGCTTGCACACGTCGCCGTGCTGACGCAGGAAACCATACCAGAGAACGCCAGATTCCGCTTCGCTACAAAAGATGGAGGTACAATGAAGCGGTACATGCGCAGCGGGTCAGCTGTCTTTTGCTCGAACTTCAGTTCGGGTTGATTTGCTAGGCGGGGAAACATCGACAAGATCTTCCTATCAGCTTCTTGTGCGAGTTTGAGCTTTTCGATTTTGGTATGAGGAAGTCCGAATTCTTCTTCTGGCAGCCCGGTGAACTTGAGGCTCGACTCCTTCTTCCAGCCCGTTGAGCAAATCAAAGCATCGGCTTTGAGTACGTCCCCACCGCTGAGGACTACAGTCTTTGGTTCGAGATGGTCGATATTATCGATGTGAACACGGATTTTGCCTTCCTTCACCATGGCAAATAAGTCTCCCTTGTAGTTGAGAATACTCAAGCCACTGCCGATCCAGAAAGCCGAATTCCATGGCTTCAGCTTCTTCAGCTCTGGATGGCTGTCGTATCCGTTCGCGCCGAGTACGTCGCCACCAAGGACTTTCCAGAATAGATCTACGAGGATTCGCCCGAATGCTGTGCCATGGAGGAAATTGCGAGGTCCTGGGTATCCATCTTCACCTCCCCAAGGACACGGAGCCATCCATGACATCCAGCGCACGTTGAGAAGTGCGTCGAGTCTCTTTTTGAATGGCGTCACGAGTCTGGGAGAGATCCTATATTGAAGTTAGATTACTTGCTCAGAGTTACAGAGCACAGATCTGCTTACCATACTGGACCATGGCCATTTGGTCTAATGATAAGGTCAACAGTCGCACCCTGCTCGACCATCGCATACGCCACGTCATAAGCAGACTTCGCACCTCCCACAACGACAACATTCTTTGCGTCCTTCAACTCAGGGGCTTTCTTGCAGAAATCCTTCGCATGGAACCGCGGAGCCTCGAACTTTTCCTCGTTTTGGTAATGAGGCATATTCGGAGTAGAAGTAAGGCCCGTCGCAACGATGAGCTTCTCAGTCCTCACATTCTTGGACTTCTCGTCCTTCGTGACGGAAAGTTTCCAGGTGCCGCTCGCCTCATATTCGATGAGGTCGACTTTGGTGTCGAATTGGATCTTGTCAAACACACCGAAATGTTGAGCGTAGTCGGTAAGATATCTATGCAGGGTGGCGGCTGGAATATGCTCATATGGTTGCACGGCATAGGTTCCTACACTCATTGGAAAGTCTGGATACTCGTACGTGCCGACCATGTTATTTGACTTGAGGCCGGGGTACAACCGATTTTTGGACCAGGTCCCACCGCATGATTCTGCGGATTCAAAGACGGCGATGCGTGCTTCTGGGTGCAGCTGGATGTATGTCTTCGCGGCAGCGAGACCAAACCAGCCTGAGGTATGTGTCAGTACTTGGTTCTCATCTCATCGTTAAATTTACTTCCAAGCAGAAGTGAGGCTGATACTGACCTGCGCCAATTACGACCACATCAAAAGACTCCATATTATTATTGCCGATGGTGGGTACAGATTCTGACATTCAGCCGTGCCACTTCACCGACGACCAGATGATCGGGTCGGCAGATGGATATTTATATTCACAAGCTGCACGGGATACACAGATGAAGTTGACAGCAGTACAGTATCCGCTGATAAGATTGCAGTGCGGAGCGTGTGCAGCGGGGGAACAAGCCACCACAGCCGAATACTGGCTAGTTCCTGGAATAGTGGAACGATGATTACCTCGGATTAAGGGGAGCAGATAAGCAACGATGTGTTTACTCGATTGAGATAAAGTTGAAGTCAAAACTCGTCGGACCGAACACCTGGCTTTCTGAACATGTCGATAAGAAACTGCTTTGCACGAAGGTTGGAGATATCTTTCAAGAAGATGAGTGGCCGATTTGATCGACGTGGTGTTATCAGAACTGTTTACGCCACAAGCGAGGAACCTTAACCTATGACCCCGCATTCTTCTATCTGGGAAATACCCGCTTGGGATACTGGGCAATTATCCGCCTGGTTTGCACTTTGAGGTCGTCATTTCGAGATGAAACACTTGAGGATTGAGTTTTCTCTACTGAAAATAATGCTCAGAGGATCAAAGATCTACTCATAAGCTATCACCCCATCAATCGTTCCCGCGTGCAAACCACCAGTAATAGGAATATCCGCCGCCGTCGTATGTCTCGCCGCGTCACTCAGAAGGTAAACAACCGCACCCGTCAAATCGCTCTGGTTACTCAGACGTTGGTTCGGAGGTGCAAGCCACATCTGGTCTCCCTCCCTCTTGCTCTTCGTGTCTCGGACCGACCTCGTCATTTCCGAATCCACGAAACCGGGGGAGATGGTGTTGCAGCGGATTTTATGAGGGGCAAGCTCAACGGCGAGAACTTTGGATAGCATCATGACTGCGCCTTTGGAAGCGTTGTATGCTGCCATCCTGTAGCCGGGAAGTGCGATATGTGCTGATTGAGAGGCGAGGAGCACGAAGCTGCCTCCGGTTCCTTGCTTGATGATTTGTTTTGCGCAGAGCTGGGCCGTGAAGAATGTTCCTCTGACCTGCACAATCGTTTAACACAAACTCGATCAAAGTCTCGGGGACGTTGGCACTCACATTGATATCCTGAATTCTATTGAACTCATCCCACGTCTGTTCCACGAACGGCTTATCAATAGCAATTCCCGCAGCCAATACGCATCCGTCAACCGATCCCAAGACTTTCAGTACCTGCTCAAACGAGGATTTCAGACTCTCCTCTTTCGTGACATCGGTCTGGATGTACGATGTTTTCGTGCCGAATTTCTTGAGATCTTCAAATTCTGGAACCGGCTTGGATTGAATGTCTAGAATAGCGACATTGCCTCCCATCTCACAGATTGCGCGAGCGCAGGCAAACCCGATGCCTTGTGCTCCCCCCGTGATGATGTAGTTGCGTTCACGCAGCTCGAAGAGAGGTCGAACATCCTCGAGTTTCGACGCGTCGGTCATGCTGGCTGTGGAAGTGAAGGTGGAAGTTCAGATGTTCAGTGGGGTTCTCAGAAGAAAGTTTGGTTGCGGGGTACTGTAGAAATTATCTGGAGAAATGGGACCTAAGGTGGTATCACGTTTTGAACGATCTTCAAATTTTTGTTTTGAAGCTATTCAAACCAGCCCCACACTTGATAGCTCTAAGCGGATAATGCACCCGTAAGGTTAATGTGCTATCACATCGACGCCGATTTGATAGCCCGACTTGGCAGGGGGGAAAGCAAAACAGCGGAAATGGGCAAGCGAGCGGATAATGCACCTATGAGCTGATCAGTGAATAAATATACTATCTACTGATAAGCTACCCAGGCCGGCCGGAGCTCGGAATGACACAACCACTTTATATAATTCTAAATAAGTAATTCTTATATCTTCAATCTGCAATACCGCCTGGTCCTAATCTTACGACTTTTTTCACTCGAATAGCGATACCTGAGAATTTGCAGAAATATGTCGAAACTTTACGGCGACATATCACAACCTCCCCCAGCACTCCCACAACCTCATCTCAAACAGCTGCGTAAAGGCGTGTCTCTTTTGCTTCCATTATCGCGACGAGGATACGGACCTGGTCTCATTATTCTCGTGCCTGATCATGACAAGCAGTTAAGCATTGAGGATGGAATCCCATCTCCTCTCATGAAGTGGGGTGAGGAAGGATATGTCGTTGTTGAGATCCAGAGCTCGGCACTAGCTGGAGCTGAGGAGAGTGTTCTGAGAGAAGCAATCAGCGCCATCAAAGTATGCGAGAAATGCGACCAGAATAAAAAGATTGGGCTTGTTGTCTACGAGCCGAGGCTCTGGAGTATTGCATCGGCATGCGTCCCGTCCTTTCCTGAGATCGTCAGCGCAGTCATATACGGAGACTCAAATTCTCAAATCAGCGAAGAGAAGTCTCCAATGACTTCAATACCACTTCTCGTCCACTTTCCCGGCCCTCCGACAAGAAAGACATCTCGGACAACAGCTCTCACGGAATACTTCTACCCCGCCACCACATCCCCCGCCTTCGCCCTCCCGTTGCAACCCACCTTCCACTACACCACCGAAGCCGTGTCTCACACCCGGAATCTCACCTTCCTGAAATCACATATTGGCGGCCCAACATTCGACCTCGAAGCCATTTGGGACGAACACACCTTCTACGAATTCGAAGATCGCAGCGTCGAATGGACAATGAGCACTATGGTTCAAGAGCCATACGTAAACCACGTGCCTACTCTCACTGGTGGAGTCGGCAGAGAAAATCTGACGAGATTCTATCGCGAGAATTTCATCTTCAAGAACTCGCAGGATACGAGTATGGAGTTGGTTAGTAGGACGGTCGGGGTAGATAGGGTTGTAGATGAGTTTCTGTTTGGGTTTACGCATGATAGGATTGTGGATTGGCTGTGAGTATTGTGTTTATTTTGCATATTTGAATGTTTTACTACCAGATTAGCTCCCGTTTTGCTTTCTGGTTCGCGTCGATTGAGTAGTTGTCTAGTGGGAGAGTGGATCATGCTAATAGCTTCTTAGGCTACCTGGCGTTCCACCAACATTCAAAAAAGCTTCTGTGCCTTTCACGGCGATCGTGAATATTCGTGGTGATAGGCTCTATCATGAGCATATTGCTTGGGATCAAGGGACGCTGCTGAGGCAGTTGGATTTGATGCCGGAATACCTGCCATTTCCGTATCCTGTTGTGAAAGAGGGCGAGGAGAAAGCAAATTGCGAAAAGGGGGGTGAGAAGAGAATAGAATATAGAGTTCCTGTGGAGGGTATCAAGACAGCTCAGATGCTGAGAGAGAGGAATAGTGTGCCGAGTAATGAGATGTTTGCGTATGAGGCTCGTGAGGTGAAGGTGGATGAGGGCAAGTAGTTCTCACGGGCGGCTGTGTATTACAAAATTACAACTTTGGTTGATGCATATAAGTGATGAAGAAACCTCTATCCCCGTTAAAGAAAATCTCACTGTTCCACTAAGGCTGAAATCTTACCTCGAAGCGGAGACTGTAATCTGAGAGCCTGATATGGCTGGTGTCCACGTGACGCACATGAAACTGCACAATCTCATGTCTGGCTTGAGGAAAGTGCTTTCATAATCAGAGGAATGCAGGAAACGGGATAGCATGTTCATCGCAACGTATTCGGAGTGGCTAGATTCGCGTGCTAAGTCCATATCTGGAGATATGTTATAGGTGATTCGGCCTGTGATGTCGTGTGTTGCTAGGCTATCAGACCTTGGACACTCACCTACAAGCTGAAACGGAAATTCTGGAAAAATTTGAAGTTAGTCTCACAGCTGTACCAATCTTTACAGACATTATATATGGTAAAAAACGGCATAGATCATCGTCTGATTGGACTTTCGACTTAGACTAGACGTCACCCACCTACATCCTTTATTCACGAATATTTCAAGCGCGTTGGGTTCAAGGCTAAGAATTAGGGTCATCCATCACTATCCAAAAAAAAAAGAATGTCTCCTTGTCTGTCTTTATCTTGCACCTTCATACTTCTCACACAAGCATTCAATATCGTCGTCAATGTGAGAACATTGTTCATCTCTGTCTTGACAATTACCAGATCCCTGCAAGCTGCAAAAATTTACCGAGTAAACAAACCGAACAAAGAAAAGCTTTGGAGTTGTCCAAAACAAATACAAGGCGTCAAAGTTAGATTGTTCACTGATGATGGATATGGGCTCGCAAGGTAATGAATAAAATTGAGAACGCAAGACCCAAATGCTAATATGACAGCTGCGGCCGCGATGGAGTGCGAAACACAGTGCCTCCTCGGTAGCAATAAAGATCCATATCCTGCCCACTATTTTGAAGGAACTTTTGCACCTGTCGAGAGACCATCCACCGTTCCAACGACTCGTCATAACAGCACCCAGGGAGGGGGCAGCTCACCCACAAACACGAATCCTTCGACACTCGCTCGCGATAGCAATTCACCCCGTGTTCGCACACCTCTTCCAAATGGAAAGCCAAACAGCAAGGATCAGAAGACGTCTGATTCACCAAAGGAAACCACAGATGTCCCAGTCATTCCGGACGGGACCGCGATGAGCAATGGCCAGATATCTGATGCACAACAAAAGATCACACATTTCGAAACCAGCATGGAGCGGATCGCGCAAAGCAATGTTCAGACTTCTCATCCACAAGGCCAGGTACAACAAATTGGAACTATGATGGAGGGAATTGCGGAGAGCGACATCGTGAGCCAAACCAGCAGCACTCATCGTCGGCAGTCAAAACGAACGCCCAAACCTAAACAGCACTTCGACAGTATGTCTGAAACGCAAAATAGCGCAGTACCTAAAGCCCCTCCCGAAAGAAAAGAATCAGCAACCAAAAAGGCACCAAAGGCTGGAGGTAAGGTTGGGGGAGTAAGGGACAGATTCTTCTCGGACGCTGCCAAACGAGCAAAGCTTGAGGACGACGTACCTTTGCATGAGATTCAAGAGATCAAAATGGATATCAAGGAAGCAGAAAGCAGCGGTGCTGGACCTTTGGATTACGGCGAAGACGTCCTTCAGGCCGCAGATGGGCTCATGTCTTTACGCGAAGAGTGCACAATTGAACAGCTCCGCATACATGGACCCGAAGCTGCCATGACTCTGACAAATTTCTGGGTTTACATACCCATTAGGGATAAGATGGCAAAGGGGAAGGCAATCGCTACCGAACAAACATCAAAGCAACAGGCCTCTATCAGGAGAAAGATGGCACAGCAAGAGGCATTGACTGGAATGTCCCTTCCTAATACACAATCTCGCAGCTGGCGCGAAGAGAGAAGAACGAATGGTGTAACAGGAAAGGAAGGAGGTAACCGTCGCAAACAGGCTACGAAGGGGAAAAGTGCAAAACGAACTATCGAAGATGACCCTTCGTCAGACATGACCGATTGCGATACAGTCGGGAGAGCCAGCGACGACGGAGAGCATAATTCCAGCATCAAGTCTACCTCCTCTCCAGACAACGACGAATCCGACGACCTTTCGGCCTCTTCTCAGCCCAAGGTACTCCAAATATCGGCTACCAAAGCAAAAGCTGGATCTGCTCGTGGTTGTGGTCAACGAGTTTCTCGTTCATCGTGAATATCCTGCAGCGCACTGTTCGAAATGGCACACAACATGGATCAAAGCATGCGTGCGGACAGTGAAGAAGTAATGCCAACCCAGGGTCAAAAACGCAAGAAAGGGAACCAACCTACAAAGTACGAGTACCGCGGCCCTCCAGCATATTTAATGGCAAGTCTCTTTCCAATGACAATATTCTCTAATCCGGGTCCATTCTGCTGCCACAAGCTGCCACAAGACGTACAGGAAAGCAATGCTAATTCAGTGAATAGTATCCCGACCGAACAGACCCTTGTGAGCCACACTGTGAATGGAGAGCGCTTTCAAGCAACAATCTTATCACCAGCGCAGATCTCAATGCTTTCCAACGAAGAGATTTGTACAATGCTAACTTATCCTTCGCAGATGCAAATCCAGAAAATATCGTGCAAGACCCCGACGGAACGAATCGAGTCATAATAGACAATCGTCGTCCACCTGCTCCTCATATGAACCATCGCCGACTACCACCTCCTTCTCGCTACCATGAGACTTCGCCCATGCAACCTCCTCGTTTTGGCTACAATCATCCTCAGTCTATGAACAGCGTCCCTCCATCACAACATAATTCTCGGTACATTGGTCCTCAGTCTCCGAGTAACGCTCTCCAATCTCCTCTAGGTCAATTTGGCGGACCGCTTTTGGATAGCTTCGCTTCGCAACGCGAACATTCCTCCTATGGTCTGCAGACCTTGGATACCCTCAACCCATATCAAGATTCATATGGGCGTGGTCACCAACATTTGAACGACTTCGTCACGAGTCCTGCGCACTCCTACAATCATTCTCAACTCTTGAATGACTTTGCTCCATATCCTCCATCTTCCTCTGGACCTCTGTACTCGGAAAGCCTCCGTACACAGCCTGCGCTTTCGCATTCAGACCTCCAACCTCCATACGGGTTCAGTCGACAACCCCTTCCCCGAGGCTCACAGCCTCCCGATAGTTTCAATACATATCGACCTCCCGCCTACGATAATTCTCGGCCCTGGCATGATTTAAGCCCACGTCCTCCATCTGGTCTTGAGCCTCTTGCTTCGAACACTTTTGCTACACAGCCTATGGTTGCTCGCTCAACATTTCAGCCTCAGCATAGCGCCAGTCCGTATCTTACTACATCCCACGAGACCCCTCGGCCTTTCAGTAATACTCCATCCCCCCCCTTTTCCCATCCTCAACCTGCCGAGTCTTCCGCACGTCATGTTTCCGCCTCTCATTCTCAGCGACCGGACTCTGCTCCGGCGCATTCCTTTCTGCACTCTCGCGCGCAATTCTCGCATGATATTCAGTACCCATCCGTACCAAGCCCTGTCGTTGGCCACTCCAACGATGGACACAAGCGAATCGAGCTGCAAACAGGCAATGCACAAGACGGTACAGCAACGGCACCAGGGAAAAAGAAGAGGGGTCGACCGCCGAAGGATAGAACTCAAGAGTCATTTCCGATAGGATCTCAGCGAGTTAAGGATGCTGTCGGGTCAGCTGATGGACCTGCAACGGCACCAGCAAAGAAGAAGCGGGGTCGACGCAAGAAGGAAGAAACTCAGGACTCATCTCCGATAAGATCTCAGCGAGATGGTGATGGTCTGCGAGAGTCTGAAAGATCAGGACATGTTGAGGATACTGATGGGCCAGTTGATGGACTGGTAGCGGTACCAGTGAAGAAACCGAAGGGTCGACCTAAGAAAATAAAAACTCAGGATTCATCTCCGAGAGAATCTCAGCGAGGCCGGGGTGGCCTACGAGAGTCTGGGAGACCAGGTTATGCTGAAAGTACCGACGGACCAAATGATGAACCAACTGATGGACCGGCAGTGGCACCAGTGAAGAAGACGAGGCGTCGACTCAAGAAGGTGAAAGCTCAGAAGTTATCTCGAATACCGAAGATCCCGTCGTCAGTACCGACGCCACCAAGGGTCACACACGAACAGCTTCAGCAGGATATCAATGACTTCCGCACAAGAAAGGAGATTGATATGATCGCACTCGAAGAAGCAGTACAGGTAGCAGAGGAAAACCAGCGCGCGTACTCAGCGACGATTACTTGGGATTATGATTATATTGCTAGCGGTGGTCTCCGCAATAGGATATTGGAAGATAATGACAAGCAGGGACAGGAGATTTCATCAGCTCTCCGGAAGGTAAGTGATGGTAGTGATTCTGCCCTTACTGGTCATGATTAACAGCCATTAGGACGTATCGAGGGGGAAAGAGAAGAAGCTAGAACGGGAGGACCAAATCGAACCGGCTTCTAAAGAGAAAACTTAACGTCTCGAAGGATAATCGTTCGACTTGCATTCCACGCTCTTGGTTACTATCAGCTACTGGTTCATGCCGCGGCACAGGGTCTGCATACAAACCTTGTTTGGCGCTTTCGGCTTTTGACTTTCACCGGCAACTTCTTCGACTCGAGTGGAATATTTGTGGGGGGTTTTCTTTGGTTGTTGCGTGGTTTACGTTCAGGAATACTCGGACATTACTCCTCGTTCTGCTGATTGTGTTTTTTTGCGTGTACTTTTTCTCCCATTATTAGGCTTGCCTCGTTTGTTTCTGTATAGCCTAGTCGTCTCACATTCCTGTCGTTGTTGGGTTTATTTTTTCATGGGCAGAAATTCTCGGAGACTCGGAGGGTGTTGCATAGTATTGATATTGTATTTGCGATCACAAACTATCTGTTTCTGCCTTTGCTACTCTGCTCTGGCCCTTGGCGAATGTTGCTGCAACTATCAAGGGAAAACAAGCAGTTGCTTCCACGTAAACCTAGGTTTTCCTGAGTTAGCACAATTCGTCCAGACCAATACAAGTTACTCATCACTCAATCCGGTCCTTGCTATACCACCCCAGAATATCCCATCTAGTGTTAACAACACGTGAGAGAGAGAAAAAGAAGGTGACAAAAAAAAAAAGAAAGAACTAACCTTCACACTATCCGCCCCAACCTTAATCTTTCCCCAACTCACCGCCTCATCCGGTCTCGCTCCAGCATCACTTCCATCAAACTCCTGCGCCGTATTGATATAAACCGCGCTCTCTGCGCCATTACGCATCAAGCACGCATTCGCTATATGGTGTTTTACTATCCCGCCACCGAGGATTATCATGCCTGCTCGTTTTGCGCGCACGGAGATCGTGTTGAGGCGCCGGATGTCGTGGACGATGTCAATTTTTAGCTGCTGGGGAGAGCTCTTGAAGGTGTGGAAGTAGAGCATATCTCCCAACGAGCCATCCGTCAAAGCCGGACAAAACACAGGGATGTCATTCTTCCACGCCCAGTAGTACACGGATCGCTCATCATTTATCTCCTTCCCGAGACGATGGATTACTTTTGAGGGCGTCCAGTTGATCTGGTCTTCCACCGGGAGGGCTTTGGAGGATTCTTGTTCCGAGAGCATGGTGTCGAGGATGGGAACGACCCAGTCTTCGAAGAGGCAGTAGTTGTTGTTGGGCACGATGAGATTGCCGATTCGGTTGAGGCCTTTGGAACGGAGCTCCGAGCCGGGCGTGGAGAAGGAGCCCATGTAGGTGTCGCCGAGGCATTTTATCAGGTCTTCTTCTATTCCGCCGGCCGTGGTGACGATTGCTGAGACGTGCTTGTGTTGCACTAGGTACCGCAATACCCCGCGGAGACCAGAGGAGATGAGGTTGGAGGTGTAGCCGAGGAAGATGGTTGTTTTTGCTGAGGGGTCTGAGGGGTCGGTCCAGGTGCGCTAGACGTTGTTAGAGATGTCTTGGTTTGAAGTAGATGTGTTCTCTGGGAGGTAATTGGTCGTATGAAGGTGGATTCGGAGGTTGAATGAAGTCCGACAGAGCCGGAAGCAGATAAGGCATAGAGAGAATATGGCATGTGATATATGCTCATGGAGGAAGAGGAGTAGATAAATATGGAATGGTGGGTATTGCTTTTGGAAGATTTTTGTGTCCAGCCGTTGTGCTTGACTGAGACTCGTTGTGTTCTGAGGAACAATAATGAAACGCAAAAATGGATAAGTGACTAAGGAAAATAATGTACATACCATATTATTGATAATCCTAACAGCCTCTCCAATCGAACTAGCCTGAAATCCCATGTTGTTCATCCCACTCATGAGATCATCCACGGTAATAGGCCGTCCTTCAAAACTGTTAAAATCGAGCTCCTCGACCTTTTGAGATCCTTCCGGCATCTCATTTGAGGGTACCAAGACAGCATCTGTGACTGTTGAAGGTGGAGCACCAGATGGTGCTGTTTGTGTTTGATCCGTCATGATGTGGAACTGTGTATTTGACGAGAGATAAAGAGGAAGAAGCCTTGGGCTTTCTCGTCTTAAAGAGAAATTATGGAGCTACTGGTTCTACTTCAATATTCGCTTGGTCAAAACCCTACCACCAGTGCGAGTAGTTCCTGACGATGATCAGTACTGACAGCGGGTAGCCGGAACGTAGCCAAGGTTACGAAGAGAACTTTACTCAGAAGCTATCTGGTAAACCATGCATAGACCCCGAGTTGGTCGAATCTTAGCTCGTTGTAGTCTTGCAAATTGGGCTTAAGTGGTGCCTGACTTCAATTATCCTCAATTTCTGTGATGAAAATGTAGAATCCTGGATTGGCAATCCTCAAAAAAACCACGGTGATCTGAAACTTATTATGCTGTAAATAACAAATTTATGATCGTCCTTGAATATCGTATTATGGTCTGAGCACATCGATTTGTTGACAGTTGCATTGATGTTTTGCCCCGCCTACAGTACCAGATTGTCCAAACTTTGTGTCAAAAATTTAAGCGCGAGGCGGCTCTTCTGTGGTGCTGTGTCTACCGAGAAGTGGCTGCAGGGAGCCTTGGACCGGACAGGGGTGACGAAAAGGTCCCGGCCCAACGCTAAACTCCTTTAAGCGCGTCCCATTCGAGATCCCAATCTGGTACAGCACGAACTAAGCAGGCTAGGCTCTTCAGCTCATCAACCTCATCTTCACACTTCAACATCATCCCTCAGAAAGCCTTCGTCGCCTTCAGTCACTCGTCGCCAACCTTCCCCAGGCGCCAGACAGCATTGTGCTGATTTTCACGAATTTATGACCTTGGTACTCTCGAGAACACGATATCCGCTGCGTTGCCCGCAGCCCTCTGCGACGATTGACGGCTCCACACTCTTCAATTGGAACCATCATCCGGCCGCTTGAAAACCCTACATTTACTGCTGGCGCCAATTTCTCAGCGAGTCGTTAAATTCTGGGCCATCGCCCAGCAACATGAATGTGAGTGTTCTGCCAGTGCTGGAGTCCTGCTCGTGGTTGTGCCGCCCACTGACAGCCTCAAAGGTCTAGATATCAGGGCTCGTATGACGCTGGCGAATCGCGACGGTCACCACGAGATCAATCTCCAGGACGCTACAATGATTCTCGAGACGAGTTCACAAGAGGGGGTTCGGCTCGTGGCGGCGAAAGGAGGCGCTCGATACCGGATGCACGAATGAACCACAACTCCTTCGCATCAAACAGAGAATTATTCAGAGAGCCCACCGGACGAGACTCATCGCGAGATTTTAATTCATCTAGAGATCCACCCAGAGCCCCAAAAGGGTTCCTAGATGCTCCAACAGGTCCGCGCGCATCGAGTCAATCGGATTTTCGACCCGATTTTGTCGCATACCGAGGCGGCGACTATAGAAGCGACCGGGGACGCGGGAGAGGTCGAGGAGGCTGGCAGGAAGATAGCCGGGATCGAGGTCGAGAGCTCGATCGCGAATACAGAGATAGGAGGGATGATAGAGGGCCTCTGCCGCGGTTTGGAGATGATCGAGGGCGAGATCGTTGGGGTGGACGGGAACCATACAGAGGACGTCGAGCATCTTCTCCTCAAGGTAGAGGACGCTCACCAAATTATGGACCACGAGATAATCGAGATGCTCCACCGAATATCGAGATTGACCGCGCACGTCGAGGTTCTAGAGATGGTCCGCTGTCTGGTGGGTCACCTGGCTCGGATTCAATGCCTCCATTTCGTGGATATGGGAGAGCGTCTCGAGGTGGGCGAGGGAGAGGGAGAGGAGGATATTACGAAGATGGCTTCCACGGCCGACCTTCTGGCAGAAGTCGATCACCAGAGCCCACGACCTATCGACGTACTCAGCCTTCGGCAACGCCTCCTCCACAAGTGCCAGCATTTGGCTCATCAGCCAGCGTACCACCTCCCGCCATTCCCTCAGCGCCCTCTGGTGCGGTACCAGGTGTCGCAATCCCTACCGCACCTAGATCCGACAGAGAAACCATGCGATCTGGAGGCTTCCCACGTCCTGCACAGTACAAGCCTAGCAGCATTGTTCAAAGGGAGATTCTTGCCTCAGATGTGCCATCTACACATGCAACAGAGGTTTCGCCGCGCAGCGCTGTGCAATCTGGAGGCAATAAAGTGCCACAAGAGGACACTCACAAGGAACATACAAACCTGGACTCTTTGGATATTGCCGATGACTCCAAGAACCCTTCGGAGCCGAAGGCCCCATCCGACTCCGCCCGTCAAGACAAGGAAGAAATGCCACCACCTCCTCGTCGAGGTCTTGTGGGAAAACATGGTCCGGAGAGGCCAGCTCCAGTAGTTCCCGATATCACTGAAGCTGCATCTGAGTCGGACTCTGAAGATGAGTTGAATGACGCCTACTTTGAGGACGAAATCTCCAAAATTGAAGGCGATACAACGAAAGTCAATGTGGAGAATCCACAAAATCCACGCCCTGAATGCCTTTCAGTTTTCGTCAAACCGTTCCGCAGACATAACATCGATCATCTAGTTGAGAAGAGGAAGTCCGTCGTAGCTGAGCCTTGTGTGGCGCCCCAGGTCAAGGTTGAGGAACCTGTTCCTGAAGTACCAATTCCATCTGTCCCAGCCTCTGTTCCGGTTTCCTTGCCCATACCGAATACAGCTCAGGCTCCGGCAACCATCCCTACATCCGTTCCAGAAGACCCAGCCAAAACAAAACGTCCTAGTAGGAGTCGATCTTCCACGCCTGCGGTTCCACCAATATCAATGGATTCACGCACAAGACGACCTTCGACACCTCTTCAGGCACCAGAGAAGCTACCCGTGGAACCAATCATTAATGGCAATCTCGCGCGTTCGTCCACTTTGCCGCCATCCGCCAGGACTCCTCTTCCGAGTGTAGAGCAACCGGATCATATCTCTCACGAACCAACCATTCCGCTGAAGTCCATTGAGCAAGTTCCAGATTTCCCAGATGCCGGATCGTCACGTAAGCCGTCGCCCAAACCATCTACAAATGGAGCGGTCCAGAAACCAGGACTGATGGACGGATTTTCTGAAAGCGAGGGTGACATGACTGAGGTCGAGAATGAAGAAATGCTTGAAGCTGTTCGGCCGCGAATGAAGACACCTCCATGCACAGCTCTGCCCGACTTCGGAGTCAAGAAATGGTATGAGGACGCCGATTTCTTGGAGACCTTGAAGCCAAATCCCGAAGTTGAAGCTCGAATAAAACAAAAGCTGATTAATGATCGAGATCGGACGCTGAGGGAGCAAGAAGCTGCGCGGCAAGAATGGGGCAGGAGCTACTTTGAATACCGACGTTTTACTGACTTCTCGGATGATCCTGTCGCAGTTCGTAGCAGAGAGAAGTTTGCAAAGGCAAGAGCTCAGGCTGCCGCGGAAGCCGCAGCTCCGCATCATTCATCAGTACCGTCTGCTGGCGCTAAACCAGAAGGCAAAGGTCGGGTGGGTCGATGGGCTACGGAGCACGACTTTGAAAGAGTCCTTCGCGAATCGGAACTTGAAGCCAAGGAAACCAAGGAGAAGGAAGATCGTGCTGCAAGAGCAAAGACGGCCAGTGCAAAGGAAGCTACAATCCCCGATGCCGCTTGGAACAGAGTAGAATGGATGAGCATGCAGCATATCGACAGAACTCACATAGTACCTTTCGAGAGATCCTTCGCCGTCCTTGAATTTGGAGAGCCTATTGACAACTTCACCGTTGAAGAGTGCGAAATATTCGAAAGGGTTTACCTCGAATTTCCAAAGCAATGGAGCAAGATCGCAGCTGCACTACCTAGGCGGGACTACAAAGCTTGTATTCAGCACTACTACCTTGTCAAGCATTCGTCAGAATTGAAGGACAAGCTAAAGAGGCAACCAAAGAAACGCAAGGCCAGACAACCAAAGGCAAAGAATCCAAAGCCAAATCCCTTGATAGCCGACGTGAATGCAGCCCGCGAGGAAACAGAAGATGGGCAAGATACCGAGGGTGGCGAAAGACGTGGACGTCCACGTAGAGCAGCTGCCCCTACATTCTCCTTCGAGACTCCAGCCAGCGAGAGCGAGGTGGCAAGCCCTGCGCCTACCCCAGGACGGAAAGCAGCTGCCACGCCAAAAGGAGAAGCAGGTCCAGATGCTCCTCCGCCAAAGAGGAAGACCAAAACTCCCCGTGAGAAGGGCCCCAAACAACCCAAGAATAGTCAGCTTTTGGCTGCCGCTCCTCCTCTTGCTGCCGCTAATCAACGCTCGAACTCTCCTGCAACTCCGATGAGTAATCCAGAATGGAAGAATCGTGGAGACACTCCTGGTGGCAATGCTCGTTTCCCTTCTCAATTCGATGGCGCGGGCCCAAGTCAACCTCCTTTCGCTCCACCATATGCACCAATCGAGAGACCCAATCCTACAATGCCGATCAATTTCGACCCTGTACCTCAGCACTTCCCTCCAGCGCCTCCTCCGGTCCCTCAACCAGAGCGTGTTGACTCTGCTCCACCAATGACCTTTGAGACTCCACAAGATCGCAGGACTGTTCAGCAAACTTCCAGTTACTGGAGTGTGCCCGAGCAAACGGATTTCCCTGCATTATTGAGGCATTTTGGCACTGACTGGCATGGAATTGCAAAGTGGATGACCTCTAAGACTCATATAATGGTATACACCACCGTTTTTCAACAATGGCTTGCTGTACCTTCCGACAGCAACAAGAGTCGGCGTGTCGCTAACATCCAGACACAGGTCAAGAACTATTACCAGCGCCAGGTAGATTCTGGAAAGAAAGAGTGGGAGATGATAGCAAAGGATGCAGACGAGAAGCGGGAACGAAATGAGCCTACAGGCCCTTTGCCAACGCCGACTGTCATTCCGAAGAGACGTTATGACATCACCCCTGGCTCACATCCACGGTCATCATCTGCAATGGACCAGCCAGAAGAGTTCTTGTCTCCAGGACCACATTCTGTTATGTCTCAAGTCTCCCCTCCACAGCCACCAAGCCTGAGTGCACGCTTTCCTGCACTTGCTCAAGCTGGTCCCGTTCCTCAAACTCCACCTAGCACAGCAACATCGACAATTCTGAATAAGCACATGCCGCCCCAACCTATTCAACAAGCTCCACAGCTGATGCAGCAACAACCCCGGCCCTCTAGAGGTCCAGCTGTTGGGTTCTTTGCCCAGGATCCTCCCCGCTCTATTGTTCCCAATGATGCTGTTTCTCAGCGTTCTGTCATGGTTGCCCAGGAAGCTCAAATAGAAAGGCAGTCCGCCCTTAGACTTGAGCGCGAACAAAGAGAGCAGCAGCAACAACGTGAGCAGCAACAGCAGAGAGAGCAGGAGCAAGCAGTGCAGAGAGAGCGACAACAAGCCCAGCAAGCGATGCAACAACGTGAACTTGCTATGCAACAGCACCAGCGCGAGCAACAACAGCAACAAGCAGCCATGCATCGGGATCGACAATTTCATATGAAGCAAGAAGTGGAGACCCCCAATCCAAACCAGTACGAGCCATATGCGACGCCGCCTGCGATGCACTCAGGGAATCAGGTACATGCGAGATCAGAGCCTCCAAAGCCAGCTCCGCCAGCTGAAGTTCGGCGCACTGTCGCCCCCCAGCATCATCCTCAGCAATATCAACCTCGAAGCAATCCGAATGTACGACCATTTCTTGGCGAGAGCGTTGGTAGTGCTCGTGACATTAAGTCTACACCTTCCCCGGCTATTCCTCGAGCTCCTATGAGTGCGCCTCCCGCCAATCAAGAGATGTACTCTGCACCTCCTCCACCTCCCCAACAGAGTGCTCCACCACAGCAACCGGCTCCAGCCCCAGTTCGCCAGCCAGAGCCAGCCAGAAAGTCAAACATTATGTCACTGCTTAATGACGACGAGCCAAGTGATCCTCGACCACCTCCAGCTAAACGGACAAGTGATGTCTCAGCTTCGTCAATACAGAATACACGCACCCCGCCACCACAGCAACACTCTCTGCATCATCCTTCTCGATATTCTGCCCACCCGGCTCAGAATCCTGCCCCACAACACCCACATATGCCTCAGCAGATGACTTCTCAACAACCACCTCAACAGCAGGCTGCCCCTTCACAGCACGGATATTCACAGCCTCCACAAACACAGCACCCTCTTCACCAGCATTCATCGTCCATTGGCCATGCTCGGAGCTATACTCCGACAAGCTTCGAGAGCCGACCTACTTACGGACAGCAGCAGATGCAACAGCAACAACAGCCGATGTATCCCCAAGCTCGCCAGTCTATGACTTCGCAGCCGTCACAACTACGTCGCGAGCCATCTCTAGGCGACATGCACGGGATCTCAGCTTCTGGTGGTTATGCACGATCATCGGCTCCATCCCAGCCGTCTATGCGACTTAAGGAATCGCCATATTCGGCGCCAACCCCTCCGCCTCCACAGCCTCCTCAAGTCAGTCGTCAACCTGTGGGCTCACCGCATGATTTACCTCTTGACCAGCGTGACTACTACCCGCGTCAACCCCAGCCAGGATATCTCATGCAGCAACAACAGCAACAGCAGCAGAACGCGATTGCATCCCCTCAGCTAGCCCCTTCATACCAATCACCATCGCAACAGTATCAGCAGCCGCCACCTGCTGGTCACCGTCAACTTGCTTTCGGCCAAAGCTCTCACGTCCCATCACCACCAACACAATACGCCAATCACCACTCGTTGCACAACTCGCGGCACAACAGCTTCGATGGTAGAGAGGGTCGATATCAAATGGGACGCGATCCAATGGGAAGCTCTGCACCTGGCCCAGCTTCTGCTCCTGCTTCAGCCCATCCTGGCTACCATCGCTATCCTCCCGATGCGATGACTCAGAGCGACCGGAATGCGCAAGCTATGGACTTGAGGCGGGAAAATGAAGCGAGAAACGAGGCGAGAAGAGAGGCCTCAAGGATAGAAGCAGAGAGAATCGACGCCTTTTATCGACAGCGCGAGAAATGATTGAATTATACCATGGTGAATTTGTTTGGTGCATACATGCATGCACAGTGGCTGGGCAGGTGGATGGCTGGATTAAAAATGTGGCAGGAGGTGGCGTTTTGAAATACCCGTGGGCATACAAATAATCTTATGTTCATTGGAAGGGGATGATTTCTTTGATGGAAGGAAGCGAATGGGTTTTGGTTTTGTATGAGTAGATAGCGAGCGATTGATCGATCGATCTGCAAGTTTTGAAATGCATTGAAGGAGAGCGGACGAGCTGAGATGAATTGGGAGATTAGATGAGAAGAGGAGATCTGTCAACCCTTTTGTATGTACCTATACCCAAATGGACAAAATCAATGTAGAAATAAGAAAGTTGAACAAGAATAAGATTCATGATCTCTCCTCGAATCTAAGTGAGTGATTGAAAATGACGTGAATCAATGCATCAAAGAGCCGTATATGCCCTGTATCACCCTACCAGATATATCCGGATACCTTTCAGAGCAACAACGAGAGCGATGTGAAGAGATCTATTTCTGGCTTTTATGTTCTTGTGAACGTGTAATAGGTATCGTTGTGAGCCGAAAGACGGTAGGTAAATATCAACAAATTTCTCGCTTAACAGTTGTGGTTTTGTGGATTGAAAACAAGAAAGACGATGAGTATGAGTCGGTGCGACGAGAGGATCGACAGACTTGCACTTCCTCCCTGAACAAGGATGGTATCAATATACGAAATTGAAGTTGACTAGGACGTTTTTGGACTGCGATAAATGAGTTATGGAAGTTGGGAACAGGTGTTCTGGAAAGGCTAAGGCTAGATATAAATACTTTCCTTTGAGATGAGGTATCAATGAGAATGTGGTCAGGTACGAGGAAGGGGAAAGGAGATGTGAAGGTGCGGGACTAGGGGAAATGAGGGGATGTGTAATTAATCCAAAGCTACGGAAGACACGTATAGTATGAGGGCAGGATAATGTCAATGACCAAGTCCACAACATGGTGGTGAAGTTTTGACAGGTTAGAAGCAATCTTTCATCGGCCATGGTCTTCCCTGCGAATGGTTTAAGGAGACTACAATGAATGCTTTTATACTCTCTTCCCACCCAAAGAAGACGATTGCCTTTGGCTCACGCCGACTTTGTCGCATGTCGCTTTTTTGACAAGATTCATTGCGATAGAGAGGCTCCATGCACTCGCTTGGATATTCATCCACCGGGAAACAAATTAGCCTACAATCAATTATTGGACACGACATGTACATTTAATATCGAAAAACTGCTTTTGGCTTATCGCTATCAGCGAAGTTTGCCGGTTCACTCTTAAAGCTTCCATTCACGTTCCTGTTGGTAATCACCTCAGCCTTACCCCGCCAGCTGACAGCTCAGAGTCACCGTCGATTCGAAGGTGAATGGACGATTCAACGACATTTGGTCGAGAACAAATGATTCATTCCTGTAGACTGCGGTCTTCTACCTTCTATTTAAGTCAGCTCACTTCTTCGTCCTGTACAAAACTTACTAATCTCGACTACGAACTCGACCTCCTCCATTCCTTCAACCCACTCGAGCCATCTTCCTCTGTGCTCACTGGAGTTATCCAATACCTCTTTTTGTCACACCCGTACTCAAGTCATCTTCTTCGTCATGAAGTTCTTGAACTCCTCCATGCTGCTTGCAGCCTTGTTAGCCCTGGCTTTCACTTCTGCTCTCAGCTCAGGTCTTGAGAATCGACAAGGTCAAGTCGTCGACACTGCACCAACAGTTACAGACTGTGCTAGTACGTATCTAACTTCATTCTGTCTTTACATTCCGTCACATCACTGTTCCGGAAACAATATCAGCTAATACAAAGTTTCCACAGATGGCCCCGACTGCAAGCTCGCCTCCACCTGGTGGACCTCCTGTCAAGGCGCCCGCGTCCTCGGCACACCATTCGACCCCTCCTCACACGTCCGATCCTGCCTCTGTCCTCCCGGCCGTGCCGTCCCCTCACACATCGACTGGTACTCCAAGCTCCGCAACTGCATCATCTGCGTCGAGATGGCAGCCGGCACCCAACACCACGGCCCTTCCATGTACATGGAGATCGAGAAGGTTGCCGGCGCCCCAGGCTCTTCTGTCGGATATTGCCATGGTACTTTGAGCACTGAGCAGTTTGTCGATAAGATGAAGGATCTGGTTAAGGAGAAGGCTTTTCCGCTTGCGCTTCCTGAGGCTGTCTTGCGTCCGGCTGGCGAGGAGGTTGCGCGTGCTGTGACTCCCATGTAAGAGAAGTTTATCCTCTCACTAGCATTGATTCCATATCTGACAGAAGTAGTACTCTTGCAGTCCCGATGCCCACGACTACTCTATCTGAGATTCCAACGGCACCGGCTCATTCGGGCGTGACTGAAACACCTCCATCTGCGGTTCCTAACAGCCTCTTCTCGACTTTTCCGGCGGTTCCTATGAGCTCTGTTCTCGCAAGCATGTCAGCTGCTTCGTCCTCGACACCTACTGCTGTTCCTAACAGCTTGTTCTCGACTTTCGAGGCTGTGCCTATGAGCTCTTTCCTCTCGAGTTTATCATCATCATTTCCAACTCCAATTCCCAACAGCGAATTTTCGACCTTTCCAGCTCTTCCCATGAGTTCCGTCATTGCAAGCCTCTCAACTGCCATGCTTACAACTCCGTCTCCTCTAATTCAATCATCAAAGACATCCGCGGGTCAGTTTACATCTACCACAAGCACTCCAACCCTCAAGTGCAACCATGATAACTGTTTTCGCGGAGCTCTCCGTTCTGAGCCAGCTGTAATGAGCTTCTGTACGACATACACAGATGCTTCAAAGTCTGCTGGTACTGGTTTCCCCGAGGCTCTCTTGCATTGCAACAACTCACCAGTCAGTATCTCATCCGCTTGTAGCTGCTTGGCCAGTCATACCTCTTCGATTTCAAGTGCCTTGAGTATATCTACAAGCTACTCAACGACTACAACTTCTTTGCCAGCTAATTCCACAACCACACCGTCATGGAGTTCCCCCACTATTTACCCGACCGCAAATCCGACCAAGTGGATTAGCCTTCCTGCTTCAGAGGCTGTCAAGTCTTGTGCAGGTATGTGATTTGATACTTTGCGGCAATGCGGGGGAACTTTACTGACCAGAAATAGCATCGAAGTCTTGCGTCAACGCCAATATTTACCACGACACCTGCCTAAAGGAGAACGACGAGGACGCCTGGAAGTGTCTCTGTAAGAAGTGGCCTATCGCGTAAGTTTCGCATGGTCCCCCCTCACCAATCCAGGGAAATAGAAGCTAACGACATGTCAGATGGAAGACCAATCTCGGCCAATGTACCCAATGTCTCGAGAACACTCTCCCCAGATTTGCTGGCAACTCACCCATCACTGAAATCGCCGAGCGCGCCCGCAACCAATTCTGTTCTTACACCGGCTCCAAAGCTGATGCTAAGGATACATTGGTTCAAGCTGGTAAATTTCTTACGGAGAAGTATCAGTCATCGTTGGCCTTGTTCAATATGACTTTAATCGATGCTCCGTATGGTCTTCCACAAACAGGTCCGGCGCCAACTCCAGCTGGAACGTGGGCTTCGCTTCCTGCTTCCCCTGAAGTTGTTGCTTGCAGCAGTAAGTATTTCGAAGTACGATTCTTGTAACGGACTGTGCAGCTGATTGTAAGAATAGGTTCTGCCGAATGCACACGAGCAGCTCAAATCTTCAACACATGTGCAGCCGAGGAGAAGAAGGCAGGCGGCAATGTCAAGTTCTGCTTCTGCAACACCAACATCGCTGCGTAAGCTCCCCCCTCCACCTTACCTACAACCCACATTTCTTAAATCCAACAAAATCCAACTACTAACCATCCCGACAGCTGGAAATCCTCACTTTCAGCCTGCGCCTCCTGCATCGCCAACAACCTCCCCTCCTCACCCCCCTCAACCGCACCACTAAGCAAAGACAAGCTTGTCCAAAGCGTCGAGCAAGCTGCGTCGATCTACTGCGAGCCTACTAGTCAAGGTAGTATCGAGAAATTGCAGAAGGCTGGTCTGCTCGTTACCACTTATTTGCAGAGCCCGGTGAAGTTCTTTGATATGTCGCTCGTCACGGAAGCGATTCCTGTTCCTTTGTAACTCGAGGGAAAAGTAATGGTGGCAGCTGGATTTCACGACTTTTTTCGGGATGCAGTGGTTGAGTGGACTGTCTGGACTCTGGAAGGGTCTGCTCTCTTACTCTTGCAATCTTTGCGTTGATGCACAGACATTGGGTTTACGCTAAAGTTTGTCCTGAGAGCGTTGGATCGGGCGTTGCATTGGTTGAATTGCTGGCTGCTTGGGATATCCGTGACTTTGGCATTGGGAATTAGCATAATGATTGAGCAAGAACTTTGGCACGTAGATCATTATAGCATTCTCTGTATCATGAAAGTTTGCTACCAATTCATGGGTCAGAATCTGTAGTAGTGTTGTGATGCCATGCTTGTGAATAGCATCAAAGGCTCCAGTACACCTCAATTTTGATTAGTAAATTAGACTCTCTTGTTAGTGATGCATTAATCCCCCTTCTTCACGACTCAACTCATATTTACATCGACCAGCGGAGAAGGAACACCCCTCGGCTATTTTGTTTACCTCTCCCAGCCAGCCGGCACGAATTCATTCCTCGCCCGAATATGATATCGCTATCTTTTACTCGCCTCTAATTTTCCGATCTCTAGCCAACTGTATCTTGATCTAGATTCTTCCTTAATGTGACCTATGGGAGCTAGATGACATACGGTCTCTAGGTCATCTAGCTCCCATAGGCCACATTAAGGAAGAATCTAGATCCAATTTAGAGCTGGTCACTAGTATTTAGCCTCTGGCTCCAGTAATCGGGCGGTAAACAACGCAAGAACATCGATTTGCTGCACATCGCAATTTCTTGGCAGACAAAGATAACCAACCCAGACATAGCTAGGATGTCGCAAGGTTGAATGTAGACAGACCGCTTTCGTGACCCAGGCTTAATTTCTCATCGTCCAGTTCTACTTGCCTCTTTGTGGCCGAGCAGTATTGGTATTGATAGACATTCAAGCATTCAAGTATGTATGCTCCATTGCTCCTTCTCACAACATAAGTATGAAAACAAACCCCGAACCCCCCCAGAGTTCTAGCCTTCTGGACTTGAGTTTGGGAAACATAGCCTCTCGCAACTCAACGGAGGGGAGGAGGGGTTATTCTAAGCGAGAAGGATAAACATCTCCCCGCCACCATATTGCTTACTTCAACCCGAATATAGTAACATGCAACGAGGGTTGAGGGTTACAGTGACGGATTTTCTGCATTCTCGTGAAGTATGTCGTGCATACATGCTTGAGTGCAGATCTGTATGTAATGTTCACGCTTGCGAACGAGCAGTGAGGTCTGATTTGCTAGTCGGGACTTGTGTAACGAGAGGCGCCAAATCGAGCCGAGGGGAAGGAGTTTGGTTTGTTGGCGATCGTCTGCATCACGAGGAAGTCATGCGCGTCTGGGGAACGGGCTGGAGTTTTTGCTTGCCAGCGAGTTAAGAGACTTTTACAACGATAGTAAACACGGGAATCGTTTTTCGTGAGGGAGAGTTGGGACTCTACACGATGATTGACGATACCGTTTCCAAACAAAGACTGAGCCTGCAGGTCTAAATCATGCCATCCTCGCGCAGACATCATGACTATGTGCTTATGTGTAAGTATGGGTGCCATGATGGCTGTTCAGCCGACAACTCTTCCCCATTCACCTAGTGTTCGGCGCGTTTTCCTTCCGGTGGTAACAAAGGTGCCACCAGTTGGTCAAGTCTGCCTGAAAGATGTGTACGACTGTGGCACTTCGTCGTAGGGGGGTTCGAAAACCCTTGCTAATACACGTATCTGAATGAGTGCCTTAACCTTCTACCTTTTCAGTACAATGGGGGTAAACACAAGCGCGGGGAAGTTGTGACACATACCGGTAATTCCTGCTGTGGAGATTTTAGCTACACAGGAGAGAACTCCTGGCACAGCAAATCATTCTCCTGGTATTGTGATCGATGGAGGACATCATCCATGTATATCAAAATTAGTACTTGCAGCAAAGTGTTGCCACAGCAGAGCCCATCCTTCCTTTTGGTCAATCGCTTCCAAGCATGCTGCACAAAACACTAAAGCAGACCCGAATGAGGACTCTTACTCTTGGCCTGTAGGATCCTGTAGCACTTCATCGATCGAACATGATCAGATGGTTTAACCTTGGTGCCGAGATGCGACACTTGACATTGAAGCTGATGGAACCTACTTGTATATAATCACCAACCTGAACCTACACCCACCTCAGCTTACCAAGAACATCCATCCTCATTCATAGCATCCGCAGTATTTATCCCTTCACACAAAATCAAAATGAAATCCCCCCACATCCTCACCCTCCTCCTCGCCGCCACCAGCACCCACGCCGCCATCAACGGCTCCTGCTCCAACGGCGGCAGCCCGGACGGAATCTGCATCACCCGCAGCAAATGCGCAAACTACGGTGGAACCAGCAACCCTGGCTCACCAGGAGCCTTTACCTGCCCTGGTACTCCCGACGATGTGGAATGCTGCAGTGTCTTTACTCGGTGCCCGGGTCTTGGCACGGATACGCTGTGTACGTGGGATAATCGATGCTCGAACACGTGGCATGGAACTATTCTTTCGAGTGAGTTTATGCAGATAGTGATGGTGGTTTTGAGGGCTGGTGTTGACTTACTTTTGTAGATCCGATTTGTCCGGGAGGGAATGATTTTGTTTGCTGTGACATAAATGGCTAGTTTCTCCTCTTGAATACAGGAGAAGAGAGAGCGTTCACAACGCACGGATTGTTGTGAAAAAGCAAGAACCATGGTACACCAGCGGGAGGAAGTGGGCTGATAGGGAGACAACGAGGGCTTGAACACTCTTAATCAATCGACGTGCAAACTCGTGCTTTGATATTGGCTTGCTTACTGCAATTTTACTAGCAATATGTTCAATATAGAACACTTACGAGTACCGAATTAGAATTAAGTGGCACGTGAATTACGAGAAAATAGCTCTAGGTGCCTTTACTAAACTGATCCCGTTGGTTGTTGACATCTTGAAGAAAGCAATGCTGTGAGCAGCAGAGAGGAAGTACCTTGAACGGCGGAAACTTACTATGCCGGACCTAAAGTCTTCTATCTAGTCATTTTTCTCTCTTACTGGAGAACAGTCATTTTACTCACCTTGCTCTATTATACGTTCCAAGAGAAGATTGCGAGAGCTACACAATGTGTACCTTGGTAAGAAGCAGCAACGTCCAATCCAAGGACACAATAGGCGAGAGCGCCCTTCCTAATCACCGTATGGCTTAATATGACTGAGCAGTTGTGACTGTGGGGAATCACATCACATCACATCAGTGCAAGAAAGACAACATGAAAGATTGATGACGATAACAATCCTCTCCCAAGATCGTAAGTTTAGCTATTCCTCGTCGCATCTCATTTCTTGACAATTCCGAGCGATACTGGGATCTAGGGCGTGAGTACTTGAAGCGAGTCCATCTCCTTTAGTTCTCGTTCAATTAGGTAGTTTCGCACATGTGTTAGGAAGACTGGCGAATCGAAGACTCTACAACTAATTACAGTATGCAACAACCCAGACTCAGGCTGCCGGGCAGCGAATCTAGAATAACTAAACCTGGTTCTTGTGATTGCGCGAACATTAGCGGAGAGCTAAAGGACCAAGTCTACGAGTGTAACAAGAGCTAAGATGGAAATTGTTTCATATTTATATCGAGCTGAAATCCACTTGGAGATAGGCTCAACGGTGTGCAGTCCTCGAACGATTTCTAGTTTTTGTGAAGCCTATGAGGCAGATTCGAGATGGTTTGTAGAGAAATGGGATCTCGTGCTCAGGTCGAAGAAAAGCATGCTCCCGAAATAGCAGGCCATCAAAAATTTAGACGACCTCAAAGATTGGAAGTCAGGTGCAACATCACTTGGGAAAGCGAAAGGCCACATGCTACCTCACTTTATCAGGTCAACACTATCACAACCAAAAAGAAGATTCCTAAGAGGCCTGTCGGGAATTTTCAGCCCACCAGAGAATAGCAAAGAAAAGTGAATCGGGAATCTCGTATGGGATGTACCAGGAGCTCAGCATGGAGTATTTATGAACAGACACAACAACAACATTGACATGCATCTCGCCAAGCACGGTCTAGAATTTGTGATCGACCCGCATGGAAGATCTCAGCTGACGAGACGGGCAGGAACTACTTCCGGCGACTTGGTAAGACATCTTGACAACGGGTACGAGTTCACATTATGCTGCTCTATCATCTTTGAAGCATTGGGACCAGGTCCGTCAAGTCGTCATCTACAATCTAAAGCTGCTGTAAAGTAGACAGCACCTCTTCATGACATCTTCGGCAAGCGAGAAGGACGTCAATATACAGAAGCGCGAGCTGCAGACCTCCTGCTCGCCACACCGTCATTATTTCCCGAAAGGTCTAGCGCGAGAAGAGCACAAAGCATTGAATGAACTCGAAGATCGTATCCCAGATCCATGGACCAGCTGCCCAGCAATTTTGAGTATCACACTGTTGGTGTTTCACTATTGCCCAATCGGGACATTTCTAGTGGGGGTTGAGGCCAGATGGTTGACCCTCAGCGACCTTCATCAACATTTGGCTGGCGAGGCCACCAATGCACTTTCAACTAAAAGCGCTGTGCGAACAAAAATTGCAAAATTGTATGTGGAAGCTGTACTGAGGTGGCGCAGAAACCGAGAATATAGATATTGTTGCGTGGCCGATACCAGATGGCCCGCACCTGGGAGACACTCTGCAATATCGCAGGACCAACCCACCAATCTGCATTCACTTGAAAGCGCTTTGTCTGCAAGAGATTGGTGACTTCCAAATGCGAACTGCATACGATGAAAAGTTGGAATGCACAATCAGCGAGTATCGAAACCGCATCCAACCCGGTTGACAATGCGAAACGAAAAGGATCATCCAGGTGCAGAAGAGTAAACAGTCACGAGAAAGGGCACAGATGTTGATCAAGGATAACTTTCCCTGGTTGAAGAAGAGAATTGGAAAAAGCACAGAAAAGAAGGAACTTCAGGATAAAACCGAGTGCAAGTGTCAAAAGATCCGATGACAGCCTGTCGCAAGACAGAGCAACCCACCTTTTCGAGGCTGAGTCCCCCATCCCCCACCAGCCTGACGCAGCCCAGATGGCTAGGATAGCGTGGCCTAGATCAAGGCCTACGAGAGAACTCTAAAGCATAAAAACCTAAAATTTAGAGGAGCGTTGACAGGTCAGTTCAGACCAGGACCAGACGAACGAAGGAGTGAAGTGGATGCACTGCCCCGGTCATCTGAAGCCTGCAGCGCGTTCAACTGGCACTGACGGCTGTCATCTAGCCAATGGTATTGTATATCTGGAAATAATAATGGAGCTCCCTCACAGGAGAGTGCACGGTTTGGATTCAGCATCTCAGCATCTCGGGGCACACGGTTTCAAACGGTTAGTGGACACGGCCGGCCGTTTGAGCAACCGACCTTTCAGGGCTTGGCTGAGGCTCCAAGCGTCTCAGCACTCCTGACAGGGACCGGACAGGGTATCAATAAGCTTAATTGGGCCATGGCCTAGCACACTGCTTGACCGCTCGAGGCTTTTACATCATCGTTCGTCTGAATGTACGAAGTCTCCATACATCTGATCTCAGGAACTGAACTATAGTAGTGAAGGAAATGGAGTACTGGGGAAGCGAAAAAGAGGACGAACTTGTAAACAATATACTCACCAAATAACAACTTCGTAGTCTCTCTTCCCAAGACGCTGCAACTCCTCCTGATCTCCTCTTCAATCTCCTTCTCGTTTTATATTCCGAATGGTCAGCCTCAACACTCGGTATTCATCCGTCCCGTGGGGGAGAACATCGGTTGACGGGCGCATCACTTGGCAATTTGGCTTGGGAAGCTTGGCAGGAACGCCATCCAAGCCTCCGTGTTTGCAAGAACCACCCTATCCATGGCCCAACCTTGACCATCCATGACGGTCAGATGAAAAAGCGATTTTCTCAAGTGCAGTTGTTTCCTACTCTTCTCCCCTTTCCCTCCTTTCTATTCATCCATTCCCATCCATTTTCTAATTATCCGCTACCAAACTTTCTTTGAATTCTTCCAAACGGATTGCATTCACTGGTTGCTGGTCGCCTTACATTCTTTACTTGCTGTGCAATTGTTACTTATTACTTACTTACTTGAACTTGATTGCTTGCTTTACTTTCGAATACCCTTCTTGATCGACTCATCAATCGACCGACACATCACGATATTAGACGATATCGTACAACAGACGACGCTCATTTCATCAGTATAATCATCAATCATCATGTCGACATCATTCTTCTCCAAGGCAGTGCTACTGCTATGTTCAGTCCACCTTGCTGCTGCGAATATCATGAGTCCAAAGAAAGGCGAATCAGTGGAAATGAACAAGGAATATGAAGTCAAGTGGGACACGAAAGGACTCGAGGAACCTTTGAAGATGCACCTCATCCCGGGTGGATCCACAGACCTGAGCACAATCATCAGCGAACTGAACCGTAAGTTTGAATTCAGGCAGAAGACGGCAAGTATTTTGAGCTGACCCAAAACAGCAAACCTTTCGAACTCTGGATCGTGGAAATGGATGCCCCAAAGTTACAACTCCAAGCACGAATCGGTCATAATAGTCATTGTTGACCATGGAGGAAAGTCGGTGTATGGAGAGCCCTTCCAGATGGCACCGCCTTCGCATACGGTCGCTCCACCACCTGCTGCACACACAGTCGCTCCACCAGTTCACAACACCATCGTAGTCACGGAGATCCACTCCACATCGACAGCAGCAGCAGTAGTGGTCGAGCCTCCGCCTCCAGCTCACAACACCATCGTGATCACGGAAATCCACTCTTCGTCCTCGGTAGCAGCCCACAACACCATCGTCATTACCGAGATCCACGAAACTTCCACAGCGGCGGCTGTAGTCGAGACCCTGGCACCAGTCGTCAACACGGTTATCATTACCGAGATCCATTCATCCACCGCGGCTGCAATCCTCGAAACGATCGAAGCTCCAGTCGTGGTCGAGACTGCCATTGTTCACACCTCCATCATGATCAACACCCCTCCTCCGCTTGCCCAAACCGAGACCCTGGCCGTGACACACACTTCAGTCGTCCAGCACGTTTCCCAAGTTGTTGTCACCTCAGTTGCTGCTCCCATTGTCCAGACGATTCAAGCACCACCTCTCGTCCAGACACACGAGGTTGCTCCGATCATCAGCACCGAGATCCTCGCGCCAATAATCAAGACAGTGTCTCAAGCACCATCATTCGTCACCGAGATCCAAGCACCAATCGTCAAGACCATCCTTGTAACCGAGACACCCGCTCCAATCGTCAAGAGCGTCTTCGTCGCTCCCCTCCTCGTCACCGAAACGCAAGCACCCGTCATCATGACCGTAACCCAAGCCCCAGTCATCACAACCATCATCCAAGCTCCTCAATTCGTCACCTCGATTCCAGCACCCCTCTTGATAACCAATCAAGTAACCGAGCTCCTGACCACCGCAGTCGTCTCACAAGCTCTCCAAATCGTGGAGTCTCACCAAAACGCCGTCTCGGTAACAGAACTCATCACCGAGCACGTCAAAGCCACAATAACATCCCACACCGTCATCACGTCGACGCCGCCACCTGTCCACAATACCGTCATCATCACCGAGATCCACTCCTCCTCCGCCCTCGTCGCCGCACCACCAGTCCACACCATCATCTCAACGGAAATCCACTCCTCTTCAATGGTGGAGATCCCACCCGTGAACGTAATCACCTCGACGGAGATCCACTCTTCAGCAACACTAGCACCGGTCCTGTCTACCAGCGCTCCGTTCCTGAACACCACATCCGTAGACGCGGTGGCAAGCTCGCTAACCACCCTCGCTACATCAACAACAGCCGTGCTCGCACTCCCACAATCAGGATTCACATCCTCTTTCACACTGGGCTCCGCCTCCGGAACAGGCGTCGGCGCACAACCCGCGCAGTTCAGCGGTTCCGCATACAAGAACAGCGTTCTCTCAGGCGGAGTCTGGGCCGCGGTTGGTGGAATGGCGGTGTTGATAATGTAATTTCCTTGAGTTAATTGGGGAGGGGCATGATTGGAGTACCTAGGATTGATTGAATTGAATGGGACTGAACGGGATGAATAGGAATATGGAAGGGGAAGTGGGAAAGATGGATTAGAATAGATATGATATCGTGGACGAGTCGTTCTCTTAGACATCTTTTGCCAATAGATTTGGTTTTATGTAAAAGATGAGATGTCGGTTTCTTTCAAGATGTATATATAATGTTACTCGGGGAGGTTTGAGTTTCCAAAATGAACGGCCTCAACTGAACTATTTCACCAGAGTATCAGTGACATAAATTATGACATCAAAGTAGCTGTCGAGAAGCTGAGTGAGCGACATACCTGAATTGAATATTCGCCACAGTTCTCTGCCACATATCGAGGATATCAAGCATTAGTTTGCTGAAAACGTGTAACAATCCTTACCAAGTCTCAAACGTAACTTTCCCTCCCCCCATACATCACATTAGATCTCCTCGACCCATTGAGAACCATGTCCCTATATCCATACCTCTTCTTCCTTCTCACCCTCTCATATCCCCCTTGAATTATTCTATATCTACTAGGATTTCTCCTCCATAGATTCGCAAAGCCCTGTCTGAAGTTATTCAGCTCGCCTGCCCAAGCCAGACACAGGGCAATGACCAAGATAGTCAACGGCAGAGCTGTCGCCCAGTAGACCCATTGTCCGAACGGCATGTCACGAACATCAGATGTATTCATCCCCATGATGCCAGCGACAGTGCCGAGCGGAAGGAAGATGATGGTGACAATGGTGAAGGCGTAGATCGCCGCTTCTTGACGGTCTTTGTTAGAATCGATCTTCTGGATGTTCTAATTCAGGTCAGCGCTTGTCACGTAGTCCGGCTGGACGTTGACCGTACCCAGTCTCCAAGCTCCGAAGCTATTTTACGCATCTCTCTAAAGCCTCTGATACGGTTCTCGACCAAGGCAAGATTATCCTGGATGATAAGGCTCTGCACACCTGCTGAGTCTGCAGGTAATAGATGACTTGCTGTGCGTGGAAAGTGACGTCGTGAGAACCCTGTATCAGCGTATTCAGCATCTTCACGAGCGCCTATACGAGATGCTCCGAAGCCACGCTGGGCTTGTCTCAAGACCAGATTCTGAGCATCTAGCGTCTCGCTGATGACTTCGATTTCTTGTTTCAAGCAGACGATGCGGTCTTGGTGATTGCGGTCCAGTGGATTAGCTTCGATATCGGATTGCTGAAATATGGTTAGCCAAGTAGGTGGAATTCTGACCACAACTCACGATCGTCTTCAAATATTCCAAATATGCATCTGAAATATCCATAGCCGAGCCATTCTCATCTCTAGATAGTTGAAAGGCGATCAACGATGCAAATTCAAAAGGAGGGAAGACAGCGTAGTCTGACATGTCCACTTTCGATGTGTTCGAGACTACTTTCTTGATGCCTTGATCAATGAGTTCATGGCATGTTGTCATCTGAGTATCGAAAAGCCGCATATCCTCATTGGAAGCTGTTAGCGCCAAGATCAAATGAAGCCATGCCCTGGTAAGTTCCTCAGGTATCTGGATGTCTGGTCGATCCGCGACTGGAACATGTGATATATAGTCCTTGAAAGGGACGGTGCTGTTGTTGATCTGGGTAAGCCAATCCAAGATTTCCGGTGCTTCTCGATCACACTTCATGTGACGATTAGAAGTTCTTGCTTGGCTTGGTGGTTTGGCTTCCGGCATAGACTAGGCATATGTTAGGCAAACTGGTCCACGTACCCGCGGTAGGACTCACTCTGAACAGTCTAGCAAAAGTCCCCCAGAACTTAGGGATTGTCGGGGCTTGGTAATCAGGGGGGAGAAAGAATCTGTACAACAGCTCTGCAGCATTGACGATGCCGGTCGAGGTCTCGTAGCGGGCAATGACATGCTCCTCAGTTGATTCGGCATCTGGTTTGAGCTCGGAAAGGCGACGATAAATATCCGCTCTGTTTTCAAGCCCAGGGGCCCTGTTATATATCAGGCGGTGGTTGAGAGTGGTCTCCTTGGTGAGGTAATTGTCAATCTCGGTGAGGTCATTCTGGACTCCTTGACTCTCGAAGCCAGACAAGAGGTAATTAATATTCACTGCGGACGCATCCAGGCTGTGGTGCTGGCTTCCGTTGCGAGAATTTAGCCAAGTAAACACGTGGAATTCCTCATTGAATTGATTCATAGGTGTGCTCCGAGATTTCTTGGGCGCCCTAAGATCCATTGGCTGGAGGGAGGGGGTAGTCCCTGGCTGATTACCAGGTGCAGGTACACTTGGAACGTCTTCGGAATTTTGTGATGGCTCTTCTTCAAACGAGAGCGACCCTTTCACAGGTTCTGGTTTCGGTGGTATTCTGTACATATCAGTGGCTGTCGAATTATCGGATGGATACACAAATACTTGAAATCAACCACTAGGCGCACACTTGACTTTTCTGCTAGCTTCGTTATCCTTGGCCAGTCAGAAGAAGTGATTGGCTTCTCGTTGAATTTAACCTCGACCTGGAGAGGCCAGTAGTCGCGGAAATGGGTGACAAAGGCCAACAAGGAGTAAGCAAACGTCAATGGCTATTGGATGGTATGGTCTACTTACAAACCAAGCCTGGCATTCTTCCAACGGGATCGTCCAGAGCAGTGAACTTTTGGTTGAGACAAGAATGTGTGGGGAGCTCAATGACGGCTGGAGGTCGGCTTTGGGAAGCATTGATATGCAGTCCCCTCGCAATGAGTCCATGGGCAGTCTAGCACAGGAGACCACCAGTGCTGAACCTGTTAGCACAACGAATCCGACGCACCTTTGCCAACGTACAATCGTCTAGAATGAGAAGCCATACTTGAGCAATGTAAAAGCAGTGCTCTGGTGGAATATTCTGCAAGTAGCATACTGCTTGCTTCATGTCTCGGTCCTTCTGGATCAAAGCGAATCTCGCTTGAAGGAGAGTCCTCATGGGATGAGAGGATTGCCGCAGTCCGGACGGTGTCGAATATTTTTCCAAGCAGAAGTACGGTACGCACAACCAGGAGACTGTTCTTGCTTTCGAGACTGCAGACCGTTTCTCCCCGACTACATTATCTTGAAGGAATGAAGGCACCATGAATCTAGTCTTCACTTTCGTTGATGTTTGTAGAGGCTTGTCATACCCCTTCTTCGCCCGTCCCAGAGTCTTAGCGATGGCAGCCGTTTCGAAGTCCGTCAGGCCAGGGATATTGAGTGCATTGTGCTACCATCTGGTAAGTACAGACAAGAGTTGTGGGGAAACCCCTACCTCGAAATTATCAAAGTCCATAGTTTTGTCCTCGAAATGGCTGTTGAAATTGTCAGCTTGATGAACGAGACGAAGATCAGAAGACAAATACACCCATCTGAAGACAGCAGCCATGCCTTTGCTTGAGGCAGGAACAGGGTCAGGCATCAGAGCTAGTTTTACGGCATGAGACCCCCCGATTATACCATCTCCAATGTATTGAGATCGAAGCACCTCGTGCGTCCTTCCCGACTCCGATTTGACTTTCGGCTGCGGCTCTATATTCTGCTCACTCTTCTCGGACACATCAGATATATCAGATGTGGAGCTCATGATACTCTCTGTTCCGTGCAAACTCTTGCTGTGGCGAGAAAGTGAGAAAGGGTACGCTTGAGGAACAATACCAATATCAGGCTCGTCCCATCTTTTCGTGCCGTAGTCGTCAGCTTCGTAATCGTCTACTATCCGATTGTTGATAATTACTGGCGCAACTGATGGCGCCATAGATCGGCTTTGAACCCGACTGCGACTTCTTGAATAGGCTGACGGTTTAATGAGGTTGAGATGATCGTTTTCTTCACGATCATAGAGAGTATATTCGTCCTCGTAATCATCGAATATGCGGTTATTAATGATTACAGGCTCTACCAATCTGGGAGGGGGTGCCACACGGGACCTAGACCTAGACCTGGACCTAGAACGCGTCCTTCTTGGTTTTGGACTGTTGTCTTCGTCGTCGGAGTCACGATAAATGTGATTGTTGATGATGACAGGGGCTACTGTCGGCGGTGGCGGCGGTGGTGCTACTCGAAATCGACTGCTGCTGGACGCGGCTGGAATAAGATAGTCGCTGGCCGAAGGGTTGAAAGGGTTGCGGGTAAGGGGATTGTGAAGGTTGGAGGAGATATACGGAGTCGGTTCCCGCTCCCTTTCGACTCTGATGTCAATGTCTTCCTCACCGCGATCAAAAGTCGACCGCCGACGAGCAGGTGGTGGAGCCTCACGATATATCACACGGGGGTAGACACGAGGAGAGGGATAGGAGTCTTCTGTCCTTGTTGGGGGTTTGGGATCATCGAAATAGTCTGCTCGAGTTGATTTACGGCGTCGTGGTGGGCTGTGTCGACGCTCGACCTCGCGTTCTCTTACAGGGAACTCGCGGTTCCGTCGCTGATCATCTTCCCACTCATCATACTCACTCATGCCTCGACGCCGTGGGTGATGATCACGGCGGGGCGATTCAAATCGAGTCCTTGACCAACGCCCAGTGTCTGGACGCCCGTCCCGCATCCGAATATCGATTTCATCATCGTCATCATAATAGTCTGAGTATCTTCTAGGCTCTGCAGGACGAGGTGCTGGAATATGTCGAGGCTCAGGGCCAGGACTGAAGGGGTTCGTCGCTCGTGCTCGCCGAACGCGAATGTCAAGGTCATCTTCCTCGTCGTAGTAACTGGAGCGACCACGTTCGTCGGGATTGCGTAAACGCTCGAAATAGCTGGGCATATAGATAGTATCCTCTTCGCTGAAGTAGCTATCTCTCCTGTTCCGATTCGGCGCTCTCGACGTCCTGCCATCTCGAGAAATGTCAGCGTAAAGTGAGGAAGAACGGTCTCTCGCACCCGTTACTGGAGCATCACGACCGCGTCTTGCTTCCTCTAAAGGAGGAGGGAAGTTCCGAATTGGAGAGGGCGATGATGTTTGTCTCTCGCGTTCTCCGAAGAAAGGGCTACTTTCACGACCAGCTCTTTCTCGCTCATGCCTCTCGGGAGGGGACCGATCACGTGAAGTCCGCCGGAAAGGCCGTCTTCGACTCGTAGAACCCTCATCTGGTCCTGTTACCGGACTGGCGAAACGTACTGGTAGAGTCGGATCCCGACGAGGGGCTGCCCGAGGAGATGAGACTTGCTCGGTTGTGCGTTGTTCAGGTGGAGCTTGCTCTGAGACGGGAGCTTGATTCGACGCGTTGGCGTCGGGACCGGGACGGCCCTCTTCCTCGGCTTCGTCTGCCACGTAAGGTTCCATTGCAAGCGAACGTAAACAAAGAAGCGACTTCAGACCAGAGACACCAATTGAAGATGAGCTCCGTTTGGAAAGAATTGAAGCTCTCAAAAGCTGTAATCTCAAGTGCAGCTCAGCTCCGAACACTAGCAAGGATGAAGACCCCTGCTTGGGGGCTACAAAAGTCACATGATATACATCAACAGAGCACAAGATTCGGCTACCTAGCCAGCTTGGCTTGCATACGAATTAAAAGTTTGTAAACATGATATTATCAGAGGCTTACATCATACAGTATAGGTCTCTTGATTTATCCACTCGTTTGCAGTCGTGGTGCAGGGCTTTGTAACGAGTTATCCAGCGGCACAGTGGAAGGCTATGCGAAATCCGAAATTCGGAGCCGAAACCTACGCTGAAAGTGACCCGGAGATAAGCTCACAACACGGTAAAGCAGTTGGGCATCTTCCGCTCAGAATTATCAAAAGGGAACATAAAAGGGATGCTCCACCCAGCTCAAATTGTGATATTCAAAAGTATACATCAACTTGAGAACCCTCTTCGCCTTCCAACTCGTCGATAATCTCAATTCCAAGCTTCAGAGATTGGGAGTTTCAACATCAATTGGGCATTCAGTATTGACACAAACAAAACCACGTTTTTAATCCTACACCTTTGCCGAAGCCATTTGACCACGCTCAAAATGAGCTCTCCCAAACCTCAAAATATCGCAATCATTGGCGCCGGCCTAGCCGTAAGTAGCACTTCCCCTCTCCTCACACGAAACAAATCTCTAAGCGACCTCAGGGCCTCACACTCTCCCTCGCCCTCCATGCCCACTCCATCCCCTCCACAATCTACGAACTCCGCACCCCAACCACCCACACGGAAGGTGCCCTCATGCTCGGTCCCAACGCCCTCTCCGTCCTCTCCTCCCTCGGCATCTACTCGCGCATCAAATCCCACGGCTTCCTCTTCTCCAAACTCGTCTACAAAGACGACCAGTACAACTCCATCGACGAGTACTACCTCGGCGATGAGAGGCTCTTTGGCTTCAACGCTCTACGCGTATATCGTGAGGTCCTCCTTCGCGAATTGAGGGATGCTGTCAAAAAGAGAGGAATCGAAGTGCAGTATGACCGAAAATTTACGAAGGTGGTAAGCGAGGATGAAAATGGTGTTGTTTTCGAATTCGCGGATGGGACGAGGGAGGAAGCGAGTTTGCTCATAGGAGCAGATGGAATTCATTCTAAAGTCCGACAATACACACACCCCAACATCAAACCCATCTACAGCGGTCTCCTCGCCATCACGTCCGCAGTCGAGACTTCCAAACTCCGCTTCCCAGAACCAGACTACCCTCCCGTGAGTTCGATCCACGGCAAACACGGCGCATTCGCTTTCGCGACTCAAAATCCTCAGGGGACGGAGATGCTGGTTGGGACACAGAGGAAGTTTCCTGAGCAGGATAAGGCGGGATGGGATGCGCTCCGGGCGAATAGTGAGGAGTTGCAGAGGATGTTTAGGGCGAACAAGAGTGAATGGCCAGACCTTGTGCAGTCGGCTATGGAGAATATGATGTTGGATCGTCTGTCGATTTGGCCGTACTATGTTCTTCCGCACCTTGATACTTGGTCTTCGCCGAAGAAGAGAGTCGTTATTCTTGGAGATGCGGCACATGCTATTCCTCCTACTGCTGGGCAGGGGGCGAGTCAGGCGTTTGAGGATGTGTTTTCGTTGGCGCTGCTGTTGTCCAAGATGGGTGGAAAAGTGCAGTGGGATGCTGTATTGGAGTTCTGGCAGAAGTATCGAGTTGAGAGGGTCGAGAAGGTCTTGGCGTTGACGATGGTGTTGAACCAGAAGAGGTTGCCAGCTGAAGAGAAGGCGAAACTTGGCGATGAAGAAGTGGTGTTCAGGGACATTGCTGGTGGACCCGAGCAGCAGAGATGGTTGTTTGAGCCGAAGATTGAGGAGCATATGTCGCACTGGCTGGAAGAACAAAGGGAAACGAACTAGCCACCGGCTATTCTGATGTTTTCATGACCCTCTCGTGTATATTGCCCATGAACGTAGCAAGCACAGCACCGTAGCTAGAGAGTCGTTTAGTTGCGAATAGTAATAACAGCTTGCCACTCAGAAACTCACCCTGCCGTCCCAGCCAAGACAATTTGGAACGTGGCTTTCGTGAAGAGCGTCATCATGGTAGAGAACAGCAATACAGAGATAACAAAAGTAGAAGATATCCCAGCTTTTGTCTCGGGAACCCAAACAAGTATAAATACTGGGATAACCAAGATACTGACTGCTAACAGAACCAAACAGAGCTTGGCTGCTATGGTGACACCCCATAGTGAGTATTGTTTCACTATGCTATCTTTCCGATTGCCTTTTATACGGAAGACTTTCTGTCTTGCGATTAGGGGATTCATCATGGGACAACGAGAAGCTTACCTTCATGAACGAAGTAAGGATTGAATGTTCGACAACACCGATCCGAGACAGGGGAATAATGTCAGTAGCATCATAGATCCAGTCAAACTCTCCTTTCTTCAAAGGCTTTTGCGTGAAGATCCAATTAAAGACGCTGTGGAGGTCCTTCTGTGTCACAGTCTGCTGATTACAGAGATTTTGTGCGTTCAAAAACAAGTGATCTAGAAGCAATCAGAAGAGATCTAAAATCCTATTCAACATTCTATAACTTGCCATAGACTAGTAATTTCTGCTGAATAGTGCTCAGCAGGTCTCTTTGTGCAGAATTGGGTGCATTTTCGTAGTCCAACATTCGGAGTCTCCATTGATGCCCTGATCCGGGGACAGCATCGGTGCGATCTAGGGCGAGAAGCTTTTGTTCGAGGTGCTGAAGCTCCGCTTGACCATGAAGAAGCGCTCGCATATGGAGAAGGCCGAATCTTTTGAAGCTCGGAAAATTCTCTTGGCTGTGTAGAAATGCAGCATATTGGGGCCAGCCTTCGGGAAACTCCTCGAAGGCAGCTATTTGGTAAGTTTCTGAAACTGCAAGCAATATAGCAAAACTTACGACGATCGGTTTGAATGCCGCTATAAAGCACTCGAAGTCTCTGTGCTTCTTGTTCGAGTTTATGCTGTCGTGTTCTGTACCAGCTCGAAAGCCGGGTCACGCACGAACTCATCTTGGTGTAGAGATTAATCCACCCATGATAAACGGGTATGTCTGCAGCTGAATTCCTGTCAGCACAATTTCAAATCAAATGGCGGAGAGACGTCAGACGGCGAGTTACTGTCGCGGACAGTTCTCCTTTCTCTATGTCAGGATCCTCGCTAGTCGTGGCGGCCGAAGCATCTTTTGTTGGCGGACCAGACCGAACCGCGTCGATGACAGCCTCGCCATGCTCGTTGCCGGTGCATGTTCCATTTGCAGCAGATGCCATCTCAAAGCATTGGGCCAGGACCGGGTTAATCGGAAACAGAATCGGGCAATAAAGGCACTGTCAACGATCTAGGTGATTCGTTGAGGCACGTTGAGGCACGATGAGGGAGTAAGTAGAGGTGAGAGAAGCAGTTTTGCGATCCTCAGATATAAGTGAGTCAATTCAATCAATTTGGGCTTTGGTCAACCTTCTTACTAGCTGGGCAACACTTGAGCTGCTTTGCATGCAAAATCTGGTAGCCCAACCATGTGCCTACACACCAGTATTTCTTACAGAATACTTACAGTGTGGCCGGATTCAAGACAGGCGAGGCAGAACATCCCAGGAGTGTCTCTCGACGAATCTGCTGCAAGAGCTCAACACCCTCACCTCGAACTTCGCAATTCATTGGGAATGGCCCAGGCTAAGGTCATGACAAGTCGGTGACAGCGCACTGCTATGAGTGACAACGAAGGAATGCCGGGAAATCAGCCTGAGGGAGGCATTTTCGCAGGACGACCACCCTCTTGAAGAGCTGAGCGAGGTACAAGAATCCTGTTGAAGGTCCTTCCATTTTCAAAAGCAAGAACAACGTTAAGTCGTCGATGCACCATGATGGACATCATTCTATTTGGGATGGAAAACAGCATTTCTAGCGTTGGAATTGTGACTAGAGAGGAGACAAATTGGCATGGACGGTGTCCTATACTTGGTGCTGGAGGAGCGGGGAAGTAACGATGGAGGCGAGTGTCAGGAACATCGAAATGGTGCTTTTATCCACAAATGAGGTCAGTAAGCAAATGATAGAGTATTCCCTCTAAACCTTAGGATGATTTTGATCAACTTGGTCTTCTTGATCCGGTGCAAAGTGGACTTCGGTACTTCTATATATGAGGGTGAAGCTAGGGTAGTCACAGACAGGTAAGATTACCTTATCTGAGACCTTTCCCAGGGTCAGGAATTAGACAGTGGACACACAACACAGACACTGTACAACGCAAGTGGCCCGTGAGGCCACCCTCCCAAGATACCAAATTCGCCAGCGCTCACCAGAAGATTATTCACAAGATGCACCAGACCCTCGAGATCCATAGAAACTTGATGTTCGTATGGGCGCCACCTGAATCGCTAGGGATCTTTAGCGTCTTGCAAGATCTTTAGCAGGCAGATGAGTGGCAGAGTGGCTCGCCCTGTGGGGGTGTACGGAGGTAACCCTGCTCTGAGCATCGCATCGCTGCAAGTGTAACTGCAGATTACTGTGGCCACATGGACCGTCTACGAAGTAATTGGCTCTTGTGAAATTCAAGTGGGGCAATGTCACCTGCATCCGGCCAAGGCCGACGGGGATGGCCTATCCAGGCTCAGGGTAGGTTGTCTCTTCCAGTACCTTAGCAATTTCTTAAAGACACCCAAAATCAACACCGCCATCGGAAATCAGACTCGAAATCGTTCAGTCTGTAATCCAGTGCAGTCCTGTTGAAAATTGTCATGTTGGCAGGCCAGCAACCCGTATTTCGACTCAGGACAGGGGCTCGGGTCCCTTCCGAGGGTGATTCGGTTGCGTTTCCGAGGAGGTACCCATATGCGGAGTAGACCTTCCTCCTTCGCACTCTTTTCCAACACACATATTTTTACAACCCATCGTTGAAACTTCATATATCGATCTTTGTAATACTTCTACTGGTGGTACATCAATAGAAATGAAAATTATAGTTTATGTACTTAAATAGCGGAATAGGTAGTTATAATGTAAATCAAACTGTTACAAATGACGTGATAATCTGATTAAAATAAGAATATAACTTATTTAATTTTAAGAAGTGGAATATTAAGAATATGCTTTTTGAATCACTTTGAAATCAATACATAAAGAAACGAAATATATTTAAAATCTAAATAGATGAATACACATCAAAAGTGTATATTTTGCATTCAGTAGAATAATTCTATGTTACACGCGTTGTTAAAGCAACTTGTAACGTACGATCGAGCTGGTGTTGCTTGAGAGTGCGAAGGTAGGGTAGTTGGTAGGTAAGGACGTTATCACTAATTAAAACTAATAACCGTTGCAAGTTATTAAGCATAATGTAGAAGGATGTGTTGTTTGTGCTACATAAAAGAAGTTAAATGAGAGCTAATAGGTGTAACATAAGGATATAAATGAATGTAAATGAGCTTGAAAAAGAGTATTTATTGAACATATTCTCCTTTTGTTTGAAAAGTCAATTGCTCTTTATCTAATATAAGACTTCGCCTAATTTACTTATAAGCAGAAAGAAGGAAAAAAGTTATTCCGGCCCGAATGCTTATACCTGCATCCCCGCTACAATAGTATAAAGATACTTTATTTAAGTTAAGCACGAAGCTTTTATTTATTGTAAGTAGATAGCTTATGTTATATTGTGGCAGGGCCATTTGATTTTGGTGGTTGGATGTCACGTTATTGGATGCGGCTCTGCCAAGCTTGTCTTGGTATAAGAGCTGATTTTCTTTTCATTCTTTTTCACAACACTTATCTTATAACTGACGATAATTCTATCTAATAAATTCTTTTTTCTACCCTCAAAATAACAAATCCTGCTACTCAGATATATTTTACCTTTTGATTTGATCAAACCGTTCTTTTATATCAAATCTACCCTTATACCTTGAGTGCTCCCTCTCTTATTATTGTAGCGGGGATGTAAGTACAAGCACTCGAGCCGGAATAACTTTTTTCCTTCTTTTTACCTATAAATAAATTAGGCGAAGTTTTATATTAGATAAAAAGCAATCGAATCTTCAAATGAAATAACATGCATAACAATATACACTTCTTTAAGCTTTATTTACATTTATTAATATCTTTATGTTACACCTATTAGCTCTCACTTAACTTCTTTCATGTAGCACAGACAACTTATCCCTTTACATTATGTGGTTGCTTGGGGACTACCCTTCCACAATATAAAATCTTTGTTTTACTAAGGAGTCCTTTTTAGCATGGAGTCCTTTAAACTGGAGTCCTCTATACTTCGTGGACTCCATCACGTGTGGACTCCATCACGTGATTTTGCTGATTACGTGCTTTCTTCGTTTTGGCTTTTTTGTGCAGCGTGGCTGCCGAGCCTCAGGGCCAAGACTCACGTGCCCTATTCATATGATCGTAACACAACTTATTTCTTATCTTATCTCAAGTTTTCTAATATTTTTGGGTGTAAAATATTTTAACTTCGATAATCGCGCTGATAAAGACTGATGCTGAGATCCTCTTACGTACCTAAGTGTTGGTCCACAGGGACCATACTGAGTGTTTGGCGTATCGATGCCAGGGGCCGGCCGGTAGCCGGAGGGGTTTCAGGGGGTTTGCGGCTACGAGTATAAATCCCCTTGTCTCTCACACTCTCTTAGCTAAAAAAAATCTGAAATATATTAAATCACTATTGCACTTGTTTTTGCTACTTTTACTGTCTTTGTGATATCACATACCGGTGCAAACCCACACTAAGGACTCGCTAAGCGAGCGTAGGCACCACCTTCATCACGCTCTCTTTCATAAACCTTCTTGAATCCCGTTTCGTTTTACAATATACTAATACAATGGGTTTTTATTTTATTGATTTTTTTCATCAACACCACTTTTATGAAATTAATTGCTTATCTATTCTCGCAAACCACCTTCTTTGAGATTATTCATAAAGATCAATAATTTAAAACTCGTATTATAAGTTATCAGATTAATAAATCATAAGTTTGACTTAGCTTATTAGGAGGCAACGATAATGGATTCAAAAAAACAAATCAACGAGAAGTTTACAGTTATTACTAATAGTCTTTATCACAAACGAACTACAAAGACCCAATATATTTCCTTAGCAAACAATCGTAATTAAGATATACCATTCAACATTTACTAAAATAGACTATTACTCTTTTAGCCTTTAGGCGAGTCCGGAAGGACTAAGATAGTAGGCCATTGAAAACGTGTCCTATTTCCGCGCGTATCCCACCCAACCTTCCAACCTCAGTGAATCAGACACATTCCTCTTGGCACACCTCACATCGACCATCGGAACTCTTGATACTCATCACTTCGAATGCTACCCAGGGCTCTGCGACGGTCCCAATATCATCGTCGTCCCAATGTGCAACAGTCACGGCCGCATGAATATGAGTCGCTTGATCTCGCGGCCACTGTCCGAAGACGCATTTCGACTCTCCACGAAAGTGCAGAATAACGATTCCAAGCACTACGCCGTCCCTCTCTACTCTCCACCATGGTGGAGAATAGCGGTTGTCCAGGTGTTGAACCTATCTTGATGTCGTACAACTCTCCGATCTTCAGGCCATTGTCTTTTGTTGCTATGCCACTTCGATGCCCCCAAATATATCCTTCTCCGATTCCGGCTTTGAGTAACAGGACACAATGTCCGTGGATCTCACCAAGATGACTACATCAAAGATAGAACTCCATCCCACTCTAGTTGACATATCTGTTCCGCAAAGCGACTGCTCAACCTGTTCCTACAGTTGAGCAATCCAGGCTTCCTGCGACGACAATACCCTTGAACCAACACCAGCATTCGCCCGGTACATCCACCACCGATCCTTCGGACCGTTGCGTAGGTATCTCGCGACTTTTTTAAGCCTTGCCTCTGGCATCGATGATCCTCCAGTTACATTCGAGAGATGCGTGGCGGCTGAAGCAGCTTCGATGGTCTTCATATCTTCTGGACTATTCATCTACAGGGCGCAAGTCTTGACTTAGACAGGCTTCCGGCTTCATGAACATTGTACGACACTGGCCCAAGACCTTCTCGACACCAGTGATGGGACATTTGTTCTCCGACGGGTTGAAGAATGGCAGGCCGTGAATATAGATGGGTGGCCAGATAGCGCATTGCGCGGCACGTCCTTCATCCAAACGGTCCTCGACAAAGAGATGATAAGAATAACAGCAAACTCACGACAGTGACCTCCGCCTCAGATGTACACTATACACAAGCAATAGCTTACTTCGCACTTGTGCGAAGATGGAGAGTGGCAGATTTGGCAGACACTTGAACACCGGTTTGGGTTGGATCCCATTTAGAAGCTGCTCTTCTATGTATACGAACTCCACGATGCTGCTTCCAAAGTAAGAATCACACAATATAAGGAATAGCGTGAGGAATGAATGGTGGAGATGGAGATACTGTACTCTTCGAAGTCTACCTTCCCTCGACGCGTAGCAGGGCTATAGGCACCAATTCGGCACGCGTTCCCCCACGGGCGATCAGGAAAGGCCAATAGCTGCAAGCTTCGTGTGTTGGTCTCTACCTTTCTTCCTTCTTCAGAATCTATACTTGACGCGCGCTTTGTCACAGACTTCCGCGTCCTTTTTTCAGAGTTTAGTCTATGTTCCTCTGTTTTTGGCACTAGTCCCAAGAAAAAGCAGCACGTGACAATTGAGCCTCGCCGTGATGTCCAGTGGGCATCGAATAGCAGCGATTGGTAGTCTAGAGCCTACGAATTCATACAAATCAAGCCACACAGGTCATCTCTTTCTACAAGATCCACCCGAGGGCGATGCGCAGTCGCATTGAGCAGTTGTGGTGGTAGTGAGATTCGTGGAAAGCATCTGACCCCGGGGTCAATGGCACTGTTCGGCACTGTTCGCATACCATATTCTGCAATGGTAATTCAACACAATAAGGGGGTCCAAAATTATCTCTTCGATTCATCACTTCCGTACCAAATTTGTCTATGTAGGGGAGACGCAAGACCTAAATAGAGGCTGAAAGGAAAGTGAGCTTCCAACCAAGAGAGGCAATCGCGTGTGATGTTTCGCTTGGCAAAGTGGCCTCACGAAACGCGATTGAGCTCCAACACCACCCAACAGCCATCTACTCTCCCTCCAGAGCTTTACGCCACAGTGACTCTCAGAGATCATAGTACCACACCAATAAACAAGACCTCTGCAGACTCCATCAGCACTTAGAATGTTCGGACACCGACCTCTCCTTTATCGACCTGGCCGGTCGGGGCATTCTAACAGGTTTCCATTTACTCGTTCTGCCAGCTACAGCTCAACGGCCCAGTTGCCTCTCTGGGGAGAAGTTGACCCGCCCAGCCAAGAAAATGACGACCCTGTATGTGCTTCTGTACCTATGCCCCTGATCTTCGGTTCAAGCAATCTGATGAGTTACAGTTCCCTAATCCGACCCCTCCTGCGTGTTCCCAGCCGGATCCTCCTGCGAATCCAGAGCCAACTCCAAAGACGCGATCCAAACTTCATCCTGCACGCAAGGATCATGGCTTGGTAGTCACCTGGCCATTAACTCGGAGAGGAGAGGCATAATTCCTCGCTGTTATAAAAATCAGGCACATTTAGGCTTGCCGACCTGAGCGGAAGTTGAGGACGAACGGCACCAAAAAAAGCACACTACCTGGAAAGATGGTGTCAGGCGCAGAATGGGCTCTACTGGAATGGAGTACAGAAGGAAAAGTTGGGATAATACAGGATACCGGGGCCACTGAAATTTTGCTGGATCGAAAGAAAAGCAGAGACAGACCGCTTTATGAAGCCTAGAGTCTAGATTGGGCTAATCACCATGGATATATTTTGCAGACAGCGGTCGCAATCGTCCTTCAAATGAACATTTCTGCTTTCGCTGAGCCCTTCTCAAATACCAAATATTCGTATAGGACGCCCATGAGCCTCAGGAGGCCTCGGGCGTATTTGGTTCAAGGAGAACACGCACTCATCGGATCTTTCCTGTCAGTAATGACAAATACGTTAGGCAGGGGAGCAAACGAAGTGAACTAATTAACAAAAAAAGCCAACTCTCGTTGCCCTCTGTTGACTGTGCTCGCCAGCCAGCCCAGCCTCCCAACCTTTCTACTCAGATCACCTAGGTAAAGTTTTCGTTGCCTCTGGCCAGCACCAGGTATTCAATTATCCAGTATAAACCATGTTGCTTAACCGTGTAGTTTCTGATACCTAGTTTCAAATGTGATTGATTAAAGGGGGCTTCAATAGCAGAACATGAACATGATACTCAGTTGCGAATAAAGATTTTGGCGGGCGAAGCCCACGACGAAACAGGCTTGAAGCAGCGAAGCTCAATGAATACAGGGTAACCACACATTGCAATGTATATTCCACATTCCCGTTTGAAAGTTCCCAAGAGCTCAATGTTTTCAGATTTAGATTTCTTAACCTGCAAGGCAATGCTTTGCCCACATTGTACTCCCACATACCCAGATCAAAGCCTTACAGCAAAAGCCCGCTCTATTCTTCATCGGTAGCAATGACGATTTTACTCATCAGAACTTCCGCCCGAAGCCTTTCCTCCCTTTCTACCAGCCTCGACAGGATCGACCTTGCCGCCAGCAAACTCTGTTACTCGGGTCAGCAATCAGCTTCTCATTCCCCACATTACAGAAGAAAGCTGAGGAACGGAAGTTGAACTTACGGCCATTTCCACCACCGCTGCCTCCTGAGCTGGAATCACTTCCAGAGTTTCCGCTCCCGCCAGACGACTTTCCACCCTGGGCGCCGGCCTCAGTGGGATCGACCTTTCCTTGGGCGAATTGGCCGGTGCCAACGCGCTTGTCTGGAGTTCCGTCCTCCTTGAGGCCTCCGTGCTCTATTTGAGTTGGTTGTTAGTGGCTGGTAGATATAGTGATAGTGATGGTGAGGCAATAGTGAAGAAGGAGGGGAAGTATGAATGGAGGTTGGGGTGGGATTGATGCATTGGTGAAGGCAAGTGATTGTTGTGATGTGGTGGAGATGAGGAGATGGGAGTGCGTACCAGTTGGCTTGTAGGTGTCAGACATTTTGATATTTGATTTGGTTTGTTGGTTGTAGATTGTTGTTTGAAGATATGAAGATGATGTTATAGATGATGAGAAGAATGCTTGATGAACGGAGGAGATACCTCTTTATATAGACATTTCCCTCCCTCATCCAGCTCTCCAGGAGCAAATCCTCCGCTCCATGATCTCTGATCTTCCCTACCTCTCTCACAAGCTGGATAAAATAGGTGAGAACAAGCAAAAGTCATGATGTAAACACCTCCTCTTCCATCACCGTCAGAGTAAGCCGTGCTGTGGTTCAACACAGACATGCATTCCCAGCTAGATCCATTTACCCTTTTCCTCTCATTCTCCCTAGCCGCGCAGCCTCAGACCCCAGAACATACACTACATCTGTAAATGATCCCATCGATCTCCACGATTCCCGTCCATCAGCGGGTATCAGATCGATCTAGACGTATGTCCGGGGATGCAGGTACCTAGCCGGCGGGCACCAAACCACACTCCTCTTTACACCAAAATGGAATACACCAGGGGAAACAGCTCCTTTCCGCACTTGATTTGTTCGGCAAGGGAAAGAGAGGGGAAAGGTGTTTGACATGATCGCGTCTTTTGTCCCGATCTCATGATGTAATTGATCGTGACGGAGGAGCGAGATCCTTACTAGGGCGACGCGTTGTCACGGGATTATCTGTGGGACGCGAGGGGGCAAGGGATTTTTGGTTCGTGTTCGGGTTGGATGGTTGATCTGCTTGGCTAGGCAAGTCTTATGTGGATAATTGGCTGCAATGATAGGTTGAAGTTTCGTATGTAAGAGAAGGAAATGCTTGATGTGGGGTTGCGGGGTAGATGGAGTTCGATGCGGCTGTTTGGTATGGGAATTTGAATCTCCATCATGGTGTCGATGCGCAAATTAGTGCTTGGAAGTCTCTAGGAGTTCAACTCCGGATAATAAGAACATGGATAGTTTGAAGAGAAATGCAATGATGACATTCGGCGGGTAGATGTACTGTGAGCATAGAAAAAGAAAACAAAATGTAAGAATGTGAGAAATGACCAAAGTCGCACGCCACTCGGCGAGTTGAATGGTAGCAAAAACAGACCGCTCTTCTGCGTCTTGGATTCTGCAAGAAGGCAACATGCGAGTGAGTTGGAAGGAAGAAGCAAACAAGACAGCCTTGGGCGTTTCGACTTCGGCAAGCAGCAAACACATGCAATGGAGGGGTTGAAGTCATGACGTCTTTTTCATTCTTCATTCCAGATCTGTGCCTTCCTTGTGAAATCCCACACAAATCGATTGAGCTTTCCCAGCCTACCCCTTGAACGCCAGGGCTATATGCAAGACCTTTATACCTCACGCCAATCATTTGGCTGCCGTCATAAGTTCTGCTCCGTTCCGTACAACACCAACCACAGCTCCCGTTTGCACAACTTCCCCGCCTCCGCCGCTCAAACGATATTCTACTTCGGCCAGTCCGTCTAACCATGTAATCATAACAGGAGCAGGAACATCTAGCTTCGTCAACTCTTCGCTGAGCGCTGTGATGATATCCGCCAATGCTAGACCTTGGTTCGCTTTCAGAGAATTGATCATTTGTAGACAAGTCGTTACGTCGGGGGTCTTTAGGAGAGTGTTGAGGATTTTGGAGATGTCTTCGGGGTGTGGAGAGGCTATGCATTCGTAGATTGTAGTTTCCGTGATCATGTCCCGTTTGATGTCCTTTTCGGCGAGTTTGGGCGTGCCCTTGATGTGGATTGGAGTACCTGTAAACCGTCAGCTCGAACCGCAACACCGGGGAGATAAAGACTTACTGCTTGCATGGCATGCCTGTAGCACGTTCAGAGCTCTTCTCATGTCTCCTTTGCTCAATTTCACCAGTGCATCTGTCGCTGAAGCATTGATCTGCACATTCTCCTCAATGATAACCTTATCGACCAACACCCGAATATCCCTCTCTTTCAGAGGACTGAACCTGAACCTCGTACAACGACTCAGCAGAGCCGGGCTGAGCTTATGCGTATAGTTGGCGATGATGCAGAATCTAGTATTCGCCGTGTATTTCTCCATGATCCGTCTCAGTGCCATCTGTGCAGTTGAAGTCATGGCATCCGCCTCGTCCAAAATGATCAGCTTGTATGTTGGCATGGAGGCAGAAGTAGATGTCGTGCTCATTGTAAAGATCTGTTTCGTGCTGGCGAAGGTCTTGATCTGTTCTCGGACCACATCGATACCACGATCATCGGAAGCATTGAGTTCGAGTACCATCTGCCGCATGTTCTTCGAGCCATAGATCTTTCGTGCAAGCGCGAGAATTGTAGATGTCTTTCCAGTTCCAGGTGGGCCGTAGAGGAGGAGATGAGGGAGTCTCTGGTAGGCTGTCAGTCACTTCCTTTCGTGCTCTGGAGCTTTCCTTACGTTTGTCTCGACGAATTTGTTAATTGTTGCGAGAATGTCTTGATGACCGGATACATCTTCAAGAGTATCTGGGCGATACTTTTCGACCCTGCAGGCAAATCAGCAGATGTCATACAGCAGGTATTGGTAGTCCGGACCATGGGAGACTGTCTTCAGCTTCAATTGGGAGATTTGCTGCGCTTCTCTTGCCCTTGGAATTGGTGTTATCCGAGTTGAACATCACGGTATTCGACGCCGCGGGCGCATCGATATCCATATCATCCCCATAGTCTGACATTTTGGCGTGTGTGGGAGCTTTGTGGAAGTTATTTTAGAAGTTGAAGGTTGTTTCGATTCGGGAGGGAGACGCGATTTTTGGCGTTGTCGCGTTGAGTGGAAGGCCTTGAAGTTCAGGCATTCAGTACCCCCCATGAGGTCCTCGCCTGACTGGAACTGGTCCCCTTCAGTGTCCAGCATCGACCTAATTATGACACTGCCATGTTTCTATATTGCTCTAGCAAATTCTCTTCAGAACTTTGTACAGATGAATTCTATTCGGTGTAAAAGTGTTCTTGTTGTCAGAAGCAGGAGCGACTGCGATGCACTTCAATGCTACGAACGGAGATGCTGAATCATTGAAGGTCTTCAATGTACTTATTGTCGGCGTATGGACTCTATCTAGAGACAGCTTCTTGGTACAGTAAGTAGATCTCATTTTGCTCGTGGCTAGTTATCGCTGAAAGAGTAAGAACTTCTCAAGTCAAGCTAAAGATGTTGTCTCAGGCACTGAAGCACATTCCGCAGGTCCCAGATGCGTCGAGTATGAGCTTTAGTAGACCACCACGTGTGCCTTCTCAAGTACTATACGCCTCTTCGGATCATCCAATGGGTACTTGGCCAGTGCAGCAGATATGGCATATGCAATATTCTCAGCCGTTAGAGGTGGGTCGTGGGATGGCTCTCGAGTTTGTGCTTCAGAATCGTTCTGGAGAGTACTTTGCCGGGCTAAAAGTTCGCAGCGGTAGCAGTCTTTGGACCAGCGAAGCAAGATTGCAAACTCGAATGCTTCATTGCATGCTTTCCCAAGAAAGGCAAACAGCCTATCGACTGAAGCCTCCCTGGCTCTGCTGGTTGGTTGTGGCCATAGTGGAGCCATACATTCCTGAATGTGCTTCGCTATCTTCTGCGGTCTCGAGGACTTTGTTGCCAGGAAAGAAGCACATTGCAGGGTGCATACTCTCCATTCTGCAATTTCCGCATGTCCTTGAACATAGGTCAGTACTTCTGGAGGAGCATGACCAGGAGCGTCGACTCACCGGTTTGCAATTGCAACAAGGAAGTCTCGAACATGGCAAGCCAACGCTCTGAATCGATCACTCCGTCGGCGAGATGATCTATTCCAAATATCTTCCTTTACAGGATATTGTCATAAATAAGTTCGAAGAGCATCACTCTGGTCTGATTCCTCCGTTCCGAAAGACTGGCACCTTGCCTGTACGGTAAGCATCGATCTATTTCATTTTCGAAACCCACTGAATACATTCATTGCAGGGAGAAGGCGGCGTGTTATGTTTTGCCGAAATCGAATCCATGAAGAGAATCTATGGTTTCAAGCCGATTTTCGAGGAGGAAACGGCTGTGAAATTTTTTGCGTTCAACGAAGACCAATGGTTATCTTATGATGATGCAGAGACTCTTCAGCTGAAAGTTGAGTATGCGCAAAAGCAAGGGTAGGTACCTAAAGCCCCTTTTATGAGTCGAGTTTCCCCTACTAAATGGTCTTCTTTAGTCTTCTGGGTTTGTTCATTTGGTCAATAGACCTCGATACGAAGCCGCATGATCCGCTGAAGGCACTTTTAGGCGGTAAACTAGACAGATTTGCAAAGAAAATGGCGTCCAAAATACCATCGATGATTGGCAGTCCGTATCGGGGACCCAATGTGCCGGTGCGTGTTCTTCCAATGTCCCGAGAAAACTTCCAGGCTAATGGCCCAGAATGCGGGAGTCTTGATTGTCCAGGCGGCAGTACGTATATGTCCTAAGAGACACTCCTCACTTTCGACAACTAATCTTGAGAGTTTGGTCATGATTTGTGTGACTAGCACTGACCTGAAAAGTGAGGAATGCCGCTGCTCAGCAGTGGTGCAAAAAGTCGGAGACAGTCGCATCTACCCAGTCACTTTGTTGCCCTATAAGAACTACTCCAAATCTAAACACATGCAGCTGGGAAGTCGGTTCGTAGCCCAGCTTTTATCGGACGATCCTCATGCTGAAATTTCGTACAGGAAATTTCCCAGCAGGTAGTGGTATTTGTTTGGGAAGCTGCGGAGCCGGCAAGATCCCAGTGATCAGTAGCACATATCCCATGATGATAGAGCCAGGGAAAGATGTGGCCACAGTCAATGCTTGTCTGGTTTCTGGAAAAGGTAAGTCCAGCGTGCCTCCAGAACACGACATGATACGCGCTGACTTTAGAAGCACTGTATTGCTGCAGCGAGGTACCAGTTATCCGACTCAATAGAGATGGCCTCTTCTAATGAAAACAGAGAGCAGCAGGCGCCAGCCCTTGTACATATTATCCGGATACTTGTATCGGAATTGACAAGAATGGACAGCCTACAAAAGGGACAGGTTGCCCGAATCCAGGTCAGCTTTACCGTTGTTGATCCACTCATTTGAAGCTGATGAGCATGTTTAGGCCAGAAATTAGTTACATACGCACGAGGTTTGTTGAGACAGTCAATTTGATAGATAGGTGCTCTGTACAACTAACTTGCTTCCAGGAAAATGTAGCCCAAGAAAAGGAGAGTGGAGTCCTTTCTGTTGTGAGAGTGACGTGGTGACAGATGAGTGTACGCGAGCGACCCCCCACAAATCTCGAAGTAGAAAGTTATTAGAAGGCATGGCTAAAGTTTATAGGTCGATGGACCAAAGGGAATGTCGTTCTCATGTGTGAAGCCGCCGGCAAATGTGATGGCGCAGGTGAAGTTTCGGTCATCCAAGACGTCGATAATGGTGCCGGGTACCAATGCAGATACTCCCGCTCAAGTGGCAGCTCAATGACAGCTACGCCATGGTAGGTAATGGGGGAGCACCAAATTTTCTCTTTGTCTCAAGAAAGTCTTGAGATATGCCTTACCCCTTTTCTCGTAAAACCCTCGATGAGGCAAAGGCTGACTTCCCCCTCATTACAGGTTCGATGCTGATCTTGCATATTGTTGTCCAGCTGAATCTATGCTCAGGGTACTTGCTCTGCCGCTTTTAATTCAAAATTTAGAACTAACTCAGACAGGGCACAATATCTCTTCCAGTGCCACTTGCGTAAATCCTTGAACCCAGTGTACTTCGATAGTCATGGCACTAATCAATGTACAGAAACCTATTTCCGAAGCCAGGCCTTCCGTCGGATGTCCAGAGACTCGGAGTTGAAGTGCAGAATAACGGCAACAATCAGAGGCCCAATGATAATGCTTGTGGCTTCTTTATCCTATCCGGTAAATTGTTACTTTCAGGAAATTGTGCCAGAGATTCTGATGGCGTAATAGGTCCCAAATCAGAGATGAGCACTATGAACAAGCGAGACGGTTCTCACTGGGAATTCTTTAATTGCCCCAAAGAAATGACCGAGGTCCGCCGAACAGTTCGAGTTGTCTGCACAGTAGACGGGCCGGAAAGTAACTGTGATGATATATATGACGATGGGCTTCCGCACGCAGTTGTTGAAATGCCGGACGGCTACGGACCTGTAAAATATGCAATGGCTGTCAGTCTCGAACCTTCTGTCAACCACACAACTCTTCCACACAGGCTCGTGAAACGGCTCGGACTGGGAAAGCAAATCTTCGACTTCACTTTCGATCACGATTTTACTGCTGTCAATAAAAGAGCTGCATCTGTCAGTGTCGCCTTTCTGCCATTTACCTTTTCGGACACTAACTCGATCAATAACAGAATATTTTATTACTCATTGATTACAATGATGATCCAGGGTACTGGGACAAGGTTGTCGGTAGGCGTTTGAAGACTTGTGTTCTCCTATGTCCCATTCTAATGCCCTTTAGCTCCTCCAGGTGTGCCAAAGATGCGACGCCGGCAATTGCAAGAAGTTCGGGAAGATCATGGAGGTAATTTCAAAAGCTGGCTGGAGCACACATGGCACAAGGAAAAGAGAAGCATGGATACTCACCAGCTTCACGAAGGATGGTTCTCTGAAGACGTACTCACATGGTTTGCACTTCAACAAGAAATCGGCTCATTACTGACTGACGGCAGCAAATCAACTTACAAATTAGACGTGACATCCTGGGACTATTCCCAGAGATATCCACCTGCAGGTACTACCGACACCACTGACCCGACAGATGCTGTCAGTCCACCAGGCATGCCAGAGTTTTCACGACCCGTGTTGAATCTAATACAATGGGACTTCAACGCAGAGGGAGAGATCCGAGTCAACCTGTATGTTTTGCTCAAATTGACAAGTAGCAATACTTACTAATCTGTCAGAATTTCTCAATTGACCCTCGGGATTGCCTTTGATAGCGACAGAGTGGCAAATGCGGAAGTAAGTCTTACCCACAAGTTACATGTCCGAAACGCCTACGGGGCCGATCACATACATCTCAGGTTATCCTGGGAGTAGATAACACTGCCAGAATTTACGGCAATATGAAGGCTGGGACTGGCCATGAATTTCAGGTTTGTTATGGTAGCGATGCCTCAGTTGTTCTGTACGTCAAACTCATAGCGCCGTAAGTTTGTTTCTTAGCTTTAAAGAGCTCAAACAAGGCTGATTTGTAATCCAGGACACTGCTCAAAATAAACTTAAGCGGAAGGAGAGCTTTGAAGATGTGGGGACCAGTAAGCATTTTCTTTGTTGACCTTTCTTGGGGAGGGCCATAGACTAATGACATTGCGATAGTTCCCCGTATATCCATTCACGTGTGTTGGTGGTAATCAGAAAGTGAGACGGGATGGAATGAATTAAGAGGACGTTGAGGTGCTAGTAATGGGGTCATATTAAGTTTCCCCGACTTTATTCCTTCGTCCAGGGTAAGACTATCAAAGAGAAACATTTTTTATGTGATTAGGGAGCTGTAACATATTGTAATATCACTTTCTTAAATATTTGCAATTAAAGATCTGCCAAATCCGAACGTCAACAGATTGGACTTATAGATCTATCAAAATTTGTGCTTCAATACTCCCTAATAATCCTATAAAGCTAACAAGAGACAACCTTCCTTTCCGCAAAGGTCTCATACCCCCCTTCGTTTAGCTTTGGCACAATGCTACCAGACAAACGGTTGATCTTTACGTACACCTTCTCCAACGCCCGATAATCCCAGCGAGTTTCTAGCCTCTGTACCTTAAATTCCAGCACCTGCATCTTTGAATCCCTATTATCTACGAAGAAATTACAGAAGAGGGTCTCTACCATTTTCTTAATCGTTCCCGCGTTGAGTCCTAGCCGACCGCTCTCTTCTGGAAGATTGTTGGAAATGCAAAGAGCTTGGAGTTTAAGAAAGGCGCGCATTCTGAAGAAGGTTGTATTGAACTGATATAAAAATGATTAGTGAGAGCTTTCAAGCAGTAAACAAGACTTTGAGATTTGTGCTAACCTGAACATTGTGGTCGTGTATTATCTCATCCTGAGGAGTTTTCTCCTTTACTACTTCGTCTTTCCGTTTCCAGCTGCTTGGAAGCCCCGGAAGTTTGAACCCGGAAGACGGAGTCGGCACCTCTACTCCGTCCTCGGTCTGGTCGTCCGGCTCATCCATCGAGAGTTTCTGCAAAGTCGAAGCATGTCTCTTAACAATCGGCCACAGTTTCGGATAATGCTCCATAGAATCATTGTTGATATGCAATTCCTCCAACCCAGAAAGAGAACCGAGAAAGTCTGCCGTGACACTTTCCACATATACCGGACTCTGGTGATGTTGATAAGGGTTGAGCATCGTGAAACTGAGTGATTTCAGATTCGGTACACAGCCATTGAGGTCTCCGAAGAATATATGGGAAGCTGTTCTCCCTAGATCCAGTACCTTCAGAGCGGTCAAATCCATGCTTCCTTTCAAAGCAGAGCAGTGATCTGGCGTTAGGCTATACAGCGAAGGGGAACCATTTGGAGTGGATGAGAATGCCAACTCCTCCAGCGGCGGGAACACGTCCCCTCGCTGTAAGCACAGATTGAATGCGCCGCTTCCATCCGCCCCAAATCTGGCATATTTCTGTTGATAGTCTCCGAATTTGAAGCGTGAGTCTTCGACAGCACCCAGGCGCAACACTCGCAGATTCTTACTCCGTTGCAGAATACGGGTAATTACAGGGAATTCAGACCGTTCTGCCCCGAGGGGACTAAACAGACGGACTGGGCAAAGTACAGTGTACTCTAAAGAATACAATCGAGGAGAAGTGAGGAGGGCAAGGTCCATAGACATGTCGTATAAGCCGTTCGTTTCTCTCCCTCTTGAGGTGTTCACGACACATAAACGAGCCTCGGGAAACAATGAGTGGAACAAACTTAGTACGATTTTTGGGATGTGTGATGTGGAATTCCAGCTGAGGCTGTCTTAGCCGCAAGATTATCACAGAGGCATGATGCTGCTCTCACCTAAAACTTTCAAGATGGTCAAGTCTTTCGAGTACCTTACACAAGACATGATCGCCGTCTTGTTGAGTCCAGTCACCGATGGAAATTTCTTTGATGTGGGTGGAGATGCTGTCTGTTGGGTCCAGGATGCGATCGATCAGCTGTTGTGAAGTAGCCTTGGGTACAGTCGTAGATGCAGAAGTATCTCCATGACTGAAGAGCGAAATCGAGCGATAGATCTCAGATTCATCCATAGCAGTCTGCTTTTCAGGCATTTGAAGGTACTTGTGGATCTCAGAGCGACAGGAACATGAAGAGAGGGAAGAATCGAGATGAGGCCAACTGAAATGCGACCTCTGCTAAAGTGGTGACTGTTGCCTGTTAGTGCCAAGATAATTTACAGGATAAATAGATTGTCAGCGTCTACGATTTATGATTGGCTACCAATATTGAAGCAACCCGCGCGTGAAAGGAGCGAAGTTATTGTACTGGACTTGATACACATCAGATTTGAGGTTCGTCTATAGTCTTGCATCCTCCCCCGGTACGGCGGCTTATTAAGACCCAATGGTCGCGAAAACGTAGAATTGAAAATTAAATACGTAGAATAGAAAAGTACTTGAGACCTAGGCTATAAGCTTTAGAGAATCAAGTGTATATGTACTGCGGATGAATTCACCTGGGGAGCTCAAAGACATACGAGCGAGGTGGATCAAGGGGTGAAATTGCTATTGGATCCTGACCAGCCTCGGCCACTGTATCTGCCAGAATCAACTGCGAGGTCTGACCTGAAGCGCCTCGGCAAGCCTGCGGTTGATGTGGCTGCCGACTTCATGGGTGCGATATCCGAGCACGCAATGAAGAAAATTGAGACTAGTGTTCCTAGCGAATATGTTCAAGTCTGCCAAAAGCAATTTGTTCTGACTATGCGGTAGCCAAAGGACATCACAATGAGAGTTTGTTTCCCGCAGGCTGCTGCTTCTCGCAACCGCTGATGTGTTCAAGGGGGCAAAAAGGGCTGGCATGCATCCAGTTACTTTGATCAAGGAACCAGAGGCCACTGCCATGTATACTCTACATATAATGCAAGACAAGACCCTGAGCGTCAGTAGTCGCAGTTTGGGCAGGGGCCCACGCTAATATTTGAGTAGATTGGTGATGCTTTCGTCATTTGCGATGCTGGAGGCGGTACGGTCGATTGATCTCGTATGAAATCACACAGCTATTTCCGAAACTTGAACTGAAGGAGCTCGTTCCGGGAAAGGGCGTCATGGCTGGGTCTCTTGGCCTCAATAAGAGCTTCGAGGAAGCTGTCAAGAATCTTGTCAGTGAGGATCAATGTGCCAGTCTTCGCAAGACGAGAGGATTTGAGCAAGCCGCCGTACAATTCGATCCCCACATACCCAGATGGCTGGAACGGACAGTGCATGAACGGCAGCCAGCAGTATGACTATCAACAATACCAGAACAACACCGGTCCGATGAGTCCTGCAAATGGGTGCTATGGTCCAACACACGGAAATGCCAGTTTCAAGCTACACCTCGCGAGTATCCTGGAAGCAGTTAAAGGCATGGCCAAGGCCAACCGTCACATCATGGGAGTCATCCTCAGTATTCAGAGAAGAGACTTCCAAGGAATAAAGATGGTTACAACAACCAGGATAATCTCGCAACACGGAATAGCGGCCCATCTGAACAGTTCCAAGGTCCTGATGTACGAGCGCATGGACACGGGAGAGAAATTGATAGGGGACTCGACTCGAGTCACCGATGTGGACCTTATGTTGGCGAGCAAAGCAGCGAAGCCATCGATATTGCTAATCCCCATAGGCATCATGAGACACTGACCCAACTGCATGCCTTGAGCATGCTTCAGTACTGCCACAGGAAAAATAAAAGGGTTGCCCAGAAATCAAGGTTTGGTGTCCCACAGTCCTTGTGGCATTGTAAATCAAACAAAGGCTTTGTGTGCAACTACCGGGTGGCGGCAACAGGCACCAGATATGGCATGCATTGTGAACAAAGAAGTCAGATACCTTCGGGATCATCATTGCTCAAGAATATCTACAAAACGTTATTTGTAAGAGAATAAACTCAGCCAAAGGCGAGATCATGGCCCAGCCCATTGTCCCTTTTCAGGACAGCATACAAAACATTCGCAATAGTCTACGAGCGGGCCACCGAGATCTCGAGAAGATCGCCCACAACCTCAAAACCGCAGCTGCAGCACGAGAAAAGCCGGCTGACCCAGCTGTCCCTGGGATAACGCATGCTCTAGTCTCTTCAACCTCCCAGGTCGAATTGGAATTCACGACGAGAAAACTCGCACGACTCGAATCCGATCTCTTGCAAGCCAACAATGATCTCGAAGCAAGTCGGAGAGAAACAATCAAACTACGCAACCATGCGGCGAGCGCTCGAGAATCTACTAAGGCAGACGCCCACGAGGTCAGAGAGCTGCTGGCCCGAATAAACATACTTGAGAACGACAGGATGAACAATGCGAGTAAAGTCGAATCTGTGAAGCGTGATCTCACTAGGTCTGAGAAGCGGAATCAAGATACTTTGAGGAAACAATCTAAATTTACAGCCCAAAATAATATACTGGAGGCTGAATTGGCTGCTGCGAAGGAGGAATGTCAAGAAAATCTCGCTTCGTCATCGGCGCCGAGTGTCAGGTCCACGGGAGACCCAGTTGAGATCGGACGTCTGAAAGAGGTCAGTAAGCGATTGCAGGCCGAACTTACTAAGGAGAGGGCAATCATTGCCGGGATGAAAGGTAAGAGACAAGATCTCGATTTCTACGGATCATATCCCTATATGACGAAAATTTCAAGCTTCATAGGAACCGGAGACTAACTTGTAGGTAGCGCGAATGAATAACTACGAGCAAAGAGCTTCGGAATTGGAGAATCAAAAACGAAAGAACATATCAAGTGGGGCAAGTAACATTGGAGGAAGCTATACCCAGCAGCGATTGGCAAGAGAAAAAGAAGAAAGGGAGAAGACAGATCTTGAACGGCAACTCAAACTTGCCAGAAACGAGGCCGCCAAAGAAAAGGACTTGGGTACTCAGCTTCGCAGTATGCTTACCAAGACAGTTGAAGTCAGAGGATTACAGTTACCCAGATCCAAAACAGGTTGAGATATGTCCTCTTCCGTCTGTTATGGGAGCATAACCTGGATGTTCCATGGTTCGGCATACACAATGTGCCGGATGGAGAACTTGCGGAGAAATTGTTGGCTGGCTTTGAGCGACAACAGGATGGGTATGATGAGCGTGAGTCCACACATGAATCCAGGAGTCTTCTGGAGAGCGCTAATTGATAAATAGTGGCGTGGTTAAAAACACGTGCGGACTGGAGGGTCTCAACCATGGAATGTGCTTCCTGGATCCACTCACGATACCCACCGAAGGCAGGTGTGACCATCATTGTTATTGATGAGATGATGGATAAGTTCATGGATCCATTGTTGTCTAGGACCCTAGCGCGCAATACGGTCAAGACCGCACTCCTTAAGCTCTGCCAACGGGCCCATGCTTTGATACTTGAGGTCAGACAGGGTAGAGATCTGCTGGAGATCGAGGTACCAGTTTCAGGAATTGTATACGATGATAAAGAACACATGGTAGAGAACTACGATGTCCCACAAAGTCAGTGATTTGGAGGTGATGACCTTGCTGGAGAGCCAATTCTCTTCGCGCTGTCGGGAGTTTTGGTAAACAGAACCGAAGGAGGCGAACGAGTGGTCATTGAAAAGGCGCATGTAATTTTATAAGTTTTCTATAGAGTACAAAGGTATTATCAAGCATCGTAAGGTGCTTGCTGAAGAGGGTTCAAAATGAAGATAAATACACAGAATCGTTTGCTTTGCGGACGTCACAGCATCACAGCCCACTTGAAGCGAGAAAACTGGTGATAACGCCAAACGCGCCAGTTGCGTTCAACTAAATAAGTTATTAGCAAATCCTTCTCATTACTTGAAGCTAGTTGGTGCCTACCGAAAAATTAATGCCATGCCCAGATCCGGGCTGTACATATACTTCCAGGTTCTTGGATGCATTGAAAACATTACGAGCTGGCTCTTCGAGTATAGGGGTGCAATTCCCATTGCAGAAAACCAGATCGTTCTCACCAGACATCACCTAGGCATCGATTATTAGCGAGGTAGACTACTACAAGTCAAAGTGTTGCTCACCAAGACTGGTCCCGTATACTTCGGTGCGTATAAGTCCGTGACAGCCAAGCTGATGATTTCCATCAATGCGAATGGTTGCTTAGTAGCTTCACTATACTCGACAACTTTCCTATCGTAGAAGGGATATTTGAAGAAGCTTTCAAGGTGTCAGCGTGCGCAGGGGAGCGAGGAATAGATGAGGCGTATCTTACACATTCACGTTCGCGAAGATATCAACCCAGGTCGTGTATCCTCCATCAAGCTGTCTCCACCTCCCAGGCGACTGGACTCGGGCAAGTCGAGACTGCCATGCTTCGAACGCCACTGCTGTATCTGGGGTTTTATAGCTGATGCCAGTGAGGACTGCACCATTCACCAGTCCTGGATTCGAGACCAGAAGAGCATTTGAGATCACGCTCCCGAAACTGTGGCCGACGAGAACAACTTTCTTTAGTTTCGAGGAGAACTTCCCTTCGCGGATATGATTGACAATTTGTTCGAGAATAGAGACTTGGATTGAAACTTGATTGACGTAGCCGGAGATACTGCAAGGAGCAGGTCAGTCAGCTTGGGATGTTGGACACGATGAGGAGTGAAAGCGTACACTGAGGACTTTGAAACGCCGAGTCTGTCGTAGAAGAACACGGAGTATCCTTTTGATATTGCATGGTCGACGAAACTGTATTTCTCTGGCTGTATCTCGGGGTGCCAGTAGCTATCAATCTTGTCAATTGCTGACACATTTGAGATGTGGAGTTCGGGTACTGACCTCCTGTCAAATCCAAGCCCATGACTAGCCACGAGAACAGTCGTGCTGGGTCCTTTCGTAGGAGCACAGAATGTGCCTGCAATTTTGTAGCTAGCTGTCACTTGGGGAGAGAAGCCAGAGACGGGATGGAAAGTCACATTCGCATCCCATCGTGATAGATTCGTGGTGAAGGTTGTCACATCGTAGTCTGTTTCCAGAGTTGGTAGACCCCAGATGTAGTTACCAGATGTAACAGTGAGGGGAATGATGTAGTCTTTGCAGATCTTCTTTGGGTCTCTCGTGTGAGCGAGGGCCAAACCTGCGTAAAGTAATAACAAGGTGAGGATTGACAGCATCTTGGGATGTGAAGAATGCTCGTCGCGACTTGAACTCGAATCAATTCATAGCACCAGAGAACGGAAAACATATTTCTTATACCATTTAAATTCCAAATCACAAATTATCCGAGTGCTTGCAGACGTACAAATCAAAGTGAGCAGGAAGGTATCGGCATGCCAAGTATCTCAACTTCCAACTCCGAGCCGAAAAAGCGGCTGCATTTCTGCAACAAATTCAGCAATACGACGTTATCTTGAGCCCTGACTCAAGACCCCAAGTACAATCTAGGTGTATTCCGGAAGGTCAAAGTCTGCTTTTTGCCAATCAACTTTTCGTGTTTGAATTGAATCTGCTTCCCGCAGTCTCCTCACGTTACGCGATGATCAGAACAACGATCACTGATCGAGTTGTGGAATAGTCATTGCTGACCTCAGCACTGCTCATGAATGAGTTCGCGACGTGATCTTGAAAAGCCGAGGCTACAATGTTCGGTGTCAAGAACGACCGAGGGAAATGAGTGGATCTCAAGCCTGATGTTGCAATACGAGACGAACTGGGGCGGTGCTGGAAGGCTTAAAAAAAATGTTGCCGAATTCAAGCAGTGACAAATACTCGGAAGGGTATCCACCAACGATTTCAAGGAGGGTACCATAGAAGTAAATGAGAATGATCAACCGAAGTCTTTCTAGTGATTTTCCTCACTTCAGCACCGGTATTCCGGTCGTAATACGGGAAATATGGAAAATGTTTGGTCTGGATGTTGAAGCGTCATTGAAAGCTTCCGTGCACAAATAGGGACCAGCTCAGAGCTGTGCTAGTGACTGAATATGACTCGATGTATAAGACATACACAGCGGCTCATTTCGTTCCATCCACGAGTGCTCAATTGTCTGTAGCTTTCAACCTCAGCTCACTTCGGGGTGAAGTCGGTCAACGTACTCGCTTACTGTACAGAACAGCGAATGAGTGGTACAAACAAAGCCGAGCATAGGCTAATCAAACTCAAAACAAACTTCAGACGAACCTGGAAACATCCCAAGGAAAATTGTCTCCCCCTCACAGCACGATGAAAACATCTGCAACAGATGGCTGACACATCTTCTGTCATTGGGTAACTCAGGGCACGACCTGGCAAACCGGTTGGAGGGAGTGGCTTGCAGTTATGCTCAGCACAGCCTCCACCAGCGCTGAGCACCACATCACGAAACACGGCAGCGGTAAGTCGGTGCTGCAATTCGTCGGGTATTTCCATCTCTTGTTTCTTCACCCAAGCTTCTCGTCCTGTCTTTGCGCACGCGCTTTTGTTAGCGCTCTCCTATCTTGGAGGATGGTCCTTCCAGTCAGTATTGTTTGGTGTTCCTTCGGCGTTACCTGAGACGAGAGAGACCTCCGTGAGATGTGCAGACTCTTGGAACAATCCTTTGAGAGCACGGCAGGGAACGCCCAGTCGGTCGGAATTTAGAGTTTGACATAGTGGGCTGGCAATAGAGTTAAACTTCTAGCTCCAGCATAACTGGGCAGTTGAAGAGCTTCAACTTTGCTTGTTGGTGAGCTGAATTCTGCTGGAGTGTCCGAATAGTAGCTGGTAGAAGCTGCTTCCGAAGTCGAAAAGCAGTAAGAGAGGCAAAATAATGTCATTGGGAATGTTCTATTGGACTGAGCGACATTCTCACAGCTTTGAAGGTGCACAGTTACATATGTGTATCAGATTCGCCCAATCTCCATGGGGTCAACGGTACCCTAGCGCAAATCTGACAGAGGATAGGTCCCCACAGCCCGCTTTCATCGGATTCACCCCCCTGCTTTCGCATTCCCTGCGTCGCCAAGGAAGCTTGGTATTATCAATGTGTTTGGAGGAGTTCTGAAATGTTTGTCACAGCTGGGGAAGCGATGTCCTCAAATGCTCAGGGTCCATCAGGAGGCAAGAGGAAACATATAAATAGTGGCCCCTCGTCTTCTATTTTGTCTCATCATCCTTCTCAAATTTTCTCATACTTTCGATTCAGCTGGTCTATTTCAAAAGTCTTAATAAACATCCGTCTCCTTTCAATATGCAATACTCCAAGACTTCCGTCATCCTCTCCCTCCTCCCAGTCACCCTTGCCCAGTATGGCTATGGCGACTCCTCAAAGGCCAGCACCACAGTCGAAGCTGCTGCTGCTAGCACTGCAGCCTCTTCATCTGGTCCTATCCACACCGTAAAGGTTGGTGATGGTGGTCTTACCTTCGACCCAGATACCCTCACGGCAGCTGTCGGCGACACTGTCGAATTCCACTTCTTCCCAGCCACACATTCAGTCGCCCAATCATCCTTTGCCGCACCATGTCAACCACTCAACGACACCAGCTTCTTCAGTGGCGGCATCAAGACTGCCTCTGGAGAGAACGAAGAGACATTTTCAATCACAGTGACGGACTCGAAGCCAATCTGGTATTACTGTGGATTCCCAGGCCACTGCGGCGCTGGTATGGCAGGTGTCATCAATCCTCCGTAAGTCAACTCTTCCTTTACCTGAGTTAGCCGAGCACTTGCTAATAGAATTTTAGCGCCGATGGCTCAAAGACAATCGAGCAATATCAAGCAGCAGCTGCCAATGTCAGTCAAACTGTCGCTCCGAGCAAGGTTCAGGGTGGAACTCTGGGCCCAGCACAGGCGCAAAGCTCTGGATCCTCGACTACCTCGACGACATCGAGTCCTTCGGCATCAACCACTGGCAATGCTGCCGTTGAGGCAAGAGGCGCTGTCAGCTGGTCGTTGTTTGCCCTTACTGGTGTTGCAGCTTTGGGCTTCGGTGGTTTGATTGTTTAAGCGGGCTTGATGTTACTGTATCTGTATGGAATTTCTTGGGGTTGAAGCTTTGATGTTGTTTTGGAAGTACCGTGTGCATTGAAAGTACAGCAAGGAGGAGTGGAATGAGATCAAAATACCAACAGACTTGAAAAATGCATCTGAAGTTGAGAACTTTCGTGTTCCCTTTTGAGCTTTGCGAAACGCTCCAGCGATCCTGCCACTAGTGTGGTGACCCTTTCTCCCCTTGATGACTAAGCGACAAAAGCCCCGCTACCCCGCCAACAGGTCCCCGAATCCAAACAAGCTTCACATCCAAGAACTCACCTCGTCTAGGGAGGAAATGCGCTTACCCGCGATGGCGTCGCCCCAGAGAATGCCTCAGCTTCCAACCGAAATCCTATTGAATATCATCGACTCGATCGCCCCGTTTTCAGACCTCCCTGAAATCGCTCTGCCTCGAAATCATCCTATCACGAAGACCCTTGTTGCCTTAACCTACACCTCTCGCGCACTTCGACCCCACGCGCGCCGACTCCTCTACGTACATTGTCTCTATGTACATACTGAGAATCGACTGCGGAAGTTACTTCGGAGTATACAAGAATCTCAGCAACATGCTGAGGGAGATCTGCTGGAATATGCTACCTCGCTGTATCTCCGTCCGTACCCGGTAGTTGGAACGATAGCAGACGTAGGCATCACAAATGATGTGCGACTCCTCATGACGGCTCTTGCTCCGCGGCTGCGCCGTCTGCTGGTCGATATACCGTTTCGCAGCATATACCCTGACGAAGATAGATTGGGCGTGCGGCCAGTGCTGCGGAATGCCTTTTCGAGTCTACCTGTCCTTGAGGAATTCTGCAGTGTGCGTGACGAGCTGTATCTGGAACTGGGAGCTTCGGATGACCCGGGTGTATGGTCTGGGTGGGAAAGGCTGAAGATGCTGGTTCTATACAATGTGGATGTTGCGACTGAGAAGTTCTGGAAAGGGCTGTATCTGTCGAAGAATATCGAGACGGTGGTCTTAACGCGGGCTGATGGCTTGATGGAGGTGGATATGAAGCAGGAGTGGAAGAATCAATTTGTTGGGGAAGAGGTGAGGCCTTTGGAGGTTCTGCTGGTCAATGTGGATGCTGAACATACGATACCGTTGGGTTTTGAGCGGTGGAAGAAGGAGGATAAGATGCAGGTGAGAATATTGAATGTGCCTATTAGTTACTATGGGGATGAGGATTTGATCGTCATTTGCCAGCAGTGGGTGAAGAGGAGGATACTGCAGGGCGTTCCTATTGCAGAGTGGTCATGAAGCTGAAAGCAGTCCTCGCCCGCTAATTGACCGCTACACTCACATTTCTAATCTGTTTTCCACTATGATTGCGGGTCTCATATTTCTTGCTTTGCAAGTAGCACGGCAAAATTTCGCCGCATTCTCGAGGATATAATTCTCAAGAGCTTCTTTCAGCGATCCGCGCTTCAGATTCAAGATCAGGACTTGGTTGTAGCTAGACCGGTTTGGGTAATTTACGATAAATATGTGGGTTCTTAACGCATCAGTATTTCCGTCATGCATCTTTCATTGGGACTGAATGCGGCTAATAAACCTCATTCTTATGATCCTCTCTGTTTTATTTGGTGACGATGTGGTTGTTAGACTCAAAGTCTGCATGAACTGCCGCAGCCACCAACTCTTCTCCACGTCAACGATCCAAACATCAGTTTAGTCTCCCGGCCAAACAAACTTGTATTCGCGTCCCCGGAAACTTTAAGTCGAAACCACTCAAATGCATAATTCGGATTGGCCATCGAAGCCCGAGCGGCCCCAGAATTGCTGCGCCTTTCCACGTGATCCTATACGGTGATTTAGGCAACACTTTAACAGTTCGACCTGTAAACAATGAAAAAACCCGAATGTCTTCTCAGGGGCAGCCGCCTCTCCGAACGATAACCATCGATCTAGGGAAGCCATTGAGATCACTATTGCGTCTCATATTTATCCCCATATCAACTCTCTACCGCGTCTCGAAGCTCAATTCTGTATTTGTGACCTCACGCGTCGAGATGGCTGGACCCCGAGCACGCGACTTTGAGGAGAGTGTTGGTTTGCTTGCGAATGACGACCTGTATGATGCCGATTCGGATTCAGCTATCCGTCCAACACCCGAGGAACGGAACTCGCCCTCGCCAGTCATCCGCCCCTCCAAGAGTCGACTGCCCGAACGAAACTTAAGTGGAAAACGTGACCGTCGAGTCAATCTCTTGACGAAATTCAGCCTCTGCATCTCGGGATTGAACTTCCTCATACTCATCACGGCTCTGATCATAATCCCTGCAGGCAAATTCAGTGGTTCTGGAAGCTGGACGTCAACCGGATATCATCATTATAAGGCAGAAGCTGCAACTGGTCTCATAGTATTATCCATCACTGTCAGCCACCTTCCTTTCAATCACTTCCACCCGTCCCTGTGATGTCTCAAGCTGACCCTGAGTAGACGTTTATATGTTTCCTATCCGCATTGCGCAATGTGAGAAGTCCTATGCCACTCGGCTTCAGCGCTTTCGTCGACCTCATGCTGGTGTGCGTTCTGTTTTCAATGGGCATTTATGCCGTGACCGTTGGTTATCCAACCGAGAACTGGTGTATCTATTACGACCAATGTATGGGATTGGTCACGGGAGAAAAGGTCCTGGTAATTCTTGGAGCGACTTTCGGATTTATCCTCAGGTATGTCACCCACGAGTACCTTCTCTGCGTTCCTCGTCATATTCCTCAGTAAAACCTGTTGTATTCATGTGCTGACTTTATCTAGCTTTATCCACTTCGCGCTTCTGGTCATACGCTCAGCCATCATCAAGGATGACAGGCCTTGGAAAAGACCAAGTCAAGTCAAGCTCAGCTTCTTCCGATTTGACTTCGACATTACGATTACGAAGCGGACTCGTCGCCATACGTGCACTTGCTGTGCTCAACTTGCTGCCAATCGAAATGAAGGTAATGCCAGTCCGGCGCTTTCTTTGCCTGCGCATTCGACTGGGTAGCGTAGTGACTCTATGATTTGATGGAGCTGAGAAGTACTGATGAAAGAGACTAAGTCGTGGGTAGACTTTATTAAGGTGTATAGCACCTTGTGGAGGATCTTTGCGGCGATATTCTTTCAAGTGGGCTACACACTGTATTGATATGTAAACAGGCAACTGAATGGTTACGCGATGGAGCGAGGATTGATCTCCTCAAGAATAATCGGCACTGCGCCACGGCCAGTTTGACATTTGGTGTGCCAATGGCATATCTGACCGAATTTGTAGTAGTGAAATTCAATGTTCAGCTCCTTCAATGTCTCGAAGTGTGCAAAATTCCCTATACGATTTTCCTCTTCGGATTCTGTTCAGGCGGCCGAAGTGCAGACAATCGCTTAGATTGGCACCGGCCATCAACCATCGTTGAAGTTTGGGACAGAGTCTCCTGAGCCAGAACATTGAAATTTGAATTGCACTGGTGCCGCTCAGTCCATATCCAATCCCAATTCTACATAGCAAGGGCTTCTGGTTCCAATTTTGAGTTCTGTTGCAGTGTTCATCACAATATCCTAATTTCCGACCCTTCGGGAAGCCCCAGCACACATTAAAAACAGTTCCGAGCACGCCAGCGCATATTAGCATACGCTACACCATCATGGCTGCATTCCATCCCTCCCTCGAAGAATTCTTCACAGAGAAGCGAGATCCGTGTGAATACACAGAAGATATCAAGAAAGAGTGGGACAGTCTGGGGTATGGTCTCTCACAAACATTCTACCAATTGTAGGTCCGACTTTGACGCATTCCACCTCACTCCAGACTGGCCGATCAAGCTGCGACCCCTGCAGCCGTTGCTGCATCGTTGGCTACGTCTGTACCTCCACCTCTTTTTGCTACGGTCCCTGCGCTTATACCTGCGCCAGATCCTGCGTCTATTCCTGTACCCTTCCTGTACCTATTCCTGCAACTGTCATTGCTCCGGTCCTCACGCCTAAGTATACTTTTCACAAAGACTTGTCATTTACAACTTCTTTTCAAACGTGAATAACGTCGTGTTCGATACAATAATGCTTTATTGTATAAACGATTTACATTCTTAATTTGAAGAAAATTATTTAAATAATTGAAAACTAACTAATCAATAAAGTAGATAAGTAAGAGTAGCGCTGAGGTTAAGCGAGGTAGGCGGAAAGGAGGGGGGAAGGTGGTAGGCGAAAGGGAGGGGTTAGACTTTAAGAGTCAGAGCCTAAGCGAAGGCAACCCGCACACTAGCAAAGAAGCCAGTACACCAAGAGACCGACTCGAGTCCCGGTGCCAGCGGACACTGTCTGGGTGAGGGAGCTCTTGCGACTGAGTGGAAGAGTTGTTGTCATATGTGGAGCAGGTATATCTGCCAATGTAAGATGTAAGGTAGAATTGGTGCACGCCTCCCCGGTGCTGACATGTTTCAGCCTTTACTTTTCAGTAAATGCAGATATTCAAACGTGTCTCCTTCCACTGATCGCTTCATTTTTCTTCGGTTGCGGCAACCCAATTCCATTCTATGATCTATAGTATGTTTGCCCGCATCAAGTCAGGCGCCTGTTAGCCTATTTGGATCAATTCAACAGTAGTATGGCGTGGTTAATGCAAAAGGCTTTGAGACACTCTAGGAGCATGAATTCAGGGAAAGTAACGTATGAGCCAACAAAGAAATTTGGGAAATAAGCAGTCTATAAAGATCGATATTTGAATCATCGAAGTCTAGATATCTAACAAAGACTACCACAGAAGAAAATGCTCAACAAGCCCTATACTGTTGAAACTCCCAAGATACCCTCAACCTAATCGGAACCCTTACTTTCGGGCACCTTCTCAACAGTCGCGTCGATGTGTTCCGTCATGAGGTGGCTGATATCCGTCAGGAAGCAGCAGCAGATGATAGCGAGGGCGACGAAGGGGATGATCGAGGACCAAGCGAGGCGGTAGGCAGCTGCGAAGACCTGATGGCTGACACCCATTGCCGCGCCGAGGATGGAGTCGGAGATCCCAGGCACTTCGGCGATCACTTTGGGATTTCCGGTTGCGAGCGCGGTTAGGAGAGCGCCGATGGAAGAAGGTGGGAGCCCTGCCTTTACGGCGGCGCCGCCGACCGATGAGGCATATGTCTGGCCGATCTTGTTGTTGATGATGGTGTTTAGGACGGCGGATCCGAGGGCTCCCCCGAGCGCTCTTGCGGAAAATGCCAGCCCGGTTGCGGTCGAGAGCATATCGGGAGGTGAGGCGAATTGAATGTAAGCCGTCAAGAGAGTGAGAGGACCACTCTGGCCAACTCCAAGAATGATGTTGTATCCCCACTGAGGTTGTTTCATTCCCTCGTTAATTGCAGCATAGCATCCGGTTCTGAGAATCTTAGCCGCAATTCTACGACACAGGCTTGTATTTTCAATGACTTACCCAGCAAGGAATAGGACGAACGTGAAGATCAATGGTTTCTTCATATCTTTCTTCTTGGTCGCCCAAATGCTACAGGTACATTACTTTAGGATGTCAGATGCAAGGGTGATTTTCTTACATCAAGAATGGCGCTGACAGAAGGGTAGCAATCGTGAGTGGAAGTTGTCGAATACTCACCTCCCAGGCACTCGTCTCCCAGCCAAGATTGAGAATGATGAGTGGGATGACATTGTTAACGGCGCTGAAGAAGATCCAACTAAAAGGTCCCGTTACACATTTTCTGACGGTTATTGGAAACCAGAGTGACGTACCCTTCAATTGCAAACGCAAAGACCGAAAGGCCAAGATTTGGTCCAGCCTTGAAGAAAACATGTGCAATGAGACCATCCGTTCGACCCTTCCATTCTGGTTCGAAATTATTAAGAATCCATCGTGCGAGAATAGGGGCATCTTACCGTAGAACCCGAACGCGAGCAACAAGACAGCCCCAGTGACCAGGCATGAAACAACGTGTACATTGCTCCATGGGTAGGTTGCACCGGCCCAGTTCAAGGCCATGATCACTAGAGTCGTACCGGCAATAAGTGTAAGAGAACCAATGGGGTCACAGCTCCAGATCGCCTTTCTCCAAGACAGGCGTTCTTCGCGAATCTTCTTTGGAGGCCAGTAGAAAGCCATTATTCCGGCAAAGCTTGCCATGTGGAACCCCGCTTGCATCCAGTAGATGGTGCGCCATCCCGAGATGCCAGCATTCACAACCGCGCCACCGCCTAGAACAGCAATCCTTTGAAGCGTTAGCTTAATTTCAGGATATTTCAGGGCTTTGGAGAATTACAGCGCCCCCAGAGTCCCTGAAATAAAGCCTAAACCGTTCGAGAGTGGTCGGTATTTGTACGGTAGGATTTCTGAGGGGATAGCTTGGATGATGGCGATGGTTGGCAATGTGAAGCCGATCAGAATACCACCTCCGATGAGCATGTTCATACTTGTAGCCTTTGCTGAGATTACAGCACCAGCAAATGCGACCAGTGGGGGTAGACAGGCCAAATACTTTCTGTCCAACACATCCGACAGTCGACCGACGACGGGGGACAGAGCTGCTTGCACTAATAGGGGACCCTGAAGGCCCTTAGCACTATTTCAATCGTCATGAGTGGATGCGAACGTACCTGTATGACCCATCCAGCGATGGTAGGGTTCCCAACTTCTCTGATAATGAAGCCAATAGAAGCACCAGAGGCAGTGACTGTGAAAATCTGCGCCATGATGCTACGCCACTGTCAGAATGATGATTAATGGCCTTGATTCTTTCAAGGTTCCATATGTAATAGCGAGCCACAAACGTGACACCTCAATCAATTAACCGTTTCCCAGGTTTGAGAGTCACAATGAGGCCGAATAACAACAGCCCAACAGACCTCAGGGGAATGGGTAATGTTGAAGGTTAGGATTCGACAGGATAAACTCACGCAAAATTGGTCACACTAGGCGGCGAATTAGTTTCAATACTTTCACAAATCTCGACCCGGAACCTACAACACAACCGCCCAAGACCGCAATGTCAACTGATGTGGCTCATAATCATCGGCATGTCGTACATCCTCGAGATGGTTGAGCACAACTCGAGATTTGTTGTCGGACGACTCCATTGCTCAACACCTTTAGAAGCCAGTGAGGTGTTGGAAGATGAGGAATAATAACAGTGATCGATGCCTGTCGAAAGAGAAAGAATTGGAAATGGAGATACTGTAGATCGCAACTGTAGAATCCGGGGAGAGGGGAGGGTTTAATACTTGGTCGTTCGTTCCAGCTTCAAGGCCCAGGACCGGCCTGAATGAGTTGCGGGGTTTGCTTTGGAGATTAAGGTGCCCCCATGGCTTCCCCGGACGAGTCGGGAACCTCTCGAAGCTATTCCATCTCATCCCAGCAGAAACGGCCGGCGAATGTGTGAGGAGACTTTGTGTGGCTTGCGCAAGTTTATCCCAGATTACACGAGAAGTGCTGGTTTATACAGCTTCGCGCACATACAACTTGACGACAGAACTGCCGAGATATCAGGAGGCGCATCATACAAGTATGTCAGGTATCAACGAACGCTTAACAGCCTTAGCGCGTTGCCGAGGAAAGGCAAATAAAGAAGCGAAAACTCAGCTCACGCACTGGGAAACGAAGTCCCCTTGCCGTGCACAACTGCCGTATAGATAAGAGGCAGCGGCTACTGAAGCTACTTCTCTTTGTTCTATGCTGAAACGAGAATGCAAATAAGCTTGGGAGGGCTGTTATTTGTATTATTGATCAATTGTCTCTGGCATCCTCGGGTCTCTCACGATACATACGTACGGAAGGGGGTTCCAGGTGGGTCTCGTCCACCGTTGTCAGTGGTAAGGAGGAACCGACTATAGACTAACATCGAATACTCTGATTTTCTCTACAAACTTCTACAACCGGCGAAAACGTATAACAGGGCTGGACGAGACCCGCCTGGAACCCGCTTCCGTACTATTTTTCTGCTGTGTACTGTATGATGCCCTAGACGGAGGGTTTCAATTTAAACTTTCTGTCTAATCTTGATCGAGTATTAAAGCCCAGCAAATTTGTGCGCCTTGCTTCCTTCTGCGTTGCATTGCATTCCAAAGCCCAGACAAGGCAATTGAGCACGGCATCATCCAAGGAGAAATCGAGTACGTACGGAGGCACTCGATCACCAACTCAACTCACCGCAACTCAAGCTTCCTGACATTATAGATTAATTGGAAATACCAACACCTAACACGAGGCCAGATTGGGCCCGTTTACAGTACATATCTCGCCATCTCAATCGTGACAAGATTTATTGAAAGTATGTTCTCCCAAATTTCGGCCATCTCGCTTAATTCTTCCACTTTATATTTAATACTGAATAACTCTACAACGCTTTTACTTCTATACAACGTTTTGTGATATCAGAATCTTTAGTTGAAATTGAATCTACAGATATGATTTCTTGATCTCTATTTAGAATGTGAGCCTCTTGAATAGCTTTGGTATTCGCGAATCGTGAGTCTGTGCTAGTCTGGACTTTGTTACGTTCCACCGCTGTAGTTGGTCTAGCCTAGCTTCCAGTTGCTGTATTCGTATCTCTGCTTGTCCTAAGGAAGATTACTCTCGAGATCCGGAAATTCATCTGGCAATATAGTCCCAGCTTCCTGCATTATTCAGTTCACCATCTGTGAAAACGACGATGGCTCCTTTCTAGCGGTAGTGCTCCTACAGTGGTATTGCATATCTGCTCGATATCCAGCCAAGTAGCTCTCTCTATTAATCGGCCCTCCTTGTGATAGATCTTACAATTAAGTAAGTATTAATAGGGAAACTTTGTCCACGCGGTCAGAATCAGGCTTGTTAGTCAAGCTTGTGAGAGTTTGTATTGTACCTAAAGGCTGGTTCTCGACTACAGTTACCTATCTCTTCAGCATCTCAATCGCCAAAGCATAAGCCTCGTCTCTCTTCGTCTCCGCTACACTCCCTGCCTCAACCTGCTTGTCCCAAGCATGTCCTACGCCAGGGATTCTTTGGGAGACCACATGTCGCTTTCCATCCTTCAGCTTGTTTGCCAACTCCTCACCCTCATACGCCAACGGATCCTGCCCACAAGTGATGATCAAGATATTATCTGGAAACTTCGCCGCGTCGATAAACATCGGGGAAAGCAATGGCTGTTTGGGGTCATGACCTCTGAAGTAGCACTCGTTGAACACTGACACGATCCAGGGCGGGACATTAGTCGGCGCTGGTTCAGGCTGGACTCTCTTGTATGGGTCAACGGAGACGTCGGTAGGAGGGTAGAAAGCTAGGACCGATCTGAAGGTCTTCGCTGGAAATACATGGCCAGAGAGGGCAAGTGACATGTTTGCACCTGCGCTGAAGCCACCGATCGACACATGAGTGAGATCATATTCGTCTGGGCGTGCAAGGACATAATTTACCGCATCCTCCACGTCATTTGGTGATGCAGGGAATGGGTATTCGGGGCCCAGGCGATATGCGCAATCGAGTACTGTGTATGGAGTGTTTTCTGCGATGCGGCGGCAGTAGACTTGATCACTGCCATGTAACGGGAGAATAAAGCCACTACCATGGAAGTTAAGGAGTACAGGAGATGGCCCTGGTTGTGGATTGCTTGGTTTGTAGACGTAGACTTTGATTTGTCGCTTATCGTCCCGAGATGGAATTTGAAGAACATCATTCGTATCTGGGGCAGGTATAGCTGGTACCCCGAAGCGAAGGAAAGTAGCGAATGCCTTGAGACGGATATATGTCAAGAATGACATTTTGTGTTCTTGTTGCTCAGAGAATGAGATCGCAAGGCGGATGAAAAAGCTATCCCTTCTATACTGAGCCTTCTTCAGATAAGTGTCCAATCAATTAGGTGTAAAACTAACCAATAGTGAAGGCGCCTTCCGTGCAATATCTTCAAAAAACATGCGGAGGCGCTGCCACAAACTTGATAATTGTGGAGTCCCGTTGCTAACGGATAGGAACTCGGCAGTCACTAGTCGGCATTTTACGACGAAAGGTACACTATGCCAGTACTTCTTTGTGACGAACGTAAGGAGAGAAGTCCGTGCGTTTAGGCTAGTCCCCCTTATAAATGTTACATCGTAAAATGTGTGGGTCGGAGGCCTGGACTGATTCTATTGTCACATTGCAGTATAGCAAATATTCACTTAATGCTCCAATTATTGATACTGATCTCACCTCCATACCTGATCACCCCTGCTCGTCAGCCTCCGCAAACAGCGGGTAGAGACTTTGGACCCTTGCAAGTGAAAAGTCGGCAGCAGCGCTTGTCAGCCGACCTGCGTCCCGCCACCGCGCCCGCTGCCGAGAAACGCTCCTGGTGAGCGGGGTTTGATATACGCCGCGACCGAAGTGCTTGCTAACCCCTCAAAATGGAACTCGGCAGAGTTTCATTTATTAAATTTTGGGTCTTTACACGCAAGGGTATGTTTATGCATGAGTCCAAACGGCACATTGTCTGAGTAGTGATCAATTCTCTAAAGCCTGTCTTGCAGCGAGGCAATGACAGCGATAGGAAATAAGCCTAGCTGTGGCATTCATGCAAACTTAATGTGTCAGGTTATCTGCTCCCTGAGGACTCGAGTGACTGCGCTTGACCAGAATCGGAGCAATGTTTGTTCTCCATCGGATAGTTATAGGGCCCGTGAGCCGAAGGGGAACTTCAGCAAGATGGGAGGAGTTCTTCCGAATTCAGACCTGTTTTGCATTTGATTAATCGCCGCACATACTAGCCTTCTCAAGAGCATCCATTTCGTTGTTGCCGAGTAAGGCGAATGTGAACAGCTATCTACACTAGCGCCGTACTCATGTTTTGAGAATAATTACGCAAAGGTCAACTTGCATCAGTCACAACGAAGACAATAATTATCGACTAGCATGCCCAAATAAAAAATGACGACTAAAAACATCGCTGTAGTTGGTATCACGGGAATCAGGCAAGGTCCATCGTTAACGTCGGGAACGTTCGTGCGCTGATAGAATAACAGGATTCCTCAGTTGCAGAAGCATTCTTCCAAGAATCTGGCTGGTCCATCAAAGGCAATACACGTGATCCTTCGAAAGCCTATGTTAATGGGCCGCTCGTGGCGTGGATATGGTAACCGCCGATTCGGACATCCCTGGCTCCATGGGAAAGGCTTTCCGCAACGCATTTGGAGTTGTGGAAGAAAACAAGTCTGCTGCAATTGGGCATCTTTTCGAGCAATTGGAAGATTCCGTATTATACGCCCCAGAAACAAGATGACAGGACATTCAAGTTGGGTTTGCTGATGGACGGCGGGAAATTTTTTCCAATCATAGATTCAAATGCGGATACTGGTAGTTCTTCCAATGCTTTGACGCGGAAATCCTATGGCGCCAAACGCAGTAAGCTGATTGAAGCAGGAAACTTCACAAAAGCTTTCGTTCAGAGCGCGCCAGGCACTCATCTTGTTGGCGCGACCTTTATGATAACTTGGAATGAGTGGTGTGAAATTTAGAGGCCGAGTGAATGGAGTCAAGTTTACATTTGAGAGGTTGGTCGTAGCTTGCTGGAGAATGCTATGGGCTCTCTGGGAAGAGAAATTGCAGACATGTTCCAGGTAATTCTTTGTCCCACCTCTAGTTGACTCTTATTGATGTTTTCGCTTAGTGTATGGACGAATTTGGATATGGCGGAAGTGATCCAGATGTAGTGTACCTTTGGGATCTGGAGGTAAACGTGAAAACTACTGACATCGACGTCTACCTCGCGTGTCAAGACCGGTCTTCCATTTTGCAAGGTATATCATTAATAGCATCTTACGTTGGCTCTGCTAATGACACATAGAATGGATTTCAGATTAGAATGAAAAAGCAATAAGTAGTATTTGATTTTGCATAATGTGAATTCTTCGTTGTCTATCTTATTTCTCTATTAACCATCTTTACTCGATCTTAATTGTCAACTTGCCGAAGTGCTTCTGATCCAATATGTACTGATACGACCTATCAAATAGTTAGTCCACAACCTTAATATGTGCTCATACACAAAGGGAACGTACTCCTTAGCCTCTTTGAAGAAGAATGCCTTCTTATCTACTACAAGTTTGATACTATTAGCTTCAATCGTTCGATTCATATATTTAAACTGCGTCCTGATTTTAACGAGCAATGTCCTAATCGTGCACAAGTTTCTCAATACATCTAAACAGCCAGGCTGCTCCTTCAAAAGACCTTTCATGAACCCAACGACCGAAATCACACTCTCGATCTTCACGACCTTTATACTCTACTTTATGATAACTAAATCGCCGACCTTAATGACGTGACGCACGCCTTCTTTCTTAAAAGTGAAAGATACGGCTTTTTTTACCTTATTCCGGTGTGTCTTTATAATTGATAACGTGATCGGCGCTAAGCTTCTGAAGAATCTTTGCTTTTACAAAAGAAGGTATCGTAGCGATTATAGTTGCGCTTCTGGTTTTCGCAAATTGTAAGGCCAAGATCGAAATACCACCCGTTCCTTACGTGAGAACTTATATCACTTAGTATAAGTGGTTTAAGCTTATATAATACATTCCAGGCAGTCGGAGTAACATGAGAAAGAATAGCAACTTCTAGCCAATTCAGGGATTTGGGCATCTTGATAAGTCTGATTTTGTTGAATGTTTCGTATTGACGAAGTGTACTGTCGAGAGATCTTCTAAGACCCGTAGTAGCCGATTCTGCGTCTAGAGGTCTTCTATCATGGGTTTAGACAAAAAAGGTGACGATTTTAGTACCAAGTTGGAATCGCGTTACGTTACTGCCGACTGCTACGACTTCGCCGGCTCTATTCGAGCCTGAGACGACGCTGTGTTTTTACATAAATGGGTACATTCCTGTATGTGTTCATTGACTGGTTGATTTAACACTTGAGGACTGATAATAAGGAACCACAAAATAAGATGCTTTGAGGCGTTTATAACACCATTGCTGACCACGTACCTTAGAGAATAATCAAATCGAGGTAATTAAGAGAAGCAGAATAGAACTTGATAAGAACTTTGTTGTCAGAAAGTGCCAGAATCGGGACATCACTTCTGAACTTCAAGCTCTCGAAACCGTCCTGGCCTTCGATGGTCCCGGCTTTGGTAACTTTGGGAATCGCTGCGGAAGACATTGCGAGAGTGAAATTGAAGAATATCTGTATTCTCAAATAGAAGTGCTGTAATGGACTGAAATGTGGGAGATATGATGATCTTGAGAGGCATTATGTATGAAATTACTTATAAATCCAAACAAGGGGTAGATCGAAAACGGCGAAGAAAAGATACCTTGTCCTAGCTACAATTTAGTGACAAAGTATTCCCAAGTAAACTTCCTCAGGATGAGGGTCTAATGCTGAAAATTAAGGTGGATATCACCTCAGCAACGTTCATGCTCCCCGGAATGGTTTCTTCCACTGACATCGGACGACCTTGTCTCTGAGGGAGCTCGGCTTTACTGTCTATCCTGAACCCGATCGATAACTTTGCGGGGATAGATTTGCCAAGTGGGGCTTGAATGGGAAGTTCTTCGGACGTCACCCACACCCGCACCTTCGGCAGATGGATGGTCCGTGAGGTGCAATGCTCGAGGCTGGCTCTCGAAATTCGACTTCGTCGTTGATTGACTGATGGTTACGAAAGCATCACCAATGTTCATGGCCGAAGCAAGGGCTCGAATGTCTGTTTTAGTGGTCGTGCCGTGCATACTGTACATTTTGTCATCCACTGGATCTAGAACATTGGATAGTTGAGAAGAATAGCTAGTATAGGCAAATAGTGGACCTCATTATTTTCGGCTGAGGACAGGTTAGCCAGGATCTAAGATAAACTTGTTATAATTTTTAACTTGACTATAACACCGAACTGATTGGCTGTGGCTGATACCACAGCTGGAACCTATCCGTACGTACTGTAGCGGTTTATGGGATGTTCTAAGGCTTTGGCATATGACACATCATCAATTTCGAGGGCCCAAAATAGAATTCGCTAGTTGGTTCATGAAGTTCATGGATTTCTTGACGTTTAGTGAGGCGTAGCTTGCATTCGTTGATTAGATGCGAGTTATAAGATATATGAAGAGTAAGCACTAAATTCGCCTAATTCAATATTCAAAGGTTCGTTCAAAAGACTCACTGAAGTGAAGTTCAAATCTCAGCCCTTCGCCAGCGACTCTCCGCCTCTGCGACCTTTCACAACTATTATGAATTCCAGTCTCTCATTTATCTTCCAGGAAAGGCATGACTAGCTTCCAAACCTTCTCAAACCTCCCTTTCTCATCCCAGTCCCCCATAAACATCAATTCTACACAGACCCCAATTAAACCCCAATCCTCTACTGAAGAATTGCTCACTGCATCTTGAGTCCCAGCTTCAGACGAATCCTCTTGATCAAGACCAATCTCACATCTTTACACAGCCGCCCAAATGGAGGGTTGCGATAGGCTAACAGGCCTCTGTCTCAACACGCTGCGCTTCCTACCCCGCCTCGGTTCAAGCCGACCTTGGCAGAGGATCATCGATCTGGATCGTCTACCGAGCTCCGACCCCAACTTCAAACTTAGATCTTAATCCATCAAAATCCTGACAGCACCCCATCTCCACTAGTATAGAGCGTCGGGATCTAGATGTATTGGGAGACTACTACAACTTACAAACAATCATTCTGTATATCTCGAGACCTGATGACGGCGACACCGAGGAGCATGCAAGCATTAGCCGAGGTAGACAGTGCATGGGCATTATTTGGAGAGGAACCATGGCCGGAGAATCTGTTTGACGAACAAGGGCAAGGACAAGAGCCTCAAAAATCGATTGAAGAGCCTAATGTTAATCCAAGACCACGTCGACAGCCATTCCGACGGTAAGTTGAATAAGGACAGAAGTGGCACCGGCTCTAACACATGAAAGGCCGCGCGCAGGACGGGCATGTGGGGTGAGTGCTCTTGATCAGTGATCACAGATCTAATAAGGCTTCACAGCTAACTATCTTAGTCTTGTCATTCTAGACGGGTTCGTAATTCAAAGAGACTTACTTCTTTCAGGCACCCAGGACTGATGTGCGAATAGATACGATGCGATGCCGGAAGTCACGGCTTACCGTGTACGAACTGTACGGCGCATTCAGTGAAATGCTTCATTCCACCCAAGAAGAAGAAGACAACCGAACGAGTAGCAGTCAGTGAGCTATCACGGTAGGAAACCAAATTCGCTCAATAGGTATAAAAGTTCCATTCTAAGACACATATCAAGTAAACACCGCGGCCGCTACAACCCCTCCAAACCCTGGCTCGAGACCTCCCCCTCCACCGACACCCCGGAAACATCTCCAATCCCATCCCACATCGAAATTGAAGACAACCTCCGCAGCCTCGAAGACAAAACCATATTCACTGGACTGTACGCCGCCATCGCAAGACAAAACGACACGACCTGCTTCTCTCGCAAAGACTCCATCGACATGCATGCGGAATGCATACAGAATATCTCGCAGCGGATATCGTCAGAGTATAGAATATCGGATAGGAAAGAACAGGATGAGTGGGAGCCGGTACTGGCGTTCTATGAAGAGGATGAGGAGAATGGCGGGAGAGGGTGGATGGATAAAGACACGAGGGCGACGCCTGTGCCGACGGGGATTAATGTTGAGGAGTGGTATGTTCCTCGAAACAAAAAGTCAACCAATTATTGGCTAATCGATAGGTCCAATCTTGTTGGCCTGCGTTGATGTAGTACACTGGACAACTTCGCATTTTTTTGGGAGCAAAGTGGGCCTGTATTGAGGCCTGTCAAAGCTACGCTTCAGGACACGAGAGATCGATGGTTTTCACGAGACTGACATGAGTGGGCCCTGTTATCCCAACAGACCTTGCTGCCATCGTCATCAGATTCCTGGTATGCACGCGAGAAATGACCGGAGAAGAGACATCTCGTGGCCAGCATATACTTCCATCCTTGCATTGAAGCAGTATAAGGAACCAGCGATGTCATACATGTGCAGACAAGAAATCACGTCCAAATTCAGAACCACCCATCATTCTGGGTAACAATTACACAATAAGCTAGGAGTTAATTGAACGCTCTGATGTTTTCTGACCTCTGTGACTTGAAAGAGCGCGAAAGCAAGTTTGCGATCAAGGGAGATGGACATGCTTGGAGCTAGAAAGGACATAGAAATAGCTATGTGGGTGTTCGAATTGATTGTCATTCCATTCTGCTGGCTCTATAATCTAGATTGGTTTGTTACTATGATAGGTCCCGAACTTCTTATTCTCCTGCCTTCTTGATCTAGAAATCATCATCTTTGTTCGAGTCGCAAGATGAGACAGAAAGGAAAAAGTGAAACCCTTAGTAGAGGTTGGGGTCCTGGTATTTTCAACGAGGTCGGGTTTGACACCAATTGGTTCGTGATTTGAAACCCAAGGCGTTCTCGATCTGTGTTGCATGGCGGCTTTGTAGGCATCTAGACCTTGGAAGTGCAGATTCAGCATCGTCTTCTTTATCACCTGTCCCGTATCCAGCATCTCCAGGTACTGCGGTGCCAAACCATCTAGACATGCTCGGTCCTCAAGCCACGGGTGAATCTTACTCATCCGTGGACCACCGATTTCCCAATGGCTCTTGATATGCAACATGCGATGGTCCCAGTCGGCACCGACTTCGCCACAGTATCCGCACCTCCACAGGCCTGATCTGGCAGCCATATTCAGCTTCAGACTCCAGATGTCAAGGTCCTCTTTGATGAAAGAGACCTCATGCTCGGTCAGATCATGGAAATCGATGAGATGCCGCATTACCTCGTGCCTGGTGCTAAAGGTGCGTGCTTCAAGGTCCATTTCACATGGCTGCAGATCGTGCGCTTCATCGTAATGTTGCCGGGAAGGGGAAAGCTCGCCACAAAAGAGGCAATGCTGAGCGTCCACCTGGCCATCTAACATGCAAAACCAGGTCATTTCAAGCTGACTGTGAAGTTCATTTTCATGGTCTTGCCAGGTTTCAGTGGAACTGAAGACCTCCTTACACCAGGTGCAAGGGAAGGTCTGAGGCAAGCAATGACGGTTCGTCTCGTGCTGGACCATCTCGTCCCTGGTCCTAAAACACAGCATACAGAATCGGCATGTGAAAGATCGAACTTGCTTTTGCGCGTGTCTTTGGCGCCGATTTCTCTTGGTTCGAGTACGAGAATTAAAGGAGATGGAGCTGTCGTATGATTTAGCATATTGGGAGCTGGCATACGACATGGCTAGAGTACCATTTGATCCGAAGGAAGAAGTTGCGTCAAATCCATCATCTGATTCTAGCGAGTTCTGCCGCGATCGCAATCCAGGTACAGCCAAGAATCCTCGTGACGCTTCTCCCGGAGGAGATACATAAACATTTGGAGGCGTCGGTCTATTTTCGCTTTCAAAATTGCGAGGCTGCTTGTCATCAAGCTGGGAAAGGGGAGGAGTCCGAGCTGGAGGACTGATATCAAGCTGGCTGGGCCTGTGAGACTCTGCCGAAGCTCGTCGTATGCTCTCGAAGGGCACAGCTTCTTCTGGAGACTTGAGGTATTCTTCGATCGACGAGTATGATGGTTTCTCTCGAAGAACCTGGAGAAATTGGCTGTTGGAAACAGGCAATGATGAGGAGTCGTCCTCCGCGCTTCCAGCAAGTTCGAGGATTTCCATTTCGTCAATATTTGGAGCTTCAACATGTTCAAGACGTCGTTTCTTCGCTTTCTTATGGGGTGGTGATCCTCTGATATTCTGGGAGCTTTCAAAGTCCGGAAGAGCTTTTTGTTTGCCGTCGAACATGGCCTGAGAAATGGCGACGCTAAAGCTTTGTTCTTTAGCCTCACATGTTGCTTTTCTCCTCCTTCGATTGTTGATCAAATTTTGAAGCTGGCTCTCAGTGAGACCATGTAATCTCGCGTAGGCCACCTTCTGACTCCTTTCAGGTTTCGGGTTTACGGTGATCCATTTCTCAAAGCTGTCCTTCTCTTGCTTTGTGTAGTCGCGTCGTCTACGGGTATTGGTCGCCGGTCTCTTGGAGGTATCGATTTCCCCAGGCTCCTCAACCATAGGCTCAGGCATCCAGCTGTCGGTATTGAGCTCATCTACAAGTCCATGTCCATCGAAGTCTGGATCATTGTGGTTCCAGTCGGCGAGACTGTTTAAGGGCAACCTGTCCCTGACGTCGTAGGCACTAAAGGTACTCGGATCGACTGGAAGCTACCAACAGTCAGAATTAAGAGCATTCTCACGAACTGGGGGGTTAATAAGCTCACATCAAGCAAGTCGGTATCATCCCAGATGTCCTGGAAATTGGCTAGCATATCGCCGCCAACAGCTGATGCGCCAGGATCGCCATAAACATGACTGTCTCCATGGTTGGAGGCCACTGCAAATAGTAAGTCAGGACCGAGTATCCCTTCCCTTGGCTCAGCTGCTGGTTGACAAGGCTGTTGGTGCTGGTCGGTGTATGTATCGCCCCTGGATGGATTGTTCTGGTGAACAGAGGAACAATTCGGACTCAACCTCTGCTCGTCTGCCATATTGGCAGCGCCAGTAGCAGGTTTTAAGAGGAAGAAGGGAATGCATCGTGGTCTGCTGCTTCAATTCTGTCAATCAGCCACCTGCTGGTTTGCGATGCGCCCGACAGCTCTGGTTGGTGCCTGAATGGGGTCCAGTCCCGATTCAGGCCACAATTCAGGCATGGATGCATTTGCTTGATTCCAGAGGTTGCATCGTTAAGCGATGATTGCCATCGCGAAACTTGTCAACATCAAGTACGATCTTGTCAGTGAGTAGTAACAATAATGATTGAAAAGTTTAGCAGTAGAATCTAATAGATATGACATATTTCACGTCCATTGAGGCCTAATCCCTTACTCAACTGAAAGTTCATAATCTCTAATCAAAAGCATTGGGTATCATGTTGCCACTTCTGGCAATTAGCTAAAGAGTTTGTATTATAGATGTCCTCTTTCCTCCTAGACTTAGAACGGTTTTATACAGAGATCAAAATATTTTGGACCAAGTTGAAGGCGACACCGTTCTGCCACTTTGTTTATTGTTCACTGGACAGTATATCTAGCTTCTTCTATACTCTATCAAGTGAGCGCGCGCTTTATGAACGGAACACATTCTGTGATATATGGGTTTGCTGACATCCATGAAGTGGGACTGTCCGCCGAAGCTCTAATAGCCCTCGTCTTCGGCTGTATCGGGGTCTGGTGGGCTGTACTCAAATTGGCCTGGGGCATGATCCACAGACGGAGTACAGGTAATGCCATCCAGCCTTCCAGCAAGTAAAACATAGCTAATACTCCTAGTCGGGGACGAAGAAGCTCAGCCATCTGCTACCGCACTGGTGAGATCTCGACAAGATTCTTCCGGACGTTCAGGAAAGTTTTCTATATCACAAACACATAGCGTCGGTTTGAAGAGAGCTGGAAGTGACTTGAAAACCGGAGACAAAGAGGACTTGCTGCAGTACCCAGAGCCTGTATGGCTGTATTCCTGCAGAACTAGGCAAGTGTAGTAGGGTTCAACACCAGAAGTCTGAGAGTTGGTTTCGAAAGTAGGGCCAGGTACAAAGAATGTGAAAGAAGTTCGATTCTTGACCCGGAAACGTACGGGAATACGTCTGAATAATGACCAAACTTGAGACACGAATAGATGATAGGCAAGGGATTTTAATAGCCCGCTCTGCAACAACAAAGGCATTGTTCCACAACATTCTTTTAATCAGCCTACTCCTCGTTCGAATTGAATCCAGAATCTGGTGAAATCGAGGGGTGAATGGGGAGAATGCCTGGGACGCGATAAGGTCCAAGCCGAGGGCCAGAACCGTTTACAGCTCAATGAAGTTGATTTGAGCCGTTATACGAGACAAAGGTCAGCCTGTACTCCAGAGCAATGGAAATACCTGTTTGGGCGTCATTCGCAGAGCGAGAGACTTGGAAGAACTATTCGTAGCCGGTCTCAACATTGATAGCGTAACAACATATGAAGCTGTAAGAGTGGCAATGTGAACATGGTTGATTTCAAAACACTCCAAGGAGCCTAATGTCAAGACAGGTTCCTGTACATGTTCAAGCATTTCTCCTCCAACCACCTAGCGAACCTCACACTCGGCGCATCCACCAGCCTCTCCACCTGCGCCGCAATCGCAAACACGATCGTCGTAAACGGCACGTACCAAATCACACAAGCCACCCAATACCAAAACCCGCCCTGATTCTGTGCCAGCCCAAAGAGGCCCAGCAGAAATCGTTGCATCATAAACCCAAACAACATCACGCAGAATTGATGAACCAGATACAGCGAAAATGCAATCTTGCCCAAGTACTGACAGATATTCGCCTCGAAGAAACTTTTGAAGGATGGGAGCTGAGACGTGCAGAACAGCATCGTAAGGCCTGAAATTGACCACCAGAAGCGAGAATGATCCTCCATATTCAGACTCATCGGGATGCTGGATCGCAGCGTCTCATACCCGAACATTGGGAGGACATGAGCTTCCGGGTAAGATAGCGTGGGAAAGCCAGCAACGTAAAAAGCGACTGCGAAGATAATCTTCCATATCACGCTGTACCGTGATGGCTGAAAAAGTGGAATTGCACTATTCTCTTCCTGCGCCAGGTTGAAATCCGCAAGGAGCATTCCCGTCGAAAAGCAAAATCCATTCCAAGCACCAAGGAACATGCTCAGCGCAGCAAACATTGCCACCAGAACCATTCTCGTCCCGTTGCTGGGAACGCGTGCCAGGAGCAGCAAGAGGAAGTAAACGATAAACGAGCCGTAGAATTCTAGCGGAATGGTCCAGATCACGGGGTCGTATTTGGGATGGATGACGAATCCTTGGATCGCGGTGTTGAAGTTGTAGAATGGGTTGACCAGGTAATTGGTCTCTTTTATCCAGTCGAGGAATTGCGCCAGTGCGGTAGATTCAGCTACGAATGTGAAGTTTAGTGGAGGAGCGTAGCCAAATCGCGTGGCGATCATTTCGCAAAATGTCAAGAGGATGGGCGGGAGGTAGAGTCTGAATCCTCGGCGGAACATGGAGGAGGCCACTGATGGGTACACAAGCTGTCTCGAACCAGATCGTATCCAACGCAGAGATTTGTACGTCAGGACATAACCAGACAGGACGAAAAAGACACACACTGAAGCTCCACCAGAATCGAAGAACGTCCGCAATGCAGGAAGCTGTAAGATATTGGTCTGATCCGGCTCAGCGTGCCAAGCTGGAAATATCGTATGCCAGCAGCTGATCGTGTGAAAGATATACACCTCCAACGCAGCAATTCCCCTCACCCCATCTAACCACGAAGTCGGCTTAATCTTCAACGAGTCCGGCGCCGGATAGGAAAGTAGCGTCTGAATAATGGGCGACTCCTCCAAAAATGTGAACATCGATCTCGAGCGCTTATTAATATGTGATGCCGATATCAATCCCTCCTCATCCCGCATCATAGCTTCCAAGTCAAAAGATCCATCTCGCGACTCCAGATCCAGATCGATGCTTGGACGAGCATTGAAAAATGCAGACCTGTCATGGCTCAAATCCATGCTTTTGGAGAACAGATATCGCTCCTTTGGCTCCCGATCTCTAGACACAGATCGACTCCCCGGCGCTGACACTGAGAAATACACCCTATCCAACATTTGTCGTAGTAGAGACGACGCGCGAGACATGTGCGTAGCCGTAGCAGCCTCCTGTCTCTATCCAAGTTTCGAAGAAGCTGATCGCTGAAGTATTAAAGTCAAGAACTCGACCTTGATACTTCGAGGTCCTGATGCGAGAAGCGTTTCATGGTCACGTGGTGCTGTTTCACGTTTTTAGGTTGGCTAAAAATCCAGGGGAAATCGTCTGTGCGAATGTTTGTGGGTTACTTAGCGATGCGAGAGAAGAGCGTTCTTCGAAGCTTGATTCGTTCACGCGTCGCAAGGTTCTGGTGCTCAAAGGCTTGGTTGTGAAAGGGGAGCCAGGAGTTTGGACCTGGACTTCTTTCGTGATGTGTACACAAGGTACTCGCACTATGTGAATAGATAGAGATAACACATGCTTTGCCGAGGAACCTTGGACTTAGTGACCTACCTTTCCAGCTTCCAGAAGAGACCAAAGCACGGGATGTAGCTCAAGGACCAGAACATACACTCGTCACGTGGTTAGTGTACGTTAAGTTTCGGACAGTGAGGCTGAGCATCTCAAGCAGTGGATAGACAGATGGCCTTCCCACATACAGAGCATGTCGACGGGAAAGACATCGTGCCAATCGCAATTATTACTGACACTATACAGGATGAAAGGAGAAATGTTGGCAGAAGTCAGAAGCATAAAAGATGAGGTTGAAGGAAGGAAAGCCAATCGCTAGCAACGTTCAGATAGAGTGACAAGGGTTGTAGGATGTCCACAATACAACTCATTAATGCATGCTACATAATTAAACGCTCAAGAAGCCCAGGTCGAAAAGTGTACCCTATTTGACGATGTTTCGGCATCTGGAATGGAACGACACGCCCTTAGGACCACTGGAAAGATCGACTGGGAAAATAAAAAGCCCTTGAAAATTGGAATAATCTCTGATTTCGTCAAAGACCACTTGGAATATCTGATAATTGAGTCGGGCTTCGCAAAAGAACCGCTCGACAGCGCAAAAAGGACGATCAACCAAAAAACAAATTCTTCACGCAACGCGTTCTGTGCCTCATTCGTGCAGCGAAAAGTTCGAGCTCGAGTCATCGCGAAGGCAGCTGACTCCATCGCCGTCGCGAATTTGAATAACTTGAAGCAATTATCAGACCAGAAAATAGGCAGTGAGAGGCAGCAGCAACATCTTATATACATTCCAGGCTACGATGTCGCATCTAGACTGTCGGATCCAATAGCGCCCACCTATTTTTAGGCGAACCCCTTTTTCCCTCGCCTTCGCCACTGGCGCCAAGGGCTCGTTCAAGATGGAGACCCGCCGCAATTCAAGCTCTACTTCAACATCATCCTCGTCCTCCGCTTTTGTTGAATATGTTTGGCTTCTTGAAGACTTGTCTTTACTGGCTTGTATCTATCGCCGTTGGCATATTCTCCGTTCTCTTTGTTGTCGGCATGGCGGTACAATGGAGGGACCGCTCGAATGGACCACAGTTGAGGGGGTTTGATGCGAAAGATGCGGAGGAGAAAGTTCGTACGTACAATTATGTGATGACCTTTTTATTTCTCAGATATTGATATCAACATAGCTGCCGGTCCTGCATATGAGATACCGACACTGAATGTATTCCTCGCTGCAGCGACATCCGGCATCATGCCTGGTGGAAACAGAACAGAACTTCCAGTATTTCCACAATCGGAAATGCCCGTTCTGACACAAAAGTACGAAGATTGGGCTCCGGAACCATTCAATAAGTTACCTGGACCACAAGGTATCTTTGGTCCATCGACAGCTGTGTCTCCAGCACCTTTGATTCGCTGGATGCATATCCTTGGCGGCATGGATGATATCCTAGCCACGGCTTTCAGCAGCCGAACTCTTCCCACGAATGTGGAACGGAGTTTCAAAGTCGTGAAAACAAAGGTGAGTTTTGAATGCGTTCAATCTCTAGCACATAATTTTGACGCTCTGATATAGGTTTGGCTCGGGATAGTACCCGTGACCGACGCGCGATGGAAAGCGAAGGGTCTAGACGCAACAGACAACATCGAAGAGGCGCTCGCGATCATCACACAAGTGATAGATGTATGGAAACATCTCGCTAAACCCGAAGTTCAAGGCGACCTACGCAATATCAACAATAAACTCTGGGCTGAGATCGACGTCTTTCAAGATGCGTGCAAAGCCGTCCGAACCACGAAAGGCGAGCCTGCACCAGAATGGAGTCTCACCAAATTATGGGAAGCATTCAATGAGTAAGTGAAGAACTCTGTTTTTGGCCACGACATTACTGATCATGAAGACACCATTTCAAGTTCATCGAGCAACAAGCCCGCTCCTGGACACTGACACACCTCAAAACTCTCCACAACATCTGGAAGCAGAAGTTCCTCGCCACCTTTCAATCCGGACGCGTCCTAAATGACACACAGGCCACGGTCCGTATCGACCATTTCGACATGATGATCATGCGCAAGATCCAAGAACTCCAATTCCAAGCCGACATCTACATACGGTCCCGCACCGACGGCTTCATCACCGTGAGTCGAGAGATCAATCCTGCACTAGCGAATATCGAGGCCCCCAAAGAACAGCTAAATGGCATCTACCGCAACATTGAAAGGAACAGGATATCAGCGATGGAGACTGCTTTCACGACGGTAGCTAATGCGAGGACGCAGCACCGACATCGCGAGGCGCCTGTTCCGCCTTTCTTGGAAGAGCCTAGTGTGAATACAGATCGAGAGTTTGCGCACAAGGAATTGCAGCCTGAGATTGAGAAGCCGCCTGTCATGCAAATGGAGCGTTGGGTAAGAGAACAATTGGTTAAGAAGGTGGAAAGATTCGGTTTTGTCATTTACAGATTGGCGTACGAGGGGAGCGATGCTGAGTGGAAGGATTTCGTGCGGAAATTAGAGACGGGGATTGAGAGTGGCCTGGAGGGACTGGTTGGCGTAGATGGCATCAAGTCGAAGATGACGCTGCATTGGATTGATGCCGGAGAGAAAAAGATCCCAGAAGGCGACATTGATGCTGCGAGGAAGTGAGCCCATCACCTTAAATGAAGAGTATCGAATATTGACAAAAACTTAGGGACTTCAAATCCATCTCGGACCTCCCCACCTTCCCCACCGGCCTAGCAAAAACCACATTCCTCGCTATCACCCCCGACTCCATACTCTCCTTCTCCGACGCCCGGGACGGTGACCGCAAAGGCGACTACAGAGGCTTCCTGCAAGCCGTCGACGTTGATTTCGACCCTTCCAAGCAAGAAGAGGGTCGAAAGAGCAACCCAAAAGGCTACGATGGCTCTTTCAAGATTATTGATCAACTGGTTTGGACTGATCTATTTGCGGTATTTGTCGCGTGTCATGGGCAGACGATGCAGGATTATTGGGCTTTGGCGGCCCAGCATCCGTGGGGTGTATATGTTGGGCCTACGACGGGCGTGAGGAGGAGACAGTGGAGAGAGATGAATGGAGGGTTGGGGTTCATGCTAGAGGCGAGTAAGAAGATTGTGAATGAGCGGGCTGGAGGGAGCTGAAGGCTTTAGTGAAGTCATTACAATGGCTGAATATTTGCTGATGAAGACACGTTCCGATGCCCGGATCATCGTCTCGGTCTCGAGTATGAATTGGTCTTGATGACATTTACAATGAATTCTATGGCTCATAAGCTCAACAATGTCTCTACTAACTCCCCTGGCGTCCCAAAGAAATCAAACATCACGATTCCCAACCTCTTCCCCTTCATCCCCTTCAGAAACAGCACCAACCTTTGATTGACACCTCCAAGCGGCGTACTCTCCGTACCGTTTCCCGTCGCCATAATCCTCGGCGACACACTCGGAACATCAGCATTGAACTCCGCGCTGGCAAACGTCCAAAACAAACTGTCCATACTACTACTCGCAGCCTTTTCCAAATGTGCCGTCGTAGCATTAAGCTTCCACTGAATGTTAACCTCAGCACCTGACCCCGACGGCGCACCGGTCTCATAGAAATCCTCAATATAAGCCGTCAAGTTCTTCGCCTCATTATACACCAGCTCAATATCCGGCGAATTATCCCTCCACTGCTCCGCCGGAAAATACACACCATACAACTTCTCCTCATCCTCCTCTGGCAGCGCATTCAGCCCAAACCGTCTCAACAACGTGATCTTCCCCCTCGCTTCCCCAAGCGTTCCAAGCTCATTCCGCTTCTGTACAAGATACCTCTTCGCAACTTCACTCATCAACACCTCATAAATCGCTCTCTGAACAGCTGCACCATTCTGCGCATACTTAGAAGTACCACTCTCATAGTTCAACGAAACGAGTAAGGCTTCACTGGGATGCTCATCCAACCACCTATAAAACCCAAACAACACATCCTCCACCGTCGCACTCTGCGACTGCAACGCTTGAGAATGCCAAAACACAAGACTCGAATTCGTGATGTCGAACGCGAAGCGTAAATCGAAGACGCGGATCCCGGCGTCGAGCATAGAGATGATAGGGTCTTCTTGGCACCGGAATACGGATGCTGGGTAGACGGGTTGGCCGCCGAGGGAAGTGATGCCGGAGAGGGATTGTTGCGTGGCGAGGCTGTAGTTCCAGGTTTGAGTATCGTGTGTGCCGGGGAGGTTCATGTGCGTCAGGGGAGTGGAATCAGGGTAGGATTTCATCCATGTTGAGGTTTTGGATGTTGTTTTCTTGTAGGGTCCGAAGATTGGGGAGGCGTCTTGGAGGACTTTTTGGAGTGCGAAGTCAGTGAGTTGGCTTGAAGATCTGGAGTCGACATTGCGTGATGAGAGGAGGGTTGGTGAAGCTGAGGATGTAATCGCAAGAGCCAAGAGGAAGACCGTGAAGTAGTTGACAGTCATTATGATAGTCGAGTCACTGCGATGAATGACAGTGTGACGAGAATGCGAATGAAAGCGCTCACTCAGCCGCTCTGCATCGTTGTTTTATACAGATATTAATGAAAAGTGCTGTTGTACGATCCGATATGCAATTGGTAGTTTCCCACTTTTGGGCTCACACGTGCGACGGAATGTTCTGCGACTCGCTGAGGTTGCAGCTTCCCACTAGGAATGCATGTAGCTAAGCTAGCCATATAGAGACCAAAACACGCGAATATCTGGTAGTGTTCAGTACGAAACCATGTCAGACTCCTCATGAACGGCAAACCCGGAGTAGTAAACACGACTTACAATCAACAAAACCCACCAATAAGATTACGCCAAAGCAATTGCCTGACCAGAAACGTGCCCAGAGAAACTCAACACCACCCTAGTGATTGTACCCCAACCCCAGCATCATTCTTTCCGTGTTTGTGACAATAGCATAAGAATGCAGCATCCCCATAGCAGCATTATGCGTCTCCTCCGCATCCCTCTGCTTCCCTGTGATCCAATCAGTCATTCCATAACTTGCACACGCATCACCAACAACGACCATCCGGAAACCCAAATCAGCTCCATGTCTCGTCGTGTTATTGATGCACTCAGACCCATCCATCCCAATCACAATAATTCTCCTATCACCATAGCTCTTGATCACATCCGGAAGGTCTGTGGCAACGAAAGGACTTCCTACGTGCTTGATGAATGTGGGCTCGCCTTCCTTTGGTGCAGCGCATGCGTGAGGAGCGAATGTATCGGGGTATTTGGCAGAGATTGGATTGTTTGGTTCTGTGGCATCGTGACATACGTGAAGGACTGGCCATAAGTTTGAGCGCCAGACCTCAAGAAGAGAGGCTACATTTTTGGTAAAATCTGGCGTGGATCTTGGTCCCCATGCTTCTGTGCCTTCGACGAGCCCTTGCTGGATATCGATCAATAGCAGGATAGCAGGCTCGCTTGTCTTTGTTGACATTTTGGTTTTGTATGTGAAGAGAGCGGATGAAGGACAAGAAAGGGGCCGTGTGAGAAGTGGGGATGGGTACAAGTTGGAAAGGGGGGTGGTCACGTGCGCGGCGGGGTAATCTTACTTCGTACTTCCTTACGACCTTCCTCTTCCTCTCTTCCTTGCAGTAAGCCACGGCGTCCAACTGTCCGCAGTATACCGCAATCGTACTTGACACCTTTTTCTCTCTCGACGTACAGAAAATCTTCATGATGTATCAGTCAGCAATCTGTATCCGGCAGTCCTCCCGTTTTGAACACGCGTTCTCGGCCTGACGACAATGGTGGGATGGATATGATTGGTATTAGATCCCAGCAGCAGCATGATTCCCATCTTGCATTGGCGCGGAATGTGCACTGGCCTGTCATATCGTATCTTTGGTGGATATACTGGATTTTATCCACCTGCTTTGATTAAAGCCGTTGCAGATTGATGTGGCACAGATATGTATATCAAGCAGCCACGAAGATCATGGAGGAGTTCCGATTTCTCTTACATATCTGTCAAAGAGAGGACTTGCTATCTAAATTAGAGCGATGGCCTCTCCGACCAAGCAAACATTGTCTCCAGATGTGGACTTTAGCGTCATTGAAGCCCTCGCAGCGAATGTACCCGACTCTCCCGACACATTTACGAGGTTGGCCGCGAAGAACAAATTGGCAGTGGGTTATACCGAGATGCCAAGCTAGAATCGCAATCTGACCTTCACAGGTTGACTTCCGGCAAGATGGAGACCTGGTCGAAGTCACTGCGTTAGTACAGAATTACCTTGGAGCACTTCCCAGTATTGACCTAAACAGATCCGAAACTGCCTCCATTTCATCGAGTCTCTTCGAGCATGTTGAGGAGAATGGTCGAACATACCATAAGTACAAAGAAGGAAGTAAGTCGATTGATCTGGTCTTGTCCCCCAGAAATTCAAACAGAAGCAGAATACACACTTCCCAACGATGAGGTAAGTCTTTTGAGTTGCCAGCATGTGATCGAAACCATTTTCTCACCTTTTCCAGCTAGAGCAAAACAGACTTGGTAGGCAAAAGATCTGTAATAATTGAGGTTTGTAGCTGATTAATATTCTTCAGATCTGCAACATGAATTATGCAAGATGAGTTTGCATGGCAAGCTTCATCTGGCTCCTCTCAAACCAGAGAACCTGAAGTACACTCTCGACTTCGGAACTGGGACAGGCATTTGGGCTATCGAAATGGGTTTGTGCTTTCTAAAATTAATCAAGAGAATATGCTAAAGTTCCTAGCTGAAACATATCCCAATTGCAAGGTCATTGGGAGTGATCTTTCTCCAATCCAACCAGAATTGTACAACCCCCAGCGCCATTTCGCAATCCCCTACCTCTAACATCTGCATCAGTATCCCCTCCAATTGCTCCTTCGAAATCGATGACATGGACGATGAATGGATCTACTCTCAACCTTTCTCTTACATCCATGGGCGACTCCTAGTCTTTTGCTTTACAGACGCCATATCCATCTTCCGAAAAGCCTACGACGCGCTCGAACCTGGGGGCTGGTTCGAAATGCAAGATACCTGCGCACCGCTAGGATCCATCGATGGAACAATCGAAGGAACCCCACTGCTCGAAACATACAACCTTATCGCAAAGACTTTCCTGGAGAAACGCGGGATAGACGTCACAGTCGCGAGCCGCTTCAAGAGCATGATGGAAGAAGTTGGATTTGTGGATGTCAAAGAAGTAAAGATTGAATGGCCCATTGGCACGTGGGCTAAGAGTGCTTATCATAAACGCATTGGAGCCTGGTATCAGAGAGATTTGAAGATGGCTACAGAAGGCATCATGATGGGATTATTTACAAGGATGTTAGGGTGGAAGAAAGAACAGGTTGATGAGCTGCTTGTCAAGGTTCTCGCTGACATGGATGACAAAAGCATCCACTCTTACCAGCCTTTGTGAGTTTTCTCGGCGCATGGTAAATTCACACTAACCAAGGATAGTTATGTTGTGTATGGTCGGAAACCATAATCATCGCAGTAAGGTCAGATGACAGATAAATTCTCAACAAACTGTGCTCCCCTCGATTGTTCATATGCAGCTGCAAAATATATACAATTATCGAACCAAAGTTTCTGTTCATCGCTCAAGTCAACACGATGCACAAGGTACGTGATACTCAGTTCCCAGCCTCTGGAGTATCCTCCGCCTCAGGGCTATACATCCTCATCTTCCCCTCAGACTGTGTAGACTCCAGTCGCAGTAGCAGTCGGCGCAGCAGGCAGTGTCTGACTGATCGTCACTGCGCCACTGTATAACGCCGGACCTGGAATGGTATAGCTCGTAAACGCCGAGTACAGATCGAACAAGACTCCTGGATCCGTTGCCTTCATCAAGGCCGTCCCCAACACTCCGCTGGTCAGCTTATCGGTTCCAGTACCCGTGATGGCAAGGTTGAAGCATTGAGGGTAGTCCTGTGCTCCATTGGCCTGGCCAGCAGCATGCAGTGCTAGAATCTCATGACGAAGAACATAATTGCCTGTAGCGATGTTGGCTGGGATGACCGAAGTCCAGCTGTTGTTATTGGCGATCATTTGATCCGTGGCCCAGTATCCGTTCGTCATCGAGGTGGGGTTTATGAGGCCAGTAGCAGAGATCTTCGTCCAGAGAAGCTTTGTCTTGTCTACTGTCTCGCATGGTCCATTGCAATTTGCCAAATATTCGATGATTGGGCCTTTATGGGAGGTTGGCCAAGGTGTCCATTGATACTCGATCTTACCTCCAGCTTTGACGGGTGCGGCGGCCATGGCATTCGTGGCTCCAACATGGCAGATCATATCTGCCGTTGCGAAGTTGTTTGGCGCAATGAATCCATTGTCGAGGTCCTTAGGGATCTTCCAGCCTACGGTGACAGGAGCTGGGGTGATGTATTGATACGAGGGATTATATCCATCATAGCTGTTGAAATATCAGCGCCAGCAAACAACATCACTAAAAGGAGCAGAAAGCAGCACTTACTAAACACCATCAGCCACGATACCCGAGACCGTCCCATGCGCCACAACGGTGGACACCAAGACCAACAGCGAAAACTTCGAGAACATGACTTTCGTTCTTCCGTTGCACAGACTCAGGTATATCACCAAGGGGGATCAATACTTCAAGCAAACAACGAGTATATTTGAGACAGTTTATCGGCTTTGCCAGTACTGCGGGACAGCGATTGACTCGTTACTCCCAGCGGCAGCCAACTGCAATATATACTTATAGTGCCAAGCACCGCCATCATCTGGTTCATGGAAGATATGTACACCTCCCACCTGACCACGCACTCTCCATCGCCTCACCAGAGCCGGAACTCTCCATCCTCCCTGTGAGCAAAAGTTCCTCTCCATCTCATGACCCAACTCATACGCTGAACTCCTCATCTTTAATCTATTCGGCTGCCTCACCCAGCACGTCCACCTATCGCCTCCTTTATTTGCCACAATCTCTCGGCAGACTTCCGTCCGTCTAGCAATCCCCTTCCAAGATATAGATGAATAAGTGCCGGGGTTGGTGTATGAAATAGCGTTGTACCCCAGCTTTCGCCTGTTTTCCCGACGACCCGTCGGGAGTGTTGTTTTTAGCCGCAGGTGTCAGGAGGTGGGGTAAAGTGAAGCTTTTCTTATTGGATGGGGTATGACCAATATGCTCTTATGGCGTGAACCGGTATTCTGTACAAATGCTTGAATGGAGGATTTGTGGTTGCTTACATTAACTGTTAATGAGCTTCTTTCTCCAGTGGTCGTTAACGTCAGGGAGGAGAGAGACTCGCAGCTTCTTGGCCATTTTCGGGCACAGGGGACTTGGCTCACTCAGAGGTAGTCGAAGTATACAGATACTAGTTGAGGCTTGTAAGATTAAGAGTTCTTCGGATCACGCAAGCCTCTTCGACTGTCGATCTTCACCTGCAGGTAGCAGACTACCACGTGATTCATCCCCTCACTTACCAGGTAAGGTCAACATAGGTTCGGAACGGGCGATCTGCTTCCGTCATGAAGAACCTTAATGTTAAATGGTACGAGTGACTGACATGACTCGCTACAGAATTTGATGATGATTGATAATCACTCCCATCTGTCAAAGATCTCAGCTGTGGAGATGTCCGGGGCTTGTTTCGATGTCAATCCCCTTCGGTTGGCCGGCATGGCTCCCGCCAAGGGCCCAGATTCACTTCCAGAGAGATGATTACTATTCCTCATACTCTTAAAATTTCAATTGACGTCTCCGACTTTTGACATAGGCTCCCAGATCTCGACTCTGCGAGGCCATCGCGAGTATCTACCGTTGCGTACATTGCATTCTCATGTCAACATCAGGGCGCAGGTTGTGGCAACACAACCATACAACGACTGTGTATTTTTAATCCAAATATCTGGAAGAAGTACATCAGGACGATGGGCATTCAATATGCATCGGGGTAATTTGTTGTGCTTGTTTCTCCTATTATGCTTTCTTCTATCGAAGGGAAAAGAGCAAGGTATGTCGAGGGAGGATAGGTTCCCACAGAGTGTCAACTTCCCAGACATCCATCTGTGACCAGCATCTCGAGTGGTTGTCTGGATTTGAAGATTTACGAATCTCGATCTCGCCTATCGACTTCCTGTACAAACTCTCGGTTCGTATGTACTAATCAATTGTGGTGAAGTCATTTTCGTCTGATGTATCTTCACCTCTCGCCAGCTCTGGATTCCCGAAGACAAACCACACGAACATCCCTCCGTTCACATTTCTATTGGCGCATAACCCACCAACATGTGATGTTTCAGATTCTTCGCAACAACCTTCATCGCATGGCTTCCCCAAACCGGTCAAAGCGGGTCCGGCAGTCGCAAGTTTCCAAAACAGTCTATCCCTGTCCACACCTCAATACCCATCGCAAGAATTCGTCCAATCTCAGCCAGAAGCTGAGATGATGTGTTGGCTGCAATGCTGTTCATGCATGATGATGGAACTTGGCTGTCATTCGAGTCGGAGGTCTTTCCTTCTGACCTCATTTCGCAGTTGGTCAAGAATCAAAGCGCGATCTTGAGGATTGCACCCCTTTTCTGGTTGCGATTGTGCTCTATATATCTGGATATAGACTGCTTCATTCAGCCGGCATTACTACATTTGTCACCACTGTAATGATTCAGGCCCTTGACCGAACCCTTGTCATCAGCCGAATACCTCCAGCCCGGCGAACAAAACCGCGACCATGGTCTCCGAAAAGGCAGCTTCCGTGAAAACGAAAGCTGATAAAGTTGTACTAAATCGCAAGTTCGCTCCGTTCGTAACTCTCTTGACGGCCATTATCGCATTCTCCTTGTCACTTGTGGCACTATTAGCAGTTGGTGGCAGTGACCTTCAAAAGTACGACTTGCTCACAGTATGTCCGCATCCCTAACCTAGCCAACCATGTATGCTTATCGACAAAACTCAGCTCAATACCTCAACACTCTTCCAAAATGCTATCAAAGTATCAAACACAGGCTCGACAACCCGCCGCTCTCTCCCCGTCGTCATCGACAATGACAGCGTTCCCATACCTCAAATCTCTGATCGAGCTATGCTTCCAACACGAGTCCAAGCTCGTCAACTACCATCTCCGTCGGACGTCGAATCATTCTTCAGCTCCATCGGCTCAGGCTTTACCTCTGCTGTTAATCCCGCTACACCTTCAGGTACTGGATCCGCCGGTTCGGGAAGCACTGGAACAGGGAGCGGCAATTTCTTGAACGACATCCAGGGCCTCCTACAGGGTCTGTTGGGGGTTGCAACGGGAGCTGCTGGACAAGAGATCATCAATGTGGTGAATAGTCTCGTCGCAGAGGTGTTGGATGCGCTGGGTATCGACGACTTCTACAGTCTGTACATGAGAGAGTATTGCAGTGGAAGCTATACTCCGAATTATTCATCCCCCAACGCGAAGAGGGACACAAAAAAGTGCACTCCATTTAGTAAGCGCCATCACATCTCTCATCTACTCATTTAACCAGCCACATATTGATTTTGTACTTTAGATGAAGCCGGCTCCGACATCCCCACCACAAACTCCACCCTCCAAGTCGGCACCACCGTAATCGACTTCTCCGCCCTCAACATCCCGAACAAGCTCGCCTCAGCAACCGGCGGCATCGACACAGTCTTCACAGCCATTTTCGCTATCCAAGTAACCGGAATCGTCGCCTCAGGACTCCTCATCATTCTTACCCCACTCCACATCTTCCTCTCCTTCTTCCAACGCTTCATATTTCGCTTAGCAATCGCAGCACTAGCCGCCCTCGCAACGTCTTGTTTCGGCATCATAGCAGGTATCGAAACCGGAATCATGGTCATCGTCGATGTGCTGGTTAATGGCTTGGGTGAGGGGTTGGGTATCGAGTCGCAGAGAGGCGGCGACTTTCTCGCGCTACTGTGGGTCAGTTTTGTGTTTATGAGTATCAGTACGACGGTTTGGTTCTTGAAGTGGCATAAGGATCGCTATGTGAGGAGGCCGAAGGAGGATTATGTTACGGAGAGGCCGTTGGTTAAATCTGCGCAGTCGATGTATCAGTTGGGAGGGATGAGGGGGGTGGGGGCGAGGGTGTCAAGTGATAATGAGCGGGTCATATGATGCTCTTGACTTCAACTGGATTGAATGAAAGTAGCGGAAGGATTATTGCGTCAAGCAGCTTGACTAAAGACGAAGGATCTTCGGATTCCGCCAGGTCGAGCCCTTCTTTAGGGCCAGGCGATCGCATGTGAAGCAAAGGTAGTCGAGGAGGGGGTGGATGTATTGAGTTTGAAGCTTTCAAATGTCTCCATGTTTGGGAAGACTACATCCTGATTATGTACAGCACCCATATCAGAATTTCATACACACATGGTATTTTGTTTGCCAAACTTTACGCGAGCCCTCCTCTTCCCCTTGATCGCACGGTAGCCAATGGACCAATGTATTTACAACGACCTGTATTTATGCCCCAAGTCAAATACATCTCCCTACTTACAATTCATAGCGGAACACGAATCCTATCGATATCCGGCGCATTTCCCTGGCCTGAAGCACTCTGAACAGTGATGGTGTTCTGACTGCCACTCGTGAACCCACTCAACCGCACCTTATAACTAGGCAAAACATCTCCATACCAATCATAGCCCGACAGCGGGAACAGTACCGTAATGCCAGCTCCTCCATTGACACTGATGCTTGCCGTCCTGACATTCGGGACAGAAGATCCAAGATACTGCACCTCGCAATTGATGTAATCGAACAACACATCAACGGTCGACTGAGAAGCTTGAACGCCTGTGAATGTCACAGATGCAGTTGATCCCGAAAGAAGATTTCCTACTTTCTGGCCGCCTGAACAGCCAGAGCAGGACGAGACAGTTGCGCCATTGGCTAAGTTTGCAGACTCAGCTTCTAGATCTTGGTACTCAGGTGTTGTCGATGGAGCTGATTGTATAGAAGATAGTCTGAAGACCATGGAGCCATGAGCTGGCAATGATTGGCTGACCGACGATACACTGCCGAGATTTTCTCCTGCCCATAGATCTCTGGCTGTGGCTGAAGAAATACCAACATCAGTCAGCTGGACAGACAAAGTTCGTTCTGTGTTAGAATGATCCACGATCAACAGTACTTTATCACCATCTGCGAGTGGCCCGAGGAAGATATCATGGTCGTTTGAGAAACGCTGGATCAGCTTCACTGGTAGTCCGAGTGCGTCCTGATTGATAGCGATCAAGTCCTGATTCCCGAGGATCTCTGCTGTTTGTGCTGTCATGCGTGGTACGGAGGTTGAGATCATGAGAGCAGATTTAAATGTTGCCCAGACTGCGAAATGAGTCTTCTGCTCATCGACAGTCATGCCAGGATTTCCTACTTCGAGTAGGTCCATGTCTGCAAACCGGCCAGGACCAACGAGATCCAAGAGGCTGGCGTGGATGGCTTGATTGTAGATGCGGAGAGTGGATGTCCAGCCTTGAGAGATATCGTCTGAGATTCTGAACGAGGTTGATACTGCTGGTGCCCATGCTGTTGGACCTTGGAGAGTATTTGTCGAGGTGTTTTGATATGGAGTACCCCATTGGCATATGAGCATGTTGGAGATTCCTACGCCTTGTAAGGCATTCCACATCTTGGCGTATCTGCTCGGGAAATCGGTACGTGCGTCTTTTGGAGCGTTTTGATCGGGGTCCACGAAGCAGTTATCCACCTAGTTAGGATGGATAGTCAATATCGAGCTTATAGAAACGGAAAACAGTTTCTCACCTTTACATATGCCGTGTTCCATGCCGCGAACATAGCAGCATCTTGAGTCTCGTAACCGAGTGATCCTGGCCGATGCGGATCATAGCTTGTATCGCAAGAGTAAACACCCTGATCCGTATACATGCTCCATTTGAACCCCAAGCCGATGGCGAACTCGCTCAGGGGCGCAATCCCATTAGGAAAGACCGTGTCATCGTAGGTGATAGAGCCGTTCGACAAACGATCATAACCCTGCCATCCACAATCGATTTGAAAGAACTTGTAACCGAGACCCAGGAAGCCCTTGTCTGACATGGACTGAATGGTATCGTGTATCATAGTTTCATTCGGCGAGCAAGCGACGTCATTGTAGCTGTTGTAGCCCATGATTGGAGTCTCTTGACGGCCGGGTGCTGTTTGGGCGCTTGCAGTCCCGAGCAATATCAACGCCAGTATGGCGGCGCGATCTTCTGTTGACCAAATCATTGTGTATAATCTCCATATAATTGAATGAATTGAAAGTGCAAGGACAGCTCGATAGAAGATACCGTCAGTGGGACCTCCTTTTATAAATTTTGATGGAGGGACTATTTCCATCTTCAAGGCACCTCTGAAAGCTTAATGGATGCGCTCCAATGGCAAAATGACTGCAGTTCTTCGGCGGCGACATCATTGCATGCACCGAATGTAGAAAATCGAAGTACCGCGAATCTTGTTCACGCGCACCAATTGACTTCCGGCGCTTGGGAGTTAATGTCTGCATATGTCCTAGTTCGAGTTGCGATCTGCCATTAAACACGAGTTTATCGGGCTATTATGTGGGGTACGCGGGGTATGCGGGGGGATGGTCGGATATCAGACCCATTCCGAATAGCTTCGGTCGTAAGATCTGATGTAGTCAAATCCCGAATTTTCCTAGGATCACACAACACAAAGCATGATTCAGTCATTCCTGTTTTGGAAGGTCGATAGTTTACACCGAAAATTGCCCTTGGACTTGTTGGATGCCACCCTCAAGGACTTGCGGGGAATTGGGGATGATAATAAGAGGCTGTTCCTTTTGGCAACCTGGATCATCTCAATGAATTTATGAGATACAAAGTATTCTTAAAGCCACCGAGACACTTACTCATGCTTCTTTCTGTATTCACTAAGCAACCAGAGTTTTTGGAAAGTTCGGGCTTCATTTTGGTTAGAAGACAAACTTGTAATGCTTGGGGCATTGGTCTCATCTTCACTTGACATTTCTAGTCATTGCAATGAAACACTTCCCTCGAAGAAGAATGTTTAATCTGATTTGCTACGTGAATGGGCAACTTTTTCTAATGTGCACTTCGCCTAAAACTTGAACTCTAGGCTGTCCATCCCAGAACCTGAAGGATTTCCCATAGAGGCACAAATGGCAAGCTCCTGAACCCATGGATCCGATTCCTCCATGTCGAGAAGGGGTATCTTGTGAAGACGAGCATCTGGATTCTGCTTGTTCTCATTAGCGACGAATTGACAAAATCTTCTGATCTTCTCCCTCTCATACTGCTGATTTAGAATCCTCGCTTCAAAGTACGCTTTACGTTTGGCAAGACTCTCATGCGACACTTGTGGTCGTTTCCGTGGATTGGAGATGCTTTTGAAGACATTTCTCCCAGTCCAAACGGCTGTCCCAGGACTCCTACTAGCCTTCTTCGCAATCCAGGATTTCAAGGAGCTGAAAGGCTTTTCTTCAGACTCAATCCTCGTCACGATTAGCAGATCAGAGCAGAAGCCGCAAATAGCATGGTCAGCAGATACCCACAGTTTCTTGCTAGGGAAGATCTTTGCTGGATCGTCCGAATACTCGTGGTTGACATTGCCGACTTTGTCACATTCTGGTGTGTGCTTCCGACTTTCAACATGACACCCACAAGCTTCGAACAGAAGGGTGATATGTACGCAAGGCGCGACTTTCCTGGCAAGGTGAGACCACCGTTCTGGAAGATCTTCTGGTCTGTAAGACTGCCACGCCAACTCGTATGCCAGGGCTTGTTCAGACATGTCGACAATAACTGTAAGAGATACCCGAGTCAACTAAGGGCTCAGGAATAATGGTAAGGACCTGTTTACAAACTAACGTCATGATTCTTCGCAGTCCAGGGTCGTATTTATGTTTGGAAGTCCAACACTAACCAGGCTCATGACAAGGCCATTATTTCTTTTATCTGGATTCTCAAGGGGCACAGCACTTTTATTGTAGTACTCTTGTTCCTCCTTGTATACATACTTTTCTGTTGTGACATCCAGCTTTGTCCTTCAGATGACCATATTATGCCTTGCTTCGCTTAAGTCAAGCACTCCCTATGCTGGGACAAAGGACTACTTGGCCTGCTTTAGTCTGTTGAACGTGCATACCTTCGTCTACAACGGAGTCTATGGCCCTCAAAGGTATGAGAGTTTATGGTCCTGCTAGTCCAAGACTGCGATATTTCAGGCAAGAAATGAGTCTTCGAGGCTTGGCAGGTCACTCAGGGGAGCTTGACAATGTGACTGGGATATTGAAAATGGTCTTCAAATGTCTTCGCTACTCCCAGCCTACTTGTGATCTTGAGCAAAGTCTCTTAAATTGAAATGACTACATCTGTGGCCGCTTCTCCACGGCCCACACAACGACGAAGCTGAAAAGCTCCAATGCTCAGATCAATAAGAGATTCCCACCACCGCTCCAGATCATCGATTGCTTGAAAGCCGTGCCCCCACACTATCTGTTCTAGCCTATCCTTCTGTCTCAAAGCCCAAAGCCCAAAGTCCATGGGAAATGACCATTACTACCCCTCGCTCTCCGACTACCCCTCCTCACATTCTGTACGCAGATTTCTTCTCATCCAACCCAACGGCGAAGATGTCTACTGATTTCACATAAGACCTAAAGATATATAGGCATCTGATATTACGACTGGAAAGAGGAGTGACGTGAGAAATACGAAAGCTAAATATTTACTTCTGTGGCACATTACGAGGTCGCATTGGATCTGGATTTTGCTTAGCATATAGATTCTCAGCACTAAAGGTCTTTTTGAAGACTTGTATGCCTTACCACATGTCGTCGCTGCGATAAATTCGAGCTTGCTTTGTCCCAGACTTATTACACGAGCAAGTACACGGTGTAATAGCCAATAGACATCGAGCAAGCCACTGCAGTCCCTCAGACCCTCTTTTCTCTACCTGAACTATCAAGTTCTCCATCAACCCACCCCACATCATCCACATCAACCAACTAACGTCATAAATCCCCTGCTCTCTCCATCTACCAACCCCTTCCTACTAGCCTGAATTCTTCAGCAAGCCCTACTACGACTCCACAGACCTCACCCTCTCCATCAACCCCTACCCCAACCAATGCATCTTCCTCGTCGACATCTACCGCCGCCTCCAAGGTCAGGTCTTCCAGTCCATCATCATCGACTATTTCTTCCATAGCTGCAAGTTCTATAGCACGACTGTCTTCTAGCTGCCGCGGGGAAGTGAGCATGAAGTGATTCCGTAGGACGTCGTGGGGAGTCAGGGGTTTGTATCGCCGCTGATGGGACCGTTTGGTTCGATGGTTTGTGCTGTGTAGGGTTGGGACAATTTGATGGGCTTACGGTTGTTTCTGTTGCTCTATCTTGTTTCGGGGCTTCCCTTTAAGGGAAAAAGAGGGGTACGAGGTTTCATTATTCATTATTGATTAGCCACCCATTCTACCCATCTGCTTCAAGTGTCCAGTGCCTATCAATCAGTGTCCAAATCTCTCGCAATCGTAATTCCACAGCTCCAATTCACCTCTGCTATATTCACAGCGCACCCTTACGCCATCACCTCATTTCCAGATCCCTCCCTTTGATACCACTGTCCAGTTCATCATCCAACCTGTCATCCAAATCATCATCATCAACAATGAAAGGATCTTGCTCCACACTCGCGTACTCTGCCGCTGCTCCTCCTCCCATACCATCCGCACTGCCTTTCCTCGCTGCGCCTCCTTGCTTCAGCACATCCATGATAGTGAAGCCCTTGGACCAGAAATACCACATTGGTATCAAGATACAGAGCTGAAGGCAAAGAGCGCCGAACCACAGGTAGAAGGAAGTACTGGTTGCATGGCCCAGTTTGAGACCTCTGGAGGAATCACATGTCAGTAAATTGTTATACGCAATACAGCGTGAAACTGTGGGAGATTGGACAGGTGAAATGAAAAGAAATAGACGTGTGAAAATAGCGGGTGGGGAGGTGGGGAAGTATAAATAGGAGAGGAAAGACTTACAGCCCAACATTAATATTCCCCAACGCCAAAACCGCCCGCCCGACCCAGACATGGTAATCAGAGATGGCGGTTCTGCGGCCTAATTTCACATAATTGATGTGATGCCAATACCCCAAAAAGCCTTGCGCTATCATGCCCGGCAAGATAGCTAGGCCGATGATCTGGTGGAACGAGCTGAAATGCCCGCCGTGCTATGTCCAAACTTGTCAGCCTGACTCAATTATTCATTCCGAGATATCCAAAGCCGAAATCCGTTCGGAAAGTGAAATAATACTCACGGAGATTGACAGCCATATGCCTATCAAACATCCTAGCACGATTGCCCCTCCGGCCACACTCTGCACAATCCAGTGCATCTTGAACGAATTCGGCATTCCACTGCGTATCGCCAGAATACCGCCAGAAAGAGACATGAAGCTGACGGTGAGTAAGAATCCGTGGATGGAGACTAGGCCGAAGGTCTTGTGCTTGTGGTGTTTCTCTTTATGCTTCTTGGGTTCGTTCATAGTAATGCGTTGGGTCGAGACTTGTGCAATAACTGGTTCGTCAGGATGTTTCTCATAGCTTGAATCCATGTTAAGCTTTGTGACACCTGTTCAAGTGATCAGTATGTCTATCACCATATGCCCGCTTTGCATTTGATATTCGACGTGGTGATGGAAAGTACCTCGATCAGTATGCATATTCAGCATCAACTCCGGATCATCTGACCTTGTATTCTGCATGAAATTCGAAGACCAAATCCACGACTGCTTGCTTGAATCGACATCCAAATCACTTGATGTCCAACTCTCGCAATCATAACACATCATCTGTGCATTATGCAGTCCGTCTGGATCAACCCAGGTACGCGTCACATGTACGATTGGGACATTCGTTGTCATGGTCACCATAGGCGGGAAATGTCCTGGTGTTGAGCGGATGCTCATTGTGATATCTAGTTAGGTCAGTGCCATTCATATAATCGAAAGCTCCATATTCAATCTATATCTCAATCCATAGCTGATTGATTGATCTACTCACCACCGTCCTGGTCCCCGGGATACATAACAAACATCAGCGCTCCAGCCATCTTCTCCCCAATGCCAAACGCCACCCACCCATTCCTTTGCTCGAATCTCGCGGACAAATGAAGCGATACATCTTTCCCCTTCGTCGTCTGGTTCTTAGTCGATGCAATTGCGAAACAAAGATCTGTCCGCGCGCCTTCTACGCGACAGAATTGCAAGGCTGAGCTGAGACTCTGGAGAGCGAAGAACGCGATGAGAGGGCGGAAGAATGGCATTTTGGCATGCTCGTGAGCGGGAACGCTCTGGAGTGAGGCTTGGGGAGAGAAACCTATCGGGCGATAAATTGAGATTGTCGATATCGTGATGATGAGATGCTGAGATGAGATGAGGTTCAGCTGTGTGATTGTGATTACGGGATGTGGGATTGGTCAAGCTGCTGCGGCTGAGCATATTTTACGCCACGGCCGAAAGGGGAAGGCAATATTGCAGTGGATGCAGCCAATCACTGGCATATGAAGCTTGCTTTCTTCTGAACAGGCACCGAAACTTTCCAATGCCTTTCAAAAGAATGAGAAACTTATCGTCTTTTACCCCCTTAGACCTGTTTTGATTGTTTACTTCTATGTTGCTGTTGCTGTTGCTGTTGCTGTTGCTGTTGCTGTTGCTGTTGCTGTTCGGTGGAGTCTTGGCTTAGCGAGCGAGCCCCCTGTTTCAAGAAGCGGGAGCTTGAGCTTGTGGCTCCATCAGTAAGGTAAGTACCAGATGAAATAAACCAGATTCAACTATTGATTTGTCTCAAAGAAACATATAACATCAGTTGTTTTTTGTTCTGTCTTCTGTAAGAAACATTGAAATATCGACCTCTCCTCACTCTCCGTTTCTCGCTCAATCCAGGTCGTTGCCCCGAGTGCGCAACAATTGCCCTAAAGTAGCCTGGATACAGCGCTGCGACGTTAGCTACAGCGCGATTTTCAGTTAAGTGCGGGGTACTGCGGGGTGCTTATGAATTGTAGAAACACCATAACTTCTAGGATACGGGACTTTGGAACTGATCTCACGGACTAGGAATGGTCACCTACGATTATGAACTGACGGTAAGGTGCAGATCTTGCGGATTGGATCAAAGAGGTGACTTGGCTGGAGACAATTCAGTGGAATTCGCGATGATTCGATATTGAGCTCTTGAAAAGTTCTCGACCCAGTGTCTGTGATTGGAATGACTTACATATAAGCATTGCATCAATGGTACTTCTGTTCTTGGACACGTTGTATCACCATGGATTTCGGTGAACGGGAGTCTAATTATGTAAGAAATGCTTTCCTAAAGTAGACAGTGTTGATCCTGAAGTCACCTTGGCAATTGACATTTCCATAACGTAGATACACACCGACTTCTTATTCTGGATACAGGTGATGCCTGCCGATAGTGAACGCTGCAGCGGTACCACAGCCTTGCTTGCTTACTCAAACTACAGTGAACCACATCACCTCCCCGGACCAGGCACACAAAAAAGCAAATGCCAAAAGCAGATGCCGTGGATTCCTATCAAATCAAAGCATCTCCACTCTGGCCAGCATAGTACAGCCAGTCAGTCCTCAAGCATCCAAGAAACCCAAGACAAGCAGCCAAGCACAAAATATGCATATTCCTCTCGCTTTTGCTCGCCTTTCCCATGCTTACGTGTATCTCCCGAACCACATCTCGGACATAACGTAGGTAAGCAGACAACTCTCATGGTGCATCAACTCAACTTTGTTGGGCGGATAGTAATCGCACCCGCACCGAAAGGCGAACGAACAGAGGCCGTAGACTGGACTGGAATCTTTCAACCCTAACTAGCGTAGGTAGTTTGAAGACTAGAGTTTAGCACTTCAGATGCAGAGTGATGTGATGGATTTGAGGGTACGAAAACGAGAGAGAGAGAGGCTCAGCATTACAGTGGGGTTCGAGGTGTGTTGGGGATGCAAGCTTTGAAAACACGTCATGTTTGTGAGCTATGGGCTGGGCAGTCATCGGTTTCGGGTCTTGAGCGGGCTTTTAGTTGTTCGTTGAGGGTCTCGAAGGAAGCGAGAAGGGAGTTTGGAGTCGGGATTGCTTGGGAAAGAGGATTAGTGTAAATAATTAGGGTCGGTAGTCGGGCATCGCAGCGTCTGGTGTCCGATTCTCCGTCCCCGCGGCGGAGGAATGTGAGATGGAGAGGGCGATAAAGATGTGCTGGCAGGACGGGGCACGGTACTGTAGGCATGGAAGATCACTGGAGCCCGCCGAGCATGAGAAAGGCTGAAGGCTGAAGGCAAGTTGAGACGGGACAGGGGCCGATGTTTAATTTCGAGAAGGCTGAAATGATGAAGTGGGGATTGGAGGACTTACTGAAACTTTGTTGACCAGAACGGACTTAAGTAATCAATTGCAGATTTACATTAGCAACAATCGATGGCAACAATTGATGGCTCTCTTCCCTGCGCGTGCCAAATTACGATCCTTGACATGCTTTGACAACGGCACAGCAGTTGCCAGTAGCAGCAAACGGGGAAGGAAAGAGTCAAAGGCACCTGTCAGCGCTGTCACAAGCAAGATCACCACTGCGTTCACGAAAGAATCCCAGGCTGCCTGCCCAGCCTTGTCTCATCAGTCAGCTCCCGCTGAACCCCAGTAAGATGACAACAACCCCAGTAAAAGTCTCCAGGAAATAGACGACCCTGCATCCTCAGTCATCAACGTGCAATTCCAACACTTCGACAGCTCATTTGACGCAGATCTGTATTTGCAGTGCCGACGAAAATGAAGAACAAAACTCTAATCGGCCGAGAGCACTTCGTATTATCGGCTGCTGGTCCAGTGACAACAATCTTGATTATTCTATTCCGCCGACTGCCGTTCCAGATCAGCGGAAAAACTAAGGAAAAGCGTCCCAGGCTCTCACTCCAGCCCGGCTCCCCTAGACTGGACAAGAACCAGCACTGCGCAAACCCGTTGAAATCGGGATGTTCTCGAGGACGACACCGATAGGATATTTCTGCCCTCGTTGTCAGCATGCAGCCATCCCAGTATCCCGGTGGTACCACTGAAGTGCCATGGCGACAAGGCTGTGATCTACGATGCAGCTTGCTGAATCATTCAGGACAGCCAATAATCAACGACAGCCTATGAACAGCCCAGTCAGTCCTACCAATTACCAAACAGGACAACAATGGCAGACATCAGATCATGTTGCGCCTCATCTCCGCGTAAGAACGGGAAGCTCGAAGCGTGGAATGCTGGACCTCGCTCTTCAGAACCTTATATCTATCCGGATCGCCCTTCCCAGACCTCACCACACCAAATCCGTCTCGTCCTCGGCTACTGTTTTCATCCGGTAGCCAATCTTTTGAGTTTAGTTCTCTCACTACCGAACTCCTAGCTTCTTGAGTTGTCCTGCAAGTGGATGATGACCTCAATCGTGCGCGCTAACTAAGTTCTAGACTAAAGTAAAGTGCGACCTAAATACCTCTACAGCGGACAGTACAAGAGAGCAACTGAAACCCCTCATCTGAGAGTGTAAACACACTTTGGCTCGCCCTGATCGAACTCTCCATTGCAAGTCTCTGCACAGGCGGGCATTCCAGAGAGCCAGGGGACTGAGACACCTATTTAGTTCCTATCAACCTTCACGTCTGTCCTGTACATATATATTCACTTTCTACACACGACACATTCCTGAGCATCAACAATGGCTTCCGACGGCGAGAAGCCAGTCTTCCAGCCCATCCGAACAGATAATATCCTCTCAAGTCAAGGCTCACACCCAGGCTACCCAGAACACGACATCGAAGCACCAATAAGTCCCCAAAATGGCGAAGGCGAACATCCCGGCTACGCAGAAGACGAGATCGAAAGCCCAGACACCTTCCGCCATGATAGCTCCACGGATGTGGATGAGAAGCTGGAGAGAGTCGAGACGACAAGGTCTATGAGGGATAGGAGGCAGTTCCAGCCTGTTACGACGAGGGATCGAGCGGAACTGCAGAGGATTGCTTCGACTTTTAGTGGGAGGGATGCGCTTTCGAGGACGAATACGGCGCTGTCTGCGCCGTTGGAAAGGCCGGATACTCTTGCGGGTATCAGTCTTGGAGATCCAGTAGTTGATCCTGGATCACCCGAGTTTGACGTGTACAAGTGGTCTAGGATGTTTGTTATGCCTACATCTGGAGATATACAATGTGCTAATGCCAAAATTCCAGGTTGATGAGATTAATGGACCAAAATAATGTCGTTCAGCGCCGAGCGGGTATTGTATGGAAGAATCTGAGAGTATGCGGTTCTGGATCTGCCATCAACCTTCAGAAGAACGTCGGATCTCTTCTGCTTGCTCCTCTTCGATTCGGGGAGTTCTTCGGAAAGGGGCCTGAGAAGACAATCTTAAATGATTTCGAAGGGTGTTTGAAGACGGGAGAGATGCTTGTTGTGCTTGGTCGACCTGGAAGTGGTTGTTCAACACTTCTCAAATCTCTCATGGGTGAACTTACTGGACTGGATATGAAAGAGCAATCTGTCGTCCATTACAATGGTAATGACTCCTTCCTCATACTGCAATCCTCTTTAGTATGCTAATATATATGCAAGGCATCCCTCAAAAGCAAATGATCAAACAGTTCAAGGGTGAAATCGTCTACAATCAAGAAGTCGACAAGCACTTCCCCCATCTCACAGTTGGCGAGACCCTCGAGTTCGCAGCACGCGTTCGAACCCCACAACAGAGACTCATCGAAGGCGTGGACCGAGAGTCATGGGCCAAACACATGGCAAAGGTCGTGATGGCTATTTTCGGTCTTTCCCACACATACAATACCAAAGTTGGAAATGACTTCGTTCGCGGGGTCTCAGGTGGTGAGAGAAAACGTGTTTCTATTGCCGAGATGGCTCTTGCAGGCTCACCCATCGCGTCCTGGGATAATTCAACTCGTGGTCTCGATGCGGCAACGGCACTGGAATTCACCCGTTCGCTTCGCATGTCTTCCAATCTCAGTGGAGCCTGTCACTTGGTCGCCATCTACCAAGCCTCCCAAGCTATCTACGATGAGTTTGACAAGGCCGTTGTTCTGTATGAAGGACGGCAAATCTACTTCGGTCCTTGCGACGAGGCGAAGCAGTATTTCCTTGATATGGGATGGGAATGCCCGCCTCGTCAAACGACTGGTGATTTCTTGACTTCGGTCACGAATCCGTCTGAGCGGACTGCCCGCAAGGGATATGAGAAGAAGGTGCCTCGGACGCCGGATGAGTTCGAGAGGTACTGGAAAGAGTCTCGACAATGCAAGGATTTGAAGAGGGAGACCGAGGAGCACGAGGCAGAGTTCCCGATGGGTGGTATCACCCTGGAACAGTTCAATGTAAGTGAGAGTCTTTCCGAAAGGAGGAACGGATCGTGAAGTTCCCTCTGCCAAAATACTGACGATTATTAGGCCAGTCGAAAAGGAATGCAAGCAAACCACGTTCGACCCGAGTCTCCCTACACTGTTAGCATTCCCATGCAAGTCAAGTACTGTACCCAGAGGGCTTATCAACGTCTCTGGAACGACAAGACTTCGACTGTCACCACAATCGTCGGACAGATCGTCATGGCCCTTATTATCGGATCCATTTTCTACGGCACCCGCAGCGACACAGCCAGCTTCTTCCAGAAGGGAGGAGTGCTTTTCTTCGCCGTCTTGCTCAACGCGTTGATCGCCATCTCAGAAATCAATACCCTGTACAGCCAGCGCCCGATTGTCGAGAAACAGGCGTCGTATGCTTTCTACCATCCTTTCACTGAGGCGATGGCTGGTATCGTTGCAGATATTCCTGTCAAGTTTGTCATTGCCGTATGCTTCAATGTTATCCTGTACTTCTTGGCCGGATTGAGACGGGAACCTTCTCAGTTCTTCATCTTCTTCTTGTTCAACTTTGTGGCGATATTGACAGTGAGTTGGCAGCTTCTTTCTTTGCTTTTCCATTTGCTAACAGTTCAGATGTCCCAAATATATCGCTCCATTGCTGCATCAACCAAGACGGTCTCTCAAGCGCTGGCTATTGCAGGAGTCGCTACTTTGGCAATTGTCATCTATACCGGTTTCGTCATCCCACGTCCTCTCATGCACCCATGGTTCAAATGGATTTCTTGGATCAACCCAGTCGCCTACGCATTCGAAGGTCTCTTCGTCAACGAACTGCACGGCCAACGATTCACATGTTCGCAACTCGTCCCATCTGGTCCAGGATATCCGACGACAGGCAATCAATTCATCTGCGCCATCGCTGGAGCCGTTGCGGGACAGACCACTGTTCTCGGAGATGACTACCTTGATGCTCAGTTCCAGTATTCATACTCCCACATCTGGCGCAACCTCGGGTTCATGTTCGCCTTCATGATTTTCTTCCTGGTAGTCTACCTCGTCGCAACAGAAATCAACTCTTCCACAGACAGCAAAGCCGAAGTCCTCGTCTTCCGCCGTGGCCACGTCCCAAAGCACCTCGAAGTCGCCGAGAAGGCTACCAAGAATGACGAGGAAGCTCCCATGCCAGCAGCTGGACCAGGTGCCCAGGGCAAGGATGAGGAGACGCAGCAGAAGGAGCAAGACGAGGAAGTTGCTGCTTTGCCTCCACAGACAGATGTATTTACTTGGAAGGATGTCTGCTACGACATCAAGATCAAGGGAGAGCCTCGAAGATTGCTCGATAATGTCTCTGGGTGGGTCAAGCCGGGTACTCTTACAGCTCTTATGGGTGTCTCCGGTGCAGGTAAGACCACATTGCTTGATGTCCTGGCTCAGCGGGTCTCAATGGGAGTCGTTACTGGTGACATGCTGGTCTCGGGTAAACCTCTCGACGAGTCGTTCCAACGCAAGACTGGTTATGTTCAACAACAGGTATTTCATCATAATTTTCATACTAGTTCAATCGCTAACCCATCAGGATCTCCACTTGGAAACAACCACTGTTCGCGAGGCGCTTCGCTTCTCGGCCATGCTCCGTCAACCCAAGACTGTATCAAAGGCCGAGAAATACGAATTCGTCGAAGACGTCATCAAGATGCTCAACATGCAAGAGTTTGCTGAAGCTGTTGTTGGTGTACCAGGCCAAGGTCTGAATGTAGAGCAACGTAAACTGCTCACTATTGGTGTCGAATTAGCTGCAAAGCCGGCTCTGCTCTTGTTCTTGGACGAGCCCACATCTGGTCTTGATTCTCAATCTTCCTGGGCTATCGTTGCTTTCTTGAGAAAGCTCGCGGACAATGGACAAGCTGTTTTGGCTACCATCCATCAACCTAGTGCTATTCTGTTCCAGGAGTTCGACAGGTTGTTGTTCTTGGCTAAAGGTGGACGCACTGTGTACTTTGGTGACATCGGACATAACTCCGAGACGCTGCTGAACTATTTTGAGTCTCATGGAGCTGATAAGTGTGGCGAGGATGATAATCCTGCTGAATACAGTAGGTTCAAATCATCTCCCCTTCTCGCTCTGCTATGTACTGACAGTCTCTCTAGTGTTGACAATGGTCGGCGCGGGCGCATCCGGCAAGTCCACCAAAGACTGGCACGAAGTCTGGAAATCCAGCGATGAAGCGAAAGAAATCCAAAAGGAGCTCTCCCGTATCAAAAACGAAATGGGCTCCCAAGCAGCCAGCGACGACTCAACTTCTCACAGCGAATTTGCCATGCCATTCCTAAATCAACTTTACGAAGTCACCGTCCGAGTCTTCCAGCAGTACTGGCGCACACCCGAATACATCTACGCCAAGATCCTGCTGGGCGTCGCATCCGCTCTGTTCATCGGCTTCTCATTCTTTCACGTCGATCCCAGCCAGCAGGGTCTGCAGAATGCTATTTTCTCCATCTTTATGATCACGACTATCTTCACTACTCTGGTCCAGCAAATCATGCCTCGCTTCATCTTACAGCGTGATCTCTACGAGGTGCGCGAACGGCCCTCAAAAGCTTACAGCTGGAAAGCCTTCCTGATTGCCAACATCATCGTCGAGATCCCGTATCAGATCTTGCTCGGAATCATGGTGTTCGCGTCGTACTTCTACCCAATCTACACTCGCGGCGGCATTCCCGATTCGCAGCGCCAAGGTCTAATTTTGTTGTTACTCGTGCAATTCTTCGTCTTTGCAAGTACCTTCGCGCATATGATGATTGCAGCGTTACCAGATGCCGAGACCGCCGGAAATATCGCGACGTTGATGTTCTCGATGTGTTTGACCTTCAACGGTGTTTTCCAACCGCCATTTGCTCTGCCAGGTTTCTGGATCTTCATGTATAGGGTTTCACCATTGACTTGTAAGTCTCCCCTCCACCCATGACCTATCCTCTCTATCATCTTCTCGAGAACATAACTGACAAAGCCTCCCACTTAGACCTCGTCTCAGCCGTCGCCTCAACCGGCCTCTCCGGCCGCCCCGTCCGCTGCTCCTCCAACGAAATCGCCGTCATGCAACCCCCCTCCTCCCTAACCTGCGGCGAATACCTGTCCGCCTACGCCTCCGCCTCGGGCGGCGAGATCTACAACCCCAACGCCACGTCCGACTGCGAATTCTGCACCGCCAGAGTCGCAGACCAATTCCTCTCCTCCGTAGCCATCAGCTACACCACCCGCTGGAGAGACTACGGTATCGGATTTGCGTTTATTTTCTTCAATATTGCGGCTGCGGTATTGTTGTATTATTTCTTTAGGGTGAGGAAGAGTAGTGGGAAGGGTGTTGGGGAGAAGTTGAAGCCGGTGCTGGGGCTGTTTAGGAAGGATCCTGAGAAGAAGAATGTGGGGAGTGAGAAGAAGAAGGCGCCGCAGGATCAGGCGGAGGGGGAGAACCTGGCATGATGTACTTACTCTGATTACTGAGTGAGGTGGGCTACGAGGTGGGTCTGCTTGGTGTCTTTTCGGCTTTAGCTTTTGGAAAACTCGGAAAAGCAGGAGGCAGATATTTATTGTAAATCATTTAGTAATACTAATAATCTATTCATCGTTCTGTTCGCCAAGATGACGCGGGAATTTGTCACGGTCCGAGAGAGTCATATCTTGTTTATGGAGGTTCCATGGAAGGATGGGAGGCTTCATGCTCTTTTAGACCTCGGAGATCCTTCAGTGGTCTCGGTAGACGCTATCTGTTGTGGTTGGTAAGGCGCGTCATCAGGTGACTCTGCTTCCAGCCAACATTTGTTGGTTTCAACACCACACACTTCCGTTCGACACTTTTTGCCTCCTGCAATAGATCACAGGGAGAACATTGCCCATTGTGTCTGCTATCAATATGAAGGTAAGCTATATTCTTTACTCAATCTACCCTGAAAACTCCCACTCGTGTGTTCGTCATGGTACATCAGCTTATTAGAACTGGAGATGCTCACCATGTTCTCCATCCCAACAATCTTGAACATACTGCTCCTCATCCACGCAATCCAAGCTACTACGAACACAGACCCCTCCTCAAACCAAATAGTTCCCATCTTCTCGAATGATGAAGCACCAAACAACCAAATCTCAAGTGTCAACAACCAATCGACGTCCCCCTTGCAACCTGACGCTCAGGTCGTCGCCATGATCTGCCCTTCCGACAAGCCAAGCTGTGAGACCATAGATTGCGATGGTGATGTATCTATCCCCAACTTCATTCTTCAATACAGTTCAGCGAGCCCTAACCTCTGCTCCCAGAAGACAGAATTCCGCTGCCAAGCTCCAGGACCACTCAAGACCTGCCCGTGCTGTCCTCAGTCGCAACTTCCAGACTGTGAATCCCCAAATTGCATGGCGCAACCACTCGTTTCTCTCTGCAAGACGACTCTCCTCCAAGGTTGCCCGTGTGATGTCTATTTCGAGCCAATCTCTCCGCTTCTTCAGCCTACAGACATGCAATTCTCCACCGACGAGGAGTTGCGAGAAGTACAACTTGATTACCAGAGACGTACTGCGGGAAGGCCGGAACTGATATCGGGCTCGAAGGAGTGGTATGAGAGAATGAAGAAGGAGGGATGGCTTGATGGAGATCTCTCGGCGAGAACTATGCAAATTTTCAAATTATCTTTCTAGAAGCATGATTCGTGAGGTTTTTGAGACAACCAACGTAGCCAGTGTCGAAGGTTGGCGAATTTATAAGTCTTCCCAATCAATTCTGCAGAGTCCGCTGTACTTTGTCCGTATACCGCATGCTTTTGTCAACATTTGTGTAGTGGGTAATTGCACACATTCTGGTTAGTTTTCTCCTACGAACCATCTATTGTCACGCACCTTCCCTTCCCAGAAATGGAATTTAGCACACCAACTCTGAATCTTTAGCTATTGGTGAACAGATATCGCAGAACACCGCTTACGACCATCCCACATAAGATCAGGGAAGTGACTATTGTCCGTTCTGCATAATCGACTTCTAAGCTTCCAACATTATATTAATTAGCAAGTACAGGCGTCTTCCTAATCCACTCCTCCCCCTTCACCCCATCCAGAGCAACCCCAACAACCCACTCCGCCACACTCCTCCTTGTAACACTAGGCATACACCCTAACCCTTCCCCCGTTTCCCCAAACACCTTAACAGGCAATGCCTCCCCTCCGTCCTCCCCTCCAGCCAACATACAAGGCCTCACCAGCGTCCACCTCAACCCATCCTCTTTCCCAGCCCCCCGTACAAGCTCCTCCACACCCGCATGATCTTTCTGCCCTACCGCCATAGGACTCTTATTCAGGATCATCCTCATAGGCCAGAAAACATTGGGATTCGAATCGCCAACTCCAACAGCAGAAATAGTGATCAATCTCTCGATACCACGACTCCTCATCTCGGCCAAAAGGAGACGATGGACGTCCGTCATGAATGTAGGCGAGCTGACTGGTGCCGAGAAAGGAGAGTCTGTTTTGCGGAGGGAGGCGAGCGATACTATTACTGCATCGGGCTTCTGTGGAGATGAGGTGATGGCGGTTGAGATGTCGGAGGAGGATGTTGGTGTTCCTTGAATGATTGTGAGGTTGGGATTTGGTGTTAGGGATGAGGGAGTGCGGACGAGGGCGGTGATTGTGTGATTCGCTTTGAGAGCGGCTTGGACTATGAGTTTGCCGGTTCTTCCAGAGCCGCCGATGATGAGGAGATGCATTTTGATGTCGTCGCTCTGTGCCTTTGGGTGAAGTTGAGGTTTCTTGGGAAGCAGGGTTTGAGGGAGGGATGGCGCAGTATCGATCACTGGCTTGAGCTTAGAAAGCTGAATTATTGACGAGCTCAGTTACAAGATTAACATAGACAAAGGCGATGGCTCAAGTGACGGGATGTTGTCGTGCCTGAATGGAGCTTCTGAGCTGTGATGTTTATCTTCGTGCTGTCGCTTTCTTGTTTGTGAAGGAAGTTGGAGAGTGGATGTGGAATGGCTTATATACCGGACCACTTCTTCCCCGTTACAAATCAGACGAAGCACAGCCGCTTCTACTTCCTCTAATCGTGTTCTTGTAACCCGATTGTTTTGCCCGCAGGTTTATTGACTTTAGCGAGTAAGCCCGGCATTCCGGCTACTCAGCTCCGGGGTGGTGTTGCCCGGATAGACACGCAGAGTTAGCGATCTCCATGCCCGGAGTTAAGGCCTTGACCCGGTTATCATCTTAAGCCTGCAGCAACCATCAGTAGAAGCCATACAGGCATATCTGGACGAATGGACACTTTCTAACACAGCGAAAGCCGACCGAACTCGTGAACGTGAAAACGCTCAAGTCTCAACGACTCCACAAAGCTCCACCACCACCATTTGCATTTCAACTGCCCCTTTCGTGGATATGTTTCCAGACTTGATGTTCGTCTTCAACACTGCTATCACGAGCGCTCTTGACTCCCAAGTCACCACCAACCAAATCCTCAAACCCAAAGGAGCATTCCTTCAACGGGCTACTAGGCGGACTCTCCCCCGATGAGTCTTCAATACTCTTTCTCCTGATACTCCTTATATGACTCAACTGATATCCACCTCACCAAGACCATCGCTATCTACACCTATAGGACCAAGATTTTCAAGACCAGTTTTATCCCCCGAAGCAGTAAAGTTGATTTTTCGTCTCTTCGCCTTCAATCGAAGGATAAGTAGCGGCGTCGGTGGTGATAGCGAGGCCGATAGGACTGTCGTGACTCTGAATATACGAGCCACTTTTCTTTCCTGAAACAGGATCAAATCCAGCCCACGCATTTGCATCATCTTCGGACTCGAAGTCCATGTCCGCGTCACTCATGACCGTATCACCATCTTCATCTTCATCCCACTCACCTACCCCAGCCATGTACACCTCATCATCCTCTCCAAAATCTCCAAACGACTTTCTCCGCTTGCGTCCGCCATATTCATCCGGATCCACATCCATACATCCACTCTCCCCCGCTCCCTCGGCGGGATCTTGTTCTTCCAAAGCAGTGTTTAAATCTCTATCCATCTCCCTCTCCATCCGCTCAGCATCCAACCTCCTCATCTCGATGAGTTTTTCTTGCCATTCCCTTTCCGCCTTCCGCTCATTATGACAATGAGACGGGAAATCGCAATCGAGCCAGCAATTTCCCACTCTTTTGCCCCCGCGACAATCTTCTCTCTGATCTCTACTTCTACCCCTGCTTCTCCCCCTCGTCTCCAGCTCATCATGCCCTCCACTTTCATTCTCACACAGCGAATAATCCTCAGCACCTTCTGCCTCCTCCCCTGTATACACCTCAGCACACCAAGCTCTTCCCCTCACCCTCCCAAGCTCCCCACTAGCCTCCCTACCACCCCTCATCCTACTCCTCGTCAACACTCTTCCTCTTCCTCTCCCCCTTCCCCTCTCACTCAATTCCTTCTCAACTTCCTCCCTCTGCGCCCAAACCTCCCTCCTCCACACATTCCAACCCTTCCACCCCCCATAATCAAACTCCGCTCTACACCCCCTCATCGCCGCCTTTCTCCTTTTCTTCTCCCTCCTCTTTTCCTTTCTTCGTCTAGCTTTCTTCCTCGCTTTGACTTCCTCGCTCTCCTCACTCCCTGCTCTCTCTCCTTCTCCTTTCCTTCTTCCTTCAGACAAGGCGTCCGTAGATGAGGATACGGGAGGACGGGAAGGAGTTGGCGATACAGGCGAAGCCGGCGGACTAACCACCGCACAGAAGAAATGTCCGTCTTCTAGACAGCGACGCGTTACGCCGAGGCGGTAGATGGAGTTGCAGAGGTGGCATTTCCAGAGCCAGGGATAGGGGTTGGATGGTGGTGGGGGGTTGGATTTGGGTGGGATGCATGGAATTGTCGGTTTATGTGTAGGTGTGCTTGCAGGTGTGAGGTAGGAGGGGATTAGAGTGTGGAGGTGGAGGCGGGGTGGGAGTGTGAGGTTGGTAGATGTGGATGTAGTTGCTTTTGTGGTATTGGTTTGAGGCGAGGAGGATGAGGATATTAGATTCGAAGAAGGAGGTGGTTGTGGTGAGAGGGGTAATGTTGGAGAGGTCAGTGATTCGGAGGTATTTTGGAGGGGTGTTGGAGGTGATAAGAGACGCCAGATTTTGGGGGGCATGGTGTTTGTGCGTATGTACAGAAGAAGGCGGCTGATTGATCCTTGCACTTTCTCGTTCCTAACGTGAGAACACAATTGAAAGTTTAAGCTGTGATATGTGCGGACAAAGAGACTAATTAGCTAGCTGGAGCTTGGGCCGATCGAGGACGTGGAAATTGATGTTCGAACTGGCGTCGCACTGTAGCGCAGTTCGAACGAAGGAAGAAGACCTTTGAAGCCGATCGAAACGAATGAATTAGGGGGGCGAAGATTTATGAATTCTGGGCCGTGCTATCAAGTCAGATTTACCTCTACTACGAGGTTGATATGTCCACTCGGCTTTTGGGGTTCAAAGTCAAGAGAGTCCCTTTGTCCTCGAAAGATGTCTTTGGCTAAAATAGGGTATATAACATCGCATATAGGAATGCGGATTTGGATTTTCGACAACAAAGAAAGACGCGGCTGATTGAAGATCGGATGATTTGGGTAAGAGATATGTGAATATTGAAATTTGCGACGACATGACATGACACGATGCCAGACGCAACCTACCACACCTGCCCTGGCAAGTCACCACCTAAAAGGAAATTCTCATCATATTGGTACAACTGCCCATACTGCTTGTAGCTACCTCATCTTATTAAGACTATCCACAAGTCCCTAAAGACGTGCATCGTCCCATTGACATTTCATTAACCCCCATGACAAGCATTCCAGCAGTAAACAAAAATAAGGAAAAGCCACAAAATAAATATATCCCCATACACCTTCGGTATCTTTCCCAACCCACACCAACAGAGAAAAAAGAGAAGAAAATCCGAATATCGTTGCCTAGCCTCGGTATGCCTTCGGATCTATGCCTCGATAGCCTTCTTCTTCTTTTGCTCGACCTTCAACAGGAGTGCGCGGTTGATGTGTGGCAAGACACCTCCGAAAGCGATGGTGGCGCGAATGAGAGTATCGAGTTCTTCGTCACCACGGATGGCGAGTTGGAGATGGCGGGGAGTAATGCGCTTGACCTTGAGATCCTTGGCGGCATTCTAGGAATGATAGGTCAGTATCGCGCATCTCAGGCAGAAAAGGAGAGGTTGGAAATGACTCACTCCTGCGAGCTCGAGAACTTCAGCAGTCAGATATTCGAGGACTGCAGTAACATAGACGGCAGCCTTGGCTCCAACGCGCATCTTGTTCTGGGTGTTGTTCTTCAAGAAACGCTTGACACGACCGCAGGGGAACTGGAAAAAATGTCAGATTAGCATTTCTGACATTCTACGCGCCTGAAAGTCGATTTGTGGTTGTTTGGAGGTATTCGAGGTCTGTTGTTGTGGGTGGCTGGGGTCAAGTATTCTGTGTCTTGGATTTGTTGATATGCCAGGCGCGTCGGAACTCGCAGGATTAGAGGTATCTGTATGGCAAAATCGAAGCTTCATAGAGCTGGAATAGGGCGCGGCGCATCGTGAGCCATCCCATAATCCTCATTTCCGTCCATTTTGCCGTTGTTTATGTGGATGACGCGACACTGCGGGGTGAAGATATCGTCGGATCCACCATCGAACCAGACCTCGGAATCCCTCCAAACGACCTGCGATGCCTCTGCAGATGCTGAATAGAGCTTTGCGCAATACTAACCTGGAGTCCTGCCTTGCTGGAGTGGCTCTGCTGCTTCTTTCCACTATCGTGGCCGCTCTTCCCTCCGGAGCTCTTTCCACCAGATGATTTTCCCTTTCCGCCGGCCATTGTAGATACTTTTCGAAAAGTAGTTGGTGATTTGTTTTGGTTTCGGGGGGTGAAAGTTTGATGTTTGTTGTTGGATGAAGAGGCGATGAGAAGGATGTTTGGTTAGCAAGCAAGACTTCCTGTAGGCGCGTTGTGAAGATATGCGCTAGCGTCGAGCCTGAGGATGCGCAAGCGAGCCGCCTCTTGGGGGAATTCTGGCTGTGAGAGGGGGGGGAAGAGTCGTCAACCACCTCCATTTTCGACCCAAGGAATATAGAAAAGATAGCAAACGATAGAATGAGACTGAAGGATCGTGTATATCCAAGTAGAAAGAGACCAAAAGCGTAGATGGTGGAGAGACAGAGAGATATATGGAGAGGTCACCACCCATAAGGAAGGTTTGGGGCGGTGGTAGCACTGACAACCTCCACCCCAACTCCAAAAAGATGGTGAGTAACTTACCTGTGACGTATTCTGAAGCTGTCCCCATCAAGACTGTAGCCATGGAGAGTTGTTCGATATTGAATGCGTGGTTGTTGGTGGAAGTTGTCGTTGCTCGTAAGTGCAGCTCCAGATATTTTGGCGGATGCTGCCTCAGTCCTCAGCAGTCACATGACCATGATGCCAAGGCGGAGGGTTTTCTCCTTGTCCTCGTCGACGTCTTTCTCTTCGATCTGTGGCGTCAAACTTTGCAAATGACTACGGACGATCGACGATGATATTCAGTCTTTGACATCTTAATTGCCTTCTTCCGTTGCGAATCTGGATCTATTGTGTTGCTTCGGGATCTCTTCCGCTGTCTACCAATCCTGGACGATCGAATTCAGGTTGACCACTTTCCAATGGCTGCGTGATTCCAAGTATCGCGATGGCCTCCAGTAGCAGGCCGCCTGTTGCATCTTTACTTCGTTAGTCGTATGCTATTAACCTGATGCTTTCAATGGATGATCTCGGAGATATTCCGACTTCTCATAGGTTCCTCTCCTTCATGGATCCACTTCGCTGTCTCGTTCTCTGGCTCTTTCTGATCTTCTTTCTCTCTTGCCTTTCTTAACATTTTCTTCTTTTGCACTTTGGAGTGCCTGTCTCTCAGAACTTGGATACTTTCTGGCAGTATTTCTGCCTCTATTTCATACTTTCGCCTCTTGATTGCATGCTTCTCCGTAAGCTATTTTGTCTCCGAGCAGTCTTTAGCACTCCTGAAGTCGCACTCGATACACGCAAAATCAGGTTGGACATATTCGACGGGATCCCGTGTGACTAAGTTTGTTCCGCCGCAAGCTTGTATCGAAGTTGGAGGCCGTACAGAGCTCGAAGACTCGAAGACGGGGTGATATCCCAGGGTATTCCACCAGAAGGATTCAAACCGGGCTCCCGGAGTCGGAGAGAATCTCTTCAAGGTGCTCGAAATTTCCTTTTCTCGTCAACTATGGGCAAGAGGGTCTGGAAAATACAAGTCCTACTCTTGGAGAATTCTGTTGTGGTATTCTTATAACGCTAGCTCACTGGATATCATGGCCTGACTCCAAGATCCCCTCCCAAGCCAGCTTGCTAAAAGATGATGCAGACACCAGGTCCTACAAGTATATATCTTCCATAATTCACTCTCGAGGCCGTGAGGCACAAAAGAACTCATAAAAACGACAATTATCCGAAGAGACTCCCGCCAATCCGCCAATCGCACCAGCTCAACCTCTACGGCAGCGCAAAAGCAAGATACTGTCCAACAGCATTATCCAACTGGGTGTCCATGAACACGCCCGTAAACGACCAATACATTCCCCAATCCGTCACATCCGCTCTATCCAGCCTAACCCTCAAGTACCCCGAATTATCAACGTCAAAACCACTAATCCCCATCAACACCGTCGGCGTCGTTTTCACTTTGGTCTTCTGCTCTGGAAACAATTCGATCCCCTTCATCCCCCTCTTACTCATCGGACTTCCTCTCAGTCCACCACCAAGAATCCCACTCCACACCCACACACACTCACTCTTCGGCGAGTATGCAATCCAAGTAACGCCAACGCCGTACACGCGACTCTCGTTCCAGGTATTGACATTTAGCATGAACCCGGTAGTCGAAACATGCGATGCCGTAACGTTTACGCACCATTTCGTGCTACTGCTCATATCCAGCCTATTCAACCAGACTACCACGACCGGCGGACACACATACTCTCTGAAGAAGCGGATTCGGCAATTCTTCGTTCCGGGCAGGGGATCGGGATTCATATCGATCTGATGCGTTCCCCAATCCATGCCGAAGACCTGCGATGTCGTGCACGACACTTTCAGATACGTTGCCCCGATCGAGTATTCGCTCGTCCCTGCCCATGCTGACGCTTTGGCTACAGTACCTTTGTCGGAGGAGGAAGACGTGGAGAGCTCCAGGCGAATGTCGGCGGTGTTCTTCTCCCAAATGTCCCAGAAGCCGAGGACGACTGTGTCGGTGTAGTTACGGGAGTTGGGTATTGTGGCGGTCGGAATCCAGTGCGTGAGTCCCAGGGTGCCGCCAGCTAGCATTCCGGTCCTGCTTGCTGGTGTTGTTGGTGATGAGAAGTATGGAGGAGAGAGATCCCTTGATGGGGAGGGGTAACCACGGTTTCGAGCCGGGATGTCTTGTTCGGCGTAATTTGCGTGATGGGCTGTGTTGTTGATAAGTTACTTTTCGGCTAGCTTCTACGGATGTTCTTGTCTTTGACAATTGTATATGCAAGTGGCGAACTTACTTCTCAATCCACTCTCAGGAAGCGGGAGTTTCTTCCTCGCATTCCAGCCTTGCGGCGTCATTCTAGTATACGCCGACGCCATGATTCTCGATCTGTCGATCAATGTCTTGATACGTCAATCAAGCAAGCAACCGAGGAAGCGGCCAGCAAGACATATATTCGCCACCAGCCTCTCTCAAATCCGATGCGTCCATCCACCAAGAGGATAAACCATTCCTTCATAATTCTCCATCCAATCTCATTCAACCACTCACACTTAACTCCCTCCCCGCCTCACCTTTCTCCATCCCGTGCCCATCTTCACGTTCTGACCGTTTTCCATCTTCAAGGGATGCAAGTCGCTGCAGAACTGATTGGCGAACCCAGATCGACGAATCAGCGAGAGGCTATTCTTAGCATCCAACAACAACAAAAGCAAATTCAGGACACCAACACCTCCACATTCCACGTCCTGCAGAGAACCGGTGATGTCTTGCATGGAAGGATCTTGATACGAGGGTTTTACGACAGTGAGGCGGAAGGTCAAAGAGAAGAAGTTTTGGTTGGAGATGTGGGGTTGACAATTGACGAGACTCCAAGCGTCCATTGTTGTTCTCGGGTAGGAACTGGATAGAGCGTCGGATGATGCACTGGGCGCGCTGAGTGTTTTAGGCGTAGCAAACCCATGCAATGGATGGACGTTCTTCTCGTTCTGCAAAGTGCAAAAGCCAAGGGTCAGAGATATCACGGTCGAGAACCGAAATATGAGTATGACGGACTTTCGTTAGCATGCACACACTTTGCAAACTGGCAGCGGCCCCCTTGCTTCATAAGGCTTCAGGCAAAGACCTCTGACGAGACTTAGGCATTGGGCGTACGGTACTTCAACCAAACCAACATGTCCGCAACATTGTAGCTGATCCTAACGCTCGTAGCTCGATCATCTCATTGCAATTTGCTACGAAACCACGCTGGTGTTTGATGTGACTTTGGGTAGATATTTTGAGCTCCATACGTACTATGCATTTGAACTCATTTCCCTAAGGGGCAGCTTACAAGCAGTAACCGAAATCCCAAGATATCAAGAGTGAAACCCGGACTCATGAACAGCACACGCCGAAAATGCCTCTCAAAATACCAACAACAAACATCTACCTTCACTTAGCTGTTGTAGACGGCAACATAGTCGACATACATCGGCCTCGAATCGACGGTCGAAGCAACCGGCGTTGCACTTCCATACCGATTGTTTGGGAACGCACCACCAATCGCCAAATTCAGCAAGATGAAATGTCCCTGATGAACAGCTTGATTCCAAGTCTGCGTCCCAACAGTACCTTCAGACACAGAATGGAACAGTACGTCGTCTACGTACCACCGCAAGACCTCAGGTGTCACCGTCCTATCAACTTCAACCGTATAGACATGGAAATTGCCCTGGCATGGGCTATTAGGACATGCACGGTTTCCTAAATAGGCAAGAGTCAGTATTACCTCACATACCATCTCATCTCATCCACAAGACAAGATTCGAAGAAGTTGGAATCGGAATAACAAACCAGCAATCCCATCCGTCTCCCCACACGGCCCCCCAGGATTTACACCACAATGCAACACCCCCCACACCGAATCAATCCCATTCACGTTCTCCATAATATCAAACTCGCCCACACTCGGCCAGTTCTGATAATTCCCACGATAATTGCTACCCAAGGTCCAGAACGCAGGCCAATACCCGATCGCTTCGGCGCCTTTCACGTCGGGCATCAGGATCCGAGCTTGAATGCGCATCTTGCCGCCTTCTTGGGCCATGAAGTTCGTGCGTTGGGTTTCGATACGCGCGGATGTCCAGATACCGGTGGCGCGGTTGAGGAGGGGTGTTATTTGGAGGACGCCGTCGCCGGTTAGCTGGTGGGGGTATTAGTTTTTACTTCTCTGGATTTCGTCACGTTCTTTTCGAGCTGGGATTCTGGGGCCTCCAGAAATAAATGGACCTTAACTTACGCGTAAATTGTTCGGGCTACTGGTGTACGTTTGGATCTCTCCTGTACCCCAATTCGCTGGACCTCCAGGGTAGGAAGTGCCGGTGTCAATGAGCCAATTGTTGGTTGAGGGGAGACTGTTGGCGGTGCCGATGAAGTCTTCGGCCCATGTGAGAGTGAATCCGGAGATGGTGGGCGGTGCGGCATTGATGGTGGAGAGGAGAGAGAGGAAAATGGTAAGCCTTTGATGAGTATACATCGTGAGCTGGAGGGCGAATTGAGACGAACTGGGGACGAAGAAGGTGCGAAAACAGAAGAAGAGAAGGTTGAAGATTACTTTGCGAACTCTAACAGTTTGCCGAAAACTCCAGTGTTGCAGGACATTGGGTCGATTTATGTTCTTCACTTCTCAACCTTCCCAGCACAAAATGGCGTTGGGCGAAGCACGTAGAACGAAAGCAGATACATCTCCGGTCTTCACCAGAGAGTTCAACTTCCCCAGAAGTTCCTTTCGGGCCTTCCTATCCACCTTGAACAATCCCATGATCTGAAGAAGTCAACCCCTCCCCCGAAAGGCCCCTCGTCAACAGGCCCACAAAGGCAAAAGTGAAGCTATCGCGGTCTTATACCGGCGTCCATCGAGTATGTTGTGCATGCGAACTAGGCTCGGACACTCTTTCTGGATGTCCTCCGTTCTTGTACTAACACCATTCTGAACTTTATATGAACTCAAGTGCTTCTGCGGACCGATTTGACTCGTTCGTAATCCTTTAATTCGAGGAACAATTCTAGATCCCCCTCCTTCCTCTTTAGTCATGCCCCCAAGCGCTGTCAGTTTCTCGCTTGCGGATAAATTCAAGTTGTGGAGGACCCTGCAATTTGGAGCCACCCATGCAAAAAGTTCTTGGGCCGAGGTGGTGTCAGCCTAGATGACAAGAGTCGTTCTTGGCATGAGAAATAAAGTCTGTATGCTCGGAGTTCTTCGATGTAGGTGTCGACGCCTTCACATGTTGTGGTGTGTGAAGCGCTTGCCTGGAAGTTTTGCCGTAAATCCGGTGGATTCATGAGGACACTTGAAGGTTGCGACTGGTTGTTCATAGGTGACTACGAGCCATGCTTTCGCACATGCATAGCAGCAGTGACTGGAAACAGTTCTCGGGCGAAGTTGAACTTTGTGAGATGTAGTTATAGAAAACAACATGATAATCCATTGCAATTGTATTTCTGAACAATTGAGGAGAATTTGTATCGAGAGAAAGCCAATCTGGCCAGATGTCTGAGGTAGCAAAGATCACTCAGAAAGACTGCCGCGATCTCTCAGAGCTTGGACGAGAGCTAAGTGTATAGTGAAACGGATTTGAGATCCATGAATATGGAGATGGGCAGTATGGAGATCAGCCCCATGCTTGTGTGAGAGATCCATGTAAGAAGTATGATCACACGTGACCATGCCTTACCTCCAATCCAAGAGCGATCCGTGTTGCGTTGCGTCGGCGAAGGGGTGCCTTGCCTTGGGAGATTGAACTTTCATTTTCAGTCGATCAGCCAAGAGTGTAGGGTTTCAAAGTCAGATCATCAAACCCAGGATTGACTCATCGACCAATCTCCCCAGCCGAAGTCGAAATTCTGGAAGTCAAATTCATCAACGGACATCTACAATAGATCAGCTCACAGTCCCTGGATTCATTCTTCGTTCAATCACTCACCGCATTGAAATCATTTGTGGATTGCATCCCACCATTTTGAAGTACCACCGAGTTCCAGCTTTCTCCTGGTGCTGTTGGTGCGGAAATCTTCTTAGTGGCGTCAGTACTCTCCACGTTGCATTCAACACTATGTGACTTGACTGACCTTTCCAGATGGAATCTGCTGAGCTTGTATTCCCGGAAGAGCTCTTCTGCATGCCGTCAGAACTCTCTCGGCACCTCTCTGCATCACTTCTCTCATCTCCTCAGTCGTGCCCTCAGCTCGAACACTCTGTAACACCACACTTAGGGGAAGTATATCTTTCAGATCGCTGCCGAAATCTCCAAGTCTGGTTAGTAGACTATGCAAAGTGTTCTCGACTACACGTGTCAGACCGTGCTTTGTCTGGGGGAATGAGTCTTCTGGGTATGCTGCATCATTAGACGTTGGCGTAGATCCAAAAGGAGGGGCGTGATCGAAAGATCTAATCTGGTGGCAAACGAGCAAAGCAGCCTGAATGATGTCGTTCTTGTACAATATGTGGAAGAGATTGAGGTAATCTCTGGATTTGACGATACTCAGATCGGCGATGGCAGGGTCCAGAGCATCGAGATGTGACAGCATCGCGAGTGAACATCGCAAAGCTCCCTTTTGTGCCTCTGGGAATCGGTGGCTTTGCTGGCTGAAGACGACAGTCCGATACAATGCGAGCAAGGGCCGACGAATTGACATATCCAGCATGATGCTAGCAAATAATCTATCAATCCGCTTGTTATTGATGTTCGCCCCAACAGTAGAACCTCGATATTGCTGAGGCAACGAGCGAAGTGCCTTCTCTAAGACATTGGCATGGGAAACGAGCGCTGGTGCATCCTGGTCCACATTCAGATTGCCACCGAGCCAGTTGGTGATGTTGAGTCTATCTTTCAATGATGCCGATAGAGCGATTTGTGGCATAGCAGTCGTCCAAGTATATTCCGACTTCCCTGCAGGATAGTCAGGCATTCCGGCTGTGAGTTCACTATCGTCAACATTTATCAAGGATTTGATGTTCCAATTGGAAGATGTTACAGCTGCTGGCATTCCAGCAGCAAGAGAAAATTGCATGTCGAGCTCTACCAGAGTCGTCCACAGCTTTCTGCGCATTTCCTTGTCCAACTTCGACATTTCTGGGTATGCCTCGGGATCTTGATGAAGGCCCATGCTCATAGCACGTCGAACGAGTGCAGCAGAATCCATCCAAAGAACCTGTGTACTACACAAGTTGACTTGCTGGGAAAGAAGGAGCAAAGTTCGAGTCTGAAGTGTGTGGATACAAATGTTTGCCTTTCCAGTTAAGCTCTCCAACCATCCCTTGGCCAATCGAGTATTCTGAGTAATTTGGTCCTGGGTAATTCGGCCTGTCGTAGAGTTCTTGAAATCTGGATCGTCTAAGTGACTGACAATCGTTGTAGCCACCATAATCTGTGGCAGTACCCAGTCGCCTAGGTGTGAAGGGATACTTGGAGCCCCTGATGTCTGAGCAGCGGCAACCTCTTCGCACTCTTTCGAAAATGTCGGGATATGTAAGACACGTTGGATCGTTTCCCAGTTATGAAAAAGCCTGGTCTGAAGAGCTCCATAAAGCCAACCCTCTGGCACAGCCCGGAACATCTCAGTCGTCAGATGTTCTCGTTCGAAAGTCGTAAGGACAGTCTTCGACTGCTTTGGGACAAGAGCTTTCTGATACTTGGACAGTTCTCGCATAATTCCGACCATGTCTGGGTCATTGAAGCCATTGGTGATGAACTTTTTAGATTCTTCAAACTGTTTTGAGAGTTAGCTGGCAGCGTGAGAAGAATGTATGAGGAGCACCCACGTGATCCATTACTTTCATCTTGTCTCCCGGAGCCACATATCGTGTCCGCTGGCCTTTGATATCGATTCGTCCCAAAGTTGAAGACGAGGCATACGAGGTTGCTCCCAAGGCTGACTGGGATCTCCCATCGGGAAGCCGTGTTGAGCCGGTGCTTGGTGACTGTGGTCCATGACCTGGTCCACCCATCGCCTCGCCAATCCTCACCATCTTCTCCAGTACACTCATACTGCCTCCACCATTCATTCCTGCACCCGAATTGCTTGCTTTTGCTTTCTTCGCGGCGGGCACATCTTCCTCTCTGTCCCATGGCTCCCACCCATCCCTGTACGAGCAATCACTTCCGCTCTTTCCCCCTTTCTTACAGCTTCCGCACGGAAACTCACGATCACATCTTAATTTCTTACTTCGACATCTCTCGCAAGATTTGGTTGGTCTTGTCCGAGTACGTTTGGCTTGCCCCGCCGCACTTCCGGAAGCACTGCCGGTGTTCCCACGATCTGGGCTAGGCAAGCCATCATGGCTAGGTGTATTTGGCAGATAATTTGACGGCTGTGGAGTTGGATTGTGGGTAGTTGATGAGAAATATGCATTTGGCGTATGTCCATCATGAGTGCGTGGATTTTCCGGTGTAGACGAATGAGCCGGAGATGGCTGCATCTGGTGTTGAGGTCGAAAGTGAGGGCGATATGCAGCTTCTTGAATTGCTGCTGCTTGGCTGACTAACTGGCGATTCGACGCCACTGTCTGAGTGTAGAGATCTGTGAGTATCTGGCCAACTTCGGCGTCTGGCATTTTTCATGGAATCTTGACCACTCTGGAGATTCTCGGCTTTGGATGTAGACTGATCGGACGCCGCCACGGACCGGTGGACGATCTCCTCAAGGCGCCGGCTTTGAGCTTTGGAGAATACTAAGTTGTTTGTATCGATCTTCCAAGCCAAGGCAAGGCGTTTCTCGTTCTTTCGTGCAAACAGAGTTGGGAACTTGATGTTCGGGGTGAGATGTGAGATGTTATGTCCCGAGGATTTCGGTCTCCGGATGTCCGAACGGACTTCATTTCCGATTACGTAAGTCGCTTCACGTGATGTCAGGCAAGAACGGGCACGGGAATGTATCGGACCAAGAAGGTTGAAAAGATGGTTTCTTTCCCCAGACCATATTCTTGGTGGGGCGCATTGAAACTTTCTCGAATTTCAATCCCGTGGTGTTTTGTTTGAGTTGTGGACAGAAGGAAAGACACTGTTTAAGCGAGACCCTCTCCTTTAGCAGCCAATGTCGCCGAAGCTTGTTTCAACTGATCAGGACGATACCGGGAAAACATTCTATGAGGCCAAAAACATCACGTGGTCGTTCTTGTTACACAATACGGTCGTTGAGTAGGGGGTGTCGCCATCAGGATGTGAGCATCAAAGTTGTATCGAAGTGATTACGAGGAAAAGTCACAGATGAGGATTCATACTGCACAATCGAACCACCTTCACTTGTCTTTTCCATTAATCGCAAGTTTTAGTCTATTGAATGCGCCCGTGAAGTCAAATTCGTCAGGACAGAGATACCCTTTGCCATCTTTACGCCGTGATATTGTACTGCAAAAGATCGCTGATCAAGTTTTGCTTCTTGAGCACAAATGTCCCGATGACCTTGGGAATATAATATGGCCAAGCATCCTCGATCTGCTTCAAGACACCCCACGACTGCTCGCCATTGACATTGTATGTCTTTGATCTGTTGAAGCTAGTCGTATTAATGGAATTGTAGAGCATCGGCGTGGTGAAGGGAACCGAAGCCAGCATCTCTGCTGTTTCGATACCATCTGCCCCATAGACCGCGCTGTAGCCAACACCAGCCCAGATAGTGACTGCTCCTGCATTGACGGCGTAGGTTCGTACGGCACCAGCATTTACCTCGAGGGTTTCCCAGGATAGAGCATTTGGGTCCTTGGCATCTGGTGTATATGGTGCCGCGGCGATGTGGATATGCTCTGCTTGTGCGAGCAGTGGGAAGACCTCAGTAGGTCGGAAGTGCCTATGGAAGTCATTAGTTTGTTCGTGCGGAGAAAATTCCGGAACTTACTCCCAGCATTCAAGAATTCCCCAGCGTCCATACGGCGTGTCAATAACTCTGAGTCCTTCCATGGTCCCATCGCTCCAGATATCTCTTTCGCCGCCCGATGGTCGAACTTTCTGGCGGTGAAGTAATACTTCTCCGTAGTTGGATATGATAGCCTGAGCCATGTAGATAGATTCTGCGGTCCTCTCGGAAAAAGCAAGGGCAAGGTAGATGTTGTTCGTCTTGGCAGCTGCTAGGAGGCGACTCCAGTGAGGACCAGGAACAGTCATGGAGTTGTCGATGTATTCCTCCACATGGTCCACGATCCATTTTGGGTTATTACCGACTGGATATCTGGAATAAAATTAGTCAGGGATACGAGAGTAGTATGCTGAAGACAAACATACCCTGGAAACCATAACTCTGGGAACACAATAAGGTTAGCGCCATTTTGGGCAGCTTCTTCGATGAAAGCCTCAGCATCTGTGACTGTAGCATTCAGATCAAAGTTCAAGCCAGTATAATTTCTGTTGAGCAACGGCAATGGGAAACCTGGAGGTGGTGCTCTGACGAGAGCAACTGTCAGGTTGTTGTAATCTGTCGTTGTGAGGTTGTCGCATGTCGTAGCCACAGCGCTGCCGACGACCGTAAAAGCCAGGAGAATCTTGAGTAAAAGCATGTTGGCAGTTTGCGTTATCTCGGAGAAAGCTGGCTGCTGTCCTTGGAACTCAAGGGAAAGGCCTGGGTTATATACCCCATTTTGAGCACGCCCTCACAGTCCCAAGCTTCAGAACTTGCACTTTGCTGAAAGAAAATTTGCAATCTTTGCGGGATCTGCGAGTTCGGGATCCCAAAGATAATGAATCATACGGCGATGACTGAGAAGAATGCACAATAAAACAATCCTGTGCGCCGGCTAGCTATCATGCTCAGCCAAGAGATACCACTGTTGAACGCTGCTCAATATTTTGCTGCTGGTCGGATATGTGGCTTTTTGACAGGGATATCATGGCGTAGCTAGAGGATGGATGGATCGTGGAAATAAAGCTTATGTCAAATCCATAACGTGCAAACGTGAATAATTCAGCGGTCTGGCCTTGGTCTAGTTTTGTTCCATGGCAATTTTGCACTTTGCAAGCACGAACAGTGGATCATTTGAAGACCATAATCGCTGCCTTCTCCAGGTTGAGGTTATACTAGCCTGCCGATAGACTGTTATCAGCTGCGGATGTCTCTTCTCCGCACAAGATAAGATGCGAGTCATCAACAGTGGGTGCACGAATTCTGTGCGGATTAGTCAGCCCCACCAAAATATAATGAGGTTCCAAAAGCACGATTTTTTGACTAAATGACTATATTACATAACAACATCACCATCCATGGCCTCTAAT